>Ga0160439_1000002_pt1 | contig 446480 bp, 387 predicted proteins | sample HID1975M_E0MG_FD_108201 | JGI IMG/M metagenome (GOLD analysis project Ga0160439, IMG submission 108201) | Enriched soil microbial communities from UW Madison campus, WI, USA - HID1975M_E0 MG | ecosystem: Environmental > Terrestrial > Soil > Unclassified | place: USA: Madison, Wisconsin...
AATTTTCGAGCCATCGCACGGATGAACGCGTCGCCACGCGTGGGGTGGGTGAACCACGGGGAAACCGCTTCGGCTATTCGCTCCGCTCGAGCACGAGCTGCGGATCGATGCGCACGTCGAACCAGCTCATCCCCCAATGCAGATGCGGCCCCGTCGACCGCCCGGTCGACCCGACCGCCGCCACCGCCTGCCCCTGCTCGACGCGGTCGCCGACCTTCACGTCGATCCGAGACAGGTGCAGGAAATTGCTGCTGATGCCGTGGCCGTGGTCGATCAGCAGGGTGCCACCGGTCAGGTAGAGGTCCGGGGCGGCGAAGGTCACGATGCCGGCGGCCGGCGCTTTCACCGGCGTGCCGCTGGCGGCGGCGATGTCCATGCCCGAATGCGGCGAGCCGGGCTTGCCGTTGTAGACGCGGGCGCGGCCGAAGCGGCCGCTGATGCGGCCCTCCACCGGGCGGATGAAGGCCTGCGCGAAATCCGCTCGAGCGTCGTCGCGCGTGCGCGCTTCGGACACGCGCGCCTGTTCGAGGCGGATGCGTTCGGCGATGGCGGGGGGCGGGTCCACGGTGGCGGGCGGGACGCCGTCGACGCGCTGCTCGGGCCAGTCGCGTGGCGTGACCGCGATGCGGGCGCTGTCGCGGCTGCCGTCGGGACGCACGACGGCCACCGACAGCGGTCCGGTGGCGTCCCGGCCCACGCCGAACACCACGGTGCCGTAGCCGGTGGTGCGCAGCGTGCGCCCGGCGTAAGTGACGGTGCTGCCCGGTGGCACCTTGCCGAGCACCATCGCGCCCTGCTGAACGCTGGCGGGGAAGACGACGCGCTGGTCTGGCGTGGTTTGCGCGGCACTGGTCTGGGCGAGCAAGGGAGGGAAAACCGTCGCGACCGCGAAAAAAACGAAGGCCGTCATTCCAGCGCAAGCTGGAATCCATTTTGCCGTTGCTCTCGGCTCCGCAAGACAACGGCAAAAGCCAAATGGATTCCAGCTTGCGCTGGAATGACGGCGGGAAGAATCATCGCCGCGATAACGAAGAACCCTCAACGATCGAACTCCAGCCGCTGCCCGAGCGGCGGACCGACGAGCTTCTCCCCATCCCAGGCCAGCGCGCCGTTGACCCAGGTCGAGGCGATCCGCGAGCGGAACGTCGTGCCCTCGAACGGCGACCAGCCGCATTTGGACAGCACGTCCTCGCGCTTCACCGTGAACGGCGTGTCGTCCACCAGCACCAGGTCGGCGAAATGGCCTTCGCGCAGGTAGCCGCGCTCCTTCACGTCGAACAGCTGCGCCGGCGCATGCGCGAACTTCTGCACGAGCTGCGCCGTGGAAAAGTGACCCTCGTGCACGCACTCCAGCGCCGCGGTGAGCGCGTACTGGACCAGCGGCAGGCCGCTGGGGGCGCGCACGTAGGGGTTGTGCTTCTCCTCCCATGTGTGCGGCGCGTGGTCGGTGGCGAGCACGTCGACCACGTCCTCGGCCAGCGCCTTGAGCAGCGCTGCGCGGTCGGATGCATCCTTGATCGCGGGATTGCACTTGATCTGGTGGCCGAGCCGGGCGTAGTCGGCGCGGTCGAAGCGCAGGAAGTGGACGCAGGTCTCGGCGGTGATGCGCTTGCGGCTGCCGTCGGCGCGGATCAGCGGGCCGCGCTCGAACAGCGCCAGCTCGTCGGCGGTGGAGATGTGCAGCACGTGCAGGCGGGTGTCGTGCCTGCGGGCGAGCTCCAGCGCCAGTCGCGTCGACTTGATGCAGGCCTCGCGCGAGCGGATGTCCGGGTGGCATTCGGCGGGGATGTCGTCGCCGTACTTCGCGCGGTAGTCGGCGAGGATCGCGTCGATCATCGGCGTGTCCTCGCAGTGGGTGATGATCGGCACCGGCGTGTCGCGGAAGATGCCGTCGAGTGTGTCCGGGTCGTCGACCAGCATGTTGCCGGTGGACGCGCCCATGAACACCTTCAGGCCGGGCGTGGCGCGCGGATCGATCGCGCGCACGTCCTCCAGGTTGTCGTTGCTGGCGCCGAAATAGAAGCCATGGTTGGCGCGGGCGCGGCCGGCGGCGCGGGCGTACTTGTCCTCCAGCGCGGCGCGGTTGAGCGTCGGCGGGCTGGTATTGGGCATGTCCATGAAGCTGGTCAGCCCGCCGGCGACGGCGGCAGCGGATTCGGTGGCGATGTCGGCCTTGTATTCGAGGCCAGGTTCGCGGAAGTGCACCTGGTCGTCGATCATGCCCGGCAGCAGGCGACGGCCGGCGGCGTCGATCACGGTGTCTCCGTCGCGCGCGGACAGGCCGCTGCCGATCGCGGCGATGCGGTCGCCGCGGATGCGCAGGTCGCCTTCGAACTCGCGGCCTTCGTTCACGAGGCGGGCGTTGATGATCAGGGTGTCGGACATTCAGCGGTTTCCGTCGGTCGCGGGCGGCACGGGGTCAAGGCCGCCCGGGTGGAGGGGGTGGCAGCGGCCCACCCGGCGGATCGCCAGCCAGCCGCCGCGGATCGCCCCGAACCGGCCGATGGCTTCCATCGCGTACTCCGAGCAACTGGGCACGAATCGGCAGCGCGGGCCGAGCAGCGGGCTGATGAAGCGCTTGTATCCGCGCAGCAGGGCGATGAGAAGGCGGTCGATCACGGCTCGGAAAAGCGGCGGCGCGGTTGCCGCTGTCGCCGGGGCAGGGTATAACAGCGCGCTTTTCCCGTCCAAGGGAACTCTAGAGGGATTGCAGCAAGTGGTCGTCAAGAAGTCCGCGAAAAAGTCAGCCAAGCCCGCGAAAGCGGCCAAGCCTGCCGCCAGGAAGGTGGCCAAGCCGGTGAAGGCGGCGAAGAAGGCCCCCGTGAAGAAGGCTGCTGCCAAGCCGGCCGCCGCGAAAAAGGCGCCGGCCAGGAAGGCGCCCGTGAAGAACGTGAAGAAGGCGCCTGTGAAGAAGGCGCCGGCAAAGCCGATCGCCAAGGCTGCGCCGGCGAAGAAACCGGCCGCCAAGGCTGTCGCTCCGGTCAGGAAGGCCAAGCCCGTTGCGAAGAAGGCTGCCGCCCCGGCGGTGAAGACCGCTCCGGTGAAGGCCGCGCCCGCGCCGAAGAAAAAGCCGGCTGCCGTCGCCGCTCCCGTCACGCAGGCGCCGCCGGCCAAGGCCGCCAAGACGACCGCCAAGGCCGCGAAGCCGGCGCCCGCGCCCAAGCCGCAGCCGGTCCCGGCGCCCCGTCCCGTCACGCTGCCGAAGGGCAAGGTGGCCAAGGCCGTGGTGACGAGCAGGCCGGCCGCCCCGGCGCCGAAGGCGAAGGTCAAGGTGGTGCCGTACGAGACCGACCCCGAGAGCGGGCGTCCGATCGTGCCGGCCGGCTACAAGCCCGGCGCCGACGAGGAATACATGAGCCAGCTGCAGCTGGAGTACTTCCGCCAGCGGTTGCTGCATTGGCGCGCGGACCTGGTCGAGGAATCGAAGCAGACCATCGAGAACCTCAAGGACGAAGTGCGCGACGTCGGCGACGAGGCCGAGCGTGCCACCCGCGAAACCGAGAACTCGCTGGAGCTGCGCACCCGCGACCGCTACCGCAAGCTGATCGGCAAGATCGACAGCACGCTCAAGCGCGTGGATTCGGGCGAATACGGCTACAGCGTCGATTCGGGCGAGGAAATCGGCCTCGACCGCCTCGAGGCGCGCCTGACCGCGGAACGCACGATCGACGAGCAGGAGCGCTGGGAGCACCTGCAGAAGCAGATCGGCGATTGAGGCACATGAAAAAACCTCGCGGAAGCGGGGTTTTTCATGGACCCCAGCTGACAATCAACTGAGAGCTCACTTGAGCTCGCTGAAACGAAGCTTGCGCAACCTCGGCGCCCGCCACGCCGTCACTGCCGCTACGCCCATGGTCACGCAGCCGCCCAGCACCACCGCCGGCACCAGCCCGAGCAGGCGCGCCATCGAGCCGGCGTAGAACGCGCCGATCTCGTTCGACGAGCCCACGAACAGGCCGTTGATCGACGACACCCGCCCGCGCATGTGGTCGGGCGTGGCCAACTGCATGATGGTCGAGCGGACCACCACCGAAACGCCGTCGCACGCGCCCGACAGCAGCAGGAAGAACGCCGACAGCCAGAACATCCGCGACAGGCCGAAACCGATCATGCACAGGCCGAAGCCGACCACCGAGGCCAGCAGGATGCGGCCGGCGTTGCGGTCGAGCGGATGCCGCGCCAGCCACACCCCGACCGCCACCGCGCCCAGCGCCGGCGCGCCGCGCAGGATGCCCAGGCCTTCGGGCCCGTAGTGCAGGATTTCCTGGATGAAGGCCGGTGCCAGCGAGATCGCGCCGCCGAACATCACCGCGAACATGTCTAGCGCCAGCGCGCCCAGCAGCACCTGGTGGCCGAACACGAAGCGGGCGCCCTCGGCGATGCTGGCGAAGATCGGGGCGCGCTGCAGCTGCGGGGCGGGTTCGCTGACGTTCAAGCGCAGCATCGCCGTCGCCGCGAACGTGGCGAACACCGCGGCCACCGCGTATGCGACCGGCTTGCCACCCCAGCCGACGAGGAAGCCGCCGATCGCCGGCCCGGTCACCAGTCCGGCCTGGAACACGATGCTGCCCAGGCTCGCGCCGCGCACGTACTGCTCGCGCGGCAGCACGCGCGCGAACAGGGCGTTGTAGACCGGCCCGAGGAAGGCGCGCACGCAGCCGGTGAGCGCGATCGCGACATAGATCGCCCAGACCCCGGCCGAGGTCCAGCCGGAGGCGATTGCCACCAGCAGCAGCGGCGTGATCGCCAGGCAACTGGCCGCGAACGCGCCCAGCCGGCGACGCGGCAGGTGGTCGACGAGGTAGCCGGCGAAGGGCGCGACGCAGAAATAGGGCAGGACTTCGGCCAGCCCGACCAGGCCGAGCATCCACGGGTCGCGGGTCAGCTCGTAGACGTGCCAGCCGACCGTGACCGCGACGCCCTGGTAGGAGAGGATCGTGAAGATCCGGAACCCCATCAGCAGGCGGAAGTCGCGGTTGCGCAGCGGCGCCGCGCGGCTGTCCTCGGGTCGTTTCGCGGTCGCCTGGGTCACGCCAGCGCGCGCTGCGCGGCTTCGCGGATGAAGGCGAGCAGCGAGGCCAGGCCGTTGCTGCGGGTGGGCGAGAGGTGCCTGGCGAGGCCGATGTCGGCGATGTAACCCGGCTCGGTGTCGAGGATCTCCCGCGCGCTGCGCCCGGAATACACGCGCAGCGCGAGGAAGATCAGGCCGGACACGATCGCCGAATCGCTGACCGCGGCGAAGTCCAGGCGCGAGGCATCGCCGGAGGGAACGATCCACACCAGCGATTGGCAGCCGAGCAGGCGGTGCTCCTCGATTTTCAATGTCTCGGGGAACGGCGGCAGCTTGCGGCCGAGGTCGATCAGGTACTGGTAGCGCTCGGACCAGTCGCCGAAGAAGGCGAATTCTTCCTTGATCGCGGCCTGGGCTTCGGTGGCGGTGGGTTCGAGGGGGAAGGGGGAGTCGGTCACGTTCTTTGTGATGGTGCTGGTGCTGCCGCGGTGGATGCCTGTTTGGGCCGAGTGTCCGCTGGGGATGGATATTGTCGCAGATGGTGTCGCCGGGGATGGTTGAGGTGAGGCTGCTTGGAGGGGCACGCTGCGTTCTTCATGGCTTTGCGTGCTTGCCTGCCGCGCTCTGGCCGTCATTCCTGCGAAAGCAGGAATCCATCTTGCTTTTCGCTCTTCGACTAGTCGCCTTTCGGCTTTGGTCTGCGAAGATCAAGAGCTTCCGTCCGCCTTCGGCGGCCGGGTTCATTTCTTGGGGCTGTCCTGGATAAGGAATCAATCTAGGATGAGAAATGGCGCTTCGCTCGGGACGACAAACGGGACCATGCAGTGGCCCCGTCAAACGGCGCAATGGCAAGGCGGGAATCGCGAAAGCGAAACCTCACCCCGTCTTGCGGCCGGCGATCCACTGGTCGACCCGCCGCTCCAGCAGGTTCATCGGCAGCGCACCGCCGCCCAGCACCGCGTCGTGGAAGCCGCGGATGTCGAAGCGTTCGCCCAGTTCGCCTTCCGCCTTCCGGCGCAGCTCCTGGATGCGGAGCATGCCGATCTTGTAGGCCGTGGCCTGGCCCGGCCAGGTGATGTAGCGCTGCACTTCGGAGCGGATCGCGGCCTCGGGAATCGCGGTGTTGGCGTCGAAGTACTCGACCGCCTGCTGCTCGGTCCAGCCCTTCGCGTGCAGGCCGGTGTCCACCACCAGCCGCACCGCGCGCCACAGTTCCGAACTCAGGCGGCCGTATTCGGAGTAGGGATCCTGGTAGGTGCCCGGCATTTCCTTCGCCAGCCACTCCGAGTACAGGCCCCAGCCTTCGGAATAGGCGGTGGAGCGCGCCTGCGTGCGGAATTCGGGCACGCCGGTCAGCTCCAGCGCGATCGAGATCTGCATGTGGTGGCCGGGCAGGCCCTCGTGGTAGGCGATGACTTCGAGCTCGGGCCTGGGCATCGCGTTCATGTCCGCCAGGTGCGCGTAGTACACGCCCGGGCGCGAGCCGTCCGGCGTGCCGGGGAAATAATGCTGCGCGGCGCCGGGCTGTTCGCGGAACGGTTCGACGCGCTTCACCACCAGGTCCGCCTTCGGCAGCAGGCCGAAATACTGCGGCAGCACCTGCTTGATGTTGGCGATCGCCTTCGTGGCCTCGTCGATGTAGGCCTGCCGGCCTTCGTCGGTGTCCGGGAACTTGAACTTCGGGTCGGTGGAGATGTGGGCGAAGAACGCCTGCAGGTCGCCGTCGAAGCCGACCCTGTCCTTCAGCGCCTCCATCTCGCCGTGGATGCGCCGGACCTCGTCCAGGCCGATGCGGTGGACCTGGTCGGCGGTCAGGTCGGTGGTGGTGTGCAGCCGCAGCTGGTGGCGATAGTAGTCCGCGCCGTTGGACTGCGTGCTGCCGACGCCGCTCGGGTTCCCGATCGCCTTGGCCTGGTCCGATTCGGCCCAGGCGATCAGTTCCGCGTAGGCCGGCCGCACGTGCGCGAGCAGCGCCTCGCGCGCCTGCGACTTCAGTTCGGCGGCGCGCGCGGCGTCGATCCCGCCGGCCTTCACCAGTGCATCGGCCTTGGCCTGCAGGTCGGCCCAGAGCGCCGAATCGGGGCCCTCGCCGAACGGCGCGCCCGACACCACCTTGCGCGCTTCGGCCAGCACGCCCTCGTAGGCGAACTTCGGCATCCGGTAGCCCGCGTCCGCGTTGCGCCGGGCGCGGACCAGCATCTGGTCGAACGCGCGCTCCAGCGCCGCGATGCGCTTGAGGTAGGCCTGGTAGTCGGCCTCGCTGTCGACCTTGTGGAAATTGATCAGGAACGTGGGCAGGAACGACTGCGGTCCCTGCATCTGGTTGAACACGTAGGCGTTGTCGCGGTACTGCGCGGCGTCGCGCGCGACCTCGTACTGCAGCGTCCACAGGTCGTACGACAGCTTCGCCTCGTCGTCGAGCGCGTCATGGTCGAAGGTTTTCGCGAGTTCCTCGACGCTGGCCTTGCGCCAGGCGAGTTGCCGGGCCTGGGCCTCGTCGGACATGTCGTCGAGCTGGTCGTACAGATCCTTGCGACCGAGGACGGTCAGCCGGATCGGGCTGAACCGGAGTTCCTCCTGGAACTTCTGCGCGAACCAGGCGTTCAGCCGCTCGTTCTGCGACGTGACCTGCGAAGTCGCCGGGCCCGGTGCGGGTGCGTCCTGGGCGAACGCCATGCCACCTGCAAGCGCGAGGGCGATGGACAGGGCGAGCGTTCTGGCGGCGGCGGTCGTGCGCATCGGCGGTTCTCGGGACGGGGATGCCCCGAGGATAGGCGCGACGGCGCGTGCCCGCCATGTGCATATCCGCACATGCGACCGGAAGAATGACGGGTTCGATTGCGCGCCGGGACCTGGCGCGCGCGCCTGCGCGATGGCGGCGCTTACTTCATGCGATAGGTGATGCGGCCCTTGGTCAGGTCGTAAGGCGTCATTTCCACCTTGACCTTGTCGCCGGTGAGGATGCGGATGTAGTTCTTGCGCATGCGCCCGGAGATGTGGGCGATGATCTCGTGGCCGTTCTCCAGCTTCACCCGGAACATGGTGTTCGGGAGGGTCTCGGAGATGGTGCCTTCAAACTCGATGACGTCGTCTTTCGCCATTCGTCCTGTTGCCGGTGGTTGCGGGAGCGGCGCTGCCGCGATAAAGCGGGCCATTCTGCCACGCGCGGCCGGGCGATGCAAAGAAGCGGGGCGCGGTGTTCCGTGTCAGCCTGCCAGCCGGGATGCCGGGAGGTCGCCGAACGCCGAGGTCCATGGGCCGATGTTCGCCGGTGCCGCGGCCAGCGGTCCGACCTCCGCCAGGAAGGCCTGGCGAGGCATCCGTTCCGCGCCCAGGCCAAGCAGATGCGCGTTCTCGACCTGCGCGTCGATCAGTGGCCAGCCCCGGCCGTGCAGCCAACGGGCGAGGGCAGCGAGCGCCACCTTCGAGCCGCCGGAAGCGTCGCTGAACATGCTTTCGCCGAAGAACATCCGCCCGATGGCGATGCCGTAGATGCCGCCGACCATTGCCGCGCCGGGTGACGGGTCATCGAACACCTCGACGCTGTGCGCATGCCCGAGCCTGTGCATCCGCAGGTAGGCCTCGCGCATGGCCGGCGTGATCCAGGTGCCGTGCTGGCCGCACCGCGGTGCCGTGGCACAGCGTTCGATGACCTGTTCGAACGCCGTATCGGCGCGCGCTACCCACGGCGACGCGCGCAGCGTGCGCCGGAAGCGCGAGGACAGCCGCACGCCGTCGGTGCGGAACACCATGCGCGGATCGGGCGACCACCACAGGATCGGCTGCCCCTCGGAGTACCAGGGGAAGATGCCGTGGCGATAGGCGTTGAGCAGCCGGGGCGGGGACAGGTCGCCGCCGAACGCGAGCAGGCCGTCGGGCTGGCGCAGCGCGGTCTCCGCATCCGGGAACGGCGCGGCCGGGTCGTCGTCGAGTCGCGGCACGTGGATGCTCACCGCCCCATTGTAGGAGCGCCCTCAGGCGCGATGCCTTTGACCCGGGAGTCGGGAGTCGGGAGTCGGGAGTCGGGAGTCGGGAGTCGGGAGTCGGGAAAGCCCAAGGGTCTGTCTATATCAATACAGCGGACCCGGAGCCTGTCATCCCGAGCGGAGCGAGGGATCTCGTTTCAGCGGTATCAATGCAGGCTGGGGCGGGATCCCTCCTTTCGGTCGGGATGACAATCCGGGGACCTGATGATTCCGGATCGAGTTGGCGCGGCCTCGAGGCCAGCCCTCAGGGAATCCGGAACCGGGAAGAAAAAGCGTCGCGCCTGAAGGCGCTCCTACGGGTGGCGGAAGGGCGATCGTGCGGCCAGTACGTCGGCGTAGCGCCGGGTCGAACGGATCTCTTCATCGCACCATTCGCGCAATGCCTCGGCAAAGCGCGGGTCGGCGATCCAGTGCCGGCTGCGCACCTCCGCCGGCAGGAAGCCGCGCGCGATCTTGTGCTCGCCCTGCGCGCCGGGCTCGAACACGCGCAGGCCTTCGCGCAGGCAGTAGTCGATGCCCCGGTAGTAGCAGGTCTCGAAGTGCAGGCCGGGCAGGACGGCGCCCGCGCCCCAGTAGCGGCCGTACAGCGTGTCGCCGCCGCGCAGGCACAGTGCGCCGGCGACCGCCATGCCCTGGTGTTCGGCAAGGAACATCACGAGCTGGCCAGGCATCGCACGGGCGAGGTGCCGGAAGAACGGCAGGGTCAGGGCCGGGGAATTGCCGTACTCGGCGAAGGTCTGCAGGTAGAAGCGATGCATGGTGGCGAGATCGGCCTCGCTGGCGTCGCCGCCGTGCACGGTGCGGAAGATGACGCCGGCGCGCGCCACCTTCGCGCGCTCCTGGCGGATGTTCTTGCGGTGCTTGTGGTCCATCGCCGCGAGGTAGTCCCCGAACGTGGTCCAGCCGGCGTCGTTGCGCCAGTGGTACTGCACGTCGATGCGCGACAGCCAGTCCTCGCCGAAGTCCGCATCCTCGCCGCCGCCGTGGAAGTTGACGTGCGCCGAGGACAGGCCGAGCCGCCGGGTTTCCACGGCCAGTGCATCCGCGAGCCTGCGCCGCAGGGCCGCGGTAGGCGCGAGCAGCCGTGGCCCGGTCACGGGCGAATAGGGCACTGCGCACAGCAGCTTCGGGAAGTAGTCGAGTCCGTAGCGCGCATAGGCGTGCGCCCAGGCATGGTCGAACACGAATTCGCCGTGGGAGTTGTGCTTCAGGTAGGCGGGAGCCGCGGCGACCAGCGCGTCGCCATCCCACAGCGTGAGATGGTGGGGCGTCCAGCCCCAGTCCTCGCGCAGGCAGTCGGTGTCCTCCAGGCCGGAGAGGAAGGCATGGGCGACGAAAGGGTTGCTGCCGTCGTGCAGGGCATCCCAGCCTGCGGCCGGGACGTCTGCGAGTCGCTGATGTATTCGAACGTCCACAATGTTTCCGCCGTCATTCCAGCGAAAGCTGGAATCCATTTGGCCTTTGCTTGTGCTTTGGCTGCAGCCGCCACGCGGGAGCAACAGCAAAATGGATTCCAGCTTTCGCTGGAATGACGGGCGACAGGAGCGTCAGCCGGTGGTCTTGTCGAGGAACCGCTCCGCATCCAGCGCCGCCATGCAGCCGAAACCGGCCGACGTGATCGCCTGCCGGTAGTGCTGGTCGGTCACGTCGCCGGCGGCGAACACGCCCGCGACGTTGGTCGCAGTGGCGTTGCCGTCGATGCCGGAGCGGATCTCGAGGTAGCCGTTGTTCATCGCCAGCTGGCCCTCGAACAGCGTGGTATTCGGCGTATGCCCGATGGCGACGAAGAAGCCGTGCACGTCGATCTCGCGGGTGCTGCCGTCCTGCACCGACTTGAGCCGCATGCCGGTGACCCCGGCGTCGTTGCCCAGCACCTCGTCGACGACGTGGTGCCAGACCGGCTCGATCCTGCCGGCCGCGATCTTGGCGAACAGCTTGTCCTGCATGATCTTCTCCGCGCGCAGGGTGTCGCGGCGATGCACGAGGTAGACCTTGCGGGCGATGTTGGACAGATACAGCGCCTCCTCGACCGCGGTGTTGCCGCCGCCGACCACGGCCACGTCCTGGTCCTTGTAGAAGAAGCCGTCGCAGGTGGCGCAGGCGGACACGCCGCGGCCCTTGAACGCTTCCTCCGATTCCAGTCCCAGGTACTTCGCGGTCGCGCCGGTGGCGATGACCAGCGCGTCGCAGGTGTACTCGCCGCTGTCGCCGACCAGGCGGAACGGGCGCTGCGAGAGGTCGGCGGTGTGGATGTGGTCGAACACGACCTCGGTCTCGAAGCGCTCGGCGTGCGCCTGCATCCGCGCCATCAGGTCCGGGCCCAGCAGCCCGTGCGCGTCGCCCGGCCAGTTGTCGACTTCGGTGGTGGTCATCAGCTGGCCGCCCATCTGCAGGCCGGTGACGACGACGGGCTTGAGGTTGGCGCGCGCGGCGTAGACGGCGGCGGTCCAGCCGGCGGGGCCGGAGCCGAGGATGAGCAGGCGGATGTGCCGGGGCGAAGAAGGGGTCATGTATACTCGCTGGCGATGAAGTTGCGGCGTATCGAGTCCCATAGCTTGGCGGCGCGACGGCGGCAACACAAGGCGCGCGCAGGCGTTCTTCGCGGAACGCAGCGTCCATGGTCCGCGGTGGCGGGCGCGCCGTACCGCTCGAACCCGTGCAGGCGCTGCGCGGGTTTTTTCATGGGCGGACGCCCGGCCACGCGTGGCCGGCCCGGCGCTTGATCGGGAGGAGACGGGACATGCGCATCGGCGTGCCGAAGGAAACCAAGACGCTCGAAGGGCGCGTCGCGCTGGTCCCCGCCGCGGCGGGCGACCTGGTCCGGCGCGGGCACGAGGTCTGGGTCGAACAGGGCGCCGGCGTCCTGTCCGGTTTCGCGGACGCGGACTACGCGCGGCTCGGGGTACGGATCGCGCCCGACGCGGCGGCGCTGTACGAACGCGGCGAACTGATCGTCAAGGTCAAGGAGCCGATCGAGGGCGACCTCGCGCTGCTGCGCCGCGACCACCTGCTGTTCTGCTACCTGCACCTCGCGCCCGAGCCGGCGCTGGCGAAGCGCCTGCTCGACATCGGGCTGATGGGCGTCGCCTTCGAAACGGTGGAGCTGGACGACGGCGAGCTGCCGCTGCTGGCGCCGATGTCGGTGATCGCCGGCAAGATCGCGGTGCAGGTCGGCACCCACTACCTGCACCAGCCGCTGGGCGGCAAGGGCAAGCTGCTCGGCGGGCTGCCGTCGACGGCACGCGGCAAGGTCGTGGTGTTCGGCGCGGGGCAGGCGGGTGGCGCGGCGGCGGCGCTGGCCGCGGCCGGCGGCTCGAACGTGGTGGTGTTCGAGAAGCGCCAGGATCGCCGCGACGAGATGATGCGGCTGGGCAACAACGTCACCGCGCTGTATCCCTACGACGATCTCGTCGCGCAGGAGGTTGCATCCGCCGATCTCGTCGTCGGCGCCGTGCTGGTCACCGGCGCGGTCGCGCCGCACGTGGTCACCCGGGGCATGATGGAGGCGATGGAGGACGGCAGCGTGCTGGTCGACATCTCGATCGACCAGGGCGGCTGCTTCGAGACCTCCCGCCCGACGACCTGGAAGGAACCGACCTACGTGGAAGAGGGCGTGATCCACTTCTGCGTGACCAACATGCCCGGCGCGGTGCCGCAGACCAGCTCGCAGGCGATCTGCGCCGCGATCCTGCCCTGGGTCGATACCCTGGCCTCGGGCGATTGGCGCGGCAACCGGGCCCTGGAGCGGGGCATCAACGTCGAGGCTGGCCGGTTGGTGCATCCGGCCCTGCAATCGATGAAACTTTGACTTAAGATCAAGGCATTGGACCAATTTCCTAAGGCAGTGGATGACGGTGGCACGGGCAATTCCTGAACGCGGCAAGCGCCAGCGCGCGGTGGAGAAGGAGGCGGCGGCGCCCCCGGACCCGCGCCGGCAGCGGCTGCTGCGCGACATCGCGATGATCCTGATCGCGCCGCTGCTGCTGTACCTGCTGGTCTGCCTGGTCACCTATTCGCCGGAGGACCCGGGCTGGTCGACGGCCTCGGGCGGCGTCACCTCGCAACTGCACAACGCCGGAGGGCCGATCGGGGCCTGGATCGCGGACGTGATGCTGTACCTGACCGGCTACGTGGCCTACCTGCTGCCGCTGGTGCTGGGCGCGGTGGCGTGGATCGCGCTGTTCGGCATGGATTCGGACGGCGACGGGCGGGTCGACTTCGGGCCCGCGCTGCGATTGGTGGGCATCGTCGGTTTCCTGGTATCGGCCACGGGGCTGTTGTACCTGCGCGCAAGCGCGGTGGAGGGCATGCCGCAGGGCGGCGGTGGCATCCTCGGCCGGCTGGTCGGCAACTCGCTCAACCGCGGATTCGGCGCGCTCGGCGGCAACCTGTTCCTGCTGGCGCTGTTGCTGGTGTCGGTGACCCTCGCCACGGGCCTGTCCTGGCTGGCGGTGATGGACCGCATCGGCGGCTGGGTGCTGCTGCTGCCGGCGCTGCTGCGGCGCGGCCGGCAGCAGGCGGTCGAACGCATGGAGGCGCGCGAGATGCGCGTCGAGCGCGACCAGACGCGCAAGGTCGAAACCGAACTGCGCGCCAAGCGCGAGAAGGTGAGGATCGAGCCGCCGCCCGCGCCGGTGGTGGAGAAGAGCGACCGCGCCAAGCGCGAGCAGCAGATCCCGCTGTTCCACGTCGGCGACGGCTCCGGCATCCCGCCGCTGGCGCTGCTGGACGATCCGAAGCCGCAGCCCAAGGGCTACGACGAGGAGACGCTGGAAACCCTGTCGCGGCAGATCGAATTCAAGCTCAAGGACTTCCGCATCGACGTCGAGGTCAAGGAGGCCCAGCCGGGTCCCGTGATCACCCGCTTCGAGATGGAGCCCGCGCCGGGCATCAAGGTCAGCCAGATCAGCTCGCTGGACAAGGACATCGCCCGCGGCCTGTCGGTGAAGGCGGTGCGCGTGGTCGATGTGATCCCGGGCAAATCGGTGATCGGCATCGAGATCCCCAACACCCGGCGCGAGATGATCTATCTCAGCGAGTTGCTGCGGTCGAAGGAATACGACAAGGCCGGCAGCCCGCTGACGCTGGCGCTGGGCAAGGGCATCAGCGGCCAGTCGGTGGTCGCCGACCTGGCGCGCATGCCGCACCTGCTGGTCGCCGGCACCACCGGTTCGGGCAAGTCGGTCGCGGTCAACGCGATGGTGCTCAGCCTGCTGTTCAAGGCCTCCGCCAAGGACCTGCGGATGCTGATGATCGACCCGAAGATGCTCGAGCTCAGCGTCTACCAGGGCATCCCGCACCTGCTGGCGCCGGTGGTCACCGACATGAAGGAGGCCGCCAACGGCCTGCGCTGGTGCGTGGCGGAGATGGAGCGTCGCTACAAGCTGATGAGCGCGGTGGGCGTGCGCAACCTCGCCGGCTTCAACAAGAAGGTCAAGGACGCGCAGGACGCGGGGCAGCCGCTGCTCGACCCGCTGTTCCGGCCGAACCCGGAGTCGGACGAAGTCGCGCAGCCGCTGGAGACGCTGCCGTTCATCGTCATCTTCATCGACGAATTCGCCGACATGATGATGATCGTCGGCAAGAAGGTCGAGGAACTGATCGCGCGCCTGGCGCAGAAGGCGCGCGCGGCCGGCATCCATCTGATCCTCGCCACCCAGCGGCCGTCGGTGGACGTCATCACCGGCCTGATCAAGGCCAACATCCCCACGCGCATCGCGTTCCAGGTGTCGAGCAAGATCGACTCGCGCACGATCCTCGACCAGTCCGGCGCGGAAACGCTGCTCGGCCACGGCGACATGCTCTACCTGCCGCCGGGCACCGCGCTGCCCGAGCGCGTGCACGGCGCCTTCGTCTCCGACGAGGAAGTGCATCGCGTGGTCGAGCACCTCAAGCAGAGCGGCGGCGGGCCGGACTACATCGAGGGCGTGCTGGAGGAAACGCAGACGATGTACGACGGCAGCGCGGTCGGCGCGACCGGCCTGCCGGAGGCGGCGGCCAGCGGCGATCCCGAGTCCGACCCGCTGTACGACGAGGCGGTGAAGATTGTCACCGAGACGCGGCGCGCGTCGATCTCCGGCGTCCAGCGCCGGCTCAAGATCGGCTACAACCGCGCCGCGCGACTGGTCGAGGCGATGGAGGCCGCGGGCGTGGTCTCGGCACCCGAGCACAACGGCGACCGCGCGGTGCTGGCGCCGCCGCCGCCGAAGTAGCCACGCGCCTGCAGGAGCGCCTTCAGGCGCGACCCGGATGCATGACACGTCTACTTCGCCGCAGGAAAGGCGATCGCGCCTGAAGGCGCTCCTACAGGACATCTCCGGCTGAGCATCGTCCGGCCCGCACTTCGGTTTACGTTTAGATTCGGGCAGGGATGGCAGGGCGCTCGTTCAGCTTGGTCTTTGCAGACTGGCCGCCATCCATCCACGAGGACGAGTTCGATGATCCGTAGTTGCCGCTGGTTGCTTGTCGCCGTCGCCATGCTGGCCGGTGCCGCCCATGCGGGTGCGCGCGACCGGCTCGACAGCTTCACCAAGGGGCTCCAGGGCCTGGACGGCCAGTTCACGCAGACGGTCTTCGACGACAATGGCCGCGTGCGCGAGTCCTCGAGCGGCCGCGTTGCGCTGTCCGCGCCGCGGCTGTTCCGCTGGGAGTACGTGAAGCCGTATCCGCAGCTGATAGTCGCCGACGGCAAGACCGTGTGGGTCTACGACCCCGACCTCGAACAGGTCAGCCGCCGCGCGCAGGGCACGGCCGAGCAGGACAGCCCGCTGGCCGCGCTGATCGATCCGGGCAAGCTGGACCGCGACTTCCTGGTCGAGGACGGCGGCGCCGGCGACGGCCTGCAGTGGCTGCTGCTCAAGCCGAAGCAGGACGGCGACGAGGCCGCGTTCCAGTCCGCCAAGCTCGGGCTCGACGGCAATGGTCTGGCGCGCATGGAGATCATCGATGCGCTGGGCCAGCGTACGGAAATCAGCTTCAGCGGCTGGAAGCGCAACCCGTCGTTCGCCCGCGATACTTTCACGTACACCCCGCCGGCGGGCGTTGACGTGGTCGGCGAGGGCTGACCGGGCGTCCCGGCGTCCGGTCAGCTGCGGAACAGGGGGAAGGGAATGCAGGGGCGCAACAGGCGTCGGACAACACGCGCGGGCACTGCCGTGGGGCACGCAACCGCGCTGCTTGCCGCGGCGTGGCTCATGGCGACGCCGGTGCTGGCGCAGTCGCCGCCCTCGGCAGCGCAGGCGGCGGGCGCGCCGGCAGCCCATCGTCAGGCCAGCAGCGGCGACGAGGCGCTGGACAACGCGGTCGCAGCGGTCGTCGTGGCTGCGCTCGTGGAACAGATGAACACGCCGTCGATCGAGGTCAACATCGATGCATTCGACGTCGCAATTTCCAGCGTGCGCGATCGCAACGTCAGCGGACAGGGGCGCATGCGCGTCGGCGACGACGCCGACTGGATCGGCTTCCGCTACAGCACCGTCTACGACACCACGTTCAACAGCGCCGGTTATCCGCGGATCACGATCGGCGGCGTCTCCGCCGGCGAGCGTGAGGTGCCCAACGATGCCACCCTCGTTCGCCAGCTCGAGGACCGCGTCGCCACCGAGCTCGACAGGCAGTTCGGCAATCGCGCGGCGCGACTGCAGCTCGACGAGATCACCACGGTCGAGGGCGGGAAGCGGCTGCTGCGGATCACGGCGCGGGGCATTGCCGATCTCGGGCTCCAGGGCAACACGCCGGTGCGGATCGAGGCGCTGTACGACCAGGTCGCGGGTGCCTGGCAGCGGGTGAACTACGAGCTGGGGGCTGGCGCGCGCGATTGATCCGCCCATCTCCTGTAGGAGCGCCTTCAGGCGCGATGCTTTCAAGGCGCTGGGCGGTGATTGGTGATTCGGACGGGCTGTCGCGCCTGAAGGCGCTCCTGCAGGACGGCCGTTCGCGCCGCATGCGACGCGGTCTTGGTATCTTGACGCCCGGATTCCCCGTTCCGCATCCCTGAACCCTCGTGCCCCGCGCCAGATCCAGCGCCATTCCCGATGACCGCGGCGACCTGCTGACGGTCGACCGCACCGCCCTGCGCCCGCTGGCCGAGCGCATGCGCCCGCGCACCCTCGAGGAGATGGTCGGCCAGCGTCGTCTGGTGTCGCCGGATTCGGCACTGCGCCAGTCGATCGAGGCCGGCAGCGTGCATTCGATGGTGCTGTGGGGGCCGCCAGGCTGCGGCAAGACCACGCTGGCGCTGCTGCTGGCCAAGTACGCCGACGCCGAGTTCCGCTCGGTGTCGGCGGTGCTCGCCGGCCTGCCGGAGGTGCGCCAGGTGCTGGCCGAGGCCGGGCACCGCTTCGCCGAGGGACGGCGCACGGTGCTGTTCGTCGACGAGGTGCACCGCTTCAACAAGGCGCAGCAGGACGCGTTCCTGCCGCACATCGAGCGCGGCACCATCGTATTCGTCGGCGCGACCACCGAGAACCCGTCGTTCGAGCTGAACTCGGCGCTGCTCTCGCGCTGCCGCGTGCACGTGATGGAGGCGGTCTCGGCCGACGACATCGAGGCCGCGCTGCGGCACGCGCTCGAAGACGAAGAGCGCGGCCTCGGCGGTCGCGGGCTGCAGGTCGACGATGCGCAGCTGCACCTGGTCGCGGTCGCGGCCGACGGCGACGTGCGCCGCGGCCTGACCCTGCTGGAGATCGCTGCGGAGCTGTCGGGCGATGGCGGCAGCATCACCGGCGAGATCCTGGAGCAGGTGCTGGCCGACCGCACGCGTCGCTTCGACAAGGGTGGCGAGCAGTTCTACGACCAGATCTCGGCGCTGCACAAGTCGGTGCGCAGTTCGAATCCGGATGCGGCGCTGTACTGGCTCGCCCGCATGCTCGATGGCGGCTGCGACCCGATCTACCTCGCGCGGCGGATGACACGCATGGCGGTCGAGGACGTGGGCCTGGCCGATCCGCGCGCGCTGCAGATGGCGGTCGACGCCTGGGACACCTTTGACCGCCTCGGCAGCCCGGAAGGCGAACTGGCGCTGGCGCAGTTGGTGATCTACCTCGCCAGCACCGCGAAATCGAACGCCGCCTACAAGGCCTTCGGAGCCGCGCGTCGCGACGTCACCGAATACGGCACGCAGGAGGTACCGATGCACCTGCGCAACGCGCCCACGAAGCTGATGAAGGAACTCGGCTACTCGAAGGGCTACCAGTACGACCACGACAGCGAGGGCGGCGTGGCGCTTGACCAGACCAGTTTCCCGGACGCGATGGGCGAGCGTGTCTACTACCATCCCGTCGGGCGCGGCATGGAGCTGAAGCTCAAGGAGAAGCTCGACGGGCTGCGCCGCGCGAGGCAGTCCCGCGGCGGCCGGAGCGGACGCGACGACGATTGATGTCGCGAAATCCCGGGCCATCGGCGACGGATACTTGTTTCTTCGTCACGAATGCGGCTTTTTATTCCTTTCCCTGTTCCCGGGGCATTGCGCCTTTACGGGCGGAAGCTACTGAAGGCGGATGGGGGCTCGCCGATGGTGCAAGAAAACCCGGCAACCCATACCCGGGGAATTTTCGTACCAGTCCATAGCGCGTTTGACAGAATGTCATCCCGAGCGTAGCGAGGGATCTTGCTTCTGGCTGACACGTCGCATGAAAGCAAGATCCCTCGCTACGCTCGGGATGACAGTTTCCTCGATGATGGTCTTTTTCTGTTGGACGGTCCTGCAGCTCAAGTATTGTCATCCCGGCACGAGCTGGAAACGCTCTGCAGCAGCCGAAGGCTGGCCATCTGCTTTTGTTTCTTGACCATCGAGTTTTCCGGGCAGGATCAACAGCACAATGGATTCCGGCATGCGCCGGAATGACGGGCAGGAACGCGCATTCATTCCGGAATGGGGGTAACAGGTCAACCGGAGTGCCGCGATGACGCGTTTCCGTCAGGCGTCCTTCTTCTTCCGGCCTCCCGCAGTCGTCTTGCCGGCGGCGGCTTTCGCGGCGCCCGTCGCGCTCCGGGCCGGGGCGATCCTTTCGGCGCCGGCGCGCAGCTCCGTTGCCGCGCGCGCCGAGGCCGGTCCTTCGCAGCTCCGGGGCGGCGTGAACACGCAGCCGCAGGAGGTCACCGCCACACCGTTCGCATTGCCGTCGAGGCCGCCGACGAAGCCCAGTGGCGCGTAGTGGTGCGCCACGCCGGCCGGCGGCTGCAGCTGCGGCTGGCCGTCGACGCTCGGCCACTCGATGTCGCCGGTCGCGACGCGGGCCGCGATCAGCCAGTAGTCGCCGGTCCGGTAGTCGCGGTCCGCGGCGAAACGAATCTCGATGCCGTCCTCGAGCGCGATCCAGCCTTCATCCGTGGCGGACGTGGCCGGCACGGGAATCGCGCCGTCCTCCGCCAGCACGACGTCGCCGGCCTCGACGTGGTCCCAGCTGCGTACCTTGCCGGCCGCTCCGGGAACGCGCGCCTGCGGCTGGTTCAGGAGCAGGACGTTGCCTTCGACGCTTGCGATCCGGACGAGCTGGCCGGGCCGGTTCAGCAGGTCGTCCTGTTCGTCGCTCAGCTCGATCCACTGGCCGTCGCGGAAGCCGCGCGCATCGGTGACCTCGATGCGGTCCCCGGCGCCACCGGTCCAGCGCGTCAGCACGCTGCCGTTGTCGCGCGACCACTTGAAGGTCGGATGCCCGCCGGCCTCGCTACCCTGGTGGATCTCGACCCGGTACAGATGGTTCTCCGCGCCGCGGTACGCGGAATCCGGGCTGGTGACGCATGGGTCGTCGACCTGCTCGGACGGCGGCAGCCACGCGACCAGCTCCGGCACGCGGCGCTCGAACAGCAGCAGTGGCGCGTCGCACGAAAGCGTTTCCTGTCCATCGGGATCCGCGAGCGCAGCATCGAGCCGGGCGAGTTCTCCGGCCAGTCGTGCGCGCTCGGCGTCGTCGTTGCTGGCGTTGAGCCATTTCTCGACGACGTCGCGACGTTGCTGCAGGCGCTTGCGGGCCGCGGCCGATGCGATCGCGCGGACCTGCCAGACCACCTGGCGGCGGCTGCAGGTGTCCGGGCCGCCCAGCGCGACTTCGCGCAGGTGCGGCGCCTCGACGGCGGTCAGGTGCCGCTCCCAGACGTCGAGGTAGACCCAGAAGCGGGCGTCGTCCCGCTCAGATCCGGATTCGAGCCACGTGCGCAGCGGGTCCGCGTTCCCCGCCGCATCGCCCGACGCGGGCGCGAAGTGCGGCTGCTGCAGGTAATCGCAGCCTTCCGATTCGCACAGGATGCCGTCGACGTAGTAGCGGCCCGCTCCGATCGTCAGCGTGCGCTTGCCGTCCTGCTGCTGCAGGTCGAGCTCGAAACCCGGGGCCTCGGCCGGCGCCGCGTAGGGGCCGAACACGTCCCGCGCGAGCGTGCGGATCAGGTGCAGCAGGATCGCGCCCTGTTCGTTCGGGTCGGCGTCCAGCGTGACCCGGCCCTGTTGCAGCAGCACCTGGCTGTAGTGGTGGCGTGGATCGAATGTCACCCGCGAGAAATCACCTTTCATGGCTGCACCTTTCCAGACTAGTCAGCGAAAAGAAGGCCGACCGACATGCCGGCCGGGGTGGACTGCTCCAGGCGCGCGCGCAGGTTCGCCTCGCGCTGCGGTTCGTAGAGCCGGTGGTAGACGCCCATTTCCGATTCGTCGTCCGCACCGCGGCGGATCTCCTCCGCGCACTGGAGCCGCAGGCGCGCGTAGCCGGGACGCCCGTAGCGGCGGGCGACGTAGCGCGGCCGCACGCGCAGGCGTTCGTCAGCGGCCATGCGGCGCTCGCGGTCCGGCGACAGCTTCAGCCGGTGGACCGCGGCGACGACTTCGTCTGGCTGGCAGCGGTAGCGGCGCGGCGTGCGACAGTGGCAGGGGACGTGGCAGAAACGCATGCAGCCGACCTGGCGCCGGGCGACGTTGAGGCAACTGTCGAACAGGCTGTTCTCGGCGAGGTCCACCGCGTGCACCTCGACCGTGCCGAAGACGTTGCTGCGGCGCACGGTCAGGCACACGTGAGCGACCGCGCCGGTGGTCGCGCCGATCGCTTCCTGGCCGCGGCCCGCGGCGTCGACAATGCTGTCCTCGATCACCAGCGGCAGCGGGTCCGCATGTACTTCGTCCTGGTACACCTGGATCGAGCCGACGATGCTGTCGCTGATGTGCACGCGCGCATGCACGCGGTGCAGCTCCAGACTGGGCTCGGCGGGACGCTCCGGTTCGCAGCCGCAGTCGATCGCCCAGCCCGGTACCAGCGTGCAGTGGCGGATCGCGACTTCGGCCGCGCAGTCCGGGGCACCCGCGGCCTCTTCGGCATAGGTCTGCGGATCGCGCGGCGCGGACACGTGCAGCGGGCGCCCGGTCAGCAGGATACCGTCGAGGGCGAAGCGGCTGCCGACGTCGAGCTCCACCGTCAATGCGTCGGGCAGATCGGTCTGCCAGTCGATCAGGCGGATCACCGGCCGCACGCCGTTGGCTGCGCGCAACGTCAGCGTCTGCCGCGGCCGCAGGCGAACGTGCAGGGGCTCCACCCAGACGCCGCTGTGCATCAGTTCGATCACCGCGTGCTGCGGCGCCTGTTCCCGCCACAGGCGCAGCGCGTCGCCGATGCGCGGAACGACGGCGTCGGACGGCGCGGAGGATTCACCGACGCGATAGAGGGTGAACGCTTCGGCCGGCTGCGGCATCGGCCGGCGGTATTCGCCGCCGCCGAGGTCGGCCGCGAAGCCGTAGTGGTAGCTGACGCGCACGCCCTTCTTCGGCAGCTGTCCCGGCGGGAACATCAGCCGCCCCAGCACCGGGTCCACCGCGACCTTGCCGCGCGGCGGGCGATAGCGCCAGCCGCCCAGGTCGGCGACGACGATCACGCTGGCCGGCAGCGGCGCTTCGCCATCGTGGCCGGCCCACTGTTCGGCCCAGACGGCGAGGCTGGCGTCCTCGCCGTAGTCGCGCGCCAAGTCCGCGGCCAGCGCCCGCCGCCGCAGCGGAACGGGCAGGTTGCGTTCGTCAGCGAGCGTGTAGGCGTTCGCCTCGGGGAGGGGCTTGCGGTACAGCGGCGCGTCCTGGCCGAGCACGCTGAAAGTGAAGCAGTGCGGCCCCGCGTCCTCGATGCAGCACGCCGGCGTGCGCGTGATCGGATAGCTGCGCATCCGCCACGCGAATATGCCGACGCCGGGGATGTTGTGCCGCCCGGTACGTCGTCGCGATGCGATGCGACGCGCGTCCACGCTGTGCGCAACCGAATCGAACGGGCTGTTGCAGAGATCCAGTCGCGGCATGTCCCGCAGCGAAGCGGTGCCGAGGCGATCCGGGTGCAGGTGGTCGATGTGCTGGGCGCGGTCGAGCAACTTGAAGAACTCCACCGCGCGCGCGGGCCAGCCCGCGACGTCGCGCGCGAGGTCCTCCAGCAGCGCGACGGTGCCCTTGCGGCGGCGATGGCCGATCAGGTGCGCCACTTCGCGCCGCGGCACGAGCACGCGGTCCAGCGCGGTGCCGTGCGCGTCCGGGTCGCGCGACGGCGCGCCCGTCGCTGCCACCGGGACGTAGCCGAGCAGGTCGGCGAGGTAGGGTACGGCCCAGTCCTGCGCGGTCTCGATGAACCAGTTGTCGTAGAGCTGCGCGATGTCGTCCTCGACGACGTTCACCTGTTCGGCGATGACCCGCAGCAGCGCCTGCAGCGGATAGCCCTGACCGGCGTCGCGGATGCGGTGGATGCCCGGCAGCAGGCGGTACAGGCGGTCGATCCGGGGTTCCTGGTGCAGCGAGGGGAGGTTCATGGTGGGGCTCACGGGATCGGGTTGAGGATCAGCGTATCGGCCACGTCGGGCACGAAGCACGCCAGCTGCGCGGGCCGTATCGACGGGCCTTCCTGCTTCGCGGGCTCCGCGTTCACGTGCGCCGGTGGCTTTGCCGGATGCTGTGCGGCGCCTGCAGTAACCTGTTCACCGGGATCGGCGCCCGACAGGATCCGCTGCACGACTGCAGTGATCTCGTCCTGCCGGATCAGACGGCGCGATCCACTCTCGTCCACGACCGACTCCGCAATACCGCCGAAGGCGTCCACGTCCACCCAGTCCACGCCGCGGACGGACTGGACGACGGCGACGATCTCGCACAGCAGCGCCGGCTGCGCCAGCGCGCGCGCGTGGAAGCCGAAGCGCTGCAGCAGCCGGTCGCGAACGTCGGTCGCTACCGGTTCCCAGCGGTATCCCGGCTGCAGGCGCACGCCCGCCTGCAGCACCAGCGCGATGCGCTCGCGCGAGGCGACCCGCACCGGCAGCGCCGGATCGCCCAGGCGGCGCAGCGATTCCAGCAGGTTGCGGTAGAGGTCCGAATCCTCGTCGATGGCGACGTCGTCGATGCCGGCGACGGTGACGTGGACCAGTTCGCGCGCGCCATCGCTGAGCCGCGCGGCGACGGCCTTGCCGATGCCGGCGTATATGCGGGTGAAGTCGGCGTAGTCCGACAGCGACACGAGGCGGTCCAGCGCCATCAGCGAGCGCGGCGCATTCTCGCGGATCAGCGCGGCGGTCTCGCGGTCGGCGCCGCCCGAAGCCCGCAGCGGATTGACGACTTCCTTCACGCCCAGCGGGCGCGTCACCATCAGGCCGATCTGGCCCGCGCGCACGTTGCCGCCGCGACCGATGCCGCTGCGGTATTCGGCGCGGATGTTCTCGAACCCGCTCGGGGGACGCATGCCCTGCAGGCCGTCGCCGAACGTCACCGTGGTGCGACCGTCGTCGTCGGTCCAGGTGGTGAAGGCGCGATCGTCGGGCTTCAGGCCCGCGAGGCTGTCCGCCTCGCGCCATTCCACGTCGTCGACCAGCACCCTGAGCGTGCTGGCGGCGCCGGCGGCGGTCGGTGCCGGCCGCCAGGTCAATGGCGGTTGCCGCAGCGCGAACTGCTGCAGGGGCAGGCGCGCGTCGCCGCTACCCAACACTTCCCCGCGGGTTTCGCCGTGGCTGGCGGCCACCACGTTGCCGTGGATGCGCAGGCCGTCGCGGTAGTAGACGTGCGCCAGCGGCGTCGCCAGGCGCAGGGTGGTGTGCGGCGGGTCGCCGGGCAGGGTCTCGTCGTAGCCGTGCTCCAGCCCGGCCACCATCATCAGCTCGCTGGCGCGGACGCCGCGCACGCCGGGGATGTCGGCGCGCTCGCCCTCGAAGATCACCCAGCGGCCCGAATCCAGGTCTTCATGCAGCAGCCCCAGTTCGATGTCCTGGCCGGAGACGTCGGCGTCGATCGGCTCCTCGGCCAGGGTCAGGCGCGCCTTCTGCAGGTAGACGTGCGCGGCGCGGAGCAGCGTGATCTCCGGCGCGAGCGTGCCGGAGGCGAACCGCGCGGTCACGCCCTCCGTCGACGCCGGTGCCGATGCCGGCTCGATGACGCGCCATTCGGCGTCGAATTCCAGCATCGTCGAGTCCGCGGACATGCCGTAAGCGGTGCGCGGGCCGCTTACGGCGTTCACTACCGCCAGCACTTGCCGGCAGAACGCGGGATTCCTGGCCTGCATGTTTTCGCCTGCGACCGGCTGTTGCATCAGCACGAAATCGCCCGCCGCGACCAGTTCGTCCGCATGATCGAGGAACGCGTTGCGGTTGGTTTCGTCGTACGCGTAGCGCCACTCCGGATAGTCGACGCTGCCGTCGTCGACCTGTGCCTGCGGTGCCGCACCCGCGCCGAACAGCCGTTCGCCGCCGCGAAGCAGGAACACGCCGTCGAGTGGCTGCGGCAGCGCGGGCGGCGAAATGCCGCGCCACGCGGCGTAATAGCTGTCTTTCAGCCGTGGCGCGAAGTCGAGCAGCAGCTGCGGCTGCAGTCCGGCACCCGCACGGAAGGCCGAGGCGAGATCGCGGCGCAGCCGCAGGGCATTGGCCGCCTGCGGGACCGGCGGCTGCAGCAGGGCGCCGACGAAGGCATCGGGCGAGGAGGCGGACGACGGCCGGACCGGCGGGCCTTCGAACAGGGCTGCGAGCGCGGCGCCGAACCTGTCCATCAGCACGATCGCTTCCTTGTCCTTGATGCCGATCTCGCCCCGCAGCCTGTCCAGCCAGGTCATCACCGGCGGCGGGTTTCCTTCCTGCACCTGCGCCAGCAGGGCGTCGGCCAGTACGAGCGACTGCTTGCTGCCGGTGTCGCGCGACGCCGCGGGAACCAGATTGTTCGCCAGGGCGTGCAGCAGCGGCAGCGCCGCCTCCGCCAGCCACGGCGGTGACTGCTGCAGGATCTCCGCATGCAGTCCCTTGATCAGCGTTTCCGCTTCGTCGCCCGCATCGCTGGTTGCGCGGATGTGGTCCGCCCACTGCAGCGGGCGCAGCGGCGAAAGGCCCAGCCGCAGGCCATCCAGCAGCCGTTTCGCGACCGCGAGGGCGGTGATCGCGCCTTCGGGGGGATCGGCGAGGCTCCCGAGCTTCTCGATGAAACGTTCGAGCGCCGGCAGCGAGGCCTGCACTTGCCAGTCGATGGGCTGCAGGGAGATGGCGGTGCGCGCAGCGGCGAAATCCGCGTCCGCCCGGATCGCCCTGCGCACCCAGTACGTGGCCTCCGGCGCGCGGCCGAAGCGGAACAGCAGCAGGTCGCCGGGGCGTACGCCGCTGTCGGTGCCGGCGACGTGGATGGTTTCCACCGCGGCGACGGTCTCCAGCGCGATCCGCTGCGGCCGCTGCCGCCGGACCTGCAGGTCGTTCCATTCGCGCCGGGCCCACAGCGGGTCGCCGGTCTCGAACGACTGCGGCAGCTCGTCGGGACCGGGGATACTCTGCGCGCGCGTGCCCGCGGGCAGCTCCGCCGGCTCGACCTGGTTGTCGTCCACGGTGTAGGACAGGAACACGCTGGAGGAGACGCCCGGCCGCGGCGCATAGCCGACCAGCCGCGACAGTTCCACCAGCGAGCGGCGCTCGGTGGCGGTGCGCACGTAGCCTTCGTTGGCGACGCGCTCCTGGTAGAACGTGAGCACGTCGGCCACGGTGGCCCAGGCGTCCAGCAGGGCGATCGCCGGATCGGCAGGATCGCGCGTGGTCAGCGACTGCAGCGGGCGGAACGACTGCAGGGTCTGGCCGTCCGCGCCGGGCGCCACGATCTCGACCATCGGCAGGCGTGCCTTCATGCTCGCCAGGAAGCGCCCGTGCGTGCCGGCGCGGTAGCGCAGCGCGGACAGGGTGGGGCGGTTGTCCACGCGCGCGGGAGTCAGGACGGCGGTGCCACTGCAGCAGCCGCAGTGGTCGGTGCCGCATCCGCATTCATGGCAGGTCATGGCGAAACCCTCCTGGTGCGCGGCGGAGGCCGCGCCGATGCGCAGCGAAGCTCGTGGCGGACAGGTTCATCGGCCACCCCGCACGGTGATCTCCAACCTGCCGTGTTCGGGATGGCCGGGGTCGTTGTCCAGTCGCGCGATCTCGTTGACGCCGAGCGGCAACAGGCCGCGTTCGATCTCGCCGTTCGCGGCCGCGAACAGGCGCTGCATGACGACCACGCGCGCGCACTCCACGCCGGGAACCGACATTGCCTCGCCGACCAGCGCGCTCATGCGCAGCGGCTGGCCGAAACTCAGCCGGTCGGGATGGAAGTAGCTGGGCTGGCCGTCTCGCCGGAGACCGTTGCCGAAGCGGTCGAGCAGCGCGGCCTTGACCGCGCCGCGCTCGTGCCCCGGCAGCGCGCAGACATCCAGCGCCAGATCCAGCGGAACGTAGATCGCACGCTCGACGTGCAGGTCGTGGCCCATGCGGCGCACGCGCTGTAGGGCGTCCTGCACCCGGTCGATCAGGGCGTCGTCGGCCGGCACCCGTCCGCGCGGGTCCAGCGCCACGTCGGCCTCGTACCAGCTGCCGGTCCACACCAGTTCGCAGGCGGCGCGCTGCACGTCCGAATCGCGCTCGGCGATGCGGGCGTAGTCGTCGGCGGTGATGGCGCGCTGCAGTTGCTTGCGGAACGCGCCGGGCGCGAGCATGCGAGCCTGCGCCATCGTTTCCGGCGCGACACCGCCGCTTGCCGGCAGCGGATTGCCGATGCGCAGCTCCAGCCCGCTCCAGTCGCCGTCGCGCAGGCAGATGCGGTTGACGCTGCCGGCGCCGACGTTGCCCTGGGTCCCGTTGCCCAGCCGGTAGCGGGCGGTGAACGCCAGGCCCGGGTCAGGACGCCGGCCGAAGCCGTCGTCGCCGAAGCGCAGCCGGGCGATGTCCTGGTTGTCGATCTCGGCGACCACGTGGCGGTCGTCCGGGCCGCTGGAGAGCAGGTCGAAGACGGGAGTCCACGCATGTCCGGCGGAGTCCTGCAGGCGCAGCGCCGGCAACGCATCGCGCGGATCCTGCACGAGGCCAGCGCTGGCTGGCTGCGCGGTTTCCGGCGCGACGCCGGCGTGCGTCAGCGGCGTGTCCGGCAGTCGCCAATGGAAGCGTCCCGCCGTGCGCTGGACCGGCGACGGCTGTCCCTCGCATTCGCACTCCGACTCGGAGACGATTTCCGGCACGGTGCCCAGCGGCACGTCGTCCACGCTGCGGCCGTGGTCCGCCAGCACGACGTTGCCCAGCGCCATCGAGATGTCGCGCATGCGCGCGCAGGCCGGCGCCGGGCCGAGCGCGGACAGGCACAGCGGGAACGGCAGTGCGTCAGCGGGATGCCAGTCCACTTCCAGCAGCGGCGTCGGCCGCTGATCGCCGTCGCCAACGGGATGGAGTGAGTCCTCGGTCGCGGTCACCCGGGTCAGCCGCACCGGCCAGACGCGGGCCGGGTCGGCGTCGGCTTCCAGGCCGGTGCGCGGTCCGCGCATTTCCTTCAGCAGCAGCACGTCGCCCGCGTGCAGGTCGAGCTTGCGGCGGTCGCCTTCGGCATCGGCCCAGCCGTCGCGCAGGGTTGCGCGCGTGGCCCCGCGTGGGAGGCAGTCGCCGCCGCGTCTCCAGTCGTAGAAGGCGATGCGGTTGTGAGCGGCGCGCAGCGACAGTGCGGCGACGCCCGACGGCAGCAGCGGCTCGAACGCCTCGTAGTGCAGATCGGCGGCATTGGCCAGCGCATCCAGGCCCAGGACCGTCGGCACCGGCGCGTCGGCGGCGATGCCACTGAGGAAGACCACCGCACTGGCCGGCAGGTCGACGTCCTGCGCGGTCTCGAGCGCCACCCACGCGCGCGCGTTGCAGCCTTCGTGCAGTCGATAGTCGACGAGCCGTGCGTGACGGCGCACCGAGATGCGCTGGCGCGCGGTGTGCAGGTAGGCTTCCGTGGCGACTGCGTCCTGGTAGTAGCTCAGGTAGTCGCCGGCGTAGGCCAGCAGTTCGACCAGCGTCACGCCCAGGTCGGGCACGTGCAAGGGGTCCCATTCGGGCGACACCAGCGCGAGGCGATCCATCGCCAGTCGGCGGAAGCTGGCGTAGTCCTTGGCCAGGTAGTGCAGCGCCGGCTCAGGCGGCGGCGCGTCGACACAGGTCGGCGTCGACGCGCAGTCCAGGTTGGAGGGGCATCCAGCCTTGAACGAGAACTCGACGCTGTCGTACATCGGGTCCAGATCCTGCACGTCCAGCAGGCGCAGGCGATAGCGCGAATGGTCTCCGCGGCGATCCAGCCTGACCACCAGCCAGTCGTCCGCGTCGTCCTCTTCGCTGGCGTGCGGGTCGACGTCGACGATGCCGATGCCGGTCACGCGGGTACCGCCTTCAATGCGCAGGTGGCGCGGTAGCGTGGGACCATCCTCGGCGAATTCCGCCGGTAGCTTGCCGAGGAAGTAGACGTACAGCGTCAGCTGGTCATCGGAGACTTCGACGAAATCCAGCCCCACGCGGCCGCCGAAGGCGCGCACGTCGTGGCGGCGGGTGTCGTTGCAGCAGGAAACGGCCATGGCGACGAGCTCCTCCTATAGCGTGCGGGTGAAGCTGGCGCTCAGCTCTTCGCGCGTGCGCAGCAGCAGGTAGCTCACCCGCACGGTGATGGCGGCGTCCTCGGCCTCCACCTGCAGGGCGCGCACTTCGATCACGTCCTGCAGCCAGCGCTGCAGTGCGGCCTGCAGGGTGAACTGCACGGTCGCGGCCAACTCCGGGCTGTTGGCCGCGAACACCAGCTGCAGCAGGCCGCTGCCGAAGTCCAGGCGGTTGACCCGCTCTCCCGGATGGGTGAATACCAGTTGTTCGATCATGTCGCGCACGTGGTGCGCGTAGCCGGCCTCGGCGCTGCGGCCGCGGCCGTCGGGATGGAAGGGGAAATCGACGTGCATGGACGCTCTCCTCGGCGCTAGACGGCAAACACGCGCGCCTGCATGGCGCCGACGATGGGTGCGCCCTGCGGAATCTGTTCGGCGCTCTGGCAGATGCCCGGCCCCGGCCCGGGCGCGGGCGCCACCATCGCCGGCAGCCCCAGCACCTTCACCCGCGTGGTCGGCATCGACCAGCGCACGGTCACGCACGGCTGCGGCTTGCTCGGCGGCACGGTGAACAGGCAGCCGGCGACGGCGATCGTCGGTGCCCCCGGGGGAATCGTCGCCACCGGCTGGCCGCCGACCTGCACGCGCGGCTGGGTGGGCGCGATCGTGGCCTGGCCGGTGACGTGCTGGCAGGTCATCGCGGCGTTGACGTGGAGCAGGAATCCGGGCATTGCAGCATCCTCAGGTGATGGTCATTGCGCCAAGGTTGAAGTTGATGGCGGGGCCGACCAGCGTGATCGACGCACCCTTGCCGTTGTCGAGGTAGATGCCGCTGTCGTTGACCACGATCCTGGCGCCGGTGGTGCTGCGCAGGACGATGCCGCCGGTGACGGGCGTCGGTGGCAGGTCGCTGATCACCACTGTGTTCTTGCCGAGCGTCTGGAACACCATGCTCGGGCTGATCGGATTGCTCATCTTCGCGTCGAGCGGCGGATCGGCGGACTTGTCGAAGCGGCAGCCCAGCCACACCGGCTTGTCGACGTCGCCATGCTCGAACATCACCCACACGCCGGCGCCGGGTGGCGGCACCATGTAGACGCCCATCGGTCCGGGGGGGCCCGCCAGCGGCGTGCAGGGTTCGACCCAGGTGCTGGGTACGAACGCCGCCACATCCGTAATGGTCAACAGCAGCCGGCCACGGAACTCGGGGTCGCTGTTGACCGTTACCGTGCCACGATAGAGTCCCGGAAACTTTCCATTCATACCGGCACCCTTGGCGTGAGCGAGATGAGCCCGTCGCGGCTGAGCTGGAAATTCTGCTTGTATTCGCCGCGCTTGATCCTGTGGGTGACGCTGTCGACGTAGTACAGGCCGTCGTAGGCCAATCCTGCGCCGCGCACGCCGACCAGCAGCTTCGACCGCAGCACGTGGCCATAGCGCAGCACGTCCAGCGAGCCGGAGACGGTGATCGCGTTGGCGGCGCCCTTGAGCATCCGGCCGAGCATCTTCTGGAGCGTCAGCGGAATGGAATCGCCACCAGTTTCGCGCGACATCACCATCTTCAGCGGCGGCGTCGGCCGCGCGCCCAGCGGCGGCTGGAAGACGTTGACCGAGGGTACCGGCACCGTGATCGGTATCCGCCCGGTCGCAGGATCGTTCACCGTCACCAGCATCGTCTCCTTGGCGAGGCCATCGAGCGAGAACGACATCGACTCGACGTTGGTGTGTGCGTCCATGTTGATGCTGAGCGCCGGTTGCGGCACCGGGATGCGGATGTTCGGCCCCAGATAGGCGATGCTCTGCCCGGGCAGCGGCCCCGGCTCGACGTAGAACACGAAGCCGCTGTCGCCTGCGATCTTCTTCAGGTGCTGCAGGTCGGTCCCGTTCTGCGCCAGGATCTTGTTGGTCATGATCGGCTGGTCGGGAATGAACGCCGGCAGCACGATCGGCGCCACGCCCAGCGCCATGTACTTGGAGAGCACGACGTAGGCCTGCACGGTCGACGACATGTTCGGATACGGCATGTGATATTCGACCAGGTCCATCGCCGCGCTGAGGTCGTCGCCGGTAATGGTCAGCGTCGATTGCCCCGGTTCGCTGCTGGGTCCGATTTCCTGCCGCGTGACCAGGCCATCCATGAGCACGTGCGGGAGTCCGCCAAGGGTGACCATCACGATCACGCGGGTGGTGATCGGATCGAAATATCCGGCGGGCAGCATCGTCGTCAGCAAGGGCGAGGCCTTGCCGACCGCGAAGGTCAACTGGAATCCGGCCTGGTCCTTGCCGCTGGTGATCTCGATGTTCTGCAGGGCGTCGAGTACGGCTTTCGGCGCCGGCGCCGGCACGGCCGGCCCGATCATCAGCGTCAGGTGGATGCCCTGCACCATGTCATTCCCTCGCCGGCGGCGGCACGCCGTCGGGCAGGGTGATGAGCACGGCCTCGCCCACGGTGTCGGTGAGTTCGTCCGGATGCATCACGCCGTTGGCGTCGCACAGTCGCCAGAAGGCTTCCGCGTCGCCGAGCTCGCGCGCGGCGATGTGGTCGGGACGCTCGCCCTCGGCGACGCGGTGCTCGTGCAGCGGCGCAAAACCCTCCGCCGGCGGCAGGAAGCGCCGCCGCAGGTAGGGCAGCACGGTGCCGTCGGCCAGCGTCAGTGTGGCGACGGGAATGCCGTGGTAACGGCTGGTCGGCGGGAAGTCGTAGTTCGCCATCGTGCGCTCCTTCAGGAAATGCCGGGGATGCCGAGCGTGCGGAAGTCGCTGCCGGCCGCCTGCGAGGCAAGCCGTTCCCTGGCCTGCAGGTAGCCCATGAACAGGCCGCCGCCGCGGCTGTCGAAGCCCAGGTCGTCCACGCTCAGCACGCGCAGGCCCAGGCTGACCTTGGCGCGGATGGGATTGAGCAGGATGTCGAAGGCTTCCTCGGTGATGCTCAGTTCGGTGACGCGCACCGGCACGATGCGTTGCGCCCCGAACACGAACACCGCCAGCGGCGCCAGCGCCGGCGCGATCTCCAGTGAACCCGAGGCGGCGATGCCGTTGGCGCTGCGCAGCTCGCCGCTGGCCGGATGCACCAGCGCCTCGATGGCCGCCAGCTGCGGATGCAGGCCCAGGGTGGTGGCGGGTGCGGAACTGGTCTCCAGTGCGTCGGTGGCGTCGATCTCCGCTTCCAGCTTGATCGTCTCCACCGCCGGACCTTTCAGCCGCAGCGCCTCGCTGCGGTCGCCGGACTCCGCGCCCGTACCCTTCACCTGCAACGTGCGCGTCAGCGTGTCGGGGTTGTACTGCAACGCGATGATCCGCAGCACGGCCCCGCCGACCGGGTCCAGCAGGACCAGGCCGCCCTTGACCAGTCGCGGCGCGTTGGGATGGCCGCTCATCGCTTTCTCCCGATGCTCATGGTCCACCCCTCCGGTCCGGGTAGGCCGCGCGCCGGATGTCGTCCGGGCAGTTGCCGATGCCCCGTTCTTCCGCCCTCGCGGGCACTTCGTACTCGCACGCCTCCGTGCTGGCCGCGCTGCGGCGCAGGCGCAGGATCGCGCGGCGAAGCCAGGGATAGATCAGCTCGGCGCGGCGCCGGCGCGAGGGCGTGCGGCGCAGGCGCTCCATCAGTGCCGGCGAGCGCACGCTCGCCTCGGCCGGATCGTCGGCGAAGTGGGTGTCCACATGCTGTTCCAAGGCGGCGCCTCGGGTGTCCAGGCGTTCGCCGCTGACTGGATCCATCGGGTCCATGCGCTCGCCCATGCCTTCGATGCGCGCGCCGGGTGCGATGCAGGCGGTGTCCGGGGGACAGAGTTCGTTGTTCACCCGATCGCGCGCGGCGTTGGCGCGACCGACGGAGAGCGCCTGGTTGCCGCCGAACTGCGAACCGGGGCGGAGGTCAGGGTCCGTCGTGCCTTCCGGCGAGGTCCAGCCCTCGATCGACTGCACCTGGAAACCGGCGCCCAGGTCCTGTTGCAGCGCTTGCAACGCTTCCTGGTTGCGGATGTCGTCGAAATCGACCCGGTCGTAAAGGAAGAACAGGTTGTAGGCGCGCTCATCCAGCACTGTGACGCGCCGCTCGCCCGTGCGCGTGTGGGAAGGAACGTCGCGCTCCTCGTAGCAGAAATAGCTATAGCCGCTGCGCGTCCATTGTTCTTCACACCGCGGCGGACTACGCGGTGCAGCGCCCCAGCGGAATTCGATGTTGGCAGTGACGAAGGGTCCGGTGGACGGATCGCTGCCGGCGGTGACGCTGCCGCCGACGCGCCCGGCCGAGGTGTCTCCCGAGCCGCTGATCGTGCCGCTGCCGCCCCGGACGTTGCCGTCGGTGCCGATGGTGGCGTTGCCGCTGACCGTCAGCTCGACGGTGCCGAGGCGGAAGGTGCCGGCTACCGAAGGCGTGGCGGTGGCCGATGCCCACGCCGCTTCGATGTCGCCGCCGTTGGCGATGGCATCGCGGATCAGCCGCAGTGCGGCCTCCGGCACGTTGGCGCCGGCCCGCACGGTGGCTTCGTTGCTGCCGCGACACCAGCGGAACTCCACCCAGACCTGCTCGCGGTCGGCCCCGGCGTCCAGGTCGGTGCGCGTGGCAGGGCCGGTGCCGCTGCGAGTCCAGGCCGTGCGTTCGACGATATAGCGCTGACCGGTGTCCAGTACCACGCGCTTGCGGTTGCGCCCGGCCGATTCGACCCGGCTGATGGCATAACGGCCCGTTGGAGCGGAGCCCCACCGGATTGGCGGCGGGCGGAACAGGTCGTCCAGCCGTCCATGGCACGGACCGGGAATGCGCCTTGTGGAGCTTTCGGCCGGAACGGCCTGGCGCGCGAGCATGGCGCGAGGAGCGGCGGCCGTCGGCGGCGTTCCCCGGTCACCGCGGACGACCCGATCGGCCGCGCGATCGGCATCCCGCTCCAGCGTTGCATCGCTTCGGCCGGTCCCGCGGACGCCGCCGGCGTGGCCGCGCTGCTGCACCACGTGCGCGAGTTCGTGCGCCAGCAGGTGCATGCCGCGATGCGAGCCGGGCGCGTACTGGCCGCTGCCGAACACCACGTTGCGGCCGACGGTGTAGGCCAGTGCGTTGACCGAGCGCGCGGAGCGCTGCGCGACGACGTCGGTGTGGATGCGCACGTCGTGGAAATCGTGGCCGAAGCCGGCTTCCATCTTCTCGCGCGCGTGGCGGTCCAGCGGCCGGCCGGGACTGGACAGCACCGTTCCCACGATGGGCGGGATATCGAATTCGTCTTCGTCGGCCGAAGCGGCCCGGCGCTGCAGGCGCTTGCGCTTGCACTCCTCGCATTCCTCCGCGCCGGAGGTGTGGTTGCCGCAGGCGCATTTGCGTTGGAGAAGCGTTCCGGCGGGCAGGTGCGGGGCGTTGGCGGCGGTGGCCGATGGCTGGCGGATGTTCATGGCGTCGCATCGCTCCCGCTCGCATCGAGAAGGCTTGCGGCCAGCTGCTTTACGCCCGGATCGGTGTCGGTGGCCGCGATGGAACGCAGTTGGTCCCCGGACAGGCAATGCAGCGCCGCGGCCGCCTGCACCACGTGGTAGCGCGCGCGCGGGTCGGAATGCGTCATGGCACGCCAGAGCGCCGCGCAGTCGGGTTCGCCGCGCCGTGCGAGTGCATCGGCGGCGGCGGCCACGGTCACGGAACGGCTCGATTCGAGCGCGGCGATCAGCGCACGGTGCGCCGACACCTGCGAGTGTCCGGCCAGGGCGTGCGCGGATGCCGGGGCTACCAGTTCGTCGCCGTCCTCGAGCAGGTGCGACAGCGCGGAAACGCTCGCCTCGCGCCCGAACCGCGGCAGCAGTTCGACGATCGCGATGGGGTTCGCCGCGTCGCCCGATTCCAGCAGGCGGAGGAGTTCCGGATAGGCGGCGTCGGCGTGTTCGAGCAGGTAGTGCGCCGCTCTCTCCCGTTCGCGCAGTCCGGCTTCGTCGCCGAACGGCGCGGACAGCAGCGCGATCCTGTCGTTCACTCCAGACTGCTCGCCGTTGGCCATGGTCATCGCTCCACGCCTTCGTGGTTCATTTGAGGATGGACGCCGCCGTGGCGACATCGAAGTGGGCCTTGATCGCGTTCCGGAACAGATCCAGGGACGCGGGCGTCAGCCGGGGATCGGCGCGGTAGCGCTGGTACAGCCCGCGCAGCAGTGCCTTGACCAGGCCGGGTTCCCACTGCTGCTTGATCAGTCCGACCCGAGCCATGATCAGCGCGGGTGCGTCCAGCGATACGAGGCCCTTGCGCCGGTCCCTCTTCTCGAGATCCTTGTGGTAGGGGAAGCCGCGCATGACCGAGTAGATCTCGGTTTCCTGGTAAGCGTAGGCGTCTATCTCGGTGGTGCGCTCATCGTCCGTGGGCTGTACGTAGCCCGGCATCTTCGCCATGGCCTTGTCGTACAGCGTGAGGTGATATTCGGTCCCGTACTGGCCGTAGGCGGGATGACCGAATACTTCATGGACCACGACGTCCATCACATAGCCGGGATGGGCCTCGGCGGCCTTGACGAACGCGAACCCGAACACGGCGAGCGTCTTCTTCGGTCCGCCTGCCGACCCGTAGGCCAACACGCTCTGGCCGCGTGCCTCGACGCCCGCGAAATCGGCCAGGAAATCCGCCTCCACCAGGCCCAGTTCCGGCGCATGGCCGGCCGCATGCTTGACGATCGCCTTGATGGCGCGCTTGCCGCGGGTCTCCCAGGACGTGCGCTCGGCCGGCGACATGGTGTTCCAGGTCGCCGCGACAGCCGGGCGGATGGACGTCGAGGCCACGCGCTGCTTCCTCGCCGTTTCCGCTTCCGCATCGCTGGCCCTGGCCGGCGGCTTTCCGGCGGCGGCGGCCCTGGCGGCCGCTTCCGCGTCGGCCTGCTTCTTGGCTTCGGCCTGCACGAACGTGGCCTGGGTCTGCGCCATCTTGTCGTCGTCCATGCCGCTGGCCGCACGGGTTTCGCTTTCCTGCAGCCAGCGCAGCAACTGCTGCACCTCGTCCCTGAATGATTCGGCATCGGAAGCCGACAGCGTCCGGATGAGCTTCGCAACGGAGCCATTGGCGTGGAGCTTGCGGAACGAAGCCAGGCGCGTGGCTTCGGCGGGTATCTTGCGGTAGTGGTCCATCGCCTTGCGCGCGTCGGCCGCGGACAGCGCGGCGCGCGATGCGATCTGCTCGAAGAAGAGTTCCGGCGGCGGCGGGCCGATCGGAGGCGACGCGCCCGGTGCGGGGGCGGGCATCGGCTGGCGGAAGACCTGCCCCGAGGGGGCGGCGGTGAACCGCCGCGGATTTGTCGTGCGCGATGGATCGGAGGCATTGTCCGCTTCGCGCTCGTACGGAGAATCCGGAGCGCCGATCCGCGCCGGGGTTCCCACCGTGGTCCTGCCGCGGGCCTGCGACACGTGCGCCAGCTCATGGGCCATCAGGCGGCGGTCGTGGACCAGTTCGGGACTGGACACCACGATGCGGTCGCCATAACTGTAGGCACGTGCCTGGATCAGCCTGGCCGACGCGGCGGCGCTGGCATCACCATGTACTCTCACGTGGCTGAAATCGCGTGCGAAGCGGACCTCGAACTCTTCCCGGGCAGTCCGCTCCAGCGGTTCGCCCGAGGACTGCGTGACCTCGCGGATGCGCTCCATCGCCGAGCGTGCTCCGATCGCGGAAATGTCCCGCGCGCCGTCCCGCGGCGGTGCCAGTCGCGTACCAGGCTCGCGCTCGCCGCGGCTCATCGCGTCCTTCCTTGCGCCGGAACGGCTGCCGGGCCCGTGCGAGCGATCCGTTGCCGCGTCGCCCGTCCGGAGACTGGGCCTGGAGAGCGGAATGCGGGCCGGTTGCCCAGGATGGCGGCAGGGGCGTTATGCATCCCGGCTCCCTCCGCCTCGCGACTGGGAAGCGAGGATCTCGTCGATGATCGGCTCCGCCTGCTCCCAGGTGAACACCTTCGAAAGCCGGCGCAGCAGGCCCGGTGGAACGTCGCGCACGGCCAGCTGCGCCGCCCATCCGGCGGACGTCTGCGGCGTGCGGAAGACGACCCGCTTCAACCAGGCGACCTGGTCTTGTGGCAGCGCATCGTGGAGGAAATCGGGACGCGAGACTGCAAGCGCATACAGTTCGGCGATGTATTCGGCGCGGCTGCTGCGGGCGTACTCGAACTCGATCCCGCCGGGGAGCCGGCTGGCGTCGATCGACACGAGGAAATAGGGTGTGCGGACATACCGGCGTCCGCCGATCGTCACCGGCGCGCCGGTCTGCAGCGTGCCCAGCCAGGCGTCCAGTTGCGCCTCGTCGAAACCGAGTTCCGTGCGCAGCGCGTTACGCAGCGCGGTCCAGTTGTCGGGCCGGCCGGCGGGGCTGTTGAGCCAGGCCCAGGAATAGTCCGTCCATGGCAGGATGTCGGTGAAGAAATGCTCGCGCTCGGCGCGCGGGATCTGCGTATCGATGATGTGTCCCACTTCGTGGCGCAACGTCTGCTGGGTCGCCGGCAGGCCGAGCGACATCGAACGGGAGTAGGGAGCGCTGCCGAGTCCCGCGTCGAATATGTCGATCTGCCCGGTGGAAGCATCCGCCTCGCCGCCAATGAAGCTCGGGCCTCCGCCCGGCGTCGGGCTGCCGGCGCACTGGCCCGAGGCATCGAGGTTCTCAGGGTGGCAGCGGCTGCGGCCGAAACGGATCAACCGGGGATTGGCCCAGGTGGCCTCGGCGGGAAGCGCGGAGAGCGCGAGGTCCACGCTGTTCCAGTCGCCGCTGCCATAGCCCCATTGGGCCGACGCGCCCGGGGGATTCTCGAAGACGACGTTGTAGTGGAACTCGGCGCGAACTTCCTGCGTCTTGCGCGTGCAGTTCTCGCCGATGCTGCCGACGAAGTCGCGATGGCGCCGGGGACCGCTGCCGAGCGCGCCGCGCAGGCGGGTGGCGGCTGCCGGGATCTCGCTTTCTTCGTTGGCCACGATCTCGGCGGCGTGGGAAGCGTTCGACGCCGCCGCGCCATGGCGTATGCAGTCAAGCGCACCGCGTTCCCAGGCGTCCACGCGCGCGTGCGCTTCGCCGTCGTTCGCGGGTGGCGGCTGGCGTCGCGCGGTGGCGCAGAGCGGTTCCAGGCAATCGCCGGGATTGGGACCGCGCGCGGGAATGGGCGCGCGTGGCAGCGTGCGCGGTGCCGCCGCCCTGGGCCGCGCACCGGGAAGCCCACGCGGGCGCGGGTCGGGCAGGGGGATTCGGAAAAGGCTGCCGTGGACGTTCGCACGCGGCCTGGCCGTGGCGCCGAGCGTGCCGGAAAGCGCCTGCCGTGCCAGGGTTTCCGCCTCGCGCTCGGCCGCCTCTCCCGGGTCGGAGATGCGCGTCGGCGCCGCCGTCGTTCCACGGTACTGCAGCACGTGCGCCAGTTCGTGCGCCAGCAGGCGCCCACCGTCCGCGCAATGCAGGGGCGGCGCAGCACCGAGCACAATGTGGTTCGACACGGTGTAGGCACGCGCGCCGACGGCATGCGCGGAATCCGCCGCCTGCGCGCCGGCATGCAGGCGCACCGCGCTGAAGTCCGTCCCGAAGCGCCGTTCCATCGGGCGGCGCAGCGCGTCGTCGAGAGGGTGGCCGGGCGAGCGCAGGACATCGTGGACGACGGCGGGAATATCGGGCATGGCCGTCGCCATCCGCGGCGCTATCGACGCAGGCCGGCGGGGCGCTTTCGAGCGCATTTCTCTCATCGGCCGATCCCTCTGTGCAGCGCCGCTGCGATCCCGCGGCCCAGGCGTTCCGGATCAGCGCCGTCCCTCAGGCCGTCGGCCTCCATGCGCAAACGGGGTTGCGCGCCGCCATGACGCAGTTCGGGATGCAGTGCGCCGGAGGCGAACAGCGATCTGAGTTCCGCCTCGAGCGCGGCGCACAGTCGTTCGCCGCCTCCCGTTCCCGGCGACAGCCCGTCGAGCACGAGGCGATCGATGCGCAGGCTTAAGGGCGCAGATGCGGGCGTGGCGGGCCGCGGCGGGGAAAGCCTGGTGCGCGAACCTCTCACCTGAACTCCCCTTCGTTCACAGCCTTGCCCAGCTTGCGCAGTTCGCCGCGGACCATGCCCAGCAGGCGCGGCATGTCGACCTCGCCGCCGTCGGCTGCGGCGGAGAAGGCGGCGTTCAGGGCGACGCTGTGGATGTTGCCGCCGGAGAGGTTGAAGCGGGCCAGGCGGTCGTAGTCCAGCGCGGCGCGCGGGACCGCGGGCGGCAGGGCGTTGCGCCAGATGCGCCTGCGTTCGTCGGGACCGGGGAACTGGAAGTTCACCACGAAGCGCAGCCGGCGCATGAACGCGGCGTCCAGCGAGGACTTCATGTTGGTGGCCAGGATGGCCAGGCCGGAAAAGGCCTCCATCCGCTGCAGCAGGTAGTTGATCTCGATGTTGGCGTAGCGGTCGTGGCTGTCCTTGACCTCGCTGCGCTTGCCGAACAGCGCGTCGGCCTCGTCGAAGAACAGGATGGCGCCACCCTGTTCGGCGGCGTCGAACAGCCGGCGCAGGTTCTTCTCGGTCTCGCCGATGTACTTGCTCACCACCGAGGACAGGTCGATGCGGAACAGGTGCAGTTGGAGTTCGTTGGCGATCACCTCCGCGGCCATGGTCTTGCCGGTGCCGCTTTCGCCGGCGAACAGCGCGCTGATGCCCAGGCCGCGGTTCATCCGTTCAGCGTAGCCCCACGTCTGGTAGACGCGGTGCCGTTCGTGCACCTGGGCGGCGATCTGGCGCAGCAGGCCAAGAGCTTCTTCGCCCAGCACCAGGTCTTGCCAGTTCGCCTTGGGTTCCAGGCGCTGGGCCAGGGTTTCCAGGCGTTCCAGGGACAGGTCGCGGCAGGCCTCCCATGCGGTGGTGCCGCGCGCCTGCGCCGCGCGCGCGGTGGCATCGATTTGCGCCAGGTCGAGGCGGAAATGCCCCGAGAGCCGCGCGACCTGGCGTTCGCGTTCCGTTTCCTCCAGTGCGTGCAGCAAGGCGTCGCGCCAGGCCTGGTGCTGCTCGGCCGCGGTGGGCAGCGGCACGTCGGCGCTCCAGTGCGGCACGCCCAGCGGCAGCGGCGCTTCGCGCAGGCCGACGAACACCAGGCCCAGCGGATGCGAGAGCAGCGTCCGCAGCGCCGCCTGCTGTTCGCCGCCACCGTCCAGTTCGTCCGCCTCCACGTACAGTGCCACCGGCAGCAACAGGCTCTCGCGCTGCCACAGCCGGGCCAGGGTCTCGATCTCGCCGCGCTGTGCCGGCAGCGATTCCGCGGGCAGGCGATGCAACTGGCGCCCCAGCGCCTGGCAGACTTGCGCGGCTACTGCGAGGCGGCTGCCACGGTCCTGCCCGAGCAACTGCATCACCGGCAGTGCGCCGTTTTCCTCGCCGGCGTGCAGCAGGGCGAGGATCTCCCCGCTGCGGTCCCGCTGGCTCGCGGAGAGGGGCAGGGGCGGCTGCGGCGGACCGACCAGCACGGCCAGGCGTTCGTCCACCAGGTTCAGCCCCTTGATGCAGTTGACGATGCGCTCGTCGGCGCGCAGCGCGGCGGCGGTCAGCGTGGTGGCGCCGGGCTGGTTGATCTCCAGCAGGCGCAGGTAGCGCAGCGGCCGCTGCGGCGCCAGCGCGTCCCAGGCTGGATCGTCGAACAGCCGCAGCGCCAGCGCGAAGCTTGGGGGCGCCGCGGGCAGGTGGCTGCCCTGCACGGCGGCGATCAGCGCGGGCACCGACGGGTCCAGTTCCATCGCCGCGCACAGCAGCAGCGTGTCGGTTTCGAACGGACTCAGCCCCAGGCGTTCGGCCAGCGCGGGCAGCGCCGGTGGTGGATCGGCCTGCGCCGCGTGCGCGCGCGCCAACGTGGCCTCGGCGATCCGTTCGGGCAGCGGCGAAGGCTGGGCGGGCGGGAGCGCGGCCACGGCCGCATTGCCGGCATGGCGGCCCAGCCAGTTCGGCCGCTTCTGCGCGGCGGGTTCGACGGGCGCGATGGGCGACGCGACTGTGCCGGCCGGCAAGTGCAACTGTTGCAGGCGCAGGCGCAGCCAGTGCAGGGACGCGGCAAGGTAGGCGTTGTTGGTCTCGCTCCAGCGATCGTGGGTGGCGGCGACGTCGTTCATGGCCGCGCCTCACCCGACCACGACGGTCTGTTGCGGATCAAACTGCATCCCGGGCAGGCCGAAATCCACGGGTACGCTGTCCACGCCGTCCACGCGCAGCACCACCGGATGATTGCCCGCGACGGCGAATTCCGCCGGCACTTCGACCTGCAGCGTGCTGGGCTGCGCCGGATCGGGTGGCGTGTCGATGGCCTCCAGCGGCAGTTCGCGCGTACCGAACAGCAGGCGCGCGCCCGCGTGCTGCAGGGCGTGCAGGCGCGGACGGCATTGCAGGCTCAGCGCCAGCGCCGTGCCGGGGGGCGCCGCCAGCGGAGCCACTTCCAGCAACGGCGCCAGCATCATCGCCATCGGCGGGCTGGACAGCACGGGCAGCCCGGGCCGCGTCGTGCGCAGGCGCAGCGTGTACAGGCCAGGCGTCCACGCCGACAGGGCATCACCCTCGTCCACGGCGGGCAACCGCAGGCGCAGGCGTTTCGGGTCATCGTCCGCTTGCACGGGCAGCGCCTGCCGCACCCCGGTGCGCGCATTCTCGAACAGCGCTTCGGTGCCTTCCACCTGCAGGCCGCGTCCGCCGAGCAGCAGGGTGTCGCCCAGGCGTGCGCTGCGCAGGAAGGCGGAAGCGGCGTTCGCGATCGTGTCCAGCTGCGGTCCTTCGCCGGTCACCGCGATGGGGCCGCGGTCGTCGTGGCCACGGCGCAACACCGGCAACGCGGCGCGTGCGCCCGCGTCGGACTGGATCAGCACCACCGAGACCTGGTAGGCCATCGACGGCCGGTAGCGCGCCTGCGCGGCCGTCCACAGCTTGGAAAGCTCTTCGGTGCCGAGGAACAGCGGCGTGATCTTCAGCCACTCCACCTGGTCGGCCAGGGCCAGCGCGGAGAAGTTGCCGAACGGCGGCGTGGGCGGCCCCAGCACCGAGCGCAGGCGCTCGCGGTCCAGGCCCGGCGTTTCGTGCAGCGCCTGCATGCCCAGTCCGAGCAAGGCGTCGGCGCCCAGGTCCTGCGCTCCGTAGGCCGTCAGCAGGTAGTGCAGGTCCAGCGCCAGCGGCGGATTGCTGGTGCGCTGCCCGCTGCCGTCGCGCGAGGGCAGGGCGTGGTTGCGCCAGCCGGTGTTCGCGCTGACCTGGTAGAGGAACAGGTTGAGCTGGTTGGGCTCGGTCTCGCCGGTGGCGATGCGGTCAGGCGGCAGCGCGCTGACGCCGACGCTGCCGATGGCGGACAGGTCGAGGCCGGCCAGGCTGTCGCTGATCAGGTCCTTCAGCGTGGCGGTCACCGCCGCGATGGCCAGTGCATTGCTCATCGCCGGTCTCCGTGGCGCCGGCGCAGATAGTCGTCCAGCGTCAGTGCGGGCGAGCGCGACGGATCGCGCGTGCGCGCTGGCGGCGGCGCGGTTGCGGCGCGGATCTCGACCCGGCCGATGCTGACCTGCACCGGCGCCGGCGGCGCGGCGGCGAGGGTGTTGGCCACGCTCGCGCGACGGGCCGGATGGGCCACGGTGCCGGCGATCTCCGCGCGCGCGGGCAGGCGGGCGGGCGGCGGCAGCTCCGTGCGCGAGGTGTCCCGCCTGCTGTTCGGTTCGGTGCGCCGGGGTTCCCGCAGGCGTTCGGAACGTGGTGATGGCGTCACTTCGTGCATGGGCATGGGTGAAGCCGCGGGTGGCGCGACAGCCGCCCGCGACGAGGGAGGAATCCGCGGCGAGGGAACCGCTTCGGCCGGTCGCCGGGCGTGGTTCGTGATGGTCGGAGCGGCCTCGATGCGCAGCGTCGCCGGTGGCTCGTGGGGGCGCGCTGCAATCGGGGCCGGCGGCGGTATCGTCAGCGACACCGACGGCGGTGGCGGCAGCGCGCAGGGAGGCGGTGGAGTCGTCATCGATCCGGACGCGGGCAGCGGAGATTCCGCGGGAACGGCGACGGACGCTGCTTCCGGCGCGGTTGCCATCGCGGCGTGCGTGGACAAGGGCAAGGAGGGCGTGCGGGCTCCTGTCGATATTTCGTCGTCGATCGCCAGGCCATCCTCGGCCGGCGACGGCGGGCGGCGCGACTCGAACAGCGCCGGTCGCCGCCGTTCCAGGCGCTCGCCCAGCCCCCGCGCGCGTTCGACCATGTGGCGCAGGAACCGGCTCATGCCCGCACCAGGTCCAGGTAGAACCGTCGGCGCACCGGCGTCAGCGACAGGATGTCGCGCTCGCTCCAGGCATAGTGCCGCGCCAGCAGGTCCACCTCCGCCAGCAGGTCCTGCGCCCAGTCGTCCAGTTCGTCCCAGACATAGCGGGCGATGTCCACGCCGGCGGACCAACGGTGGCCGCATGCGGGACAGGCGACGTCCAGCTGCAGGTCGGCCAGCGGGTCCTGCCGGGCCATGGCTTCATCCAGGCAGTCCACCAGGGACGGCGGCAACCGCGACGGCGCCAGCGGCTGGCCGCCGCGCTCGGCCTTCAGCACGCAACCGCGCAGCAGTTCGGCGACCGCGGCGTCGGCGTCGATGCCGGCTTCGCATCCGGCCAGCCGTTGCAGGTCGTCGCTGCACGGCAGGCGATAGCTCACGAGGTAGTCCCCGTGTTCCAGTTCCGACGGCGCCGGCGGCGCGGGTGGACGCGTCGGCATCGCGCACACGTCCTGCACGTCGAACTGACTCTCCAGGCGCTCGCCACAGGCCGGGCACGCGGCCACCGTGTTCAGCCGTCCGCCGAACAGCGACGCCTGCAACAGGAACAGGCATGCATCCCGCTGGCCCAGGCTGGCCCGCCGCCACAGCGCCGGGTCGTCCTGCGGCCACACGGCCTGCAGCAAGCCGAGAGGGCGCGCCACGTCGTCCGTGCCGTGCAGGGTTTCCCAGGCGTGCAACAGCGTTCGCTGCAGGTCGCCCACCGTGGCGGAATGCTCCGTCATGGCGGGCTCAGGCCGGCATGGTGAAAGTGGGCTCGGCCGGTTCGGCCACGTCGGTGTCGCGCTCCCAGCCCTCGTTCTCCAGCTTCAACTGCTGGATCGCTACCGCGTTGGCGTTGGCGTCCAGGTCGGGCAGCGCCTGGAACTCGGAGACCCAGCAACGGTAGACGCGGTAGGCGATGGCCAACTGGCCGGCCTCGTTGTACACCTCGATGATCAGGTCCTTGCGGAAGTCCTTAAGCGAGGTCTCCGCCCCCAGGCCGGCGCCGTAGTTCCACACCTTGTTGGCCCACTGCTCGAATTCCTTGTCATGGGTCACGCCGCGCTCGAGCGTGATCGGTTCGTACTTGGTGCGGCCGGGTGACTTGCGGCTGCTGCTGGGATCGCCGCCCTCGCGGTGCTCGACCACTTCGGTGGTGCGTTTGAGCGCGCTGACCTTGCTGACGCCGGCCACGTACTTGTTGTCCCATTTGACCCGGAACTTGAAGTTCTTGTACGGATCGAAGCGCTGCGCATTGACGGTGAACTGGGCCATGGAGGTTGCTCCCTGAGGCGAGGATGGGGTGGGCTCAGACGTCGATCTGGCCGGCGATCTGCTGGATGCGCAGCACCACGAATTCGGCCGGCTTCAGCGGCGCGAAGCCGACCACCACGTTGACCACGCCGAGGTTGATGTCGTTCTGGGTGGTGGTGTCCTTGTCGCAGCGGACGAAATAGGCGTCGCGCGGCGAACTGCCCTGGAACGCGCCCTGGCGGAACAGGTTGTGCATGAATGCGCCCACGTTCAGGCGGATCTGCGCCCACAGCGGCTCGTCGTTCGGTTCGAACACCACCCACTTCAGTCCACGGAACAGACTCTCCTCGATGAACAGAGCGGTGCGCCGCACCGGCGTGTACTTGTACTCATCGGCCAGCTGGTCGGCGCCGCGTAGCGTGCGCGCACCCCAGATCACGCGTCCGGTGGCCGGCAGCGAGCGCAGGCAGTTGATGCCGAGCGGATTGAGCTCCCCGTTCTCGGCATCTGTCAGCGACACCGACAGTTGCGGCACGCCCACCAGCGTCGCGTCCAGACCCGCCGGCGCCTTCCAGACGCCGCGATTGGCATCGGTGCGCGCGAAGACGCCAGCCACCGCGCCGCAGGCGGCGAAGGTTTCCACCTGTCCGTCGCGCAGGGGGTTGGGTTGCCGCAGGCGCGGAAAGAACAGCGCGGCGTTGCGGCTGCGGGTGCCAACTGCGTCGTCGTCCGTATCTGTGAATCCTTCGCGCGCGGCATCCTTGCTGGTCCAGCCGCTGGGCGAATCGAGCAGCAGCATGGCGCGCCGCTTTTCGCAGTAGCTGGCCGCCGCCGACACCAATCCCGGGTGCACGTCGGGTCCCTCGGTGCCTGGGTGGTATGGCGGGATGCACAGCAGGTTGAACAGGTCTACCTGCTCGAACGCGTACAGGCCCTTCTTGTCGGCTTCGCCGTTCGCCGGCAGGAAATCCGGCACGGTCAGCGGCAGTCCATTGGACAGTCCTTCGTCGGCGTCTTGCAGCGCGTCGTCCAGTTCAGCCTTCGCCGCGTCGACCGCGGCCTGCTGGGCGTCGACGTTGGCGGAAGGATCGGCATTGCGCGCGTCGGCCAGCGCCTTGCGCGCTCCGGCCAGGGCGTCTTCCTTGGTGCTCAGGAAATCCTTGCCGGCCGCGATTGCCTCGGTTCCCGCGGGCTGTCCGTCGTATCGCAGCAGCGGCGAATCGGCCAGCACGCGATCCACGCGGCGCGCGCTCTCGATCGCAGTCAGGTTCAGGTGCCGCTCTGCGCGACCGGTGGCCACGTCGCGGACGCTGAGGTTGAACAGCTTGTCGGCGGCCACGCCAAGCGAGGCCGCGGAGGCATCGGAGATGCCGTCGACGTCGATGCTCACCCGCAGTCCGTTGCCCCAGCGCCCCTCGCTGGCCGCCACGAAGCGGAACGCGCCGACGCTGATCGCGCGCCGGCTGACTGGGGGCGACGGCGGATCGGTGTCCGGCATGTCCGCCGTATCGGCGCGATAGAGCCGGACGACCACGGCCTGGCCGCCGCCGTTGAGGAAGAAATCCCGCACCGCGAAACCCAGCGAGGATTCCACCCACAGGCCGCCGAAATGCGTCTCGAAATCGCCGAAGCTGTTGATCACCACGGCCTTGTCGACGGGACCGCGCAGTGCGCGCCCGACGAAGCCCGTAATGGAGGTGGCCACCCCGGTGATGGTGCGGACTCCACTGGGGATCTCTTCGACATAGACGCCTGGATAAGTGAGGGCTTGAGGCATGGATCTGCTCCTTGGGTCGGGGGCGATGGGGCGGGATCGGATCAGTGGCTTGTCGGGGGATGGTTGTCGTCGTAGTGGCCGCAGGGCGGGGGATAGCCGATGCAGGCGTACAGTTCGGTGCCGTCCAGCATCGCCGTGCACTGCATCTCGTTGCGCCGCACGAGCTCGTCGAGCGCGGTGCGCAGCGCGGTGTCGGTCACGCCCTGCAGGTGGAGGGGCAGCCACCACATGCGGATGCCGGTGACTCCGTCCGCCGCATCCGGGTGCTGCACGAGATAGCCACGCAATGCGCTCTTCAGTTCCCGCGACGACGCTCCGATACCCTTCGGCATGGCCATACCCGTCGATGACGTGCCCGATGGTCGTATGCGCAAGCCGCGTGCCAATGCCAAGCTTTGTTGCGAAACAATGCCTTGCCGGTGGCATGCGAGAGGAAGCGGGATGTTGCAGGCCCGGGTCAGGGCGCCGGATTCGCGGGACTTCGCGCGTCTGCCGGGCGCTGCAGCGCGCATTGGCAGGGTGGGACGGAAATGTCCCGCGGGTGCGGCATTCCGGTCGCATGCACTCGCGGGATCCAGATCGTTCGCACGCGGTCCCTGCGCGGTGTCCATCCATGTCATTCCTCGCGATAGTGACTGCAGTCGACGCCGTGCTTCTTCAGCAGCCGCCCCAGCGCGCGCCGGTCGGTCTGCGCCAGCCGCGCCGCGGCGCTGACGTTGCCGCCGGTATGGGCCAGCACGCTGCACAGGTAGTTGCGTTCGAACGAGGCGATGGCCCTGGCTTTCGCGTGCCGGAAGCTCTCGGGGTGCTGGCGGTCGCCTTTCGCGACCCGCGCCGGCGCGGCGAACGGCGCATCGTCGCAGCCCTGGAGCACCATGCGGTGCACCGTGTTCTCCAGTTCACGCACGTTCCCCGGCCAGTCGTGGCCCTGCAGCCGCGCCATCGCCTGCGGCGGGAATCCGGGGCACGGCAGGCCGTAGCGGCCGGCGTAGGTCCGCGCGAAGTGGTGGCACAGCAGCGGTACGTCATCGCTGCGCTCGCGCAGCGGCGGCACGCGCAGGCGCAGGATGTTCAGGCGATAGAGCAGGTCGCTGCGAAACCGGCCCGCCGCCGCTTCGTCCTCGAGGCAGCGGTTGCTGGCCGCGAGGATGCGCGCGTTCGACACCATCTCGCGCGACTGCCCGAGCAGGCGATAGCGGCGGTCCTGCAGGAACCGCAGCAGCACGATCTGGCCCTTCGCCGGCAGCGTGTCGATCTCGTCGAGGAACAGCGTGCCGCCCTCGGCATGCGTGACCAGCCCGGTCCGTGGCCCGCGCGCATCGGTAAACGCGCCGCGGACGTGCCCGAACAGTTCCGATTCGAATAGCGCCTCCGGGATCGCCCCGCAGTTCACCGGAACGAAAGGCTGGCTGGCGCGTTCGCCGAGGTAGTGCACGGCGCGCGCGGCGAGTTCCTTGCCTGAGCCGGTTTCGCCGTCGATCAGCGCGGGCGCATCGGTACGCGCCAGCATGCGGATCCCGGCGACCATGCGTTCAAAGGCGGGGGAGGCGCCGAGCAGCCCCTGCGGTGGCCGGTCGCGAAGCGGCGGGGACGCGGGCTCGTGCAGGCTACCGGTGGGTGAGAGGGGGTCCGGCTTCATTCGTCCTCCGCATGTCCTGCCACGCGCCGCGGAGGCCGGGGCCATCCACGATTCGCGCAAGCCGGCATGGGCTTGCTGCGCTGTGAATCCCCTGTATGAGTTGTGGTGATGCATCCGGGACTCGATGCGCCGGGCTCATGTCCCGGGGAACCGGCTGGATGCCTGCGTCGGGTTGCGTCGTCGCAGTCTTGTTCGACTCTTGCGATCGCACCCCGAGTTCATTGCAGACAACGACAACCGTCGGCACCAGCGGACAGCCATGGATGTGGATGACGGACGGATCTGCTGCCGATGTGCGCTTTCGTGACGATTGGCACGAATCAAGTGGAACGCGCGGATACGAGTAATATCCTCCGGCGAAGCCGGGGGCTTTCGCGATCGCTGATCCCTCAAAAGGGGTCCTTCCGCGATCGCAAGAGCAAAATCCGTCGTCATCCCCGCGAAAGCGGGGATCCATTTCGCTCCATGCAAAGACGCTGGATCCCCGCTTTCGCGGGGATGACGATGGCTTCAGTATCACAACGCCATCAAGCGGCGCCGGGCCTGTAGCCGCGACGGCATCCTGTGTGATTGACGATGTCGTTGTCGCCGCACCGGCAGGCGCAATTCCCGCAACGTGAAGGGGCCCCCAGGGTTTGTCCGGGCGGGTTGGTTTCGCGGTGCCTGCGAACGTCCGCAAAAACGCAAAGGCCACCTCGAAAGGTGGCCCAAGTCGTTGTTTCATATGGTGGGCGGTGCAGGGTTCGAACCTGCGACCCTCGCCGTGTGAAGGCGATGCTCTACCGCTGAGCTAACCGCCCGATATTCATGCTGCCGGGAGTCGGCGAGCCCAGCCAAGGGGCCTCACGGCGTTGCGTGGGCAGTGGCGGGTGAAACGGGATGCGAATTCTACGGGGCGGGGCGGGGGCGGGGCAAGTCCGGGGAGTTCAGTTGGGCCTGGTTGGCCTTCGTCCGGACTCGGGACATCCGACAGCGGACGGAGGGCAAAGTCACAATGGATGACCAGGGCTTCGCGCTGTTGTAAGGCGCTTCCGGCGTTTGCCGGGATGACGGCGGTCGCTGGCTATTCCAGTTGCTCGCGGGCGTATTCGGCATCCAGCGCCTCCATGGCGTCGGCCGGCTTGAGCTTGGCGGCCTTCTCGTAGGCCGCGGCGGCGGCGTCCTCCTTCTTGTCGCCGTGAAGCAGCATCAGCACGTTGCCGTATTCGATGTGGGCGATCGGCGAGTCCGGGGTCAGCTTGAGCGCGGTCTTGATGTGGGATTCGGCGTCGGCGGCCTTGGCGCCGTAGGTCAGGCCGCCGATCATGGCGCCGATCTTGCCGATGATCTCGGCGTGGTACAGGGCCAGCGCGGTGTGCGCCTCGGCGTGCTTCGGGGCGAGTTCCAGCGCGGCGTCGAGCGCGTCGCGGACCTTGCCGGCGATGCCCTGCTTGAGCGCCTTGGCGATGCTGATGCCCTGGCTGTAGCGGCCCAGGGCGAAGGCGAGGCGGTAGTGGCTGTTGGCCTCGTCCGGCAGCGCCTTGACCGCGGCCTCGGCCAGTTTGGCGGCCTGCTCGTAGCGCTTGAGCTTCTCGGCCTCGCTGTCGACCAGGTAGGTGGCGTGGATGCCGATGGCCTTCACCGCCACCGAGGCGCCGACCGGGCCGAGGGCTTCGCCGGCCTCGAACGCGGCCTTGAAGTCGCCGCGGTGGAAGGCGCGCCAGGCGTCCTGCAGTTGCGCCGCCAGCGCATCGGCGTCCACGCCCTTGGGCGCGGCCTTGCCGGCGGCCTTGAGCAGGGCGGTGGCGCGCTTGCCGTCGGGGAAGGGCTCGGCGTCGCCGGCATGCAGCCGCGGCCAAGCCTTCTTCAGGGCGTCGCCGGCGTGGGCGTAGGCTTTGGCGTCGAGGGGAAACGCGCTCCAGGCGGTCTTGGCCATGTCGGCTCCGTGTGGTTCAGTCGGTGTAGGCGCGGGTCAGTCGGTTGAGGTGGACGCGCTCGGCGTCGCGCAGGAAGGGGGAGAGCAGCATCATCACCTGCACGATGCCGTCGCGGATCGCCTTCTGCTCGTCGCGGTCGCCGCGGATCGCGGCGTAGTTGAGCCAGAACGTCGCCAGCACCAGCAGGTTGGTGGCGGCGGCGTCGATCTCTGCCGGCGCGGCGCGGATCACGTCCGCCTGCGACAGCCCGCGCATCACCGCGTGGGCGCGGTCGTCGGCGCGCTTGAGGATGCGCGCGAAGCGGATGCGCAGGCGCCGGTTGCGGCTGAGGATCTCGAGCAGGTCGCGATAGAGGAAGCGGTAGTCCCAGATGCACTCGAACACCAGGTGCAGCTGCAGCCAGATGTCCTCCAGGCCCGGCAGGCGTCCGTCGGGCGGGGCGAGCGCCTCGTCCATGCGCGCCTCGTAGCGCGTGAACAGCTGCTCGATGATGTCGTCCTTGTTGCGGAAGTGGTAGTACAGGTTGCCCGGGCTGATTTCCAGCTCGTCGGCGATGTGATTGGTGGTGACGGTCGGCTCGCCCTGCGCATTGAACATGGCGAGCGAGCAGTCGAGGATGCGCTGGCGCGTGTCCCGGGCCATCTTGGCGACCGCGCGGATCAGCCCTTCAGCTTGGCGACCAGGTCGATGTATTGCTGCTGCGCAGCATCCTGTGGCGTGCCCTTGAGTTTGCTCCAGGCCTCGTACTTCGCCGTGCCCACGAAGTCGAAGAAGCCCGGTTTCTCGCCCTTGACGTCACCTTCCGCACCCTGCTTGTACAGGGCGTAGAGGCGCAGCAGGGTGTCGTTGTCGGGACGCTCCTTGAGGGACTGCACGTCCTTGGCGGCCTGTTCGAAGCTCAGTGTGGATTTGGCCATGTCGCCCCTCCCGGTGGTCGGGCGCCATGACACCACGCGCCCATGGAGCGGTCAATACGCCGACGGATTGTCCTGCCGCGCGCGCTCTGGCAACGTAGCGCACGGGAGGGCGCCGGTCGCGCCGACGATCCAACACGGAGCGAATCACATGAGCTATTTCGTCACCGGCGCCACCGGCTTCATCGGCCGCTACCTGGTCGGCAACCTGCTCAGGCGCAAGGGCACGATCCACGTCCTGGTGCGCGACGGGTCGCAGAAGAAGTTCGAGGCGATCGCGAAGAAGATGGGCTGGGACCGCAAGCGCGTCGTCCCGGTGGCCGGCGACATGACCGCTGCCAGGTGCGGCTTGAGTGCAGCGCAGGTGCGGGCGCTCAACGGCAAGGTGAAGCACTTCTTCCACCTCGCCGCGATCTACGACCTGACCGCGAGCGCCGAGGCGCAGAAGGCGGCGAACATCGAGGGCACGCAGCATGCGCTCGACCTCGCCGCGGCGATCGGCGCCGGCTGCTTCCACCACGCCAGCTCGATCGCGGTCGCGGGGCTGTACCCGGGCATCTTCCGCGAGGACATGTTCGCCGAGGCCGAGGGACTGGACGATCCCTACCTGCGCACCAAGCACGAGTCCGAAGGGCTGGTACGCGAGGAAAAGCGCTTCAAGTGGCGCATCTACCGGCCCGGCATGGTCGTGGGCCATTCGCAGACGGGCGAGATCGACAAGATCGACGGACCGTACTACTTCTTCACCCTGATCAAGAAGCTGCGCGAGATGCTGCCGCCATGGATGCCGGTGCTGGGCATCGAGGGCGGGCGCATCAACATCGTGCCGGTGGATTTCGTGGCCGACGCGATGGACCACATCGCGCACAAGCCCAAGCTCGACGGCCACACCTTCCACCTGACCGATCCCGAGCCGCCGCGCGTGGGCGAGGTGCTCAACATCTTCTGCCGCGCCGGCCATGCGCCGGAGATGACCATGCGCATCGACGCGCGCATGTTCGCCTTCGTGCCCTCGGCGATCCGCGGCGCGGTCGCCAGCCTGCCGCCGGTCAAGCGTTTCACCGGCATGCTGCTGCGCGATTTCCGCATTCCCAAGCAGGTGCTGAAGTTCATCACCTATCCCACGCGCTTCGACAGCCGCGAGACCGAGCGCGCGCTCAAGGGCAGCGGCATCGCGGTGCCGAGGCTCGACACCTACGCCTGGCGGCTGTGGGATTACTGGGAGCGCCACCTCGATCCGGACCTGTTCATCGACCGCACGCTGCGCGGCAAGGTGCGCAACAAGGTCGTGGTCATCACCGGCGGCTCATCGGGCATCGGCCTGTCGACCGCCAAGCGCGTGGCCGAGGCCGGCGCGGTGACGGTGATCGTGGCGCGCGGCAAGGAGGAGCTGTTCAAGGCCCGTGACGAGATGAAGGCCGCCGGCGGCAAGGTGTTCGCGTATACCGCGGACCTGGCCGACATGGCCGACTGCGACCGGCTGGTCGAGAAGGTCCTCAAGGAGCACGGCCAGGTCGACATCCTGATCAACAACGCCGGCCGCTCGATCCGCCGCTCGATCGAGCTCAGCTACGACCGCTTCCACGACTTCGAGCGCACGATGCAGCTCAACTACTTCGGCAGCCTGCGCCTGATCATGGGCTTCATGCCGTCGATGACCAAGCGCCGCAAGGGGCACATCATCAACATCAGTTCGATCGGCGTGCTGGCGAATTCGCCGCGGTTCTCGGCCTACGTCGCCTCCAAGGCGGCGCTGGATGCGTTCAGCCGCTGCGCGCAGGGCGAGCTGTCGGGCAAGGGCATCAGCTTCACCACGGTCAACATGCCGCTGGTGAAGACGCCGATGATCGCGCCGACCAAGATGTACGACAGCGTGCCGACGCTGACCCCGGAGGAGGCCGCGGACCTGCTGGTGAAGGGCATCATCGAGAAGCCGAGCCGCATCGCCACGCGCCTTGGCATTTTCTCGGCGCTGGTGAATGCCGTGGCGCCGAAGGCCTACGAAGTGATCATGAGCACGGCGTTCGAGCTGTTCCCGGACTCGGCCGCGGCCAAGGGCGACCGGGCGGCGCTGAAGGACGAGACGCCGAGCCAGGAGCAGATCGCGTTCGCGGCGATGATGCGCGGGGTGCATTGGTGAAGCGAGGGGCCAGGGGCTGGAGCCCGTTTATGATCCTTGCACCGAGGCAAACGCCACCGAAGGCGTCATCCCGGCGAAAGCCGGGATCCATTTTGCAGTTGACCTTCAGTTCTTCCCGCGCAGTAACTAGAATCAGGATCGAGATGGATCCCGGCTTGATCAGCCTCCGGCTGTTGTGACGCGCTTCGCCGGGATGACGTTCGATGAGGCCTTCAGGGGGAGCGCTGAAGAAGCCAGCTTTGTCATTCCGAACGCAGTGAGAAGCGCTTTGCGACAGCGAAGCTGGTCAGTCCCGGAGCATCAAGGGAACAGATTTCTCGCTACGCTCGAAATGACAGTTTCAGCGTTGCCCTGACCTCTGGATTCCTCAATACGACCGACACTGCCGGAACCGCACCGTCGCCGTGCTGCCGGGCGGCGGCGTGAGCTGGATGCGGGACGACGCCAGTTCCTCGTAGCGCTCCATCAGCGGGCAGATGCGGGTGAAGGCGTCGCCGTCGATGGTCGACAGGATGACCTGCAGGGTCGATTCGCTGGACCAGACCGCGCGGTCGACGTCGGGCAGTGTGGAGATCGCGGCGGCCACGTCGCCACGCTGCTGTTCGATGTCCATCGGCGCCTGCCCGGGGGCGGCGGGCGCTTCCGCGACGGGCGCGGTGCCGGCGGGCTCAGCGATTTGTGGTTGTGCAGCGGGCCCGGGAATGTCGGTCACTGCCGGTGCCGCCACAACGGGCGCCGCGGCAGGAGGAGTGCGTTCGGGCAAGGCAAGGAAGACGGCGACGCCGGCGAGCAGCGCGAGCAGCCAGGACGACAGGATGCGCTGCCGGGCCAGCTGCGCGGCCTTGGCGCGGATGCCGGCGAGCTGCTCGGGCGGCAGGAAATCGCGCAGCTGCGGCCACAGGGCCGGACCGTCTAGCAGTTCGATGCGCTGCAGGGCGGCGACCGGGCGCGCGTCGTCGGTGATCTTTCCCTGGGTGAGCAGGAAGCCGCCGGCGGCACCCTTCAGGTCGATGGCCCTGGCCAGTTCGTTGACCGTCAGCCGGCCGAGCACGAAGGCGCTGCCGTGCTTGCACGACAGCAGCCAGTGTTCGCCGTTGCGCTCGAGCACGTAGTCGCTGTCGTCGGCCGCGTTCTCGTCGTCGACCAGGCGCCCGAAGCCGCGGCGCGCCAGCGCGTCCAGCACCATATGGATGAAGCTGCGCCATGAGACGCCGGACAGGGCGGAGATGCCCGCGCGGGTCTCGTCGCGGCGCATCTGGATCGTGCGGAAATAGAACGTCGCGACGCCACCGATCAGCAGTGACAGGGCGATCGCGATCAGCCAGTTCGACATCGGGAGGGGCAGGGGACCGGAAGGCGGGGAAGCATAGCCGAATCCCGTTCCGGGCATGGTGATGCGCGACGCCGGACGGCCGCCGGGGGCGGTGCCTCCGGTGGCCGGTTTCAGGGGATACGAATGCGCGCCTTCCGGCGCGCGGCTCAGCCCGCGGTTTTCTTCGCGGCCTTGCGGGGCACCTTGGCGGCGGCTTTCTTCGCCGTCGCACGCTTCGCGGCAGGCTTGCGGGTCGCGGCCTTCTTCGCCGGCGTCTTCGCGGCCGGCTTGCGCGCCGCGCTGCCGCCGCGCTGGCGGCGCAGCTCCGCGGTCAGGGTGTCCACGCGGCCGACGAGATCCTTCAGGTCATCGCGGCCCGGCACGCCGAGCTTGACCAGCGCCTTCTGCACGCGCTCCTCGAACACCTTCTCCAGGCGGTCCCAGGTATCGGTGGCGCGCTCGCGCGCCTGGTCCACGCGGTTCTCGACGGCGTCGCGCACCACGTCGGCGCGCTTGCCTGCGAAGCTGCGCGCGGTCTTCTCCAGGCTCAGGCCTTCCTTCACCAGGCCCTCGAACAGCTTGGTGCCCTCGGCCTGGGCGCGTCCGAAGGCGCCCACGCCGGCCAGCCAGATCTGCTGCGCGGATTCGCTCAGCGACTTCGACAGTTGCTCGGCCTGGGCCTGCGCATCGCCCTTGCCGGCGGACGCGGTCTTCTTCGCGGTCTTCTTGAACTTGGCCATGTGTCCTCCCGACGGACGATGGATGCGGTGGATGTGTCACGCCAGAATGGCGGCGTGCGCTAGAGCAATCACACCACGCCGGACGTCGAAGGCGTGCGACGGCGCCTGCGCTTCGCGACGCCCGCGATGTGTTCGGCGTCGTCGAGCGCGCGGCGCAGGCGCGCCGTGGCCTCGGTGCTGCGCGGCGGGGCCGGCTGCAGCGAGTCGAGGATGCCGCGCTGCGGATCGGAGACGATCTCCTCGCGCAGCCGCAGCCCGTGCGCGGCCAGCACCGGGCGCAGCGCGTCGGCGCGCTCGCGCAGGTCGGCCAGGGTGTTGCGATAGGCCAGCTCGCACACGCGCTGGCGCGCGGAGAAGCTGAACAGGTTGGTGAAGAACAGCTCGCTGTCGCCGGCGTTGGGCTCGAACACCAGTTGGTCGATGTCCGGGTACTGGTGCGGGTACTTCTCCATGCCGATCTGCATGCGCGACTGCAGCAGGGTGCGCAGCGTCTGCGACAGCACCGCGGGCAGGCCGCCGCCGGCGAGTCCGATCTGCTCGGCCTCGCCCGACCGGCGCGGCCCGCGCGAGGCGTCGAACGGCACCAGCGGGTTGATGCCGATCATCAGGTCGATGCCGCGGTCGAGCACGGTCGAGGCGTGCATGGTCCGGCGCAGCGCGCCATCGAGGAAATGACGGCCGTTGATCTCCACCGGCGGATACAGGCCCGGCAGCGCGGCGCTGGCCTGGACCGCGCGCGAGATCGGCACGTCGTCCCAGCCCGGCTCGCCGAAGCGCACCGCCTCGCCGGTGTCCAGATCCACCGCGACGACGAACAGGTCGGTGTCGAGCGTGCGGAAATCGTTGCTGCGCCCGCGCCGGGTCAGCACGTCGCGCAGGAAATGCTCCAGCGCCTGGTTGTCGAACAGCCCGGTCGGCACCAGCCCGCCGAAGCGCGACATCAGCTCCGACCAGCGCAGCGCACGGCCGGGGTGGCTCAGCAGGCGCCGGCTCCAGGCCAGCGACAGTTCCGGCAGGCGCGCCATCCGCCGCAGGTATTCGCCGACGTTGGGGCGCAGGAAGGTTTCCGGGCGGAAGCTGATGTCGTCGCTGGTGCCGGTGATGAAACCGCGGCACATCTCCTCGGTGCCGATGCGGTTGGCCAGTCCCGCGGCGAGGAAGGCGCCGCTGCTGACGCCGACGTAGCAGTCCAGCCGGGTCAGGTCGAGCCCGTCGAGCGCCTCGTCGATCGCGCGCAGCGCGCCGAGTTCGTACATGCCGCCGATCGGGCCGCCGCCGGCGATCGCCAGCCCCACCTTGAGCGGTTGGCGGGCCGTGTGCTTCTTGCGCTTGCGCGCCGGATGGAGGGAGAGCATGCAGGCGGGGATGGGAAGTTCGCCCGAGTGTAGCGGACGCGGGTCGAAGGCTTGCTCGAAACGCCCGCGGCGACCAAGATGCCGGCCATGACGTCCGACGACATGGACCGGCTCGGCCGCCAGCTGGCGCGGCACCAGTCCCTGCACGATCCCCGGCGCGAGCCGCGCAACGGCCTGCGCTGGCTGCCGGAGCTGCGGCGCTGGCAGGCCGAGCGCCTGCAGCGCAGCTTCCGCCACTTCCTGCACGACCCGCAGCGGGCGCCGGCGGCCGAGTTCTTCCTCAGCGACGTCTACGGCGACCGCGACTTCACCCGTCGCGACGCCGACATCGTCCGCGTGATACCGATGATGCGCCGGCTGCTGCCGAAGAAGCTGCTGGCCACGGTGGCCGACGCGATCGAGCTCGGCGCATTGACGCACGAGCTGGACCTGCGCATGGCGGGGGCGCTGGAGGAGCTGGCGCCGCGGCGGCGCAGGCTGGACGCGGCGCTGTACGGACAGGCGTATCGCCAGGTCGGGCAGGCGAAGCTGCGCGCGCGCCAGATCGCGCTGATCGGCAAGGTCGGCCGCGGCTTCGGCAAGGCGCTGCAGATGACCGGCGTGGCGACGCTGCTGGCGTTCTCGCGCGGGCCGGCGAAGCTGGCCGGGCTCAGCGAGTTGCAGGGCTTCCTGGAGCGCGGCTACGCCGCGTTCGAGTCGCTGGACGACCCGGAGGCCTTCGTCGCCGAGATCGAACGCGACGAGGGGCTGGTGTCGCAGCGGGTGTTCGACGCCGAGGCGGATCCGTTCAGGTTCGAGGATTGAATCGGGCGTGATGTCTTCGCCCCGGAGGCTGCCCACGGTCCCCGGCGCTGGACGTCATCCCGGCGAAAGCCGGGATCCATTCTGATCCTGATTTTTGCCTCGCATGGGAAGAACTCAAGACCAACCGCAAATTGATCCCGGCTTGACCAGCCTCCGGCTGTTGTGACGCGCTTCGCCGGGATGACGACTTCGGTGATGTTTGTCGGAGGTCATCGACCATGTTTGCCTGGCGTCATCGATGATGTTCGCATCCAGCCGGCACAAAGACCGCGAACAGGCGCCTACATGCGGAACACGCCGAACTTCGCCGGCTCGATCGGCGCATTGAGCGAGGCCGAGATGCCCAGCCCGAGCACACGGCGGGTGTCGGCCGGGTCGATGATGCCGTCGTCCCACAGCCGCGCGGTTGCGTACCACGGACTGCCCTGCGATTCGTACTGGTCGCGGATCGGCGCCTTGAACGCTTCTTCCTCGTCCGCGCTCCAGCTGCCGCCCTTGGCCTCGATGCCGTCGCGGCGCACCGTGGCCAGCACGCTCGCGGCCTGTTCGCCGCCCATCACGCTGATGCGCGCGTTCGGCCACATCCACAAAAAGCGCGCGCCGTAGGCGCGGCCGCACATCGCGTAGTTGCCGGCGCCGAAGCTGCCGCCGATCACGACTGTGAACTTGGGCACGGACGAACACGCCACGGCGGTGACCATCTTCGCCCCGTCCTTGGCGATGCCGGCGTTCTCGTACTTCCTGCCGACCATGAAGCCGGTGATGTTCTGCAGGAACACCAGCGGGATGCCGCGCTGGTTGCAAAGTTCGATGAAGTGCGCGCCCTTGAGCGCGCTCTCGGAGAACAGGATGCCGTTGTTGGCGACGATGCCGACCGGGTAGCCGTGCAGGTGGGCGAAGCCGGTGACGAGGGTCTTGCCGTAGCGCGCCTTGAACTCGTCCAGCTCGCTGCCGTCGACGATGCGCGCGATGACCTCGCGGATGTCGAACGGGCGACGCGTGTCCTTCGGCACGATGCCGTAGAGCTCGTCGGCCGCGTACAGCGGCTCGCGCGTTTCGCGCACGGCGACGGGCAGCGTCTTGCGGCGGTTGAAGTGGCCGGCGATGCCGCGCGCGATCTCCAGCGCGTGGCGGTCGTCCTCGGCGAAATGGTCGGCCACGCCGGAGACGCTGGTGTGCACGTCGGCGCCGCCCAGCGCCTCGGCGTCGACCACTTCGCCGGTCGCGGCCTTCACCAGTGGCGGGCCGCCGAGGAAGATCGTGCCCTGTTCCTTGACGATGATGCTTTCGTCGCACATCGCCGGCACGTAGGCGCCGCCCGCGGTGCAGCTGCCCATCACCACCGCGACCTGCGGGATGTTCTCCGCCGACAGTCGCGCCTGGTTGTAGAAGATGCGGCCGAAGTGCTCGCGGTCGGGGAACACCTCGTCCTGCAGCGGCAGGAAGGCGCCGCCGGAGTCGACCAGGTAGATGCAGGGCAGCCGGTTCTCGCGTGCGATCTCCTGCGCGCGCAGGTGTTTCTTGATCGTCATCGGGAAATAGGTGCCGCCCTTGACCGTGGCGTCGTTGGCGACCACCACCACTTCCTGCTCCATCACCCGGCCGATGCCGCAGACCATGCCGGCGGCCGGCGCCGCGCCGTCGTACATGTCTTCCGCGGCCAGTGGCGCGATTTCCAGAAACGGCGAGCCCGGGTCGAGCAGGGCGGTGATGCGTTCGCGCGCCAGCAGCTTGCCGCGCTCGGTGTGCCGGCTGCGCGTGGTTTCGCCGCCGCCGTCGGCGGCGCGCGCCAGGCGGCGGTCGAGTTCCTCGACCAGGGCGCGGTGGTAGTCGGCGTTGTCGAGGAAGTCGCGCGAGCGCGGGTCGAGCTGCGAGGTCAGGGCCGGCATCGTGGGCTTGGACGGGCTTGGGAACCGCAGAGGATACGTGACGGGGTGCGGGTCGGCTTTCGGTGGCGCGATCCGGGTCCGTGGAGGCGAGGGCGAAGGATCCGGGGGTTTGCGAGGTGTGGTCGCGCCTGAAGGCGCTCGTACAGGACACCGCGCCCTTGTAGGAGCGCCTTCAGGCGCGACTGGGCATTGCACTTGTGCGGCCAGGCCCGCGAGCGGGAGAAGACCCAAAAGAAAGGTTCTTCGCCCAAGCGAGGGGACGCCCCGGAGTGTCGGCGGTCCAGCCAGGCTGGGACGCCGAGGCGCCCTGCGGTCGAAATGACACGGACAGGGATGCATGACACGAACAGGGATGCGACCGCGGACGCAGGGACAGCGATGCGGACGCGGATGACAGGAATGCGCTGAACGCATGGCTTGCCGGCCGGGTCCGCGGCGGCGATCCGTCCCGGACCGGATCGCCGGCCGCAGGGCATTTGCCACTCGAACCGGCGAAGAACCAAAAGTAAAGGCCCGCGCGAGGCGGGCCTTCCTTCGAAGCGCAACCGGGAACGATCAGTTCCTGGCGGCATCCTCGGCCTTGGCGGCCGCGTCCTTGACGGCGCCGGCGGCGTCCGCGGCGGCGTCCTTCACGGCGTCCTTGGTGTCGGCGGCGGCATCCTTCACGGAGGCGGCGGCGCTGTCGAGGGCGCTCTCGCTGGTGGCGGCGGCTTCGTCGGTCGCGTCGGCGACGTCGGCAGCGACTTCGTCGGCGGCCTGCTCGGTGTTGGCGGCAGCGTCGGCAGCGGCCTGTTCCGCGTCAGCGACGGCCTGCTCGGTGGCGGCAGCGGCGGCAGCGGCATCTTCCTGCGCGCCTTCGGCGGTGTTCTTGCAGGCGGCAAGGGCCAGCACGCTGGCGGCGGCGAGGACGAGGAGCTTGGTGTTCAAGGGAGTTCTCCAGAGGCAAGGTAGAGGGGTATCGCGTCCGGCCCCGGACCCCCGTGGCCGCACCGGACATTGTGCAGAAAGCGGTGTCCAATGAAAAGAAAGCCGCCGGGGGAACCGGCGGCTTTCGGGTACTACCCTTGGAAGCTGGCCTTACGGCTTGGCTTCTTCAGCGGCGTCGCTCGCGTCCTGGGCCGCGTCTTCCGCGGTTTCGGCAACGTCGGCGGCAGCGTCGGCAGCCTCGGACGTCGTGGCGGCGGCAGCGTCGGCGGCGGCATCGGCAGCAGCGTCGGCGGCGGCGGCGGCGTCATCGGCAGCGGCCTGGGCGGTGTCGGCGGTCGCGGTGCCCGCAGCCTCGGCAGCGGCGGTTGCGGCGTCGGCGGCGGCGTCGGCCGCGTCGGCAGCGGCGTTCTCGGCCTGCTGCTGGTTGCTGCAGGCAGCCAGGGCGACGCCCATGGCCAGCGCGAGCAGAGCCTTGTTGATGGTCATATCGATCTTCCTCGTCTATGTCTGAAAAAGTTGGACAACGCGCAAAGTTGCGCGCCGTAAACATGATGACAAGCCCATGACCGCTGTCAAGCGGGACGTGGTGGATTTTTTGTCAAAACGATGTTAACGCCTTCACACGATCTCGACAGCGATTGCGGTTGCTTCGCCGCCGCCGATGCACAGCGAGGCGATGCCGCGCTTGCCGCCGCGCGCGAGCAGCGCATGCAGCAGCGTCACCACCAGGCGCGCGCCGCTGGCGCCGATCGGATGCCCGAGCGCCGTCGCGCCGCCATTGACGTTGATTTTCCCGTGCGCGATGCCGAGCTCGCGGATCGGCGCCATGGCCACGACCGAGAACGCTTCGTTGACTTCGAACAGGTCGACGTCATCGACCGACCAGCCCACCTTCGCCAGCAGGTCGCGGATCGCGCTCACCGGCGCCGTTGTGAACCATTCCGGTTCCTGAGAGAAGGTTGAATGGCCGACGATGCGGGCGATCGGCTTCAGGCCGAGCCTGGCAGCGTTTTCCGCGCTGGTGAGCACCGTCGCGGCGGCGCCGTCGGAGATGCTCGACGAGCTGGCGGCGGTCACCGTGCCGTCCTTGCGGAAGGCGCCGCGCAGGGTCGGGATCTTGCCGATGTCGGACTTGCCCGGCTGCTCGTCGGTGTCGAACTCCACCTCGCCCTTGCGGGTGGCGACCTTGACCGGGACGATCTCGTCCTTGAACGCGCCCGAGGCGATCGCCGCCTGCGCGCGCTTGACCGATTCGATGGTGAACGCGTCCTGCTCCTCGCGGGTGAAGCCGTACTTGTCTGCGGTGGCCTCGGCGAACACGCCCATCGACTGGCCGTCGTAGGGATTGGTCAGGCCGTCCCAGGCCATGTGGTCGACCAGCTTGGCGTCGCCGTAGCGCAGGCCGGGACGGGCGGAGACCATGTGCGGCGCATTGGTCATCGACTCCATGCCGCCGGCGACGACCACGCTGGCCGAGCCGGCCTTGATCAGGTCGTGGCCGAGCATGATCGCCTTCATGCCCGAACCGCAGACCTTGTTGATCGTGGTGCAGCCCGCCGACTTCGGCAGGCCCGCGGCCAGCGAGGCCTGGCGCGCCGGTGCCTGGCCGAGGTTGGCCGGCAGCACGCAGCCCATGATGACTTCGGAGACATCGTCGCCGGACACGCCAGCCTGCTCGACGGCGGCGCGGATCGCGGTGGCGCCGAGCGTGGGCGTCGGCACGCCGGTGAACTGGCCGAGCATGGAACCGATGGCGGTGCGCTTGGCACCGACGATGACGACGTCGCTCATGGTGGACTCCGGGTCCGGGTAGGGGATGTCCGGATTATCGCGCTCCGCGGCAATGCCGGGCAAACCGCGCGCGGCTGGCGAAGGGACGCGATTGGCGCTATAGAGTCGGGCTGAGCCCTTGCGGCTGGAACAGGGAGCCATCAGCAATGGGGATTGCGATGTCGGATCGGACGCCGGGAGCCGTCACGAAGCGGTGCTGGCCGCTGCTGGCGTTCGCGCTGGCGGCCTGCGGGGGCGGGGGTGGAACCCGTTCCGATCCGCCGCCATCGCCGCCGCCTCCACCTCCGCCCGATCCGCCGCCGACGGTCGTCGAGCCGCGCAATCCCGCCTACAGCCGGCACCTGACGTGGACGGGCGCCGATGCCGCGCACGAGGCAGGGCTGACCGGCGCGGGCATCGGCATCGGCGTCGTCGACAGCGGCGTCAACCGCAACCATCCGTCGCTGCGCGGGCGGGTGACGGCGAACCTGACCTACATCAATCCGAACACCAACAACCTGTCGGTCGACGACGTCGTCGGGCATGGCACGGCGGTCGCGCAGATCATCGCCGGCCAGCCGTTCGGGCAGTGGCCGGGCGGCATCGCGCCGGGCGCGCAGATCGTGTCGGCGCGCATCATCAGCGACAAGCCGCCGGAGGACGACGGCAGCGGCGAGGGCAACGAAGTGGACGGCGCGCTCGGGCTCGCGCCGATCCACCAGGACCTGATCAACCGCGGCGTCCGGATCATGAACAACTCCTGGGGTGGGCTGTACTGGAACAACCCGAACGCGACCGCGCCGATCGCCGGCGAGTACCGTCCCTTCATCGTCGACCATGGCGGACTGGTGGTGTTCTCGACCGGCAATGCCGGCTTCGCGGACCCGTCGGACATGTCCGCGCTGCCGAGCCAGCTCGGCCCGGGCGGCACGACGCCCGCCGCCGACCTCGAGCGCGGCTGGCTCGCCGTCGCGGCGCTGGACGCGGACGATCCCCGGCGCCTGGCCACCTACTCGAACGCCTGCGGCCTGGCGATGCACTACTGCCTCGTCGCGCCCGGCACCGTGGTGGTGACCGGGACGAGCGACGCGCCGGACAAGCCGGAGTACTGGCGCTGGTCCGGCACCTCGTTTTCCGCGCCGATCGTATCCGGTGCCGCGGCGCTGGTGTGGGAGGCGTTCCCGTACTTCGACAACGACCAGGTCAGGCAAACGCTGCTGGGCACCGCCAGCGACCTGGGCGATCCCGGCGTCGACGCGGTGTTCGGCCACGGTGCGCTGGACATCGCGGCGGCGGTACGTGGGCCTGCGCGCCTGGACTGGGGCGACATGGTGGTCGATTTCGCCGGCACTTCGGTCTGGAGGAACGCGCTGACGGGGGATGGCGCAATCGTCAAGCGCGGCCCGGGCACCCTGATACTGGAAGAGCATGCCTGGAACAGCGGTGGGCTCAGGGTCGAGGAAGGGCAACTGCGCGTTACCGGCTTCGTTGCCGGCGATACGTCCGTCCTCGAGGCCGGCACCTTCGGGCTGGGCGCTGGCGTACAGGGCAACCTCGACAACAACGGGCGCGTCGAACTGCTGCCCGGACCCGCCGGGGAAGCCGAGGCCCAGTCCACGGTCAGTGGCGCCTACCGCCAGGCGGCCGATGCGGTGCTTGCACTCGAACTGGGCCACTTCCTGTTCGTTGGCCGGACTGCGGACATCGAGGGCGGCGAGCTTCACATCCTCGGCGTGAAGGACGGATACACCAGCGGGAGCCGGGAAAGGATCATGGCGACGGCAGGGGGGCTTTCCGGCCGTTTCGACAGTTTGACCTGGGCAAGTTCCATCTTCCTGCAGGGCAGCCTGGACTACGATGCCTTCGATCTCTGGCTCGATATCACGCGTCTGGACGTGAATTCGGTGGCGAAGTCGCTGCCCGGCATCACTGCCGCCGGCCTGTCGGCCGCACGGCGCATCGAGCATGCGTTTGGCCGCATCGACGCCGGAACCCGGGGGGGAGACGGCAGCATCTCCGACGGATTCATCCGCATCGCCGGTGAGTTCCAGGGGATCGGTGACGAAACCGAGGCCAGGACCGCGCTCGACAGCCTGTCCGGCGAATCGCACTCGTTGGCGACGAGCCTGACGTTCGACGCGATCGACATGGAGCGCCGCGGGCTGTCGGCGCGCTGGGGAGCTCTTGCGTCCGGCGACGACCCCGGCGGCGCGTGGAAGCAGGCGCTCGGTCACGGCGGCAGCACCGGCTTCGCTGGCGGTGGCTTCGCGCTCGATGGCTGGACGATTGGCCGCGACCAGGCGTTGGCGAACGGTCTCGTGGCCGGCTTCGCGTTCGGCGAAACGCGGGCGGACGACCGGGTGGGCGGCAACCGCGACCGCAGCCGCGACCGGCAGACGCAGGCGAACTTCTACCTCGGGCGGCTGTTCGACGACGGCTATGCCGCGGCGCATGCGGGAGTCGGTCGCTTCGACCGCGACATCGAGCGCAGGCTGTTCGCGGGCGAGGGTACGCGCGCGGGCGTGTTCGGCGCGTACTCCGGCAGCTTCTCGAACTTTGGCATCGAGGCGGGCAGGCACCATCGCTTAGGCGAACTGAGGGTCACGCCCCACCTCGGCGCCGACCACGTGAGGCTGGACAGCGATGGCTTCCGGGAATGGGGCAGTGGTTTCGCGCTGCAGGCGCGCGAGGCGGCGATACGTCGTACCCAGGCGATCGCGGGGCTGCGCGCGGCACTCGACTGGCGCGGCGCGCGCCTGCATGCCTACTCCGAATGGCAGCAGACGCTTGCGGCCGAAGGTTTCGACGTCGACGCCAGCTTCGTTGGCGTCGACAGCTGGTCGCCGCTGCCGATGGCCGACGCGGCGAAGTCGGGCGGCCTGTTCGGCATGGGCATCGACGCATGGCTGGGCCGCAGCGCGCAGCTGTCGCTGGGGCTCGACCGGCGCTTCGGGCCGCGCGGTGACGAACGCATGGCGTCGCTGCGCTACATAGTGGGCTTCTGATCCATCCCGTTTGGGAGTAGTGCGCCGTGGCCGGCGGCGCCAGGCTGTCGGCTCGATGGCCCGCCGCCGCCGTTTCCCGCGTGGGACAAGGTGGCTCCGGCCCAAAACCGCAGGAGCGGATTCGGGCTGGATGGAGGGCGAAAGCTGCCGAACAGGAGGATCACGATGATGCTTGCCTGGATGCGCCTATGCGGCGCGCTGTGCGTGTTGCTTGGACTGCTGCTTGCGGTCGCGCAGGCGGCGCAAGGCGATACCCTGACGCAGGACACCCGGCTGGAAACCGCCGGCGGCGCCGCGTTCACGGCGCCGGAGGGATGGCGCACCGACACCCGCGGCGACGCCCTGATCCTGGCGCCACCCGAGGCCGGTTCGACGATCGTCTTCATGGAAGTCGATGCCGCGGACGGCGATGCGGCTGTGGCAGAGGCGTGGCGCCGCTCGGGACTGGAGCTGCTGTGGCCGGTCAAGGTCGCGTCCGATCAGGCCGCGGCGGACGGCTGGGAGCGGGTGCGTGTCGTCCAGTACGAAGTGCCGGAGAACGCACGACGCTATGTCAGCGGCTCGGCGCGCCTGGCCGGCGAGCGCTGGACGGTGGCACTGATCGATTTCCACCTACCGGATCTCGATCGCCGCCGCGGACAGGTCGGCCTGATCTTCAGCAGCCTGATGCCGAAGGGCCATGAGCGCGAATCGTTCGCCGGCCGGACGGCGCGCAAACTGGACGAGGCGCAACTCGCGCAACTGGTGTCCTTCGTCGAGCATGCGCAGCGCGAACTGCAGATCCCGGGCATCGGCCTTGGCGTCGTGCAGGACGGCAAGGTGGTGCTTGCGAAGGGGCTCGGCGTGCGCGATGTTGGAAGCGGCGAGCCGGTGGATGCCGATACGCTGTTCATGGTCGCCTCGAACACCAAGGCCATGACCACCTTGCTGCTGGCGCGACTGGTCGACGCGGGCGAGGTGCGCTGGGACACACCGGTGGTCGACGTGTTCCCCTCGTTCCGGCTGGGCGACGCGGAGACGACGCGCAAGGTGCAGGTGCAGCACCTGGTCTGCGCCTGCACGGGCCTGCCGAGGCAGGACGCGGAGTGGCTGACCGAATTCGCCGACGCGACGCCGGAAACCGTCGTGGCCGGCCTTGCGAACATGCAGCCGACCACGGGGTTCGGCGCGCTCTACCAGTATTCCAATCCGCTGGCCGCGGCCGGCGGCTTCATCGGCGGACACGTGGCGCACCCGCGACTGCCGCTGGGCGAGGCCTACGACCGCGCGATGCAGGAACAGGTGTTCGATCCCCTCGGCATGCGGCGCACCACGTTCGACTTCGCTGCCGTGATGCGCGGCAACCACGCCAGTGGCTATGGCGTGGGCGTGGATGGCCGCATTGCGCTGGCGCTGACGGACATCAATCCTTCGATCATCCCCATGCGGCCCACCGGCGGCGCCTGGAGTAACCTCGAGGACATGCTGCGTTTCGTGCAGTTCGAGCTCGATCGAGGCCTGCTGCCCGATGGTACGCGGCACGTTTCGGAAGCCGCACTGCTGGCGCGTCGCGAACCGAAGGTCGCGCTGGGCAAGGACACGGTCTACGGCATGGGGCTGATGGTCGACCGCACCTGGGGCGTCCCCATGGTGTTCCACGGCGGCAGCATGATCGGCTACAAGAGCGGCATGCTGTGGTTGCCCGACCACGGCGTCGGCATGGTGGTGCTGACGAACTCGGAAGAAGGCCAGCAGGCGATGGTCCCGCTGTCGCGCTACCTGCAGGAGCTGGTGTTCGACGGCAAGCCGCAGGCCCGTGCGCAACTCGACGCGGCCATCGCGCAGTGGCGCGCCGCCCGCGCCGCCGAACGCGAACGCCTGCAGGTACCCGCGGACGCGGCGGTAGTGTCGGCCTTGGCGACCGCCTATGGCGATGGCGGCAGCCTCGGCCGGCTCGACATCGTGCGCGATGGCGGGCGCACGGTCTTCGATTTCGGCGAATGGAAGAGCGAGGTCGCCTCGCGCCGCAACGAGGACGGCACGACGTCCTTCGTGCTGACCGGGCCGGGCATGCTCGGCTGGCAGTTCGTCGTCGCAGACGAGGACGGCAAGCGCGGACTGGTCGCGCGGACCGCGCAGCAGGAGTACCTGCTGCAGGAGGTTGCGGACTGAGTTACTCCGGGTGCGTGCCCCGCCGCCTGTGGCGCAAAGCGGTCTGGAGGTTGGTGGAAAATGATGCTGTCATCCCGAGCGTAGCGAGGGATCTTTGCCGGGATGTTTCCGGAAAGAAGGTCCCTCGCTGCGCTCGGGATGACATTCCTGTACCTCCGCATCGTGGGCGTGAGCTGTTTTTTCACGTGGGCGGACGCCACACGACCGCCGCCCCGGCCGACTCGTTGCATGCGGCTCAGTAATTTCCGGCGAACAGCTCGCGGCCGATGAGCATGCGGCGGATCTCGTTGGTGCCCGCGCCGATGGCGTAGAGCTTGGCGTCGCGCAGGATGCGGCCGGTGGCGAACTCGTTGATGTAGCCGTTGCCGCCCAGCGCCTGGATCGCTTCGAGCGCGACCTGCACCGCGGCGTCCGAGGCGTGCAGCAGGCAGCTGGCGGCGTCGATGCGCGACTTGTGGCCGGCGTCGTAGTCGCGCGCGACCTGGTAGGCGAAGGCGCGCGAGGACTGCAGCGCGGTGTACATGTCGGCGATCTTGGCCTGCATGATGCCGAAGGTGCCGATGGCGGCGCCGAACTGGCGGCGCTCGCGCACGTAGGGCAGGGCGATGTCGAGCGCGGCCTGCATCAGGCCCAGCGGGCCGCCGCTGAGTACGAGTCGCTCGGTGTTGAGGCCGCTCATCAGCACCTTGACGCCGTTGTTGACTTCGCCCAGCACGTTTTCCGCGGGGATCTCGCAGTCCTCGAACACCAGCTCGCAGGTGTTGGAGCCGCGCATGCCGAGCTTGTCGAGCTTCTGCGCGGTCGAGAAGCCCTTGAAGCCCTTCTCGACGATGAAGGCGGTCATGCACTTGGAGCCCAGCTCGCGGCTGGCGGTGCGCATGTAGACCACCAGCACGTCGGCCTCGGGGCCGTTGGTGATCCACATCTTGTTGCCGTTGGCGATCCAGCGGTCGCCCTTGAGCTCGGCGCGGCAGGACATCGAGCCGACCACGTCGGAACCCGCGCCCGGTTCGCTCATCGCCAGCGCGCCCTTCCATTCGCCGCTGCACAGCCTGGGCAGGTACTTCCCGCGCTGCGCCTGGTTGCCGTTGGCGCACAGGTTCGACACGCACAGGTTGGAATGTGCGCCGTAGCTCAGGCCGACCGACCCGGAGGCGCGCGAGATTTCCTCCATCGCCACGAGATGGGCGAGGTAGCCCATCTCGCTGCCGCCGAATTCGGCCGGGACGGTCATGCCGAGCAGGCCCAGCTCGCCGAGCTTGGACCACAGGTCCTGCGGGAAGGCGTTCTCGTGGTCGATGGCCTCGGCGCGCGGCGCGACCTCGGCCTCGGCGAAGCGGCGCACCGCCTCGCGCAGCGCGTCGAGTTCCTCGCCCAGCGGGAATGTCCGCATGCCGTCCTCTCCAGGAATATGGTTTCACATGTTACAACGTGGCCGAGGCCCCGTTGCAATCATGGCTCGGACCCGAAAGGGCGTCCGCCTAGCGTCGTCATTAGTCCTGCGGGGAACCCCCCGGCTCTGCCGGGACTGCCCAAGGTTTGACCTATACGGCGGTCGATTTTATGGCGTTGCGATGCTGAAGAAGTCGTCATCCCCGCGAAAGCGGGGATCCAGTGTCTTTGCCTGGAGCAGAATGGATCCCCGCTTGACCAGCCTTTGGCTGTTGTGAAGCGCTTCGCGGGGATGACGATGGCTTTTGCTCTTCCGATCATGGAAAGGCCCCTTTGAGGGGCCAGCGATCGTTAAAGCCGCCGGCTTTGCCGGGGATACTTACTCCCGCGTTCGCGGGAATGACGGCGTTTCATGACCTGGGTCGAGAACCAGGAGTCGAGCCGGTTCAGAGCCCCCGCACCCGCCCCTGGAACCGCGGCGTGCTGCGACCCATCGGCAGCTTGAGCCGGCCGATGGTTTCGATGCGCTCTTCCGCGAGCCGGTCCGCAGCCTGGTAGGTGGGAATTCCGTCGCGCTCGGAGATCTCGAAGATGCGCGTGAGGTTGTGGTAGATCGTGCGCATCATCCGCATCGCGCGCTCGCGGTTGTAGCCGTCGATCTCCAGTGAGATGTTCATCACGCCGCCGGCGTTCACCGCGTAGTCCGGCGCGTACAGGATGCCGCGCTTGGCCACCTCGTCGCCGATCGCGTTGTTGGCCAGCTGGTTGTTGGCCGCGCCGCAGATCACCTTCGCCTTCAGGCGGGGCAGGGTGTCCTCGTTGATCGTGCCGCCGAGCGCGCAGGGCGAGTAGACGTCGGCGTCGACGTCGTAGATCTCGTCCAGCCCCACGGCCTCGGCGCCGAGTTCGGAGACCGCGCGCTCGACCAGCGTCTTGTTGATGTCGGTGACGAAGAGCTTCGCGCCGCGCTCCTTGAGCAGCTTCGCGAACTCCATGCCGACGTGGCCCAGGCCCTGCACCGCGTAGCTGTACTTGCCGACCTCCTCGTCGCCGAACTTCTTGTTGAGCGTCGCCATCAGGCCCTGCAGCGAGCCGTAGGCGGTGAACGGCGAGGGATCGCCCGAGCCGCCGTGCACCTGGTGCACGCCCGTGACGAACTGGGTCTCGCGGTAGACGTATTCCATGTCGTTGACGTCGATGCCGACGTCCTCGGCGGTGATGTAGCGCCCTCCCTGCGAATCGACGAACTGTCCGAACGCGCGGAACAGCGCCTCGGACTTGTCGGTCGCCGGGTCGCCGATGATCACTGCCTTGCCGCCGCCGAGGTTCAGTCCGGCGACCGCGTTCTTGTAGGTCATGCCGCGCGACAGGCGCAGCACGTCGTCCAGCGCGTCCTGCTCGGTCTTGTACGGCCACATCCGGGTGCCGCCCAGCGCGGGGCCGAGCACGGTGTTGTGGATCGCGATGATGGCCTTCAGGCCCACGTCCTTGTTGTGGCAGAACACGACCTGTTCATGGCCGTAGGTACCGAGCTGTTCGAAGATCATGGATAAAACTCCGTCGCGGGCGCCGCGCGTGCTGCGTGCGGGGCCTCGGATCAGGTGGCAAGTGGTTGATTAGGCTGGAAAGTCGGCCCGGAAGCGGGCGAGGGTGCGTGACAGGCGCGGCATTCTACGCCCCTCGTCCGCGAAAAGCCCGTGACGTGGACGAGGGCAAACCGCGCGGCGCGGAAGCGGCCCAGGCGCCCGATGTTGTCATCCCGAGCGCAGCGAGGGATCTCGCCTCATCGCGCGCATCGAACAAGATCCCTCGCTGCGCTCGGGATGACATTTTTCCAGCGTAGGAAGTTCGCTGCGCTCGGGATGACAGTTTCGGACAGCGCGGGAGGCTAGAGCTGCGATTCCACCGGCAGCCAGCGCACCATGCGCGCCAGCGTGCGCTGCCCGAGGGACGATTCCGGCTCGTGGTCGAGGATTGTCGGCGGATCGACCGCACGGTCCAGCCAGCGCAGGCGATCCTCGTCGTCGAGGTACACCCAGTAGCTCTTCTCCGGTCCCGACAGCCGCAGGTATTCCTCGCGCAGGGCCTCGGCCAGCGGCCGGTCGTCGAACAGCACGCCCATCTCGGTATTGAGGTCGATCGAACGCGGATCGATGTTGAACGAGCCGATGAAGCCGTGGCGATCGTCGACCACGAACGCCTTGGTGTGCAGGCTGGCGCCGCTGCTGCCGAACAGGCTGGCATCCGACGAAACGGCCTGCGGCCGCATTTCGTACAGCTTCACCCCGGTCTGCAGCAGGGCCTTGCGGTACTTGGCGTATCCGCCGTGCACCGCGACCACGTCGTTGGCGGCGAGGGAATTGGTGATCACGCCGACGTGCGCGCCGCGCTCGCGCACCAGGCGCGCGAACTCGGTCACGCCCTCGTCGCCGGGCACGAAATAGGGCGAGATCATCAGCGCCTTGTGCTCCGCCGCGCCGATGACCTCGATCAGGCTCGTCACCAGGCCTTCGGCCCGCGCGTCGGTCTTCCACTTCAGCGGCGGGTCGGACAGCACGCGGATGCGGCCGCTCCAGTGCGGCGTCAGCTCCTGCGCGAAGTAGGCGCGCACGCTCGGCGACATCTCCACCTTGTCGAGGTAGCGCCGCGCGGGCTCGCCTAGCGCCTCCTCCCTGATCGAGGCGAGTACCGCGTCGAGCCTGTGCCTGGGCTTGCGGTTGAGCTGGGCGATCGGCACCACCGCCTCGCTGTTCCAGAACGTGTCGAAGATCGCGCTGGCCTGTTCCACCGCCGGACCGAACAGCAGCAGGTCGAGGTCGCGGAAGTTGGTCTCGCCGTGCGCGTCGAAGTACTCGACGCCGATGTTGCGCCCGCCGACGATGGCGACCTGCCCGTCGGCGATCCAGGCCTTGTTGTGCATGCGATGGGTCACGCTGAACATCCGCTGCACCATCTCCAGCACGCGCGCCACGCCGTCGCGGTTGCGGAACGGGTTGTAGACGCGGATCTCGATGTTCTCGTGCGAATCCAGCGCCAGCAGCGACGCATCCATGCCGGCTGTGTTGATGTCGTCCAGCAGCAGTCGCACGCGCACGCCGCGCTCGGCGGCCTTCCAGGCCTCGTGCATCAGCAGGTGGCCGGTGAGGTCGTCGTGCCAGATGTAGTACTGCAGGTCGAGGCTGCGCCCGGCCTGGCGCGTGGACAGGGCGCGCGCGGCGAAGGCGTCGAGGCCGTCGGGCAGCATGATCGCGCCTGTCTTGCCGGGGTTGCGCGCCAGCAGCGGCTCCAGCTCGCGATCCAGTGCCGTCTGGCCGGGCACGATCGGCAGCGCATGGCTCTTGTCCCCTGTCGCCGGCGGCATCAGGTGGTCGGCCAGCAGCAGGCCGCTTGCGACCAGCATCGCCAGCGAGAACAGCCCCCACAGCACGATCCGTTTCGCCCGCGCCAGCATCCGCCACTCCTGTACCCCGGTTTCGTCGCCCATTGTAGGAGCTAACCCGCCCGCGCCCGCTCCGCTACCGCCGCCTTGACAGGTGCCCGGGCCGCCGCCACCCTGCGCCGCGACACGGAGGTGCAATGCCGGCACGCGAAGCGCCGGCGCATGGACCCGCACCGCGGCCAGGCCGCGCCCGCTTCTGCATGGCCCCTCCTGTCCCGTGTCCGCGCCGGCGTGAGTCCGATGCGGCCGACCATATCGAAACAGGGGAAAACATGAAGAAGAGCAAGCTGGCGGCCGTCATGGCCGTCGTCATCGCGGGCGCGTCCGTCGCATCCGCCGCCCACGCCCAGACCAAGCCGATCGGCACCTGGCAACCGTCGCAGCACCAGGAGCCGGATCCGGCCAAGCGCCTGCCCGCCGCACCGCAGTCGGCGCCTGCCGGTTCGCAGGCGCCGCAGCCGCAGTCCGCCACGTCGGGGTACGCCGACTACGCGCAGCAGCAGCCTTACGACACCATCAAGGTCCATCACGCAAGCCACGAAGAACGCCGCGGCGGATTCTTCGTCGGCGTGCAGGGCGGCCGGGGCTGGGTGTACGACGACGTCGACCAGTCCGCGCTCATGGTCAACGCCGGCTATCGCTGGCAGGCCGGCCCGATCGCACTGCTGGGCATCGAGGCCGCCAGCGGCCGGCTGGGCGACACCGAGCACGATGGCTGGCGCTACGACAGGGTCGACTACGCCAGCATCGGCTTCAACGGGCGCTTCAACTTCGGCACCGGCAACCCGGTGTACGGGCTGGTCCGCGCCGGCTACTGGGCGGCCGACTCCAGCGTCAATGACGGAGACCACAGCGCCGACGTCGACGGCGGCTACTTCGGCATCGGGCTCGGCATCGATTTCAACCGCCGCTTCAACATGAGCCTGGTGTACACCAACTACGTGTACTTCAACGACTACTATTGGGACGACGGCGAGTTCTACTACGACGCCAACCGCGCCGACACGCTGATGCTCGGCATCGAAGCCCGGTTCTGACCGTCCGCGCGGCGGGATCCGCGAACACCGGGTCCCGCCGCCGCATCGCCCCCGCCCGGGCGCTCCGCTGCACCGCAACCGGCGGTTTCCGCCGTAACGATCTAGAATCCCGACATCACGGATTCCGGTGCCGCACGCATGAACACCCACGCCAGCCAGCTGCCCACGGCGAGGCCCGACGCCACCCCGCTGCGCTTCGTCACCGCCGCCAGCCTGTTCGACGGCCACGACGCCGCGATCAACATCATGCGCCGCCTGATCCAGGCGCAGGGCGCGGAAGTGATCCACCTCGGCCACAACCGCAGCGTCGAGGACGTCGTCCGCGCCGCGCTGCAGGAAGACGCCGACGCCATCGCCCTGTCCAGCTACCAGGGCGGCCACGTCGAGTACTTCAAATACATGGTCGACATGCTGCGCGAGAAGGGCGCCCCGCACATCCGCGTCTTCGGCGGCGGCGGCGGCACGATCACGCCCGAGGAGATCCGCGAGCTCGAAGCCTACGGCGTAGAGCGCATCTACCACCCCAACGACGGCATGAAGATGGGGCTGGTGGAGATGATCGACGATGTCGTCGCGCGCGCGGCGCGCAACGACCGGGATTCGGAATTCGGAACTCGGGATTCGGAGAAGCTGTCGAAGCCCGCCATCGACGACGAAATCGGTATCGGGCGGATGTTGAGCGCGATCGAGGACGGCGTCTTTACCGAAGCCGAGCTTGTCCTGCTGCGCAAGGGCTGGGCGAACCTTCGCTCTTCCGAATCCCGAATCCCGAATCCCGAATCCCGCCCGATCACGCCAGTGATCGGAATCACAGGCACCGGCGGCGCCGGCAAGTCCTCGGTCACCGACGAACTGCTCAACCGCTTCCTCGCCAGCTTCCCGAAGATGCGCATCGCCGTGGTGTCGGTGGACCCGACCCGCCGCCGCAGCGGCGGCGCGCTGCTGGGCGACCGCATCCGCATGAACTCGCTGCGCAGCCACCGCGTCTACATGCGCTCGATGGCCACGCGCCGGCAGAACGTCGCCACCAACGCCGTGCTCAAGGACTGCATCGCCTTCCTCAAGGGCCTGGGCTACGACCTCGTGATCGTCGAGACCGCCGGCATCGGCCAGAGCGACTCGGAGATCGTCGACCTCGTCGATTTCCCGATGTACGTCATGACCAGCGACTACGGCGCCGCCAGCCAGCTCGAGAAGATCGACATGATCGACTTCGCCGAACTGATCGTGCTCAACAAGTACGACAAGCGCGGCGCCGAGGACGCCCTGCGCGACGTGCGCAAGCAGTGGAAGCGCAACCGCGTGGCCTTCCAGGTCAAGGACGAGGACGTCCCCGTCTATCCCACCATCGCCAGCCAGTTCAACGACCCCGGCATCAGCTGGATGTTCGCCAACCTCTGCCGCCTGCTGCGCGACAAGCTGCATCCCGGCAGCGCCCCTGCAGGAGCGGCTTCAGCCGCGACGCGGGGTGTGGTGGGGCTCGCGGCTGAAGCCGCTCCTACAAGCGTCGTGCGCTGCGATTTCAATCCCGCGCTCGACGTCACTCTCAAGGAACCCCGCGCCACCGTCCTGATCCCCGGCAGCCGCGTGCGCTACCTGGCCGAGATCGCCGAACAGGGCAGGGCGATCAACGCCAGCATCGAAAAACAGGCCGAGGCCGCGGACCGCGCCCAGTCCTTCTGGCAGGCCCTGCAGGAACTCGAAGACCCCAGGCTTCCGAAGCCCCTGGACCTCTACGACACCATCTCTGTCATCCCGAGCGAAGCGAGGGATCTCGCCCCCGAAGCCGCGCCGCAAGACGCCTTGGCTCCGCCCCGGAACGACAACGTCGTGGCCGACCGCTCTCTGCTCACCCTCCGCCAGCGCTACAACGACGCCGTCCAGTCCCTCACCAGCGACAACCTCCGCAACCTCCGCGACTGGCCCACCCGCCTCAAGTCCATCACCGACGAAGCCACCGAATACCAGGTCCGCAACAAGGCCATCCGCGTCGACAACTACCGCCAGTCCCTCAGCCACCAGCCCATCCCCAAGATCGCCGCCCCCACCTACAAGAGCTGGGGCGAACTGCTCACTTTCCTCGGCAAGGAAAACCTCCCCGGCAGCTACCCCTACACCGGCGGCGTCTACCCCTACCGCCGCACCGGCGAAGACCCCATCCGCATGTTCGCCGGCGAGGGCACGCCCGAGCGCACCAACCGCCGCTTCCACTACCTCAGCGTCGGCCAGCCGGCCGCGCGCCTGTCCACCGCCTTCGACAGCGTCACCCTCTACGGCGAGGACCCCGCGCCGCGCCCCGACATCTACGGCAAGATCGGCAACTCCGGCGTCAACATCCCCACGCTGGACGACATGAAGAAGCTCTACTCCGGCTTCGACCTGTGCGCGCCCACCACCAGCGTCTCGATGACCATCAACGGCCCCGCGCCGATGATCCTCGCGCTGTTCATGAACACCGCCATCGACCAGCAGGTCGAGAAATACCTGAAGCAGGACGACGCCCGCTGGACCGAGGCGCAGCGCAAGATCGACGCCTTCTTCGAAGGCCGCGAGCGCCCGAAGTACCACGGCGACCTCCCGCCCACCAACGACGGCCTCGGACTGGCCTTCCTCGGTATGACCGGCGACCAGCTGGTCGACGCCGGGACCTACGCCCGCATCAAGGCCGAAACCCTCTCCACCGTCCGCGGCACCGTCCAGGCCGACATCCTCAAGGAAGACCAGGCCCAGAACACCTGCATCTTCAGCACCGAGTTCGCGCTGCGGATGATGGGCGACATCCAGCAGTACTTCGTCGACCACAAGGTCCGCAACTTCTATTCGGTGTCGATCTCCGGCTACCACATCGCCGAGGCCGGCGCGAACCCGATCAGCCAGCTCGCCTTCACCCTGAGCAACGGCTTCACCATCGTCGAGTACTACCTCGCCCGCGGCATGAAGATCGACGACTTCGCGCCCAACCTGTCGTTCTTCTTCTCCAACGGCATGGACCCCGAGTACACCGTCATCGGCCGCGTCGCCCGCCGCATCTGGGCGCGCGCCATGCGCGAGCGCTACGGCGCCAACGAACGCAGCCAGATGATGAAGTACCACATCCAGACCAGCGGCCGCAGCCTGCACGCGCAGGAAATCCAGTTCAACGACATCCGCACCACCCTGCAGGCCCTGTACGCCCTGTTCGACAACTGCAACAGCCTGCACACCAACGCATACGACGAGGCCATCACCACGCCCACCGAGGAGAGCGTGCGCCGCGCCGTGGCCATCCAGATGATCATCAACAAGGAACTGGGCCTCAACTTCATCGAGAACCCCTGGCAGGGCAGCTTTGCCGTGGACTACCTCACCGACCTGGTGGAAGAGGCCGTCTACAGGGAGTTCGAGGCCATCAGCGAGCGCGGCGGCGTGCTCGGCGCCATGGACACCATGTACCAGCGCGGCAAGATCCAGGAAGAAAGCCTGTACTACGAACACAAGAAGCACGACGGCAGCCTGCCTCTGGTGGGCGTGAACATGTTCCTGCCCAAGGAACACGCCGGCGAGGTGGCGACCGAGATCGAGCTGATCCGGAGTACCGAGGAGGAGAAGGGGCAGCAGATTTCCAACGTTGGAAGCTGGCAGGCCTCACGCAACCGCCTGGCGCCGGAAGGGGAGACCGGGCACGAGCACATGGTTGAGGATGAAACCGTCGCCGGGGAACTGCGCGACGGGCACGGGCTGGCGTATCTTCAGCTGGCGGCGCGGGAGAGGCGCAACGTGTTCGAGGCGCTGGTGGAGGCGGTGAAGACGCATAGCCTAGGACAAATCAGCCATGCGTTGTATGACGTGGGTGGGGAGTATCGGCGCAACATGTAGTTATTAGTTTCTCCTGCTTGACCCTTGAAAGGACTGGTTACAGCTATTGTCAACTCTCACAGCAGCAGCCCCTCGCTATTTTATTGGGGCTTTTCAACGGGTGACATAACGCATGAAGAAGTTGGTCTACAAAGACTGGGGTTCTGCATCAGTTGCATTTGATTCGGTTAATGAATCGATCCTCAGTCGTGATTTGTCTTCTGCTAACGAAGCACAGACGCGATATGACGTAATTGATCGAATGATCCGTGAGGTGATGGACTGGAAGTATGGAAGCGTTACCGTTGAGGAGTATGCACCCAGCGACGAAAAGATGGGCTATGTGGATTATTTGTTGATATCCGGCGACTCTATAATCGTTGTAGAAGCAAAAAAGATTGGAGCGAGCTTTCCTACTCCGACAATCAATTCTAGATTAAAGATCGGCGGCTCAGTGCTAGGCGTGGGTGAGATATCGAGTGCCATATCACAAGCAAGACAGTATGCTGAAAGCAAAAATGCACAGGTGGCAGTTGTTACTAATGGCCTTTGTTGGTGCTTTTTCCATACTGCCGAGGTAACAAAAGATAGCTACGCCACACTATTGTTTCCTTTTTCAAAGGTAGGGCATGCGGAAGAATTGTTTAATCTGCTCGGCTCTGACTCTGTCGCATCAGGGAGCATCAGCCGGATCACTAATGAGTTGCCACCGCCAGAGGAACGTCTTCTAGCGGACTTCCAAGTTGGTGACGATCGCGTAGACAGAAACAACATTGCAGATCAGATTTCTCCTGCATTGGATCGTGCTTTGTATGCAGAAGCCATTTTAAATGACGCTGAAGCATTGCGGCGCTGTTTCATTACTACCGAGGCTCGAACCAAGTTTGATGCGATGCTCGGAATGCACCTTGCGGACCCAAAGCCCCGCGCAGTTGCGCCTGCAAAACGAATAACCCGGGGAAAAAGGCATGATCACTTAGAAGAGATCATATCTAAGTCAGAACCTAGTTACGCGCCTCCAGTGACGCTAATCATTGGTCCGGTAGGTGCGGGGAAGTCTACTTATCTAAAGCACTTTGAGTTAGTTGCCGGCAGTAGTTTGCTTTCTTCCAAAGCGGCGAATTGGATTTACGTCGATATGGAAGCTCTTGGGAAGGGTGGTGATCCTCGATCTTATATTTACAAGTCACTTTTGGCATACCTCGATAATGGGATGCCAGGCGGCCCAGCGTCATATGAGAAAGTAATTAAACCTGCCTACTCAAAAGAGATAAAGGCATTAAAGGTTGGCCCGCTTGCATTGATCGCAGACGACGATTCTGAGTTTAATAAATATATTTCTCAGAAAATAATTGATGACTATAAGAAAGTTGAGCCGTATGTTGATCGGATCGTAGGTTATCTAGCTGCTCAAGGACTGGGGGTAATAGTTTTAGACAATATCGATCTATATGAGGACGAGGCGCTTGAAACGGAAGTTTTTGCAGAGGGACTTGCTCTTTCGAAGCGTGTGCATTGCAATGTCATTGTCAGCATCCGTGATAGTACGTTTGTGCGGCACAAGAACGATTCTGCGTTTAACGCCTACGAGCTTCGGAAACTATGGCTCGACCCACCCCCTTTGAAGGCAGTTATTTCTTCCCGCTTAACTTACTCCAAGAAAATATTGGAAAAGAAGTCTGCCACAATTGATTTGCCGAACAACATGCATTTCAATGTTCCGGATTTAAGTGTTTTCTTCGACATCGTTCAGCAAAGCATTCTTCGGGGGCAAGCTGGGGACTATATTGAGGCGATAGCTGATCTTGATATTCGCAAGGGTCTTTCTTTAGTTAAGAACTTTCTTACATCAGGTCACATTGAGGCAGATCGTGCGCTACGTCAGTATATCCTAGGGGATTCGCAGTACTATTTTCCGTTCCATGAAATCTTTAAGGGAACGATGCTCGGTCAGTGGCGACACTTTAGAGAAGACCGGTCCGAGGGCGTGAATGTATTTGATTCGAGAATGGGGTCGCGTCGCTTGAGATTGCTGCGAGCCTTTCTGCTTCAGTACCTAATAAATAGAGCAAAATCTGAAACCTCCATGGAGGTTTCAGTGATTGATTGCTGCGAGTTAATGAGCAATATGGGTGCTAATGAAAAGCAAGTGCTCGAATGCTTGACGTTCCTGAGCAAGCAAAGGCTGGTGCGGACAACAACCGCGGACAGCGTTTCTATGGAATCAAGTATAGTTGCAAGTCGCTCTGGCGGGTATTACATGAGGCTGCTGAGCCGAATGTTCGTGTATGTTGAGGAATGCATGTACGACACTGCCATTGATTCGCACGAGGATTGGATATCTATTCGAGATTTGACTGCAACTATCCTTACGGAGCGAAATGTTTTCAAGCGAATGCAGCACCGTCGCGTCAGAATAGAACTCTTTTTGAGCATTCTGGAGTCGATAGAGAGAGAGGTTGTCTCTAGTGCGGCTATCCTGGAGCCGTTCTCGACGATTCCTCATATCAGATCTGCCGTGCTTGCTAATGCTGATGAGGCTGTCAAGAAAGCGGATCAGGCTACCCGCATGCAGCGGAGTAAACGTCGTTGGTAACAAAAATGGGGTCAAAAATAAACAACTAAAGGCAATTAAAGGGGGCGGAGGTAATTAAATCCTCTTACCGTTGCTTCCATCCATTTGATGCCTCTTGATGGTAACTAACTGATCTCACCGACGAATAACGTGGGGATACCTCAGAATCTGACCCGGGTTTATGCTCTGCTGATCGCGCTCGCTGTGGCCGCGTCTGGCTGCGCCAGCATGCCGGCCCCTGCGGCCGACGAATTAGACGAATAAAAGGGGGGCGGAGGTAGTTAGGTGAATTAATTACCTCCATCCCCTTTGATCCGAGTGGACTTTGTCCGAGCCCCTGGAAGCTGAGGTTTTTCGACTCCAGAGAACTCGGCTCTCCCCATAGCCTTCCGCGACCGGTCAATCTGCCAAGCGCGTGCGCGGAGTCCATGCGTCCGGTTTCGCGCCCATGCGGAGCATGTGCTTGCGGAGCACCAGCACGCTGCCTGACAGTGCGTCGGTGCGCACGAACGCAGAATTAAAGGGGATGGAGGTAATTAAGTGAATTAATTACCTCCATCCCCTTTGATCCCCTTTGATCCGAGTGGGCTTTGTCCGAGACCATTGAAGCTGAGGTTTCTCGACTCCAGGGAACTCGGCTCTCCCCATAGCCTTCCGCGGCTGGTCAATCCGCCGGGCGCTTGCGCGGAGTCCATGCGTCTGGTTTCGCGCCCATGCGGAGCATGTGCTTGCGGAACACCAGCACGCTGCCTGACAGTGCGTCGGTGCGCACGAACGCGATGGGCAACCCCGGTTCGGCGCCGTGGACGGTCGCCGCCTGGAATCCATGGCGCTGCAGCTGCTGCGCGACCTGGCGCGCGGTGGCATCCGGGTCGTCGACGACGAAGCCCAGCGCCGCGCCGTGCGGGCCCAAGAGCTCGAACATGCGCGGATCGGGCTGGTTGATGATGGTGCCACTGGCGAAGATGGTGCGCTGCACGTTGGGAGAATCCGCACGAAAGCGCGGGCGTTGGCCCAGTGACGTCATCACGTCCTCCATCGCCACCAGGGCCTCGGCGGAGCTGGCGCTGAAGACCTGGTAGTCGCGGTCAGGGAACGGCAGCGGGTTGCGGTCGTAGGCGAGCGCCAGCGCCCACAGGCCGAGCAGCAGGGTCACCAGCGGGACCAGAATTGCAAGAAACACGGGCACTTGGACGCTGCGGCGCTTCTTGTGAGTGTCGACCATGTCTTGTCTCCGTGCGAAATGCAGGGCAGGGGCGTGCAGACAACGGATCGACCGGGTTTACGCAATCGGGAGCGGAAGCCGGTCAGGGAAAGGGATCAGGTACATTTTCCGGCCGGTGATGCGGGCCTGCCGCGCGGCCTGATCTCCGGAAAAGCGGAAGTAGCTCAACCTGACCCCGTTCTGGACCCCGTTCCGCCATTTCTGTCGGTTGATCCGCCGCACCACTCCGCGCGCGCCGAAGACTTGAATCAGCCGATTCTCCGAGAGACCATCGCTGCATGACCGTTGGCTCCGCCTCGCTCCAACTGCGCGACCTCGCTCGCCTGCGACGGGTGCGCGACCGGATCGATCGTGAGTACGCCAGACCGCTGGATGTGGGGGCGCTGGCTGCCGCGGCGGGGATGTCCGCGGGGCATCTCAGCCGCCAGTTCAAGGCGGCGTACGGTGAATCGGTCTATGCCTACCTGATGACGCGCCGCGTCGAGCGGGCGATGGCGCTGCTGCGCCGTGGAGATCTCGGCGTCACCGAGGTCTGCTTCGCTGTCGGCTGCGGTTCGCTGGGCACCTTCAGCACCCGCTTCGCCGAATTGGTGGGCATGTCGCCCGGCGCATACCGAAGGCAAGCGGCCGAGGCCACCAGGGGGATGCCGGCGTGCATCGCGCGCCAGGTCACGCGACCGGTCAGGAATCGAGAAGCGCCGGTCGCGGCCCCGGACCTAGCATGACGGTCCCTTCCCGCCGGAGATCGACCGCATGACCGCACCCGCCGCCATCACCATCCACGCCAGCTTCCTGCCGCACACAGACCCGGAGGCGTCGCTGGCCTTCTACCGTGACGTCCTGGGATTCGAGGTCCGGCAGGACGTGGGCTACAACGGCCTGCGCTGGATCACCGTCGGCCCGCCGGCGCAGCCGGGCACGGCCATCGTCCTGTACCCGCCCTCGGCCACGCCCGGGCTCGGCGAGGACGAGCGGCGCACCATCGCCGAGATGATGGCCAAGGGCACCTTCGGCACGATCCTGCTGGCCACTCCGGATGTCGATGCGGCCTTTGCGCGCCTGCAGGCGCGGGACGTGGAAGTTGTCGAGGAACCGACCGACCAGCCCTACGGCATCCGCGACTGCGCGCTGCGCGACCCGGCCGGCAACCTGATCCGCCTGCAGCAGCGGGGCTGATGTAGCGCGGCGGCTCGGTCCCGCTCCGCATTGCACTTGCCGTTGTCGAGCTTCGTCCCGGCGCAGTTGAGCGGACAGGGGGGGCATGGCCTGCTTTCCCGATTCCCGCGTGTTCGCTTAGTCTGCGTCCTCCCTCCGCCGGACGATCGTCATGGCTGCTTTCAGCTTCCTCTCACACTTGTACTGCTCGCGCACCGGTGAGCGTCATGACGCTGACGGCATCCAGCAATTGAGCACGGTCGGGGCTCCGTTGCTGGCGGCATACGATCTCGATGCGCTTGGCCACGCGACGAAGCGGTCCGATCTGTCGGGGCGCGAGGCGACGCTGTGGCGCTGGCACGAGCTGCTGCCGGTGCGCGACCCCGCGCACGTGGTCACGCTCGGGGAGGGCATGACGCCCCTGCTGCCGCTGCCGCGGCTGGGGCGTGCGCTCGGCATCGACGCGCTGTGGATGAAGGACGAAGGCATCGTGCCGAGCGGTTCGTTCAAGGCGCGTGGCGCAGCGGTCGGCGTCTCGCGGGCGAAGGAATTGGGCGTCACGGCGCTGGCGATGCCGACCAACGGCAACGCCGGTGCCGCATGGGCGCTGTATGCGGCGCGTGCCGGAATCCGCGCGACGATCGTGATGCCGCGCGATGCGCCGTCGATCACGCGCAACGAGGTCGCGATCGCCGGTGCGGACCTGTACCTCGTGGACGGCCTGATCAGCGACGCGGGCAGGATCGTCGCACAGGCCGTCGCCGACGGCGGGCTCTTTGATGCGTCCACGCTGAAGGAGCCGTATCGCATCGAGGGCAAGAAGACGATGGGGCTGGAACTGGCCGAGCAGTCGGACTGGCGGCTCCCGGACGTGATCCTGTATCCCACAGGCGGCGGTGTCGGCCTGATCGGCATCCACAAGGCGTTCAAGGAACTTCGCGAGCTGGGGTGGATCGATCCCGCGCGGCCGCTGCCCCGGCTGGTGGCGGTCCAGGCCAGCGGTTGCGCGCCCATCGTTGCGGCCTGGCAGAAGGGCGCGGCCGAGTCCGAATTCTGGAACGACGCGCGGACGGTGGCCTTCGGCATCAACGTGCCGAAGGCGCTCGGCGATTTCCTCGTGCTCGAGGCGCTGTACGAAAGCGAAGGCTGCGCGGTCGCCGTGGACGATGCGGACCTGCTGGCCGCGCAGCGGATGGCCGCCGGACTCGACGGCACCTTCGTATGCCCGGAGGGCGCGGCTCTGTTCGCGGCTGCGCAGCGGCTGCGCGAGGAGGGCTGGATCGACGCAGGCGAGCGCGTGGTCGCGCTCAGTACCGGAGCCGGGATCAAGTATCCCGACACTTTCCGGGCGGAAGCCCCGCTGTTGCGGCCGGGAGACCGGCTGGGACAGAGGGAACGTAGCGCATGAGCAAAGCCATTGCCAAAAAACGGGGTCAGGCTGGGGTGCCCCGACATGACTTCGTTTCTGGTGCCGTTTCTGGTGGTGGAACGAGGTCAAGCGCTGCTTTTCATTGATCACGACACAGGCAATTCGTCGCAGCTTGTTCGACTCAGTGACCGACTTCAAGCGCAAGCTGGATGAGCTCGTGACGCACTACAACCAGCTTCCGAAGCCCTTCATGTGGACGGTCACGGCTGAATTGATCCTCTCCGGGAAGTTATAAACGAGACGCAACACTGGCTTCGCGTAGACGGCGCTCATTGGTTGCCAACGGCGTTATTTGGACGTAGCCGATCAGCTCACAGATACCCGTGCGAACCTTCGGTCCGGCTGCCGCTCCGCCAAGCGCCTACGTGGTGATCGCGGCAGCGACACGGCCCACGTCACCCGGAGACTTGAACGCCGGAAGTTCGCACACTGCTCCGGACAGCGAGTCATCGCCGACGGGGGAGCAGCCGCCCACCTGTATACTTCGCCCTGGGTTGACAGTTGCGTCCATAGAAGACACGCAGGGACGAACTCAGATCCGCAATTACGACATCCGGGCATCCGTCCGAATTGATGTCGGCGACATCGAACGAATTGTCGAAGTAGGGATTGTTCCACCAAGGGTTTGGTTGAATCTCCATCGTCACAAGAGGATCGAAGCCGGTGGGGCCCTGCAGGAAATACCCCATCCTTCTCCAGCCACCGAACATCGTAATGATGTCCGGATACCCATTCCCGTCGATATCGGCGACGCGGATGGCCGAGGGCGTGTCCGTTCCCCAAGGGTCATTTGGCTCCTGACCTGTTGTTACCAGAAACTGCATTCTGCTGAAGCTGTTGCCGGCCCCTCGATACAATATCCGCACCCCGGACGGCAGTGGGATGCCGCGGTCGCCCTGATCCGTGATCACCAAGTCGGGCCGGCCATCCTGGTCCATGTCGGCTACCGTCATTCCACTGGCCTCGTAGGGCACGAACGGCGCGAGATTGATCACGAAGGGCGATTGCAATTCCGGCCCATGACCAGAGGGGTATACGCGTACGATGTCGCCGGTCTGCACCAGGACATCGGCTAGCCCGTCCGCCGTGAAATCGCTGGCTTCCACTGTGGGGTAGCCAGCGTATGACGTATTCAGGTGATCCACTCGCGAAAAAACGCCACGCCCGTTACCGATGAAAATATCGGCGCCGTACTCCCATCCTTGGGCGAAAATGTCCAAGTGACCACTTCCATCGATATCCACAGGAGCGAGGAACGTACCTTTAGCCATACCGGGATACTCGGCCGTCACCAGGAAACGGTTGCCCGTCTTGGCGATCACCATCAATCCACCGTCAGGGCCATCATTGCCGACGACTATCTCCTTGACGCCATTGCCGTCCAAGTCGGCAAGTTCGATACCGATCGAGTTGACATAGTCGGTGAATTGCAAGGCAACCTGTATCGGTTCCTTCAAGGCACCGCTCGGAGATTGCTCGTGTATTCGTACAATGTATGGGTGAGTCCGATTCACGTCGTAAAGACTCGCTACGACGTCCGGCCTTCCATCGCCCGTGACATCGCCAACGACGACAGAACTCGGGCTGTAGTCGTATTCCAAGGGGTCGATAAGCGCAAGTTCGAAATGAAACTGGGCTGCAGCAGCAGCCATCGGTCCCGTCGGATGAAACCGGGCTGCGGCGGCTACCGACTCAGTCGCCTGGATCGAACGGGGACGCTCGATCAAAGTCGGGCCTTCGCGGCGCATCGTGGCTAGCCCCGCATTGCGAGAACCCTGGATCGCATCAGGCGCCTTCTGAACGGACCTGGTGTGCCCCCCCTTTCCATCTGCAAGGGACAAGAGACCCGACAGGAGTAACCAGCACACTCCTGCACCGCTGATGGACAGGAGGAAAAGCTTCAGCTTTCCGAGCGCGGACACGTACTCCTCCAACCCTTGCCGCGCTCAAGGAAGCGCCCCGCGGCAAAGATACGACCTAAAGGGGAGGGAGGGAACAAATCCGCCGCCCCCCTTCGAATCACGCTACGGCCATCCCACCGGCCTGGAGGCCAAGGCCGGTTCATCGCCTTTCCCGAGCAGGTCAAGCCACTCCACTGCTACCCTTGCGCACCCCTCCGGCGAATCCCCTGGCTCGATGACACCGCTCCGCGTCGCGTTGATCTTCCTGGCCATCGTCGCCAACACCGTGCTGCATGTCCCGCTGCTGCTGGCGGCGACGCTGGTGAAGGTGCTGCTGCCGTCCACGCGCCTGCGGCTGGCGTTCAATTCGGTGCTGACGGGGCTCGCCGAGAGCTGGATCTCCTTCAACAGCTGGTTGATCGACCGCTACAGCCATGCGCGCTTCGAGGTTTCCGGGCTGGACGGACTGCAGGTCGATGGCCATTACCTGGTGCTGGCCAACCACCAGAGCTGGGTGGACATCGTGGTGCTGCAGAAGGTGCTGAACCGGCGCATTCCGCTGATGCGCTTCTTCCTGAAGCGGCAGCTGTTCTGGGTGCCGCTGCTGGGCCTGGCGTGGTGGGCGCTGGACTTCCCGTTCATGGGTCGCCACACGCGCGCGCAGATCGCGCGCAACCCGGAACTCGGGCGGCGCGACATGGAGGCCACGCAGCGGGCCTGTGAGAAGTTCCGCGACATCCCGGTCTCGGTGATGAACTTCGTCGAGGGCACGCGCTTCACGCCGGACAAGCACGCACGCCAGGCATCGCCGTACCGGCACCTGCTCAAACCCAAGGCGGGCGGGGTGGTCTACGTGCTGGAGGCGATGGGCGATGCGCTGCACGGCATCGTCGACGTGACCATCGCCTATCCGGGCGGCAGCCCGACCCTGGTCGACCTGATGGCCGGTCGCGTGCCGGCGGTGCACGTTTCGGTACGGCAGCGGTCGCTGCCGCTGGAGATCCTCGCCAGCGGCGAGAGCGACGATCGCGCCAGGCGCGCACGGTTCCAGCAGTGGATCAACGCATTCTGGCAGGAGAAGGACGCGGAGTTGTCGAGGGTGCTGGGCTAGGAACGGGGCGCTCACTTGTCCGCTCTGGCTTGCCCTGGCGGTCTGTGCGCGGACCTCTGGTGCACGTACTGCGCGATGGCGGAGAGATCGATGCGAGGGAGTCGTGCCTCGCGGTGGATGTGTCGCCATCGCCGGTCGACATGCTGCTCGGTGCATCCCGTGATGCCGGAAAAAAAGCAAACCTGACCCCCGTTCGGTCTTTGGCCGCAGACAAGAATGTCCAGCCCGGTCATTGACGGAAGGGATCGCGGACACAGCCGGGACACAGGATGTCCTTCAGGCTGCTTTGAGTACATCGATCGGAAGCAGGATCAGGGTAGACATTTCCACGCTCTGCGGAGAAAGTGCACCTCACTTTCGTCCCCCGTGCGGTATATGACGCCTATGAATCTCAAAGCCTTGTTGCTCGGTTTCTTGACTGTCGCAAGCATCGGTTGCAGTGAGTCCCCGGCCGCCGCCGCTGCGGGCGCTCCCGTCCCCGCGGTGCATCTGGTACCGGTGCCGCAGTCGATCGAAACCAATTCCGGCGAGTTGCGGGTGACGGGCACGACGAGGCTGGATGTGGATGCGGCGGCGCCCAACGCACGGCGTGCGCTGGAGGAAGCGCTGGCGGGGTTGGGCATCGCCATCGACGATGCGGCGGCGACACGCATCCGCCTGCAGCTGACGGACGATGCGGCGCTGGGCGAGGAGGGTTATCGACTGGTGGTGGCCGATGACGTCCAGCTGAGCGCCCGGACCGATGCCGGCCTGCTGCATGCCGTGCAGAGCCTGCGCCAGTTGTTGCCGGCGCAGGCGCAGCAGGAGTACAGGCTGCCGCGGATCGAGATCGTCGACACGCCGGCCTATCGCTGGCGTGGCCTTTCGCTGGACGTGGCCAGGAGTTTCCTGTCGGTCGAGTACCTGGAAAAGACCATCGACCGCATGGCGTTCTTCAAGTTGAACCGGCTGCACCTGCACCTGACCGACGACCAGGGCTGGCGCATCGAGATCAAGCGCTATCCGAAGCTGGTGGAGATCGGCGGCGCCAGTGCGGTCGAGGGCGGGCGCAGCGGCTGGTACACGCAGGAGCAGCTGAAGCACCTGGTGACCTATGCGCAGGCGCGCGGCATCACCATCGTGCCGGAGATCGACCTGCCGGGCCATGTGCAGGCGGCGCTGGCCTCGTACAACGAGCTGGCCTGCGACGACGTGGAGAACCTGTCGCCTTACTCGGGGCTGGAGGTGGGTTTCAGCGTCCTGTGCCTGGACAAGCCGGACGTGGCGTACCCCTTCGTCCGCCATGTGCTGGAGGAAGTGCTGGCGATCTTCCCGTCGCAGGAAATCCACGTCGGCGGCGATGAGATCAAGCATCCGCTGTATGCCGACTTCGTGGCCAGGGCCGCGGCGATGGTGGACGAAATGGGGCGTACCGCCATCGTCTGGGAGGAGGGTTCGGTGGCCGACACCAAGCCGAACGTCCTGCTGCAGCTGTGGAACGACAGCTACGACATCGCCGCGGCGGTCGAGAAGGGACACCCGCTGATCCTGTCGCCTTGCTCGTACTTCTATGTCGACCACGGCAATTACGCGGGCCAGCCCGAGACCTACGACTGGTGCCGCAAGGAGGGCGTGCCACTGGCGCGGCTCTACAGCTTCGACCCCGCGCCCTTCAAGACCGCGGTCGGCATCGAGGCGGCGCTGTGGACGGAACTGGTGCACACCGACGAGGCCGCGGACAACCGCCTGTGGCCGCGCCTCGCCGCGTCGGCGGAGCTTGCCTGGAGCCAGGCGGAGCAGCGCAGCTACGAAGGGTTCCTGCAGCGCATGGGCGCATTGCGCCCGCATCTGGATGCCATGGGGGTCCGCTACCACCCCGAGCCGGACCTGGGCTGGGCGGAAACGGAGCCGGGAGCCGCTGCTCCCTGAAGGGAACTTCTGAAGAGTTGTCATTGGTCGCGCGGGAAACCCCCGGGCTTTGCCGGGGATGCTTACTTCGAGCGTAGCGAGCGGCGCTTTGCAGCGGCGAAGCCGGTCGATCCAAGCGCTTGAGGAGCAAGATTTCTCACTGCGTTCGAAATGACAAATCCGGGATTCCCGGAGGTTCCCTGAAATCGGTCCTGTACCCTGTTGCCCACCTTCGGCAGCAGGAGAAACGGCAGGATGCAGACCGACGAACTCGTATCGCTGTTCGACCAGCAGGCGGCCGGCTACGACCAGCAGTGGGCGAGGACCGCGCCGATCCGCGATTGCCTGTACCTGATGCTGGTGCCCCTGTTCGCGGGGCTGCCTGCGCAGGCGCGGGTGCTGTGCGTCGGTGTGGGGACGAGCGTGGAGATGGCGCATCTGGCGCGGACGTTTCCGCAGTGGCGCTTCACCGCGGTGGAACCGTCGGCGGCGATGCTCGAGGTCTGTCGCCAGCGGGCGGAATCGGACGGGTTCGCCGACCGCTGCAGCTTCCACCACGGTTTCGTGGACTCGCTGCCCGGGGACGCGGCCTACGATGCGGCGACCTGCTTCCTGGTGTCGCAGTTCCTGCTCGATCGCGATGCGCGCGTGCGCTTCTTCGCGGACATCGCGGCACGGCTGCGCCCGGGCGGGCTGCTGGCGAGCTCGGACCTGGCCAGCGACGTCGCATCGCCCGCGTACGCGGTGCTGTTGCCTGCGTGGATGCGGATGATGCGCACGGCCGAGGTATCGGACGAGGACGTCGAGCGCATGCGCGAGGCGTACGCGCGCGACGTCGCGATCCTGCCGCCGGCGCAGGTGGCGTCGATCCTCGAAGCCGGTGGTTTCGCAGATCCGGCGCAGTTCTTCCAGGCGGGGCTGATCCATGCCTGGCTGAGCCGGCGGGCCTGAAGGAAAGGCGTTCGCGCGGCAGCGGATCCCCCGCCGTGGGAACCGCCTTTATCGCGCCGCCGCGGCCTGCCGATCGCGCAGAGCTCTTGATCATGCGTTATCGCCTTGCCCGCTATCATCGCGCCACACGACCATGCGGACCGCACGCGCGAACGGAGCAGGCATGAAGATCTTGCACGCGGGATCGGGGATTGCACTGGCACTGGCACTGGCCACGGCTGCGCCCGCGCTGGCGGAAGGCCGCGCGCATGCCTCGCTGGAAGGACGCTGGGCGCTGGACGTCGCGCGCATGAGCCAGCCGCCGGAGGCCCGGCCGAAGGCCGTGACGATCGCCTTCGACGATGCCGGGGACGGCACCTGGCGGATGGACGTGGAGATCGTCGATGCCGCGGGCGACGCGGTCCGGATGGGCACCGACCTGCCGACTGACGGCTCGCCGGTGGCGTTCGAACGCAATCCCGAGGCGGATTCCGCCGCGATGCGGATGACGTCGCCGGGCGCGATGGTCCTGGGGCTGGGGCGCGAGGGCATTCCCGCCTCGACCCGCGTGTACAGCGTGTCGGACGACGGCAATGCGATGACGGAAGTCGCGTCCTATCTCGATGCCGCAGGCAAGCCGCTGCTGCGGGTGAATCACTTCATGCGGATACGAGCCGGCGTGGATCAGAGCGGGCTTTAATCCACCCTTCGGCATTGGATCAGCCGCCCACCCGGAACAAGGGCAGCGACGTCCGCCCGGGCAGGTAGCAACCGCGCAGTTTGCGTCGCGAAGGGCTGTCGAAGCGGCTGTCGTTCTCGCCGCGTGCGCCGGCGGCGGCCACGAAGTCGATCGCGTCCGAAAGCCGCAGCGGTATCGCGTCGACCAGGTTCTGGGCCGTCCACCGTAGGCAGGATGGGAAGGGAGTGCAGGTTTTCATGGGGGGCTCCTGGAGTCGATGTCGGGGGTGTCGGCTTGTTGCAGGGGTCGTCGTCACGCCGCGCATGGCTCATGGCTGCGACGGACTTCGCTCCGTGTCCGCCGTGCGGAGCAGGAACAGTCGGTTCAAAGGGCTGTGCGGTCGCCGCGCGGCGCGCTCGGCGGCCAGCGCGGAGGCCAGCGATCGTTGGCCTCCGCGGATCGTCGCCTCGAGCAGGGTGAGGTCGAGCAGGTCGCGCTGCGCGTGGCTGCCGCCGAAGCGCTGCGCATGTGCACGCAAGGGGCGCAGCAGCGCGACGGCATCGGCATGGCGCGCTTGTCCGAACGCCTGCATCGCGCGCGCGGCGTCCAGGCCGACTTCGCGCGCGAACGCGGCGGTATCGCCGGTGCCCGTCGCCGCGACCACCTGCAGCGATTCGAGCACCGCCTGCTGCGCCTTGCCGCGTCCGCTGCCGACGAACGCCATCATTGCGTGCCAGTCGTTGAACGCGTAGTGCCCGGCGCCCGCCAGGAGCGCCCAGCGATCGGCGACGGTTTCCCAGCGCCCGTCCACGTCCACGCCGCGCAGCTGCAGTCGCCACAGCAGCGCGGTGGCGTCGACCAGGTCCATCGCAAGCGGCGAGCGCGCGCCGTCGATCGGGTCGTCGAACAGCCGCAGCGCCTCGTCGATCCGGCCGAGTTCCAGGTGGAACAGGGCCAGGTGCCACCAGTTGTGCACGGCGAAGGTGCTGTCGCGCGACCATGCATCGGTACCCGAGCACAGCCACGCGATGCCGTCGTCGGTACGGCCCTGCATTTCCATCACGTGCGCGACCGCGTGCCAGCCCCAGCCGTCCCGAGGCTGCTGCTCCACGCTCAGGCACCCATGGCGCTCGGCCTGTGCGTAGTGGCCGCATTCCTCCAGTCCGAAGGCGTACATGCCCAGCACCGCGTGGTGGCCCGGCAGGCTCGGGCTCCACGCCGGCAGCGCGCGGGCGATGCGGTCGCGCAGCATGCGTGCGTCGCCGGTGAAGAAGTCGAGCAGGTGGCCGGCCTGCAACGCGAGCGCGTCGCGTGGATAGTCGGCGCTGACGTCCTCGAGCGCGCGCGCGGCGGCGCGCCATCGGCCCTCGAGCAGCAGGCCGATGGCCCGCAGGTGACCGCGCTCGCGCGTGTTGGCCGGCAGCGCTTCCGCGTCGCGCAGGCAATCGCGCGCCACCGCCAGGCCGGCGGGTTCGGTGCCGAGCAGGTGCAGCCAGGCCTTGAGCACGTGCGCCATCGTCATCGCCGGGCTGGCGGCAAGCGCACGTTCCACGCTGGCCACCGGATCGTCGATGTAGCACCGCAGTTCGTGGCTGGCCTGCTCGAACGCCGCCAGGCTGTCGGCGGTTGCGCCGGTCGCGGCGTGGTCAGCATAATCGCGCATGGTCATGGGTCGTTCTCCCGAAAGTCGCCGGACCGTCCGGCGTGGACGCCACTCTCGCGCCGCCGCGGGAATCGCGGTATGGCCGTGCCGCCGGATCGCTTTGCCCTGCCGCCGCCATGGACGCCCTGTCTGACCTGCTGCGGGTGCTGCGCTTCACCGGCGGGGTATTCCTCGACGCCACCTTCCGCATGCCGTGGTGCGTCCATTCGCAGGTCACCCAGGAAGACTGCACGCCCGGCACGCCGGGTGCGAGCCTGGTGGCGTTCCACTACGTGCTCGACGGCCATGTCGAGATCAGCATCGGCGATGCGCGGCCACGTGCCTGCAATGCCGGCGACCTGATCGTGGTCGTACGCAACGACGTGCACCTGTTCGGCAGCGATCTCGACTTGCCGCCGATGCGCGCCGAATCGTTCATTCGCCAATCGAGCCGTGACGAGCTGGCGAGCATCGACGCCGGCGACGGCGACACCGTCGTCAGCCGCTTCGTCTGCGGTTACCTCGGCACCTCCGTGCAGAACCATCCGCTGCTCGATGCGCTGCCCGACCTGCTGGTCGCCAACGTACGCGGGCGTCCCTGCGCGGAATGGGTGGAAAGCTCGTTCCGTTTCGCGGCGCGCACGCGTGTCTCGCACCAGCCGGGGGCTCAGGACGTACTGGCGCGGCTGTCGGAACTGCTGTTCGTCGAGGCGGTGCGCGGATACATCGAACACCTGCCGCCCGAGGCGACCGACTGGCTGTCGGCGCTGCGCGACCCGCCGCTGGCGCGCGCACTGTCGGCCATGCATGCGCGGGTTGCGCATCCGTGGACCACCGAGCAGCTCGCCGAGGAGGCGCTGTTGTCGCGCTCGGCCTTCGCCGAACGCTTCGCGCGCATGCTCGGCGTGCCGCCGATGACCTATCTGACCCGCTGGCGGATGCTGGTCGCCGCGCAGCGGTTGCGCGAGTCGCGCGCCTCCATCGGCCAGATCGCGGCGGAGGTGGGCTACGAATCCGAATCCACCTTCACCCGTGCCTTCACCCGCGAAATGGGCACCACCCCTGGCGCCTACCGCCGCGGCCAGCCGGGAGGACATGCGGGCCGGATACTGCAGCGTGACAAGCAGTAGGCAACAGGAGTCGTGCGGCCGCTGGTGTCGGCAATCCAGTGGTCACGTCTTGCTGCGCGCTCGCGACACCCTGTCGGGTTGCGGCCCACCCGTGGAAAATGCATCTGGCCCCGAGGTTCGCGCCGAGGAAGGTTTCTCTTGCAGCCACGCGCCGGATCGCGCCGTCATGGGCGGCCGCACCTGTGGAGCCCGGGTTCGACCTGCGCGACGCGGCCGTGGATCGAGATCCGGTCGGGCGCGGCTGGACGAACGCTCCGCCGGCGCTGAAGTCCGGCGAAGCGACCCGCCCGCAGGTGCGCGATCGTGTCGTCTGTCCTGCCGATGCTTGCATGTTGGCCCGCCGGTGAGGGCCCGAACGGGCGTCCCCGTCCCCAAGCGACCCACGACGGCGCCTGCAGCGAATCCATAGCAAAACCACAGGTTCCCTCCATCCACTGCACGGATGCGGGGCCCGCATCCTCGCCGCGTCGCGGTCGTGCCGGCCGCATGCCAGGGTTTGCCCAGGAGGATGCGCTCGATGCCCGGATTCCGTCTTCGGACGTTCGCCCGTTTCGCGCTGCTGGCGCTGGCGCTGGCGCTGGCGCCGGCTGCCGCCGCGCCTGCGTTCGCCCAGGTCGATGCGGCGACGCTGTACCAGCGCAACTGCGCATCGTGCCACGGCGCCGAGCGACAGGGCACGGGGCTGGGGCCGCCACTGTCGGCCGAGACCTATCGCTACGGCGGCAGGCCGGAGGACGTCGTCCGCGTCATCAGCAATGGTGTCGCGTCGCGGGGCATGCCGGCCTTCGGCGGGACGCTTTCGCCGGAGCAGATCGCCGCGCTGGCCGACTTCCTGCCCTCGCGCCAGGTCGCGCCCGAGCCGGAAGGGGCATCGACCCCCGCCGAGCCGCCGCCGCACGAGTTCGACGCCGTGCCGGGCGTGGTCGACACGCTCGACTACGCGGTCAAGGTGGAGCGCTTCGCGCAGGGGCTGGAAACCGTCTGGTCGATCGCCTTCATCGATGACCGCACCGCGCTGGTCGCCGAGCGGCCCGGCCGGCTGCGGATCGTCCGCGACGGTGTCCTGCAGCCGCAGCCCGTCGCCGGCCTGCCGCCGATCCGCGTGCAGGAGCACGCCTTGAACCAGGGCGGGCTGTTCGACATCGCGATCGATCCCGGCTACCGCGACAACGGGTGGATCTATCTCAGCTACTCCCACGGGCTGGAGGCGCGCGGGCCGGAAGGCGATCGGCTGTCGATGACGCGGGTGGTGCGCGGCCGCATCCGCGACGATGCCTGGGTGGACGGGGAGGTCGTGTACGAGGCCGACCGCGCCATGTACGGGGAAGCGGCCTGGCATTTCGGCGGGCGGATGCTGTTCGACCGGGAAGGTCGGCTGTACGTCACGATCGGCGACCGTCGCGTGCCGGAACTGGCGCGCGAGCCGGGGCGGCCCAGCGGCAAGATCCATCGCGTGATGGCGGACGGCTCGATCCCGCCGGACAATCCGTTCGTCGGGCGCGGCGACGCGCTGGCGTCGGTGTACAGCGTCGGCCACCGCAATCCGCAGGGGATGGCGCTCGACCCGTCGACCGGGCGCATCTGGGCGACCGAGCACGGCCCGCGCGGCGGCGATGAACTGAACATCGTCGTGAGCGGCGGCGACTACGGCTGGCCGGTCGTGTCCCACGGCATCAACTACAACGGCACCGTGCTCACGCCGCACGTGCGCGCCAAAGGCGTGGAGCAGCCGGCTTGGTACTGGCGGCCTTCGATCGGCGTGTCGGGGCTGGCGTTCTACGACGGCGACGCGTTCGGGCTGTGGCGCGGCAAGCTGCTCGTCACGGGGCTGGCGCCGCGCGAACTGCGCCTGCTGACCCTAGACGGCGACCGCGTCCAGCACGAGGAAACCATCCTCACCACCGAGGGGCGCCCCTACGAACCCGTGGTCGGGCCGGATGGCGCCATCTACGTCGTTACCGACGCCCCCGGCGAAGTGCTGCGGCTGAGCCCGCAGGAAGAGCGACGCCTGTAGCGGGCCGCCCTGGTCCGACGTGCCGGCCGCCATGCATTCCAACCCGCAAGAACGAAGAGAGGAGGAACGATGAAACTGAAATCGATCGCAGCAGGGCTCGTCGCCTTGGTCGCCGCCGGTACGAGCGCCGGGACACTGGCGCAGGACCTGTATCCGAGGCTGGGTTTCGATACCGCCGATGCCATCCGCGACCACTGCCTGGCGCAGGCCAGGCAGGCCGGGCACGCGGTCGCCGTGGCCGTGTTCGACCACGGCGGCGACCTGGTGAGCTTCGCCAGGGACGCCGGCCGGCCGGCGGTGGGCGCCGTCGCCCGCTGGAAGGGACTTTCGGCTGCGGTCTACCTGCGGCCGACCGTCGAGACGGGCACATGGAACATGGCCACCGCGCCGATGCTCGCCACGGCCGAGGGCGGAGTGCCGCTGTTCACCAGGGATGGCGTCGGCATTGGCGGCATCGGCGTCTCCGGCGCGCCGTCCGAGTTCGATGCCGGATGCGCGACGGCGGCGGCAGAGGCGGCGGGCCTGGCGGTGTCGGCGGGGGATCGATAGGCGACTGCAGGGCGTTCGGCGCGAGTGCGGGCATCCGCGTCGCCGGGCTACGCCGCCCGGTCTTGCGCCGCGCCATACCGGATGCGGTGCGGGATCTCCCTCGCTGGACAACGTGCAGGGGAAATCCCGGGAAGCCCTGGGCGGACTGGTGGGGCATGGTGCGGGAATCGGCCGGGCTGTCCTGGACTGCGGCCGCCAGTTGCGGGCGACTATCGCCAATCACCCTGCCCGATGGTCGGGAATCTCCTGATTCCCTCCGTCCACATTCCTGATCAACCGATCCACTCTTCGGGCGGAACAAAGTCCAGATGCTGGATCTTGTGTTCTTCGAGGGCCTTTTTGACACGCTCGTGAACGACTATTCCGTTCACGGATTCAGCCAGGCGGAACATGCATCGACCTTCCGCTTTGCTTTCATCGATGGTCAAGGATTCGAAATCCGTGTCGACCAATGCCGTGCCGTTGTGCGCGGAATAGATGGATTCATCCAGGTTTGCCGCGGAAATGATGCCGATGATATTGATGACCTTGTAGGTCTTGTACTCAATATCGTTGACCGTATCCCTTACGATCGCATCGAAGCATTGGAAATTGTCGATGCCGGATCGATGCAGGGCATTGACCATCTCGTCGCTGAAAAGCAGCAGGCCCGAGTCGAACATGGGCATCATCAGGCCCTGGAACTGCGGATCCAGCTCGACGACTATCGGAACCTGTATGGGGGCCGTAATGACGCGGCCCAGGTTCCAGTTGACGCCCTCGAAGTGCGGCCAGTCGCCGATTGCAGCCATGTCCTCTTCATCGGGGCCATAGCACTCAAGCATGTAATACATCGCAAACGCTCCTGCCTGTCGGGAAGCATCCGCGATGGGATCCCGTTGCTTGATCCCCGGTCAGGCACGTCGCCAATGATCGCCAGTACGAGATGCCGCGCTCTCGGCGGGTCATTTCCTGTTGCCTGTCCTGAGTTGCGCTGAGTATTTCACGATATCTTCGATGTAATCCTCATACTTCTTCTTCAGTCCTTCCTGCATGCCTCCCGAGGTATCGGCCAACAGCTTCTCGAACATGGCCATTTTCTGCTCTCCGGCCAAAAGAAGGGCTTCTACTTCTTCGGCAGGAAGATCCTCTTCTGTCGCGGCATAAAGATCATCGCAAAGCCGGTTGATCCCTTTGCCGATTGCAATCGAACGGTCGCTGTATTCCTCGATGTCCATTCCCATCTTCCGTGCCATCTTCTGCCTCGGCGAAATTGGCCTCGAAGTGTATCAGCGAGAACGGGGTCGTCTCGGAAGGGGCAGGGGAATCTATCCCCGCGGCGAGCGGCCCGTCGATCACCGCGCACCCGGAGCCGTCTAAGGCGATGCGCCTGGCATGGGCGCTGGGCTTGAGGCCGGCGCCGTCCACGTATGACGCCGGCTCCCGCCTGGCGCGATGTTGGTCCTGGCTTGCGTGACGGTCCGCATCGAGTCGGCCGTTAGACTATGGGCTCCGATTCGGTCGAGGAGAGAGGCGGTGCGAACGTTCGCATTGTTCCTGCTGCTGTTGAACGGCGCGACCATGGCGGGTGGCCCGGCGTTCGACGTGCACGTGCACCTGCGCGACGGCGAGGCGTCGTTGCGCGCCTACCAGGCCGATGTCGAGGCCGCGGGCATCGAACTGGCCGGCGTGGGCGCGATGTGGTTCGGCGGGCCGCACCAGGCGAGGCAGGGCGAGACGGAGAAGATCCGCGCCGGCAACGATGGCGTGATCGCGCTGGCGGCGAAGCATCCGCTGGTGCTGCCCATCGCCACGGTGCATCCCTACGACGAGGCCGCGGCGACGGAGGAACTGGCGCGCGTGGCCGCGGCCGGCGTGCGCGTGCTGAAGCTGCATGCACATACGCAGGGCTTCGACGTTTCCGACCCGCGCGTCGAGGCGCTGGTACGCAAGGCCGGCGAGCTCGGCGTGATCGTGCTGATGGACAACGCCAACATCCTGCCCGGCGACAGCGAGAAGCTGTTCAACCTGGTGGTGCGCGTGCCCGGCACGACGTTCATCCTCGCGCACATCGGCGGCATGAACTTCCGTTTCTGGAACATCCTCGCGCTGGCGCGCACCGCCGACGGTTTCGCGATGGACAACCTGTATTTCGACATCTCCGGTCCGGTGCTGCTGGCGGCCGATTCGCCGATCGAGGCCGAGTTCGTCTGGACGCTGCGCAACGTCGGCATCGACCACGTGCTGCTCGGATCGGACTATCCGCAGATGGGGCTGGGCGCGATGGCGGATGCGCTGGAGCGGCTCGACCTGACCGACGAGGAGAAGGACAGGATTCGCGTCGGCAATGCGCGCAGGTTGTTCGGTCGCTGAAAACCAGGGGTCCGGGCAGGATTTCCCACCCGATCCCGGCCATCGCAAGGAGTCGCACCATGGACCAGTACGCCGGCGGTTGCCTCTGCGGCGACGTGCGCATCGTGGCATCGGGGCGGCCGTATCGCGTCGGCATCTGCCATTGCCTCGATTGCCGCAAGCACCATGGCGCGCTGTTCCACGCGTCCGCAGTGTTTCCCGGGGATGCCGTGGCGATCGCAGGCGAAACCCGCGATTACGCCGGGCGTTTCTTCTGCCCGCGTTGCGGCTCGTCCGTGTTCTCGCGCAGTGCGGATGAAGTCGAAGTTCACCTAGGCGCGCTGGATGCGCCCGACACGTTCCAGCCCACCTACGAACTCTGGACCGTGCGTCGCGAGTCGTGGTTGCCGCCGTTCCCGTTGGCGAAGCGATACGGACGCGACCGCGAAGGCACGGATCGCTCCGGGGACTAGGACCGCAAGGCGGAATCAATCGCAGGGCGGGACGCGCGCAGCGGATTCCGTTTCCTGTTGCGCGGCGAGGGGAGCGAGCGGCGGGATCTCCTTCGGGGGTTACGCCCTACGGCTCCTGTTGCGGCTGCAACGGCCTGTGCGAATCATGCATTCCCCTCTTTCGTGGCAGTGAACACCGCCCGTTGCGCGGCGAATGCGCGCCGGTAGGCGGGTCGTGCTTCGCCGCGCGCGATGTAGGCGGCGAGGGCAGGGAAGTCGTCCAGGATGTCAATGCCCTTCGCCCGGCGCAGCACCATCACCATCATCAGGTCGCCGGCGCTGAACGCACCGTCGAGCCAGTCGGCATCACCGAGGCGACGGGCAAGTGCGCCCAGCCGGTCGCGAATCCGGCGTTCGAGGAGAGGCAGGCGGTCCTTGTACCAGGGCCTGTCGCCTTCCGTGTACGCGGTCTGTTCGCGCTCGATGATCGGCGGTTCCACCGTGTTGAGTGCGGCGAACATCCACGCGATCGCGCGTGCGCGGGCGTCGGCGTCCTTCGGCAGCAGGCCTTCGTGGCGCTCGGCGAGATGCAGCACGATCGCGCCCGATTCGAACAGGGCGAGGCCGCCATCCTCGTAGGTCGGGATCTGCCCGAAGGGTTGGAGGGCCAGGTGCGCGGGCTCCTTCATTTCGGCGAACGACAGCAGTCGCACATCGTAGGGCAGGCCCACCTCCTCGAGCGCCCAGCGCACGGGCATGTCGCGCGCCAGCCCCTGGCCGCCGTCGGGCGAGCTTTCGAATGCGGTGATGGTGGGTGTCATTGCGGGCTCCAGATGCCGTGGATCGACGCGTCCGCCTGCCTGTTCGACGGATGGCGGGGCGGGAATTCGACATCGTCGCGCGGGAACAGGGGGGGCGGACTTCCCACGCCTCCATGCGTCGTTCGCCCGTGCTCAGAACCGCTCACCCACCGGCAGGTAACGCCATGTCCCGACCGGCATCTTCGCCAGCGGGACCCTGCCGATGCGGATGCGGCGGATCGCCACCACGTCCAGCCCGACCTGTGCGCACATGTCGCGCAGTTGCCCGCCCTGCACGCCCTTGATGGCGAAGCGCAGGCGGATCTCGTTCTGCCAGCTGACCTTGCACGGCGGCAGCCGGCGACCGCCGTAGTCCAGCCCGTGGCTGAGGCGCTGCAGGCCGTAGGGCGCGATGTCGCCGCCCACCTCGACCACGAACTCCTGTTCGATGTCGTCGCGGTCCTCGCTCAGCCGGCGCCAGACGCGGCCGTCCTGGGTCAGCACCATCAGGCCGCCGGCTTCGGCATCCAGTGGCATCAGCGGCGTCAGGCGATGGAAGTGGCGCTGCAGGAGGCGCACGCCGGACGCGTCTTCGCTCCATCGACTGTCGGGCTGCACCAGCGTGGCGGCGGGCTTGGGGCCGCCGATCGCGTCGTATCCGGACGGCTTGTGCAGCAGGATTGTCGCCGGTTCGACGGCTTCCAACTGCGCGGCGGGGTCGAGTACCACGGCTTCGGTCGATACCGGGTGCGCCGGGTCTTCGACCACGTGCCCGTCGACGCGAACCCAGCCGCCCTTGATGTACTGCTCGGCCTCGACGCGCGAGCATCGGGCCAGCCCGGCCACGCGTTTGGCCAGTCGAACCGGATCGGACATGAATCAACGCTGCGGGAATCGGGACGGGCAGTGTAGCGATCAGGCACTCTATCGCCCCGGATTTCCGTAAAGTGCGCCGCCCCGGGCGCCGCGCCTTGCGATTTTTTCCTTCGAGGTGCCATGAAAACGCCTTCAGGCCTGCAGCCGCTCATCGACGACGGCGTGATCGATGAAGTGATGCGGCCGCTGAAAAGCGGCAAGGAGGCCGCCGTCTACGTGGTGCGCGCGGGCGACGAGGTTCGCTGCGCCAAGGTTTACAAGGACATGGCACAGCGCAGTTTCCAGCAGCGCGTGCAGTACCAGGAAGGGCGCAAGGTGCGCGGCAGCCGCGAGGCGCGGGCGATCGGCAAGGCCAGCAGGTACGGGCGCAGGCAGCAGGAAGCCGAGTGGAAGAACACCGAGGTCGACGCGCTGTACCGGCTGCGCGACGCCGGCGTGCGTGTGCCGGAACCGCATGGCTACTTCCACGGTGTGCTGGTGATGGAGCTGGTGGTCGACGCCGACGGCCATTCCGCGCCGCGGCTGGGCGAGGTCGAGCTGTTGCCCGAGCAGGCCCGCGGCTTCCATCGGTTCCTGGTGCGGCAGGTGGTGAAGATGCTGTGCATCGGGCTGATCCACGGTGACCTGTCGGAGTACAACGTGCTGGTTGCGCCCGATGGCCCGGTCCTCATCGACTTTCCGCAGGTGGTCAGCGCCGCCGGCAACAACAGCGCGCGCACGATGCTGCTGCGCGACGTCAACAACCTCACCGCCAGTCTCGGCGCGTGGGCGCCGGAACTGCTGGACACCTGGTACGGCGAGGAGATGTGGGCGCTCTACGAGGCCGGCGAACTGCATCCGGACAGCGAGTTGACGGGCGTGTTCGTGCACGACGCATCGGACGTCGATGTCGACGGCGTGCGCCATGCGATCAACGATGCGCGCGAGGAGGCCCTGATCCGGCAGCAGGGGCGCGAGGCGGCGGCGGAGGCGGACTGACTGGCCGGTGCGTGGCGGGCCTGCTTACCGGGAAATCTCGAACACTGCCGAGACCCGTTCGGTGAAGTCGATGGTCGGCTGCAGGTAGCGCCCGCTGCCCATGCGTGTTCCCGTGACGGTGATGCTGTCCAGCGTCGTATTGCCGTAGCCATGCGACTGCATCGAATTCACGCTGTTGATGCTGTACACAGGCCCGAGGCTGCCGCCGAATGCGCTGGCCAGCCCCCTGGCGTTCTCTCTTGCCTGGGCGACGGCCCGTGCGCGGGCCTCCTCGCGCAGGCCGGACTCCTTGCTGGATTTGAACGTGATGCCTGAAATGTCGGTGAAGCCGGCAGCCAGTGCCGCATCCATGTAGGCACCGAGTGTGTCGAGGTCATCAAGCCGCACTTTCACCTCGCGGCTGGCGACGTAGGCCGACGGCAGGCGCTTGTCATTGTCGTCGTACTCGATTTCCTCGCGCAGTTCGAGGTCCGAGGCGGTGATGTCGTCCGGATGCACGTTGAAGCCGGGTGCAGCCTTCAGGATCGCATCCACCGCGCGGTCGACCACGCGCTTGGCTTCGCCGGGGTTCGACGCACGATGGCGCGCCAACATCGAGACGATGGCCGAGTCCGGTGCCACGCCCACCTTGCCTTCGCCCTGCACGACGACGTGCGGCGCGTCAGGGAGCGGCGTGCCGGCGAGGGAGTCAGCCCAGAACAGCGAAAGAATCGCGACGATCATCCATTGGCGCATTGGTGGCCTCGTGTCGGTGGCGATGAATGCAGGGATGCCCTTTCGATCAGATTCCCTGATCGGGATCGGGCGTGTCCGGCGGCACATGTTGCGGAATTTCCTTCGGAGCCGCCGCCCGCAGCTTGGTGGTCATATCCGTGACCAGGTCACGCACAACCCGACTCTCGTCCTGGAAACCATGGAACGCGGAGTTCTTCCAGTCGCCTGCGATCAACAGATCGCCATTCCTTGCGTCGAAGATCTTGATTGCCACCGATTGCAGGTACATCACGATGTCCCAGCGCCAGACGTCCACGTAGCTGACGATGGCATCCACGTCGTCGGATTGGCGAGTCCCCGCGGGCAGCGGTGCGCGGACGTTGAAGCCGTTCTCGATCAGCGCGTTGCGCACGGAGACGTCCATCTCGGCTGAGTTGCCGTCGGACGGAACCTGGGCAACCGACACGATCGATGGTGGCGCCGACCTGGCAAGGAGTACGTCCTGGTGCGTGGCGCAGGCAGGCAAGAACAGAACGGCCGCGATGATGGCGCCGCGAGTCAGTATTCTCATGATGTTTCCCCCTGTGGAACCCGGACTATATGCGATGGCGCCGGAGGAAGGCAGTTGCCTCCCGGGCATCTTTCATTCGACCTGCGGGGAGCCCCCGGCCTCGCCTGGGGATACTTGCTTCACCATCGCAGGCGACCCGACCCGCCTATCGATATTGCCCGGGTCCGCGCCAGACCAGCTCGCCGCGCCGGTAGACCTGGAGCACGCTGATGACCTGGCGGGCATCGCCGATGTTCTCCATTTCCGGATCGCCGGGTTCGAGCGGGCGGCACTTGCCGGAGTCGCGCCGGAGCGCGATTTCCAGCGGACAGACCATGTAGCGCCGGGTGCCGGGCAGGGGAATGAAGACCTCCGTCATGCCCTGGTCGCGCCAGGCGCGCAGTCGTTGTTCGCTGCGCAGGTCGTAGTAGACCTGGTAGCCGTCCATCTCCAGGCTGGCTTCGGTGGCCGCTGGGTCGCGGCTGTCGCCGCGGCTGCGCGTGGGGCTGGGGGCGCGTCCGGCGTCCCTGGGGGCGACTTCCTGCACGACCAGGCCCGGCGGCTGTCCCCAGGCTTCGGGGCGGCGACGGGTCGAGGGGGGCGGGTTCGCGGCGGGAGCCGGGGTGCTGCGCCGTGCGCTGTCGTCGCGGGGATTGCGCGGCTGCGGTTGCGGTGCGCTCGGGCGCTGGACGGGGTCGGGGCGTGCCAGCTCTTCGGCCTGGATGACCGGCGTGGACTGGAGGCGCGAGGTCGTGGGGAGGGGGCGCTGGTCGGCGGGTTCGTCCGCGGCGGCGATGCCCGATGGCGGCACGGGTGGACGCTGCTCGGCCTCGTCCGTCTCGCCGATGAAGTCCACCTGCACCCAGTTGCTGCTGCTGGCGCTTTCCGGCGGCGTGACCACGGGCGTGGGCGACAGCATCGCGACGAGCAGGCACAGCAGGTGCAGCAGCGCACTCAGCAGCGCGGCGATCCACGGCTGCAGGCGTTCGATCCGGGGATCGGCCCCGGTCTCCACGCGGTTCGACGCGTCGCTCACGCCAGCTCGGATGCGTCGGGGGTGGAGGCCTTCATGCGGGGGCAGGAGGGGGCGGGCGTCAGGGACGGGATCCGGTACTTTGCCTCACCGGCCCTGCACGGATGACGAATGCGGCGGCGGAGACGGGACTTGTCGATCGGCATCGGATGTGCGCGGGCTGTGGTCGCGAGGGGACTGTCGCGTCTGATCGCCTCCGGTGGCCTTGCGTTGCAAGGTGGCCTGGAGGTCGCCATGGACGCAGCCCGGCATCTGTAGGAGCGCCTTCGGGCGCGACGCTTTTCTCCCCGGGTCCCAAGCATCCCGGATCAAAAGCGTCGCGCCCGAAGGCGCTCCTACGGATGGCGGGCGGGATCGACCAGCCAGCGGTCGAGCTGGTTGGCGAAGGCTTGCCGGTCGCGCGCGTGGAAGACGGCGGGGCCGCCCGTCTGCACGCCGGCGCCGCGGAGGTCTTCCATGAAATTCCGGACCGACAGGCGTTCGGCGATGTTGTCGGGCGTGAAGCGCTCGCCGCGGGGGTTGATGGCCTCGGCGCCCCTGGCCAGCACGCGCGAGGCGAGCGGGATGTCCTGGGTCACGACGAGGTCGCGGGGGCCGGCGCGTTCGGCGATGGCATCGTCGGCGGCGTCGAAGCCGCCCTGCACCTGCAGCGCCCGGATGAAGCGCGACGGCGGCGTGCGCAGCCACTGGTTGGCGATGAGGGTGACCGGCACCTTCGCGCGCTCGGCGGCGCGGAACAGGATGTCCTTGATGGGCACCGGGCAGGCGTCGGCGTCCACCCAGATCTGCGCCGTTTGCGGCGGGGCGGCGGTCATTCCTGCGGCGGGGACGCATCCGCCTTGGCGGCCTCGCGTTCGGCGCGCTTCTTCGCGTCCTTCTCTTCCTGTTTCTTCTTCTTGGCCAGCTCTCGCTGCCGCTTTTCGAAGGAGTAGTTCGGTTTGGCCATGGGATCCGCACGATCGAGAGGGGCGCACAGTGTAAATGCATCCATCAGGACGTCATCCCGCCTCTGGACCCCGCCCGGGGGAGGGGTCTGCCTCGGCGGGCATGCGCAGGCCACATGCGGGATCCCTCGCCAGTTCGGGATGACAAGAACCATCCAACTTGCCACTGGTCGAGGGTGGGTGCGCTAGCCGCGCCGCGCCGCCTCGATCGCGGCGATGTCGATCTTGCGCATCTGCATCATGGCGTCGAACGCGCGCCTGGCCGCGGCCCGGTCGGGGTCCTGGAAGGCCTCGGTCAGCGCGCGCGGCGTGATCTGCCACGACAGGCCCCACTTGTCCCTGCACCAGCCGCAGGCGCTCTCCTGGCCGCCGTTGCCGACGATCGCATTCCACAAGCGATCGGTTTCGGCCTGGTCGTCGGTGGCCACCTGGAACGAGAACGCTTCGCTGTGTTTGAACGCCGGGCCGCCGTTGAGGCCGAGGCAGGGGATGCCGAGCACGGTGAACTCGACGGTCAGGAGGTCGCCCTGCTTGCCCGAGGGAAAGTCGCCCGGCGCGTGGTGGACGGCGGTCACCGCGCTGTCCGGGAATGTTTCGGCGTAGAAGGCCGCGGCTTCGAGCGCGGCGCCGTCGAACCACAGGCAGATGGTGTTCTTGCTGGTCATCGTCGTTCCTCCGGGGCGGGGTGGATCATGCTGGGTTCCAGCCATAGGACGAACATCAGGGGGCGGAATCGACATCTCACGGGAATACAGGGTGCGCGGCCCCGAATCGCCCTCGCGCCGTTCGAAGCAGGATTGCTAAGCTGGTCCGGATTTCCAGATCGACGGACGGCGGCATGCGCAGGCGACAATTCCTCGGAAATACGGCTTTGGCGGCTTCGCTGCTGCCGCTGGCCGGCGGCGGTGGCGTGATGGCGGCCCCGCGCGGGCGATTGCTGCCGCCGCCGCTCGTCAGGGGCGACACCGTCGCGCTGGTCAGCCCTTCCGCGGCCACGGACGATCCGCTCGACCTGCAGCTTGCGCAGGAAGCGATGGAGGCGCTGGGATTCAAGGTCAAGGCCGCCCCCCACCTCGCCTCGCGGCGTGGCCATCTCGCCGGAACGGACGCCGAACGCGCCGGCGACCTCAACGCGATGTTCGCCGACAAGTCCGTCAAGGCCATCATCTGCGCGCGCGGGGGATCCGGCGCCGCGCGTCTGCTGCCGCTGCTCGACTACGACCTCGTCCGGCGCAACCCCAAGGTGCTGCTCGGCTATTCCGACATCACCGCGCTGCACAACGCCCTCCTGGCGCAGGCCGGCCTGGTCACCTTCCACGGGCCCATCGGCTCGGGCAGCTGGAACAGCTTCAATGCCGACCAGTTCCGGCGCGTGTTCTTCGATCGCGAACCGATGCAGTACCGCAACCTCGCCGATGCCGGCGACGAACTGGTGCAGCGCAGGAACCGCACCGTCACCATCACCGGAGGGCAGGCGCAAGGCGAACTGGTCGGCGGCAACCTGACGGTGCTGACGGCCTTGGCCGGCTCGCCCTACCTGCCCGATTTCAGCGGCAAGATCCTGTTCCTGGAGGATGTGTCGGAGGCGCCGTACCGCATCGACCGCATGTTCAGCACCCTGAAGCTGATGGGCGCGCTGGACAGGATCGCCGGCCTGGTCTTCGGCGAGTGCACCGATTGCGATCCCGGCGGAGGCTACGGTTCGCTGACGCTGCCGCAGATCTTCGACGACCACGTCAAGCCGCTGAAGATCCCCGCCTATCGTGGCGCGATGATCGGCCACATCCGCCAGCAGTTCATCGTGCCGGTGGGTGGCAGGGTGGAGATGGATGCGGATGCCGGCACGTTCCGGTTGCTGGAGCCGGTGTTCCGGGAGGCGTAGCCGGGTTCGCAATCGTGGAAGCATCGGCAGATCTTCCGGCGTCATCCCCGCGGAGCCGGGGCGCCAGTGTCTGGATGCGAAAGTCGAAATGGATCCCCGCTTTCGCGGGGATGACGGCATTGGTGCGCGCAGGCGCGCCAGCGAAGATGGCTTTCCGTGGGGCCTCAGTGGATCGAACCGACCACCTCGTCCAGCAAGGCCAGCTTGTCCGGATTGCGCATGATGTAGATGCCGTCGAGGCGGCCGTCGGCGTCGTAGGAGAACGACACGGCGTCCTCGATCCGGCCCTCGGCATCGCGGGAAATCAGGCCGAGGTTGCCGTTGATGATCGTGCGTTCGAGTGGCTGATCCCTCCACCAGACGTGCAGGCCGGCCGTGACGAAGCGCAGGACGCCGGCGGCGCCGACGATCACGCGGCGCGCGGCCGCGACCTTGCCGCCGCCGTCCGATGCGAGGCGGATGTCGGCCGACAGCAGGCGCGCCAGTGCGCCGGTTTCGCCTTGGCCGATGGCCGTCTCGAATGCGGCCAGCAGTTCGGCCTGCCGCGCGGATGGCGTGACGTGCCGCACCTTCGCACGCTCGACGTGGTCGCAGGCGCGCGAGACCAGCTTGCGGCAGGCGGGCTCCTGCATGTCCAGCGTCCGTGCGATGTCGGGATAGTCCATGTCGAAGATTTCGTGCAGCAGGTAGGCCGCGCGCTCCTTCGGCGTCAGCCGCTCCAGCATCAGCAGGAAGGCGGTGGTCAGCGATGAGGCCAGTTCCGCGACGGCGGCGGGGTCGCCTTCGTCGGCCAGCTGCACCGGTTCCGGCAGCCAGGTGCCGACGTACTGCACGCGCGTGCGGTGCGCGTTGCGCAGCAGGTCCAGGCAGTGCCGGGTGCAGGCGGTGGTCAGCCAGGCGTCGGGGTTCTCGATGCTGCCGCGGTCGGCGGACCGCCATTTCAGTAACGTGTCCTGGACGGCGTCCTCGGCATCCGCGCGCGAACCGAGCAGGCGATAGGCGAGGCCGAGCAGGCCGGGGCGGGCCTGCTCGAATGCGGTGGCGTGATCGGCGGGAGGCATGTCAATGGCGCGAGATCGCGACGCGGTTCCACTGGTTGATCATGGCGATTTCAACGGTCAGGGCGGCGATCTGTTCCTCGCTGAACTGCTGCCGCAGCCGTGCCCGCAAAGGGCCGAAATCCGGATGGGCGCCGCCGAGCCGCGTCAGGGCTTCGGTCCAGGCCAGGGCGGCGCGTTCGGCTTCAGTGTAGTCGGCCATGTGCTCCCAGGCGGTGAGATGGTCGAGGCGGGCATCGGTCTCGCCGTCTTCGCGCGCCGCGCGGCTGTGCATGCGGATGCAGTGCGCGCAGCCGTTGATCTGCGAGGCGCGCAGGTGCACGAGGTGGCGCAGCGGGCGTTCCAGGCCGTGGGCGTCGTTGGCGCGATGGACGGCATGGAGCGCCTTGAACACGTCGGGGATGTGCTGTTCCAGATGTACGGGGCTGGAGGGGGTGTCGGTGTCGTTCATTCGGGGTCTCCTGGAATGCGGGCGGGGTGCCCTTCCAGGGTTCGACGATCCACGCCATCCGGCTGTGACATCCCGTGTACGACAGCAGGGCGTCTCCCGGATATCCGTCATCCCCGCGAAGGCAGGGATGATGGACATTGGGAAGATTGTTGGAGCGGGGATTGATTTTCCCGCCTACGGGACGCCGCCGTTGCTGCCCCTCCGGTACGATCCACCCCTCGTTCGACGCGCCACAGCAGGACTGCCGTGCCCTCCATCATTTCTATCCGCAACCTCGGCAAGACCTACAAGTCGGGGTTCCAGGCGCTGAAATCCGTCAATCTCGAGATCCGCAGGGGCGAGATCCTGGCCCTGCTCGGGCCCAACGGCGCCGGCAAGACCACGCTGATCAGCATCGTCTGCGGCATCGTCAATCCCAGCGAGGGCACGGTCACCGCCGACGGCCATGACATCGTGCGCGACTACCGCGCCGCGCGCAGCAAGATCGGCCTGGTGCCGCAGGAACTGTCCACCGATGCGTTCGAGACGGTCTGGGCGACGGTGAAGTTCAGCCGCGGGCTGTTCGGCAAGGGGCCGGACCCGCGGTACCTGGAGAAGGTGCTGCGCGACCTGTCGCTGTGGGACAAGAAGGACAGCAAGATCATGACGCTGTCGGGCGGCATGAAGCGCCGCGTGCTGATTGCCAAGGCGCTGTCGCACGAGCCGAGCATCCTGTTCCTGGACGAGCCCACGGCGGGCGTCGACGTGGAATTGCGCCGCGACATGTGGGAGATGGTGCGCAAGCTGCGCGAGGACGGGGTCACCATCATCCTGACCACGCACTACATCGAGGAGGCCGAGGAAATGGCCGACCGCATCGGCGTGATCGACAAGGGCGAACTGGTCCTGGTCGAGGACAAGCATGTGCTGATGCGCAAGCTGGGCAAGAAGCAGCTGACGCTGGCGCTGCAAAATCCGCTTCAGGAGATCCCCGGCGAACTGTCCGCGCTGGCGCTCGAGCTGGCCGACGACGGCCACGCGCTGGTCTACACCTTCGACTCGCAGACCGAGGAAACCGGCATCGCCGCGCTGCTCAAGCGGCTGGGCGAGCTGGGCATCGACTTCAAGGACCTGCATTCGAGCGAGAGTTCGCTGGAGGAGATCTTCGTCGGCCTGGTGCAGGGCGGCAGGGAGGCGCGGGCATGAACTGGCACGCGATCCGCGCGATCTACCGCTTCGAGATGGCGCGCACCTTCCGCACCGTCACCCAGTCGATCGCCTCGCCGGTGCTGTCGACCTCGTTGTACTTCGTGGTGTTCGGCGCGGCCATCGGCTCGCGCATGGGCGCCATCGACGGCATCAGCTACGGCGCCTTCATCATCCCCGGGCTGATCATGCTGTCGCTGCTGAACGAAAGCATCTCCAATGCCTCGTTCGGCATCTACATGCCCAAGTGGGCGGGCACCATCTACGAACTGCTCTCGGCGCCGGTGTCGTACATCGAGGTGGTCATCGGCTACGTCGGCGCCGCGGCGACCAAGTCGCTGATCCTGGGCGTGCTGATCCTGGTCACCGCGCGCCTGTTCGTGCCCTACGAGATCGCGCATCCGGTCTGGATGCTGTGCTTCCTGCTGCTGACGGCGGTGACCTTCAGCCTGTTCGGCTTCATCATCGGCCTGTGGGCCGACGACTTCCAGAAGCTGCAGGTGATCCCGCTGATGATCGTGACGCCGCTCACGTTCCTGGGCGGCGCGTTCTACTCGATCAACATGCTGCCGCCGGTATGGCAGAAGATCACCCTGTTCAATCCGGTGGTGTACCTGATCAGCGGCTTCCGCTGGAGCTTCTACGGGGTGGCCGACGTCAACGTGGGCGTCAGCATGGCGGCGATCCTCGGCTTCCTGGCGCTGTGCCTCGTGCTGGTGTGGTGGATCTTCAGGACCGGGTGGAAGCTCAAGTCCTGAGTCGCTGACCGCGCCGGTATTTCATCCGGATTCCCGCCTGGCCGGGGAACCCGGGGATCCAAACATTCCTGTGCTAATGTCAACTGGTTCCAGCGGAAGGAAAACGGCCCGGTCCCGCCGGGAGGGCCGTTGTACGGGCATCGTGCCACGACAGTTCCGCGGACGTGAGGCAAAGGACGCGTGGTCGATATCTAAGGGGGAATGGGCATGTCGAAGCTGCTTGACCTGATGCGGGCGCTTGGCCGCGATGCCGCACTGGCGGCGGAGTATGAGAAGGATCCGGAAGCCGTGGCCCGGCGCGCGGGCCTGTCCGACGAGGAGCGCAAGGCGATCCTCGAGAAGGATCACGCGGCGATCATGCGGCTCACCGGACTGACGGAAGGGAAGTTCGCCACCAACCACCTCATCAAGGCCTACGACGACTGAGCCCTCGTCGTTGCCCCGATCGCATCGCATGTGCCGGTTGATCTCCATTGCGGTCCTGTTGCTGGCGTTTGCCGGAACGCCGGCGTCCGCCAACGACGCGCTGGAACCGCAGGTCAGGGAGATCGAACGCCTGGGCGTCGTTGCGCACTGGACGGAATCGAACGCCAGGATCCAGGAGCTGTCGCGGCAGCTCGATGCCTTGAGTCCGGAGCAGCGCCATCGCGTGGAGTTCGTTCGCCTGCGCAGCCTCGGGATCGCCGGCAGCGAGTCCGCGGCGCTTGAAGGCCTGGCCGAGTTGCTGCGCCAGGACATGCCGGCGGCACTGCGCATACGCGTCTATACGACGGCCATCAGCCTTGCCGCCAACGTCGAGGACTGGCCGCAGGCGTTCACCTGGCTCGAGGAGGGGCTGTCCTACCTGCCCGAGGCCCCGGAGGAATCGGCGCGACTGCTCGGCGTCGCCAGCTACCTGCATACCTTCGTCGGCGAGAGCGGAAAGGCGCGGGAACTGGCGCTGCGCGGCCTCGACCAGGTCGAGGCCGGAAACGATCCGCGGGCACTGTGCTTCGCCGTGGGCGACGTGGCCCTGGCCGAAGAGTATGCGCGCAATTTCCGCGAAGCCGAGGATTGGCGGCATCGCCAGATCGAGGCCTGCACCCGCGCCGGCGACCCGATCTTCATCGCCAGCGGCAAGGCCGGCGTCGGCAAGATGGCGGTCGTCCAGGGGCGTCCTGCCGAGGCACTGGACTGGGCAGGCCAGGCGATCGCCGATTTCGATACCGCGGGCTACACCGCCGGCGCCTGGGGCGCCAGGCTCATCGTCGCGGAAAGCCTGATCGATTCGAACCGGGAGCTCGACCGTGCCCAGGCGCTGCTGACCGATGCATTGCGCTACTACCGGAACCAGAATGCCGAACTCGCCGTTGCCGAGACCGAGAACCTGTTGGCCATGCTGGCCGAACGCCGCGGTGACCTTGCCGCGGCGCTCTCCCACCTCAGGCAGGCCATGTCGGCGACGGAAGCGGCCGAGCGCGATGCGCGCGAACGCCAGCTCGCCTACCTGCAGGTCCAGTTCGACACCCGCTTGAAGGAACAGCAGATCGCGCTGCTCGAAGCCGAGAAGGAGCTGGCCGCGCTGCAGGTCACCGCGACGCAGCGCCGGCAGTGGCTGCTCGCCGCCGGCATGGGCGGGCTGCTGCTCGCCGCCATCCTGCTCACGGTCCTGCTGCGCCGCTCGTTCCGCGAGCGCCGCCGCTACCGCTGGCTGTCCGAGCACGACAGCCTGACCCGCCTGTACAACTACCAGCAGGTCCGCAGGCTCGGCGAGGCGGCATTCGCGCAGGCGCGCAAGACCGGGCGGCCGTTCACCGCGATCGTCGCCGACATCGACCTGTTCAAGCAGGTCAACGACCGCCATGGCCACGCCGCGGGCGACGAGGCGCTGCGGTCGCTCGGCGCATGGATCAGCGAAACCGTCGGCGGGCACGGCGTTGCCGGCCGCAGCGGCGGCGACGAGTTCACGATCCTGCTCGAGGAGGATGCGGCGGAAGCCGGCGCGCTGCTGCAGCGCCTGCACGAGCGGATCGAACCGATCACCGTGTTCGGGCAGACGTTCCGCTTCAACATCAGTTCGGGGGTTTGCCAGGCCGACGCGCATACCGCGACGCTGGAGCAATTGATCCACGAGGCCGACCAGGCCCTGTACCGCGCCAAGCACGAGGGTCGCGACCGCGTGGTCTGTGCAAACGGCGATGCTTCCGCGCCGGCGCGTGGCGCGGGACTGGTGGTGGTCGGCAGCGGCATCCAGTTCGGGCGCCACGTCAGCGAACGCTGCCTGTCGGAGATCCGCGAGGCCGAGGTGGTGTTCTGCCTGGCCGATCCGTTCGCGCTGGCGATGATCCACGGCTTCCGCCCCGATGCGATCAACCTCGGCGTGCATTACGCCCCCGGCAAGGACCGGCGCCAGACCTATCGCGAGATCGACGCGGCGATCATGGCCGGGGTGCGTGCGGGCAAGCGGGTGTGCGCGGTGTTCTACGGCCACCCGGGCGTGTTCGCCGACGTGCCGCACAGGGTGGTGCAGAAGGCGCGCGCCGAAGGCATCCCGGCGCGCATGGAGCCGGGGATCTCAGCCGAAGCCTGCCTGTACGCCGACCTCGGCATCGATCCGGGCCGGCGCGGCGTGCAGTCGATGGAGGCGACCCATTTCCTCGTCTACGACCGCCAGCCCGACACCGCCGGCCTGGTGCTGCTGTGGCAGGTGGCGCTGTCTGGCGACCTGTCGTGCACCCGCCTGCACGCCGAGCGCGACGGCCTGCAGGCGCTGGTGGACAAGCTGCTGCGCTGGTATCCGCCCGAGCACGAGGTGATCCTCTACGAAGCGGAACGGCTGCCGATCGAAACCTTCCGCGCCGAACGCCTGCCGCTGCGCGACCTGCCCACGGCGCGCTACGAGGAATACACCACGCTCGTCATCCCGCCGCTGGGCGAGCTGCGCGACGTTCGGGACCGCGGCTCCGGTGTGCACGGCGACTGGCCCAGGCTGGTCCAGGACACGGAGGAAGCGCCCTTGAAAACCGGGTCTTCTCCCGGCTGAGGGGCGATCGCCTTTCGCCGTGACGGCGGGCGGTCGCGCCCGAAGGCGCTCCTGCAGGTGCACCGATGTTCCTGCAGGAGCGCCTTCAGGCGCGACCGTGGATCAACAGCCGCGGCGGCGTATTGGGCGTCATGGCGTATCGGGTGTCATCCCGGGCCCTTCGGCTTCGCCCAGGACAGGCTCCACGAGGGATCTTCGGCTTGAGGTTTCCGGGAAGAAGATCCCTCGCTGCGCCCGGGATGACAAGTCAGGCTTGTCTATCGACATCCGGGTACCTTGCGCTGCATGTGACGGGGAATCGACCCGGAGGGATCCACCGTTTCGTGCAAAGCGATCGTGCTTCGCGATCGAGCGCTCGTCCGCGCTCCGCGCGACGGCTACCGCGGCACCGCCAGCCGCAGGTCGCTTTCGTGCACCATCGGCTCGGAATACACGAGCTGCGCCTGGTCCGGGGACAGCTCGAATCCCCATCCATCGAACGCCGGCGACAGTGCGACGAGGTCGGACGTGGACGCGTTCGCGGGGTCGAACAGCGACAGGTGCGCGACGCCTTCGGCCGGACGCCGCAGGAAGTAGATGCCGTCGTCCGCCGGCGCCCAGTTGCTGCCGTCCCGCGGTTCGAGGTCGGCGATCAGCAGTTCCTCCGAATCCGCGACGACGACCGCGCTCCAGTCTTCCCTCGAACGTCGCCACAATCCGCGCGCATCGGGCTTCGTGTAGAGCAGCCAGCGGCCATCGGCGGATTCCCGGGGATTGGCGCCGGCGCCGCCCGTGATCGCGACAGGCGTCCCGCCGTTCGCAGGTTGGGCATGGATCCGCCATTCGCCGCTGCGGTTGGATTCGAAGTAGAGCCACTTCCCGTCCCGCGACCATGCCGGGTTGCGGTTGTCGCTTGGTCCTTCGACGATCCGGCGCGGCACGCCGCCATCCTGCGGGACGGTGAAGATCGCGCTCTTCCCGTCGGGACTGCCGTCGAATGCGATCAGCGCGCCGTCCGGCGACCACGCGGGATTGTCGATGAACGCGCCGCCGAAGTCCGCGATCGGTACGGCGTCCCTCCCGTCGCGCTGGCTGACCCAGATGCCGTGCGGGCCGCTTCGGTTCGAACTGAACGCGATCCGCGTGCCGTCCGGCGACCAGGCCGGGCTTGAGTCCCAGCGGGTCGAGCGGAAGTAGCGCCCGGCGTCGAGTTCGGTGCGTTGCACAAGATCGATCTGCCGCAGCTGCGACCGGTGCATCCAGTGCTCGAAGGCGATGGCGTCGACGCCCGCCGCCGTCGCCGGCTGCTGCACGTTCTCGTTGCCCATGGAAAGCTGGCGCAGGTCGCCGCCATCCGGGGCCACCGACCAGAGGCCGTACATGCCCGAGCGGGTGGAGGTGAACAGCAGCCGTTCGCCGTCGGGCGACCAGGCCAGTCCATTGATCTTGCGGTTGTCGAAGCTCAGGCGGGTCGGCGTGCCGCCGTCGACAGGCGTCCGGTAAAGGTCCTTGGTGACTTCGTTCACGGAGCGGACGAAGGCGATCGACCGGCCATCGCGCGCGAAGCGCGGATCGATGTCGCCCAGCGAGCCCGGCTCGGGGGTCGAGACGATGCGCCTTCCCCCGTCGCCGAGCGATGCCAGGACGATCCGGTAGGGCGCGGTCGCGCGCTCGCGTGCGCCATAGGCGACCTGCGTGCCGTCCGGCGACAGGCTCATGCCGCGCATATCGGTCGAGGCCCCGTCGCTGAACACGCGGGTCACGCCGCCGCCGAGCGCCGAGACGCGCAGGATCGAGATGCCGGAGTCGTCGGAACGCGCGAACAGCACGGCACGTCCATCCGGGGACCAGACGGGATGGCGTTCGTCGGCCTCGCTGTTGGTCAGGTTGAGGACGTCTTCGCTGCCGACGGTTTTCACGTAGACGTCGAAGGCGCCGTCGCCGGCGTCCCAGATGAAGGCAACGCGGCTTCCGTCCGGTGACAGGGCGGGTTCGAGTTCGCGGCCGACGAAGCTCGTCAGTGGACGGACGTCATGGCCTTCGGCGCTGCGGGGAGCGGTGCCGGACCTCAGGAAGACCGCGGCCGTGGTGGCAACGACGGCGACCGCGGCCAATGCGTATGCGACGCGCGCGCCAGGGGACCGGAGTACCCCGGAGGAGGGCGCCGGCACGGAGGGCAGCGCACCCGACGGGTCCGGAACGGGTTCGTCGTGCGGCCTGGCGACTACCGTGGCGACCCTGGCCGGCGCGATCGGGGCGACGAGGCGATAGCCGCCTTTGCGGATCGTCTCGATGTAGCGGGGCGCCTGCGCGTCGTCGTCGAAAACCTTCCTGAGTTCCGAAACCGCGCGGTTGAGGAGGTAGTCGTCGGCGACGGTGCCGGCCCACACCGTGTCGAGGAAGGTTTCCCGTGAGATCACCGCGCCGGGCCGCTCCGCCATCAGCAGCAGTACCTGCATGACCTTCGGCTCGACCTGCGCGACGCGGCCGTGGATCGAGATCCGGTTGAGCGCGGGCTGCACCAGCGCCTCGCCCGCGGTGAAGCCCGGATGGCCGCCGCGGGCCGTCCGGTCATCCAGCGCCTGGTCGATCCTGCCGATGCTCGTCTGCTCGCTCACACGCTCGATCGTCCGGAACCGCGTCGTCGTCGGCGCTTCGGGGCGCCTGCAGTGAATCTATAGCAAAACCCCCGCTGGCCTCCATTCACGCGGCGGACGATCCATTTTCTCCTTGTGCCAGTCCGGTCCATTGCCCGACCCCTCTCCTGTTGCCTGCAGGAGCGACTCCAGCCGCGATCGATTTCCTGATCCGCCGGACGACCGGTCGCGGCTGAAGCCGTTCCTACAGGAGATGGGGCGGAGCAATTGGTGACCGGCGTTGCACACGCTTGCCTGAAGAGGATATGCGCCATGGCTGCACCGACCCGGTCGTGATCGGCAGCCGGATCGTACTGGCACTGCAGAGCAGCGTCACTCGCGAGCTTCCGCCGATCGAGCCCGCGCTGATCACGGTGGGCGCGTTCAACGCCGGCACGGCGCCGAACGTGATCTCCGGCCAGGCGCGTCTGCAGGGCACGTTACGCACCAGTACCGAGGAGACCCGCGCGCAATTGCTGAAAGGAATCGAGCGCGTGGCGCTCGGTACCGCACGCGCGGCCGGGGTGTCCGAAGACATGCTGCCGCAGGTGGCTGTCGCCGATGATGGCGCGCCGACCACCGTCAACGATGCCGCGCTGGCGCAGTGCGTTCGTGCGGCCATGCGCGCCGGCATGGGCGACGCCGCCGTCACGCCGAGACAGCAGATCGACATGCACGCGGAGGATTTTCCCGGCCTGGCCGGCATCGATCCGCCGCCCCCCGGCGTGTACTCCGGGGTGGGCGGAACCCCGCCCGGGCAACTCGCGTCCGGCCAGCGGGCAGAACACCGCTGGCCGCTGTTCCGGATCGCGCCGGAGCCGTCGATCAGGGCTGGCGTGGAAGCGATGACGCTGGCGGCACTGGACCCGCCGGGGCAGGAACGGACGATTGATCGAGGGAGAGGGCCGCCGGCGCAAGGAGCGCGGGGGACCTGGCAGGTCTCCACTTCCTCCCCGGTTTTGCTAATCTCTGGTAGCGCTAACATTAAGCGGGCAATCCGTACCCGCGTGTTCCGCGTCCAGGTTGTCCTTGGGAGGAACCATGCCGATATCGTCGCTCACGCCGCCGGCGCATCGCCGTCTTGCGTCCCGCTGCTTGCTGATCATCCTGCCCGTACTGGGCGCGCTGCTGGCGGCGCCGGTCGCGGCTCAACCCTCGGGCGGTCCCTACGGGCCGATTCCGCAGTCCTACGAAGTACCGGACGCGGCGAACGTGTATTACGTCGCGCCCGACGGCGATGCCGACGCGCCCGGCACGACGCTCGCCAGGCCCACCACCATCGAATCGGCGATCGCGCGCGTGGTGGGCGGCGACGCCATCGTGCTGCGCGGCGGCACCTATCGCGTCGGCGGACTGCAGCTCAACCAGGGCATCACGCTGCAGCCCTACCTCGACGAGCGGCCGGTGCTGAAGGGCACGCAGGTCGCGACCGAATGGGAGGAACTGCGCGAGAACGTCTGGCGCACGAAATGGTCGACGCTGTTCCCGGCGCAACCGCTGGGCTGGTGGCGGCGCGAGCGCGAAGGCATGCGCACGCCGCTGCACCGCTTCAACAACGACATGGTGTTCGTCGACGGCAAGCTGCTGCAGTCGGCCGGTTGGGAAGGCGAACTCGACGGGACGTCGTTCTACATCGACTACGACAAGGGTTATGTCTATCTCGGGGCCGATCCGGCCGGCAAGCTCGTCGAGATCACCGCCCACGACATCGCGCTGCATCGCCCATCGCGGTCGGTGCACGGCAAGCAGTCCGACGGGAAAGGCCCGACGATTCGCGGCCTCACCTTCACCCAGTACGCCTATCGCGCGATCGACATCGAAGGCAAGAAGCCCTCGACCACGGCCAACGAGGAGCCGACCGACGACCCGGTGGGCGTGTCCGCCCGCGACGCGCACGGCAAGGAGGTGACCGGGACGACGCTGGAGCACGTCACCATCAGCTTCACCTCGCGCGTGGCCGGCTATTTCCGCGGCGACGGGCTCACGATCCGCAACTCGCTGGTGAGCGACACCGGCACCGAAGGCATCTACGTCATCGGCTCCTCGGACGTGCTGCTGGAGCGCAACATCGTCCGCCGCAACAACATCGAGAAGCTGACCGGCTACTTCCCGGCGGCGGTGAAGATCTTCAACCAGTCCCACGACGTGGTGGTGCGCGACAACCTGGTCATCGACCATCCCGATTCGAACGGCGTCTGGTACGACGTCGGCAACGTCGAGGGCGTGTTCGCCAACAACTACGTGGAAGGGACGCTGATCGGCTTCTTCTTCGAGATATCGAAGGGCGTGGTGGTGGCCGGCAACGTGTTCGTGGACAACGAGCAGGGCATCCGCGTGCTCAACAGTTCGGACGCGCGCGTGTACCAGAACACCTTCCTGAACTCGCCGGTGATGTTCGACCGCAACGAGCGCAGCGCCAGGGACGACCATTTCGGCTGGCATCCGCAGACGGGGCCGGACGTCGACGAGCGCGAGGGACACGTGTTCGAGGGCAACCTGCTGGTTGCCGGCGCGGGCTTCGAGAAGCCGCTCCTGCACTTTGACCAGCCCGCCGCGCTGTGCGGCACGCTGACCCGGCCGATGACGACGAAGGTCGATGGCAACGTCTACGTGCGCGCCGGTGCGGGCAATGAGCCGCTCATCACCTGGAGCCCCGTCGCCGGGAAGAACTGCCTGGCGAACTTCGCGACGCTGGAGGCCTTCCGCAAGGCCACCGGGCTGGAAGCGCACGGCGTTGCATTGCCCGGTTACGAGGGCACGTTGTTCCGCAGCGTCGAACTGCGCCGCTTCGATCTGGCGCAGCGGCCGCAGGGCGTGCAGGAGGCCATCGTCGCGCCGGAGGCGCTGAAGGCGCTCGGATGGAGCGGGGAAACCCATCTGCCGGGGGCCTTCCCGACGGAGGCGCGCCGGGAGTAGCCGCCCGGCAAAGCCTCGTCTCCGGGGAAGGTCCGAATTAGCTCGCCGGGATGAAGGAATTCATCATCACGGCGGCAGCGCGATCGTGGCGCCGTCCTCGCCGCTGTTGCGGAAGGGCCCTCGCGGCGACCGCGTGTGGCACAGGCTGCACTTGTCCATGCCGCCGGGGAAACGGTCGGAACGGCTGTGGACCATGTGCACGCGGATGTCGAGCGCGCCGTCGGGCTCGAACGCGAGCGGGCTGTGGCAGGCATGGCAGGCGCTGCGATCGCCCAGGCCGTGCAGCACGTTGGAGAGCGCCGACCGCTCGGCGTGGCAGGTGGCGCATCCTCCGGTGTCGGGCGTGAACGCGGTCGGCGTTTCGGTGCCGACCTGCAGCTTGATGGTCGTGCCGCGATTGAGCGCCTCGCCGGCGAAATCGCGGCGGAACTTCAGCGCCATGGTGTAGGTGCCGGGCTGCGCGTCCATCGGCAGGGTGAAGGCGACCTCGTCCGATACCGGGGCCTCCCAGAGTTCGGGGTCCCCGAGCGCGCCGGGGAAGACGGTGTCCGGCACCAGCGCCGCCAGCCCGGTGAAGCCGTCCGGGACCACGCTCGCCGACGTCGCCTGCGGCAGGAAGAACTGCTCGATGCCGGTGGTCGCGCGCGGCACGCGGACCTTGTCGACCGGGCCGCTCAGGGTCACGAACGAATTGCCCTCGCGGTGCTTGAGCGCGTAATAGGTGGTCATCTCCAGGCTGAAGCCGTCGAAGTAGCGGATGCCGCTGGGGATCTCGTCGCGCAGGAACTGCGCGTACGTGGGCAGGGAGCCGGGTGGATGCAGCCGCCGGCCCTCGCCATCGCGCAGGGTGATGCGCGCGCGCAGCGACTCGCCGGGCTGGTAGTAGCGGCCGTTGGCGGGCGCGGTGACGAGTTCGATCTGCGGCTGGAAACCGTGGCCGTACTGGAGTTGGGCGGGCGTCGGCGCCACCAGCCGCTGCACGCGGATGCGCTGCGGCTGCTGGCTCCACCAGAGCGCCAGTGACTGTGCGCGCGGATCCATGCGGCGAGCGTCCCGTTCCGGATGCAGATGGGTCCGGAACTGCACCAGGGCCTGGGCGACGAAGCGCGTCGCGTTGCTGCAGTCGTACTTGGCCTGGCAGCCGGTGGCGATCTGGCGGGCGTTGAAGCGCCGCACGAACCCATCGCCGAGTGACGTACCGCCGCGCCGCGGGTGGTTGTCGCTGCCGGTCTGCGCGAGCAGCGGTTCGCCGACCGGCAGCCCATTCGCATCGAGGCCGAGCAGGACGAAGCTGCCGGGCGCTTCCATCCAGCGTGCGTTGCGGTAGAAGCGCATCCGCGTCCAGGTGCCGTCGCCGGGCGCGCGCCAGTCTTCCTCCACCATCTCCACGCCCTGCCAGTCGAGCGCGGACAGGTCGCCGCTTTCGATCACCGGGTCGATGCCGCGATCGGTCGCGGTGGTCTCGGTGGAAACGAGGTCGATTTCCTGCAGGTAGCGGCGATGGTCGCCGATGCGCGCGAGGTCCGCGGCGACGCCATTGTCGAAGCGCAGGCTCAATCCCACCGGTAGCGCCTGCCGCGTGGAGGCCGACAGCAGCAGCGGCAGCAGTATGGACAGGGCGAGGGTACAGGCAGCCGGACGGACCATGACGCGTCTCCATGTGCGTTGGGAATCCCTTCGACCCGCGGACGCTACCGTCGCGATCGGACGGCCGCCACTCTCGTTTGGGGGGATCAGAACCGGGGTCGGTGTGGACTTTCCCGGCTGGTCGATCGACTTGCGCCGTCGCCGGTACCCTGCGGGCGTTCTCCCGGGCTACGCCTCGATGCCGCGACGGATCCGCTCCGGCCCGTACAGGTGCTGGCGCTGCAGGTGCATGCGGATGGCATCGGTTTCCCGGGGGTCGACGGCTTCCATCGCAAGGTCGCGCCATGCGCGCTGGCGTGTGGGCTGGTCGGGGCCGAGCGCCAGCCAGGCGCGATGGGGATGGACCAGCGGGTCGGGGTCGGCGAGCGTGGTACCGCGATGGCTGGACCAGCGGTAGTCGCCGGGATCGGCCACCATGCGTGCGCGCAGCGGGTTGAGTTCGATGTATCGCTGGCAGCGCAGGACGTAGCCGTCGCCGATGACCGGGCACGCCTTGTAGCGTCCATCCCATAGCGAGCCGGTGCGGCGGTAGCGGTTGTTGACATAGCGGACGTAGCCGCGCCCGAGGGCCTGCATCAGGCGGCCGACCTGGCCCGGCGCCATCGGCGTCACCAAGAGGTGGACGTGGTTGTCCATCAGCACGTAGGCGTGCACGGTGCAGTACTCACGGCGGGCGATGTCGCGCAGGTCCTGCAGGTAGCGGATGCGGTCGACGTCGGCGAAGAAGCAGGGCTGGCGGTCGTTGCCGCGCTGGACGACGTGCTGCGGGATGCCGGGCAGGTCGATGCGGGGCTGGCGTGGCATGATCGCGTCCTTGCGATGGGTGCAGGCGAGCATGCGGGCGTGCCGGCGGCGATGCGATCCGGCAAGGGCCTTCCAGGCTGTAGGAAAGTTCCGCACCGGCCCGGTTTTCCTGCGGGAAAAGCCCGCACTGACCCCGGTTTCCGAGGATTGACCGTGATCACCTGCGTTGTGCACTACACGATCGACTCCAGGCAGGCAGCGGCGTTCGAGCGCTTCGCGGTCGAATGGATGCGGCTGGTCGACAGGCATGGCGGCCGGCACCACGGCTATTTCCTGCCGGCCGAAGGGGCGAGCGACCAGGCGCTGGCGTTATTCAGCTTCGACAGCCTGGCCGACTACGAGCGTTACCGGGCCCTGTTCGGCAAGGACCCGGAGTTCATCGCCGCGGATCGGATCCGGGACGAATCCGGATGCGTGCTCCGCCATGAGCGCACGTTCATGCGTCCCCTGTTGCCGACGGCCGACGGGTCGCGCTGACGCGATCGGGGCAGGCAGGCATGGATCTCGCACTGCAACTGATGGTGGGTTTCTCGGTCGGCATGGCGCTGCTGCTCGCGGCGGTGTTCGCCGTCAGCTACCGGCAATTGGCGTTGCCGCGGCAGTCGCGGATCGCCGGCTTCGTGATGCTGGCGGGGCTGGCGCTGACCCAGCTCGCCCACCTCGGGGTCATTCCCGCCGAGATGGACGCGCTGCCGACGCGCGGCTACGTGGTGGTGGTGTTCCTGCAGTCGCTGGGTTTCTACTGGCTGTTGCTGGGCGTGCTGCGGCCGGAGGGCGACTGGCGCCGGATCGAATGGGCGCTGCCGTTCGCGCTGCTGGCGGTGTCGCTGTCGATTCCGCTGGCCTGGGCGATTCCCGTCGCGCTGGCGCTCGGGACCGCGGCGGCGCTGCACTTGTCCATGCTGGTGTATCGGCTGCGCGCGATGCGGCGCTGGTTCGCGCTGGAGCTGAAGGTGCTGGTGTTGTTCGCGCTGATGGCCGCGGCGGTGGCGATCAGCGGACTGCTGGCGCAACACGGGCTGGGTTGGTACGGCTACGCCTGGACCTATGCGGCGCTGATCGCGCTGGGGTTCGGGGTCGTCGGCTGGCTGCTGCTCGGCGTGCCGGACCTGGTGCCGAAGACGCGCGAGGCGGTTGCCGTGGCCTATGCGCAGTCGACCCTGGCGCGCGTCGACCGGAACGCCATGTCGGCACGGCTGCGGCAGCTGTTCGAGCAGGAACAGGTGCACCGCGCCGAGTCGCTGAGCCTGGCCACGGTGGCCGAGATGCTCGGGCTCAGCACGCACCAGCTGTCGGAACTGGTCAACACGGAATTCGGCGTCGGCTTCTCGCGCTTCGTGCGCCAGTACCGGGTGGAGACGGCGAAGAGGATGCTGGTCGAGGAGCCGCGCGCCTCGGTGCTGTCGGTGGGCATGGCGTCGGGCTTCAACTCCCAGTCCAGCTTCTATGTCGCGTTCAAGGAACTGGTCGGCGAGGTGCCTGGCGAGTATCGCCAGCGTCGGACCGCGGTCGCACGCACGTCCGGCTAGATCATTCCGGAGACTGGCAAGTCGTTGATCCTGCGTGGATCCGGCCCGGTTTCCGGACGATTTGTTCCGCAATGATCTTTCCGGAAGCCTGGAACACCCGCCCGGGCCACGCTGGCGTCGCCTTCAATGTCGAGGTGGCACCAATGCTTGAACTGGGAGATTTTGTCATGACACATATTGCCTACGGCCTGTACCTCGCGATCTCGGTCGGGATGACGATCTGGGTGGCGCGCGCGCTATCCAGCAACGGCGAGATCTTCCTGATCCGCTGCTTCGGCCAGGACCAGGAGCTGGCCACGTCGACCAACCGCCTGCTGGTGATCGGCTTCTATCTGGTCAACCTCGGCTTCATCAGCTACCGCCTGAACGACTGGCAGGTCGATACCGTGAGCCTGATCCCCGACGTGGGCTCGCGCGTGGGCATCAGCCTGCTGGTGCTCGGCCTGATGCACTTCTTCAACATGGTGATGATCGCCCGCTTCGGCCGGGCCGTGAAAGCCTGGGCGCGGGACCACTCGGACGTCGAGGACGAGGGCCCGATGGTGCGGATGACGCGCGGGGAGCGCTGAGCTGCGTCCCCGGCGCGGAGACGGGTTCGCCGGACGGGCGAGGTGAACCCGTCCCCGCGGCACGCCACTACAATCGCGTCTCCTTCCGGCAGGCGCGACGATGGCTCCCAATGCGACGATCTACAAGGTGGAACTGCAGGTCAGCGACATGGACCGGCACTACTACGCCGGGCACAACCTGACCCTGGCGCAGCATCCATCCGAAACGCCGGGGCGGCTGATGGTGCGCCTGATCGCATTCGCGCTGTTCGCGGACGAGCGGCTGGAATTCGGGCGCGGCCTGAGCAGCGAGGACGAGGCCGATCTCTGGCAGCGCGACTACACCGGCGACATCGAACTGTGGATCGACCTCGGGCAACCGGATGAAAGCCGGATTCGCAAGGCCTGCGGGCGTGCGCGGCAGGTGGCGGTGGTGAGCTACAGCGGCGGCGGCGCGGAGATCTGGTGGAACAGGAACGCGGCGACGCTGGCGCGGCTGAAGAACCTGACGGTGATCGACATCGCCCCCGATTCGGTGGAGGCCGTGGTCGGGCTGCTCGAACGCGGCATGCGCCTGACCGCGATGATCCAGGACGGCGAGCTGCAGCTGATGAGCGAGCGCGCGAACGTGGCGCTGACGCCGCGCGTGCGGATGGCGCCGGCGGATTGACGGATGACGGCCCCAGCCCCCGCGCGCGACCCGTACCCCGATGCGCTGCGCGCCTGCGCGCTGCTGGTGGTGGTGCTCGGGCACTGGATCGCCACCTTGCCGCGCATGGTGGACGGGCAACTGGTGGAGACGGACCACCTGCTCGCGGTGTGGGACGCCGCCGGTTTCCTCACCTGGGTGGTGCAGGTGGTGCCGCTGTTCGTGTTCGTTTCGGCCGCGGTCAGCGCCGAGGGCGTCGCGCGGCGGCTCGAGGCCGGGCAACAGAAGCAATGGTGGGCGGCGCGTGCGCTGGGGCTGGCGCGACCGACGGTGACGTATCTCGCGGTGCTGGTGGCGCTTGCGGGGATCGCGTGGCTGGTGGGCGGGCGCCTGCTCGGCGTGTTCAACCAGTCGCTCACGATCCACCTGTGGTTCCTGCTGATGCTGCTGACGGTGCAGGCACTGCTGCCGTGGTGCCTGCGGCTGGACGCGCGCTTCGGGCTGGGTGCGGTGCTGGGCATGGTGGCCTTGGCCGCACTGCTGGACGCGGTGCGCGCGGGCGTCTCGTCGCTCGAGGACGTGCGCTGGATCGGCGCCCGCGTCGCGGAGCGGTCGGCGGGGATCGCCTGGCTGAACATGCTGGTCGTATGGCTGATCCCGCAGCAGCTCGGCATCGCGTGGAAGCGCGGGCGCTTCCATGGCGCGGGGGCGGGCGCAGGATTTCTCGCGCTGGGCGCGCTGTGGCTGGTGCTGGCGATGGGCAGCGGCTATCCGGTGGCGATGGTGGGCGTGGCCCTGGCCGGCAACAACATGCTGCCGCCGACGCTGGCGCTGGTGGGCGTGATGTGGCTGCAGGTCGGTGCGGTGCTGCTGTTCGAGCCGCTGGCCAGGCGCCTGCTGGCCGGTCGCACGCTGGCGCGCGCGATCGCCGTGCTCGGCGCGCTCGGGATGCCGCTGTACCTGTGGCACAAGCTGGCCGAGCTGCCCGCGGCCTGGCTGGGCGAGAAGCTCGGATTGCCGATCGACGCCGGCGTGCCGGGCGAACCTGGGTTCTGGCTGGGGCGCGCGGGCTGGATCGTGCTGTGCCTGCTGATGGTGGCACCGGTGGTCGCGCTGGTGGTGCGCTTCGAGCTGCGGCGCGATCGCGAGGTGCCGGTGACCGACCGGTTCCTGCGCATCGGCGTGGGCGGCGCCGCGCTCTACGTCGGGCTGGCCGCGGCGCTGGTGTGGGGCGTCTGGCCGGGCGCCGTGGTCGGCCTGGCGGCCGTGTCGCTGGCGTCGTGGCAGCTTCGCAGGCGCTCGGGCACGTCCCGAGAACAATGATTCACTTTGCTTTGTAGGAGCGGCTTCAGCCGCGACCTGCCGAATCAGGTGGGTCGCGGCTGAAGCCGCTCCTACAGTGGGATTCTTGATCGCAGATATCTTGCAGGCGGAGCAGGGTAGACTTTCGCCCCGATGACTCGCGTGCTGTCCGCTGCCTCCATGTCGCGATTGCTGCTGGCCTGCCTGTTGTTCGCGCTTGGCGCCCCGCATTCCGCATCTGCCGAGCAGTCGCTGCGGGTGATGAGCTTCAACGTGCGCGTGCCCGTGGAATCCGACGGCCCCGATCGCTGGGAGGCGCGGCGCGAGCTGATGGTGCGCACGATCCGCGATGCGCGTCCGGACCTGCTCGGCACCCAGGAACTGGTCAAGGCGCAGGGCGACTACCTCGCGCAACGGTTGCCGGAGTACGCCTGGTTCGGGACCGGTCGGCGCGGCGGCGATGAAGACGAGCACATGGGCGTGTTCTACCGGCGCGACGCGCTGCGCCTGCTCGAATCCGGCGATTTCTGGCTGTCGGACACGCCGGAGGCGCCGGGCAGCATCAGCTGGGGCAACCTGTACCCGCGCATGGTCACCTGGGGGCTGTTCGAGCGCCGGGCGGACGGGCGCCGCGTCTACCTGTTCAACACGCACCTGGCGTATCGCGAGGAAGACGGCGCGGCGCGGCAGCGTTCCGCGGAACTGATCCTGCAGCGGCTGGCGACGCTGCCGCCCGGGGTGCCGGTGATCCTGGTCGGCGACTTCAACGATGTCCCCGACAGTCCGGCGTATCGCACGCTGGCCGGCGCGCTCGGCGATGCCTGGCTGGAGGCGCCGCGGCGGGAAGGTCCCGATGGCACGTTCCACGGCTTCAGCGGGCAGGCGGAGAAGCGGATCGACTGGGTGTTCCATCGCGGCCTGCAGCCGCGGCGGGCGCGTACGTTGACCGACCATGCGGACGGGCGCTATCCGTCGGATCATTTCCCGGTGGTGGTGGAATTCGACTGAGCGCGACGCATGCATCGCGCGGGCGCTACGCATTCGCAGGTGCAGTCGACCGCGCCGATTCGATGCGAACCGGCGATGAACGCCGGTTTGCGCGTGCGCCGCGCAGTCGCTATGGTGGTCCCGCATTCGTCTTTCGCACCGTGGATCCGCCGGTGCCTCCTCGAATCCCTTCCCCTTCATTCAGTCCAAGGAGCCCCTCCATGGAGATTGCCGCTGCACGCGTTGCCAGCATCCACTACACCCTGACCGACGACGCCGGACGGATCATCGACCAGTCGACCGAATCGCGGCCGCTGCGCTATTTCCACGGCGCGGGCAACATCATTCCGGGCCTCGAGAAGGCGCTGGCCGGCAAGCAGGCCGGCGACGCGCTGAAGGTCGATGTCGCGCCGGAGGAAGGCTACGGCGTGCGCAACGAGGGCCTGGTGCAGTTGCTGCCGCGCGAGGCGTTCAAGGGCGTGGACAAGGTCGAGCCCGGCATGCAGTTCGAAGCGCGCACCGAACGCGGCCCGCTGCTGGTGACGGTGGTCGCGGTGACCGACGACAAGGTCCGCATCGACGGCAACCATCCGCTGGCCGGGCAGACACTGCACTTCGACGTGCGCGTGGTCGACGTGCGCGATGCGACGGAAGACGAGAAGCAGGTCGGGCGCGTCGACCCCGCCTGATTCGGCGGGAAATCGCGGCATTGCCCGTGGCTGCACGGGATGCGCGCGTACCGCGCAGGAGCGCTTTCAGGCGCGACGGCGCGCGCGATCAGGCTGGCGGCCGGCGCCGCCACAACAAACAATCGCTTCACCCGCCCGCGTTTATCGTTCGGCTCGCGGCCGAATCCTCGCCGCGTCCAGCATCCGTGGAGGGATCCATGATCCGCAAGGCCGTCCTGTTCCTCGGCTTTTCGCTCGTTGCCGCGTTCTCCGCCGCCCATGCCCAGCAGGACGATGCTGCGCCGGCCCGCAGCTACGCCTACGCCTTCTCCAACCAGGGCGGCGACGATGCCGACGGCATCGCGCGGCTGGACAGCTTCATCCAGCAGCGGCTGCGCGATGCGAACCTGCTGGCGACGGGCGCCGGCAACGGCAAGGTGGAGGTCACGGTGACGCACTACTACGCCCGCTCCGACAGCGCGCGCGCCTGGGCGGGCGTCATGGCCGGGCGCGACAAGGTCACCAGCCGGGTCCGCGTGCTGGATGGCAAGGGCAACGCGCTCGACGAATTCGAAGTCAAGAGTTCCAATGTGACGGCGTTCGGATCGACGGCCGGGCTGCACGAGAAGCATGCCGACGAGATCGTGGCGCGGGTAAAGCAGGTGCAATAAGACTGTCCCCATGATTTCCGTCATCCCCGCGAAGGCGGGGACCCAGCGTCTTCAGTTTTTGCGTTGATGTGTCCTTCTTGCGTCGTCATTGTCCCTCCTGGCGAGAAGCACCTTACGACCGCCGAATGGCGACCATGGCATTCGGACTCGACTGGATGACCGGTGCTTCCTGCCTTCGCGGGGACGACGGTTCTTGGAGCGGTGGGATGACAGGGCAGGCTGGATCGATAGACTGTGCGGATCCAGCGTCGGAGGTCCGCCATGCGCATCACCAGTCTCCTGCTCCCGGCCATCCTGCTGCTGGCAACGCCGGCAGCAGCCGCGGATCCCGCCGCCACCGCGCCTGGCTTCGATGCCGCGCTCGCCGAACGCCTCGGCGCGGACGAGCGCGGCATGCGCAAGTACGTGCTGGTGATCCTCAAGACCGGAGCGCAGCGCGTGCCGGACGGGCCCGAGCGCGACGAGATGTTCGCCGGGCATTTCGCCAACATGCAGCGCCTTTCGGAGGCCGGCAAGCTGGCGGTGGCCGGTCCGTTCTTCAAGGATCCGGCCGGCTGGCGCGGCCTGTACGTGTTCGCGGTGGACGACATCGACGAGGCGAGGGCGCTGGCGGAGACCGACCCCGTCGTTGTCAAGGGCGAAATGGTGCCCGAGTTCCACGAGTGGTACGGCACCGCGGCGATGATGCTGGTTCCCGAGTGGCACGAACGCCTGGTGCCGCCGGCGAAACCCTGAGCCGCGCGGTCGAGGCGCCAAGCCGGGCCGACGGCTTCACGCGCGAAGGCGTTTGGCCTATCGTGCCGCCTCCCTTACCGCATGGAACCGCCCGCATGATCCAGCGCATCGACGCCGGCCCCCGCATGTCCGAAGCCAGCATCCACGGCGGCGTGGTCTATCTCGCCGGACAGGTGCCGGAAACCGACGGCGCCGACATCGAGACCCAGACCAGCGAAGTGCTGGCGGCGATCGATGCGCTGCTGGCGCAGGCCGGCAGCGACAAGACCCGCATCCTGCGCGCGCAGATCTTCCTTGCCGACATCGGCGATTTCGCCGGCATGAACCGCGCCTGGGACGCGTGGGTCGTGCCCGGCAACGCTCCCTCGCGCGCGACGGTGGAGGCGCGATTGGCCCGGCCGGAGTGGAAGGTCGAGATCGTGGTGACCGCGGCGCTCTGACCTCCGTGCGCGGAATTGCTCGGGGCAGGGCGATGGCCGGGCGCCTCGAATGACGGTGCTGCGGCATGGGTCGCCAGCGCGGCGACCCATGCTTCCATGACCTCATGGGGTGGCGACCGTCGATGGCGACATCCTTCAGCCTTCGCGATCGATGGACGCGGCGTCACTCAGGGCAGGCGCCCGCACCACCCGGGCGCGGGCCTCATTGCATAGCCGGTGCAGGCGTCGCCAGTCCACGTGCGTAGGCGTCGTCGATGATCGCCCGGACCTTGCCGTCGGCGACCCTGGCCATCTGCTCGATCCGGGCGCCGACCGCTTCCATTTCCTCGCCGATCGCCTGCATTGGGCGACCTGCGGCTTCCATCTCGCGGCCCAGCGCTTCCATCGGCGCACGGCTGGCCTCGATGCGGCGACCCGCGGCCTCCATGATCGCGGAGTGACGCGCCATCTCCTGCTGCAGCGCCTGCTGGCGGGCATCGAGTTCCTCGACTTCGCCCTGCAGCCGCTGGTGCTCCTGGGGACTCGCATCCTGCATGCGGTTGGCCAGCGAGACCTGCTGCCGCGCGATCTCCTGCATCCGCTCGCCCAGTGCCTGCATCTGCTCCGCGGATGCCTGCATTTCCGGTGTTTCCGTGCCGGCATCCGCGTGCAGGGATTCCATGCGCTTGCCGAGCGCCTGCATGCGTTCGCTGTGCGGACGCATCTTCCCGTCGAGTGCGCGCATCTGCCTGTCGAGCGCTTCGGTCGGCTGCCATGCCGCGCGCGCGCTTGCGAGCGCGTCCGCGTCGCGAACGATCCAGGCCTTGCCGTCGCGGCGGAACCAGAGGAAATCGGCGTCGACGCTACGCCGGGTTGCGCGGATCGCTTCGACGTCGTCGACGTCGCCCGACATCGAGAATCCGTCCTGGCCCTTGCGCACCAGCGCATAGCCCTCGTGGCCGCGGGCGCGGACAACGGTCCTTGCCGCCGTCCTTACGTCCGGTTCGACCGTGGCCATGGCCGCGCCTGCTGCAGGGCGCGATTCGTCCGCCGCCGCTTGCGCGGCGATCGCGGGGGGAACCGCGGGCGGCGCGTCGGCCCGCCGGGCGTGCGCATAGAACGCTGCGCCGGCGACGGCCAGCCCCAGCAGCGGGAGCACGATGGCGGCGCCCACGCCGCGGCGGTCGGGATGGATGAGTTGGCGGATGCGTGGCATGAGTCGGTCTCCGTGCGCGGCTTGCGCGAAATGAGCGTGCGGGAAGGGCGATCGCGGAACGGCAAGGCGATCGAGTTCGGCCAGTGCGACGGCCAGTTGCCGACGCTCGCCGAGCGCGACGGCGGCCAGGTCGTCGGCGACGAGTTCGCGTTCGACGCGGATGCGGTGCGACAGCCACCACACCACCGGGTGGTAGAACAGCAGCGCCTCGACCGCGCCCTGCAGCAGGTTGACCAGGTAGTCGTGGCGGCGGACATGGGCGAGTTCGTGTGCGAGCAGCGCTTCGACCAGGTCGACGGGCATGCGCGCGGCCACGGCCGCCGGCAGCAGCACGACCGGACGCCACCAGCCCGCGGTGACCGGGCTGTCGCCGTCGGCGACGATGCGCAGCGCCACCGTCCCGTCGATCCCGAGGCGCGCGGCGAGTCGATCGAGACGCGCCTGCCAGCCCGCGTCGGCGGGCAGGGCGCCATCGAGCAATTGCCGCACCCAGCGCAGCCCGAGGGCCATGCGCAGCGACAGCAGCGCGCACCCCGTCGCCCACAGCGCGACCACCCAGGGCGAGGCCGCGTGCGCCGTCGGCCAGTCCGCCACAGGGATGCGCATCATGCTCCGCGCGGCGATGCCGCTCTCGTGCAGCGCCGCCACGTCGGAGCCGCGCATCGCACTGGCGCCGCCCAGCGCGTCGAGCACGTGCCACAGCGGCAAGGCGACGCAGGCGAGCAAGGCCGTGCAGGCGACCATGTACCGCGCCTGCGGCCGCGCGCCGCGCAGCGCCGCCAGCGCCAGCCACGCCAGCAGCCCGATGGCGGCGCCCTGCCACAGGAAATGCAGCAGCGCCGTCGCCAGCACCGGGACCAGTTGCGTGGCAAGCTCAGTCATCGCGGGTCTCCTCGAGGAAACGCTGGATCTCTTCGCGTTCGGCGTCGCTGACGCGGTCGCCGCGCAGCGCCGCCAGCACCAGGTCCTTGCCCGAACCGGCGAAGGCCTTGTGGATCAGATCGTCCAGCAGCCGCGTCTGCAGCGAGCCCTGTGCCTGCGCGGCCGCGTAGACGTGCGAACGCTCGCTCTCGTCGCGCTTGAGCAGCCCCTTGCCGTGCATGACCTGCAGCAGCCGCAGCACGGTCGCGTAGGTGAGGTCGGGGCGTTCGCGCTGGCGCGCCTCGTGCACCTGCTTCACGGTGGACGGGCCGAGGTGCCAGAGCACGCGCAGCAGGTCGAGTTCGGCGGGCGTGGGTTTCGGGGGGCGGGATGTCCTGGCCATGCGGGGTCGGATGTCTCGTGCGGGTCGATGGTTGGCACGCTAATCCATCTAGAACGTTTTGTCTAGATCTTTTTGTCTAGAAAAACGGGGCCCGGGTTGGCCCGATCTGGCGGTTCGCGGGCGCCCCCGGACTTCCGCCATGGGCGCGCGACCACGAATGGATGCTAGAACCCGGGGTGAATCCACCGGGGAGTCCTGCCATGCGTACCACCCGCCGCGACCTGTTCAAGCTCGGCGCGCTCGCCGCCGCTTCCGCCGCACTGCCGTCGATCGCTTCTGCCACGGCAACGACACCCGTCGCGCGCGCGGCGAAACCGCTGAAGATCCTGATCCTCGGCGGCACCGGCTTCACCGGCCCGTTCCAGGTGCAGTACGCGCTCGCGCGCGGCCACCAGGTCACGCTGTTCAACCGCGGCAGGCGCCCGTCGCCGGAATGGCCGGGCGAGGTGGAGCAACTGCACGGCGACCGCAACACCGGCGACCTCAAGGCGCTGGAGGGCCGCAAGTGGGACGTGTGCATCGACAATCCGACCAGTCTGCCGTTCTGGGTGCGCGATGCGGGCGCGGTGCTGAAGGACAGCGTCGGGCACTACCTGTTCATCTCGACGATCTCGGTCTACGCCGACGGTTCGAAGCCGGGCATCACCGAAGATGCGCCGCTCGCGGCGTACAAGGGCCGGGATGCGATGGCCGAAACGCGCGAAACGCTGATGGCCGACGTGGAGAACCTCTACGGCCCGCTGAAGGCGCTGAGTGAGGCCGAGGCGCACAGGCAGTTCGGCGAGCGCGTCACCATCGTGCGCCCCGGCTACATCGTCGGCCCGCGCGACGAGACCGACCGCTTCACCTACTGGCCGCACCGCATCGCCCAGGGCGGCGAGGTACTGGTGCCGGGCGACGGCGCCGACCCGGTGCAGGTCATCGACGGCCGCGACCTCGGTGAATGGATGATCCGCCTTGCCGAGAACGGCACGACCGGCATCTTCAACGCCTGCGGCCCCGACTACGTGCTCGGCACCGACGCGATGGTGCAAGGCTGCCACGCGGTCACCGGCGGCCCGGCCACGTTCACCCACGTGCCCGCGGAATTCCTCGAGAAGCACCAGGCCGGGCTGCCGATCTGGGTGTCGCGGCATGACCCCACCTATGGCGGCTACGGCGCGGTCGGCAATGCGCGCGCGATCGAGGCCGGGCTGACCTTCCGCCCGCTCGCCACGACCGTGGCCGACCTGCTGGCGTGGTTCCGCAGCCTGCCGGCGGAGCGGCAGGCGAAGCTCGGTGCAGGGCTCAGTCGCGAGCAGGAAGCGGCGCTGCTGGAGGCCTGGCGCGCGCAGGGTTGATTGCGGGGATCCCGCTGCGGCGTGGGGTCGCGCCCCTGCACGATGCCTGCGCCTGCAGGAGCGCCTTCAGGAGCGACGGGGCTGGCAAGTGCTCGCTGATCGCGGGGAGGCTGCGATCGCTACAGGCCTGTTGCATTTGTTTGCCACCCTCCTTGAACTTGTCATTCCGGTTGAAAGTTGCCCTCCCGAGCCCTTCGACTACGCCCCGGGGCCGGCTCCGCGAGGGATCTGTCCGGCACATGTGCAAGCAGATCCCTCGCTGCACTCGGGATGACAGCCGGTATCGCGCATGTCCGGGACGACATCCTTGGCTCCGGGATGACAACTCCTTCCGCGAACGCGATGATGCGGCATGCAGACACCTGTTCAACGTCGCCGCTACGGTGGATTGCTGTTCCTGCTGTTGTCGGCGCTGGTGGTCTGGGCGCTGCTGTCGGGCGCACTGCGCATTCCCGACCAGTGGAATCCCTGGGCGCCGCTGCGCATCGAAGACGCGCCGAACCTGCTTACCCGCTTCAAGCTCGATCGCGCCTCGGCCGACCGCATCGCATGTCGCGCCGCGCTGGCGCAGGCGGGACTGCGGGCGACTGCGATGGAGGACCGGACCACGGGTGAGGGCTGCGGCTTCGAGAACGCGCTGCGCATCGAGCGCACGAGCGTGGCCGTGGGCGAGCCGTTCGCGCTGAGCTGCCGTGCCGCGCTGTCGCTGGCGATGTGGGAGCGCCACGTCCTGCAGCAGTCGGCACAGGCGCGCCTGGGCAGCCGGGTGGTCGCGATCGAGCATTTCGGCTCCTACGCCTGCCGCAATCTCTACGGACGCGAAGGCGGGCGGCGCAGCCGGCATGCGACAGCAGATGCGTTCGACATCGGCGGCTTCGTGCTCGAGGACGGCCGTCGCGTCCGCGTGCTCGCCGACTGGGCGCCGGCCACGGGCGATGATGGCGCAGCGGATGCGGAAGCGGCGTTCCTGCGCGAACTGCGCGATGGCGCCTGCCGCCATTTCGATGCCGTGCTTGGTCCAGACTACAACGCCGCGCACGCCGACCATTTCCACTTCGACCGCGGCCGCGCCCGCATCTGCCGATAGGAACCTGCGTGCCCCCCCGGGGGCGGCGTTGCCATCGCCTGGATCGAAAGTGCGACAGGCGCGGATGGCGCCTTACTCGTCTTCGATGGTCGCCAGCGGAAACAGGTGCCGGTACGGGCGCGCCTCGTCCAGCGCGCGCGCGAAGGATGGACGCGCCAGCAGGCGCTTGCGGTAGGCGAGCAGGTGGGCATGCGCATCCGGGATCGGATGCGTCCAGTGTGCATAGAACAGGAACGGCGCCGCACCACAGTCGGCGAGGCTGAAGTGTTCGCCTGCCGCCCACGTACGGTCTGCCACCTGCTTGTCGAGCCAGGCGTAGGCGGTTTCCAGCATCGCCCTGGCCTCGGCAACGCCATGGCTGTCGCGTACCGCCGCGGGACGCAGGACGTCGAATACGCATTTCTGCTGGGGTGTGGAGACGTAGTTGTCGAAGAACCGGTCCATGGTCCGGACCTCGAGCGCCGCCTCCGGATCGTCCGGCAACAGGCCGCGGTCCCCCGGATGCCGCCATTGCAGGTACTCGATGATCGTGCTGGCCTCGATCACGGTGCGGTCCCGGTCGACGAGGATCGGGAAACGCTTCAGCGGCCAGCGTTCCGTCAGTTCGCGCATGTGGTCGCCTTCGTCGAGGTGGCGATACTCGAACGGCGTGTCGTTTTCGTACAGCGCGACCAGCACCTTCTGGCAGTAGGAGGACAGTGGGTGGGCGTAGAGGATCGGCGTCATCGGGCCTGTTCCGGAGCGGAGTGTCCCGTACGACGATACACAGGCCACGAAATCGACAACTCCGAACTTACGAACCCCGACGCTTCGGGGTTCCACGGATAGCTGTCCTGCGTCCGTGTCATTTCGACCGCAGGGAGAGATCTTCCCCCCACGCGCCGGATGGGAGATTTCTCCCGCGGTCGAAATGACAGGCTACGTTTTTCAGCATTGCCACGGGTCGAGGTGAGCCTGCGAACCCCGACGCTTCGGGGTTCGACGGATAGCTGTCCTGCGTCCGTGTCATTTCGACCGCAGGGAGAAATCTTCCCCCACGCGCCGGATGGGAGATTTCTCCCGCGGTCGAAATGACAGGCTACGTTTTTCAGCGTTGCCACAGGTCGAGGTGAGCCTGCGAACCCCGACGCTTCGGGGTTCGACGGGGACCGGTGTTGCCGGGGTTCACATCGTTCCCCCGACCTGTGGGTGGACGGGTGGGACAGGACCGGCCGGTCGCGCAGGCATCATCCCGGCGGCGTCAGCTTCACCAGGCGTCCGCCTTCGCCATCCTCCAGCAGCCAGATCGCGCCGTCCGGCCCCTGTTCCACCTCGCGGATGCGCCTGCCCATCGCGTAGCGCCGGTATTCGGTGGCACTGGTGCCGTTGAACCGTACGCGCACCAGCGCCTGCGAGGCCAGTCCGCCGATGAAGGCGTCGCCATGGAAGGTGGGGAACAGGTTGCCCGAATAGATGATCATGCCCGCCGGCGCGATCACCGGCGTCCACCAAGTTTTCGGCGCCTCGAATTCGGGGCGGGTGCTGTGGTTCGGGATCGGCGCGCCGTCGTAGTGGTTGCCGTTGGAGACGATCGGCCAGCCGTAGTTGCGGCCCTTCACGATCAGGTTCAGTTCGTCGCCGCCGGCCGGCCCCATCTCGTGCACCCAGAGGCGGCCGTCGCCGTCGAAGGCAATGCCGAGCGGATTGCGGTGCCCCAGCGTCCACACCTGCGCGGCGATGCCGCCCTGGCTGAAGAAGGGGTTGTCGCTGGGGGCGGTGCCGTCGTCGTTGAGGCGGATGAGCTTGCCGAGGTTGACCCCCATGTCCTGCGCCGGATCGAACTTCTGCCGATCGCCGGAGGTGATCCACAGCTTGCGGCCCGAATCGAACGCGAGCCGGTGGCTGAAGTGCCCCTGGCCGCTGACCTTGGGCGCCTGCTCCCAGATCCGCTCGATCTCGGTCAGGTTGCCGCCGCCGCCGGAATCGAGGTTCAGGCGGGCACGGATCACGACCGCGCCGTAGATCGCGCCGCTGCGCTCGATGTAGCTGAGATAGATGCGGCGGTTGCTGGCGTATTGCGGATGCAGGATCACGTCGCCCAGGCCGCCCTGGCCGCCATAGGCCACCGTCGGCACGCCACTGATCGTGCCGACCTGGCCGTTGGCCACGTTGACCAGGCGCAGGCGGCCTGCCTTCTCGGTGACCAGCAGGCGGCCGTCGGGCAGGAACGCCATCGCCCACGGCTCGTCCAGCGTCGCCACGTTGCTGCGCTGGAATGGCGGATCCGGCTCGACCACCTGCCGGCGCGGACCGCGACCGCCGGTCTGGCGTTCGCCTGCGGCCTTCGCGGCGGGGGCCTTCGGCGCCGGCGCGGCGGCGCGTCCGGGCGGCAACGTGGCGGGGGCCGGAGTTTGCGACGCACTGCGCTGCGCGGACACCACCACGATGCGCTCGGACTTCTCCGCATCCGACGCTTCGTCGCTTGCGGCTGAAGCGTCAGCGAACAAGTCGTCGCAGGCGGTGAGGGACAATGCCAGGCAGGCGAGGGCGAACAGGGAGGTACGCATACGGGAGTCCTGTGGGAACGCAGGGGGTGGTCGATATGGTTGTTCGAAGACTTCGGCGAACCGGAATCCTCGTCCGTTGTCGTCGCGACGTCACTCGTTGTCATCCCGATCGGAACGAGGGATCTGTTGAGCCCGTCCCGGCCGCAGATCCCTCGCTCCGTTCGGGATGCCAGGCGTCAGGTGGCCGGGCCAATACATGGCTCAGTACCGCCACCCACGTTATCGCGACGTGAGCCTGCTGGCACGGACTGCGGTCGCGTTTCGGCCGATTGCGCAGTGCGGCATCGGCACGCAATGCGCGCAAATGGCGGTCGTCGCAGCGGTATCGCGCACGTGGCACCATGCGGCCGGGAGCACGGGGAGACAATGCCGATGAAGCCGTTTTTCCGAGTCTTGATCGTGGCCTGCGCGCTGCCGTGCACCGCCTGGGCCGCGCCGCCGCAAGAGCGCACGCAGCTCACGATGGATTCCGGGCGCCCGCGCACGCCGGAGCAGGTCGCGGTGCGCTTCGAACATGCGCTGCTCGGCTTCCGCGTGCTGCCGGACGAGCAGAAGATCGAGGGCGACGCGACGCTGGATTTCCTCGCCCTGTCTCCACTGCAGCGCCTTGTGCTGGAGTTCGACCGCCAACTCGACATCGACCGCATCGAGATCGACGGCGACGCGCTGCCGCCATCTGCCTGGCGCAATCCCGACGGACGGCTGGGCATCGACCTGCCGCGGCCGCTCGTGGCGGGCGACCGCGTGCGCGCCCGCATCGTGTACGCGGGCAAGCCGCGCGTCGCGGAAAGGGCACCCTGGGACGGCGGCTTCGTCTGGTCGAAGACGCCGGACGGCCGGCCGTGGATCGCCACCAGCGTGCAGGGCGAAGGTTGCGACCTGTTCTGGCCCTGCATCGACCATCCGCAGGGCGAACCGCTGGTCGTCGAACAGCGCGTCACCGTGCCCGCGCCGCTGGTCGCCGCCGGCAACGGCGTGCTGCTGGGCGTGGACGAAAACGATGGCTGGCGCACGTACCGCTGGCGCGCGCGATCGCCAAACACCTACGCCATCGCGCTCAACATCGGCCCTTACGAGGAACTGCGCGGCGAGTACCGCAGCCGCCACGGCAACACCATCCCGCTGCATTTCTGGCACCTGCAAGGGCGCGGAGCGCAGGCCAAGGAATTGTTCGAGGAATTCCCGCTGGCGCTGGATTTCTTCGAGCAGACGATTGGCCCGTATCCCTTCGCCGACGAGAAGATGGGCGTGGTGGAAACCCCGCACCTGGGCATGGAACACCAGACCATCAACGCCTACGGCAACAATTACGAGAAGGACGAATACGGCTACGACTGGCTGCTGCACCACGAGTTCGCCCACGAATGGTTCGGCAACCAGATGACCAACGCCGACTGGGACGAGATGTGGCTGCACGAGGGCTTCGGCAGCTACATGCCGCCGCTGTACCTGCAGTGGCTGCGCGGCGACATGGAGTACCACGCCAGCCTGCTGAAACTGCGCGCGGGCATCGCCCACAGGTTGCCGCTGGTGTCGGGCAAGCCGCAGGTGGTCGAGGCGGTGTACAGCGACGAGACCGGCCCCGGCCACGACATCTACTACAAGGGTGCGTGGATCCTGCACACACTGCGCGGGTTGATCGGCGACGAAGCCTTCTTCGCCAGCGTCCGCCGCCTGGTCTACGGCCGCGACGATCCCGTGCCCGGCAACTTCCGGCCACGGTACGCCAGCACGCGCGAGTTCGTCGACATCGTCAACGACGTTACCGGTCGCGACTATGGCTGGTTCTTCGACGTCTACGTCTACCGCGCCGCGCTGCCGGAACTGCTGGCCGAGCGCGACGCCACCGGCCTGCGCCTGCGCTGGAAGGCGCCAGACGACCTGCCGTTCCCGATGCCGGTGGAGGTGCGCATCGGCGGCGGCGACGGACGCGTCGCGGCCGTGCCGATGGACGGCGGGCAGGGACACGTCGAACTGCCGGCGGGCACGCACTACACCCTCGACCCGCACTCGAAGCTGCTGCGCGACCTGCCGCACATCGACGCCTATCGCGAGGATGCCGCCGCGCGGAAGAAGGCGGCGGCGGAGAAGGCCGGTGAAAAGAAGTGAGCGGCAGGGCTGCTGCGCCGGTCATCAGGAACCCGTGTCGGTCGCGCCTGAAGACGCTCCTACAGGAGGACCACGTTGCAGGAGCGCCTTCAGGCGCGACCGACGATCACGGCGGTCCCCGGCCGCAACCGCTCCCATCCACCGGAAGCGATTGGAAACATCCAAGGTTGCCCGGACGGCAGGAGGAAAACCAAACAAAAGGCCAGACTGCATCGTCTGGCCTTCAGGTTCCTGGTGCCGGAGGTGGGACTCGAACCCACACGCTTTTAAGGGCGGCGGATTTTGAGTCCGCTGCGTCTACCGATTCCGCCACTCCGGCGCGGGGGCGCAGTATAGCGGAGGCCGCCCGGCCCCGGACGGGTCAGAGCGAGAGGCCGCCGTGGCGGGCCATCGCGGCGGCGCAGACGAGGATCACCGCGACCAGCGCGATCTCGACGCGGATGATGCCGCGCACGCGTGCGACCTGCGCAGGGTCGGGCAACTGCTGGGGCTGCGCATCCTGTGTGCGGCGCCAGCGCAGGAAGGCGAGCGTCGGCCAGATCGACAGCGCGGCGGCGAGCAGGAAGGCGCCGAGCTTGGCGTGGAACCAGGGGTTGTGCAGGTAGAAGTCGCTGCCCTTGACGCCGTGGAAGACGCGGACGAGGCCGACTGCCAGCAGCAGTCCGGCGGTGATGCCGTAGCCGCGGTCGATGCCGACCAGCCGCCGGACGGTGGCGGCGTCGGGCAGGCGCGCGAGCAGGGCGGATTCGACCACGAGCATCGCGATCAGGCCGAAGAACAGCAGGTGGTGCGCTGAGGCGAGCAGGAAGTCGCGGAACATGTCGACGTGGGCGCGTGGGGCGAGATGCGGATGGTATCGCGCAGACGACGCTCAGGCGGCGCGGTCGACCGCCAGCCTGGCGTCGACGCGCCGGTACCACTCGCCGTCCAGCGGCTCGAACTTGCAGCAGTGTTCGATCGGCGCCTGGTAGATGTGGACCGAGACCGCGACCCTGTCCGCGCTGGCGTTGCCGATGCTGTGGTACTCGTGCGGCGGGATCAGGCTGCCGGCGCTGCCGGGGCCGGCCTGCATGCCGCCGGCGGCGCGGAAGCGGCAGCGGTCGCCGTCGCTTTCGAGCAGTTCGTACTGGGTGATCTCCAGTTCGCCGTGCCAGACGCCTTCCACGCACCACAGGCCGCAGTGGTCGTGCACCGGCGTGCCCTGGCCGGGTCCCCAGGTCATCGCGACGACGCTGTAGCCGTGCTCGGGGCTGCGATAGAGCTCGCGCCGGGCGTAGTGGTCGACGATGGGTTCGTGGACGCAGGCAGGCAGGCGGATGCCGGGATCGCGGATCAGGCCGCACAGCGCGCCGCGCAACTGCGCGGTGACGGCGTGTTCGTCGCCGGCGCGGAACGCTTCGTCGACCGCGTGGATGAAGCGGTCGCGGCCGTCGAACGGGATGCCGGGGAGGGCGTCGTCGGTCATGGCCCCATTCTAGACCGTATCGAATGAAACAATGTAAGGAGCCCCCGGATGCCAGATCCGGCGCGGGTTGCGCCCCTTCCGGCAGGCTCAGAGCGCGTCGAGGAAGCCGCGGACCGCCGGGCCGAAGCGGTCGAAATCGACGAGGAAGGCGTCATGGCCCTGCGGCGATTCCAGTCCGACGAAGCGCGCGTCCGCGCCGCCGCGCGCCAGGCCTTCGGCGATCTCCTCCTGCTGTTCCACCGGGAACAGGATGTCGGTGCGCGCGCCGACGGCGAGGGCGCGTTCGACGCGGATCCGCGCCAGCCCGGCCAGCACGTCGCCGCCGGCATGCTCGGCGAGGTCGAACCAGTCCATCGAGCGGCTCAGGTAGAGGTAGCTGTTGGGGTCGTAGCGGCGTACGAAGCGGCGGGCGTGGCCTTCGAGGTAGCTTTCGACCTGGAACTCGAGTCCGAACGGTTCCTCGTCCGGGCGATCGGAATCGAGCCGCACGCGACCGAAGCGGCCGTCCCACTCCAGCGCCGAGCGGTAGGTGATCACGCCGAGCTTGCGTGCGATGCGCATGCCCGATTCGGGGTAGGTGGCGTCGTCGTAATGGCCGTCGTTCCAGTTCGGATCGAGCCGGATCGCCTCGCGCTGCAGCGAGCGCACCGCGATCGAGAACGGCAGCGCACGCGCACTGCCGGAAATGTTGACGTGCGCGCGGGCGATGCCGGGATGGCGGAACAGCAGCGCGAGCGCGGTCATGCCGCCCATCGAGTTGCCGATCGCGCAGGCGAGGCGTTCGATGCCGAGGCCACGCACCACGTGGGCGGCGCCGTCGGCGATGTCCTCGATCGAGACGTCGGGGAAGCGCAGGCGGTAGAGCTCGCCGGTCGCGGGGTCGATCGAGGCGGGGCCGGTCGAGCCCTTGCAGCTGCCGAGCGAGTTGACGCAGACCACGAACCAGCGGTCGGTGTCGATCGGCTTGCCGGGGCCGAGCATGGCTTCCCACCAGCCCGGTGTCGGGTCGGCGTCGCTGGACGCGGCGTGCGCGTCGGGGGAGAGGCCGGTGACGATCAGAATCGCGTTGTCGTGCGCATCGTTGAGGCTGCCCCAGGTCTCGTAGGCGACGCGTCCGCCGTGCAGCGTGCCGCCCCGTTTCATCGGAAACGGAGAAGGCAGGTCGATCCAGCGGGTGGCAGGCGGGATGAATTCGGTCATGCGGGGATTCTAGCGGGATCGTGCGTGCGACTGGCCGGGAATTCTTGCCATTTGTCATCCCGAACGCAGTGAGGGATCTGCGCGCATCGGGCGAGATCCCTCACTGCGTTCGGGATGACAAGTTGAGAGGGATGCCATCTGTAGGAGCGCCTTCAGGCGCGATGCTTTTCGCCACGTCGCGGGACTGCCCGGAAAGCATCGCGCTTGAAGGCGCTCCTACAGTGGCCAGTCGCCGGGACGCGCGCGTCGGGGCTTCAGGGCGCCGGCTTGCCGATTACCAGCTCGACAGGCGCCGACGTGGGCAGCACGACGCGCACGATCGGCGATTCGATGTCGCCTTCGCCGCGATTCGCGCTGCCGGAGGCGGAGAGGCGTGCCAGTACTTCGACTTCCGTCAGCGACGAGAGCTTAGCGGTCGGCATCGGGCTGTCGCCGTCGTCGAGCACGATGTCGAGCGGCAAGTCCTGCAAGCTATGGCGCTCGGCTGCGACCGGCATCGGCGGGCCGCCGGCCGCGCGTGCGATGACGAACACAACGGCGTCGCCGCTCAGGCGCACGCGCGCGGCGAAATCGGGATCGAGGGAGACGCGCACGCGCAGTCCCGTCGCGGGCGCTGTCGTGTCCGCGGCGGCGGTGGCGGACGGCATTCCCGCGGCCTCGCGCGCTTCGCCGATCTGGCTGCGCAGGGCCGCCGCCGTCTCGCGGTCGAGCGCGGGCAGCAGAGCTTCCCAGGTCGCGACCGCGGCAGCGTCTTCGCCGCGCTGGCGCTGCACCACGCCGATGAACCACTGTGCGCGCTGGTTGCCGGGATCGACCGCCAGCGCCTTGCGCAGCATCGCCAGCGCCTCGTCGTCGAAACGGTTGCCGGCTTCGGCTTGCGCCCGCGCCTGCGCGGCTTCGAGCAGCAGTTCGGGGTCGTCGGGGATGTGCTGCAGTGCGGACGCGAAGGCGTCGCGGGCCTTGGCATGCTCGCCCAGCGCGCCATACGCACGGCCGAGCAGGCGCCAGCCTTCGGGCTGCGCCGGATCGCGCTTGAGTTCGGCTTCGAGGTCGGCGATGGCCTGTTCCATCGACGGTGCGTCCTGTGCCGGTGCTGCGGCCGCGACGGCCGAAGGGTCCAGCGCCGCAGGCGTGCCGACGATCCGGTAGAGCGCGAACGCGAGCAGCGGCAGCGCCAGGACGACGGCGCCGAACAGCCGCGGCGAGTCCCTGCGCAGCGGCGCGGCCACCAGGGCAGCGACCGCGAGCGCGGCGACCACCAGCAGCAGGTGGAACAGCGTGCCCATCACCACTCCTGCTCGTCGTCGGCCGCGACCGGCCGGCCGCCGCGGGTGCGCAGCACGCGCGCGATGACGAAGGCGCCACCGACCAGCAGCAGTCCCGGCCCCAGCCACAGCAGCCAGGTGTGGCCACCGAAGCGCGGGCGGTAGAGCACGAACTCGCCGTAGCGCGCGACCAGGAACTCGCGGATCTCCTGGTCGCTGCGGCCTGCGCGCATCAGGTCGAACACCTCGCGGCGCAGGTCGTGCGCGATCTGGGCGTTGGAGTCGGCCAGCGACTGGTTCTGGCACATCACGCAGCGCAACTCGGCGACGAGGTCATGGAAGCGGCGTTCCTCGGCCTGGTCGTGGAACTCCAGCGGCGCGGCGTCGCGCACGGCCTGGGCGAGGGCGGTCGCGGGGAAGGCGGCGGGCAGTGCGATGAGGAGGGTCGCGATTGCGGAGAACAGCAGATTCCTCACTGCGGTTGGAATGACAGTCGACAACCGCCGGTGCGACATCGTTGAACGCATCATTGCGGCACCCCGATCGAATCCAGCGCCGGCAGGAGGCTGTTGGCGATCACCGCATCGTCCACAGGCCCGACATGCTTCCAGCGGATCACGCCTTCGGCATCGACCAGGAAGGTCTCCGGCGCGCCGTAGATGCCCCAGTCGATCGCCTTGCGGCCGTCGTAGTCCACCAGCACCAGCCAGTAGGGATTGCCGAACTGCTCCAGCCAGCGCAGCGCGTCCGCGTGCTCGTCCTTCCAGTTGTAGCCGATCACGCGCAGGCGCTTGGTTTCCGCGAAGCGCGTGATCACCGGGTGTTCGATCCGGCACCCCGGGCACCAGCTGCCCCAGACGTTGAGCAGGTAGGGCTGGCCGCGCAGGTCCTGCGACGACACCAGCTGACCGGACTCGTGCAGCACCGGCAGCGAGAACTCGGGCGCCGGCTTGCCGATCAGCGGCGAGGGCAGGGCCTCGCGGTCGGCGCGGTCGGAAACCAGCACGCCGTAGAACAGCAGGCCGACCAGCGCGAGGAACACGGTCGCGATGACGACGGCGGTGAGCTTCTGCGGACGGGCCATCAGTCGCCGCCTCCGGCGCCATCGGCGCCGCCGGAAGGATTCGTGCCATCGGGGCCGCCGTCGTTGCCGGACACGCTTCCTTCGCGATCACGGGGCTTGCCGCTGCGCATGCGCTGCAGCGTGCGCTCGTGGTCGCCGTCGCGTTCGTCCGCGGCGACGCGACGGAAGCGACGGTCGGTCGCGGTCACGAACCCGCCCAGCGCCATCAGGAAGGCGCCGGCCCAGATCCAGCGCACGAACGGCTTGACCTGCAGCCGCACCGCCCAGGCCTCGCCGCCGAGCGGTTCGCCGAGCGCGGCGAAGGTATCGGCGAACAGGCCGGCGTGGATGCCGGCGTCGGTCATGACCTGGCCGCCGCTGGCGTAGGCGCGCTTCTCCGGATGCAGCAGCGCCAGCGGCCGGTCGTCGCGGAAGGCCTGCACCAGTCCGCGGTCGGCGACGTAGTTGGGGCCTTGCACGCGCTCGACGCCGTCGAAGCGGAACGCATGGCGCCCGATTTCGGCGGTCTGGCCGGGCGTCATCGCGATCTCGCGCTGCACGTTCAGCGCCTCGACCAGCAGCGCGCCGGCGAGGAACACGGCGATGCCGCCGTGCGCCAGGGTCATGCCCAGCATCTCGGGCGTGAAGCGCCGTCCGTTTGCCTTGAAGCGGCTCCAGACGAAGCGCAGCGTGCCGAATGCGACCCAGGTCGAGGCGAAGACGCCGGCCGCGGTCTTCAGCGGCCCCTGCGGTGCGAAGAAGTAGCCGATCGCCCCGAGCACCGCCGCGAGCACCAGCCAGGGCAACAGCATCGCCAGCGGCCGCGAGGCCTGTTCCTGCTGCCAGCGCGTGAGCGGGCCGAACGGCAGCAGCAGCACCAGCGGCGCCATCAGCACCAGGAACAGCAGGCCGAAGTAGGGCGGGCCGACCGAGATCTTGCCCAGGTCGAGCGCGTCGGCGAGCAGCGGGTACAGCGTGCCGAGCAGCACCATCGCGCAGGCAGAGGTCAGCAGCAGGTTGTTGAGCAGCAGCAGGGTCTCGCGCGAGGAGGCGGCGAACGGCTTGCCGTCCGGCAGTTTCGGCGCGCGCAGCACGTACAGCGCCAGCGCACCGCCGATTACGGTCGCCAGGAAGGCAAGGATGAACAGCCCGCGCGCCGGATCGGCGGCGAACGAATGCACGCTGGTCAGCACGCCCGAGCGCACCAGGAATGCGCCGAGCAGCGACAGCGAGAACGTCGCGATGGCGAGCAGCAGCGTCCAGCCGCCGAAGCTGCCGCGCTTCTCGGTGACTGCCTGCGAGTGGATCAGCGCGGCGCCCGCCAGCCACGGCATGAAGCTCGCGTTCTCGACCGGATCCCAGAACCACCAGCCGCCCCAGCCCAGTTCGTAGTAGGCCCACCACGAGCCGAGCGCGATGCCGATGGTCAGGAAGCCCCAGGCGACGTTGGTCCACGGCCGCGTCCAGCGCAGCCAGCGCGCATCGACGCTGCCGTCGAGCAGGGCGGCGATGGCGAACGCAAACGGCACCACGAAGCCGATGTAGCCCACGTACAGCATCGGCGGATGGATGATCATCCCCGGGTCCTGCAGCAGCGGGTTGAGGTCGCGGCCCTCCATCGCGGCCGGCAGCAGGCGCTCGAACGGGTTGGAAGTGAAGACCATGAAGGACAGGAAGCCGATGGCGACCAGCCCGATCACGCCGAGCACGCGCGCGGCCACCACCGCGGGCAGCTGCCGCGAGAACAGCGCGACCGCCGCGTTCCAGGCCCCGAGCATCAGCACCCACAGCAGCAGCGAGCCTTCGTGCGCGCCCCAGACCGCGGTGTAGCGGTACACCAGCGGCAGCAGCGAATTGGAGTTGTCGGCGACGTACCTGACCGAGAAGTCCTGCTGCACGAAGGCGACGGTCAGGGCGGCATAGGCGAACAGCAGCAGCGCCAGCTGCGCGTACGCGGCCGGGCGTGCCACCGCCATCCACGCCGATCGACCACCGGCCGCGCCGGCGAGCGGCACCGCCGCCTGCAGCAGCGCGGCGAGCAGGGCGAGGAGGAGGGCGACTTGGCCGAGTTCAGGCAGCACTTGGCATGCCGCCCTGCAGATTCACAACAAGGCCGGACGGCATCCAACGCCCGTCATTCCGGCGAAAGCCGGAATCCATGTTGCTTCTCCAAGAATGGATTCCGGCTTTCGCCGGAATGACGGCATGAACCGTCACTGGTCGGACTCCATCGGCACGGACTCGACGTTGTGCTTGCTGTGCGCCAGCCCCATCTTGTCGGCCACTTCCTTCGGCACGTAGGTTTCGTCGTGCTTGGCCAGCACGTCCTCGGCGACGAAGGTGGTGCCGTGCATGCGGCCGGTGGCGACCACCGCCTGTCCCTCACGGAACAGGTCGGGCAGGATCTTGCCGTAGCTGACGTCGAGCTGCGCGTCGCCGTCGGTGACGCGGAAATGCGACACCAGCGAGCCTTCCTCGCGCCGGAACGAGTCCTTCTCGACCATCCCTCCGAGCCGGAAGCGCGCCTCGCCGGACGACACCGCTGCGCCGGCCGCGCCGGAGAGGATCTCGTTGGGCGTGTACAGGTAGGCGATGTTGCGCTGGAGCGCGAACGCCACCAGGGTCGCCGCCAGCGCCGCGGCGACCAGCAGGGCGAGCACAAACCAGAGCCGGCGGCGGCGAGTGGGGTTCATCGCTTCAGTTCCTGCGGCGCGGCCTGCGTGCGCGACGCGTCGCGACGCGCCAGCAGGCGCACCGCACGCAACACCTGCGCGATGCGGATGCGCGGCGCGACGAAGTCCCACAGCAGCACCACCGCGAACACCGCGTAGGCGGCGGCGACGTAGCCGGCGTAGGTCATGGCGCGGCTCCCGCGAGCTTGCGCACCCAGTCCTTGCCGGCCTCGCGCGCCAGGTTGTCGGCGCGCGCGCGCGCCAGCAGCGAGCCGATCGCCCAGAACTTGGTGCCCATGATCATCCACAGCAGCGGCGGGATCATGCTGGCGTCCATCGACGATTCGCCAAACACGCGGATCGTCTGTCCCTGGTGCAGCGAGTTCCACCACACCACCGAGTAGCGGATGATCGGCAGCATCACCACGCCGACCACCGCCAGCAGTGACGCGGCGCGCGCGGCGCTGCGCCGGTCCTCGATCGCGGCGTACAGGCCGATCACGCCGAGGTAGAGGAACAGCAGTACCAGCTGCGAGGTCAGGCGCGGGTCCCAGTCCCACCAGGTGCCCCACATCGGCTTGCCCCAGATGCTGCCGGTGGCCAGGGTGATGACGGTGAACGCGGCGCCGATCGGGGCGCAGGCCATGGCCAGGATCTCGCACAGCTTGATCCGCCACACCAGCGCGATCGCGCCATAGAGCGCCATCAGCGCGAACATCGCCATGCTCATCCAGGCGCTGGGCACGTGGACGTAGAGGATGCGGAAGCTGTCGCCCTGCTGGTAGTCGGCCGGGACCACGAACAGCGCCCCGTACAGCCCGATTCCCATCGTCAGCAGCGCCAGCCCGTAGGCCCACGGCGCCCAGCGCGCCGCGAAACGGTCGAAGTAGGGGGGCGACCCGAGCTGGTGGAACCAGCGCACCACCGGGTTCATGTTGGACATCGGGCTTCGCTCGCTGGGGGAGGGACCGCGGTGGGCGGTCGGAGGCCGCACTGGCGCCGGCATCCTGGCTAAGTATCTATTTTTTCAGACTCGACCGGCGCGGCCAAGCCTCGGGGGTTGGACAGGATGCCCCAGCGCGTGCGGGACCGCAGCCCGGAACTGCAGGTGCAGGAGCGCCCTCAGGCGCGATGCTCCGCGGCATCCAGCCGGGAAGTTGCCGTCCCGGGCGCAGCAAGCCGCGAGGCTTGCAGTCGCTGCCGCAGCCAGCCACGAGCCTGTCATCCCGAGCGAAGCGAGGGATCTTCTGTCCGGAGGCTGCGTCGCCGGGATCCCTCGCTGCGCTCGGGATGACAGAAATCAATAGACCGTCGTCTGGTCGCTTGCCGCGCCCGGGATGACGGGACCATCGCGCCGCCGTGCATCACTCCGAAGCGATCCGGATCGCAGTGGCCGCCGCGACCGGCGCCAGCACCAGCGCCAGCAGCAGCCCGGCGCCGAGCAGCAGCAGGCCGCCGGACGGGTCGTGGCCCTGCGCCGCGGCCGCGACGCTGCCGGCGCCGAACACCAGCACCGGCACGTACAGCGGCAGCGCCAGCAGCGCCAGCAGCACGCCGGCGCGGCGCATGCCCACCGTCAGCGCCGACACCACCGCACCGAGCAGGCTCAGCAGCGGCGTGCCCAGCGCCAGCGCCAGCAGCAGCGTTGGCCACAGCGTGCGCGGCAGGTACAGCAGTTCGGCCAGCAGCGGCACGGCCAGCAGCAGCGGCGCGGCCGTGGTCAGCCAGTGCATCAGGGTGCGCACCAGCACCAGCCAGGCCAGGGGGACCGGGGCGAGGCGCCATTGTTCCAGCGAGCCGTCCTCGGCATCGCCGCGGAACAGCGTGTCCAGCGCCAGCAGGCCCGACAGCAGCACCGCCACCCACAGCACGCCGGGCGCGGCGTGCGCGAGCAGTTCGCGTTCGGCGCCCATCGCCAGCGCGAACAGCACCACGACCAGGATCGCGAACAGCGCCGGCTGCAGGGCGTCGCCGCGACGACGCCAGAGCAGGCGCAGGTCGCGCACGACGAGCGCGCGTGCGGCGGAGAGCAGGGTCGGGGCGCCGTCGGACATGGTCAGGCGCCTTCCGGCGAGGCAGGGCTGGCGCCGTCCAGCAGCAGCAGACGGGTGCGCACGGGGGGCGCGGCGTAGGCGCCGTGGGTGGTGACCAGCGCGCCGCCGCCGGCGTCGAGGTGGGCGCGCACCATGCGGTTGACCAGCTCGATGCCGGGCAGGTCGAGGTTGGCGTAGGGTTCGTCGAGCAGCCACAGCGGCGCCGGCGACAGCCACAGCCGCGCCAGCGACAGGCGCTTGCGCTGCCCGGCCGAGAGCGTGCGGGCCAGCGCGTCCTCGTAGCCGGCCAGTCCGACGATGGCCAGCGCGTCCCCGTAGCCGATCGACGGACGCCGGCCGAGCAGGCCGCACAGGTAGTGCAGGTTTTCCAGCGCGGTGAGATCGGCCTTCAGGCCAGGCAGGTGGCCGAGGTAGGCGAGGTGCCCTGCGCGCGAAGACGGGCCGGCGGGCGTGCCGGAGATCCGCACTTCACCGCGCTCGCCGTCGAGCAGGCCGGCCAGTACCCGCAGCAGGGTGGTCTTGCCGGCACCATTGTCGCCCTGGACCAGCATCGCCTCGCCGGCCTCGACGCTGAAGTCCAGCGGGCCGAACACGGGCAGGTCGTTGCGCGCGAAGCCGAGGCCGCGCACGTCGATCAGCGGTGCAGCGGCGGCGGAAGTGTGGGACATGGCGGAAGCTTCGGCCGGAGGTCGGCCATCGGCGTCATCTTAGCCAGTCGACGTATTCGTCGTCGGACACGCCCTCCGGCTTGCGTGCATCCATGCGCAGGCGCACGGGTTCGCCCGGCCGCCACCACAGCGTTCCGAGCTGGCCGAATCGTCGCGACAGGCCGTCGAACCCGTCGCCGGTCATGCCCATCACCAGCCAGCTGGGCTCGCGCCAGGTGCGGTTGCGCGCGGATGCGAAGGCGGGTCGGAATGGATAACCGCCGGCGGCGAGGGCTGCGTGCAGGGCATCGTCGGCGCGACGGTTTTCCTCGGGCCCGCGCTGGATCGACAGCGGGTTCCAGGCCGAAAGCGCGCCGAACGAAGTCGCGTCGGGATAGGCCAGTTCGAGCCCCGGCGTCGGCAGGCCGATGATGATGTCGTGCCAGCTGCCGTCGTGCTGCCAGCGGTATTCCGCAGACAGGAAGGCATGCAAGAGCTCGGCGACGCGGGCGTCGCCGAGTGGCGGGGCGGGCGTCGGCATCGGACAGGTTTAACCCATCGGACCCGAAACGTAAACTGCATGACCCCACGCAAGTATCGCGAACCCGATCCCGCCGATGATCCAGACCAAACTGCCGAAGGTCGGCACCACCATCTTCACCGTGATGTCGCAGCTGGCGCAGGAGCATGGTGCGGTCAATCTCGGGCAGGGCTTTCCCGACTTCTCCGTACCGCGGCGTCTGGTGGAAGAGCTCGACAGGGCGATGCGCGACGGCCACAACCAGTACGCGCCGATGACCGGCGTGCCGGTGCTGCGCCAGGCGATCGCGGCCAAGACCGAACGCGTCTACGGCCATCGTCCCGACGCCGACGGCGAGGTCACCGTCACCAGCGGCGCGACCGAGGCGATCTTCAACGCGGTCCACGCGGTGGTGCGCGCCGGCGACGAAGTGATCGTGCTCGATCCCTGCTACGACAGCTACGAGCCGGCGATCGACCTGGCCGGCGCCCGCGCCGTGCACGTGCCGCTCGACCCGCGCACGTTCGCGCCCGACTGGCAGCGCGTGCGCGACGCCATCACGCCGCGCACGCGCATGCTGATGATCAACAGCCCGCACAATCCGTCCGGGGCGATACTGTCGGCCGACGACATGCGCGCGGTCGAAGCGCTGCTCGAGGGCACCGGCATCTACCTGCTGTCGGACGAGGTCTACGAACACATCGTGTTCGACGGCGTCCGCCACGAGTCGGCGCTGCGCCATCCGGCGCTGCGCGAGCGCGCCTTCGTGGTGTCGAGCTTCGGCAAGACCTACCACTGCACCGGCTGGAAGATCGGCTACTGCATCGCGCCGCCGGCGCTGAGCGCCGAGTTCCGCAAGGTGCACCAGTACAACGTGTTCTGCACCTTCGCCCCGGGCCAGCATGCGTTCGCCGCGATGCTGGAGGCCGAGCCGGAACATTACGAGCAGCTAGGCGCCTTCTACCAGGCCAAGCGCGACCGCTTCCGCGAGCAGTTGCTGGGAACGAAGCTGCAGCCGCTGCCGGTGCCGGGCGGCTACTTCCAGCTGGTGGACTATTCCGCGGTCAGCGACCTCGACGATGCTGCGTTCTGCCGCTGGCTGACGACGGAGAAGGGCGTCGCCGCGATCCCGCTGTCGCCGTTCTACGAAACCCCGCCGCCGGGCCAGCGCCTGGCGCGGCTGTGCTTCGCCAAGAACGACGCCACCCTCGACGCCGCCCTGGAACGCCTGCGCGCGCTTTGACGGGCGCCCTGTGCCACCGGGAACGGGAAATCGGGAATGGTGAAAAGACGGGGCGGCGCGTAGGCTTCGATCATCCCTACGTGCTGCAACGCCTCCAGTTCGTCATCCCGATGCGTCCGTCATCCCGGCGAAAGCCGGGATCCATTTTGCTGTTGCATGGCTGGCCACGGACTGAAAAATCACAATGGATCCCGGCTTTCGCCGGGATGACGAACCAGACGGCAACGCCACGCCAACCAGACTCCCCAGTTCCTTATGAACAACCTGCGCATTTCCCTCGTCCAGGGCGCCACCCTCTGGCACGACCCCGCCGGCAACCGCGACTACTACGGTGACCTGGTCGCGCCGCTGCGCGGCATCACCGACGTGGTGCTGCTGCCGGAGACCTTCACCAGCGGCTTCTCGAACGATGCGACCGGCAACGCCGAGGCCATGGACGGCCCGACCGTCGAATGGATGCGCGCGCAGTCTCGGGCGCTCGATGCCGCGGTCTGCGGCAGCGTGCAGCTGCGCGTCGGCGACGGCGTGTTCAACCGCCTGCTCTGGGCCACTCCCGACGGCGAGCTGCGGCACTACGACAAGCGCCACCTGTTCCGCTACGCGCGCGAGCACGAGCGCTACGCCGCCGGCCGCGAACGCCTGACGGTGGAGTGGAAGGGCTGGCGCATCTGCCCGCTGGTCTGCTACGACCTGCGTTTCCCGGTGTACTCGCGCAACCGCTTCGATGTCGAACGCCCGGGCGCGCTCGATTACGACCTGCTGCTCTACGTCGCCAACTGGCCCGCGGCGCGCGCCTACCCTTGGAAGACGCTGCTGCGCGCACGGGCGATCGAGAACCTGTGCTACGTCGCCGGCCTCAACCGCGTCGGCACCGACGGCAATGGCCTGGCGTACGCCGGCGACAGCGCGGTGATCGACTTCCTCGGCCATCCGGTGAGCGAGTGCACCGACGAGGAAGTGGTGGTAACCACGACCTTGCTGGCCTCGGAGCTTGCGGCGCACCGCGAGCGCTTCCCGGCGATGCTCGACGGCGACGCGTTCGAGCTGCGCTAGGCATTGCGACAGCCGTGCCCTGTCCGTCATCCCCGCGAAGGCGGGATCCAGCGTCGTCAGGTTTTTGAAGAGGCAAAGACACTGGGTCCCCGCCTTCGCGGGGATGACGGGTGAGGAACATCACGACGCGTGTCCGGGGCTGGAACTACCGCCCGGGCGCGCGTGGAAATAGACCCGTTCCGCCGCCCAGCGCAGCGGCGGCGTGCCGATGAGCCGATCGATCGGCCAGTCGCACTGCAGGCGGTCGAAGGCCCAGCGCAGCAGGCGCTTGCCGCGGAATCGCGGTGCGGCACGCTCCGCGACGACGGCCGGGTCGGGACCTCCGTGGAGAAGATGCGCCGCAATCGCGGAACCGACGGCGTCGCCGTGTTTCCACGCCGAGTGGATCCCGCCGGCCGTGACCGGCGAGACGATGCCCGCGGCGTCCCCGGTCAGGACCACGTTCGCCGCAGCCAGCGGGCGCACCGGGCCGCCGCAGGGGATCAGGCCGGCGCGGGTGGACGTTGGCGGCCGGTCCGGTTCCAGGCCGAGCAGTCCGCCGACGCGGGAACGCAGGGCATCGATGTCGGGCACGCCCGCGCGATCGTGCCGGTGCCGGAACGCGAGCCCGAACTGCACCCCGCGCGGATTCTGCGCCGCCCAACCGATGTAGCCGGGCGCCAGCCTGCGGTCGATGAAGCAGTGCAGCCGATCCGGCTCGCGCAGCGCGGCGCCGTCGAACTCGTGCTCGATGCCGTACAGGAAATCGCGCACGCGCCCGAGGCCCGCGCGCATCGCCACCCGCGACTTCGCGCCGTCGGCGCCGACCAGCCAGCGGCACGTCCCGAGGCCATCGACGTGCCAGCCGGCACCGGCGCGTTGCGCATCGGTGAACGACTGCATCAGCCGCAGCTCCACGCCGGCACGTTCCAGTTCCCCGGCCAGCCAGCGCATGACGGCGGGCGTGTCGGTGGCGAGGAAGTAGTAGCCGCGCGACTGCAGGGACATGCTGCGCAGGTTCGGCGCGTACAGGCGCACGCCCTCGATCCGTTTCACGAACGCGCCGGGAATGCGCGCCAATGCCGTGCCTTCCGCCGCCTCGCGCACGAGGATGCCGGTGGTATGCAGGCGGATACCCGGGTCGCGCTTGCGCTCGAGCACGCAGACGCGCAGGCCCGCGCGCCGGGCCGCCAGCGCGCAGGCAACGCCGGCGAAGCTCGCGCCGACCACCACTACGTCCCAGGGACTGCCTCCACCCGCCATCGTGCCGCCTTGCCCGTCTTGCGATGGCGACAGGCTGGCGGTTGCGGGTGTTCGGCCGATGCGGTTCCGGTGAAGCGGGAGTGAAGCGCGTCGTCGGCGCCGCTCAATCCGCGGGTGGCGGCAGGAGTTGGTTCACCGACTGGCACAACACCACGACCTTGCCCGCATCGTTGCGGGCCTCGGCATGGATGTGCAGCGTGTTGCGGGTGCGCTCGACCAGCCAGGCGCTACAGACGATGGCGCTGTCGCCAGGCGTGACCGGGCGCAGGTACTGGGTGTCTAGGCTGGCGGTCGCGCTCGGCGGCGCGACGAGGAAGGAAAACGAGCCGATGGTGTTGTCGAGTGCGGCGACGATGAAGCCGCCCTGCATGTTGCCCAGCGGGTTGCGGTAGCGCTCCAGCACCGGGAAACGCATGCGCAGGCGGCGGCCTTCCTCGTATTCGAGGCACTCGCCCCGCATGTCCAGCAGGCAGGGCGGCGGAACCAGGGCGCGCATGGCGGGCGGGACCACGGCGCGGATCAGCGCTTCGATATCGGGCGGGCTTGCGGGCATCGTTGTTCCGGGCGGTGCGTCCTGAGGAGATGTTATCGCTTCGACCACGGGATGCCCGGGCTTGTCGCCCGCAGCGCAGCAAGCCTGTCATCCCGAGCGCAACAAGCTTGTCATCCCGAGCGAAGCGAGGGATCTGCTTTTGCAGGCGCCGGAAAGGAGATCCCTCGCTTCGCTCGGGATGACACCCTCATCAGGCAGGACCGCCTGTCGCTATGATCGGGGTGTCACCATCAGCGGGCAGCGACGCGTCTCTTGCCGCGTCCGGGATGACATCGCCGTCGGCCAACGCCGCCCCTGCGGAAGACTATTCCTACAGCAGTGGCTCGCGATTCCCGATGCCGCGCGACGGCCTCCGGCGCGAGACTGGCGATGGTTCCCGATTTCCCCACGTCGATGCGCCAGACCATGGAAGGTCCGCCATCCGCCAGCGCCGGCTTCCCGCCTTTCGGCATCGGCGTGGCGACGCTGCTCGTGCTCGGCGTGTTGGTCTGTTCCCGGCTGCCGGCGCTGCCGCCGTTCTTCCTGCTGCCTGTCGCGCTGGGCGTCGGCGCGTGGAGCTGGTGGCGGTTCCGAGACTGGCGTCGCCCGGCCGGCGCGATGCTGGTCGGCGTTGCATTGTTCGGGCTGCACGCCGGATGGGTGCTGTCGCGCCAGCTGCCGATCGCGCAGGAGCGCGGCGACTTCGCGATCAGCGGCCGCGTCGTGCAGTTGCCCGAGCACGAGCCGCGGCGGACGCGCTTCCTGTTCCGGGTCGATGGCGACGCGTCGCAGCCCGCGTTCCTGCGCGGCCGGCTGCTGCGGCTGTCGTGGTACGACGATCGCGATACCGATGCCTCGCCCAGGCTCGATGTCGAACCGGGCAGCCGCTGGCGCTTCACCGCGCGATTGCGCGCGCCGCGCGGCCTGCGCAATCCGGGCTGGTACGACAGCGAGAAGCACCTGCTGGCCGGCCGGATCGCCGCGACCGGCTACGTGCGGCAGGCACAGCCGTTCGAGCGGACGCGCGGCATCGCCGGCATCGACGGCTGGAGAGACCGCATCGCGGCGCGGATCGATGCCTCGGTCGAGCGACCGTCCTCGCGCTTCGTGCGCGCGCTCGCGCTCGGCGACACCCGCGCGCTCGACGACGTCGACTGGGAAACGCTGCGCGCCACCGGCCTGACCCACCTGATCGCGATCTCCGGCTTCCACGTCGGCCTCGTCGCGGGTTTCGTGGCGCTCCTGGCGGCCGGGCTCTGGTGGCTGCTGCCCGCGCTGGGCCGGCATGTCCCGCGTCCGCAGGTGGCCGCGGCCGGGGCGCTGCTGGGGGCGGCGGGCTACGCCGCCGTTGCGGGCTTCGCGCTGCCGACGGTGCGCACGGTGCTGATGGTCGCGGTGGTCGTGCTGGCCCGGCTGTGGCGGCGGCACACGGGGGTCGCGGATTCGCTGGCGCTGGCGGCGATCGCGCTGCTGCTGGTCGATCCGCTGTCGGTGCTGGCCGCCGGCTTCTGGCTCAGCTTCGCCGGCGTGGCCTGGCTGGTCTGGTGCCTACCGCAGGCGCAGGCGGTGCCGCTGGTGCGGGGCTTCCTTTCGGCGCAGTGGGTGGCGACGCTCGGCCTGCTGCCGCTGACCGCGATCCTGTTCGGTCAGGCTTCCCTGGCTGGTCCCGTCGCGAACCTCGTCGCGATCCCGTGGTGGAGCCTGGTCGTGGTGCCGTTGGCGCTGCTCGGCACCGGGCTGGAGGCGCTGCATGCGGGTTGGGGCGGAGCGGTGTGGCGGCTTGCCGCGCTGTGCTTCGACCTGTCGTGGCCGCTGTTCGAATGGCTGGCGTCCGGCCGCGCGGCCCTGTGGTGGCTGCCGGAAGCGCGCTGGTTCGCCCTGCCGCTGGCCCTGCTCGGCGCGTTCTGGCTGCTGCTGCCGCGCGGCGTGCCGGGCAAGGCGCTGGCGGCACTGCTGTTCCTGCCGCTGCTGTGGCCGGATCGCAATCTGCCGGAAGCCGGTGAGTTCGACGTGGTCACGCTCGACGTGGGGCAGGGGCTGTCGGTGCTGGTGCGCACGGCGCGGCACGCCTTTCTCTACGATGCCGGTCCCGCCGTGCCGGAAGGCTTCGATGCCGGTGAGCGGGTGGTGGCGCCGGCGCTGCATGCGCTCGGCGTGCGCCGGCTCGACGGCATGATCGTCAGCCACGGCGATGCCGACCATGCCGGTGGCTTCGCCGCCGTGCAGCGACGCTTCGACACCGGCCCCGTGTTCGCGGCGCGCGATTCGGGGATCGAGGACGGCGTCCGCTGCCTGGCAGGCACGCGCTGGCGGGTCGATGGCGTGAGCTTCCGCTTCCTGCATCCGGACGTGCATTTCCCGCCCCTGCGCAACGAATCGAGCTGCGTGCTGCGGGTCGAGTCCGCGCACGGCAGCGCGCTGCTCGCGGGCGACATCGGCGAGGTCGTCGAACGCATGCTGGTGCGTGGCGATCCGGACGCGCTGCGCAGCGACGTCGTGCTGATGGCGCACCACGGCAGCGGCGGATCCTCCGACCCGGCCTTCGTCGCGGCGACCGGGGCGCGGCTGGCGCTGGCCTCGGCCGGGCACGGCAACCGCTTCGGACATCCGCAGCCGTCGGTCCTGCGGCGCTGGGCGGACGGCGGGTCCGACACCGCCGTCACCGCAGCCGATGGCGCGGTCACCGTGCGCCTGCGCCGCGGCGGCAGGCAGGTCGAACGGCTGCGCGGTACGCAACCGCGGCTTTGGGACGCGGTGCGCAGAAGCGAAACCGCGCGCTGAAGCGGCGGGCAGGACCCGGGCGCTGGGCTATCCTATCGTGCGATCAGGACAGGCCCGCGGGCCGGAGGGGAGTGCGTGCTCGAACTGGTGAAAGCCGGCGGCTGGCCGATGATTCCGTTGCTGCTGCTGTCGGCGGTGGGGCTGGCGATCATCGTCGAGCGCTTCTGGGCGCTGCGCCGCAAGGCCGTGCTGCCGCCGGGCCTGGGGCAGGAAGTCCGCGCCTGGGCCGCCAGGGGCAAGCTCGATCCGGCGCACATCGATTCGCTGCGCCGGAACTCGCCGCTGGGCGCCTTGCTGGCCGCCGCGCTCGACGTGCGCCATCGCCCGCGCGAGGAGATCCGCGAGCGGGTCGAGGACGTCGGCCGCCACATCGCGCACCGCATGGAGCGCTTCCTCAACGCGCTCGGCACCATCGCCGGGGCCGGCCCGCTGCTGGGCCTGTTCGGCACCGTGGTGGGCATGATCCAGATGTTCCTGGGGGTGATGGACCACGGCGTCGGCGACGTCAACCAGCTCGCCGGCGGCATCGGCAAGGCGCTGGTGTGCGCGGCGGCCGGCATGATCGTGGCGGTGCCGGCACTGATCTTCCACCGCTATTTCCGCGCCCGCATCGACGGCTATATCGTCGACATGGAGCACGAGGCGATCCAGCTGATGGACGTGATCGACCCGCGCGCGCGCCGCGCCGCCGCCGCGGTCGCCGCGTTCTCGCAGCCCGACGCGCCCGACGGCGCGCAGGCCACGCAAGGCTGATCGATGCGCATCCGCGACCGCCGCGCCGAGGACGTGCCCGAGATCAACCTGGTGCCGCTGATCGACGTCATCCTGGTGCTGATCATCTTCTTCGTGATCACCACCACCTTCGACGCGCGCTCGGTGCTGAAGCTGGAGCTGCCGCGCGCCGGCGGCGAACCGAACGACGCGCAGTCGAACTCGCTGAGCCTGCTGATCAACGCCGACGGCCGCTACTTCGTCGACGACCGCGAGGCGCTGCGCACCGACGTCGAATCGCTCAAGCGCACCATCGTCGAAGTCGCGGGCGAGGACCGCGAGCGCACCGTGCTGCTGCGCGCCGACGCGCGCACGCCCTGGCAGGCGGTGGTGACCGCCTACGACGCGCTGGGCCAGCTCGGCTTCCGGCGCATCGCCAACGCCACCGCGCCGGAGCAGCCGGCCGTCGCGCAATGAGGATCGTCCGATGAGCACGGACGCGCAGGGCGCCTGGCCGATCTACCGACGCCTGCTCGGCCACGCCTGGGTCTATTGGCCGTTCCTGGTGGTCGCGATGCTGGCGATGATCGTCGAGGCGCTCGCGGGCGCGGCGTTCGTGTGGCTGATGGAGCCGCTGACCAACGACGGTTTCGTGGATCCGAAGCCGGAGATGGCGCTGGTGCTGCCGCTGTCGATCATCGGCCTGTTCCTGATGCGCGGGTTGGCGACCTTCGCCACCGACTACGGCATGGCGCGCGTCGGCCGCAGCGTGGTGCGCGATCTGCGCGAACTGGTGCTGGGCAAGTACCTGCGCCTGCCGAGCGCGCGCTTCGACACCGAGGCGGTGCCGGCGATGGTCAGCCGCCTGAACTTCGACACCGAGCAGGTCACCCAGGCCAGCTCCGACGCGCTGAAGGCGATCCTGACCGACGGCCTGACCGTGCTGTTCCTGTTCGGCCTGATGCTCTACACCAGCGTCAAGGTCACCCTGGCGATGATCATGATCGCGCCGCTGATCGGCCTGCTGGTCTGGTACGTGGGCGGCCGCTACCGGCGCATCAGCCGCGGCATCCAGGACGGCATGGGCGCGCTCGCGACCAGCGCCGAGCAGTCGCTGGCCGCGCAGCAGGACGTGAAGGTGTACGGCGCACAGGATTTCGAGCGTGCGCGCTACTCGACCTTCGCCAACCGCATCCTGCGCCTGAACATGAAGGTCGAGACCACGCGCGCGGCGTCTTCGGCGCTGGTGCAGATCCTCGCGGCGCTGGCGCTGGCGGCGATCGTCTGGGTATCGGTCCACGAGGCGCTCGAGGGACGCCTCAATCCCGGCCAGTTCGTGCAGCTGATGACCGCGATGATGGGCATCATTCCGTCGCTGCGCCGGATCACCAACGTGCAGAGCGTGATCGGCCGCGGCGTGGCGGCGGCGGAACGGTTGTTCGCCGTGCTCGACTCGCAGGAAGAAAAGGACACCGGGACGGTCGCGCTGGCGCGCGCGCGCGGCCAGCTCGTGTTCGACAAGGTCTCGCTGCGCTATGAACGCGACGCCGATCGCCATGCGCTGGAGGACATCAGCTTCACGGCCGCGCCGGGCACAGTGACCGCGATCGTCGGCCGTTCCGGCAGCGGCAAGACCAGCCTGGTGCGGCTGGTGCCGCGCTTCTACGAGCCCAGCGCGGGCACGATCACGCTCGACGGCGTGCCGCTCGACGACTACCGCCTGACCGACCTGCGCCGGCAGATCGCGCTGGTGGGACAGCGGGTGATGCTGTTCGACGACAGCATCGCGGCGAACATCGCCTATGCCAGCGACGCCGACGCGCAGGCGCTGCGCGCCGCCGCCGAGGCCGCGAACGCCTGGGAGTTCATCGAACGCCTGCCGCAGGGCATGGACACGCCGATCGGCGAGAACGGAGCGATGCTCTCCGGCGGCCAGCGCCAGCGGCTGGCGATCGCGCGCGCGATCCTGCGCGACGCACCGATCCTGGTCCTCGACGAGGCCACCGCCGCGCTCGACACCGAATCCGAACGCCTCGTGCAGGAAGCCCTGAACCGGCTGATGCCCGACCGCACTACGCTGGTCATCGCCCACCGGCTTTCGACCATCGAACACGCCGATCAGGTGCTGGTGCTCGATCAGGGCCGGCTGGTGGAGCGGGGCACCCACGCCGAACTGCTGGCGCAGGGCGGGCTGTACGCGCACCTGCACCGGATGCAGTTCCGCGAGGCGCCGGACGCATGAGCCGGCAGGCAGGCAAGGTCCCGCGGCACTGGTACGACGGCGCGCCCGTGCCGCTGCCCGCGCGCCTGCTTTCGGGCCTGTACGGTGCTGTCGCCGGCCTGCGCCGCGAGCTGTACCGCAAGGGCCTGCTGCGGCAGCAGCGCGTCGAGCGTCCGGTCGTGGTGGTCGGCAACCTCGTGGCCGGCGGCAGCGGCAAGACGCCGCTGACGATCGCGCTGGTCGAACGCCTGCAGGCGGCCGGATGGACGCCCGGCGTCGCCAGCCGCGGCTATGGCCGGCGCGATGCGGGGACGCCGCGCTGGGTGGACGCCTCCACCGATCCCGGCCTCGGCGGCGACGAACCCGTGCTGATCGCGCGGCGCACCGGCGCGAAGCTGCGCGTGGACGCCGACCGCGTCGCCGCCGCGCGCGCGCTCATCGCCGAAGGCTGCGACATCGTGCTCTGCGACGACGGCCTGCAGCACTACCGGCTGGCGCGCGACCTCGAGATCGAGGTGATCGACGGCCGCCGCCGCTACGGCAACGGCCGCCTGCTGCCGGCCGGACCGCTGCGCGAGCCGCCGTCGCGCGGCGCGGACTGCGACTTCCGCGTGCTCAACGCCGGCAACAGCACCGACCTCGTCGCCGGCTTCGGCGAATGGCCCATGTGGCTGGAGCCCGGCCAGGCGGTGCCGCTGCTCGGCGGCCGCGCCAGGCCGCTGGCGACGTTCGCCGGCCAGCGCGTGCACGCCGTCGCGGGCATCGGCGACCCGGAGCGCTTCTTCGCCCTGCTGCGCGAACACGGGATCGCCGTGGTGCCGCACGCCTTCGCCGACCATCACCGCTATGTCGCCGAGGACCTGCGCTTCGGCAGCGACCTGCCGGTACTGATGACCGAGAAGGACGCGGTCAAGTGCGCCGCGTTCGCCGGCGACCGCTACTTCAGCGTCGGCATCGACGCGCGGCTGCCGGAAGCGTTCTGGATCGCGCTGTTCGACCGGCTCTCCAGGTTTGCGCGAAAGTAAGGCTCTTCGCCCAAGAGAGTGACTGCTTCGTGCCTCGACGTGCCGGTTGGCCCCCACCCCAACCCTCCCCCGCAAGCGGGGGAGGGAGCGACAAGCGTTTCGGCTCTGCTCCCTCCCCCGCCTGCGGGGGAGGACCGGGGTGGGGGTATGTCCGCGACAATCCCCTATGAGCAAACCGGCGCATTCCTTCGTTCCCGTATTCGAGCGAAGAACCGAAATAAACAGGACACTGCAACCGCATGAGCACCCACGACTTCGTCGTCGCCATCCCCGCCCGCCATGACGCCACCCGCCTGCCGGGCAAGCCGCTGCGGCTGCTGGGCGGAGAGCCGCTGATCCTGCACGTGGCCCGCCGCGCGCTCGACGCGGGCGCGCGCGAGGTCTGGGTCGCGGCCGACGACGAGCGCATCGCGCGCGCGCTCGACGGCAGCGGTGTGAACGTGGCGATGACCAGAACCACGCACCAGTCCGGCACCGACCGGCTGGCCGAATGCGCGGACATCGCCGGCTGGGGCGACGACACTACCGTCGTCAACCTGCAGGGCGACGAACCCTTCGCGCCGGCGTCGGGCATCCGCCGGGTCGCGCAGTTGCTCGCCGACGGCCAAGCCGGCATGGCCACGCTGGCCGAACACATCACGCAGCCGCCGGTGCTGTTCGATCCGAACACGGTGAAGGTGGTGGTGGCCGACACCGGCCACGCCCTGTACTTCAGCCGCGCGCCGATCCCGTGGCACCGCGACGCGTTCTCGCGCGAGGGCGAGGTCAAGGTGCCGGGCGAATGGCTGCGCCACATCGGCATCTACGCCTACCGCGCGGGCTTCCTGCGCCGCTTCTCGGCCATGCCGCCGGGACGGCTGGAGCGGATCGAGTCGCTGGAGCAACTGCGCGTGCTCGAGGCCGGCCTGCCGATCGCGGTCGCGCTGGCGCCCGAGCCGTTCCCGCAGGGCGTCGACACCCCGGAAGACCTCGCGCGGGCCGAGGCCATCCTCGGGGCCGCGCATGGCTGAGCCGCTGCGCCTGCTGGTCGTCTGCCTCGGCAACATCTGCCGCTCGCCGCTGGCCGAGGGCGTGCTGCGCCAGCGCGTCGTCGAGGCCGGGCTCGAACGCCGCATCCTGGTCGATTCCGCCGGCACCGGCGGCTGGCACGCCGGCGAGCCGCCGGACCGCCGCTCCATCGCGAACGCCGCCCGGCACGGCGTCGACATCTCCGGCCTGCGCGCCCGCAAGCTGCGGGTTGCGGACTACCGCGAGTTCCACTGGCTGCTGTGCGCCGACCGCGACAACCTCGCCGACGTGCGCAGCCGCGCACCGGCCGATGCCACCGCCCGCAGCGCGCTGCTGCTGGACTGGGCCGGGCTGGGGCAGGGCGCCGAGGTGCCGGACCCGTACACCGGCGGCCCCGACGACTTCGAACAGGTCTGGCGGCTGGTGGACGGCGCCGCCCGCGCCATCGTCGCCGGCGTGGCCGCGCGGACGCTGGCGATTGACGCATAATCGGCGCACATGGACGCGACCACCGCCCCCGAATTCCCGCCCGGCGTCGAATGGCTGAACCTGCTGTCGCCGCTGCGGATGGCGCAGCTGCGCGGCAAGGTCTGCGCGCTGGCGTTCGTCAACGCAGGCTCCGCCTGGTGCCAGCAGCGGCTGGCGGACCTGGCGCGGCTGCGCGCGCGCCACGGCGAGCGGGTGAACGTGGTGGCGGTGCACGTGCCGAAGTTCGAGAGCGAACGCGATGGCCGGCGCATCGGCAAGCGCCTGAACCGGCAGCGCTACGATTTCCCGATCGGCCATGATCCCGACTGGACGCTCTGGCAGCACTATGGCGTCGAGGCCTGGCCTACGGTAGTGCTGATCGACGGCGAGGGCCGGATCCGCGAGCGCATCGTCGGCGACGGGCCGATCCGCGAGCTCGACGCGCGCGTCACCGCGCTGGCCGGGGAACTGGTGCCGACCCTGCCCAGCGCCGACCCGATCGAGATGCGCCGCGGCGGCGAGCCGCCGCTACCGCTGCGTTTCCCGACCGGTCTCGTGGTCTCGGGCAACTACCTGTACGTGGCCGACAGCGAGCACCACCGCGTGCTCGAATGCGACCAGGCCGGGCGCGTGCTGCGCCAGTTCGGCAGCGGCGGCCCCGGCTTCATCGACGGGCCGATGGAACTGGCGGCGTTCAATCGCCCGCACGGCATGTGCGTGTGGCGCGACGCGCTCTACGTCGCCGACAGCGGCAACCATGCCGTGCGCCGGGTCGAGCTGCGCAGCGGCGACATCGACACCATCTGCGGCGCCGGCCGCTCGGGCACGCCGAGCGAAGGCGCGATCCGCGATCCGCGCGCGGTCGCGCTCGACCAGCCGCGCGCCGTGGCGCTCAGCGGCAGCGCCCTGTTCATCGCCACCACCGGCGACAACCGCATCTGGAAATACGACCTCGGCGCGCCCGGGCTCGAGCTGGTAGCCGGCTCCGGCCGGCTGTCGGTCATCGACGGTGGTGGCATCGGCGCTGCGTTCGCCGAGCCCGTGTCGCTGGCGGCGGTGCAGCAGGCGCTGTACGTCTGCGACGCCGCCGGTTCGGCGATCCGCAGCGTCAACGTGCGCACCGGCGCGGTGTCGACGCTGGTGGGCGTGGACCAGTGGCAGTACGGCGACGCCGACGGCGTCCGCACCGAGGCCCGCCTGCAGCAGCCGCAGGCGATCGCGCTCGACCCGGATTCCCCCGTGCTGTGGATCGCCGACGGCGGCAACGACGCCCTGCGCTGCCTGCGCCTGGGCGGCGGCGAACTGAGCACCGTGCAACTGCCGCAGCGGCTGCACGGCTCGGCCGGGCTCGCGGTGGGCGGCGGCGCGGTCTGGATCGCCGACACCGACGCGCACGCCGTGCTCCGCTTCGACCCCCGCACCGGCGCGCTGCGCCACGTGCCGATTGGCGAATGATCGGAGAGAGGGCTGAGGGCCGGGGGCAGGGGGTCGGTTTCGGCGTCCCGGTCGAAGGGTTCATCCCGGTCGGGGTTGCCAGCCCGGCAGAAATCGTCATCCCGGCGAAAGCCGTGATCCATTTTGATTTTGCCTTTTCGCGACAACGGCGAAGAATGGATCCCGGCTTTCGCCGGGATGACGGCTACGACGGCCCTCCGTTCCCGGCCCTCGGCCCTCCCGTCACCCCATGACCTCGCCGCCGCCCCCCTTCGACGGCAAGGCCTTCGCCCGCGGCCTGAGCACCGCCCCCGGCGTCTATCGCATGCTCGCCGCCGACGACAGCGTGCTCTACGTCGGCAAGGCCGGCGCGCTGAAGAAGCGCGTGGCCAGCTATTTCAGCGGCCAGCCCAAGCCGGCGCGGACGATGGCGATGCTGGCCCAGGTTGCGCGCATGGAAGTCACGGTCACGCGCACCGAAGCCGAGGCGCTGCTGCTGGAGAACCAGCTGATCAAGTCGCTGCGCCCGCGCTACAACGTGCTGCTGCGCGACGACAAGAGCTATCCCTACGTGCTGATCACCCAGGAACCGTGGCCGCGGCTGGCGCTGCACCGCGGGCCGCGCAACGTGCCCGGGCGCTACTTCGGGCCGTATCCCGGCGTCACCGCGGTGCGCGAGACGCTGAACATGATGCACAAGCTGTTCAAGCTGCGCAGCTGCGAGGACAGCGTGTTCCGCAACCGCTCGCGGCCCTGCCTGCAGCACCAGATCGGGCGCTGCACCGCGCCCTGCGTGGGGCTGGTGCCCGCGCGCGACTACGCCGACGCCGTGCGCCGCGCGACGCTGTTCCTCGAAGGCCGCAGCGACGACCTCACCCGCGAACTGGGCGAAGCGATGGAAGCGGCCAGCGGCCGGCTGGACTTCGAGGAGGCCGCGCGCCTGCGCGACCTGCTGACGGGCGTGCGCTCGCTGCAGGCGCGCCAGTACGTCGACGGCAGTGCCGCGGAGCTCGACGTGCTCGCCGTCGCGATGCACGGCACCCAGGCCTGCGTGCTGCTGCTCGCCTTCCGCGACGGCCGCAACCTCGGCACCCGCGCCTTCTTCCCGAAGACCAACGGCAGCGACAACCCGGCCGAGGTGCTGGCCGCGTTCGTGTCGCAGTACTACGGCGAACAGCCGCCGCCGCGCGAGATCGTGCTCGACCGCGCGATCGACGACATCCCGCTGCTGGAGGAGGCCTTCACCGCCGCGGCCGGGCGCAAGGTGCAGATCCGCCACAGCGTGCGCGGCGAACGTGCCGGCTACGTCGACCTCGCGCGCCGCAACGCGGAGTTGTCGCTGGCCACCGAACTCGGCAGCCAGGCCGCGCAGCAGGCGCGGCTGGACTCGCTGCAGGCGCTGCTGGGGCTGGCCGCGCCGCCGCAGCGCATCGAATGCTTCGACATCAGCCACACCATGGGCGAGGCGACGGTGGCCTCGTGCGTGGTGTTCGACGCGGAGGGGGCGGTGCGCGGGCAGTACCGCCGCTACAACATCGCCGGCATCGAACCCGGCGACGACTACGCCGCCATGCAGCAGGCGCTGCAGCGGCGCTTCCGGCGCGCTGTCGAGGAAAACGGTGTCTTGCCGGACCTGCTGCTGATCGACGGCGGGGCGGGGCAGGTGGCGCAGGCGCGCGGCGTGCTTGACGACCTCGGCATCGATGCCGGCAACGGCGGCGACGGCGGCGTGATGATCGTCGGCGTCGCCAAGGGCGAGGAGCGCCGCGCCGGGCACGAGCGGCTGCTGCTGCCCGACGGCCGCGAACTGCGGCCGGGCACGGATTCGCCCGGCCTGCAGCTGATCCAGCAGGTGCGCGACGAGGCGCACCGTTTCGCGATCACCGGCCATCGCGGGCGCCGCCAGAAGGCGCGCAGCGTCAGCAGGCTGGAGGACATCCCCGGCATCGGCCCGCGCCGCCGCGCCAGCCTGCTCAGGCATTTCGGCGGCCTTGCGGGCCTGAAAGCGGCCGGAACCGAGGAAATCGCCAAGGTCGACGGCGTCAGCGAGGCGCTGGCGAGTCGAATCTATGCGACCCTTCATGGGCTGCAGGACGAGGCCGCTGGACGCCAACCCGGCTGAGCTGGCCTCTGCATGCGCCGGACCTGTCGTCCCGAATGCGGTGGGGACGTCGGTTTTCAAGGCGACGCTCAAATTGTCATTCCGGACGCAGTGAGGAATCTCGGGCAACCAGGAACATGGATTTCTCGCTACGCTCGAAATGACAACTGCTCATGAACACGGATTTCCCGCTGCGCTCGAAATGACAGTCCCCGAAGTACCCCGAACACGATGAAGTTGACCATCCCCACCTGGCTGACCCTGCTGCGGATCCTGCTGATCCCGGTCCTGGTCGCCGTGTTCTACATGCCCTCGCAGTGGACCAATTTCGCGTCCGCCTTCGTCTTCATCCTGGCGGCGGTGACCGACTGGCTCGACGGCTGGATCGCGCGGCGCTACCACCAGTACTCGGCCTTCGGCGCCTTCCTCGACCCGGTCGCCGACAAGCTGATGGTCGCGGTCGCGCTGTTCCTGATCGTGCAGGGCCACCCCACGCCGTGGATGGCGTTCTGGGCGGCGGTGATCGTCGGCCGCGAGATCGCGGTCTCGGCGCTGCGCGAATGGATGGCCGAACTCGGCCAGCGCGCAACGGTGAAGGTGGCCACGATCGGCAAGGTCAAGACCATCGCGCAGATGGTGGCGCTGTCGTGCCTGCTGTACTCGATCAATCCGCGCTTCCCGCTGCAGCCGGGCACCGAGATCTGGATGGGAACGTTCGTGTTCCGGATCGGCGACTGGCTGCTGGGCGCCGCGGCGCTGCTCACCCTGTGGTCCGGCTTCGCCTACCTGCGCGCGGCGTGGCCGGCCCTGCGCGAAGCCGAGCGGGCGAGTGTTGACACCGCCCGCACAGGCGGTAAAATGCGCGGCTCAACGCGGGAATAGCTCAGTTGGTAGAGCGCAACCTTGCCAAGGTTGAGGTCGCGAGTTCGAGCCTCGTTTCCCGCTCCAGATCCAGCAGGCCCCGGCACCGCCGGGGTTTTGTTTATGCGGCCCCGGGACGTGTATCTTCCCGTCCTGGCGGCAGTCACCGGCCTGGTGGCAGAGTGGTTATGCAGCGGACTGCAAATCCGCGTACGCCGGTTCAATTCCGACCCAGGCCTCCATCTTCCCGTCGCCAGCCGGTCCCGTGCCGGTGCGTGAGTCCGTGCCCGGATGGCGAAACTGGTAGACGCAAGGGACTTAAAATCCCTCGGCCGCGAGGTCATGTCGGTTCGATCCCGACTCCGGGCACACCATCCAGCCGAGAAGCCCGATGAGCCGTTACCTGGCGTACGCCGCCTGCATCGTCCTGAGCCTGCTCTCGCTCGTGCTTGCGCTGCGTTCGCCCGGCTGGTGGTGGGGCTTCGGCATCTTCGCCGCGCTGGCGCTGCTGGGCACCCTCGACCTGCTGCAGCGGCGCGCGACCCTGCGCCGCAACTATCCGCTGCTGGCGCACTTCCGCTACGGCCTCGAGTCGATCCGGCCCGAGATCCGCCAGTACTTCATCGAGGACGACCTGGCCGAGGTGCCGTTTTCGCGCGAGAAGCGCGCCCTGGTCTACCAGCGCGCCAAGAACGAGATGGACGTGGTGCCGTTCGGCAGCGAGCACGATCCCTACGGCCTCGACTACGAATGGATCAACCACTCGCTGGCGCCGGCACACGCCGATTCGCACGATTTCCGCGTCCTGGTCGGCGGCGCGCAGTCCGTGCCCTATGACGCCAGCGTGTTCAACATCTCCGCGATGAGCTTCGGCTCGCTGTCGGCCAACGCCGTGCGCGCGCTGAACGAAGGCGCGAAGCAGGGCCGGTTCTACCACGACACCGGCGAAGGCTCGATCTCGTCCTACCACCGCGAGCGCGGCGGTGACCTGGTCTGGGAAATCGGCTCTGGCTACTTCGGCTGCCGCGGCGGCGACGGCAGCTTCAGCGAGGAGCGCTTCGTCGCCAATGCCGCCGACCCGCAGGTGCGGATGATCGAGGTCAAGCTGTCGCAGGGCGCCAAGCCCGGCCACGGCGGCGTGCTGCCGGCGGCCAAGGTGAGCGCGGAAATCGCGGCCGCGCGCGGCGTGCCGCAGGGCGTGGACTGCGTGTCGCCGGCGTCGCATTCGGCGTTCTCCACGCCGGCCGGCCTGCTCGAATTCGTCGCGCGGCTGCGCGAACTGTCCGGTGGCAAGCCCACCGGCTTCAAGCTCGCGATCGGCCATCCCTGGGAATGGTTCGGCGTCGCCAGGGCGATGCTGGAAACCGGGCTGCTGCCGGACTTCATCGTCGTCGACGGCGCCGAGGGCGGCACCGGCGCGGCGCCGTCGGAGTTCATCAACCACGTCGGCGTGCCGATGCACGAGGGCCTGATGCTCGTGCACAACACCCTGGTCGGGATCGGCCTGCGCGACAAGGTGCGCATCGGCGCGGCGGGCAGGATCGCCAGTGCGTTCGACATCGCGCGCACGATCGCGATGGGCGCGGACTGGTGCAACGCGGCGCGCGGCTTCATGTTCTCGCTCGGCTGCATCCAGTCGCGCAGCTGCCACAACGACCGCTGCCCGACCGGCGTCGCCACACAGGACCCGGCGCGCTGGCGCGCGCTCGACGTCGACGACAAGGCGCGACGCGTGTTCCATTTCCACCAGAACACGCTCAAGGCGCTGCGCGACCTGCTCGGCGCGGCCGGGCTCGAGCATCCCTCGCAGCTGGGGCCGGAGCACATCCTGCGGCGGGTGTCGCCGACCGAGGTGCGCTCGCTGGCGGCGCTCTACCGCTTCCTGGAGCCGGGTGAACTGCTCGACCACGTGCCCGAGCACGCGGTGTTCCGCGCGTTCTGGCCGGCAGCGAGGGCCGATTCGTTCGCGCCGCCGGAGCGGGCGATGGAAATGCGGCGCAGCAAGCTGATGTAGGCCGCCCGGCCGTCGCAGCGCCGCCCCACGTTCCTGTAGGAGCGGCTCCAGCCGCGACCTGTCTTGCTTGCGGTGAGGCGATCGACTCCGGAGGCGGTCGCGGCTGAAGCCGCTCCTACAGCCGGTTCAAACCGGGTCGTTCACCTGGCCGGTGCTTTTCGCGACCACCGCGGTCGCGGTCATGTCCGCCGAGGTGTTGGCGATGGTGGCGAAGACGTCGGGGATCGTGTCCATGGCCAGCAGCACGCCCAGCGGCTCCACCGGCAGGCCCATCGACTGCGTGACCGGCATGTTGGTGGTCATGAAGCTCACCTGGCCGGGCAGGCCGACCGAGCCCATGCTGACCACGATGCTCAGTCCGACCGCGGCGCCGAGTTGCACGGCGGTGAGGTCGACGCCGTACATCCAGGCGATGAAGCAGGCCACGACGATGTACTGCGGCGGGCTGGCGATGCGGAACAGCGACACCGCCATCGGCAGCACCAGCGAGGTGACCGCGAGCGGATAGCCCAGCCGGGTGCGCGCGCTTTCGATCATCACCGGCAGCGAGGCCAGCGACGACTGCGTGCTGGCGGCGATCGCCTGCACCGGCAGCAGCGCCTTGGCGAAGCGCGCCGGGCGTTCGCCGGCGGCAAGCGCGGCGACCACGTACAGCAGCAGGGTGATCGCGATGTACAGCGTGCACTGGGTCAGGATGTAGTAGCCCAGCGCGCTGAGCATGTCGAGCCCGACCCGCGCGCACACCGCCAGCACCAGCGCGAACACGCCCAGCGGCGCCGCCCACAGCACCCATCGCACGATGACGATCATGGTGTCGCCGACGGTGCGCACCAGGTCCAGCATGCGCGCGCGGTGTTCCGGGTCGATGCGGGTCAGGGCGAAGCCGAAGAACATCGCGAATACCACCAGCGGCAGCATCGCGCTGTTGGCGGCGGCGGCGATGGCGTTGCTGGGGATGATGTTGGCCAGCCAGGCGCCGACGCCGGCGGCCGCAGGCAGCGTCTCCGGCGCCTGGATCGCGGCGCGGAACGTGGCGATCAGGGCCTCGTCGCGCGGCATCAGCGACAGGAAGGTCGGCGCGGCGATCGCGGCGAAAGTGCCCGACAGCGCCAGCAGGACGAGGAACACGACGATCGCCGTGCGCGCGGTGCGTCCCGAGGCCGCGGCGTCGGCCGCGGAGTTGATGCCGACCACCACCAGCGCGGCCACCAGCGGCACCACCGTCATCTGCAGCGCGTTGAGCCAGAGCCGGCCGATCGGCTGCACGGCGTCGGCCACCTGCAGCGCACGCTCGTGGTCGAAGGCAGCGAGCAGCAGCCCCACGGCGGCGCCGGCGAGCAGGGCGATGAGGACGCGTGCGGGCGTGGACAGGCGCTGGCGCTTGCCGGCGGATTCTGGGGTCATGGGCGTTCGGGATTCCGTGGGGAGGCGGGAGACTGGATATCACAGGCTGGCAGCGCAGACTGCCGGATTCGGGCCGGAAACCGTTGCCGGCTCATAGGCTTGGCAGCTGCCAGCGGACCCGAGCCTCGGCGTAGGCGCCTTCGGGCAGCAGCACGAACAGCGGCTGCCGCTGCGCATCCAGCCAGGCCAGCAGCTCCTGCATCACCGGCTCGGCCATCGCCGTACAGCCGGCGGTGGTTTCGCCCGGCTTGCGCCAGAGGTGGGCGAAGATGCAGCTGCCGCCGCCCGGCGTCGCCGCGGCATTATGCTCGACCACGAAGCCGAGCTTGTAGCGCACGTCGCCGTCGGCGTGCAGGTCGCGCCGCATCGGTTCGGTCGAGCCTTCGATCGCATCGTCGCCGACATCGCGGGTGTTGACGATGCGGTTGTACAGCGGCGAATCGGCGACGTCGATGCACCAGTCGCCCGCGTCCATCGCGGCGTAGGGCAGGGAGGTGATTGCGCCGTCGGCATAGCCGAACGCGGTGCCGATGCCGAACACGCCGGCGGGCGCGCGGCCGTCGCCTTCGCGCTTGCGTGGTCCATCGCCCGGTTCGCCGTGCAGCCCGAGGCCCCAGGCGCTGCCGCTGCGGCCGAGCATGACCGGGACCGCATCGCCGGCCTGGCGCCACTTTCCGTCGCCATCGCGCTCGAAGCGGCGCAGTGAGCCGTCGGTCGCGTCCCAGCCGGCGCTGGTCACGACCACGAGTTGGCGCGCTCCGGCCAGCGGCGTCGCCTCGCGCACCCCGCGCGTGCCGCAGGCGGCGATGGCGAGGCAGGCCAGCACGGTGAGGATGCCGACTGCGCAGGAGCGGGATACGGCAAGGGAAAGGCGCGGTGATCGCGTCATGGAAGGGCCATCGGATGGTCAGGCATCGAGCAGGGAGCGCACGTGCTCATGGTAGTCGTCGAACTGCCGTCGCCGCGACTCGTCGCCGCACAGCAGCAGGAACACCAGGTCGAGCAACTGTTGCAGGGCCGCGTGGTACAGCAGCGGCTCGACGTGGCGCGCCTCGTCGTGTGCCGATACCAGCAGGGAGAGGTCGGCGTGCGCGCGCAGCGGGTTGGCCGTGTGCCGCGTCACCGACACGACCTTGCCCCCGCGTGCGCGGAAGATGCGCGCCAGCTGGCACAATGTCGCGGCCTCGCCGCGTTCGGAGAACAGCAGCAGCACGTCGTCCGGCTGCGAGGTCGAGACCTCGGCCGGCACCAGCACCGGGTCGAAATGGTGGATCGCGAGGAAACCGAGTAGGGAAAGCCGGGTCGCGAACGCGCGAGCGACCACGCTGTCCTCGCCGATGCCGACGGCGAAGGCCTTGCCCCCGGCGCGCAGCATGGCGGCGACGGCCTCGATGCGGTCGGGTGGGTTCAGCAGCCGCGTTTCCTCCTCCGCGCGCGATTTCGCCTGCCACAGCTCCCGCGCGAGCGCGTCGTGGCGGCTGTCTTCGTCGCCGGCGGTGGCCGGTTCCGCGCTGTCGCCGTTGCGCGCAACCGCCTCGCCGATCGAGTACTTGAGGTCGGGGTAGCCCTTGAAGCCGAGCTTCTGGCTGAACTTCACCACGCTCGACTGGCTGATGCCCAGCGCGTTGGCCAACTGCTGCGAGGAGTAGTCGCGCAGCAGGTGCGCGTTCTCGAGGATGAAATCGGCGATGCGGCGCTCGATCGCCGACATCTGGCCGCGCTCGGAGCGGATGATCAGCAGCGGCTGCATCGCGCAGGCCTCAGTGGCTGATCGGCTTGTAGCCGCGGATCGCGCGGATGCCGAGTCCCGGCGCCTCCGACACCGAGATCTCGGACTCGTTGAAGGTCACGCCGCCGTCCACCGGGTCGAACGCGCACAGCGAGGGGCCGTCAAGGTCGACCTTGGTGATCACGTCGGACTTGGCGATCGCCACGTGCACCGCGGCGGCCACGCTGATGCTGGTCTCGATCATGCAGCCGATCATGCACTCGACGCCATACAGGGCGGCGATGTCCGCGATGCGGATCGCGTTGGAGATGCCGCCGGTCTTCATCAGCTTGATGTTGATGATGTCGGCGGCGCGGCGTTCGATGAGTTCGATCACCTCCAGCGGGCCGAACACGCTTTCGTCGGCCATCACCGGCGTCTTCACCCGGTCGCTGACGTATTTCATCCCGGCGATGTCCTGGGCGCGCACCGGCTGTTCCAGCAGTTCCAGGTGCACGCCGGCGTCCTCGAGTTCGTGCATCGCGTGCACCGCCTGCTTCGCGGTCCAGCCCTGGTTGGCGTCGAGGCGCAGCAGGGCGCGGCCCTCGACGGCGGCATGGATCGCCTTGACCCGCTCGACGTCGAGGCCGATGTCCTTGCCGACCTTGATCTTCAGTGACTCGAAGCCGCGGTCCACCGCCGAGATCGAGTCCGACACCATCTTGTCGATGTGGTCGACGCTGATGGTGATGTCGGTGGTGATGACCGGCTCGCCGCCGCCGAGCATGCGGTACAGCGGCGTCTCGTACAGCTGTCCCCACAGGTCGTAGACCGCGATCTCGACCGCGGCCTTGGCGCTGGTGTTGCGCTCGAGCGCGGTCTGGACCAGGCGCACGATGCGGTTGAGGTTGGCGATGTCCTCGCCGACCAGGCGCGGCGCGATCACCTTGCCGATGGCCTCGATCATCGAGCCGTGGGTGTCGCCGGTGATCACCGCGGTGGCCGCGGCCTCGCCGTAGCCGACGTGGCCGGTGTCGGTGTGGATCGAGACGATGAGGTCCTCGACCGTGTCCACGGTGCGCAGCGCGGTCTTGAATGGCGTCTTCAGCGGCACCCGGACCATGCCCAGGCGCACTTCCGTGATCTTCATCGCTTTCCCCCTGCGGCGACTCCGGCCGCTTGCCCCGTCGTGGTCACGGCCGGATCCGCTGGATGTTGGTGATGCGGTCGATCGTCGCAGTGGTGGCGTTGGACATCATCGGCAGCAGCGGCGTGACCACCACGCCGTTGAGATGGAAGCGCCGCAGCCCGCCGGCCCCGTCGGAGAGCGACATGCCGCTGGTGTCGTGGATCACGTAGGTCTCGCCGTCGATGCGGCCCAGCACCATCATCACGTGGCCCGGGATGTAGACCAGGTCGCCGACCTCGGCCTGCCGCAGCAGGCGCAGGCGCTCGTCGTGGTCGACGCTCTCGTCCAGCGCGATCCGGTTCAGCGCGGGGCTGCGCGACTGGTCGCTGGTGTTGCGCGGCAGGAGCACGCCCATGCTGCGGTAGATTTCCGACACGAAGCCGCTGCAGTCGCGCGCGTTGTAGCCGTGGCCCCAGCCGTAGCGTTCGCCGAGGAACTTGAAGGCCTGGCGGATCAGGTTGGCCTTGGTCAGCGGCAGGTAGTCCGGGGACACGTCGGCCGAGCGCGGGATCAGGGCCGGCACGAACGCCAGGCTGCCGTCGGCGTTGCGCGCGGGCAGGTCGACGACGTGGCCGAAGCCGGGATGCTGTCCGTTGAGCGGCTCGTCGGCGGGCCACTGCGCCAGCGGCAGGCGCACGCCCATGTCCAGCTGCACGTCGGAGGCGGCGGCGTTTTCGGGCGTGTGCACGGTGTGCACCTTCGCTCCGGTGACCACCACGAACGGCGCCCGGCGGGCGTGGGCGAAGACCTCGGCCTTGTCGCCGAACGCGACCGCGCCGGCCTCGATCCACGCCGCATAGGTCTGGCTGAGCACGAACAGCCAGCGGCGGTCGCGGCTCTCGTGGACCACGGCCACCGGCGTGCCCGGGAACAGCGCGCTTTCCTGGAAGCGGTCGATGTCGCGGTCGTCGGGCGTGCTGAACACGCGCAGGTGGGTGGGGAAGGTGCGCAGGTTGGCGCGCCGCACCACCATTCCGTAACGCGTGACCTGGGTCTGCGGAATGCCCTTGAGGTTGAGTGCGGCGACCAGCTTGTCGATCGCGCGCTGGCTGCCTTCCTTGCCGGCCTCGTCGTAGAGCGTGCGGGTGGGCGGCGGCGAGGCCTTCTCGATCCAGGCCTGCACCTGCTCTGCCTCCAGCGTGACCGGCAGTTGCTCGACGTCCTGCAGCGAAGGATCGATGCGCTGCATGGTCGCGTTCTGCGCGGCGATGGCGTCGCGGTCGAGGATGACGCGGTCGGCGTTGCGCAGGCGATCGATCCAGTAGTCGGGCGAGAGCTGCGCCTCGACCACGCCCGGCACGACTTCCGCTTCGGCGGCACGCGGGGCCTGCGACCAGGCGGGGGCGGCAAGCGTAGCGGCCAGCGCGAAAGCGGGGCCCGCGATTCCCCTGGACAGCCATCGCCTCATGTTCAAGACCGCACTCCCGGACGATCCAGCGGATCCACGGGGAAGGAATACATCATTCATATATCCAGTATGTCAAGAATAATTTATTGACCTTGTCTTGCGGCCATGTTACACAGCCGAAACTGCTTCATGACGGTGGCCATGCGCCGTGGGGACTGACATTCGATCGAGGGCTGAGGGTCTGTTCATGCGAGCGCGCAGCCGGGCGCGCGTTCGCCACGCCCCGGCGCTGCGCCTGTCCCTCGCGGTCGCATTTTCCATGGCGGCGATCGTCCTGGCCCGAGAGGGGCAGGGCGCGGCTGCCGGCGGGATCGAGGCTGCGCCGGTCGTGGTCATGGACGTAGTCGAACTGGTCGATGCCGGTCGCTTCGGGGAAGCGGGGCGCCTGATCGACACCACGCTGTCGACCGCTGCACCGCAGTCCGAAACGCATCGCGCGCTCGAATTCCAGCGCGAGCGCATGCGCCGCATCCTGCTCGACTTCCGCCTCGATGCCGAGCAGGTCAAGGCGACCGTGCGCAAGCAGATCCCCGACCTGCGCGACGACGAGTTCGAACGCTGGCGCCGCGCCGGCCTGTTCGAATCCCGGGTCATCGACGGCGAGGTCCGCTATTTCAGCCGCGCGCCCTACAACCTGTTCCGCCTCAGCGAGGAGGCGAGGGCACGTCGCACCGACCCGAAGCCGTTCAACGACAGTCCGCTCGAACAACAGCAGCCGCACCACGCCGAGGTCCGCGAGCAGGCAATTGCGCAGTCGAGCCGCAGCGTGGCGCCGCGCAGGGTGCGCGTCACCCAGTCGCTGACGGTCGATGCCGACGCCGTGCCCGCGGGCGAAACCATCCGCGCCTGGCTCCCGTACCCGCGCGCGATTGCCGGGCAGCAGGAGGGCCTGCACCTGCTCGGCACCGAACCCGAGCGGCACGTCCTCGCGCCGGAATCCGCACTGCAGCGCACCGCGTACTTCGAGCAGCCGGCGAGGGCGGGGGAGCCCGCGCGCTTCTCCGTCAGCTACGAGCTCACCGTGTTCGGGCAGTACGTCGCGGTCGATCCCGACGATGTCGTACCGGTCGAACCGACGCCCGAGCTCGCGCCCTTCCTCGCCGAGCGCGCGCCGCACGTGGTCTTCACCGACGCGATGCGCCTGTTCTCCGCGCAGGTGGTGGGCGACGAACGCAATCCGTACCGGATAGCCCGCAAGCTGTTCGATGCGGTCGACCGCATCCCGTGGGCCGGCGCGCGCGAGTATTCCACCATCACCAACATCGGCGACCACGCGCTCAAGGCCGGCCACGCCGACTGCGGCCAGCAGACCCTCCTGCTGATCACCCTGCTGCGCCTCAACGGCATTCCCGCGCGCTGGCAATCGGGCTGGATCTTCTCCGACGGCCGCTACAACAACATGCACGACTGGGGCTGGCTGTACCTGGCCCCGTACGGCTGGCTGCCGATGGACGTCACCTTCGGCCGCCTGCCGGGCGACGACCCCGCGCTCGCCGACTTCTACTTCGGCGGCTTCGACGCCTACCGCATCGCCTTCAACGACGACTACGGCCGCGAGTTCATCCCGGCCAAGACCCATTTCCGCTCGGAGACGGTCGACCTCCAGCGGGGAGAAGCCGAGTGGGACGGCGGCAACCTCTACTTCGACCAGTGGGACTACGACTTCCAGTGGGAGCTGCTGCCGCTCCCGCCGGGCCAGCGCACCTGACCAACGCCAACCTCAGCCACCGTTCCGGGGAGAACTGCAATGAAGGCCAGCCACAAGAAATTCCGCCGCGCCGCGCTGTGCATCGCGCTGGGTGCGTGCTTCGCCACCGCCACGCCGCTGGTCTTCGCGCAAAGCGCGACGGGCGCCGTGGCCGGCCGCGCCAGCGCCGGGGACCAGATCACCATCACCAACACCGCGACCGGCGCGAGCAGGACGGTCACGGTGTCCTCGGATGGCAGCTACCGGCTCACCCAGCTGCCGATCGGCAACTACAGCCTGCAGGTCAACCGCGGAGGCCAGGGCGTCGGCGATCCGGTCAACGTCAGTGTTTCCATCGGCGGCACCACGACCGTGAACCTCGGCGGCGACGGCGGACTGGTCAACCTGGATGCCATCCAGGTGGTCGGTGCGCGCGTGGTCAACCGCGTGGACGTGCGTTCGACGGAATCGGCGACGAACATCAGGCGCGAGGAACTGGCGCGGCTGCCGGTGGACCAGGGCCTGGGTTCGGTCGCGCTGCTGGCGCCGGGCGTCGTGGCAACCGGCGCCACGTTCGGCGGCCTGACCTTCGGCGGCTCGACGGTGGCGGAGAACCAGATCTACATCAACGGCCTCAACGTCACCGATCCGTTTCGCCGCCAGGGCTACTCGACGGCCCCGTTCGGCTTCTACGAGGAATTCCAGGTCAAGACCGGCGGCTATTCGGCCGAGTTCGGCCGCAGCACCGGCGGCGTCATCAACGCCGTGACCCGGTCCGGCAGCAACGAATTCAAGGGAGGCGTCGAGCTCACCCTGGAGCCTGCCGCGTGGTCGGCCGCGGCCGAGGATCATTTCCACCACGACGGGACGGTGCACAACTACGCCAGCCGCGACGATTCGTCCTTCTTCAAGACCAACGTGTGGGCGTCGGGCCCGATCGTGAAGGACCGGCTGTTCTTCTTCGCCATGTACGAGAAGCGCGATTCCAACAGCGAATACACTTCGACCACCGGCTTCAGCTGGTTCGAAGGAGGGACGGACGGCGATTTCTGGGGCACCAAGCTGGACTGGCAGATCACTGACAACCATCTGCTCGAATTGCTGGCGTTCTCCGACAAGACCGACACCACCACCGACAGCTATGCCTACTCGTGGGACGACAAGGCGGTGGGCGCCTACGACGGCACCGGGTACTCCAGGGGCGGTGGCGACAACTACTCGCTGACCTACACCGGTCATTTCACCGACAACTTCGTCGCCAAGGCGATGTATGGCGTCAACGAACGCGCTTCGTATACGTGGTCGCTGGCCGATACCTTGTGCAGCAGGTTCACCCTCGGCAGCAACTACCAATACCCGGCAGGTACGCCCAACCTGCCGCTGGACTGCCATCCGACCGGGAATTCGGTGTCCAGCCGAGACGACAAGCGCGAAGCCAGTCGCCTCGATTTCGAATGGTCGCTGGGTGACCACCAGTTGCGCTTCGGCCTGGACCAGGAAGTACTCGAATCCGTGACTTCCAACGTCTATCCGGGCGATGGCGTTTCGTACCAGGCGGTTTCGGTTACCCCCGGCGGGCCGCTTTCGAACGGTTCGGTCGTGCCCGATGGCGTATTCGCGATCCTGGATGCAAGACGCTACATCCAGGGTGCCGAGGTCGAGTCCACCTCCCAGGGCATCTACATCGAAGACAACTGGAACGTCACGCCCGACCTGCTGTTGAGCCTGGGCCTGCGTTTCGACAGGTTTGAATCCAAGGTCGGCGGAGACGTTTTCACCAAGTCGGATTTCGGCGACATGATGGCTCCACGCCTCGGTTTCAGCTGGGACATGAAGGGGGATGGCACCACCAAGTTGTTCGGCAACGCCGGCCGCTACTACATCCCGATGACCAATCGGCTTCCCGAGTATTTCGGCGGTGGCGCCACCGACGAGCACACGTTCTACGTGCTCAATGGCTGGCAGACACTGGACAACCCGATCACCGGCAGCCCCTACCTGGCCCCGATCGTCGGCGCGCAGATTGGCCCGGTCGACAGCTCCTACAACGCCGGCGGCGGCGATTTCCGCACCATCGTCGACCGCGATCTCAAGCAGGTGTACCAGGACGAGTTCATCCTGGGCTTCCAGCAGGCCATCAGCCGCGAATGGTCGTGGGGCGTCAATGCCACTTACCGCACGCTCAACCGCGCCATCGAGGACGCGTTGATCAACTCCTCTCCCGAAGCTTGTCCGTGGTACTCCGGCGACTGGCCGATCATCAACCCGGGCGAAACGGCGACCCTGTGGTGTCCCACGACCGAGGAATGGTTCGAGATCGACACCTCGCAGGAGGGTTACCGCATGCTGGGCAGCGGCCAGGTGGTCGGGTATCCCAAGCCCAAGCGCGTCTACAAGGCCGTCGAATTCCAGCTCGACCGCGCCTGGGACGACAAATGGGCGTTCAATGCCAGCTACCTGTGGTCCAAGACCGAGGGCAACATGGAAGGTCCGGTCAACTCCGACCTCGGCTATGCCGATACCGGCATGGTCCAGTACTTCGACCATCCGGCGGGCGTCGAACGCTACGGCGTGCTGTTCAACGACTATCGTCACCAGGTCAAGCTGCGCGGCAGCTACAAGCTCAACGAGATGTGGTCCTTCGGTTCCACGTTGAGCGTGCGCTCGGGCGGCCCGATCACCGCCTTCGGCGTGGTCTGGCCCGGCGACAACCGTGCGGGAGGCAGCTTCACCAACGAGTTCGGCAGCGGCGGCACGGGCTGGCTGTGCGTGGCGGACTGCGGCGACTGGACGACGCGCGAACTGGTCCATACCGAGCGCGGCGCCTTCGGTCGCATGCCCTGGGTCTACGACCTGGGGGCGAACGCGACCTGGACGCTGCCGGTCGAAGGCATCGACCTGAAGGCGCGCTTCTCCGTCTACAACCTGCTCAACAGGCAGACCGTCATCAACGTGCACAGCCGCTACGAGTCGCAGCCCGGCGTGATGCGGAGCACCTTCGGGCAAGGCACGCGCTGGCAGTCGCCGCGCTACATGCAGCTGGTCGTGACCTGGAACTTCTGAAGCCGGTTTTGACCATTGCCGGATTTCGCGACACCTCTCCCTTGCACGGCCACTCCGGTGGCCGTCTTTTTTGGGGCTTCTCCCGGTTGCAGGGCACCTGCATGCCTCGTCGCATCGGGCAAGGCACTGCGAGCGGAATGGCGGTATCGCGAGGCCGGCTTCCGCTGCTCATGCGCTGTCGAGCGTGCGATGCGCGCTACCAGATGCAGATGAAAGCAAATTGACAGTGTTCTCGATCGCGTGTTAAGCAGCATGGGAACAGGGCTTCGGCGGTGGGCGAGGGACAGGACGCAGGCGCCCGTCGCATGGCCGCCAACAACAATCATTCCGGGGAATTCCATGACGGCAGTCCGTAGCGGCAACAGCTTGGCATCGGGGTCGATGCTGGCGATCGCGATCGCAATGACGTTGGCGGGAACCGCCGTCGCGCAGGATGAGCCGGCGGGCACGGCGCAGACCGATGCAACGCGAACGCTCGACCGTATCAGCGTGACCGGGTCGCGCATCAAGCGCACGGACATCGAGGCGGCGCTACCGGTGACGATCATCCAGAGGCAGGAGATCGACGCCCAGGGCATCACCTCGGCCGAGCAGTTGATGCAGTTCCTGAACATCGCCAGCAACAGCGCCGACAGCCTCGCCGCCAACAGCGGCATCGCGCCGCCCGGCACCCGCGGCAACAACGGTGTCTCCGGCGCCAATCTGCGCGGGCAGGGCGCCGATGCGACGCTGGTGCTGCTCAACGGCCGGCGCGTCGCCACGCACGGCCTGGCCGGCATGGTCGCCGACCTGAACTCGATTCCCTTCGCCGCGATCGATCGCGTCGAGGTCCTGCGCGACGGTGCGTCGGCGGTCTACGGCACCGACGCGATCGGCGGCGTGATCAACTTCATCACCCGCACCGACTACCAGGGGCTGTCCGCCACGACCGGGGTGGACGTCACCCAGGACGGCGGCGGCAACATCTACCAGGCGAGCCTGCTCGGCGGCGTCGGCGATATCGACACCGACCGCTGGAATGCCTGGGCCGCACTCAGCGTCAAGCGCAACCGGATCCTGCGCGGCGTCGACCGCGATTTCGCCGACAGCTTCCAGCCCGAGCGCGGCCTGTCCCCGGATACGCGCGGCACGCCCTTCGCGACCGTGTTCAACCTCGCCGGCGGCCTCGTCGACGGCGCCCTGATCGACCCGCTGGACGGCGTCGGCATGACCGCGATCAACACGCTGCTGTTGCCCGGCGGCGCCGGATGCGAGGCCGGCGGCGAGATGATGGGACCCTACGACCATCGCGTCTGGGCTTCGGCCGCATCCCGCTACGCATGTGCCTGGGACTACGGCCGGGCGCGCGTGATCCAGCAGCCCGTGGACACGGTGCAGATGGTCGGCCGCGGCACGTTCCGGATCAACGACGACCACCAGATCGTCGCCGAACTGATGGTCTCGGAAGTCGAATCCAAACGCCAGTTCGAGGCGCAGCAGATTTCGTCGTCCGCGGTGCAAGGCGCGACCGCGCTCGATGCGTACCCGCTCAACGACCTCACGCGCGACACCTACGACATGGTGTACGGCGCACTGGCCGACTACTTCGGCACGGCCAACCTGGTCTACGGCAACCCGATCACCTATCGCTGGCGTTGCCTGGCCTGCGGCCCGCGCGAGATCGAGACGACCACCCGGGCCATGCGCATGCTGGTCGCGTTCGAGGGCACGCTGGGCAGCTGGGACTACAGCACCGGGTTCTCGCATGCCAGCAGCCGCGCCGAGTCCGTGCTCGGCAACGGCTATTACTACACGCCGCAGCTCAAGCAGATCCTCGGCAGCGGCCTGCTCAACCCGTTCCTGATGCCCGGGCAGTCACAGAGCGCCGAGGCGATGAGCGCGCTGGAGGCCGCGTCCGCCCGCGGCGTGATGCTGTACGGCGGCGAGTCCAGCAGCACGATCCTCGATGCGAGCTTCTCCGGCGGACTCGGATTCAGCCTGCCCGGAGGCGAGGTGCAGGCCGCCGCCGGCGTGGACCTGCGCCGCGAGGAATACGAGTTCTACGGGCCGCCGGAAGCGATCCTCGGCAACGCCTGGATCTTCGGCGCCCCCGGCGACGGGCAGAACTACATCGATCCCGTGCATCGCGACATCAAGGCCGTGTTCGCCGAGGTCTACCTGCCGCTGTTCGATTCGCTGGAAGTCACGATCGCCGGGCGATACGACCATTACAGCGGCTTCGGCGCCACGACCAATCCCAAGTATTCCTTCAAGTACCAGCCGGTCGAGTGGCTCGCATTCCGCGGCGCCTACAGCACCGGCTTCAAGGTGCCCGACTTCGCGAAGCTGTTCCGCGGCATCGCCGAAACCCCCTACACGGGCCTGGATCTCGCCGACCCCGCCAGCTGCCCCAGCGGCATCTACGATCCCGGCGTTGCCGGTTGCGAACAGATCCGGCCGATCATCCTGTCCGGCGGCAAGCCCGACCTCGATCCCGAGGAATCCAAGCAGTCGAGCTTCGGCGTGGTGGTGGCGCCGACCGACAACTTCAACTTCAGCATCGACTGGTGGGAGATCGAGCGCATCAACACGATCCGCTCGCCCGGGCTGCAGACGCTGATCGACGAGTACGGCCTGTTCGCCGACAACTGGATCCGCGATTCGAGCGGCGCGGTGGTCGCCATCGACCAGCGCTTCATCAATTCCGGCGGCACCTTCAGCCGCGGCGTCGAACTGGACGTCAACTTCCGGACCGAGCTTGCGGGCGGCAACTTCCTCGTCAACCTCAACGGCAGCTATCTCGATTCCTTCCGCATCAAGAGCCTGGCGTCGCAGCCCTACGGCGACGACATCGTCGGCAAGTTCGAGCGCTACCTCAATCTCCCGCTGAAGTGGAAGCACACCCTCAACTTCGGCTGGACCCGGGGCGACTGGATGCACACCCTCACGCAGGTCTATCGCGACGGCTACGAGGACTACGTGCCGCCGGGCATGCGCAACGGCAACTACGCGCCGCCCGGATGGGAGACCGAGGTCGACGAGTACATCACCTACAACTACAGCCTCACCTGGACGGGCATGCAAGGGCTGAGGGCGACCTTCGGCGTCCGCAACCTGCTCGACACCGACCCGCCGTTCACGCTGCGCTACCTCGACGACGGCGACGGCGCCGCGTGGGAATCGCGCGTTGCCGATCCGCGAGGCCGGTCCTTCAACCTTACGCTCGAGTACGCCTTCCGGTGAGGCCCGCCGGCGACGAAACATCGGGCGGACGCGGGTGGAACGTGGGGCGCGTCCTTGCCTGCGTGGCGACGGCATGGTTGTGCCTGGCCGTGAATCATGCGTCGCAGGCGTCGGAACATGGGGGCGGCGAAGAGGCTGTCGAAGCGCTCGATGTCGTGTTCGACGATGCATTCGCGCGCTACGCGCCACCCGGCCTCGCCGTCGGCGTCATCGTCGACGGCGAAGTGCGGTATGCACGCACCCGGGGCGAACTGGTCGCCGGGGGAGGGCAGGGGATCGACGGGGCGACGCTGTTCAAGATCGCCTCCAACAGCAAGGCGATGACGACCGCGCTGCTGGCGCGCCTGGTCGACCAGGGCAAGCTTGAATGGACCGATCCGGTCATCAGGCACCTGCCCGACTTCCGCATGCATGACGAGTGGGTGACGCGCGAGATGCAGGTGCGCGACCTGCTGATCCACAACAGCGGGCTGGGGGCCGGGGCAGGGGACCTGATGCTGTGGCCCGAGCCGAACCTGTTCACCCGCGCCGACGTGATCCATGGGTTGCGCTACCTCAAGCCCGCGTACAGCTTCCGCTCGCGCTATGCCTACGACAACACGCTGTACATCGTGGCCGGCGAAGTGGCAGCCGCGGCCGGGGGCGCGCCATACGACGTGCTGCTTCGGCGCGAACTGTTCGAGCCGCTCGGCATGTCGCGCTGCCAGGCGGGCGAGTGGCGGCGTGACGAGGTCGGCAACGTCGCGCAGCCGCACTCGCGCGGCGAGAACGGGCGGCAGATGGTGGTGCGCGGGGACGACGAAACGATCCCCGACGTGCCGATGATGGCCGCGGGTGGCATCCGCTGCAGCCTCGACGACATGCTCAAGTGGGTCCGTATGTGGCTGCAGCCCGGGCGCTTCGGCCTCGATGCGGACGGCAAGCCGTGGCTGTCGCAGCGCCAGCGCGAGGAAGCCTGGAAGACGCACATGCCGATGCCGCTGTCGCGGCGCATGCGCGAATGGGACGACAGCCATTTCTCCGCCTACGGCCACGGCTGGCGCCTGACCGACGTGGATGGCACCTGGAAGGTCTCGCACACCGGGACGCTGTCGGGCATGTACTCAGCGGTGATCCTGCTGCCGCAGAAGGACACCGGCTTCGTCATCTTGATCAACGGCAACGCCGACGAACTGCGCACCGTGCTGACTCAGGTCCTGGTCAAGCGCTTCACCCGGCCGGACGATCCTTCGCTCACGGTCGCGCATTACGCGGCGCTGCTTGCAGCCGAGCGCGAGGCGCCCGGCGATGCGTCGCAGCCCTCTGCAGCGGTGGAAGCACGTACCCACGCTTCGCTACGCGACGCAGCGGCTTTCATGGGCCGCTATCGCGATCCATGGTTCGGCGAAGTCTCGATCTGCGCGGAGGGAAGGGGAGTGGGCTTCCGCGCGGCGAAATCCCCGAAGCTGCACGGCGCGGTCATGCGCAGCGGCGAGCGCCTGCTGGTGGACTGGTACGAACTCGACGTCGACGCGCAAGCCTGGCTGACGTTCGACATGCCCGCAGCCGGCCCCACGCGATTGACGATGGCAAAGGTCGATCCCGAAGCGGATTTCAGCTATGACTACGAAGACCTCGCATTCGAGCGCATCGGCGACTGCCCGGCGCCTTCGCCCGATCCAGGCGCGCCGGCCGCGACCTTCGAAGCCGCGGACCTGGTCGACATCACCCGGCTGGTGCCGGACATCGACCTGGACATCCGCTATGCCGGCGAACACAACTTCACCGGCACGCGCGTCGACGGCTACGAAGCGGCGAAGTGCTACCTGCTGCGTCCCGCGGCCGAAGCGCTGCGGGGCGTCGAGCTGGACCTGCGCGGGCAGGGGCTCAGGCTGCGCATCTTCGACTGCTATCGGCCGGTGCGCGCCGTGCAGCAGTTCGTTCGCTGGGCCGCTGATCCAGACGACCAGCGAACGAAGGCCGAGTTCTACCCGGCCCTCGACAAGGCCAGCCTGATTCCCGGCTACATCTCCGATCGCTCGGGCCACAGCAAGGGCGCCACGATCGACCTCACGCTGCTGCGCTGCGGACCGGCATCGGACGTGTGCGAGGAACTCGACATGGGCACTGCGTTCGACTTCTTCGACCCGCGCGCCAACACCGACCACCCGGGCATCACCGCCGGGCAGCGCGACAACCGCGCGCTGCTGCGCGACGCCATGGATCGCCATGGCTTCACGAACTACGAGATGGAATGGTGGCACTACACCTTCCGGCTGCAGTCACCACCGGACACCTTCCACGACATCCCGATCCGCTGACGCGGATCGGCTGGACTGGCGTCAGCCGATCTTCTTGAAGGTATTGGTATTGCCGAGCTTCTCGACCTTGCCGCCAGCCTTGCGGAAGGCTGCCAGATCGTCCTCGATCTGCTCGCGGGTCAGGGTGGCGGTCTGCTTGCTGCCGGACCTGCCGGACTTGCGGAGGACGGTGTTGTTGCTTTTGCTGGGTGCCATGGGGACTTCACGTATTGCGGATTACCCGCGCATGGTACGGTCCGGTACTGTAAGAAAACGTCAATTGCGGGGATTTTCCCCGAATTCCAGCGATCCGGGCCTGATTTTGGCGGTTGTTTCCGACTACTGGAGGCTGGCGGCCGGGCTGCGTCTTGATTGTCAGGGCATCAACCGTCAGTCGGTCCGGATGACGACCAGCACGCCAGCCCGCTTTTCACGTGATGCCCGCGCGGCGTCGCGTCGAGCCTCCGCCCGCAGCCGCCAGATGAGGCCGCGCAGGCGTTCCGGCGTGATGCGGTCGCCGTCGGGCGACACCAGTTCACGACCGGCCATGCGCCAGGCGGCCCAGGGGCCGTGCATGGGTGCCCGGTTGTAGATTTCACGCTCATAGAGCGACGCGGCGCAGCCATTTGGCGGGCCGCTGTGGCCATCAGGCCAGCAGGGAGGGCGTTTCATATCGTCCAGACCTATCAATTGCGGGGATAGTGAGGCGCCAGAAAGCGGGGAAACTTGAATCAATGCGCCTTGAAGCTGACGCCTTTAATTTCGCATAATGCACCTTATGTTAAATAGCGAAGGCAGTATGATTCCTCACACATGAAATCCGACGCTGGTCCCACGCCCGAATCCCCCACCATGACAACGACATGGCCGTCAGCCGCAACGCCGGAAAAACTGGCGATCGGCACTATCTCGGGCGTGCTCCTGATCATGGCCCTTGCGCTGGGATCGACGATTTCAATGCCGCTGCGGGCCGCGGGCCTGGACGACTTCTGGAGTACACCGCGCAAAGGCGGCAACAGCTTCAACGAGACGCCACCGGACGAAACCTACTTCCGCGCACTCACGGCCAGCGGCGCCTCATGGGTGCGCCTGACGTTCAGCAAGTGGCCAAGCGCACAGCGCGACTTCCTCATCGGCAATGCCGACGCCTACGCCGGACTGGTCCCGGAGGATCTGGCGATCCTGCAAGGCTCCCTCGACGCTGCGCACACCGCAGGCCTGAAGGTGGTGATCGTTCCACTCAGCCTGCCGGGCGCGCGGTGGGCCCAGCACAACGGCGGTCGCTTCGATGACCGGCTCTGGTCCGTAACGGATTACGCCGGGCAAGCCGAGCGCTTCTGGCGCGACCTCGCCGCGGCGCTGGCGAACCACCCTGCCATCGCTGCCTACAACCTGGTCAACGAACCTGCGCCGGAGAAAATCGCCGGCCTGGCCGAGGACGCCGATCCTGCGGCGTTCCGAACCTGGCAAGCTTCGGTGGCCGGAACGCCGCGCGACCTGCCGGCCTTCTACGACCGCCTGGTCGCGGCAATCCGGCAGGTCGACCCCGTCACGCCGGTGATGGTCGACGCCGGCTGGTACGCCAGCGCCCGCGCGCTGGCGGCCTGGCCATCGCGCCTGGCGGATGACCGGATCCTTTACGCAGTCCACATGTATGAACCCTACGAAGCGACCAGTTCACCGAACATGAAGCGGGCCGTCCCCTGGCGCTATCCGGGACCGGTCGACGACGCATCGGGCAATGCCCGGACCTGGGATCGCGCCGCGGTCACCGCCCACGTTGGCAGCGCGTTCGATTGGGCACGGTCGCAGGGCCTGCCGGCGTCACGCGTCGTCGTGGCGGAGTTCGGCTGCATGCGGCGCTGGGCCGATTGCGCCACCTACCTGTCCGACGTCATCGACGCGGTGGATGCGCGCGGCGGGCACTGGGCCTTCTATGCCTTCCGCGAGGACGCATGGGATGGAATGGACTACGAATTGCCATCTGGGCTGATGCCAGGCCAGTTCTATTGGCGGATGGAACAGGGACAGGCCGACACGCTGCCGCGCGACGGAGCACTGATGGAACTGCTGCGCGCGCGCATGCAGCCTTGATCCGCGCCACTGGACGCTCGACGCCTGCTCTGGAATGCCCGCGGCCCCGCATCCGACCGCGCCCCGGCGCGCGCGAGCCCCGGCAAGACCGCATCCCCGCCGACGCGGCTTTGCACGTGTTGACGGTTCAGCCGGATCACCACTACAATTCCGCGCTTTCCAGCCGTGGGGCCATAGCTCAGCTGGGAGAGCGCCTGCATGGCATGCAGGAGGTCGGCGGTTCGATCCCGCCTGGCTCCACCAAGTTTCCGCACCAGGCCTGCGGAAATGGATACACCGGTTTCACAGCGTCCCCATCGTCTAGAGGCCTAGGACATTACCCTTTCACGGTAGCGACCGGGGTTCGAATCCCCGTGGGGACGCCAATCTTCATGCATGGGCCCGGGAAACCGGGCCCATTTTTTTTTGGTTCTTCCCCGGTTCGCGGGAACGCGCCCGAAGGCGCTCCCGTGTGGCGCGCTCTCCCCCTCTGTCAGGGTTTTCCTACGCCACACAGATCGATCGTCCGACTGCATGTCCCGCCCGGTCGGCGGATGCTGGCATCACGGCCCGCGCATGGGCCGGTTTCGACCGGGGGTGGAAGATGGCCATGGAACGCACCTTGATCGCCGTGGAGCCGGACAATCCGGGCTGGCAGGTCCGGATCGACAACTACCAGGTGGCGCGCAACGTCGAGAGATCGGCCGCGATCGAATACGCGACCGAGATGGCGCGCGATTGCCACGCGTCCATCGGCGTGCCCACGGGCGTGCGCTTGCGCATGCGCTGTGGCGACAACGTGCTGGTGGGCGCCTGCGGCTGACCGCATCGCCGGCGCAGGATTCAGCCGGCCAGGATGCCGGAACCGGTCTCCGGGACGACTTCCTCGTCGCTCCGCCGCAGCGTGGCGACGCCGTGGCCGCTCTCGGCCAGGTACTGCAGCCATTTGCCGAGGAAGGTGTTCATGCGCATGCGGTGGTCGAGGACCTCGGCCGGCGGCGGATACATGCCGATCACGTCCTGCCAGCGCCGGCCCACGTAGCAGTGCGTCGCCTCGGCCTGCCGTGCGTCGCGGTACAGGCGCAGGAAGGCGGACGGGTCCGGTTCGCCGGTGACGGGATCGCGCAAGGTATAGGTCAGCCGCAGCTCCGTGGTGTAGACGTGCTGGTGCAGGACGTCGAGCCGCACGTCGAGGCCGTTGCCGATCGAGGATACGTAGCGGCCGGTATCCAGGTCCGCGGGTTCGAACAGCCGCGTCATGCGCCGGAAGTTCTCGGCATACAGCGCCATCAGCCAGCTGAAACGGCCGAGTTTCGGGATGCTCGCACTGCGGGCGGCGACTTCGTGCATGGCCCGATGCTACACGCTGCCATCGCGTGCGTGCAGCATTGACGGATCGCGGACAAGCGCCTACGTTAATGGTCTGTCCTGGTTCCCCATCCACCCGGAATTTTCCGTAGGAGCGGCTTCAGCCGCGACCGGACGTTTGACGGGTCCAAGCCAAAGCGTCGCGCCTGAAGGCGCTCCTACATCGAGGGGCGTGGCGCCCTCGCCCGCCGCTCAGTACATGACCCGCTGGATTCCCAGCGTCGACATCACCTTGCTGGCGATTTCCTCGATCGAAGTGTTGGTGGTGCTCAGCACCGGAATGCGTTCGGCCCTGAACAGTTTCTCCGCCGCGATCACCTCGCGCTGGCACGTTTCCGGCTCCGAATAGCGCGAGTTCGGCCTGCGCTCCTGCCGGATCTGCTGCAGCCGCTCGGGATCAATGGTCAGGCCGAACAGCTTCGCGCGGTGCGGGCGCAGGCGCGGCGGCAGGCGGTCGTGTTCGAGGTCTTCGTCGGTGAGCGGATAGTTCGCGGCGCTGACGCCGTGGTGCATGGCCAGGTAGATGCAGGTCGGCGTCTTGCCCGCGCGCGAGACGGCGACCAGGATCACGTCCGCGGAGTCGTAGTTGATCGACATGCCGTCGTCGTGGGTCAGCGCGAAGTTCATGGCGTTGATGCGCCGGTGGTAGGTCTCGAAATCGACCATGCCGTGCGCCTGCCCTACCCTGGCCTGGCGCTTCTCGCCGAGTTCGGCCTCGAGCGTCTCGATGAAGGGCGCGAACACGTCCAGCATCAGCGCCCCGCTGCGCGCGATGGCGGCGGAAATGTCGGGATCGACCGATGAATTGACGACGATGGGGCGCACGCCCTGCGTCTCCCCCGTCACGCGGATGCGCTCGGCGACCTCGTGCGCGCGTTCGACGCTGTCGACGAAGGGAATCCGGTTGGTGCTGAACGTGCTGCCGGCGAATTGGGTGAGCAGGCTGTGGCCGACGGTCTCGGCTGTGATACCGGTTCCATCGGACACGTAGAACACGGGTCTGATCGTTGACAACGCTGTCTCCGGGCCTGCGGGCGGATGCCGTGGCCGATGTCCGGGCTAAAATAGCGTTTTCGATCGGGCGATGCTCGATCCTTTGCGTCTTTCGTCCCTTTCGGAGAGCCCCTTCTTGAACCAGCCCGCCCTGCAGCCGCCCACCGCGACGGCCAACATCCTGTGGCTCCACGACCTGCGCCTGGCCGACCTGGCCCAGGTGGGCGGCAAGAACTCCTCGCTGGGCGAGATGATCGGGGAACTGTCGGGGCTCGGCGTATCCGTGCCCGGCGGCTTCGCGACCACGGCGGACGCCTTCAAGGCCTTCATCGCCCACAACGACCTGCACCAGCGCATCTTCGACCGCCTCGCCCCGCTCGACGTCGAGGATGTCGACGCGCTGGCCGCCGCCGGCACCGAGATCCGCGGCTGGGTCATCGACGCGCCGCTGCAGCCCGACCTGGACGGCGACATCCGCACCGCCTACGCGCAGCTGTGCGCCGACAACGGCGGCGGCGCGGCTTCGAACCGGGACGTGGCCGTGGCGGTACGCTCCTCGGCGACGGCCGAAGACCTGCCCGACGCCTCCTTCGCCGGCCAGCAGGAGACCTTCCTCAACGTCACCGGCGCCGACGACGTGGTGCGCAAGGTCAAGGAAGTCTTCGCCAGCCTCTACAACGACCGCGCGATCGCCTACCGCGTGCACCACGGCTTCAAGCACGAGGACGTGTTCCTGTCCGCCGGCGTGCAGCTGATGGTGCGTTCCGACGTCGGCGCATCGGGCGTGCTGTTCACGCTGGACACCGAGTCCGGCTTCCGCGACGTGGTGTTCGTCACCTCCAGCTTCGGCCTCGGCGAGATGGTCGTGCAGGGTGCGGTGAACCCGGACGAGTTCTACGTCTACAAGCCCACGCTGCGACAGGGCAAGCCCGCGATCCTGCGACGCTCGATCGGCGCCAAGCAGTTGCGCATGGTGTATTCGGACCAGCCCGGCGAACGGGTGAAGACCGAGGACACGCCGGCCGAACTGCGCCGGACGTTCTCGATCTCCGACGCCGACGTACACGAGCTGTCGAAGCAGGCGCTGGTGATCGAGCAGCACTACGGCCGCCCGATGGACATCGAGTGGGCCAAGGACGGGGTCAGCGGCAAGCTGTTCATCGTGCAGGCGCGCCCGGAGACGGTGAAGTCGCGCGCCAAGGCCACCCAGATCGAACGCTACGCGCTGGAGCAGCGCGGCACCGTGATCGCCGAGGGCCGCGCCATCGGCCAGAAGATCGGCAGCGGCGTGGCGCGCGTGGTGCGCAAGCTCGACGACATGAACCGCGTCCAGCCCGGCGACGTGCTGGTGGCCGACATGACCGATCCCGACTGGGAGCCGGTGATGAAGCGCGCCGCGGCCATCGTCACCAACCGCGGCGGCCGCACCTGCCACGCCGCGATCATCGCGCGCGAGCTCGGCGTGCCCGCCGTGGTCGGCACCGGCAACGCGCTGGACGCGATCGAGGACGGCGTCGAGGTCACGGTCAGCTGCGCCGAGGGCGACACCGGCTTCATCTACGCCGGCACCCTGCCCTTCGAGCGCATCACCACCGACCTGACCTCGATGCCGGAAGCGCCGCTCAAGATCATGATGAACGTCGCCAACCCCGAGCGCGCCTTCGACTTCGGCCAGTTGCCGAACGCCGGCATCGGCCTGGCGCGGCTGGAAATGATCATCGCAGCGCACATCGGCGTGCATCCCAATGCGCTGCTCGAATACGACCGACAGGATGCCGCGACGAAGAAGAAGATCGACGACAAGGCCGCGGGCTACGCCTCGCCCGTCGATTTCTACGTCGACCGCCTCGCCGAGGGCATCGCCACGCTGACCGCGTCGGTGGCGCCGCATCCGGTGATCGTGCGCCTGTCGGACTTCAAGTCGAACGAATACGCCAACCTGATCGGCGGCCAGAACTATGAGCCGCACGAGGAGAACCCGATGATCGGCTTCCGCGGCGCCAGCCGCTACGTCGATCCCTCGTTCGCCGAGGCCTTCGCGCTGGAATGCCGGGCCGTGCGCAAGGTGCGCAACGAGATGGGACTCGACAACCTCTGGGTGATGATCCCGTTCGTGCGCACGCTGGAGGAAGGCCGCAAGGTGGTCGAGGTGCTCGCGAAGAACGGCCTCCGGCAGGGCGAGGACGGCCTGAAGATCATCATGATGTGCGAGGTGCCGTCGAACGCGCTGCTGGCCGACGAGTTCCTCGACATCTTCGACGGCTTCTCGATCGGCTCCAACGACCTGACCCAGCTCACCCTCGGCCTCGATCGCGATTCCTCGATCGTCGCGCACCTGTTCGACGAACGGAACCCGGCGGTGAAGAAGCTGCTGTCGATGGCGATCAAGGCCGCGCGCGCCAAGGGCAAGTACGTCGGCATCTGCGGCCAGGGGCCGAGCGACCATCCGGACCTGGCGCAGTGGCTGATGGAGGAAGGAATCGAATCGGTGTCGCTGAACCCGGATACCGTGGTCGACACCTGGCTGAGGCTGGCGAAGTCGAAGGCGAAGAACGGCTGATCGGATTAGCTGGCACGTCACGTGGAAAAGCCCGGCGTTTGCCGGGCTTTTCGTTTCGCGGGACCGTCTGCCTGATGACAAAGCCCCGGCCCCTTTGCCTCTCCAGGAACCAACAGATTGTCATTCCGAGCGCAGCGAGGAATCTGCTTTGCAGTCGTGCCTCAGAGCCAAAAGCAGATTCCTTGCTGCGCTCGGAATGACAATCTGTTGGCTGCTCGTGCCGATCAGCCGCCCGACAGGTCCCCCAGATGCCGTCGGTAGTGCCGCAATTCCTCGATCGAATCGCGCACGTCGCTCAGCGCGGTATGCGCCGACGTCTTGCGCACCCCGGCCAGCACCTGCGGCGCCCAGCGCCGCGCCAGTTCCTTGAGCGTGCTGACGTCGAGGTTGCGGTAGTGGAAGAACTGCTCCAGCACCGGCATCTGCCGGTGCAGGAAACGCCGGTCCTGGCAGATGGAATTGCCGCACATCGGCGACTGCTTCGGCCCGAGCCACTGGCGCAGGAAATCGAGCGTGCGCGCCTCGGCCTCGGCCATCGCCACGCCCTCCTCCAGCACCCGGCGCCACAGCCCGGACTTACCGTGCTGGTTGCGGTTCCATTCGTCCATCGCCTCGAGCGCAACCAGCGGGTGCGCGATCGCGAATTCCGGCCCCTCGGCCAGCACGTTGAGCTCCGAGTCGGTCACCGCGGTGGCGATCTCGAGGATCGAGTCGCGATCCGTGTCGAGGCCGGTCATTTCCAGGTCGATCCAGACCAGGCGGCCGTGTTCGGTGTCGTGCGATGCCATGCGCTCGCGGTCGTTGTCGGGACGCGGCATCATAGCGCAGCGCCCACCTGCCCCGGACCGACATGCCGCCGAACGCTTCCCTGGCCCACTACGCGATCCTGACCGCGATGCTCGCGCCGGCCTTCTTCCTGACCGCGACCGCGGCGCTGCTGGGATCGGCCAATGCGCGCCTGTCCCGCATCATCGACCGCGCGCGGAACCTGCTCAAGGATCTCGCGGCGAGCGAGGACGAGGAGGAACGGGCGATGCTGGAACAGCGGATCACCGTGCAGCGCCGCCGCAGCCTGATCATCCTGCGCGCCAGCCAGCTGCTGTACGTGGCGATCACCTGCTTCGTCGCGACCAGCCTGCTGGTCGCCGGCGATTCGTTCTTCAACCACGTGTTCGGCCCGTGGCCGACGATCATGGCCGTGCTGGGCGTGCTGTCGATGTTCGGATCCAGCCTGCTGCTGGCCAGCGAGGCGTCGATGGCGGTGCGTGCGGTCAACGACGAAATGGACGATGCGCACCGGTTCGCGAATCGGCGCAGTCCGCTGATCTGACGGGGCTGCATCCTATTCGCTGTCATCCCGAGCGCAGCGAGGGATCTCGTCTCGTAGGCTTCGGAACGCAGATCCCTCGCTGCGCTCGGGATGACAGCGGCGTCGGGACAACACCTCCTAGACCGGCGGCCTGCCCCGCTTGGCGCGGAAATAGTTGCTGAGCCGGCGCCCCGTCTCCTCGCCCAGCACGCCGCCCTGGACTTCGATGCGATGGTTGTGGCGCGGATCGGCGACCAGATCGAACACGCTGCCGCAGGCGCCGGTCTTGGGATCGGCCGCGCCGTAGACCAGGCGCGCCACGCGCGCGTGCACCAGCGCCATCGCGCACATCGCGCAGGGCTCCAGGGTCACGTACAGCGTGCAGCCGACGAGCCGGTGGTTGCCGGCCGCCCTGCCCGCCTCGCGCAGTGCGACGATCTCGGCGTGCGCGGTCGGGTCGTGCTCGGCGATGTTGCGGTTCCAGCCTTCGCCGAGGACCTGCCCGTCGGCCCCGACCAGCACCGCGCCGACCGGGATCTCGTCGAACTCGCGCTCGGCACGATCGGCCAGCGCGAAGGCGTGGCGCATCCAGCGCTCGTCGGCCGATTCGCCCGCGGCGCCGGGAACGGCGACTGGTTCGGAAGGCGTGCCGTGCATGGCTGCGTCCTGCCCGTCCGTCACCAGCGCTGGTGCACGTGCGGGCGGATGTCCTGGTCGTAGATCCGCGCGACCGCATCCATCGTGGCCTGTGGCAGCGCAGGCAACTCCGACGCCGCGATGTTGCCCAGCGCCTGCCGCGGATTGCGCGCGCCGGGGATGACCACGGTCACCGCCTCGTCCATCAGGATCCAGCGCAGCGCTAGCTGCGCCAGCGTCGCGCCTTCGGGCACCAGCGGGCGCAGCTTCTCCACCGCGGCCAGGCCGACCTCGTAGGGCACGCCGGAGAAGGTCTCGCCGACGTCGAAGGCTTCGCCTTTCCGGTTGAACTGGCGGTGGTCGTCCGCCTCGAAGCGGGTATCGGCGCGGAACTTGCCGCTGAGCAGGCCGCTGGCCAGCGGCACGCGCACGATCACCGCCACCTTGCGGCGCTGCGCCTCGCGGAAGAACAGCTCCGCCGGTCGCAGGCGGAACATGTTGTAGATGATCTGCACGCTGGTCACGCCGGGGTATTCGATCGCCTTCAACGCTTCTTCGACTCGCTCCACGCTCACGCCGTAGTGGCGCAGCTTGCCGTGCTCGACCAGCCGGTTCATCCGCTCGAACACTTCCGGATGATAGTAGGCGTCGGTCGGCGGGCAATGCAGCTGGACGAGGTCGAGGCAGTCGGTCTCGAGGTTGCGCAGGCTACGGTCGATCCAGGCCTCCAGGTTCTCCGCGCTGTAGCCATCGACGGTCTGCGCCGGCAGGCGACGGCCCGCCTTGGTCGCGACGAACGGGCGGTCGCCGCCGCGCTCCTTCAGCACGCGCGCGATCAGCTGCTCGGAGTGGCCGTCACCGTAGACGTCGGCGGTGTCGATGAAATCCAGGCCCGCGTCCAGCGCCGCATGCAGCGCGGCGACGGATTCGGCGTCGTCGACCTTGCCCCAGGCCGCGCCGATGGCCCAGGCGCCGAAACCGATCTCGCCGACGTTGCGGCCGGTGCGGCCGAAGGGTCTGGAATGCATGGAAAACTCCGGTGCTGTGGCGGCGTCAGTCGACGCGGATCATTCCCACTCGATGGTCGCCGGCGGCTTGCCACTGATGTCGTAGACCACGCGCGAGACGCCGCGCAGTTCGTTGATGATGCGGTTGGAAACCGCGCCGAGGAAGTCGTACGGCAGGTGCGCCCAGTGCGCGGTCATGAAGTCGATGGTCTCGACCGCGCGCAGCGCGATCACCCACTCGTAGGCGCGGGCGTCGCCGACCACGCCCACCGACTTCACCGGCAGGAACACCGCGAAGGCCTGGGAGGTCCTGTCGTACAGGTCGGCCTTGCGCAACTCGTCGATGAAGATCGCGTCCGCGCGCGCCAGCAGTTCGGCGTACTCGGGCTTCACCTCGCCGAGGATGCGCACGCCCAGGCCCGGGCCCGGGAACGGATGGCGGTAGACCATCGTGCGCGGCAGGCCGAGCTCGACGCCGAGGCGGCGCACCTCGTCCTTGAACAGCTCGCGCAGCGGCTCGACCAGGCCGAGCTTCATGTGCTCGGGCAGGCCGCCGACATTGTGGTGGCTCTTGATGACGTGCGCCTTGCCGGTCTTGCTGCCGGCCGACTCGATCACGTCCGGATAGATCGTGCCCTGCGCCAGCCACTTGGCGTTTTCCAGCCTGCCGGCCTCCTCGTCGAAGATCTCGACGAACAGGTTGCCGATGACCTTGCGCTTGGCTTCCGGATCGGACACCCCTTCCAGCGCCTTGAAATAGCGCTCGGCGGCGTTGACGCGGATCACCTTGACGCCCATGTGCTCGGCGAACATCGCCATCACCTGGTCGCCTTCCTGCCAGCGCAGCAGGCCGGTGTCGACGAAGACGCAGGTCAGCTGCTTGCCGATGGCCTTGTGCAGCAGCGCGGCGACCACGGAAGAATCCACGCCGCCGGAGAGGCCGAGGATCACCTCGTCGTCGCCGACCTGCTCGCGCACGCGCGCGATCTGGTCCTCGATGATGTTGGCCGCGGTCCACAGCGTGGCGCAGCCGCAGACGTCGACCACGAAGCGGCGCAGCAGCGTCTGCCCCTGCAGGGTGTGCGTGACTTCCGGGTGGAACTGCACGCCGTACCAGCGCTTGTCCTCGTTGGCCATCGCCGCGACCGGGATGCGGTCGGTGGTGGCGGTGACGGTGAAGCCCGGCGGCACCTGCGAGACGTGGTCGCCGTGGCTCATCCACACGTTGAGGCGCGACGCGCCCGGATGGTCGCTCAGGCCCGAGAACAGCGCGTCGGGCGCGACCACGTCGACCTCGGCGTGGCCGAACTCGCGCTGGTCGGCGGCTTCGGTGGCGCCGCCCAGCTGCGCGGCCAGCGTCTGCATGCCGTAGCAGATGCCGAGGATCGGCAAATCCGCGTCGAATACTTCCTGCGGCGCGGCCGGCGCGCCCGGCAGCGTGGTCGATTCCGGGCCACCGGAGAGGATGATGCCTTTCGCGCCGAAGGCTTCGATCTCGGCCGGATCGTGGTCCCAGGCCCAGATCTCGCAGTAGACGCCGATCTCGCGGATGCGGCGCGCGATCAGCTGCGTGTACTGCGCGCCGAAGTCGAGGATCAGGATCTTGTCGGAGTGGAGCCGGGATTGGGGATTCGGGATTGGGGATTGGAAAACGCTGGACATGGTTCTTCGCCGTAGTACTCGCTTTATCGAATCCCGAATCCCCAATCCCCAATCCCGTCAGATCGGCGTCAGCCGATCTGGTAATTCGGCGGCTGCTTGGTGATCTGCACGTCGTGCACGTGGCTCTCGCGCTGGCCGGCGCCGGTGATCTTCACGAACTTGGGCTGCGTGCGCATCTGCTCGACGGTCGCGCAGCCGACGTAGCCCATGGTCGCGCGCAGGCCGCCGGCGAGCTGGTGGATGATGCCGCTGAGCGGGCCGCGGTACGGCACGCGGCCCTCGATGCCTTCCGGCACCAGCTTGTCGGCGTCGGAGGCATCCTGGAAATAGCGGTCCTTCGACCCCTTCTCCATCGCACCCAGCGAGCCCATGCCGCGATAGCTCTTGTAGCTGCGGCCCTGGAACAGCTCGACCTCGCCCGGCGATTCCTCGGTGCCGGCGAACAGGCCGCCGATCATCACCGTCGACGCGCCGGCGACCAGCGCCTTGCCGATGTCGCCCGAGTAGCGGATGCCGCCGTCTGCGATGAACGGGATGCGGTCCTGCAGCGCCTCGGCCACCATGTCCACCGCGGTGATCTGCGGCACGCCCACGCCCGCGACCACGCGCGTGGTGCAGATCGAACCCGGGCCGACGCCGACCTTGACGGCATCCGCGCCGGCGTCCATCAGCGCCAGCGCGGCGTCACCGGTGACGATGTTGCCGCCGATCACCTGCAGCGCCGGAAAATGCTTCTTCACCCAGGCCACGCGCTCGATCACGCCCTGCGAATGGCCGTGCGCGGTATCGACGATGACCACGTCCACGCCCGCGGCCGCTAGCGCCGCCACGCGCTCCTCGGTGTCGCCGCCGACGCCGACCGCGGCGCCGACCAGCAGCTGCTCGTCGGCGTCCTTGGCGGAATTCGGGTTGTCCTGCGCCTTCTGGATGTCCTTGACCGTGATCAGGCCGCGCAGCTCGAAGGCGTCGTTGACCACCAGTACCTTCTCGATGCGGTGCCTGTGCAGCAGGCCGATGACCTCCTCGTCCGACGCGCCCTCCTTCACCGTGACCAGCCGGTCCTTCTTGGTCATGATGTTGCGCACCGGATCGTCGAGCTTCTTCTCGAAGCGCATGTCGCGCCCGGTGACGATGCCGACCAGCTGTCCGCCGTCCACGACCGGGACGCCGGAGATGTTGCGGGCGCGGGTGAGCTTGAGGACTTCGCCGATGGTGGTGCTCGGCGCGACCGTGAACGGCTCGCGGATCACGCCGGCCTCGAAGTTCTTGACCTTCGCGACCTCGGCCGCCTGGCGCTCGACCGACAGGTTCTTGTGGATGATGCCGATGCCGCCGAGCTGGGCCATCGCGATCGCGAGGCGGGCCTCGGTCACCGTGTCCATCGCCGCCGAGATGATCGGCAGGTTCAGGCGCAGGGATCTGGTCAGGTTCGTGGCGAGCGAGACGTCCTTGGGCAGGACGGTCGAATGCGCGGGGACGAGGGAAACGTCGTCGTACGTCAGTGCTTCAGCCTGGATGCGGAGCATCGGCAGTCCCGGGGAGGTGGGGAAGCGCGCCATTGTAACCCGGGATTCGGGATTGGGGATTCGGGAGGGCGGGCGCCTTCCGAATCCCCAATCCCTAGTCCCGAATCCCGGCTGCGGAAGCAGCCTCGGCGGCCTCGAGCGTGTTCTGCATCAGGGTGGCCACGGTCATCGGCCCCACTCCGCCCGGGACCGGGGTGATCCAGCTGGCGCGCCGGGCCGCGGCCTCGAACTCGACGTCGCCGGTCAGGCGGCCGTCGTCGAGCCGGTTGATGCCGACGTCGATCACCACTGCGCCCGGCTTGATCCAGTCGCCGGGGATCAGGTCCGGACGGCCGACCGCGACCACGAGGATGTCGGCCTCGCCCACGTGCCGCCGCAGCACGTCCTTCGGCGTGAACTTGTGGCAGCTGGTCACGGTGCAGCCGGCGATCAGCAGCTCCAGCGCCATCGGCCGGCCGACGTGGTTGCTGACGCCGACGATGGTCGCGCTCTGCCCGCGCACCGGCCGGTCGGTATAGGCCAGCAGCGTGGTGATGCCGCGCGGCGTGCACGGGCGCAGGCCGAACTGGCGCAGCGCGAGGTGGCCGACGTTCTCGGGGTGGAAGCCGTCGACGTCCTTGCGCGGGTCGATGCGGTGGATCAGGCGGGTGGCGTCGGGGATGCCCGGCAGCGGCAGCTGCACGAGGATGCCGTGCACGGCGGGGTCGGCGTTGAGCCGGTCGATCAGTTCCAGCAGATCGGCTTCGGACGTGCCCGCGGGCAGGTCGAAGTCGAAGGCGTGGATGCCCACCTTTTCCGCGGCCCGGCGCTTGTTGCGCACGTACGACTGCGAGGCGGGATCGCTGCCGACCAGCACCACGGCCAGCCCGGGCCGCGGCAACCCCGCGGCCAGGCGCGCATCGACCCGCAGGCGCAGTTCGTCGAGCAGGGAATCGGCGATGCGCTTGCCGTCGAGGATGCGTGCGGTCATGCGGCGTGGGTGGCGGAATCGGGAGCGCGTATTGTCTCACGACCCCGCCGCGCGCCGCCAAGGAGCGAGCCATGACGCACGATGACGATCCCGAGACCCTGCACATCGAGGCCGCCGTGTTCCGCCGCCTGCGCGACCACCTGCTGCGGCAGCGGCCGGACGTGCAGAACATCGACCTGATGATCCTGGCCGGCTTCTGCCGCAACTGCCTGGCCGACTGGTATCGCGAGGCGGCCGAGGCGCGCGGCATCACGATGACGAAGGAGGAGTCACGCGAGGCCGTGTACGGGGAACCGTTCGCCGACTGGAAGGCGAAGCACCAGCGCGAGGCGACGCCGGAACAGCTGGCGGCGTTCGAGGCCGCCAGACGGCGCCACGGCTGACCCGCGGGATGCGCAGGATGCTGGCGACGCTGGCGGTCGTACTGGTGCTGGCCTACGCAACGCTGTGCGCGCTGCTGTTCTTCACGCAGCGCAAGATGATCTACCTGCCCGAATACACGCGCACGGCGCGCGACGGCACCGACTATGCACTGGCCCGCGACGGCGTCGAGCTGCGCGGCTGGATCGTCAATCCGGGACAGGACTCGGCGATCGTGTACTTCGGCGGCAACGGCGAATCGGTGGAGGCGAACCGCGACGACTTCGCGCGCTGGTTCCCGCGGCGCACGGTCTACCTGCTCGCCTACCGCGGCTATGGCGCCAGCGACGGCGCGCCGTCGGGCGATGCCCTGCTCGGCGATGCGCTGGCCTTCTTCGACGACGTGCAGGCGCGGCATCCCGGCCGGCCGGTGTCGGCGATCGGGCGCAGCCTCGGCAGCGGCATCGCCAGCCACGTCGCGGCGCAGCGCCCGGTGGATCGCCTGGCGCTGGTCACGCCCTTCGACAGCCTCGCCAACGTCGCCGGGGCGCACTATCGCTGGCTGCCGGTACGCTGGCTGCTGCGCGACCCCTATCCTTCGGTGGACTACTTGCGCGCGTACCGTGGACCGGCGCTGGTGCTGCGCGCCGGTCGCGACGAGGTGATCCCGCCCGCGAACACCGACGCGCTGGTGCGCAGCCTGCCGCGAGCGCGCGTCGTCGCGATCGGCGAGGCCGGCCACAACGACATCCAGGCCTTCCCCGCCTACGGCGAAGCGCTCGCCGCATTCCTCCAGTAGCCCCTGCCTTCCGTAGGAGCGGCTTCAGCCGCGATTGCCCCAGGGAAGGACCTGCGTCACCGGAGGGCGATCGCGGCTGAAGCCGCATCCTGCAGATGCCGTGCGGGCCAATTGCCCGCACGGGCTCAGGGCGTCGCGGTACGCACGCCTTCCGCCCAGGCGACCCGCGTCCCCGGCGACGGCGCGGCCAGCGCGACGAGTTCATGCTCCGGCCGCAGCTGCAGCAGCACCGCCCAGTCCTGGCGGCTGGCGTTGCAGGCAGCCTGCGCGTCCGGCGAGCACTCGACGTCGCCCGGCGCCCGCGTCGGCAGGCGCTCGAAGCGTCCGTCCGGCGCCAGTCGCAGCAGGCGCATGGTGACGCCGTCGACCACGTTGCCGCCGACCAGGTAGGCGACGCGTTCTTCCGCCGTATCGGCGCCGACCACGATGTCGCAGTGCATGTCGAGCCCCGCATCGCTGCCCGCGATCCGCGCGCCAAGCCCGTCGAAGCCGAACGTCCGCGACGGCACCCGCACGTAGCACAGCAGGTCGCCCTGCGCGACAGCGGTGGTGGCCGGGTCGGCGAAGCGCCAGGCGCTGGCCTGCGGCGCGCGGTAGGCATGGCGCACGTAGCGCACGTGGCTGGGCGAACTGCTGAAGCCCGGGATCCGCGCCGTCCGCATCACCCAGGAAATGAAGGCCGCCGACCACGGCGTATCGACCACGAACATCCGGCACGACGACGGCCCCGACGCGCACTGGCCGGAACCGCCCGCGCTGCCCAGCAAGCCGCTGCCGCGCCAGTAGTCGACGACGCGCTGCCACGCGGCCTGGCCGTTCGCCAGCGGCGAGGCCTCGGCCTCGCGCACGCGCGTGCCGGCGATGCGGCCGTCGGCGTCGATGAACGGCCGGTACCAGAGCCGGTGTTCCTCGCAGGCGGCCGCGGCGATGCGCACGGCCGGCGACGGCGACGCTGCCTGCGCGCGCAGGGACGGACAGGGATCCGCCGCGGCCGCGGGCCAGGCCCAGGCAAGGAGCGCCGCCAGCAGGCAGGAGCGCAGGACCAGATGCATCGACATCGCAACCACCGTGCTCGAGGACGATGGACGGTCTATCGACGAAGCGCGCGCCGACGGGACATCCGTCGGCGCGCGGGCCGGCACGCGACTCCCGGCGCGATGGTCCGGTTCAGCGTGGCGGTGACGGGACCGGGCAGCGCGGCAGCCCGACTTCCGGATCGCAGTGGTTGCAGCACCTCGGCGCGGCCTGCGATGGCGACTCGGTCGACGCGGCGGGAACGCCCTGGCCTCCGGCCGGCACGGAAGCCTGCGGCTGCGACGGGCTTCCCGCCGGCAGTTGCAGCGACGGCGACGACGGCGCCATCGGCAGGGCCGGCCGCAGCGCGGCGAGTTCTTCCGCCGGCCTCAGCTGCAGCAGCACCGACCAGTCCTGGCGGTTGAGGTCGCAGGCGTACGGGCTTTCCGGCGTGCATTCGGGGTCGCTGGCCAGGCGCATCGGCAACTGGTCGAAACGATCGCCGGGCGTCAGCCGCAGCCGGCGCATGGTCACGCTGTCGAAGACGTTGCCGCCGACGAGGTAGGCGCTGCGCGCGCTGTCGCTGCCCTCGTCGATGCCCACCACCACGTCGCAGTGCATCGCCAGTCCCGGCTCGTTGCCGCTCAGCAGCGTCGCCAGTTCGCCGAAGCCGTAGGTGCGCGCGGTACCGCGCACGTTGCACAGCAGGTCGCCGCGCTGCACCCGGGCGGCCAGCGGGTTGGCCACGCGGTAGGGATTGGCGAGCGGCTCGCGGTAGGCGCGCCGCACGTAGTTCAGGTGGCTGGCCGAACCATCGAATCCCGGCACCGCGGCCCGGCGCATGACCCACGACAGGAACGCCGCCGACCACGGCGTGTCCACGACGAAGGCGCGGCACGCAGGCATCGGCAGCCCTCCATAGGCGCATTCGCCCGCTCCCGCCTGCCAGAGCAGGCCGCTGTCGCGCCAGTATTCGATCACGCGCTGCCACGCGGGCTGGCCATTGGCCAGCTTCGCGCGCTCGGCCTCGCGCACCCTCATCGAACCGATGCGGCCATCGGCCTCGATGAAGGGGCGGTACCAGAGGCGATGCTCCTCGCAGGCGGCCGCCGCGATCCGGGTCGGGACGTCGGCTGCCTGGATGGCCGAGGCAGACAGCTTCAGGCAGGGATCGGCGGCGGCTGCAGTCGCAGGGCTCAGCAGGCCACAGGCCAGCAGGAGCAGGCAGGCGGCGATGCGCGGGAACGGGCTGTGCATGGCGGGCATCCGGCTCGTCGGCGAAGCGTCCGCAGGGGTCGCCGCGGACGCAGGGCTTGCGCCGGCCGCCCCCCATGCGTTCCTCAGCCTGCGCAGAACGCAGCGTAGTCGATGTAGCCCGGGAATGGCGTGCCCGGCGCGCAGAGCGGGCAGTCGGGATCCGGCGACAGCCGGGTTTCGCGGAAGCGCATCGCCAGCGCGTCGAAGTGCAGCAGACGGCCGGCCAGCGGTTCGCCGAGGTGCAGCAGCAGCTTGATCGCCTCGGTCGCCTGCAGCAGGCCGATCACGCCCGGCAGCACGCCGAGCACGCCGACCTCGCTGCAGTTCGGCGCGGCCTCGGGCGGCGGCGGCTCCGGGAACAGGCAGCGGTAGCACGGCGCCCTGCCGCGCTGGCGCCCGGCGTCGAACACGCTCACCTGCCCTTCGAAGCGGTGCACCGCGCCGTAGACCAGCGGCTTGCCCAGGTGCACGCAGGCGTCGTTGAGCAGGTAGCGCACGGGGAAGTTGTCGCCGCCGTCGACCACCACGTCCGCGTCGGCGATCAGCCGCTCGACGTTGTCGGAGGTCAGCCGCTCGGCGACGCCTTCGATGCCGACCCGGGGATTCAGCGCCGAAAGCCGCGTCTGCGCCGAATCCACCTTCGGCACGCCGGTGTCGGCGTCGGTGTGCAGGATCTGGCGCTGCAGGTTGCTGCGGTCGACCACGTCGTCGTCCACCAGCCGCAGGCTGCCCACGCCCGCGGCGGCGAGGTAGAACGCCGCCGGCGAGCCGAGCCCGCCCGCGCCGATCACGACCACGCTCGCCGCTTCCAGCCGGCGCTGCCCGCGCGCGCCGATCTCCGGCAGCCGCAGGTGGCGCGAATAACGTTCGTGGAAGTCCTCGTCGACGTGGCCCGCGGGGCGGGTGAGCGGGAATCCCTCCGCCTGCCACATCACCGTGCCGCCGCGCACCGAGGTGACGCGCAGGTATCCCTGCCGCTGCAGCTGCTCCGCGGCGAGCATCGAACGGCCGCCGCTCTGGCAGATCAGCAGGACATCGGTGTCCTGCCCGGGAATGAAGCGGTGCGGCGCCTCCTCCAGTTCGGCGCGGGCGACGCCGATCGCGCCCTGCGCCATGCCCAGCTCGCGCTCGTGCTCCTCGCGCACGTCGAGCAGCAGCCCGCCCTGCTCGATCCGGAAGCTCGCTTCCCGCGGGGTGATCTCCTTGGCCATGCGTGGATTATCGCGCCGACGGTGGCGGCCCGGGTGAATCCGTCCGGACGGATGGCTGCTTGGGATGGGCGGGCGGGATGGAGGCCGCATCGGAGATGCGTGGTTCATGCTTCCTACGCCCGGCCAATCCGTCGCGCCGGAAAGCTCGATTTGCCATCCCGAGCGCAGCGAGGGATCTGCTTGTCAGTATCCGCCGCCGACTTGAAGCAGAGCCCTCGCTGCGCTCGGGATGACACCTTCGAGAGATCGCGATCTATCGCTGCGCGGCGCCGGGTTGCCCGCTTCAGTACGGCACCACCTCGACCACGCTCCCCGCCGGATAGTCCCGCGCCCCCTCGTCCAGCACGATCAGCGCGTCGGCGTCGGCCGCCGCCCGCATCCGGTGCGAACCGTCGGCAGGGTCTGGTTCGACATGAAGCACGCCGCCGCCGTCGCTGGACAGCCTCCCGCGCAGGAATTCGAGCCGCTCGTGCGCCTTGCACCATGGCGACGAGAGCCGCGCGCGCCAGGACTTGCGCGCCGCCCTGCCCTGCAGGCCGTCCAGCAGCGGACGCGCCAGCGCCAGACAGGTCGCCAGCACCGAGACCGGATTGCCGGGCAGGCACAGGAACAGCGCCGGCCCCAGCGTCCCGCCGTCGGCGAACAGCGCCGGCATGCCGGGCCGCATCCGCACCTTCCAGAAGTGCACCCGGCCGCGCCGCTGCAGCAGCGCCGGCAGGTGGTCCTTCTCGCCCGCCGACACACCGCCGCAGGTCAGGACCAGGTCGAAGGCTTCGCCGGCGTGGCGCAGCGCCGATTCGATCGCGGCCGGATCATCGGGCAGCGTCGGCCAGGCCACCGGTTCGAGGCCGTCCGCGCGCAGCAGGCCCATCAGCAGTTCGCGGTTGGAGTTGTAGATCTGCCCGCGCGCCAGCGGCAGGCCGGGCTCGACCAGTTCGTCGCCGGTCGAGAACACGGCCACGGTCGGGCGCCGCGCCACGTCGACGCCGGCGATGCCCTGCGAGGCGAGCAGCGCGATGCGCGCCGGCGACAGCGCTTCGCCGGCGGCGGCCAGCAGGTCGCCCTCGGCCACGTCCTCGCCGCGCCGGCGCACGTGCCGGCCGGCCGCCGGGGCATGGAGGATGCGCACGCGGTCGCCATCGAGCGCGGTGTCCTCCTTCATCACGACGGTATCGGCACCGTCCGGCAGGGGTGCGCCCGTGGTGATCCGCACGCATTCGCCGGGGTTCACTGCCGGTGCGATCGCACCGCCCGCGAACTGTTCGCCGCGCAGCGCGAGCACGGTTTCGCCGTCGCCGGCGAGGTCGGCGTGGCGCAGGGCGAAGCCGTCCATCGCCGAGTTGTCGAAGGCCGGCATCGGCATGTGCGCGACCGCTTCGCCGGCCAGCACCCGGCCGTGGGCGCGCGCGAGCGCGACGTGCTCGGCCGGCATCCGGCGTTCGGTCGCGACGCGCGCGAGGATGCCGCGGGCTTCCCCGTAGGCGATGCGTGTCGGAAAGGCGTCCCCGCTCATGTTCTCAGTGCGTGTCGATGCCGGCGGCCACGAGGTCTTCCGGCGTGTTGAGGTTGCCGAAGCGTACCCCCTCGAAGCGCACCGCGCGCATGCCGAGCCGCGCCTGCAGCGCATGCACCGCGAATTCCTTCGCCGCGAGCGCGGCGGCGACGGCCTCGCGCAGCGCGTCGACCCGCCACAGCGCAACCAGCGGCTGCGGGCCGTCGTCGTCCTGCGCCGACGCGCCCTGGTCCGAGCGCTGCGCCGCCAGCGTGCGCAGGACGCAGTCGTTCGCGTCGACCACGTCGACCGGCAGGGTGAACAGCCACGGCGTGCGGCAGGCGGCGGCCAGCGCGTCGAGTCCGGACAGCGGCCCGGCGTCGGCGATCCGGTCCTGGACGGCGGTGAGGTCGAGACCTGCATAGCGCGGGAGTCCGCGATTGGCACTGACCAGCACGGCACCTGTCCCAACGCCGAAACGGGTTGCGATGCGCGCCACCTGCGGCACGCCGCCGCGCGCCAGCCAGGCCTTGTCGCGCCCACCCAGGCGCGTGGCGCGCCCGCCGGCGAGGATGCCGAGGGTGATGTCGCCGATTGCGATGCCGGGGGCGGGATGGGGCATGAAGGTTCGTGGTTCGTGGTTCGTGGTTCGTGGTTGGTAGTTGGTAGTTGGCAGTCGACGCGGCTTGGACAAGCGCCAACCACCAACTACCGACCACCAACTTTCATCCTTTGCGTTTGACGTGCCGGATCAGCCGCTTCTTCTTCGCGACCTGGCGCTCGCTCAGCACGTTCTTCTTGTCCTTGTAGGGATTGTCGCCTTCCTTGAATACGAAGCGCACCGGCGTGCCGACCAGCTTGAAGCGCTTGCGGAAGAAATTCTCGAGGTAGCGCGTGTAGGTCGCCGACAGCGTGCGCAGGCGCGTGCCGTGCACGATGAAGGTTGGCGGGTTCGCGCCGCCCGGGTGCGCGAAGCGCAGCTTGGCGACGTGCCCGCGCACGACCGGCGGCGGACTGGCCTCGTAGGCGATCTCCAGCGCGCGGGTGACCTCGGCGGTGCTGAACTGCTTCGTCGCCGAGGCATGGGCGCGGTGGATCGCTCGGAACAGTTCGCGCAAGCCCGATCCGTGCTTGGCACTGATCCGCACCGCCTCGGCCCATTGCACGAAGGAGAGCTTGCGCGACAGCAGCGCTTCGGTCTGTTCGCGCTGGTAGGTACTCAGTCCGTCCCACTTGTTGATCGCGACCACCAGCGCGCGGCCGGCGTCGAGCACCGCGCCGAGCACGCTGGCGTCCTGCTCGGTCACGCCTTCGGTGGCGTCGAGCATGATCACCGCGACCTGGCACTGCTCGATCGCCTGCAGCGTCTTGACGATCGAGAACTTCTCCACCGCCTCGTCCACCTTCGACTTGCGGCGCAGGCCGGCGGTGTCGATCAGGCGATACTTGCGGCCGTCGCGCTCGAGGTCGACCGCGATTGAATCGCGCGTGGTGCCCGGCACATCGGAGGCGATCATCCGCTCCTCGCCGAGGATGCGGTTGATCAGGGTCGACTTGCCCACGTTCGGGCGGCCGACGAAGGCGATGCGGACGCGCTCGGGATCGTCGTCGAGCGCTTCGGCGTCGCCATCCTCGGGCAGGCGCTCGAGGATCGCGTCGAACAGGTCGTCGATGCCCTGGCGGTGCGCCGAGGACACCGCGAAGGTATCGGCGAAGCCGTAGCGCGCGAATTCGGCCAGCGCGGCGCGGACGTCGAGGCCGTCGGTCTTGTTCACCACCAGCAGCACCGGTCGCGACGCCTTGCGCAGCCAGCGCAGGATCTCGTCGTCGAGCGAGGACGCGCCCTCGCGGCCGTCGACCACGAACAGGACCAGGTCGGCCTCTTCGGCGGCGGCGCGCGCCTGCTTGGCGGTCGCGCCGGCCAGGCCCTCCTCGTCGCCGGCGATGCCGCCGGTGTCCACGATCACGAACGGCCGCTGGCCCTCGAGCCGGCACACGCCGTAGTGGCGGTCGCGGGTGACGCCGGGTTCGTCGTGCACCAGCGCGTCGCGAGTGCGCGTCAACGCGTTGAACAGCGTCGACTTGCCGACGTTGGGGCGGCCCACGAGGGCGACGGAGGGGAGCATGGCGGGGCCGGGTTCGGATTCAGGAGTTCAAGGGGAGCGTAACGCGCCGTGAGCGCCAATCGCGGGAATAACGCCTCGCGCCGGACCCAGGACATGGGAAAAGCATCCGCGGGAGCACGCAACAGCCGGAACAGCGGGTTCGCAGAGCGTAACCTGCTGTCATCCCGAGCGCAGCGAGGGATCTGCTCGTGCCTCGGACAAGCAGATCCCTCGCTGCGCTCGGGATGACAGGTTGAAGAACGGGAGGACAGCTTAAAGAGCCGGGCGGACCGCTTCTTCCAGGCCCGAGGGGCCCGGGCTCCCGCCCCTACTGCACCCGCCAGGCCGTCAGGTCGCCATCCACGTTCTGCACCACGAGGATGCCGTCCGCCGCCACCGGCGCGCCCTTGATCGCGGCGCGGCCGGCGCGCTGGCGCGCGGCGAAGTCGCCGGTGTCGAGCCGCAGCCAGTGCAGGTAGCCGTCAAAGTCGCCGACCACCGCGTAGTCGCCCTGCACCGCCACGCCGCTGAGGTCGCGCCGCGCCAGCGCCGGCTGTTCCCAGTTGGCGCTGCCGGAGCTGCGGTCCAGGCCCCATACCGAGCCGTTGCGGTCGGACACCACCAGCTTGTCGATCGCCAGCGCCGGGCGGTTCGAGCCGCCGTGCTCGCTGCCCCAGATCGGGCGGCCGCTGGGCGCGTCGATCGCCAGCGTCGACTGCTTGTAGCTGCTCGCGTAGAGCACGGTGCCGTCGAGCACGGGGGTGCCGTCGACGTCGGCCATGCGGTCGAGTTCGGTGCGGCCGTCGGGCTGCGCGACCGGCACGTCCCACAGTTGCCGGCCGTCGGCAACCGACAGCGCGGCCAGGGTGCCGTCGTCGTTGCCGACGAAGAGGAAACCGGGGCCGAGCACCGGGGCGTCGTTGCCACGCACGGTCAGCGTCGGCAGTTCACGGGTCCAGAACCAGCGACGCTCGCCGCTGGCCGCGTCGAACGCGGTCACGCGCCCGTCGTTGGAGCGCACGAACACCATGCCCTGCCCGATCGCAGGCGCGGAGATGACTTCGCTGACGACCTTGGCCTGCCAGCGTTCGCTGCCGGTGGCCGCGTCCAGCGCGATCACCTCGCCCTTCAGGCCGCCGACCACGACCAGGCCCTCGCCCGCGCCGGGACCACCGCTCAGGCGCAGGTCGGAGGCGTAATGCCACACGGAGGCGCCGGACTGCAGGTCGAATGCGCGCACGCCGCCGTCCACCGCGGCCGCGTAGACGCGGCCATCGGCGATCGCGGGCGCCTGCCGCACGCCGAGGCGGTCCTCGCCCTTGCCGGCCCGGGCCGACCAGAGGCGGGAGACGGTCGCGGACGGCGCGAACTCGACAAGCTCCGCCGGCTCGGCCGCCTTCTTGGCCTTGGCCTTCTCGCTGTCGCCGCCGCCACCGAACCAGCCCTTGACCGTGCCACAGCCCGCGAGCGCGAACACGCAGGCAATGACGACGAACGCGCGGGCAGCGTGGCGCCGCATGCCGGGACGCAGGATCGCCGGCGAAATGCTTTCCGACTTCATCAGGATTCGGTCCCCGTCGTTTCCGGCGTGCCGCCGGTCTGGGTCAGTTTCAGTTCCAGCAGCTGGCGCTGCGGTGCGGCGACGTCGAGCTTGCGCAGGGCCTCTTCGTAATCCTTGCGGGCTTCCTCGGTCTTGCCGAGCGCGAACTGCGCGTCGCCACGGGTTTCGATCGAGGCGGCATCGTCGATGCCCGCGAGCAGGCCCAGCGCCTCCTCGCCCTTGCCGGCATCGATCAGCAGGCGCGCCAGGCGCTGGCGGATCAGCGCCGAGAGGCCGGGATCGTCGCTGCCCGCGGCGCGCAGCGTGGCAATCGCCTCGTCGATATTGCCCGCGTCGAGCTGCGCCTTGGCGAGGTCGAGCGCGGCCAGTGCGGCGTACGGCGTGTCGGCCAGCGACGCGGCCTGCGCCTTGGCCTTGTCGATGTCGCCGGCGCCGATGGCGTCGAGCGTGGACTTGTAGGATTCGCCGATCGCGACCCGCTGCTGGTGCTGCTGCTGCATCCACCACTTGCCGCCGCCGATCAGGGCCAGTCCGAGGGCGAGGCCTCCGACCAGGCCGAGGCTGTTCTGCTTCAGCCAGTTGCGGACTTTTTCGCTTTGTTCGTGCTCGTCGAGCAGTTCATCCAACGCCATCGTCTACTGCCAGTGTGTCCTGTCCGCAGCCGATGGCGGGACAAGCGGAGCGGTCGGGAACGCCCGGCGTCGACGGCCGGGCGCGCATTCCACCGGTCCGCTTGCGGCGCTACTGGCCGATCGGCTCGATGGAGCCGTCAGAGGATACCGTAAAGCGCGCGACGTTCGCTCGCTGGAAGGCAGACAGATCCTGAACGCTGCCGTTGCCCCTGACCTCGACCGAACCGGCGTTGCCGAGCACGACGCGGCCGACCTCACCGCGGGCGTAGTCGCGGCGTTCGCCGGCCTTGAGCAGGCCGCGTTCGAGTACGCCGCCATCAGCCGCGAAGATTTCCACCCAGCTGTCTTCCGAGAAACGCAGCGACAGCGCGGAGACCTGTTCATTGTGCTTGGCCGCGCGCGGCGGCAGCGAGGCCATCGAGGCCACCAGCGGGCGCGGGCCGCTGTCCGCCTGCCCGTTGCCCTGCGGGCGCACAGGCGCGGGCGAGGTCGCCGTCGTCGGCAGATCGAGCGAGGCATCGACGCGGATCTGCGAGTCCAGGTGCGAACGCGTTGCCATCCACACCGGCACCGCGATCAGCGCGGTGATCACGATGTAGACCATGCGGCCCATCATCCTGTCGGCGACGCGGCGCAGGGGCGGCGTGAATGTGCGCGGTTCGAGGCGGGCGGGTTCGATCGGCACCGAGCGGGACGCCGCGGGTAGTTCGTCGTCGATGCGCACGCCCAGCAGGCGCGCGTAGCTGCGCAGCTGGCCGCGGACGAACACGGGCGCGTCGAGGCGGTCCCAGTCTCCGGCTTCGAGCGACTCGATCACCCGTACGGGCATCTTCAGGCGCTGCGCCACGTCGGCGACGGCCAGGCCGGCGGCCTCGCGCGCCTTGCGCAGGCGCTCCCCGCTGCCGCGCTCGGACTGGCCAGCCATTGGGTCGGACGAGTTCATGGTGTGCTGCTTTCCCCTGGAAGCGCGTTCCCTGCTTGCGGAAACTCCGTCCTCAGCCGGCGAACATAACGGGCGGCGGCAGTGCTGTCGCCGAGTTTTTCTTCAATTCGTGACGCCAGTTCGAGTGTGGCCGGCGTTGCCGGCGCGGCGGAGAGCCGGCGCTCGGAAAAGGCGCGGGCCTCGAAGTAACTCCCCTGGCGGAACTGGTGCTCGGCCATTGCCGCCAGCGCAACGGCATTGGCCGGGTCCAGCTGGAGCGCCGCGCGCAGGTCGCGCTCGACGCGATCGTGCTGTCCGGCGATGGCGGCGCAGGCGCCGGCGTTGGCAAGGGCGCCCGCGCGATCGCCGTAGTTGGGGTCGGTGATGGCGTCGTCGAACCAGCGCAGCGACTCCGCCGCACGGTCGTTGCCGCACAACCAGGCGCCGTAGTTGTTGTAGGTGGCACCCGACGGCCCCAGCTTCGCGGCCTCCGCGTAATGGCTGCCGGCCAGTTCGGCCCGTCCCTGGCGGCTCGCGATGAAGGCCATCACGGTATGGGATTCGGGGAGCGAGGGGTCGGCCTTGAGTGCCGCCCGGGCCTCCGTGGCCGCGCCGTCGAGATTGCCGGCCTGCAGCTGCTGGCTGGCCGCCGATGCGCGGCGGCGCGCCTCCATCTTGCGCTTGCTGGCTTCGGTTTCCTTGAAGCTGTACTCCGGCGCAACCCGGTCCATGCCCTTGCGCTCCGCGCTCGGCTTGACGAAGGTCAGCCGCGAACAGGCCGTCGCCAGCAGGGCGAACGCCGCCGCGAGCAGGAGCAGGTCACGCCGCCGCATCGACGCCTCCGGCCTGCAGCTTCTTGCGGAACTCCGCCTGGCGGCGGGTGCGGTCCATCACCTGGCCCTTGAGCTGTCCGCAGGCGGCGTCGATGTCGTCGCCGCGGGTGCGCCGCACCGGCGCGATCCGCCCGGCCTCGTTGAGCAGCTTCTGGAAGCGGCGGATGGCCGCGTCGTCGGGGCGCTGGAAGCGCGTGCCCGGGAACGGGTTGAACGGGATCAGGTTGACCTTGGCCGCGTCCTTCATCTGCAGCCGGTTGTCGAACTCGCGCATCAGCCGCACCAGTTCGCGCGCCTGCGCGGGCTGGTCGTTGACGTCCTTCATCAGCGTGTATTCGAAGGTCACCGACTCGCCGCGCTTGCGCTGCGCATAGCGCACGCAGGCGTCCATCAGTTCGGCGATCGGATACTTCTTGTTGAGCGGCACCAGCTCGGTGCGCAGTTCGTCGGTGGGCGCGTGCAGCGACACCGCCAGCGACACGTCGCTGACTTCGCCCAGCTTGTCGATCATCGGCACGAGGCCGGCGGTCGACAGCGTGACCCGCTTGTTCGCCAGGCCGTAGCCGAGGTCGTCGCGCATCACGCTCATCGCGCGCACGACGTTGTCGAAGTTCATGAGCGGCTCGCCCATGCCCATCATCACAACGTTGGTCAGCCGGCGCTGCTTGTGCGGGACGTTGCCGAGGTGGCGCGCGGCCACCCACACCTGGCCGATGATCTCGGCGGTGGACAGGTTGCGGTTGAAGCCCTGGGTCGCGGTCGAGCAGAACTGGCAGTTGAGCGCGCAGCCCACCTGCGAGGACACGCACAGCGTGCCGCGCCCCTTGTCGGGGATGTAGACGGTTTCAATGGCGTTGCTGCCGTCCATCGCCAGCAGCCACTTGTGGGTGCCGTCGCTGGATGGCTTCTCGAACTGGACCAGCGGCACGCGCACTTCGGCGTGCTGCTGCAGCTTGGCGCGCAGCGCCTTGCCCAGGTCCGTCATTTCATCGAAGGCGGTGACGTGGCGGTGGTGGATCCACTTCATCACCTGGTGCGCGCGGAAACGCTTCTCGCCGAGGGTGTCGGCGAAGAAGCGCTCCAGGCCCTCGCGGTCGAGGTCGAGCAGGTTCTGCTTCGTGCTGGCTGCGACGTCGCTCACGAGGGCATCAGGCCATCAACGCGAAAAGATTTCGGTGCTGGCGAAGAAGTACGCGATCTCGACCGCAGCCGTTTCCGGCGCGTCCGAACCGTGCACCGCGTTGGCGTCGATGCTGTCGGCGAAGTCGGCCCGGATCGTGCCCGGCGCCGCATCCTTCGGGTTGGTCGCGCCCATCAGCTCGCGGTTCTTCGCGATCGCGTTCTCGCCTTCCAGCGCCTGGATCATCACCGGGCCGCTGATCATGAACTCGACCAGCGCATTGAAGAACGGACGTTCGCGATGCACGGCGTAGAAGCCTTCGGCTTCCTTGCGCGAGAGGTGCTTCATCTTCGAGGCAACGACCTTCAGGCCGCCCTTCTCGAAACGCGAATAGATCTCGCCGATGACGTTCTTCGCGACGGCATCGGGCTTGATGATTGACAGGGTGCGCTCCAGCGCCATTTGCTCTCTCCGGGCAGGGGCCGCTCGCTCGGGAACGGCCAGATTAACATGGAAAAACCCGCGTGGGGACGCGGGTTTAGCCGACATGGCTGCGGTAATTCTATCGGATTGTCCGGCAACGCAGCACCCCGGTGTTTGCGCTCGGTCCGGTCGCGGCCTATGATCAAACAAGCGTTTGATTGATCCTTTGGGGGCTTCGTGGCGGGACCGCAGTTTTCGACCAAGGACCGGATCCTCGGCGCGGCCGAGGAGTTGTTCGCCCAGCACGGGTTCTCCGGCACCTCGCTGCGCCAGGTGACCAGCCGCGCCGACGTCAACATCGCCGCGGTCAACTACCACTTCGGCAGCAAGGAGAACCTCGTCAACGAGGTCTTCCGCCGGCGCATGGACGTGATGAGCGGCCAGCGCATGGAGCGCCTGCACCTAGCGCTGGCCGAACGCCCCGGGGAGATCGAGCCGATCCTCGCCGCCTTCGTCGAGCCCGCGCTGGACATGGCCCAGGACCGCCACGGCGGCGCCTTCATCCGCGTCATCGCCCGCGCCTACGCCGAGAAGAACGATGGCCTGCGCAAGTTCCTCTCGGACCAGTACGGCCACGTGCAGCGCGAGTTCGCCCGGGCACTGGCCGGCTGCCTGCCGCGGCTGAGCAAGGAGGAGCTGTACTGGCGGCTCGACTTCCTCGGCGGGGCGCTGACCTATGCCATGGCCGACTTCGGGCTCATCAAGCGGCCCTCCGGGGTCGGCGAGGCCGCGCACCGCCAGCGCGCGGCGCAGGAGCTGATCCGTTTCACCGCAGCCGGTTTCAAGGCTTGATCCGGCCCGCTATTTCTTTTGATAAACAGATGGATACAGAACATGTCTGAGAAACTGCTTGTACGACGCGCCGCGGTCCTCGGCGCCGGCGTGATGGGCGCGCAGATCGCGGCGCACCTGACCAACGCCGGCGTCGACACCGTGCTGTTCGACCTGCCGGCCAAGGAAGGCGACCCGAACGGCGTCGTGACCAGGGCCCTGGCCAACCTCGGCAAGCTCAGCCCTGCCCCGCTCGCCGGCAAATCGCTGGCCGAGGCGATCACGCCGGCCAACTACGAGACCGGGCTGGACCTGCTCAAGGACTGCGACCTGCTCATCGAGGCGATCGCCGAGCGGATGGACTGGAAGCAGGACCTCTACAGGAAGATCGCACCGTTCGTGCCCGCCCACGCGGTGCTGGCCAGCAACACTTCCGGCCTTGGAATCAACAAGTTGGCCGAAGTTCTTCCAGAAGAACTTCGCCATCGGTTCTGCGGCGTGCACTTCTTCAACCCGCCGCGCTACATGCATCTGGCGGAGCTGATCCCGGCGAAGACGACCGACAAGGCCGTGCTGGAGGGGCTGGAGACCTTCCTGACCAGCGTCCTCGGCAAGGGCGTGGTCTACGCCAAGGACACGCCGAACTTCATCGGCAACCGGATCGGCGTGTTCTCGATCCTGGCCACGGCCCACCACACCGGCGAGTTCGAACTTGGTTTCGACGAGGTCGACGCCATCACCGGCCCGCTGATCGGCCGGCCGAAGTCGGCGACCTACCGCACCTCGGACGTGGTTGGCCTGGACACCATGGCCCACGTCATCAAGACCATGGCCGATACCCTGCCCGACGATCCCTGGCACCAGTATTTCAAGTCGCCGAAGTGGCTGGAAGCGCTGGTCGCCAAGGGCGCGCTGGGCCAGAAGACCGGCGCCGGCATCTTCCGCAAGGTCGGCAAGGACATCGTGGTCCTCGACCTCGGGAAGCAGGACTATCGCCCGGCCGACCGCGTCGCGGCGCCGGAAGTGGTCGATATCCTCAAGACGAAGAACCCGGCCGAGAAGTTCGCGAAGCTGCGCGAGAGCCAGCACCCGCAGGCGCAGTTCCTGTGGGCCGTGTTCCGCGACCTGTTCCACTACAGCGCCTACCACCTGTCCGACATCGCCGAGACCGCGCGCGACGTCGACCTCGCGATCCGCTGGGGCTACGGCTGGTCGCTGGGCCCGTTCGAAACCTGGCAGGCCGCGGGCTGGAAGCAGGTCGCACAGTGGATCGCCGACGACATCGTCGCCGGCAAGGCGATGAGCAGCGCGCCCCTGCCCGACTGGGTGTTCGACGGCCGCGAGGGCGTGCACGCCGGCGAAGGCAGCTACAGCCCGGGCAAGAACGCCAAGCTGCCGCGCTCCTCGCTGGACGTGTACAAGCGCCAGCGCTTCCCCGATCCGCTGCTGGGCGAGTCGTTCCCGCAGGGCGAGACGGTGTTCGAGAACGACGGCGTGCGCCTGTGGACCGATGGCGACGACGTCGGCGTGGTCAGCTTCAAGACCAAGATGCACACCGTGTCCGACGCGGTGCTGGATGGCCTGCAGGAGGCGATCGGCATCGCCGAGAACAAGTTCGCGGGACTGGTGATCTGGCAGCCGAAGGAACCCTTCTCCGCCGGCGCCGACCTCGCCGGCGCGCTGGGCCTGCTGCAGGCCGGCAAGGTCGATGCCTTCGAGGCGATGGTCGCCAACTTCCAGGCCAACAGCCAGCGGATCAAGTATTCGCTGGTGCCGGTGGTGTCCGCGGTCCGCGGGCTGGCGCTGGGCGGCGGCTGCGAGTTCCAGATGCACAGTGCGCGCACGGTTGCGCATCTCGAGAGCTACATCGGGCTGGTGGAAGCCGGCGTCGGCCTGCTGCCGGCGGGCGGTGGCCTGAAGGAAATCGCGGTGCGCGCCTCGCAGGCCGCGGGTCCGGGCGGCGACGTGTTCACCGAGCTGAAGAAGACCTTCGAGACCGTGGCGATGGCCAAGGTCTCGACGTCCGCGGTCGAGGCCAAGGAGCTGGGACTGCTGCGCGCGAACGACAAGGTCGCGTTCAACGCCTACGAGCTGCTGCACACCGCCAGGCAGGAAGCCCGCGCGCTGGCCGAAACCGGCTACCGCCCGCCCCTGCCCGCGCGCCGCATCCAGGTCGCCGGCGACGTCGGCATCGCCACCTTCCGCATGCTGCTGGTGAACATGCTCGAAGGCCGCTTCATCAGCCCCTACGACGACGAGATCGCCACCCGCATCGCCACCGTGCTGTGCGGCGGCGAGGTCGACCGCGGCGCGATCGTCGACGAGGAGTGGCTGCTCAAGCTCGAGCGCAGGCACTTCGTCGAACTGGCGCAGCAGGAAAAGACGCAGGCGCGCATCGCGCACATGCTCAAGACCGGGAAGCCCCTGCGCAACTGACGTTGCGCGGGAGACGGGATTGGGGATTCGGGATTCGCGACAGCGGATTCCGGCTTCCCACTCCTCCAGAACATTCCGCCGGGCGCAGGTCGTTCGGGAAAGCAGGATCCGCGTTTGCGAATCCCCAATCCCGAATCCCCAATCCCGGCTTTCGGAGAAAGCCATGACCAGACAAATCCAGGACGCCTACATCGTCGCCGCCACCCGCACCCCGGTCGGCAAGGCCCCGAAGGGCGTGTTCCGCAACACCCGTTCCGACGACATGCTGGCGCACGTGCTCAAGGCCGTCGTCGCGCAGGCGCCGGGCATCGACGTCGGCCGCATCGATGACGCCATCATCGGCTGCGCCATGCCCGAGGGCGAGCAAGGCATGAACGTGGCGCGCATCGGCGTGCTGCTGGCCGGCCTGCCGGACACCGTTGCCGCGCAGACCGTCAATCGCTTCTGCTCCTCGGGCCTGCAGGCCGTGGCGCTGGCGGCCGACCAGATCCGGCTCGGCAACGCCGACCTGATGCTGGCCGGCGGCACAGAGTCGATGTCGATGGTGCCGATGATGGGCAACAAGGTCGCGCTGTCGCCCAGCGTGTTCAAGGACGACCACGTGGCCATCGCCTACGGCATGGGCATCACCGCCGAGAAGGTCGCCGAGGAATGGAAGGTCTCGCGCGAGGAGCAGGATGCCTTCGCCGTCGCCTCGCACCGGAAGGCGCTGGCGGCACAGGCGGCCGGCGAGTTCGCGCAGGAGATCACGCCGTATGAGGTCGTCTCGCACCTGCCCGATCTCGCCGGCAACACGGTGCGGCTGAAGAAGCTGCTGGTCGAGCACGACGAAGGTCCGCGCGTGGATACCTCGCCGGAAGGACTGGCGAAGCTGCGCACGGTGTTCCGCAACGGCCAGTTCGGCGGTTCGGTGACGGCCGGCAATTCCTCGCAGATGAGCGACGGCGCCGCCGGCGTGCTGCTGGCCTCGGAGCAGGCGGTCAAGGACTACGGCCTGACGCCGCTGGCGCGCTTCGTCAGCTTCTCGGTGGCCGGCGTGCGGCCGGAGGTGATGGGCATCGGCCCGATCGCCGCGATCCCGAAGGCGCTCAGGCAGGCGGGACTGACGAAGGACCAGATCGACTGGATCGAGCTCAACGAGGCCTTCGCCGCGCAGGCGCTGGCGGTGATCCGCGATTCCGGGCTGGACCCGGACAAGGTCAACCCACTGGGCGGCGCGATTGCGCTTGGCCACCCGCTGGGCGCGACCGGCGCGATCCGCACCGCCACCATCGTCCATGGCCTGCGCCGCCGCCAGCAGAAGTACGGCATGGTGACGATGTGCATCGGCACCGGCATGGGCGCGGCGGGGATCTTCGAGGCGCTCTGAGCGGGCTATCCGCCGCAGCAATGAAGACGGCGCCTCTGAGGCGCCGTTCTTTTGTCGGCTGCCAGGAACGCCCGGCAGAATGTCATCCCTCCCCCCGGAATTGAGATCCGGGGGGGAAGGATTTTGCTTACTGAAGTCTGACGGTAGATCCCTCGCTGCGCTCGGGATGACATCCAGTTGGACACTTCGTCCTGCTGGACGCTCCAAGCCGGAGACGCAGCGCACTCAGCTGATGTCGGTAACGCCCAGTTCCCGCAGCGCGCGCGCCATGCTGTCGCGGGCGTCGTCGCTGATCTTCTCGTGGTCCAGCGCGAAGCGGATCGTGGCCTCGACCAGGCCGATGTGCGTGCCGCAGTCGAAGCGCGTGCCGCGGAAGCGGTAGGCGTCCACCTGGTGGTCCTGGATGAGGCTCGCGATCGCATCGGTCAGCTGGATCTCGCCGCCGGCGCCGCGGCCGGTGTTCTCGAGGTGGTCGAAGATCGACCCCGGCAGGATATAGCGGCCGACCACGGCCAGCGTGCTCGGCGCATCCTCCGGCTTCGGCTTCTCGACGATGCGGCGAATCGCACCATGGCGGTCGCGGAAGCCGTCAGTGGCGACGATGCCATAGCTGGCGGTCTGCTCCTGCGGCACGTCCTGTACCGCGATCGCACCGACGTCGTTGGCCTCGGCGTGGTCGGCCATCTGCTTCAGCGCGCCGGCGCCGTCCCTGTTCCAGATCAGGTCGTCGGGCAGCAGCACGGCGAACGGCTCGTCGCCGATCACCGGCCTGGCGCACAGCACCGCGTGCCCCAGTCCGAGCGCCTCGGCCTGGGTGACGAACACCGCGCGCACGCCCTCGGGCAGCACGTTGCGCACCAGTTCCAGCTGCTCGAACTTGCCCGACTTCTCCAGCTTCTGCTCGAGTTCGTAGGCCTTGTCGAAATAGTCGGCCACCGCGTGCTTGTAGCGGTTGGTGACGAACACCAGCGTGTCACAGCCGGCTTCGATGGCTTCGTCGACCGCGTACTGGATCAGCGGCCGGTCGACGATCGGCAACATTTCCTTGGGCACGGTCTTGGTCGCGGGGAGGAACCGCGTTCCCAGTCCCGCGACCGGGAACACGGCTTTGCGGATGCGTTTGCTCATGTCCTGCGGGCCTGTCTTGCGGGGAAGGCAACGACCGTGCCGGCGACTTCGCGTGCCGGCGCGTCAGTGGCGGGCCGGAACTCGGGCAGCGTTTCGCGCAGCAGCAGGGCCAGCGCGTCGATGTCGAACACGGACACCGACTCGCGCATGCGCACGATCGCCTGCTGGATCTTCTCGCCGGAGATCGAACGCGCCTCGGCCTGCAGGATCTTCGGGTGAACGGTCGGGCGATAGCGCTCGTCGGCGTGGAACAGCGTCTCGTGCAGCTTCTCGCCGGGGCGCAGCCCGGTGTAGACGATCGCGATGTCCCGCTCGGGCTGCTTGCCGGCGAGGCGGATCATCTGCTCGGCCAGCAGGCGGATCGGCACCGGTTCGCCCATGTCGAGCGTGTAGATCGCCTCGCGCGAGCCGATCGCGACCGACTGCATGATCAGCTGGCAGGCTTCGGGGATGGTCATGAAGTAGCGGGTGACGTCCGGGTCGGTAACCGTGACCGGCCCACCGGTGCGGATCTGTTCGCGGAACAGCGGCACCACGCTGCCGGCCGAATCGAGCACGTTGCCGAAGCGCACGGTGACGAAGTGGGTGCCGTCGGGCTCGGCCAGCGACTGGCAGACCATCTCGGCCAGGCGCTTGGTCGCACCGAGCACGTTGACCGGGTCGACCGCCTTGTCGGTGGAAATCAGCACGAAGGTGCCGACCCTGGCCGCGGCCGCCTCGCGGGCCACGACTTCGGTCGCCAGGACGTTGTTGCGCACCGCCTCGCGCAGTTGCCCTTCCAGCACCGGCACCTGCTTGTAGGCCGCCGCGTGGAACACCGCGTCCGGGCTGGAGAGGCCGAGCGCATGGCGCATCACGGCCGGGTCGCCGCAGTCGCCGAGGACCGGCACGCACTGGATCTGCGGGAAGTCGCGGCGCAGTTCGGATTCGGTCTTGATCAGCGCGAGCTCGTCGATCTCGACCAGCGCGATCCGACTCGCGCCGTGGCGCGCGCACTGCCGGCACAGCTCGCCACCGATCGACCCGCCGGCGCCGGTGACCAGCACGCTGCGCCCGCCGAGCCAGCCACGGATCGCCTTCCAGTCCGGCGTCACCGGCTTGCGGCCGAGCAGGTCCTCGATCGCGACTTCCTTTAGCTCGCCGGGCAGCGACCGCCCCTCGAGCATGTCGTCGAGCCGGGGCACGGTGCGGAACGGCAGGCCGGTGCTCTCGCAGGCGGCCACGACGCGGCGCATGGTCGCGGCGTCGACCGAGGGCATCGCGATCACCAGCAGTCTCGCAGCGGTTTCCGGCGCGATCTTGCCGACGTCGTCGATCTTCCCCAGCACCGGTACACCCTGCAGCCGGCTGCCGCGCAGCTTGGCGGCGTCGTCGAGGAAGCCGACAGGCACGTACGCGCCCGCACGGCGCAGGTCGCGGACCAGGGTCTCGCCGGCCTGCCCCGCGCCGAGGATCAGCACCCGCAGCGCGGCCTTGTCGGTACGCGCGAGGCCGTGGTCCTTCCAGGCCCGGTACAGCAGGCGCGGCATGCCCAGCATCGCGGTCAGCAGCAGCGGGTATAGCAGCAGCACCGAGCGCGGCACCTGGGCCAGCCGGTTGTAGGCGAACAGCACCAGCATGATCGCCATCAGGCCGATCACCGATGCCTTCAGGATATTGAGCAGGTCCGGCAGGCTTGCGAAGCGCCAGACCCCGCGATACAGGCCGACCTGCCAGAACACGGCGCCCTGCGCGGCGAGCACCAGCAGGATTTCGGTCGACAGCCAGGGGGTCGAGGGGACGACGGGCAGCATCGAGTAGCGGAACTGGTGCAGGCCCAGCCAGCACAGCCAGACCATGCACAGGTCGTGGGCAACCACCGCCATCCTCGGCGCCGTGGTGCTGACCCGATCCTTCCAGTTGACCATCTTCAGGGCTTCCCGTCTCTGAGGCTGTCCGGTGTGTCACGCACGCGGCGTTCGCGAAGCAGCATCCATGCCAGCCCCCCTGCTGCAGTGAACATCACGTACGTTGACATGATACGCGCGGAACTCCATGAATGCATGGCAAACATGGCCAGTACGGCCACGAGCACGGTGATGGCGTAGGCCAGCGTCACCACGGCGTGGCTACCCGCCCGCCGTGCCCACGCCTGATAGGCATGCTGCACATGCGGCCGCCACCAGGCCTCGCCGCGCACCATGCGCGCAAGCAGTGTCAAGGATGCGTCAAGGAGGAACGGCAGCAGAGGGAACAGCAGCAGCACGCGGCCGTCGAACCCGCGATGCATCGATGCCAGGGCCAGCAGTGCGGCAAGTGCGTAGCCCAGCGCGCCACTGCCGACGTCGCCGAGGAAGATCCGCGCCCTGGGGAAGTTGAACGGCAGGAAGCCGCAGGCCCCTGCGGCCAGCGCAAGGCCGAACCAGAACACAGGCCCCTCGCCCACGAACAACGCCCAGGCCGCGGCGACCAGGATCGCCTGGCTGGTGGCGATGCCGTCGATGCCGTCCATGAAGTTCCAGACGTTGGTCAATACCACCGCCGCGACGAACGCGGTGGCCATGTCTTCCCGTCCGCCGCCTTGCAGGCCCAGCGCCACCGCCAGCAAAGCGGCCGCGAACACGTGCACGCACAGGCGCAGCAGCGGCGAAAGCGGCCGGTGGTCGTCGATCCAGCCGATGCCGGCCACCAGCGCGAGGCCGCCCGCGGCCAGGGCGATGGACGGCAGGTGGCCGGGCGCAGCGACCGCCAGCGCGGCCGCGGCCAGCAGCAGGACGACTACGATGGAGATGCCGCCGCCCCTGGGCGTTGCGGCGTGGTGGCTGCGGCGCTCGCCGGGCTGGTCGATCAGGCGACGGTGCAGCGCATAGCGCCGTGCCATCCAGGTCGATGCGCAGCCGATCGCGAAGCCCGCCAAGAGCCAGAGAGCAAGTAGCGCCGCGTGGGGCATCAGACCACGGCGTAGTTCAGCAGCGGCTTGATCGTGCCCCACTCCTTGCAGCTCGGGCACTGCCAGTGGTGGCTGCGCGCACCGAAGCCGCAGCGATTGCAGCGATAGCTCGGGTTGCGCACGAGCAGTTGCTCGGTGATCAGCCGCAGGTCCTGCAGGGTCGCGGCGAGGTTGCTGTTCTCGGCCAGGGTCAGGTCGATCAGGGCCGCTTCGCCGCGCACGGACGGGCGGTCCTTCAGCTGCTGCGCCAGGTAGCCGCGCGCGGCGGGCACGCCGTCCTGCCGCTCCACCAGCCGGGTCAGCGCCAGCACCGGCGCGATGCCGCGGTAGTGCTCGCTCATCTCGGCCAGGAACTTGCGCGCGCCGGACGTGTCGCCGACGCGCTCGTAGGCGGCCAGCAGCGCCGGCAGCACCTCCGGCAGGAAATCGGTGTCGTGCCGGGCGGCGCGTTCGTAGGCGCGGATCGCGGCCGCATCGTTGCCGGCGTCGGTTTCGAGCCGGCCTTCGAGGATGCCCGCGCGCACCGACTTCGAATCGGCGGCATAGGCGCGCGCCACGGCGGCGCGGGCGCCTTCCGCATCCCCGGCCAGGCGCAGGCGGTCGGCCAGCTCGCACTCGAACTGCGCGATCAGCCTGCCCATCGGCTCGCCGGTCGCCGCTTCGTAGCGGGTCGCGTTCTCGATCGCCTTCGCCCAGTCGCGCTCGGCCTCGTAGATGCCGATCAGGTGCTTGAGCGCCTGCGGCGCGCGCTGGTCGATCTTGGCCAGGTCGGTGAACACCACTTCGGCGCGGTCGAGCAGGCCGGACTTCATGTAGTCCTCGCCCAGCGCCAGCAGCGCCTGAACCTTCTGCGGGTCGCTGAGGTCGGGGCGCTGCGCCAGGCCCTGGTGCAGCCGGATCGCGCGGTCGACCTCGCCGCGTCGGCGGAACAGGTGGCCGAGCGCGAGCTGGGTCTCGAAGGTTTCCTTGTCGAGCTCGGCGATGTGCAGGAACAGCTCGATCGCCTTGTCCGGCTGCTCGTTGAGCAGGTAGTTCAGGCCGCGGAAGTAGGTGGTCGACAGCCGGCTGACCTGGGTGTCGCTGTGGCGCTCGCCGCCGCGGCGCCCGATCACCCAGCCGCTCAGCGCGGCGATCGGCAGCAGCAGGAAGAACCAGAACCACTCGGTGACGAAGGCCATGGCGCTCAGACTCCCATGTCGTAGGGCGGAGGCGGCGCGTCATCGCGCGCGCGTTCGCGTTTGAGTTCACGGCGCAGCGGGACGACCACGCCCAGCGCCAGCATCAGTCCGCCGCAGAGCACGCCGACGAGCAGCGCCGCCAGCACCAGTACGCCCAGGCCGGCATCGAGGCCGGCAAAACCGAGGTCGAGCGTGACCTGTTGCTGGTTCAGCGCGCCGATGGCGAGGCCGAGCACGGCAAACAGGAGGGCGATGAGGATCCGGAGCAGTCGCATGGCGCGGGAAACCGACGCGGACCCGCGCCCTACTCCTCGACCGGCAGCGGAATCACGGCGGTGACGCGCTCGCGCAGTTCCTTGCCGGGCTTGAAATGGGGGACATGCTTGCCGGGCAGCGCCACGGCGTCGCCGGTCTTGGGGTTGCGTCCGGTGCGCGGTGGACGGAAGTGCAGCGAGAAACTGCCAAAGCCGCGGATCTCGATGCGATCGCCGTGCGCGAGCGAGCCGGCCATCATCTCCAGCAGCGACTTGACCGCCAGATCGACATCGTCGGCCTTCAGGTGCGCCTGGCGCTGGGTCAGGATCTCGATCAGTTCCGATTTGGTCATCGTCGACGCGCCCGTGGAAGGTCGGAAGGACGGCCCGGCAACAGCCCGGGCCGCCCGCCTGGTTCAAGCGCCCGGCCGCGCACGGCCGGGCGTCTGCGGCTTGCGCCGCAAGTCCACTTACTCGGATTTGTTTTCCAGCTGTTCGCGCAGCAGCGCACCCAGCTTGGTGGTGCCGCTGGAGGCTTCCGCCGCGACCTTGTTGTACTCGGCCAGGGTCTCGGCGGCCTCGGCCTCGTCCTTGGCGCGGATCGACAGCTGCAGCAGGCGGCTCTTGCGGTCCTGGCCGACGTACTTGGCCTCGACCGTGTCGCCGACCTTCAGGTGCTGGCTGGCGTCGTCGACGCGGACGTCGGCGACATCGCGCGCGGCGACGTAGCCTTCCACGCCCTCGCCCAGGTCGATGGTCGCGCCCTTGGCGTCCACTTCCTTGACCGTGCCGCTGACCTTGGAGCCGCGCGGATGGCTGGCGAGGAACTGGCCGTACGGATCCTGCTCGAGCTGCTTGACGCCGAGCGAGATGCGCTCGCGCTCCGGATCGACCGCCAGCACCACCGCTTCCATCGTGTCGCCCTTCTTGAAGTTGCGCGCGACTTCCTCGCCGGTGGAGTTCCAGCTGATGTCGGACAGGTGGATCAGGCCGTCGATGCCGCCGTCCAGGCCTATGAAGATGCCGAAGTCGGTGATCGACTTGATCTGGCCCTCGACCTTGTCGCCCTTCTTGTGGATGGCCGCGAAGGTCTCCCACGGGTTGGACGTGACCTGCTTGATGCCCAGCGAGATGCGGCGGCGCTCCTCGTCGACGTCCAGCACCATGACCTCGAGCTCGTCGCCGACCTGCACCACCTTGGACGGGTTGACGTTCTTGTTGGTCCAGTCCATCTCGGACACGTGCACCAGGCCCTCGACGCCCGGCTCGATCTCGACGAACGCGCCGTAGTCGGTGACGTTGGAGACCTTGCCGAACACGCGGGTGTTGGACGGGTAGCGGCGGGCGATGTTGTCCCACGGATCCTCGCCCAGCTGCTTCAGGCCGAGGCTGACGCGGTTGCGCTCGCGGTCGTACTTGAGCACGCGCACGTCCAGCTCCTGGCCGACTTCAACGACCTCGGACGGATGGCGCACGCGCTTCCAGGCCATGTCGGTGATGTGCAGCAGGCCGTCGATGCCGCCGAGGTCGACGAAGGCGCCGTAGTCGGTGAGGTTCTTGACCACACCCTTGAGCACCGCGCCCTCGACCAGCTTCTCCATCAGCTGCTCGCGCTCTTCCGAGTGCTCGCTCTCGACCACCGCGCGGCGGGAGACGACCACGTTGTTGCGCTTGCGGTCGAGCTTGATGAGCTTGAACTCGAGCTCCTTGCCCTCGAGGTACACCGGGTCGCGGACCGGGCGCACGTCGACCAGCGAGCCCGGCAGGAACGCGCGGACGTCCTTGATGTCGACGGTGAAGCCGCCCTTCACCTTGCCGCTGATGCGGCCGACGATGGTCTCGTTCTTCTCGAGCGCTTCTTCCAGTTCGTCCCAGACCATGGCGCGCTTGGCCTTCTCGCGCGACAGCACGGTCTCGCCGAAGCCGTTCTCTAGGGAATCGAGGGCGACCTTGACGATGTCGCCCTCGGCGACGTCGATCTCGCCGGCGTCGTTACGGAACTGTTCGATCGGCACGATGCCTTCGGACTTGAGGCCGGCGTTGATGACGACGACGTCCGTGCGCACCTGGATCACGGTGCCGGTGACGATCGCGCCGGGCTTGAGCTTGGCGAGGTTCGCCTGGCTGGCTTCGAACAGTTCTGCGAATGATTCGGTCATTTCAAAATCTCGGTTGATGACACAGATCGCGTGCCCGTGGTGCGGGCCCTGCGATCCACCCGTTTGTCGGCCTGCGCGGGATTGCGTGTGGCCGTGAGTGTTGTGGTGGATGGAACCCGCGCGGGAACTTCCCGTGCGGGACGGTTGTCTGCCTTGTTCGGTCCCGGCCGGACGCGGCACCTGCCCGTCCGTGGCCTTCCCCGCGAAAGGGAACGCCACGACCGGGGCAGCCGCCGTGGAACGGCGGCTACGGCGCCACGAGGGCCAGCACGCGCCCGACGACCGCTTCGATGCCGAGGCCGGTGGTGTCGATGTGGACGGCGTCTTCGGCCGGCCGCAGCGGCGCCACCGTGCGGCTGGCGTCACGGGCGTCGCGGGCGAGGATCTCGCGCAGCAGACCGTCCATTGTGACGGAAACCCCCTTGTCCTTCAACTGTTTATAGCGCCTTTCGGCGCGCTCATCCGCGCTGGCGGTCAGGAACACCTTGTAAGGGGCATCCGGGAAGATCACCGTGCCCATGTCGCGGCCGTCGGCGACCAGCCCCGGCGGCCGGCGGAACGCGCGCTGGCGGTCCTTCAGCGCGGCGCGGACCTCGGGGATGGCGGCGATCGCCGAAGCGGCGGCACCGGCGGTCTCGGTGCGCAGCTCGTCGGTGGCGTCATGGCCGTTGACGATCACCCGCAGGTCGCCGTCTTCCGGCTCCTGGAACCCGATTTCGGTGTCGAACGTGCAGCGCACCAACGCGCCGGCGTCGTCGAGGTCGAGGTCGGCCCAGCCGGCGGCGACGCCGACCGCCCGGTACAGCGCGCCGGAGTCGAGGTAGTGCCAGCCCAGCCGCTGGGCGACCAGCCGACTGATGGTGCCCTTGCCGGACCCGGACGGGCCGTCGATGGTGAGGACGGGAATGGTGTCAGGCATGGGTGGAAGCAGGGATGGGAGACAGCGGGATTATGTCGCAGCGCGACATCCTTGCCCCGCTCCGTCCGGCCTCCTGTTGCCGGAGGCGGCAAGCGCTTGAATCTCCGGAGAAATGCCCGCTATAATGCGCGGCTTCGTTTTCCAACCCCGCTTTTTGAGGTCTGTCATGAAGGTCCTGTCCTCCCTGAAGTCGGCGAAGGCCCGTCACCGCGACTGCAAGGTCGTTCGTCGCCGCGGCAAGGTCTTCGTGATCTGCAAGTCGAACCCGCGTTTCAAGGCGCGCCAGCGCTGATCCGCGCGACCCGCCCCGGCACGCCGGGCGTTTCGGGTCCAATGCCGTACGCAGGAGGCCGCAGCGATGCGGCCTTTTTGCGTGCCCGGGCGCAAGAGTCGACGGCAGGAAGCGGTTCGCGACGCCGCGCAACCCGGTTCGCCGACACAGCGCCCGGCGTCCGAATCTGATACAACGCCCGGGCCCATTCTCCGCCCGCCGATCACAGAGGAATCCAGACCATGCGCCTGTCCGCCTGCCTCGTCCTGTCCGCGCTGCTCTGCGTCGCGGGCACCGCTTCCGCCGATACCCTGCTGGTCCAACGCGCCCAGGCCAAGTCGCAGGTCGCCCTGCCCGCGCGAGGTCAAAGCACTGCCCAGGTCGAAGCCCGCTTCGGCGCGCCGACGCAGAAACTCGATCCGCGCGGCGGCCAGAAGCGCCAGTGGCCGACGATCAACCGCTGGGTCTACCCGGACTTCACCGTCTATTTCGAGCGCGACCGCGTCATCGACGCCGTACTCAACCAGGCCAGCGCCTCCGAAACCGGCCCGAAGCCGGCGATCCGCTGAAGCCGGACATCTTCCCGTACCGATGACCGAAGCGACATCGCGATTCCCCGCGGAGTGGGAGCCCCAGTCCGCGGTCCTGATCGCGTGGCCGAACGCCGATACCGACTGGGCCGAAAGGCTGGGCGAAGTCGAGGAAACCTACATCGCCCTGGTCGCGGCAATCACCCGCTTCCAGCCGGTCGTGGTCTGCGTCGCCGACGAGGACGTCGAGAGCTACGCGCAGGCGCGGCTGTCGTCCAACCGGATCGACATGGCGCGGGTGCGCTTCGTCGAGGTGCCCTACGACGACACATGGCTGCGCGACTCCGGCCCGATCAGCCTGCGCGAGGGTGACTCCTTCCGCCTGCTCGATTTTCGTTTCACCGGCTGGGGCGGCAAGTTCGACGCAAGCCGGGACGACCTGTTGGTGGAACGCCTCACCGGGATGGGAATCTTCTCGAAGAGCTCCAGGCAATCCATTGATTTTGCGTTGGAAGGCGGCGCCATCGAAACGGACGGCGCCGGCACGCTGCTGACCACCTGGCAGTGCCTGCACGAGCGCCATCCCGGCGCCAGCCGCGAAGAACTGACGGACAAGCTGGCCGCTTGGCTGCGACAGGATCGGGTGCTGTGGCTCGACCATGGCTATCTGGAAGGCGACGACACCGACGCGCACGTCGACACCCTCGCCCGCTTCGCCGCGCCCGACGCAATCGTGTTCCAGGCCTGCGACGCCCCCGGCGACAGCCATTACTCCGAACTGCAGGCGATGGCCGGCGAGATCGCCGCATTGCGCACCGCCGACGACCGTCCGTACCGGCTGTTCCCGCTGCCGTGGGCGGCGCCGATCCTGGACGGCGGCCGGCGCCTGGCGGCGTCCTACGCCAACTTCCTGGTCGTCAACGGCGCGGTGCTGATGCCGGCCTATGGCGATCCCGCCGACGCGGCCGCGGCCGCGGTGATGCAGCAGGCCTTCCCCGATCGCGAGATCGTGCAGGTGCCCTGCCGTCCGCTGATCTGGCAGAACGGCAGCCTGCATTGCGTGACCATGCAGTTGCCCGAAGGCCTGTTGGCCTGAGCGACACGCCTCAACGCGGCCCGACATCGCGGCCGCTCAGGGCGCGGGCGTGAAGCGCAGCGCGTGCAGGTCGATGCCGTCGACGCGGGCCTCGACCACGAGGGTGTTGTTCCCTTGCTGCAGTGCGAACGCCGCATCCTGCGCGACTGCTTCGCCATTGACGCGCAGGACCACGCCGCGTCCGCCGCCGCCTTCGACCGCCAGCCGATAGCGCCCGGCCTGGACCGCCTGCACGGTGTACTTGAGCCATTCGCCGGCCTGCAGACCTTCGACATAGGCGTTGCCCGCCGCGTCGAGGGCAAGATCGATGCCGTCATTGCGGTAGGTCATGCCGCGGTTCCAGGTGACGCGTTCGCCGCCTGTGGAGACGTGGTAGTTCGCCGGGGCGAGGCTCCGGTATGCGACGAGGTTGCGGCCCATGTCGAAATCGGCCGCCCGCAGGCGGCCGCCGTCGGCCGTGATCCGGTGCGGTTTGAACGGCACGCTCAACTCGCTGTGCGGCGCGCGGAACAGGGCGTCGACCACGTCGGGGTGCTGGACGTTGTGCTCGAACCGCACGTCATGGGTCGCGAACCGCATCAGCGCGGCCTCGGCATCCTCCGCGCGCGGCTTCGGGCCCTTGCCCTGCCAATAGTCGAGCAGTTCCCGGTACCCGGGGTTCGGCACGATCTGCAGCGGATTGTTGTAGCGGATCTTCTTCAGCGGCCACCACGCCCAGCCGATGCCCTCGGCCTCGACCAGCGCGACCGTGCGTGCGAACCAGTCGTTGGAGTTCTCGCCGGTCTCGCCGAGCCACAGCGGGATGCCGTGCTCGTGGCGCAGGGCGAGCGCGCCGGCGAGCGTGTCGGGCGTGGTGAAGTTCCAGTAGCGGTGGAAGCTGATGACGAGGTTGTCGTCCCACACTCCCTCGTCGAACACGCCTTCGTAGTTGTTGCCCCAGCAGTTGCCGGCGAGGAACACGATGTGGTTGCGGTCGACGGCGCGGATCGCACGCGTGGCGCGCACCAGGAACTCGCGCAGCGGCGCATTGCCCTTCTCGGCGCAGCCGTTGCGGTCGGCCTTGTCGGCGAAGCCCCAGTTCGGCTCGTTGATCAGGTCGTAGCCGCCGATGTGCGTTTCGTCGCGGTAGCGCTCGGCCAGCTTCACCCAGAGCGCGATCGCCTTGTCCTGGTTGGCCGGATCGTCCCAGAACGAAGGTTTGTCCGGGTCGCGGTCGGAGATATTGAGGTCGTTGCCCTGCCCGCCTGGTGCGGCGTGCAGGTCGAGGATCAGGACCATGTCGTTGGCCTTGACCCACGCCAGCAGTTCGTCGGTGCGGCGGAAGCCGTCCTCGAGCCAGGTGTGCTGGCCGGGCACCGGCTCCTGCTCGACCGGCAGCGTGTACAGCCCGTAGTGCATGGGTAGCCGCACCGAGTTGAAGCCCCAGGCCTTCATCGCGTCGATGTCGGCCTTGGTGGTGTGGTTGTCGAGCCAGGCAGCGTGGAACGCGCGCGTCTTCTCCGGGCCGATCAGCTTCTCGATCTCCGACAGGATCGCGCGCTGGGTGCCGAACTGCGAAAGCTCGAGCATGTAGCCCTCCTGCAGCATCCAGCCGCCCAGGCCCATGCCGCGCAGCAGGACGCGATCGCCGTTGCCGTCGACGATGTGCCGGCCCTCGGCCTTCAGGAAACCCCTGCCCATTGCGGGGAACGCCAGCTGCGCCACCGCCAGGAACAGCGCGCAGGCAAGCCCCGGCCTCGTTGTCTTCGTGGACATGTCGCCTCGTTTAGACTTCGCCGTATGGGGCCGGATCATCGCACGAGCCCCCGCACGACCGGCTCCATCCCGCCCCAGACCACAGGCCCGCCCCAGGCACATGAAGAAGACCACGCTCCCCGTCGCCCTGATCCAGGAACGCAACCACGGCGATGCCGACGCCAACCTGTCGGCGATCGAACGGCGCGTGGCGGAAGCCGCGAAGTCGGGCGCACGGCTGGTGCTGCTGCAGGAACTGCACAACGGCTGCTACTTCTGCCAGCACGAGTCGGTCTCCGAGTTCGACCTGGCCGAACCGATCCCCGGCCCGAGCACCGAGCGCCTCGGCAGGCTGGCGAAAGAGCACGGCGTGGTGCTGGTCAGCTCGCTGTTCGAGCGCCGCGCCGCCGGGCTGTACCACAACACCGCGGTGGTCTTCGAAACCGACGGCAGCGTCGCCGGCAAGTACCGCAAGATGCACATCCCCGACGACCCCGGCTTCTACGAGAAGTTCTACTTCACGCCGGGCGATCTCGGATTCACGCCGATCGACACCTCGGTCGGCCGCCTCGGCGTGCTGGTCTGCTGGGACCAGTGGTACCCGGAGGGCGCGCGGTTGATGGCGCTGGCCGGCGCGGAACTGCTGCTGTACCCGACCGCGATCGGCTGGGACCCGGACGACGCGCAGGACGAGAAGAACCGACAGCGCGACGCCTGGGTGCTGAGCCACCGCGGCCATGCCGTCGCCAACGGCCTGCCGGTACTGTCGTGCAATCGGGTCGGCCATGAAGTCTCGCCGCTCGGCACCGGCGGCATCGACTTCTGGGGCAACAGCCACGTGCTCGGCCCGCAGGGCGAGTTCATCGCCGAAGCCGGCGGCGAACCGCAGGTCCTGCTCGCCGAGGTCGACCTCGGCCGCAGCGAGCACGTGCGCCGGATCTGGCCGTTCCTGCGCGACCGCCGCATCGACGCCTATGACGGCCTGCTCAAGCGCTACCTCGACTAGGGAGGCGTCCCCCTGGGGTTTCCGGATGACGCCAGACCCCTTGTCATTCCGAACGCAAGTGAGAAGCACTCCACAACAGCCGAAGGCTGGTCAATCTGATGGGAAACCAGATCTCTCGCGGAGCCTGCCCTGAGCGAAGCCGAAGGGCCCGCGATGACAGTTCGATAGCCAATGAACTTGCGGGACGCCACACCAATATCCGTCAACGCCATGCCGCATCTGATACGTAACGCGAAGGACGCCGACGTGCCGACGATCGCGGCGATCTACGCCGACGAGGTCCGCGAACGCGTCAACACCTACGAGTACGACGTCCCCGACGAGGCGGAGATGCGTCGCCGCATGCGCGCGATCGTCGACGACGGCTTTCCGTATCTGGTGGCGGAACTGGACGGCCGGGTCGCCGGCTACGCCTATGCCGGCAGCTTCCGCGCACGGCTCGGCTACCGCTTCACGGTGGAGAACTCCGTCTACGTCGCGGCCGATGCGCAGGGGCACGGCATCGGCGCGGCGCTGCTGGCCGCGCTGATCCAGGCCTGCGAGGCGCGCGGCTTCCGGCAGATGATCGCGGTGATCGGGGAGCCGACCAACACCGCATCGATCCGGCTGCACGAGCGCTTCGGCTTCCATCACGTCGGCACCATGGCCGGGATCGCCTGGAAGCACGGCCGCTGGCTGGACACCGTGTTCATGCAGCGCGAACTGGGACAGGGCAGCGGAGCGGACCCAGGGCCGACACCGGAGCGGGCACTTGATTAATACGAACGATCGTGCTTTTATTGGGGCATGCTGCTAATGACGCCCTCCCCCACGAAGGGTGCCACCACGCGCGAGGCCATCCTCGCGCGTTCCTATCTCCTGGCCTGCGTCAACGGGCTCGAGGGCCTCACCATCGGCGGGGTCGCCGAGCAGGTCGGCATGTCCAAGAGCGGTGTGTTCGCCCACTTCGGCTCGCGCGAGGACCTGCAGCTGGCCACGCTCGACCTCGGTGGCGAGCTGTTCATCCGCGACGTGCTGGTCCCGGCGCTGAAGGCCAAACGCGGCCTGCCGCGGCTGCGCGCGATCTTCGCGAACTGGGCCGAATGGGTCCGCCACGAGGACGACGGTGGCTGTCTGTTCCTGGCTGCCGCCAGCGAATACGACGACCGCCCCGGCCCGATCCGCGACCGCGTGCTGCAGCAGGAAGCCGACTGGCGCGACCAGCTGGCGAAGGCCGTGCAGCTTGCGATCGACAGCGGCGAGCTGGCCGCCGACACCGAGCCGGCCCAGGTCGCGTTCGAGATCTACGCGATCGCGCTGGCGGTCCACCACGACGCCGGGCTCACCGGCTACGACGACGCCGCGGCGCGCGGGTTCCGTGCGTTCGAGCGGCTGATCCGCAGCTACACCCCTTCCCCCTGAGGCAATCCTCGAGGTTCCCGTCATGGATACGTTGCGCGAAGAAAATAGCACGACCGTTCGTTCTGAACCCGACAACCACATCGAAACAACCGTCCTGTCGGCGGCCCTGCCCGTCGCAGGCGCGGCCAGCCGGCCGGCACAGGCCTCCTGGGTCGGCGGCGACTGGTGGTTCCCGCTGCTGCGCACCGGCATGCGGACGCTGTCGCGGCTGGCGCCGCCGCTCGCGGTCGCGCTGTTCGACCGGATCTGGTTCTCGGCGCCGCGGACAACGCCCCGCCCCGAGGCCGCAGCCTGGCTGGCGCTCGGCGAGCCGATGCCCTTTCGCCTGCACGGCCACCGCGTCAACGCCTGGTCCTGGGGCCGTGGACCGACGGTGCTGCTGGTGCACGGCTGGGGCGGCAACGCCGGGCAGATGCATGCGCTGGTCGGCCCGCTGCTCGAACGCGGACTGCGCGTCGTCGCCTTCGACGCGCCCGCGCACGGCACCTCCGATCCGAGCCGGCTCGGCGGGCGTCGGGTCAGCATGATCGAGATCGCCGACGCGCTGCGGGTGGTGGCCGCAGGCGTCGGCCCGATCGCCGGACTGGTCGCGCATTCGGGCGGCTGCACCGCCACGGCGCTGGCGCTGCGCGATGGCTGGGCCGGACCGGAGCGGATCGCGTTCGTCGCGCCCTTCGCCCTGCCCTCGGAGGCGATCGCACCGTTCGGCCGCGCGATCGGCGCCAGTGCCGCGGCGACGGCGCGCTTTCGCACGCTGGTCGAGCATCGCTTCGCGCGGCCATGGACGGACTTCGACATGCCCGGCCTGGCGGCACGGCGCGTCTTGCCTCCGCTGCTGGTGGTGCACGATCGCGACGACCGCGAAGTGCCGTTCTTCCACGGGCAGTCGGTGGCGGAGGCCTGGCCGCAGGCGCGGCTGGCCGAAACCGGCGGCCTCGGCCATCGTCGACTGCTGCGCGACCCTTCCGTGGTCGCGGACGTCGTCGCGTTCATGGCATCCGGGCAGCCGGACCCGGAACGCGCCACGCCCGCCGACGCGCGCGGTGAACTCGACCGCGCATACGCGGCGGCCGGCCTCGATTGCGGCAAGCCGATGGTGGCCTGAACGCCGCGCGGCACCCTCGCGTCGACGGCTTTCCCTGCTGCGCGCGACGTTCTACCCTGTCGCCCGCTGAACCGAAGACGGCGCCGCAAGGCGCCGTCTTGTCGACGGCGACAGCCACCCGCAAGCGGATTCCCCGTTGAACGAACACGCAGCCCCCGCCGGCGCCGACTGGCGCGCGCAACCCCACGCCATCGTCGAACGCGACAGCGTGCGCTACACCCTGCTCGGCACCGCGCACGTCTCGCGCGCCAGCGTCGAGGCCGTGCATTCGGCGATCGCGGAAGGCGGATTCGACGCGGTCGCGGTGGAACTGGACGAGCAGCGCCTGCGCGCGATCAGCGACCCGGACGCGCTGGCGAAGCTCGACCTGGTCAAGGTGCTGCGCGAGGGCAAGACCCCGCTGTTCGCGGCGAACCTCGCGCTGGCCAGCTACCAGCGACGGCTGGCCGAGCAGCTCGGCATCGAGCCGGGCGCGGAGCTGAAGGCCGCGGTCGAGGATGCGCGCGCGCGCGGCCTGCCGACGCACCTGATCGACCGCGACGTCGGCCTGACCTTCAAGCGCGCGCTGCAGCGCCTGGGCTGGTGGCAGCGGGCCAAGCTCGGCGGCGGCATCGTCGCCGGCCTGATCGTGGACGACGAGGTCGCCGAACACGACATCGAGAAGCTCAAGCAGGGCGACATGCTGCAGGCCAGCTTCAGCGAATTCGCCGAGCAGACGCCCGCGCTGTACGACGCGCTGATCGCCGAGCGCGACCGCTACATGGCCGCGCGCCTGCGCCAGACCTCCGGCGACGCGCGCGAGGTGCTGGCCGTGATCGGCGCCGGCCATCTCGACGGGCTGGCGCGGCACCTGCGCGACGATGCCGGCACGCCCGAGGCGGTGATCCCGGAACTCGAAGCGCTGAAGCCGAAATCGACGCTGCCGGTCATGGAGATCTGCATCGGCGTGTTCCTGCTCGGCGGCTTCGCCTGGGGCTTCGCCACCGGCGGCTTCGACGTCGGCGCCGACCTGCTGCTGTACTGGGTGTTGTGGACCGGCGGCCTCGGCGCGCTGGGCTGCCTGATCGCGGGCGGCCATCCGCTGAGCATCCTCGGCGCCTTCCTGTCCTCGCCGTTCACCCCGCTGCATCCCGCGCTCGCCTCGGGCACCGTCAGCGCCCTGATCGAGGCCTGGGTGCGCAAGCCCACATACGCCGACTTCATGGCCCTGCGCGACGACGTCAACTCGGTGAAGGGCTGGTGGCGCAACCGCGTCGCGCGCGTGCTGGTGAACTTCTTCCTGACCTCGCTCGGCACCGCCATCGGGGTCTGGACCGGCGGCGCGAGGATGCTGGCGCGGCTGTTCGGCTGATGCCCCGCGGGACGGATCGCCGTTTCAGAACAGCGTGAACGCGCCATTGGCGACGTTGTGCGCCAGCACCGGCAGCACCAGGCTCCCGGTGCGCTGCCGGAACCAGACCAGGAGCAGCGCCGGTCCCGCGGTCATGGCGAACGCCATCGCGTCGAACGACAGGCCGTCCGCGCGCCAGAACAGCGCGTGGCCGAGGCCGAAGGCGACGGTCGCCAGCCATCCGCCGCCGCTGATGCCGGCAAATCGCCGCTTCGCGCCGGAATCCAGCGCCTCGTTCAAGGCCAGCAACAGCACGCCGCGATAGAACAGCTCCTCCTCGATCCCGGGCATCGACCACTGGAACAGGATCGTGTCGATGCCCTCCCTGCCGTCGCCATAATGGAATGCCAGGCCGAAGAGCGCGGCGACGAACAGCGCGAAGACGATCCACGCCGCGCCCGAACCGGGTGCCTGGCGCAGCGTGATTCCGCAGCGTCCGAAGCCGAACCGCGGCAGCGCGGCCACCGCCAGCAGTCCTGCCGTGGCAAGCAGTTTCCCGGTCCAGTTCCAGGTGCTGTCCGGGAAGAAATCCGGAACCAGTCCGTATCCGCGCAGCACCAGCGCATCGCGCAACAGCATCAGCAACAGCGCCGCGACCAGCCAGCCCGCGCGCAGGTCGCTTCGGGCGACGTACGCCACCAGGCATGCGAGCGCGGCGACCACGCCCATGTGGATCGCGATTTCGACTAGCGCAAGCGGCATGTTCCGGTTCCTGGATCTGGCGGCTGGGCAAACCGCTTCCCGCCCTTGCGGGGACGGGAAGCGGCCCGGTGGTGAAACGTCCGGTCAGTCGGTGCCGAGCGCCTGCGCCGGCGCCGAAGGCGCAGCCCCGAGCCCGCGCGCACGCCGCACCAGCCGCGCCGTGCCGGTGCGCAGGTCGTCGAGCAGGGCGTAGATCGTCGGCAGGAACAGCAGGCTGACCACGGTCGAGAACGCGAGCCCGCCGGCGATGGCGCGCGCCATCGGGTGGTACGGCGGCATGCCCTGCGGGGTGTCGGTGTTCAGCGCGATCGGAACCATGGCCAGGATCGCCGTGCCCATTGTCATCAGGATCGGCCGCAGGCGTTCGCGGCTGCCCTCGACCAGGGCCTCGGTCCGCGGCATCCCGCGCCGGCGCAGGTTGTTGATGTGCTCGATCATCACGATGCCGTTGTTCACCACCACGCCCATCAGCACCAGGATGCCGATGACCGCCATGATGTTCATCTCGGTGCCAGTGATCCAGAACAGCCAGTACACGCCGAAGATCGAGAACAGCACGCAGGACATGATGGCGGTCGGGAACAGCAGGGATTCGAACACCGCGGCCATGATCACCAGCATCAGCACCAGGGCGATCATGATGCTCCTGACCATCTGGTCCATGCCGTCGAAGTTGATGTTGAAGCTCAAGCCGGCGAAGGTGTAGCCGTAGCCCGGCGGGAATTCCACGCCGTCGAGCGTGGTCTCGATGGCCTTTCGCGCCTCGTCCACGGGCACGTCCTTGGCGATGCCGGCCTCGATGCGCAGCATGGTCTGGCGGTTCATGCGCTGGATCGCGGTCGACGCCGGGTTGACGTTCACGTCCACCATCGCCAGCAGCGGCACTTCGGTGCCGTTGGGCGCGCGCACCATGAACGAGGCCAGGTCCTCGGCGCTGTAGCTCTCCGAACCGGCGAAGCGCACGTTGACCGGGATCTCCCGGTCGCCGCTGTGGAAGTCGCGCAGCGACGAGCCGCGCAGCGCCATGCCGACGAACTGCGCCACCTGCTGCGCGCTGAAGCCGTAGGCGGCCGCGCGCTCGCGGTCCACCTGCACCGACAGTTCGGAGTTGGCGTCGCCGGTGTCCACGCGCACGTCGCGCAGCTTCGGATCGCGGCCCAGCATCGGCACGATGTCGTCGGCGATTTCCTGCAGCGTCTGCGTGGAGTCGCCGACCAGGCTGAAGCGGATGCCTTGTCCGTCGCTGCCCATGCCGCCGGGCCAGCCGATGCCGATCTTCGCGCGCGCCGACTGCGGCAGCCCCTTGCGCACCTCCTCCTCGATCAGCTTGCTCTGCTCGCGGTCCTTCACCTTGAGGAACAGGCGCGTCGACGCCCAGCCCTGCTCGCTGTAGCGGCTGTAGACGCGATCGATCCGGAACTTCTCGCGGTTGGCGTTGACGAACGCTTCCACCTTCGCCACTTCCCGGCCCATCTCCTCCTTGGAGTAAGCGCCCTTCCACTGGTAGAAGACATTGATCTGGCTGGGGTCGCCGTCGTCGCCGCCGCCCTGCGTGTACTTCATCGGGATGACGCTGACCAGCGAGATCGCCAGGATGCCGGCGATCGCCCAGCCGCGGTGCTCCAGGGTCCAGCGCAGCAGGCGCGCGTAGCGCTGCTGCAGGCGCGTGATGAACGGCGACTTCAGCGCCGGCGGCGTCTTCATCCGCGCCGACAGCATCGGGATCAGGCTCACCGCGACCAGCCACGAGGCCAGCAGCGACACCGAGATCGTCACCGCCAGCTGCGACAGGTAGATGGTGATGATGTTCTTCTCGCCGAACATCATCGGCAGGAACACCACGCAGTGGCACAGGGTGCCGGCCGATAGCGCGATCGCGACGTGGCGGGTGCCGATGATCGAGGCCAGCGTCGGCTTGTCCGGGTACTTCTCGCGCTCCTGGTAGATGCTCTCGACCACCACCACGGCGTTGTCCACCAGCATGCCCACCGCCAGCAGCAGGCCCATCATCGAGATGATGTTGAGCGAGATGCCGGTGAAGTACATGAAGCCGAGCGTCATGATGAAGCAGATCGGGATCGCCGCGGTCACCATCAGCGTCGACGGCCAGTGGCGCAGGAAGGCGTAGAGCACGATCACCGACAGCAGCAGGCCGATCGCGCCGGCCTCGGCCAGCGCCAGCAGCGAGCCGGTCACCGCCTCGCCCTGGTCGTCGCTGATCTCGACATCGATGCCGCGCATGGACGGGTCGGTTTCCAGCACCTTGAGCTCGGCGCGGACCGCGCGCGAAAGGTCTACCAAGTTGGCAGCGCGCTCCTTGTAGATGTCCACGCCGACGCTGGGCTTGCCCTCCATCTGCCGGACGTAGCCCATGCGCTGCGGCTGCAGGCCGACGTCGGCGATGTCGGACAGGCGCGTGCCGCGGTTGTTCACACGCAGGTCGCGCAGCGCCTGCAGTTCCTGCAGCTCGCCGCGCGGCTGCACGCGCAGGCGCTGCCCGGCCTCGGTGATCTGCCCGGCCGACACAGAGAAGTTCGCCGCCTGCAGCCGCTGCACCAGCTCGTTCAGCGCGACGCCGTGCGCGCTCAGGCGGTTCCTGTCGAGCGCGATCAGCACCTCCTGCCGGGCGACGCCCTCCACCTCCACGCGCGCCACGCCCGGCAGGCGCTCCAGCCGCTGCTTGATGCTGCGCTCGATCAGGTCCGCGCGCGCGGTCAGGTCCTCGTCGCTGCTCAGCCGCAGGCTCATCGCCTCGCGGTCGCTGGTGCTCCAGCGCTGCACGTAGTAGCGGCGGAAGTCGTCCGGCAGTTCGTCGCGGACCGCGTCGATGCGCTCGCGCGCCTCCGACGCAGCGATGGCGATGTCGCGGTTCCAGTCGCCGAATTCGACCTGGATCATGCCGCCTTCGGCATTGGCGCGCGAGTTCATCGACTTGATGCCGGACATCGTCGCCAGCGCTTCCTCCACCGGCCGCACGATGTTGCGCTCCACCTCCTCCGGCGTGGAGCCCGCGTACGGCAGCGAGACGAAGAAGAACGGGATCGTGGCTTCCGGCTCGGCCTCCAGCGGCAGCCGGAACGAGGCGATCAGGCCGATCGCCACCATCGACACGAACAGCATGATCGTGGTGACGGGCCTGCGGATGGACAGCTCGGTGATGTTCATCCGCGTCAGTCCTTCGCGACCGCGCCGCCCAGCGCGTCCTGCTCGTGCGCCAGCACCTGCGCCACCTGCGCGGCGGTGTTGCGCGCGCGGCGACCGCGTTCGGCGTAGAACTCGTCCGGCTTGCGGTCGAGCAGATCGTACACGACCGGGATCACCAGCAGGGTCAGCAGGGTCGAGACCAGCAGGCCGCCGATCACCGTGATCGCCATCGGCGAACGCACCTCGGCGCCCTCACCGAAGGCCAGCGCCAGCGGCAGGAAGCCGAACACCGCGCACAGCGTGGTCATCATGATCGGGCGAAGGCGCGAGCGCGCGCCCTCGACCAGCGCCTCGCGCCTGGGCACGCCTTCCTCGCGCAGCTGGTTGACCTTGTCGATCAGGATGATCGCGTTCTTCACCACCAGGCCGACCAGCAGGATCAGGCCGATGAACACCACCACCGAGATCGGCGAGCGCGTCAGCATCAGCGCGGCGACCGCACCCACCAGCGCCAGCGGGATGGTGAACAGGATGACGAAAGGATGCAGCAGCGATTCGAACTGCGAGGCCATCACCAGGTAGACGAGGAACACCGCCAGGCCGAAGGCGAACAGCAGCGAGCGGATCGACTGGTCCAGTTCCTCGCCCTGGCCGCCCATGCGCACGTCGATGTCGGTGCCCAGCGGGTTGTCGGCCACCATCTTCTGCACTTCGGCGATCGCGGTGCCGAGGTCGACCTCGCGCAGGTTGGCCGAGACGATGGCCACGCGGCGCTGGTCGGCGCGGTGGATCTCGCTCGGTCCCGTGGTCGAGACCACGTCCGCCACCGAGGCCAGTTCCACCGGCGCGCCGCCGGTCGGGTTGACGATCAGGCGACGGATGTCGTCGACCGAGGAGCGTTCGGATTCCTGCACCCGCACCAGCACGTCGATCTTGCGGTCGCGGAAGCTGTAGCGGGTCGCCACGCTGCCGCGCACCTTGTTGACCACGGCGTCGGCGATCTGGCGCGTGGTCAGGCCCAGCGCCGCGGCGCGGTCCTGGTCGAACACGACCTGGATCTCGGGGAAGCCCTGCTCCACCGTCGACTTCACGTCGGCGTAGTGCGGATTCGCGCGCAGCATGCCGGCGAGCTTGATGCCGGCGACGCGGATCGCTTCGAGGTCGTTGCCCTCGATCTCGATCTCCAGCGGCGGCGACAGCGAGAACAGCTCCGGGCGCGCGAAGTCCACCTGCGCCGACGGATACGCCTGCAGGGTTTCGCGCAGGGTGTCGGTGAGGCGCTGCTCGTGCGAGGTGTCGTCCATCACCACCGACAGCTTGCCGATGTTCTCGCCGCTCTCGGTCGGGCTGGCGTCGAGCCGCGTGCCGGTGCCGGAGACGCCGTACAGCAGGCGCACGCCGTCCTCGTCCGCGTGCTTGCGCTGCACCTCGCGGATCAGCGCGTCGGTCTGCGCCAGCGGCGTGCCCGGCGGCAGCTTGGCGGTCATCTCGAAGCGGTCCTGCGCCAGCTGCGGGATCAGGTCGATGCCCAGGAACGGCAGTACCGCCAGGGTCAGCGCGAAGGCCAGCGTCGCGCCGCCGAGCACGGGCCACGGCCGCGCCAATGCCGCGGGCAGCATCCGCAGGTAGCCGGCCTCGGCGCGACCGTAGGGCGCCATCGCCATGTCGCTGGCCTTGCGCATCACCGGGCCGACGATCGCGACCAGTCCGCGCCACAGGCGCACGAACAGCCAGGCGACGCCGAAGAACGCACCGCGGATGCCTGCGCCGATGCCGCGACCGGTCGCGGCCACGGGCTTCTTCCAGCGGCTGTCCGGACGCCACTGCGGATGCGGGTCCTCCTCGGGGAACGCCAGCGGCGGCCGGCCCTTGAGCGCGCTGAGCATCGGGATCAGCGTCATCGACACCACCAGCGACACCGCGATGGCGATGGCCACCGTCAGCGCCTGGTCGCGGAACAGCTGGCCGGCGATGCCCTCGACGAACACCAGCGGCAGGAACACCGCGATCGTGGTCAGGGTCGAGGCCACCACCGCCATGAACACCTCGCGCGTGCCGGCGATCGCCGCCTCGAGGATGCCCACGCCGCGCTCGCGCGCCTTGGCGATCGATTCGAGCACCACGATCGAGTCGTCCACCACCAGGCCGGTCGCCAGCGCCAGGCCGCCGAGGGACATCAGGTTCAGGCTCAGGCCGAGCTGACCCATGAAGAAGAAGGTGGTGATGATCGAGATCGGCAGCGACAGCGAGATGACGAAGGTGCTCCAGCCGTCGCGCAGGAACAGGAAGATGATCAGCACCGACAGCAGGCCGCCGATCACGGCGTCGACCTTGACGTCGCGGATGGCATGGCGGATGAAGACCGACTGGTCCTCGACCACGGTCATCTCGATGTCGCGCGGCAGCTGCTCGCGGATCAGCTTCAGGCGCGCCTCCAGCGCGTCGGCGGTGGCCACGGTGTTGGCGTCGCCTTCCTTGTAGACCGCCAGCTCGACCGCCTCGTGGCCGGCGCTGCGGATCACCGCCTCGCGCTCCTTGTAGCCCTGGCGCACCTCGGCCACGTCCTTGAGCCGCAGCGGCGAACTGCCGCTGCCGCCGCCGCTGCCGCTGTCGCCGCGCAGCGCCGCGATCACGTTGGGATCGCGGCTGCCGAGGATCGCCGTCATCAGCTGCCGGTTCTCGCCGGTGGACGAGGCCGCGCCGGAACCGCCGGCGGTGGTGAGCAGCATCTCGCGCATCTGCTCGACCGTGGCGAACTGGTTGACCGTGCGCACCAGGTAGCGCTGCGAGCCTTCCTCCAGCCGGCCGCCGGAGAGGTTGACGTTCTCCTGCTGCAGGCGCTGGATCACGTTGTCCAGCGACAGGCCGAACTGCGCCAGCTTGCGCTGGTCGATGTCGACCTGGATCTCGTCCTCGAGGCCGCCGCCGACCTTCACCGCGGCCACGCCCAGGACCGGCTCGAGCTTGCGCTTGAGGTCGTCGTCGGCGTAGCGGCGGATCTCCATCAGCCGGCGGATCGCGTCGGCATCGCTGCCGCCGTCCTGCTTCGAGGACAGCGCCAGGCGCATGATCGGCTGCGTCGAGGGATTGAAGCGCAGCAGCACCGGCGGCTTGGCCTCCAGCGGCAGCTGCAGCGTCTCCATCTTGTCGCGCACGTCGAGGCCGGCCTGCTCCATGTCCGTGCCCCAGGCGAACTCCAGCACCACATCGCTCTGCCCGGTGCGCGAGATCGACTTGAGCTTGCGCAGGCCCTTGACAACGCCCAGCGCTTCTTCCGCCGGCTGCGAGATCAGGGTTTCGACTTCCGCCGGCGCGGCGCCCTCGTAGTCGGTGCGCACGGTCAGCGTGGGATAGCTCAGGTCCGGCAGCAGTTCGACCTTCAGCGCCGACAGCGAGATCAGGCCGAACAGCACCAGGGTCAGCGTCATCATCGCGATGGTGACGCGGCGCCGGGTAGCGAACTCGATCAGGTCGAAGCCGCCTCCGGTCGGCGGCGGATCGTGCGGGCCCATCAGTTGGCCGCCTGCGTCGCCGCGCTGTCGGGCGCGCTGGCCTTCGCCGTGGCCGCCTTGTCTTCTCCCAGCACCTGCACGGCGCTACCGTCGCGCAGCGCGGCCTTGCCCGCGATGACCACGGCGTCGCCCGGCTCCAGGCCCTCGCGCACTTCGATCCAGCCGCCGTCGGAATAGCCCAGCTTCACGTTGATCCGCGCCGCCTTGCCGTCGCGGACCGCGTACACCGCCGGTTCGCCGCCGTCTTCGAGCAAGGCGTTGCGCGGCACCACCAGGGCATCGGCTCGCTGGTCGTAGTTGATCGCCAGGCGGCCGAACATGCCCGGCTGCAGTTCGCCGTCGCCGGAGAACGCGGTGACCACGCGGAACGTGCCGGTGCCGGTATCGACCACCGGCGACACGCGGTCGACCGTGCCGGTGAAGCGCTTGCCCGGCAAGGCGTCGGCGGTCAGTTCCACCGCCTGCCCGGGCTTGAGCTTGGCGATCTCGCGCTCTGGCACGTTGAGCGTGGCCTCGAGCCGGCTGCTGTCGACGATGCGGAAGATCGGCGAGTTGATCTGCACGAAGTTGCCCGGCTTGATGTCGCGCGAGGCGATCACGCCCGAGATCGGTGCGACCACGTTGGTGTAGGACAGTTCGAGGTTGGCGAGCCGGTTCACGGCGCGCGCGTTTTCCAGGTCGTAGCGCAACTGGTCGAGGTCGTTGGCGCTGACCATCTGCTGTGCCTCGAGCTGCTTGGCGCGCTCATAGTTGGCCTCGAGCTTGCGCAACTGCGCGGAACTCTGCGCGGCCTGCAGACGCGCGCGGTCGGCGTCGAGGCGCACCAGCACCTGCCCGGCGCGGACCTGCTGGCCTTCCTCCGCCAGCACCTCCAGCGCCACGCCCGAGGTCTTGGCGACCACCTGCGATTCGGCGCGCGGCTCCAGGGTCGCGGTGTTGCCGTAGCTGGCCGCGATCGCGCGGCGCGCCACCTTCTCGACCTCCACCGCGATCGCGTCCGGACCCTTGTCCTCCGCGGCCTTGGCCTGCGCGTCCCCCCCGCCCTTGCAGCCCGCCAGCAGCAGCGTCGTCGACAGCATCGCGACGGCCAGGATCGGGCGCAGGCCCGGAAGAATGCGGTTCGTATGCATGGATTTGGCGGAGCCCCTATGGTGTTGTAGCAAGGTATATCACCTGCCCTGTGAACAGCATCCGCCGAAGGTCATGGTGACTCCCGGCGGTGTCGTGTCATGGACGCAGGGAGGGATGCGGACGTGACCGATCCGGTTGCATCGCGTCGCGATCCGGAACCCTGCGTGGGCATGGTCGAGGGCGTCGCCCGATGCCGATCCGTTAACAGTCCGTGGAGCGCAAGCTATACTGCGCCGATTGCGCGCCGACGGACGTCGTCGCCGATTCCGATACCTCAAGCCAACCAGCCACCAGGATTGCGGAAACATTCCATGACGCGACCGTTGACGATCGCCGCCGGCCTTGCCGTTGCATTGCTGGCACTGGCCACGCTGCCGCGCAGCGCCCCGGCCCAGGACACCCAGGCGCCGCCGCCCGAAGCCGAAACCGCCCAGGCCGCTCCCGCCGCCCCGGCCCAACTGACCGGCAATGCCGACAGCGGTCGCCAGCTGACCTACACCTGCCAGGGCTGCCACGGCATCGTCGGCTACCGCAACGTCTACCCGACCTACCACGTGCCGCGGATCGGCGGCCAGTCGGTGGTCTACCTCACCAATGCGTTGGCCGAGTACAAGAAGGGCACCCGCCGGCACCCGACGATGCAGGCGCAGGCGCGGAGCTTTTCCGACCAGGACATCGCCGACATCGCCGCCTTCCTGTCGGAGCTGAAACCATGAGCCGTGCCACCGTGACTGTCCGTCTCGGCCGGCTGGCCGCCCCGCTGCTGTTCGCGCTCGCACTGGCCGCCTGCGGCGGCGGCGACCACGCCGAAGACGCCGACCACGCCCAGACCTCGTCCTCCGCCGGACTGCCGGAAGGCCGCATCGCCGAGGGCGAGGCGCTGGCCAACGCCAAGGGCCAGGCCACCGGCCAGTCGTGCATCGACTGCCACGGCGCCGACGGCAACGCGCCGCTGGACGAGAGCTATCCCAAGCTCGGCGGCCAGTACCGCGACTACCTCGCGCACGCGATCCAGCAGTACCGCAACGGCACGCGTGAGCACGCGCTGATGTCGCAGCAGGCGATCAACCTGACCGACCAGCAGATCGCCGACGTGTCCGCCTACTTCGCGTCCCGGCCTTCTCAGTTGCGCGACCTGCACGGCGCGCACTGAGCGTGGCTCGAACCGCAGGACGAAGAAGCCCGCATCGCGCGGGCTTTTTCATGGCTTTGCATTTCCCCGCGCGGCATACGACTGCATCGGCGCGGCTTTCGCGCCTGAAGGCGCTCCTGCGGACCGAATGAACAAATCCGGTGACGTGCCTGGATGTCATCCCGAGCGCAGCGAGGGATCTCCGGTTTGGAGTCTCCGGGGAGAAGATCCCTCGCTGCGCTCGGGATGACAAGACCATTTCCGCCGCAGGCGGCGGGAAATGCGCCCGAAGGGATTCACGGCGTCGCGGGCGGCGACTGCAGGCTCTGCTGGTCTTCCTGCAGTTCGCGCTTGAACGGCACGTCCGGCGGCTTGCGCGCCTCGGCCTCGACGTCGAGCATGTTCGGGTCGCTGATGCCGCAGGCGCCGCCCAGCATCAGCATCGCGACCGTGCACTTGATGCGCTTGCCGGTGCCAGGGATCGGGATCAGCACTTCCTTGATGCTGCGGCGGACCCACTCTTCCAGCAGGTTCTCGTGCGGCACCCAGAAACGGTCAAACGCGGTCGGCTCGTACCCGATCGGCGGGCGCTTGAGCCAGGTGCCCATGCGGTCGATCTTCTCGTAGTCCTCGGTGATCGTGCCCGGCGGCAGGCCGCCGCCGACGCGGCCGTCGTTGCCGGCCAGGCGCGGGCTGCCGTCGGCGTTGAACAGGCCCGAGGGGCTGCCGGCCTGTCCGCCCGGCACGTTGCGGTCCGAATCGCCCCAGTCGTCGCCGCGCCGCGGCGACGGCAGCGCGCCGGGCGCCGGATTCGACGCGGGGCCGGCGCCGGCCGTCGTCGCCGAGGAACTTGCTCCCTCGCCGCTCGCGCGGATGCCGCCGGCTGTGGAGGTGGTCGACGGCGACTGGCCGCTGGAATCTGGGGCGCCCTGTGCGGTGCTGTCGGACGAGCGCTCCGACGCACCCGCCGCAGCGGGCCCGGGGTCGCGCAGCTGGATGTCGCGCTGCGCGATGGCGGGAGCGTCGCGCCGCAGTTCGGGCGCCGCCGGTGCCGCGCGCGGCACGCGTACCGCGATTTCGGGCGCGGGCGCGGGGACGTCGCGTTCGACGATCTCGATCTCCGGCTGCCGCACGTCCGGCACGTTGATCTCGCGCCGCGGCAGCGGCCTGATCTGCGGCGGCGGCGTCACCGCCGGCACTTCGACCATGCGCACCTCAGGCGTCGGCGTGCGCAGTTCCGGCGTCGGCAGCGCCGGCGTCGGCGGCACGTCGATGCGCGGCGGGTTCAGGACGAAACTCGTATCTGGCTCCGACGTCTCGGTGACCACGAGCGGCTGTTCCGCGACCGGCGGCGGCACCTCGTCCGGCGGGGTCTCGACCTCGGCCACGGAAGGCGGCGGCGGGGGTGGCGAGGCCTCCTGCGCGCTCGCCGCGGGCGCGGCTGCCGCCGGCGCCGGGCTGGCCGCCAGCTCCGGGACCGGCTGCTCGGCCTGCTGCGCGCCGCCGCCGTCGTCCTGCGGCGTGCCCTCGCCGATGAATTCGACCTGGGTGATGTTCTCGCCCAGCGGCTCGTCTTCCTCGGCGGCGCCCGGGTAGCGCGCGACCATGAACAGGATCATCAGCTGCAGCCACAGCAGGTGCAGCAGAACCGCCAGCGCCATCGACACCGTGCGCGTGCGGCGGTCGGGCACCGGCCGCTCGCGCCAGTCCTGGCGCCACAACCGTACGAACGCCTGCCAACCGTTCAGCCGCTTGTAGCCCTTCGGGTAGACCGGCTCGCGCGCGAGCAGCACCGCCGCCAGGCCTTCGAACGCAAAGGCGACGCGGCGCGCCTTCCCCTGCACGGCCGAAAACCATTCGCTCCAGCCCGGCGGGAATTCGCCCGCAGGCCGCGGCGGACGGATCGAACGCCCCTTGCGCAGCCGCCGCTGGAGCGCTTCGATCAGTTCACTGGACGAAAACACCCGCTGCGCGTTCCGTCAGTCCGCGTTGCGCGGCATGTAGGGCGCGGTGCCCGTGTCGTGGTCGGTCGCGTCGCGCACCGCGGTCACGCCCGGCACCTTGTCCATCAGGCTGCGCTCGATGCCCTGCTTGAGCGTGACATCGACCATGCCGCAGCCATGGCAGCCGCCGCCGAAGCGCAGCACCACCACGCCCTCGGCGGTCACTTCCTGCAGAGACACATGGCCGCGGTGCTGCGCGAGCTGCGGGTTGATCTCGTGCTCGATCAGCCAGCGCACCCGCTCGACCAGCGACGCCGATTCCGGCGGCGCATCGCCCTTGATCCTCGGCGCGCGGATCTGCAGCTGGCCGCCGGTGGCGCGCGATTCGTAGTCGATCTGCGCGCCATCGAGGAAGGGCGCGCTGTCGGCGTCGAGCCACAGCGTGAAGCCTTCGCAGTCGATCGCCCACTCGTCGCCGTGCAGGTCGGCCGGCTCCGCGAACTCCAGCCGCACGTCGGCCTTGGCCGTGCCCGGATGCACGGCGGCCAGGCGCACGCCCAGCCCGGGCAGCGCCTCGCGCTCGATCAATTTGCGGAAATGTGTCTGCGCACTGTCGGAAATCTGGATCATGGCCCTGTCCGTCTTTCGACGTATTCTAGGCCCAGCCCCGCGCCTCGCCCGCCTACCCCGCCGCGGCCGGCGCCCCCGCACACGATCCGTTCATCCGCGGCGCCGCCATCCAACCCAGGAGATCCCGCCATGTCGGACCTCGTCCCCCTCGTCCAGGCCCACTGCATCCCGCGCCGCGGCGGCGAACACCGGCTGGGCGAAGCCCGCGTCCGCGAACTGCTGCCGGAGGTACCCGGCTGGGAGCTCGCCGAGAACGGCCGCGCGCTGACCCGGACCTTCCGCTTCGACGACTACTACCGCACGATGGCCTTCGTGAACGCGCTGGCCTTCGTCGCCCATCGCGAGGACCACCATCCCGACCTCGGCGTGCACTACGACCGCTGCGCGGTGCGCTTCTCCACCCACGACGTCGGCGGCCTGAGCGAGAACGATTTCATCTGCGCCGCCAAGGCGGACGCGCTGGCCGGCTGAAGGCACCGTTCCCGTCAAGACTGTCATTCCGAGCGCAGCGAGGAATCTGCTTTCCTGCTTTCCCCGCCGACGGACACCGGATTCCTCGCTGCACTCGGAATGACAGTCGTTGGGCGCTCCCGGCTGGCTGCGGAATCGCAACCGTCGATCCAGCCGTCCTCGTAGGAGCGGCTTCAGCCGCGACCGCTTTCCCGACCCTGTCGAGCTTCCGGTCGCGGCTGAAGCCGCTCCTACAAACACAAATACGGGCCGGATCAACGGCACCGACCCCGGCATCCGGTCAAAGCCGGTCCAGCACCTCGACCAGCTCCGGCGCCAGCGGCGCATTGAGCACATACGGCACCCGGCCGCCGTCGAGCGCGAACTCCAGCGACGCCGCGTGCAGGAACAGTCGCTTCAGCCCGACCTGTTCACGCAGGCGCCGGTTGACCGCCGCATCGCCGTACTTGTCGTCGCCCGCCACCGGATGGCCGATGTGCTGCGCATGGACGCGGATCTGGTGGGTGCGGCCGGTCTCGATCCGCACCTCGCAGTAGGAATGCCCGCCGCGGCGTTCGAGCACGCGGAAATGGCTGAGCGACGCCTTGCCGCCCGCGTTGACCTGCACGTGCCGCTCGCCGCCCTGGCGCAGGCCGACGTGCAGCGGCGCATCGACGCTCATCACCCCGTCGGGCATCCGCCCGGCCAGCAGCGCGAGATAGCGCTTGCGGATGGTCTCGCCTTTCACGGCGGGGTCCTCGCGCATCAGCGCCTGCAGCTCACGCAGCGCGGACCGCTTCTTGGCGACGACCATCAGCCCCGAGGTGTCGCGATCCAGCCGGTGCACGAGCTCCAGCGGTTCGCCGGGACGCAGGGCGCGCAGCGTCTCGATCACGCCGAAGCTGATCCCGCTGCCGCCGTGGCTGGCGATCCCCGAGGGCTTGCTGACCGCCAGCAGGCGCGCGTCCTCAAACACGATGCTGGCCGCCATCGCGTCGAGCAGGCCCCTGGCGGGCGTGCCCTTGTCTCCCTGTTCACCGAGACGGACAGGGGGAATGCGCACCTGGTCGCCTGCCTCCAGCCGGGTTTCGGCCTTCGCCCGACCACCGTTCACGCGCACCTGGCCGCTGCGCACGATCTTGTAGACCAGTGACTTCGGCGCGCCCTTGAGCTGGCCCAGCAGGAAGTTGTCAAGCCGCTGGCCGGCGCGCTCGCCGTCCACCTGGACGATGCGGACGCCGCCGGTCGGGGCGGGCTGGGACCGGGTGTCATTCATTCTCGGGCTTTATCTGTTACACTCGGCGGGCGAGATAAGGTGCTGATTTCGCTGGAAGATTCACGGGCCGAAAGCCCGCCTTCCGCGAGACCCGGCCAGTACGCGGCCACCGCCCTCGGGGCGGCCATGTTAGCGGCTGGAAGGCAGTCCCGGACATCGCCCGATGCGAAGGCACCGGTGCGGAACATGCCCCGCGCGGCGCGAGAGCCGGCCCGAAAGGCCGGTCCGAAGCGCCGCCGGCCCTGCAACACTTTTGAAACAAGCGCTCCCGCGGTCCGCCGTGGTGTCGTAGCGCTGGAAACCCGGGATCGCCGCTGCGCTTGCGCGGCTGGCGGCCAACCGAAGCTCCAGGCGAAACGCCCCGGCGTTCCGCGCGCCTGCTCCCCGCTTGAAACAAGCGTGGGGCAGCGAGAAGCGCGAGGAATGCAACCATGAAGCGAATGCTCATCAACGCGACGCAGGCCGAAGAGCTGCGCGTCGCGATCGTCGACGGCCAGTCCCTGTACGACATCGACATCGAACAGCCGTCCCGCGAACAGAAAAAGTCCAACATCTACAAGGGCCGCATCACCCGGCTCGAACCGTCCCTCGAGGCGGCCTTCGTCGAATACGGCGCCGAGCGCCACGGCTTCCTGCCGCTGAAGGAAATCTCCCGCGACTACTTCCAGGCCGGCGGCGACCACCGCTCCGGCAACATCAAGGAACTGCTGCGCGAGGGCCAGGAGGTCGTGGTCCAGGTCGACAAGGAGGAGCGCGGCAACAAGGGCGCCGCCCTGACCACGTTCATCTCGCTGGCCGGCCGCTACATGGTGCTGATGCCCAACTCGCCCACCGCCGGCGGCGTCTCGCGCCGGATCGAGGGCGACGACCGCGCCGAGCTGAAGAAGGCGATGGACGCGCTGGCGATCCCCGACGAGATGGGCGTGATCATCCGCACCGCCGGCGTCGGCCGCGACGCCGAAGAGCTGCAGTGGGACCTCGACTACCTGCTGAGCATCTGGCGCGCGATCGCCGAGGCCGCGCTGAGCAAGCCATCGCCGTTCCTGATCTACCAGGAATCGCGCCTGATCACCCGCGCCCTGCGCGACTACATGCGCGCCGACATCGGCGAGATCCTGGTCGACACGCCGGAGATGTACGAGGAGGCGAAGGACTTCGTCGAGCAGGTGATGCCGCACAACCTGCGCAAGCTCAAGCACTACACCGACGACGTCCCGCTGTTCAACCGCTACCAGATCGAGTCGCAGATCGAGAGCGCCTACGAGCGCACCGTGCGTCTGCCCTCGGGCGGCGCGCTGGTGATCGACCAGACCGAGGCGCTGACCGCGATCGACGTCAACTCCGCGCGCGCCACCAAGGGCAGCGACATCGAGGAGACCGCGTTCAACACCAACCTTGAAGCGGCCGAGGAAGTCGCGCGCCAGATGCGCCTGCGCGACCTCGGCGGCCTGGTGGTGATCGACTTCATCGACATGGACTCGGGCAAGCACCAGCGCGAGGTCGAGGGCAAGCTGCAGAACGCGCTCAAATACGACCGCGCGCGCGTGCAGCTGGGCCGCATCTCCAAGTTCGGCCTGCTGGAAATGAGCCGCCAGCGCCTGCGCGCGTCCCTGGGCGAATCCAGCCAGATCGTCTGCCCGCGCTGCGAGGGCCACGGCCGCATGCGCAGCGTCGAATCGCTGTCGCTGTCGATCATCCGCGTCGCCGAGGAGCACGCGATGAAGGACAACACCGGCCAGGTGCTGGTGCAGGCGCCGGTGGAGATCGCCAACTACCTGCTCAACGAGAAGCGCGGCGCGCTGGCCGAGATCGAGAAGCGCCACGAGGCGCCGATCGTGATCGTCGCCGACGAACAACTGCACACGCCGCACTACGAGGTCACGCGCCTGCGCGAGAACGAGCTGGGCGAGGAAAGCAGCCGCCCGAGCTACCAGCGCGGCACGCCGCGCAAGGTCGCGACCATCGCCCTGACCAAGAACAACCTCAACGTGCCGCCGCCCGCCGTGACCAACGTGCGCCCGGCGCAGCCGGCGCCGGTGCGCGAACCGCAGCCCGAGCCTGTCGCGCAGCCGGTCCCCGCGGCCGCGCCGGTGGCGGCGCCCGTCGCCGCGACCGGTGGCCTGTTCGGCTGGTTCAAGCGGATCCTCGGCAGCGAACCGGCCGCCGCGTCCGCTCCCGCATCGCGTAGTACGCGCGAGCCGCCGCGCGGCGACCGCAACGCGCGCAACGACCGCAATGCATCGCGCCGCGACCAGCGCAACGGCAAGCCCTCGCGCCGCGACGGCAATGCCCAGCCGTCGGCGCAGCCGCAGAAGGAACCGCGCCAGGGCCAGCAGCCGCGCGGCCAGCAGGGCAAGCAGCAGCAGGCGACGCAGCCGCAGCAGAAGAAGCCGGCGCAGCCGCCGAAGCAGGCCGCTCAGAAATCCCAGTCCCCGAAGGCGGCCGAACCCGTCGAGCAGGCGGCCAAGGCGAACGTCGCCGCGGCCGAGGTCGAGACGGCCGCCAGCGCTGCCGTGGCGGTCGAGGCCGTGCGCCCGGCCGCACCCGCGCCGGAAACCGCGGTGACCGATGCGACCGTCACCGCGCAGGCTGCAACGGAGACCTCCGGCGAGGCCGCACCCACCGAGACCGCCGCCGGCGACGACGCGGCCGGCGGACGCCGTCGCCGCGGACGCCGCGGTGGCCGTCGCCGTCGCCGTGGCGCGGGCGAAGCTGCCGGCCTTGCCGTCGACGCAATCACCGATGACCTGAACGACGACGCTGACGACGGCGACGATGGCGATGGCCAGGCGCCTGCCCCCTCGTTCGCACAGCGTACCCAGCCGGAATTCGAGTTCGACGAACCCGCCGGGAATGCGGCAGACGTGGCCACGGCCTCACCGACTCCGCAGGCATCCGCGGAACCGGTTGCCGCGGCGCGGACTGCGCCTCCGCAGGAAGCCGGGCCCATCGTGGCGATGCCGCAGGCCGATTCACCGGTGCCTGTCGAACCGTCAGTCGTTGCAGCCACGGAAATCGCGGAGCCGTCGGCAGCGGCGATCGACCCCACGGCCACGGCGCCGGCCGTGGCCATCGAACCGTCCGCACCCGCCGCCGAGGTCGTGGCGACGGTCCAACCGGACGCGGTCGAGCCTGTCGCCATCGAGGAAGACATGGCCCAAGCTGCAGTCGTGCAAACCGTTGCCCCGGCCGTGGAAGCCGCTGCCGCCGTCGCCTCGTCGGAAGAAGCAGAACCACAGCCGCTGCAGCTCGACGTCGCCCCCGGCCTGTTCGACGGCCATGAACTCTCGCCGGTCGCGGTCGCGACACCCGAAGCCTCGCCGGCCGAAGAAGCCGCGGAAGCCATCGACAGCGCCAACGGCGAACCGGAAGATTCCGGCGACGGCGGCGCGGCCACCCGCAGCGCTTGAGCGAAGGCCGGCGAAACCAGTGATCCGGCGCCACGTGGCGCCGGATCGCCGGACAGGTCCAGGGTGCCGGTCCAGTCGCGCCTGAAGGCGACTACAGCACCTGCGAAGGATCGATCAACCCATACTGGCTGGCCAGCCGCGCCAGCGCGATGTTGTCCTCGATCTGCAGCTTGGCGAACAGCCGCGACTTGTGCGTGTTCACGGTCTTGGCGCTGAGGCTGAGGCGCTTGGCGATTTCCTCCTGGCGCAGGCCCTGCACCAGCAGCATCGCGATCTCAAGCTCGCGCGGCGACAGTTCGTCGAATGGCGTGCCCTCGCCGCCGATGCCCGACAGCGCCAGCTTCTGCGCAATGCTGCTGGCGAGGTAGCGCTTGCCGCGCGCGACATCGCGCACCGCGCGCAGCAATTCGCTGGAGTCGCCGCCCTTGCCCACGTAGCCCGCCGCGCCCGCCTCGATCAGCTTGCGCGGCATCGGCCCGTCTTCGAGCACCGACACCACGATCACCTTCGCGTGCCCGCCCTTGACCACGCGCTCGGTCACTTCCAGCCCGCTGACGCCGGGCAGGTGCAGGTCGCAGAGCACCACGTCCGGCTGCAGCTTGCGGATCAAGGGCAGCGCGGCTTCGCCGCTGTCGGCTTCGCCGACCACCTCGATGTCGGTTTCACCCGAAAGAATCATGCGCATCCCTGCGCGCACCAGCGCATGGTCGTCGACCATGAACACCCGGATCGTCATCCTTGCCTTCCCCCCATGCGGTTGATCACCGGTCCCGGAGGCTAGCGCCATGCGGCGTGCAGGCGCAAGCGAATGCAGGGTGATACCGCAGGGCACGACGCGTATCCGCGACCTGCATCGCGGATGGCGCGCGCGGCGCAAGGCGCAGACACTAGCCGCACCGGACCCGCAAGGAGACGCAGATGACGCGCGAGGACATCGAAATCCGGCGCCTGGCGGCCAGCGACCTGGCGCAGTTCCGCGCCATGCTGGCGATGATGGGCAAGGCATTCGACGACATCGGGACCTACACCACGGCGCAGCCCGATGACGCCTACCTGCGCAAACTGCTGGCAGGCGACCGGTTCCTCGCCATCGCCGCGATCGCGGGCGGCGACGTGGTCGGCGGACTTGCCGCCTACGACCTGCCGAAGTTCGAACAGGCGCGCAGCGAGGTCTACATCTACGATCTCGCCGTCGACGCGGCGCATCGCCGCAGGGGTATCGCCACCGCGCTGATCGAGGAACTGCGCGCGGTTGCGCGCGAACGCGACGCGTGGGTGATCTACGTGCAGGCCGATCCGCCTGACCGGCCTGCGGTGGCGCTGTACACGAAACTCGGCATTCGCGAGGACGTGTACCACTTCGATATCGCGGTGGAGTGAGAGGCGCCGGGGACATGGCGGAGAGAGTGGGATTCGAACCCACGGAAGGTTTGACCCTTCGCCGGTTTTCAAGACCGGTGCCTTAAACCGCTCGGCCATCTCTCCGATTTCAAGTCATCCCGTGCCGCCTTCGCCGGTTCGACAACCTTGTCGCCCCGGCCACCTCCTGCAGGAGCGGCTTCAGCCGCGGCCGGAGCGTTCGGCGGAGTCTGGAGGTCGCGGCTGAAGCCGCTCCTGCAAACGGAAATGGGCTAGCGCATTGTCGCATGCGCCGGCGTCTTCGCCGGCTTCTGCCGCGTGGCTACGACGGCCGCCGCGATGCCCGCGTTCGCGGCCTCGTCCTTGCCGCAGTGCCGGCAGTTGAGGCTGGATTCCTCGATCAGCGGCGGCAGCCGCTCGGCCAGGAAATCGATGAACACGCGCACCGCGGGCAGCAGGCCGCGACGCGAGGCGAACACCGCGTGCGCGATGCCCTGCGGCAGGCGCCAGTCAGGCAGCACCACTTCCAGTTCGCCCTTGCGCACCGCGTCGGCGCACAGCGTTTCCGGGAGCATGGTGACGCCCAGGCCCTGCTTGGCCAGTTCCATCAGCATCGGGAAATCGAACCCGGCCACCCGCGGCTTCAGCTCGACGCGGCGCACCTCGCCGTCGCGACCCTGCAGTTCCCAGCGCTGGCGCACCTCGTCCTCGCCCATGCTCATGGTGGTGTGGCCTTCGAGCTCTTCGGGCGTCTTCGGACGGCCGGCGCGATCGAGGTACTTCGGGCTGGCGACCAGCAGTTCCTGTATCTGGCCGAAGCTGCGCATCACCAGGCTGCCGTCGTCGTCGAGCTTCGAGCGCACGCGGATCGCGACGTCGAAGCCCTCGTTGATCACGTCCACGCGACGGTTGCTGACGTGCAGTTGCACCCGCACTTCCGGATAGCGCGCGAGGAAGTCCGGCAGCAGCTTGGGCATCAGCTGCTGCGCGATGCCGACCGGCACGCTGGCCTTGACCAGGCCGCGCGGTTCCGCGCTCAGCCGGTCGACGACCTCGCGCGCGGCCGTGGCCTCGGCCAGCATCGACAGCGCGTGGCGATGCACGCTCTGGCCGACGTCGGTGACTGCGAAGCGCCGGGTCGAACGCTGCAGCAGGCGCACGCCGAGGTCGTTCTCGAGCTGGCTGATGCGGCGGCTCAGGCGCGACTTGGGGATGCCCAGGGCGCGCTCGGCGGCCGCGAACCCGCCATGGTCGACGACCATGGCGAAGTAATAGAGATCGTTGAGGTCCTGCACTTTAACCTCCAAAATAGAACAATGCGTGATACTTCATCACGTTTATTTTAAAAACGCAACAATCTACATTGTCTCCCATTCCGGCGCCTGCCGGCCGAAACGGAGACATGTCCATGAAACTGCTGCATCTCGATTCCAGCGTCCTCGGCGACCAGTCGGTCTCCCGCGAACTCACCGCGGCCATCGTCGCACGTTGGCAGACGCAGGTGCGTGGGCTGGAAGTCCAGTCCCGCAACCTCGCCACCGACCCCCTGCCCCATCTGTCCGGCGCCACCCTGGCCGGGAGCGACGAACTGGACGCCGTCCGCGGCGAGGCGGTGCTGCAGCAGTTCCTCGATGCAGACGTCGTGGTGATCGGCGCGCCGATGTACAACTTCGGCATCCCCTCGTCGCTGAAGGCCTGGATCGACCGCATCGCCGTGCGCGAACGCACGTTCCGCTACACCGAGTCCGGCCCGCAGGGGCTGGCGGGCGGCAAGCGCGTGGTCATCGCCGCCTCGGCCGGTGGGCCGCACGGCGGACAGCCGACCGACTTCGTCGAACCCTACCTGCGCCAGGTGTTCGGTTTCCTCGGCATCACCGACATCGAGGTCGTGCGTGCGGATGGCGTCGGCCTGTCGCCGGAGCACCGCGAAGCGGCGATCGCGAATGCGCTGGCGACGATTCCGGCGCCGCTGCCGCGCGCGGCCTGAGGCGGCTACGTCATCGGGTGCGCCGGACCGGCGAAGTCCGGCCGCGCGCCCCGTGCGGATGACTGGCCCGGACCCGGTGACCAAGGCCATCGATCCGCCCCGCATCCTGCAGGAGGGGCTTCAGCCGCGACCGGTCACCTCGACAGGACCGGGAAAGCAATCGCGCCTGAAGGCGCTGCTGCGCCGTGCGCGCGATCAGGTGATGCGCTCGACGCCACCCATGTACGCACGCAAGGCTTCCGGCACCGTGATCGAGCCGTCGGCCTCCTGGTAGTTCTCCATCACCGCGATCAGGGCGCGGCCGACGGCCACGCCCGAGCCGTTGAGCGTATGCACCGGTTCGGGCTTGCCCGATTCCGGATTGCGCCAGCGCGCCTGCATGCGCCGCGCCTGGAAGTCGCCGCAGTTCGAGCACGACGAAATCTCGCGATACGTCTGCTGCGACGGCAGCCAGACCTCGAGATCGAAGGTCTTGCGCGCCGAGAAGCCCATGTCGCCCGAGCACAGCAGCATGCGGCGGTACGGCAGGCCCAGGGCTTCCAGCACCACTTCCGCACAGCGGGTCATGCGCTCGTGCTCGGCGTCGCTTTCGGCCGGGCGTGCGATCGTCACCAGCTCCACCTTCTCGAACTGGTGCTGGCGGATCATGCCGCGCACGTCGCGGCCGCCGCTGCCGGCCTCGGAGCGGAAGCACAGCGAGTGAGCGGTCATGCGCAGCGGCAAGCGTTCGGCCTCGACGATCTCGTCGCGGACGATGTTGGTCAGCGCAATCTCCGAGGTCGAGATCAGGTAGCGCCGGTGCTCGCCCAGCTGGGTGGCGAACATGTCCTCCTCGAACTTCGGCAACTGGCCGGTGCCGAACAGGCTGTCGGCGTTGACGATGACCGGGACGTTGGTTTCCTCGTAGCCGTGCTCGCCGGCGTGCAGGTCGAGCATGAACTGCGCCAGCGCGCGGTGAAGCCGCGCCAGCTGCCCGCGCAGCACGGTGAAGCGCGCGCCGGAAAGTTTGGCGGCGGTGTCGCCGTCCAGCCAGCCGTGGCGGGCGCCGAGTTCGACGTGGTCCTTGACCTCGAAATCGAAGCTGCGTGGCGTTCCCCAGCGGCGCTGCTCGAGGTTCTGCGCCTCGTCCGCGCCGGGCGGCACCGAGGCGTCGGGCAGGTTCGGCACGCCCAGCGCGATCGAGTCGAGTTCGCCGCGGATCGCGTCGAGCCGCGCCTCGCTGTCCTTGAGTTCATCGCCGAGCCCCGCCACTTCGGCCAGCAGCGGCGCCACGTCCTCACCCTTCGCCTTGGCCTGGCCGATCGCCTTGCTGCGGGTGTTGCGCAGGTTCTGCAGCTCCTGCGTGCGCACCTGGATCTGCTTGCGTTCGCCTTCCAGCGACTGCAGCCGCTCGACCGGCAGATCGAAGCCGCGCGTTTCGTGCAGGCGCGCGGCAGTGTCGGCGAGGTGCTGTCGGAGCAGGATCGGATCGAGCATGGCAGGGGGCGAACGCGCGAAAGGAAAGCGGGATTATCGCCGAGATGCCTGCGCGCTGCCCGGCGCCGCAGCGCGCCTGTGCCAGAATCCGCAGACACCCCACGCCACCGCTGCCGCATGTCCACGCCCCCGGCCTCCGCCCCGCCATCTGCTCGATTCGCCCGTTTCCTGCCCTCGGGCCGCGCCTGGTGGCTGGTCGCCGGCGCGTTCGTGGCGGGACTTCTGCTGTTCGCGCTGGTGCTGTCGAGCAAGCGCGACGCGTTCGAGTTCTATCGCGCCGACGGCGACGGCACCACAAGCGTCGAGGGCCAGGTGTTCGAACCCTTGCCCGCACCCCTGCCCGCGGGCGAGGACGCAGCGAGCGGCATGGACGACCGCCCTCCCGCGCGCACCGAGGCACCGCGCATCGACCAGCACGCGCCCTCGCCCGACGATACGCCATCGCCTGCCCCCGCGGCCGCGACTCCGCCCGGCGGCACACCGGCCGATGCCTCCGTGCCGCGTCCGCTGTCCTCGCCGCCGCCGGACTATCCCGCCGCCGCGCTGCGGTCCGGTGCGAGCGGCAACGTGGTCCTGCACATCGAGGTCAACGCCAACGGCAGGCCCGGTGCGATCGAAGTCGTCACCAGCAGCCGCAACCGCGAGCTCGACCGCGCCGCGGTCCGCGCGGTCCGTCGCTGGCGTTTCCAGCCGGCGATGCGTGACGGCGTCGCGGTATCCGCCTCCGTTCAGCAGACCATCAGTTTCGACGCGCCCCGCTGAACGGCGCTCACCTTGCGTTGACGGATCGGCGACGCCGCCTGCACGGCGATCGTGAAACGTTCGTGTCGTCACTCATAACGGAGGGCAACACGATGTCCGACCCGATGAATCCATCCGAACGCGATCCCCGGCCCTTGCCTCCGCAGGAGCCTGCGCCGCGCCGCGGCGGCGCCAGCGCGCTGCTGTGGATCCTCCTGCTGCTGGCGATCATTGCCATCGCCTGGTATTTCCTCGGCAGGCAGGACGCCGCGCAGATGCCGCCGGACGCCACCACGCCGATTGGCGAGACCACGGCGGTTCCCTCCGACTCGCCGGTATCGACCGAGCCCGCCGCACGCGAGTCCACGCGACCGGCGCGACCGGCCGCCCCCGTCAACCGCGAAGCGCGCGCCTTGAACCAGCCCGCGCCCGAGTATCCGGCCACGGCGCAGCGCTCGGGCGAGGAAGGCACCGTCATCGTCCGCGTGGACGTGGATGCGAACGGCAACCCCATCGACGTCGAACTCGCGCAAAGCAGCCGCTCACGCGACCTCGACCGTGCCGCGCTGCGCGCGGTCCGCGGCTGGACCTTCGAGCCGGCCATCCGCGACGGCAAGCCGGTCGCGTCCAGCGTGCAGGTGCCGGTGGATTTCCGGCTGGAGAGGCAGTAGACACGACACTGAAGCATTTCAGCCGAACCCCGGGCCCGCGCGGGATGGAGCCGCCATTCATCCCGCTCGGGACTTCGCGCGGTGGATCGTCATTGGCGTCGGAATCTGGGATGCCCAGGATAGGGCCCCCGACATCGTCGATGCCGCACAGGACGGGACGATCGGCACCGGAATATGACCACCTTCTCGGGACTGTCATCCAACTGTCGTCCACGGTCCATCAGGATTTCATCTTCGACCACCACCATCGCCGTCGGGAAACACGACTAGGCGATGCACATGCATGTCATGCGCGATACCCGGAGCGGATATGCCGGACGTTTCATCGGTCCGGCCGCCGCACCGTGCGAGAACTCCACGCTGATCCGCCTCGGCCGAATCGTAACCGGGCAGCAGGGCGACCTGGCCAACCAGGCCCTGTGCAAGATCCGGCGCTGCTGGCGGCAGAACGTGGAATGCTTCCTGGTCCATGGCCGTGACCAGGGGCCTCGCGCATTGCCTCGACTCGCCGACTGCCGCCAGGTCGCGGCCGACGCGTTCGAGCCATTGCTGGATCGTCACCTGCGCGCAGGGCAACTGTTCGTTCCGACCGCGAGCGAAGCTTCCACGGAACTTGCGCTGTACGCACTCGCAAGCGGCGTCCCGCTGGATGCCATCTGCCTGGATCGCCTGCCCCGGATGCCCGAAGGAGAGGCGATGGCGGCGCTCCACGGGGAAATCTACCTGAGGGTTCCTTCGCAGTCGCCCTGAGCCCCGGGCGCTCAGGCGCGCACGCCGGTTTCGAAGACGGCCTGCCGCTCAGCCCTCGCGCAATCCGAATCCCGCCTGCTGCGCCAGCGCGTCGAACCCGGGGAACGAGGTGGCGACGTTGGCGATGTCGCCGATCCGCACCTCGCCATCGGACAGTTGTGCGGCCACGGCGAACGACATCGCGATGCGGTGGTCGCCGTGGCTGTCGATGCTGCCGCCGTGCAGCCGGCTGTCGCCGTGGATCGTGGCGCCGTCGGGCGTTTCGTCGACGCGCGCGCCGAGCGTGCGCAGGCCGGTGGCCATGGTCGCGATGCGGTCGGATTCCTTGACCCGCAGCTCGGCCGCGCCGCGCACCACGGTCGCACCCTGCGCGCAGGCCGCGGCGACGAACAGCGCCGGGAACTCGTCGATCATGTCGGCCACGTGCTCCACCGGCACCTCGATGCCGTGCAGCGGCGCATGGCGCACGCGCAGGTCGCTGACCGGTTCGCCGCCCTGCTCGCCGGCCGGCGCTTCGTCGATGTCGGCGCCCATCAGGCGCAGCACGTGCAGCAGGCCGGTGCGGCGCGGGTTCATGCCGACGCGCTGCAACCGCACTTCCGATCCCGGCACGAGCGTCGCCGCCACGATGAAGAAGGCCGACGACGAGAAATCCGCCGGCACCGCGATGTCGCGCGCGAGCAGACGGTGGCCGCCCTCGAGCCGCGCGAAGCCGGGCGAGAATTCGATCGGCCAGCCCAGCGCCTGCAGCATGCGCTCGGTGTAGTCGCGGGTCGGATGCGGTTCGCGCACGGTGGTGGTGCCGCGCGCGTAGAGGCCGGCGAGCAGCAGCGCGGACTTGACCTGGGCGCTGGCGACCTCGGTTTCGATGTCGATGCCCTGCAGCGTGCTGCCGCCGTGGATGCGCAGCGGCGGCACGCCGCCGTCGCCGGTGTCGATGCGCGCGCCCATGCGCGCCAGCGGCACGGTGACGCGGCGCATCGGCCGCTTCGACAGCGAGGCATCGCCGACCAGGGTGGTGTCGAATGATTGCCCCGCCAGCAGGCCGGCCAGCAGGCGCATGCCGGTGCCGGCGTTGCCGCAGTCCAGCGGGCCGTCGGGCGCGCGCAGGCCGTCGATGCCGACGCCGTGGATGGTGCGGCTGCCCGCCTTCGGCGCGTCGATGCGCACGCCCATGCGGCGGAAGATCGCCTCGGTCGCGCGCGCGTCCTCGCCCTCGAGGAATCCCTCGACGTTCGACACGCCATCGGCGAGCGAAGCCAGCATGATCGCGCGGTGCGAGACCGACTTGTCGCCGGGCACCGCCAGCTCGCCGCGCAGTGGCGCGCCCTTCGATGCGATCCAGTCGATGCCCTTGCCGCTGCTCATTGCGATTTCCCGTTCGATGCTTCGATCATGGTGTGCGCGCCCGCGCGCCGTGGGCGTCCATCGACCTTGTCTATGCCTGTAAGAGCGGCTTCAGCCGCGACCGGACACGTACCGTCCCTGGGCAAACTGTCGCGCCTGAAGGCGTTCCTGCATGAGATGTCCGGATCGGCCACTCAGGGCACGGCGACCGGATACGAGCCGAGCACGTGCACGTCGCCGGCGAAATCGTCGATCTCGGCGAGCGCATCCTTCAGCGGCGATTCGTCGACATGGCCTGCGACGTCGATGAAGAACGCGTACTGCCACAGGGCGCCGTGCGCCGGCCGCGATTCGATCCGGTTCATGCTGATGTTGCGCCGCGCGAGCGGCTCGAGGATGCGATACAGCGCGCCGGGCTGGTCGCGGATCGAGACCATCAGCGAGCTGCGGTCGTTGCCCGATGGCGGGAACGACGCCCGGCCGATGACCAGGAAGCGCGTGGTGTTGTCGTTGCGGTCCTCTATAGGCCCGGCGACCACCTTCATGCCGTAGACGTGCGCGGCGTTCTCGCCGGCGATGGCCGCGGCGTCGTCGGACTTCTTCGCGCGGCGCACCGCCTCGGCGTTGCTCGACACCGCTTCCTTGTGCACGCCCGGCAGGTTGTGCCGCAGCCAGTTCTTGCACTGCGCCAGCGACATGCCGTGCGAATAGATGCGCTCGATGTCCTCGATGTGGCCGGTGCGCGAGAGCAGGTACTGGTGCACGCGCAGCTCGACCTCGCCGCAGATCTTCAGCGGCGAGGTCAGGAACATGTCGAGCGTGGACTGGATCGTGCCCTGCCCCGAGTTCTCCACCGGCACCACGCCGAAGTCGGCGTTGCCGGCGGCAACCTCGTCGAACACCTCCTCGATGCTCACCAGCGGCAGGCCCTTGGCCGAATGTCCGAAGTGCTTGTGCACGGCCTGCTGCGAGAACGTGCCCTCGGGGCCGAGGTAGCCGATCTTCAGCGGTTCCTGCTGCGCCAGGCAGGCCGACATGATCTCGCGGAACAGCCGCACCAGCACCTCGTCCGACAGCGGCCCGTCGTTGCGGTCGACCACGCGGCGCAGCACCTGCGCCTCGCGCTCGGGTCGGTAGTAGTCGATGGCGGCGGCGAGCTTGCCCTTGGCCTTGCCGACCTGGTGCGCCCACAGCGCGCGCTCGGCGATCAGCGCCTGGATCTCGCGGTCGATGCCGTCGATCTGCGTGCGCACGGCGGCAAGATCCGGCTTCGCCTGCCGCGCGACCGCGGCGCGGCTGCGCGCGGAGGCCTCGGCCTTCGGCGGCGTCGCGGCCTTCGCCTTGCGCTTGGCCGGCACGGGCGCCGCGCCCTTGCCGGCGGATTTCGATCTGCGGTCAGCCATGGCGCTTCTGGAACTCCTGCATGTAGTCGACCAGGGCCTGCACGCCCTCGACCGGCATCGCGTTGTAGATCGACGCACGCATGCCGCCGAGCACGCGGTGGCCCTTCAGGCCGATCAGCCCGGCTTCTCGCGCGCCCGACAGGAAGGCGCCGTCCAGCGCCGCGTCGGGCAGGAAGAACGGCACGTTCATGCGCGAGCGCACCTCGGGGGCGACCTCGTTGCGGTAGAACCCGCCCGAGCCGTCGATCGCGCCGTAGAGCAATGCCGACTTGGCGTCGCTGCGGCGGTCGAACTCGGCGGTGCCGCCCTCTTCGATCATCCAGCGCACGGTCTGGCCCAGCAGGTACCAGTTCCAGGTCGGCGGCGTGTTGAGCATCGACTCGCCCTTGAACTGCGAGCGGTAGTCGAAGATATCGGCGCGCGGCTGCCCGGCGCGTTCGAGCAGGTCGCGGCGCACGATCACCACGCTGATGCCGACCGGCCCGAGGTTCTTCTGCGCGCCAGCGTAGATCAGCCCGTACTTCGACACGTCGATCGGCCCGGAGGCGATGCTGGAGCTGAAGTCGGCGAACAGCGGCACGTCGCCGGTATCGGGCGGCACCTGCCCCCAGGCCGGCCGGTACTCGACGCCGTGGATGGTCTCGTTGGCGGTGACGTGGACGTAGGCCGCATCCTTCGACAGCTGCCACGACTCGCGCGCCGGGATTGTGCGGAAGCCGTCGGCCTCACCGCTGGCGGCGATGTTGACGTCCACCGAGACCAGTTGCTTCAGCGCCGTGCGCCCCCAGTGTCCGCTGACCACGTAGTCCACGCGCTGGCCGACGGCGGCGAAATTCAGCGCGATCAGCGCCTGTTGCGTGGTCGCGCCGCCGGCGGGGAACAGCACCGCGTAATCGTCGGGGATCTCGACCAGGGTGCGCAGGTCGGCTTCGGCCCGGCGGGCGACCTCCAGGAACTCGGGGCCGCGATGGCTGATCTCGACGATCGACGCGCCGGCATCGCCCCACTCGAGCATGTCCGCCTGCGCCTGGCGCAGGACCGTTTCGGGCAGTGCGGCGGGGCCGGGGCTGAAGTTGTAGGCGCGCGTCATCGGAGCTTCATCAATCACACGGAGGAAGCGCATTAGTATGCCGCAGCGCACCACCGTTTCCCGCGGCCGCGCAACTTTTCCTGCCCCGCGATGCTCCAATGCGCGGTATCAAAGGAAACGGACCATGTCCCTGCGCAACGTGCTCGCCATTCCCGCGTCGGCGGTTACCGATGAAACCGTGTACCGGGGGCGCCGTCGCCTGCTCGGCGCGCTGGCGACATCGACGCTGCTGCCGCTGGCGGGCTGCGCGGAAGCCGAGGTCCCGCCCTCGAAAACGGTGGTGACGCCCGAACAGGCGAAGTCCGGTTTCCGCACCGCCGAACCGCTGACCCGGCTCGAGGACGTCACCGGCTACAACAACTTCTACGAGTTCGGCACCGACAAGGGCGATCCCTCGCGAGCAAAAAAGACCCTGCGCACCTCGCCGTGGAATGTCGCCGTGTCCGGCGAGTGCGCGAAGCCGGGCAATCTTTCGTTCGAGGACCTGCTCAAGGGCCTGGCGCCGGAGGAACGCATCTACCGCCTGCGCTGCGTCGAGGGCTGGTCGATGGTGATCCCGTGGCTCGGCGTGCCGCTGGCCGACGTGCTGAAGCGCTTCGAGCCGACCTCGAAGGCGAAGTACGTCGCCTTCACCACCCTCGCCGATCCGGCGCAGATGCCCGGCGTGCGCTTCCGTTCGATCGACTGGCCCTACCGCGAGGGCCTGCGCATCGACGAGGCGATGCATCCGCTTGCCTTCCTCGCCACCGGCCTGTACGGCAAGCCCCTGCCGCAGCAGAACGGCGCGCCGCTGCGGCTGGTGGTGCCGTGGAAGTACGGCTTCAAGAGCATCAAGTCGATCGTCGGGATCCGCTTCAGCGAGAAGCAGCCGAAGACGGCATGGAACCAACTGCAGCCAAAGGAATACGGCTTCTACAGCAACGTCAATCCCGAAGTCGACCATCCGCGCTGGAGCCAGAAGACCGAGCGCCGCATCGCCGGCACCGGCAACCGCCTGTTCGCCGATCGCATCCCGACGCAGAAGTTCAACGGCTACGGCGAGCAGGTGGCGGCGCTGTATGCGGGCATGGACCTGAAGCGCTGGTACTGAGGCGGAACGGACGGGTTCGTGGTTGGTTGATGTCTTTCCTGCGCATCGTTCGGCCCGTCATCCCGTCCGTCATCCCGGCGAAAGCCGGGATCCATCTTGATCCTGCCTTTCCGCTCTGCCATTCAATCGAAACAACGGCGGAAAATGGATCCCGGCTTTCGCCGGGATGACGGCAGGAAATGCTTTGCGACCACCAACAACCAACCATCCCTGCAGTGTCCATGAATCGCCCCTCCGTGCGAAAAGCCCCTCCTTCCCTCATCCTCGCCAAAACAATCGTCCACGCGCTCGCGCTGGCACCACTGGCGCTCCTGGCCTGGAAGTTCTGGCAGGTCCTCAGCGAGGCCGACATCGACGCCCTCGGCGCGGATCCGGTCGCCGCCATCGAGCACGAACTCGGCACCTGGGCGCTGCGCCTGCTCCTGCTCACGCTGGCGATCACGCCGCTGCGGCAGCTGAGCGGGCAACCGGTGCTGCTGCGCTTCCGCCGCATGCTTGGCCTGTACGCCTTCGCCTACGCCAGCCTGCACTTCGCCGCGTACCTCATCCTCGACCTGCGCGGCTATTGGGCGCAGGTATTCGAGGAGATCGCCAAGCGCCCCTACATCACCGTCGGCTTCGCCGCGTGGCTGCTGCTGGTGCCACTGGCGCTGACGTCGACCCAAGGCTGGATGCGGCGGCTTGGGCGCGCCTGGGGCCGCCTGCATGCATTGGTGTACGCGATCGCGATCCTGTCGGTGCTGCACTTCTGGTGGATCGTGAAGTCGGACTATCGCGAACCGCTGCTCTACGCCGCGATCCTCGCCCTGCTGCTCGGCTGGCGCGCGTGGAAACGGCTGTCGAGACGTCCGGCGCGCAGGCCGGCGCCCTCAGCCTGATCCGAACAGCAGCAGCGCCGCCAGCAGCGCGGCGATGCCCAGCGCCGCAAGCAGCAGCCACGGCAGGCGCGACACCTGGTCGCGCCCCCGCGCAGCGGCCGGCGCCGGTTTCGGCAGGGACGCGTCGGCCGGCGCGCCCGCCTCCGGCCCGCGCGGCTTGCGCCGCGGCGCCTCGACCACGAAGCGGTGCTGGCCGTCGAACACGACCTGGTCACCCGATTCCAGCACGGCGTCGCGCACCGCCTCGCCGTTGACCAGGCTGCCCTCGGCCGAACCGAGGTCGCGCAGCACGACCTGTTCGCCGACCAGTTCGAGCCGCGCGTGGCGGTCGGCGAACGCCGGATCGTCGATGCGGATGTCGGCCTCGGGGTGGCGCCCGACCAGCCGCGGCTGCTCCAGGGTGAAGCAGCGTCCGTGGAAGCGCCCACCGACGCCGCGCAGGACCACGCGCAGGTTGGGGACATCGTCGGTGGTGGCGTCCGCGTCGAGTCCGCGCGGTGCCTGCACCGGGCGCGAGGACACCAGCCGCAGTTCGGCGCCGTCGACGTAGATCGCGTCGCCCACGCGCAGCATCGCCATGCGCCGGACCTCGCGACCGTTGACGTGCACGCCGGCCGCATCGTCGTCGACGTTCAGCCACATGCCGCGGCGATCCACGCACAGCCGCACCGCGCTCTCGCCTTCAACCAGGTCGACGACGCCCGGCGCGCGGCGGCCGATCCCATGCACGCCGATCGACAGCGGACGATCGTCCCTGTCCTGGTCGGCGAATCGCAGTCTGACGGCATCCATGGCTGCGGCAATCTAGCATGCGCGGGCGCGGCGACCCGGTGCGCTTGGTGAATGCCGCCCGACCGTCGCAGAATGTCGGCCTACCCGAAACGCAGGCACACCGCCCCCATGTCCGGCATCGACATCCACCACGAACATTCCCTGCCGATGGCCAAGGCCCGCAAGGCCGTCGAACAGGTCGCGAAGAAGCTGGCCGAGCGCTTCGACGTCGAGTACGGCTGGGACGGCGACACCCTGAACTTCGCGCGCTCCGGCGTCGACGGCAAGATCGCGCTGGAACCGAAGCAACTGCACGTCACCGCCAGCCTCGGCTTCCTGCTGTCGGCGCTGAAGGGGCCGATCGAGGCCGAGATCCGCCGGGTGCTGTCGGAGAAGTTCTGACCCCGGTTTCCCGCGGCGGCGCGCTTGTGCGCCATGCCTGCCGTCCATCACGCGCCCCGGGCGGGCTGCCTCTGGCGGCCGAAAGCCGCGCCATCCGCCATCTGCTAACGTCGCGGGCCCGCCTTGCCGCCGCGACGATCCGATGCCTCTTCCGCTCCGCATCCCCGCCATGCTGGCCCTGCTGCTCTTGGCGTCCTGCCGGGGCGGCCACGCCGATGCCGCGCCCGCGGCCGGGGCCATGGACGGGACACCGCCCGCATCGGCCGGCGCGGTCGCCAGCGGCGCCTATCCCGACCTGTTCGCGGATGCCGGCTACGGCGCCGACGAGGTCCAGGCCAGGGTCGATACCGCATTCGAACAGCTCTTCCACGGCGACCCGGAGCAGCAGGCGCTGTACTACGAGACCGGCCACAACGAGCACGGTCCGCTCGCCTACATCCACGACGTCCACAACGACGACGTGCGCTCGGAGGGCATGTCCTACGGGATGATGATCGCCGTGCAGCTGGACCGGAAACGCGAGTTCGACGCGATCTGGAACTGGGCGAAAATGCACATGTACCACGACGATCCGGCGCATCCGGCCCATGGCTACTTCGCCTGGTCGGTCAAACCCGATGGCACCGCGATCGACGAGATGCCGGCCCCCGACGGCGAGGAGTACTTCATCACCGCCCTGTACTTCGCCTCGGCGCGCTGGGGCGACGGCGACGGCATCCACGACTACCGCGCGCAGGCCGACCGCCTGCTCACCGACGTGCTGCACCGGCAGGAGATCACCGGGCCGACCAACCGCGGCACGATGACCGCAGTCAACCTGTTCGACGGCGACGCGAAAATGGTCCGCTTCACCCCGGACGTGGCGAACGCCGCGCATACCGACGCCTCCTACCACCTGCCCGCGTTCTACGAGGTGTGGGCGCGGGTGGGGCCGGACGCCGACCGCGCATTCTGGCGCGAAGCCGCGCAGGCCAGCCGCGACTACTTCGTGGCCGCCGCGCATCCGCGCACGGCGCTGACCCCGGACTACGGCAACTTCGACGCGACGCCGTGGGCGGCGCCGTGGCGGCCGGATGCGGTCGACTTCCGCTACGACGCCTGGCGCAGCGTGATGAACTGGTCGATGGACTGGTCGTGGTGGCGGGTCGACCCGCGCCAGGTGGACCTGTCCAACCGCCTGCAGGCGTTCTTCCAGTCGCAGGGCATGGACGGCTACGCCAGCCTCTACACGCTCGAAGGCGAACCGCTCGGCGGCGGCCAGACCACCGGCCTGGTGGCGATGAACGCCGTCGCCGGCCTGGCCGCCGACCATCCACGCAGGCTGGACTTCGTGCGCGCGCTGTGGGAGCGGCCGGTACCGGCCGGGGAGCACCGCTATTACGACGGCATGCTCTACCTGATGGCCCTGCTGCATGCGAGCGGCCGCTACCGGGCGTGGCTGCCGGCCGACGCGAACGGCTGAGGCCCTTCGCGACTGCGGAATGGGTGTAGAAGCGCTTTCAGGCGCGACACGGCATGTTCGGCAGGTCGCGGCTGAAGCCGCTCCTGCAGCCGTCCCCGCTTTCGATTGCGATTGGGCGTGAAGTCGTGGGCCCTGCGTCATTCGCCCGTCAACAACATGCGCCAAGGCGTTGTCCGGGAACGAATTTGGTGAGCGGCGTCACAGCGTGAAGGTGGCGTGTACGTGCTAGGCTCAGGCCTTCACGTCCCCCTTCGGCCGGGCCGCCGGCCGCTCTCTGTCCAGCCTCGAGGAAATACGCGACATGGCCATCTTCCCGTCGAACAACGCCGCCAAGAAGGACGCCCCGTCCTTCGCGTCTGACGCTCCCGCGGCACCGCCGCCGCGCGAGACGCCCGCCGTGGCGGACTTCAGCCCCAGCCAGGTCGCCCCGCCCCGCGCCGCCGCGCAGGTCGAGACCAAGGAATCGCTGATCGCCTCCGACCTGACCATCGAGGGCAAGATCGAAGGCAGCGGCCACGTCCGCATCGCCGGCAAGTTCAAGGGCGACGTCAACGTCCAGGGCAACCTGCGCATCGAGAACGGCGCCAGGCTCAACGGCGGGGTCAAGGCCAAGCAGGTCGTGGTCGCCGGCGAACTCGACGGCAACATCGAATCGGCCGCCAGGGTCGAACTGCTCGACTCGGCTGTGCTGACCGGCGACGTCAAGGCCGGTTCGCTGACGGTTGCCGCCGGCTCCAAGATCCGCGGCCACGTCGAATGCGGCTGGGACGCCTCGGAATCGGCGGCCCCGCGCAAGACCAACGGCAAGGGCGAGACCGCGGAGCCGCGCGAACTCGCGTCCTGAGCGCGACGTGAGCACGCCGAAGCCGGGCATGGCAGGTGCCACGCGCACCTGCCCGCACTGCAAGACGAAGATCCTCGAAAGCGCGAGCATCTGCCCCTCGTGCAAGCACTACCTGCGCTTCGACACGCCGCGCACCGGCCCGGGCGCGGTGCCGGCAAGCACGACCGCGCTGCAGGTCGAGGGCATGATCCGCCACCCCTCCGAGGGGGGCGCCTGGGAATATTCGGTGCTGCTGACCGTGCGCGACGACGAGGGCAACGAGCTCGCCCGCCACGTCGTCGGCGTCGGCGCGATGCTGGCCGGCGAGGAGCGCACCTTCAACCTCTCGGTCGAGGTCACCCCGACCAGCGACATGCGCAAGCCGGCCAAGCGCGGCACGCGGCATTGATGCAGTCGGCGGGCGCAGCTCGCCACGAAGCCTGGCTGTAGGAGCGCCTTCAGGCGAAACCACCGACCGGATCCGTCGAACGCCCGTCGCGGCTGAAGCCGCTCCTACAGGATTTCGGCGGGATCGAAGGCCGGCGGGATCGAAGGCGACCGGCCAGACGCCGGTCGCCCGCCATCAGGTCGCAGCCGCGTTGCGCGCCGACCGGTTGGACAGCACGAAGCCGACGACCAGCACCAGGGCGACGACGACCTGGGCGGCGATGCCCTCGACCGTCGGATAGAGGCCGAGCAGTTCCACCCGCGGGCCACCATCGATCCAGGTGATCGGCAGGTATCCGGCCTCCTGCAGCGCCGAGACCGCCTTGCCGATCAGCACCACGGCCAAGGCCGCGATCAGCAGGGAGCTGTAGCGGAAGAACTGGCCAATGGGCAGGCGGCGGCTGTAGCGCATCATCGCCCAGCCGATCGCCACCAGCACCAGCGACGCCGCGGCGCCGCCGGCGATCACGCTGCCCTGGCTGCCCTGGTTCCAGATCGCGGCGAAGAACAGGATCGTCTCGAACACCTCGCGGTACACGACCACGAAGACCAGGCCGAGCAGGAAGATGCCCGAGGTCTTGCCCAGGGCACGTCCGAGCCTGTCGCGCACGTAGCGCTGCCAGGCATCGGCATGGCTCTTGCCGTGCATCCAGATGCCGACCCAGACCAGGACCACCGCGGCCAGCAGCGAGCCGAAGCCTTCCGACAGTTCGCGGCTCGCGCCGCTGATGGTGATGACCCACGTCGCCAGCGCCCACGTCAGCACGCCGGCGCCCAGCGCGGACAGCCAGCCGCCGTGGACCCAGGGAAGCATCTCGGTGCGACCGGCCTTGCGCAGCAGCGCGATGATTGCCACGACGATCAACAGCGCCTCCAGCCCCTCGCGCAGCAGGATGGTGAACGCGGCGACGAAGCTGGAAACGGAAGACGTCCGGTCCTGCGCCAGCACCTGCTCGGCTTCGCCGAACAGGCCGTCCAGCTCGTCGACCTGGGCCTGCAGCACCCCGGCGTCGACGTTGCCCGCGATGCCCGAGCGCACGCGCGCCATCGCCACCTCGATCTTCACCATCAGCGGGTTGTCGCGGGCGGCGAGCAGCGGCTCGACCGGCTCGAACCCGTCCAGGTACGCCGACAGCGCCAGGTCTTTCGCCCGTTTCGCGTCGCCGTCGCGGTAGGCGGCCATGGCCTGCCTGAGCAGGCTGCGCGAGGTGGCGAGGGCGGTTTCGAGGTCCTGCGCCTGCGCGGCGTCCGGATGCCGGCGCAAGTAGGCCACGATCGCCGCGGCGTCATCGGCCGATCCCAGCTCCTTCGCCAGGTCCGCGGGCGTGGTGCCGACGTAGTGTTCGAAGTCGAGCTTCGCCCGCAGCGCGGCGTCGCGCTCCAGCCGCTCCCGGCCGGCCGCGGATTCCGGATAGGCCATGGCCCCGACGTAGGTGGCCAGGGCCCAACGGTCCTCGACCGGCAGCCCGCTGTAGCTGACCATCGACGTGCCCTCGAGGCCCTGGTCGATCACCTGGTAAAGCGCGAACACGCTGCGTTCGTCGGCGCGTTCCCGGTCGGTGAAATCGATCGGCGGCGGGTCCAGGCCGGCGCTTGCGATGCCATCGCCGCCGCCGGTATCGCCATGGCAGCTGGCGCATAGTTGGCCATACAGGGCCTGGCCCCGCGCGTACTGCGGTGCGCTGGTGGGCATCAGCGGGATCGGATACGCCTGCACCAGCAGGGCTGCGAGCGCGCGCGCCTGCGTGGCGATCTGGTCCGGCGAGGTCTTGGCCTGGATCGCCTGCTGCAGCGCTTCGGCGTCCTGCTTCAGCTGGCCGGATTCGGACGTCGGTGGCAGCGCGTCGATCGAAGCCGCCGCCGTGGCCGAGAACTCCAGCATCTCGTCGTACTCGAGCTGGTTGACGACAGCGCCGTCCTCCACGGCTTCGCGATAGTCCACGGCGATGTAGTCGAGCAGGCGCCAGGTGGTGGCGACGGCGCTCTCGGAAGCGTGGGCGTGGGTGCAGATCAGGGCAACGCCGAGGAGCAGCGTCGCCAGCAGGCGTCGTGGAGTCATGGATGCATATGAGAATGTGTCTCATCCAGTTTAGCGCACCCGGCGCGCCGTGCGTGCGCCCTTTCCGGGAAAAGGACCGCAGCATCGCCGGAGCGGATGCCGGACCCGGCGCAGGCGGCCGCATACTCCGATCCGCCGCTCCGGTTACCCGCCGCCGACGGCCGCGGCGGCTATCATGCGGCCCCTGCCAGGCTTCCCGAGCACGCCATGCCGGAATCGCTGTCGATCCACCGAACCGGGGCCGTGCTGCGGCTGACGCTCGACCGGGCGGACCTCCACAACGCCTTCGACGCGGACCTGATCGCGCGCCTGACCGGGGCGTTGGCCGACGCCGCCAGCGACGCCGGGGTACGCGCGGTGGTGCTGGCAGGCACCGGAGCCTCGTTCTCGGCCGGCGCCGACCTGAACTGGATGCGCGGCATGGCCGCCGCCAGCGAGGCCGAAAACCGCGAGGACGCTCTCGCCCTCGCCCGCCTGATGCGCACCCTGGACGAACTGCCGAAGCCGACCATCGCGCGCGTGCACGGCGCCGCGTTCGGCGGCGGCGTCGGCCTGGTCGCCTGCTGCGACATCGCCATCGGCGTGCCGGAAGCGAAGTTCGGCCTGACCGAGAGCAAGCTGGGCCTGCTGCCGGCGGTGATCTCGCCCTACGTGGTCGCCGCGATCGGGCCGCGGCAGGCGCGGCGCTGGTTCGCGACCGCGGAAATCTTCGACGCCGCGCAGGCGCTGCGCATCGGGCTGCTGCACGAGGTGGTCGCGGCCGACGCGCTGGACGCCGCGATCGAGCGCCAACTCGCGCTGCTGCTCAAGGCGGGCCCGGTCGCCGCGTCCGCCGCGAAGGCGCTGGTGCGCGATGTCGCCGCGCAGGCCGATCGCGATGCGCTCGACGACGCCAACGCCGCCCTGATCGCGAAACTGCGCGTCTCGCCCGAAGGACAGGAAGGGCTGTCGGCCTTCCTCGACAAGCGTCCGCCCCGCTGGATCCCGTGAGGAGTCGCCCATGCTCGACCACGTTGGCATCCCGGTTTCCGACTACGCCCGCAGCCTGGCGTTCTACAAACAGTCGCTGGCGCCGCTCGGCATTACGCTGGTCATGGAGGTCACGCCGGAGATGACCGGCGGCGGCAGCGCGGCCGGTTTCGGCAGCGACGGCAAGCCCGGGTTCTGGTTCGGCGACGACGGCGCGCCCGGCGTGCACACCCACGTCGCGTTCATCGCAGGCAGCCGCGCGCAGATCGATGCCTTCCACGCCGCCGCGATCGCCGCGGGCGGCCGCGACAACGGCGCGCCGGGCCTGCGTCCGCACTACCATGAGCACTATTACGGCGCGTTCGTGCTGGACCCGGACGGACACAACATCGAGGCCGTGTGCCATCGCCCGGAATGACCTTCCCGGCCCGCCCCCGCAACGCCGCCAGGATTCCCTGATGTTCCAGAAGATCCTCATCGCCAACCGCGGCGAAATCGCCTGCCGCGTGATCCGCACCGCGCGCCGGCTCGGCATCCGCACCGTCGCGGTGTTCTCCGAGGCCGACGCCGACGCGCAGCACGTGCGCCTGGCCGACGAGGCGTATCCCATCGGCGGGCCGCGCCCGGCCGACAGCTACCTGCGCGGGGATGCGATCCTCGAAGTCGCGAAGCGAAGCGGCGCGCAGGCGATCCATCCCGGCTACGGCTTCCTCAGCGAGAACGCGGACTTCGCCGACGCGGTCGAGGCCGCGGGCCTGGTGTTCATCGGCCCGAAGGCGGCGTCGATGCGCAGGATGGGCAGCAAGGCCGGCGCCAAGGAGCTGATGCAGGCCGCCGGCGTGCCGGTGGTGCCCGGCTACACGGGCGAGGACCAGTCGCCCAACGCGCTCTCGCGCGAGGCCGCGCGCATCGGCTTCCCACTGATGATCAAGGCCGCGCACGGCGGCGGCGGCAAGGGCATGCGCGTGGTGCGCGCGCTCGAGGAGTTCATGCCCAACCTCGAGAGCTGTCAGCGCGAGGCCGCCAACGCCTTCGGCCGCGACCGCGTGCTGCTCGAGCGCTACATCGAGTCTCCGCGCCACATCGAGATCCAGGTCTTCGGCGACGCGCACGGCGGCGCCATCCACCTCAACGAGCGCGAATGCTCGGCACAGCGGCGCTACCAGAAGGTGTTCGAGGAATCGCCCTCGCCATTCCTGACCCCGGAGCTGCGCGCGGCGATGGGCGAGGCCGCGGTGCTGGCCGCGCGCGCGATCGACTATGCCAACGCCGGCACGGTGGAGTTCATCGTCGATCCCGCCGGCCAGTTCTATTTCATGGAGATCAACACGCGGCTGCAGGTGGAACACCCGGTCACCGAACTGACCACCGGGCTCGACCTGGTCGAATGGCAGCTGCGCGTGGCCGCGGGCGAGCCGCTGCCGCTGGAGCAGGAAGAGGTGCCGCAGCGCGGCCACGCCATCGAGGTGCGGCTGTATGCGGAGGATCCGGAAGCGGGTTTCCTGCCGGGCTCCGGCAAGCTCGAACGACTGGAGTTGCCCGAGCCGTCGCAGCACGTCCGTATCGATTCTGGCGTGGTCGAAGGCGACACCGTGACGATCTTCTACGATCCGATGATCACCAAGCTGATCGTGCACGATCGCGACCGCCCGGCCGCCCTCGCCCGCCTGCGCGAGGCGCTGGCCCGGTGTGCGATCGAGGGGCCGAAGTCGAACATCGCCTTCCTCGAAGCGCTGGTGCGCCACCCGGCCATCGTCGAGGGACGGATCGACACCGGCTACCTCGACCGCCACCTCGACGAATTCACCGGCCGCCACGAAACCGGTCCGGACCTGCTGCTGGCCGCGGCCACCGCCTCGCTGCTGCGGCAGGAACAGGCCACGCGCGAAGCCGCCGCGCGCTCGACCGACCCGAGCTCGCCCTGGGCCATCGCCGACGGCTGGCGCCTGGGCCACGCCGGCCAGCGACGGCTGGCGTTCCAGCATCGCGACGAGCGCATCGACCTCGTCGCGCAGGGCGACGGCGGCCGCTACCGCATCGCGCACGGCAGCCGGCTGGCGGCGGTCGAGGGCGCGCGGCTGTCCGGGCACGACCTCTCCTTGCGTATCGATGGCGAGGGGCGCCGCTTCCGCGTCGCGGTCGGGTCGGACTGCATCGACGTGCACGACGGCGACCGCCGGCTGTCGCTGCAGCCGCGCGCGGTGTATCGCCACGAGGCGTCCGGCCAGGACGCCGGCGACGACCGCGTGCGCGCACCGATGCCGGGCCGCGTCGTCGCGATGCGCGTGGCCGTCGGTGACAGGGTCGAACAGGGGCAGGAACTGGCGGTGATCGAGGCGATGAAGATGGAGCTGGCGCTGAAGGCGCCGCGTGCCGGCACGATCGGCGAACTGCGCGCGCAGGCCGGCGACTTCGTCGAGGCCGATGCCGTGCTGGTCGTGCTGGAGGACTGACATGGCCCTGCCCTCCAGCGTCCGCATCGTCGAGGTCGGGCCGCGCGACGGCCTGCAGAACGAGAAGACCCTCGTGCCCACCGCGGCGAAGATCGAACTGGTCGACCGCCTCTCCGCCACCGGCCTGCGGACCATCGAGGCCACCAGCTTCGTCAGCCCCAAGTGGGTGCCGCAGCTGGCCGATGCCGCGGAGGTGTTCTCGGGCATCGACCGGCGCCCGGGCATCGCCTACCCGGTGCTGGTGCCGAACCTGCAGGGCTACGAGCGCGCGCGCGAAGTCGGCGCGGAGGAAGTGGCGGTGTTCACCGCGGCTTCCGAAGCCTTCAACCGCAAGAACACCAATGCCGGCATCGACGAATCGCTGCAGCGCTTCGCGCCGATCCTGGATCGGGCGAAGGCCGACGGCGTGAAGGTCCGCGGCTACGTCTCCACCGTGCTCGGCTGCCCCTACCAGGGCGAGGTGCCGCTGGCCGACGTGGTGCGCGTGGCCAGGGCGCTGCACGCCATGGGCTGCTACGAGATCTCGCTGGGCGACACCATCGGCGTCGGCACGCCGGACAAGGCGCGGGCGATGCTGCGCGCCGTCGCCGCCGAGGTGCCGATGCCGGCGCTGGCGATCCATTTCCACGACACCTGGGGCCAGGCCCTGGCCAATATCCTCGCCTGCCTCGAGGAAGGCGTGGCGGTGGTCGACAGCGCCGTCTCCGGCGCCGGCGGCTGCCCCTACGCGAAAGGCGCGAGCGGCAACGTCGCCAGCGAGGATGTGGTGTATATGCTGCAGGGGATGGGCATCGACACCGGCATCGACCTCGACAGGCTCGCCGACACCGGCCGCTGGCTGGCCGGCCTGCTGGGCCGCGAAACCGGCAGCAAGGCCGGCAGGGCGCTGGCGGCGGCCGGATGACGCACCCGCCGCTGCCGGACGAGGCCGCGATGCCCCCCGCGAACGACGGGACGGCACAGATCGTGGCCTCGCTGGAAGCGGCCTGTCGCGACCTCTCCCTGCCCGCCGAGGCCCGCGACCTCTTCGCCCGCGCGCGCGACGCCCTGCGCGCCGCCAGCAGCGACGCCGAGACCGCCCGCCTGCGCTACCACGCGCTGTTCGACGCGGTGCCCGACCCGGTCAGCATCCTCGACGAGACCGGCATCGTGCTCGACCTCAACAAGGCCGGGATGGCCGCGTACCGGCGGCCGCGCGAGGAGATCGTCGGCCAGCCGATCGAGGTGCTGAACCCGGACCTGCCCAAGGACCACCTGCGTCCGGTCCTGGAGACCCTGAACCGCGGCGAGACCTACGTGATCGAGGTCGCCAACATGCGCGGCGACGGCACCCGCTTCCCGGTCGAGGTGCACTCGGCCGGATTCATGCACGACGGGCGCCGCTGCATCGTCGCCGTGGCGCGCGACCTGAGTGCGCGCCGCGCGGCGGAACTGCACTACGGCCAGCTGCTGGAGGTGCTCGACAAGGGCGTGCTGGTGCTCGACGACCATGGCCGCCTGGTGCAGACCAACGCCGCCGCGATGCGCATCCTCGGCGCCGACGAGCACCACGACTTCCAGCAGTACCTGCGCGCGGCCGACTGGGCGATGGTCGACGAAGGCGGCCGGCCGATCACCACCGGGGAACTGCCGCCGGCGCAGACCCTGCGCACCGGCAAGGCCACCGAGAGCCGCGTGCTGGGGCTGTACCACCGTCCGGAGCGCCGGCTGCGCTGGCTGTCGGTGAGCAGCGTCCCACTGTTCGCGCCCGGCGGACGCAAGCCGCTGCAGGTGCTGTCGTTCTTCAGCGACGTCACCGAGCTCAAGCGCGACAGCGCGCTGTTCGACCGCGCCCAGGCGCTGGCGCACATCGGCGGCTGGGAGTGGGAAGTCGACCGCGACGCGCTGTACATGACCGACGAGGCGCTGCGCATCCTCGGCCACGACCGCGGCGTGCAGTCGATCGGCGACCTGCTCGCCGCCCTGTGCGAAGCCGACTGCCTCCGGCTCGACGCGGCCCTGCAGCAGACCATCGCCGGCAACCGCCCGCTCGACCTCGAGGTGGAGGGCCTGCGCGCCGACGGCAGCCCGCTGTGGCTGCGGATCATCGGCGAGGCCGAGATCAACCGCTCCGAGGGCACCAGCATCACCGGCACCCTGCAGGACATCACCGAGCGCAAGCAGGAGCAGGAAACGCTGCGGGTGCGGGCGCGCACCGACCCGCTGACCGGCCTGCTCAACCGCGACGCGATGCTGTACGAGCTCGACACGCGCATGCGCGATCCCCTGCACGGCGGCATCGCCGTGCTGTACATCGACCTCGACCGCTTCAAGATGGTCAACGACGTGCTCGGCCACGCCGCCGGCGACGAACTGCTCAACGCCGCCGCGAGCCGCATCAGCCGCGCCAGCGGCACCGAAGGACTGATCGCGCGCTTCGGCGGCGACGAGTTCCTGGTCGTCTGCAACACCCGCGACGACGACACCAGGCCCGAGCGCATCGCCAAGGCGATCCTGGAAGCGTTCACCGAGTCCTTCCGCTTCGAGAAGGAGGAGTTCGCGATCACCGCCAGCATCGGCATCGCCCGCGCGCCGCGCGACGGCGACCGGCCGCAGACCCTGATCCACAACGCCGACGCGGCGATGTACGACAGCAAGCGGCGCATGCGCAACGGCTGGCAGGAATTCAGCCCGGAGCTGGAGCAGTCGCAGCAGAACCGGCTGCGGGTGGAGACCCACCTGCGACGCGCCGCCGACAACGACGAGTTCCGGCTCGTCTACCAGCCACAGGTCGACCTGCGCCATGGCACCACGATCGCCGCCGAAGCCCTGATCCGCTGGCAGAACCACCAGCTCGGCGAGATGCGGCCCGACCATTTCATCGGCCACGCCGAAACCACCGGCGACATCGTGCGCATCGGTCGCTGGGTGTTGAACGAAGCCTGCCGCCAGGCCGCGGAATGGCGCGACGCCGGGCTTGGCATTATCCGCGTCGCGGTGAATGTCTCCTACCGCCAGTTCCTGGCCGAGGACCTCGCCGGCACCGTCCGCGAGGCGCTGGACGAACACGGCCTGCCCGGCTCGGCGCTGGAGCTGGAATTCACCGAGCGGGTGCTGATCGAGGACGCGCCCGACACCCTGCGCACGTTCGCGGCGCTGCGCGAGCTCGGGGTGATCCTGACGATCGACGACTTCGGCGAAGGCTACAGCGCGCTCAACTACCTGCGCCGGCTGCCGATTCACGGACTCAAGCTCAGCCAGCTGTTCGTCGAGGGCGTGCCGGGCAACCATTCCGACGTCGCGGTCTGCCAGGCGGTCGCCGGCATCGCCCGCAGCCTCGGTCTCGGCCTGGTCGCCGAGGGCATCGAATCCGAGCCGCAGCGGCGCTTCATGCTGGAGCTGGGCGTGCCGGTCGGCCAGGGATTCCTGTTCGCGCCCGGCCTGCCGCCGGACGAATTCGCCCGCCGCATCTCCACCGCCCGCGTTTAGGAGCGCCTTCAGGCGCGAAGCTCTTCTCCCCAGCCCCCGGCCTCTGGCCCCCGGGCCCGGAACCGAATCCCGAATCCCGAATCCCGAATCCCGAATCCCGAATCCCGAATCCCGAATCCCGAATCAAAAGCATCGCGCCTGAAGGCGCTCCTACGCGAACCTGGCCTGCGCCGGGGTAAAATGCGGCGCTTTCCACGCAGGACTTCCCATGCAAGCTTCCCAGGTCCGCGCCATCGTCACCGGCGGCGTTTCCGGCCTCGGCCTCGCCGTGGCGCAGCGCATCGTCGCCGACAACGGCAAGGTCGCCCTGTTCGACGTCAACGACGACAAGGGCGCCGCGGCCGTCGAGCAGCTCGGCGACGCCAACGCCCGCTACTTCCGCACCGACGTCACCGACGAGGACGGCGTCGCCGCGAACGTCGCCGCCGCGCGCGACTTCCTCGGCGGCCTCAACGCCGCGGTCAGCTGCGCCGGCATCCTCGGCGCCGGCCGCGTGCTCGGCCGCGAGGCGCCGATGCCGCTGTCGCAGTTCAGCGCCACGGTGATGGTCAACCTCGTCGGCAGCTTCAACGTGGCCAAGGCGGCGGCCGCGGCCATGCAGCACAACGACGCCGGCGACGACGGCGAGCGCGGCGCGATCGTCAACACCGCCAGCGTCGCCGCCTACGAGGGCCAGATCGGCCAGGCCGCGTATTCCGCGTCCAAGGGCGGCGTGGTCGGCATGACCCTGCCGATGGCGCGCGAACTCGCCCGCTTCGGCATCCGCGTCAACACCATCGCCCCGGGCATCTTCTGGACGCCGATGGTCGACGGCATGCCCGAGGAGGTGCAGAAGTCGCTGTCGGCCTCGATCCCCTTCCCCTCCCGCCTCGGCAAGCCGGAAGAGTTCGCCGACCTCGTCGCCTACGTCCTCGGCAACCGCTACCTCAACGGCGAAACCATCCGCCTCGACGGCGCGGTGCGGCTGGCGCCGAAATAGAGCCGGGATTCGGGATTGGGGATTCGGGATTCGCAACAGCGAACTCCGTCCCGTCCCGCGCCCGCCCTTTCGAATCCCGAATCCCCAATCCCGAATCCCCGCCCTCAATGAAAGCCTACGACGTCAAGAAAGGAAACGTGGTCGAACACAACGGCACCGTCTACCAGGTGCGCGACATCGAGCGCAGCTCGCCGCAGGGCCGCGGCGGCAACGTGCGCTTCCGCTTCATCATGTACAGCGTGCCGGGCGGCAACAAGCTCGACGCGAGCTTCGACGGCGAGGACAGCCTGTCCGAGGTCGAGCTGCTGCGCCGCCAGGCGACGTACTCGTACAAGGACGGCGATGCCTTCGTGTTCCTCGACGATGAGGACTACACGCCCTACACCCTCGACGCCGACGTGGTCGGCGACGACGCCGGCTACATCACCGACGGCCTCACCGGCAGCTACGTGCAGATCATCGACGAGCAGCCGGTGGCACTGCAGCTGCCGCAGCACGTCACGCTGGAGGTGGTCGACACGCCGCCGGAACTCAAGGGCGGCACCGCGACCAAGCGCCCCAAGCCGGCGACGCTCAGCACCGGCATCGAGATCATGGTGCCCGAGTACATCGTCAACGGCGAACGCGTGCTGGTGAATACCACCACCGGCGAATTCGGCGGGCGGGCGGACTGAAACCGGGACACCCCTCGCCTCCGATTCGTCTTCGCCTCCAGTTCGTCATCCCGGCGAAAGCCGGGATCCATCTTGATCCTGTCTTCCCGCTTCGCCGTCCGGAGAAGAAGCCACCGTGGATCCCGGCTTTCGCCGGGATGACGCACCGGGAGCGACGCAGGTTCCATCGGACGGACGCCTCAAGGCTGGCGACTTGCGGTTCTGCAGCATGCGCAGCAGGCACAGGCCTGGATGAACCTGCGAACCGCAGCATCACGATGTCCGGCGCGCGTCGGGGTTCCCTGATTCAAGCCCGGCTTACGCCGACCTACGGCGCTGCGGCATCGATCGAGCGCAGGCGGTCGCCGAGCAGCGCGAGGTTGGCCTCCGTGCCATCCAGGCGCACCCGCTGCGCGGGTAGCAGCCATTGCCGGGCCTGCCGGTACAGATCGTCGCGCAGCCCGCGCAGGCGCGCATCGTCGCGTTCCACCGCCGCCGCCAGCCGGTTGCGCTCGTCCGCCTGCGGCAGGCCGTAGCCGTCGCCATGCAGCAGCAACGCCGGGCGTCCGGCATAGGCGCCGTCGGCCAGCAGTTGCCGCGCCTGCCCCGCGGCCTCGTCCATCCCGGCATCGCCGCGCAGGAAGCGCTGCTTCAGCGCCTCACGCGCCAACGCCTGTTCGCGGCGCAGTGCAGCCTGCTCCAGCACCAGCAGCGCAGCCGTGGCGCGCAGGTCGCCGTTCGGGAGGAAAGGCATGCGCCGCGCCGGATCGAGTGAAAGCCACGCCTGCGCGTCATGCACGGGCAGTTCCAGCGCGACGTCCGCCGTCGCGAACATGTCCTCGAAGTACGCCGCCATCGATTCGAAGCGATAGCCTTCGCGCAGCGCGGTGGCGGCATCCTCCAGCACCGAAGCATCGGCGATGCCCTCGCGCCCTAGCCGGCGCAGCAGGCCGGTCGGCGTGACGCTGCGCAGCTTCGCGCGCGACAGCCGCGGCACGCCGTCGTTGAGCAGCTTCCAGGTCTCGACCGCGCAATTGTTGCCGACGAAGTAGTAGCGCCCGTCGTAGCTCCAGTGCACCTGCGCGGCGCGTTCGAGCAGGGCCGCGACCTCGCCCTCGTACAGCCGCAGCGGGATCGACTGCAGCCCGCGCAGTTCGACCTTGGTGTACTCGTCCACCACCTGCGACAGCGGCAACACGAACAGGCGCGCCGGATACGAGCCGGTCAGGCCGCGCCAGCTGGACAGCTGCACGTCGTCGACGAAGGCGCGGAACGAGAGCACGACGTGGTGGTCGAGATCGAGGCGGCAGTCCGGGCCCCGCGGGCGCCCGGGGGCGCACACCACGAGCCGCAGCATGGCGTGGCCCCAGCGGCTCATCGGCTGCTCGTTGGCTTCCGCGAACAGGTATTCGACCGACTGCACCCGCGCCGGATCGATCTCCTGCAGACGCAGGGCCGCGTCGTCCGCGCCCGCGCCGACGAAAGACAGGTCCTGCGCGCAGGCCGGCGCCGGGTGCGACGGCGCGCCGAAATGCGCCACGAAATGGCGATGCAGCGCCGGTCGCCGGCAGGCATAGTCCGGATCGAGCAGGAAATGCTCGAAATTCACCGCGAAGTACTCCACCGGCGACGCCAGCTCGTAGGCGTCGGGGCTGCGGTCGCGGAAATCGTTGCGCGCCGCGCGCAGCCCGAAGCGCAGCGGACGCACCGGCCAGCCGGCGAGGTCGAGCAGGCGCGGGGCGCGCGACAGGCCGCCGTACGGCGAGCGGTCGTAGAGGTGGGCGAGTTCGTGCAGCAGCGTCGCCAGCGCCGCGCGCGCGGCTGGATCGTCGACCTCACCCCCGGGCGTCAGGAGATTTCTCCCTGCGGTCGAAATGACAGAATTGCCCCACTTGTCATTTCGACCGTAGGGAGAAATCTCCCTCGCGCTCGCGTCACGGCCCATCCAGGCGTCTAGCAGTTCGCGCCGCAGGCCGATGCGTCCATTGCGCGCGCGGCCGTGCACCTGTTCGGGCAGGTCGTCGCGCCAGCGCAGCACGATGACGTCGTCGAGCCGCTCGCGAAACGCCGGCGGCAGCACGGCGAGCGCTCGATCGGCCAGGTCGCGCGTCGCCGCGGCTTCATCCGGCGACAGGCCGGCGGCATCGACCCCCAACCGCAGCGCCGCGGACGCCGGCGCCGCGCACGCCAGCAGGCCCGCCAGCAGCCAGGCGCGGGCCGGAACGCGCATCAAGCCCCCGGTCAGCGGGCGAGGATCGCCTGCGCGAGTTGCAGGTCGCTGGCCGCGCGCGCGGCCGGATCCTGTTCGCGCAGGTGACGCAGCGCCGCCTCCAGCCGCACGCCGCGGATCGCGCCGTCGCTGGCGACGAACATCGCCGCGTCGTCGCGCGCGCCCAGCACCAGCTTGTCGTCGCCGGACGTGCTGCCCGACGAGGCCGACGAGCCCGCGGAAGAGGCCCCGCCCGTGGTTCCGGCGAAACTGCCGGCGTGGGCGGCGAGGCTGGCGCAGGCGAGCAGCGCGAACATCAGGGCGATGCGTCTCATCGGGGGCTTCCGTTGTCGTTGAAGGTGCAAGGGTAGCCGCTGCCCGCGGGCCGTGGCTGAACGCAACGGCTCAGGCATCGAACAACTTGCCCGGATTCATCAGGCCATCGGGATCGAGCACGCGGCGGATCCCGCGCATCAGCGCGATCTCGGCCTCGCTGCGGGTCGAGGACAGGTAGGGCTTCTTGACCAGGCCGATGCCGTGCTCGGCCGAGATGCTGCCGCCGTGGCGCTGCAGCGCCTGCGCCAGCAGCTTGGTCACGCGCTCGCAATCGGCCACAAAATCCGCCTGCGCCATGTCGTCGGGCTTGAGCACGTTGATGTGCAGGTTGCCGTCGCCGATATGCCCGAACCAGACCACGTCGAACTGCGGGTACTCCTGCCCAAGCAGCGCCTGGGTCTCGGCGAGGAAGGCCGGCATCGCCGAGATCCGCACCGAGACGTCGTTCTTGTACGGCACGTACTTCGCCAGGCTCTCGGTGATGCCCTCGCGCAGGCGCCACAGCTGCGCGGCCTGGGCCTCGCTCTGGCTGATCACGCCGTCGAGCACCCAGCCCTCGCCCACGCAGTGTTCGAACGCGACCAGCGCCGCGGCCTCCTCCGCTTCGCCGGCGGCGAATTCGGCCACGACGTAGTACGGATAGGCCTCGTCGAACGGCTTCTGCGCTCCGTGCGCCAGCACGTGGTGCAGGGCGCGGTCGGTGAAGAACTCGAACGCCTCCAGCCGCAGCTCCGCGCGCAGCTCGGCGAACACGCGCATCAGGGAGTCGAAGTCCGGCAGCGCCAGCAGCATCACGCTGGTCGGCGGCGGCGGATCGGTCAGCCGCAGCGTCGCCTCGACGATGATGCCGAGCGTGCCCTCCGACGCGACCGCGAGGTGCCGCAGGTCGTAGCCGCTGGAATTCTTGACCAGCCCGCGGCCGACGTCGAGCAGTTCGCCACGGCCGTCCACCAGCTTCAGGCCGGCCACCCACTCGCGGGTGTTGCCGTAGCGGATGACGCGGATGCCGCCGGCGTTGGTGGCGATGTTGCCGCCGATCGAGCACGAGCCGCGCGCGGCGAAGTCCACCGGATAGGCCAGCCCGTGTTCCTTCGCCGCGTTGTGCACGGCTTCCAGCGCCATGCCCGCCTGCACCGTCAGCGTGCGGTCGACCGGATCGAAGCCGATGGCCTTGTTCATGCGCTCGAGGCTGACGACGAGTTCGCCGTTCGCCGCCACCGCGCCGCCGGACAGTCCCGTGCGGCCGCCCGAAGGCACGATCGCCACGCCGGCCCCGCGCGCCCAGCGGACGATGACCTGCACCTGCTCCACCGTCGCCGGCAGCGCGATCGCCAGCGGCGCGGGCGTCCAGCGCCGGGTCCAGTCGCGGCCGTAGTGTTCGAGGTCGGCGGCGTCGGCCAGCAGGCGCAGCTCGGGCAGCGTCTGCGACAGCGCGGCCAGGCGCGGATCGGTCATCGTGGAGGCGTGGGGACGAAGGGAGCGCAAGCGTGCCAGCCACGACCGCGGGCGTCCAGCACGGGCAGCGACCGCGGACCCGGACGCTGCGTGGGAGCGGCCTCGGCCGCGAAGACATCTGCGATCATCGCCCGGGCAGGCGATCGCGACTGAAGTCGCTCCCACAGGAAGCTTTCGTTTCCGCCGCAACCGAAACGCGCGGCAGTGTTCCGCTGCTCCATCGCCGGTGTTCCGCGCAGCGCACCGAAAACGCCGTGGTGCGGTGCGGAAAACGCGCGCCGCATCTGGCATAGTGGTGGACTCCCTCCACCATCGATCCGGACAGCAGCGCGCATGACGCCCCTGAAGACCTCGTTCCCGAAGCAGGACATCCGCGTCGTACTGTTCGAGGGCATCAGCCGCAGCGCCGTCGAGGTGTTCAGGGCCGCCGGCTACGACCAGGTTGAACTGCTGCCGAAATCGCTGACGGGCGATGAGCTGAAGGAGAAGATCGCCGGTGCGCACATCGTCGGTATCCGCTCGCGCACGCAGCTCACCGCCGAGGTGCTGGCCGAGGCGCGCAAGCTGATCACGATCGGCTGCTTCTGCATCGGCACCAACCAGGTCGACCTGGACGCCGCCGAACTCGCCGGCATCCCGGTGTTCAACGCGCCCTACTCCAACACCCGCAGCGTCGCCGAACTGGTGGTGGCCGAAGCCATCCTGCTCATGCGCGGCATCCCGCAGAAGAACGCCGAATGCCACCGCGGCGGCTGGAGCAAGTCGGCGCTGGGCAGCCACGAGGTGCGCGGCAAGACCCTGGGCATCATCGGCTACGGCCACATCGGCACCCAGGTCGGCGTGCTCGCCGAATCGCTGGGCATGCACGTGTTGTTCCACGACATCGAGGCCAAGCTCTCGCTCGGCAACGCGCGCGCGGCAAGCGGTCTCGACAATCTGCTCGAACGCTCCGACGTCGTCACCCTGCACGTGCCGGAAACGACGTCCACGCAGATGATGTTCGGCGCGGCGCAGATCGCGGCAATGAAGCCCGGCGCTCACCTGATCAACGCTTCCCGCGGCACCGTGGTCGACATCGACGCGCTGGCCGCGGCGCTGGAATCGGGCCACGTCGGCGGCGCCGCGGTGGATGTGTTCCCGGTCGAGCCCAAGGGCAACGGCGACAGCTTCGAATCGCCGCTGGCGAAGTACGACAACGTGATCCTGACCCCGCACGTCGGCGGCAGCACGCTCGAGGCGCAGGACAACATCGGCACCGAGGTGGCCGCCAAGCTGGTGCGCTACAGCGACAACGGCGGCACCCTGTCGGCGGTGAACTTCCCCGAGGTGACGCTGCCCGAGCACGCCGGCAGCCACCGCATCCTGCACATCCACCGCAACGTGCCGGGCGTGCTGTCGCAGGTCAACGACCTGTTCTCGCGCGAGGGCGTCAACATCGACGGCCAGTTCCTGCGCACCGACCCGAAGGTCGGCTACGTGGTGATCGACGTCGCGTCGACGCCGGAAATCACCGCGCGCCTGCGCGCGGCGCTGAACGAGATCGAAGGAACGCTGCGGACGCGGGTGCTGTACTGACCGTGCGCTGCCTCAACGGACGCCCGCGGCGACAATGAACCTGTCATTCCGAACGCAGTGAGGAATCTGCTTCCGGAATGCGCTGGCGATGACGGGAAGCAGATTCCTCACTGCGTTCGGAATGACAACCTGATGCATCGTTGCGCTGTCGGAATGACAACCGGCGCACCGTGACGCCCATGCCCAAGAGGACACCGCCATGCCCCGATCCTCCACCGCCTTCCTGTTCGACCTCGACGGCACCCTCGTCGACAGCGTCTACCAGCACGTGCTGGCCTGGAAGGAGGCGCTGGACCGCGAGGGCGTGGACCTGTCGGTCTGGCGCATCCACCGCAAGATCGGCATGAGCGGCGGGCTGTTCACCAACATCCTGCTGCGCGAAACCGGGCTCGACATCAACGATGACCGCCTCGAACGCCTGCGCGGCTGGCACGCCGAGGCCTACAACCGCCAGGCCGCCGCAGGCGCGATCAAGCCGCTGCCGGGGGCGCGCGAGTTGCTCGCCTTCCTGACCGACGAAGGCATCCCTTGGGCGATCGCCACCAGCGGCCGCATGGAAACCGCGGCGCCGAACATCGCCGCGCTCGGCGTCGACCCGGCGAAGGTGCCCGTGGTCACCCGCGACCAGGTGCGTTACGCCAAGCCCGATCCCGACCTGTTCCTGGCCGCCGCCGACCGGCTGGGCGTCGACATCCAGCACTCGCTGGTGATCGGCGACAGCATCTGGGACATGCTGGCCGCGCAGCGCGCACGTGCGCTCGGCGTCGGCCTGCTGTCGGGCGGATACGGGCAGGAGGAACTGGAGCGCTCCGGCGCGTTCCGCGTCTACGATGATCCGGCCGACTTGCTGCGCCACGTCGACGAGGTCGCCGCGCGTCGCTGACCCCGGTTCGCGCGTCGTTTGCAGGTTCGATGCAGGAGCGCCTTCAGGCGCGATGCCTTTCGCCGGGGCACCATGCGGAAAAGCATCGCGCCTGAAGGCGCTCCTACAGGCGGCCGAGCCATTGGCGGGCCATGCGGCGCAGGGACACATCCGCTTCGGCATCCGCCGCGATCGCAGCGATGTCGCGCCACGCCAGCGCATGCGACTCCTCGCTGACCACGAACGCCTCGCTGTCACCGGCGTGGACCACATAGCGCACGTCATGGTGCCAGTGGCCGGGCACGTCCTTGCGTTCGGGAATCCAGTGGCGGTCGAGGTCGAAGATCTCCGGCTCCACGCGCAGGCCCGACAGCCCCGACTCCTCCTCCGCCTCGCGCAGCGCGACGCGCGCCAGATCGCGGTCGCCGTCGGCATGGCCGCCGAGTTGGACCCAGATGCCGAGCTTGCGGTGGTGGGTCAGCAGCACCCGCCGCCGGTCCCGCGCCACCAGCCAGGCGGACGCGGTGAAGTGGCCGGCCAGGCGCCCGCGCGGGAAGGGGTCCTCCGCGTCGCCCAGCAGCGCAATGAAGGTCTCGGCCACGTTCCGCTGGTCCGGGCAGCGCCGGGCATGGGCCTCGAAGGCGATCGCCAGGGGTTCCAGATCCTCCGGAATGTGCAAAGCTGCGCGCCTCCCCGCCGTGTCCGCCATGGAACCGGCCATTGTCGTCCACCCGGCCCGCGCTTGTGCGCCGCACCCGCGTTTGGCAAGGTAGCAATGGTAACCATTCACCGGCCGACCCCACCGGCACTCCGTCCACATCCAGGGAAACACTGATGTCGAAAAGTCTGTTCAGGGTCAAGCCGGTCGAGCCGGCGCCGCACGTCGATGCCGGCGAACCGGTCGAGGGCTCCCTGCAGGGCGAAGCCACCCTCAAGCGCACGCTGACCGCGCGCCACCTGGTCCTGCTTGGGATCGGCGCGGTGATCGGTGCGGGCATCTTCGTGCTCACCGGCCAGGCCGCCGCCAACCACGCCGGCCCGGCGATCATGCTCAGCTTCGTGCTCGCCGGCACCGCCTGCGCGCTGGCCGGCCTGTGCTATGCCGAGTTCGCGGCGATGATGCCGGTCTCGGGCAGCGCCTACTCCTATTCCTACGCCACGCTCGGCGAGTTCGTCGCCTGGTTCATCGGCTGGTGCCTGGTGCTGGAGTACCTGTTCGCATCCAGCACGGTCGCGGTGGGCTGGTCGGGCTACCTGATCAGTTTCGTCACCGGCACGCTCGGGCTGCCATTCCCGGCGCAGCTCACCACCGCCCCGATCGACTGGAACGGCACCGCCTTCGTCAGCACCGGCCATCTGTTCAACCTGCCGGCGGTACTGATCGTCGCGGCGGTCAGCGGCCTGTGCTACGTCGGCATCACCCAGTCGGCGATCGCCAACTCGATCATCGTCGCGATCAAGGTCACTGTGATCGCGCTGTTCATCGGCTTCGGCGCGATGTACATCGATCCCGCCAACTGGACCCCGTTCATTCCCGAGGCCCAGGGCCCCGGCAAGTTCGGCTTCGACGGCGTGACCCGCGCCGCGGCCATCGTGTTCTTCGCCTACATCGGCTTCGACGCGGTTTCGACGGCGGCGGGCGAAGCGAAGAACCCGCAGCGCGACATGCCGATCGGCATCCTCGGCTCGCTGGCGGTCTGCACCATCATCTACATCGTGGTCTGCGCTGTGCTGACCGGCATGACCCACTACTCGCTGCTCGGCACCTCCAAGCCGGTCGCGACCGCGCTGGAATCGTATCCCTCCCTTGCCTGGCTCAAGACCGCGGTCGAGATCGGCGCGATCGCGGGCCTGTCGTCGGTGATCCTGGTGATGCTGATGGCGCAGCCGCGCATCTTCTACTCGATGTCGCGCGACGGCCTGCTGCCGAAGCTGTTCGGCAAGGTACATCCGAAGTACCAGACGCCGTACGTGGGCACGATCATCGTCGGCGTCGTCGCCTGCGTGCTGGCCGGCTTCATGCCGCTCAACGTGCTCGGCGAACTGGTGTCGATGGGCACGCTGCTGGCCTTCGCCACGGTCTGCGCGGGCGTACTGATCCTGCGCAGGACGCGGCCGGAACTGCCGCGCCCGTTCCGCGTGCCGGCCGCGATCCTGGTCTGCCCGCTCGGCGTGGTGGCCTGCCTGTACCTGTTCTGGCAGCCGTTCGCCGAGCACTGGAAGCTGCTGGTCGGCTGGACCGCACTGGGCCTGGTGATCTACTTCACCTACGGCTACCGCAACAGCAAGCTCCACACGCCCTGACGCACTTCGCCTTCGACGGCGCCCTCGCGGCGCCGTCGACGTTTCGCCACCATCCCGCTGCGAGCACACGATGACGACGGTCGAGACCGCGAAGAAGATCGGACCCGTGCTGGCGACCTTCGTCGTCGCCAACAACATGATCGGCTCGGGGTTCTTCCTGCTGCCGGCGTCGCTGGCGGAGATCGGCGGCGTCACCGCCTTCTCCTGGCTGGTGGGCACGCTGATCGCGATGGCGCTGGGCGGCGCATTCGCGCGGCTGGCGCGGCAGTATCCCAATCTCAACTCGCCCGACGACTACGTCCGCCCGGCATTGGGCCGCGACATGGGCTTCCTCGCCACCACGCTGTACTGGATCTCGTCGTGGATGGGCAACAACGCGATCGCGGTGGCCGCGTTCGGCTACCTGGTGATCCTGCTGCCGATCGACGACAGCGGCAGCGTGCGCCTGGTCGGACAGGTCGCGCTGATCTGGCTGATGTTCGCGCTGAACCTGCTCGGCCCGCGTTCGATCGCGCGCTTCCAGTCGATGTGCGTCATCTTCGGCCTGCTGCCGGTGGTGGCGGTGCTGGTCGCCGGCTGGGGCAGCTTCGATGCGGACATCTACCGCGAGAGCTGGAACCTGACCGGCAAGTCCGACGCGGTCGCGGTGTTCAGCCAGCTGGCGCCGGTGTTCTGGGCCTTCGTCGGCCTGGAGACCGGGGCCATGGTCGCCGGCGTGGTCCGCGACCCCGACCGCAACGTGCCGATCGCGACCCTGGGCGGGATCCTGATCGCCGGCGTGGTCTACCTCGTCTCGTCGGTGCTGATGATGGGCATCGTGCCGGCGCAGGAAATGGCCGCCTCGAGCGCGCCGTTCGCCCTGGTCGCCGGCAAGATGTTCGGCGCCTGGGCGATCCCGCTGATCGCGGCCGCCGCTGCGCTGAAGGCCACCGGCACCCTCGGCGGCTGGATGCTGGTCACCGGCGAGTCCGGCGCGCGGGCCGCGCAGCGCGGCTTCCTGCCTTCGATCTTCGGCCGGCTGCGCGCGAACGGCTCGGCGGGCTGGGGGCTGTTCATCATCGCGCTGTCGATGACCGGTATAGCGATCGTCACCGTGGCACCCACGGTGTCCGGCCAGTTCTCCACGATCATCAACATGGTGGTCACCCTGGTGGTGATGGCCTACATCGCCGCCGGCCTGAGCCTGCTGTTCGGCACCCGCGAACGGCCCTCGACCGCGGGCGACCGCGCGCTGGGGATGCTCGCGCTGGTCGCCTGCGGCCTGCTGATCTCGTCGACCGACAACGACATCCTGATCGGCTCGCTGGTGATCGCGCTGCTGGCCTGGGCGGCGTACCGCGGCTTCGGCCGCCAGCGCAGCGCCCCCCAGTAGGCGCGCCAGGCGCGATGCTTTTCGCGGGACGCCATGCGGAACATGCGAAAAGGGATCGCGCCTGACGGCGCTCCTGCGGATACACTGGGCGCATGGAACAGCCGCCCTACGACCACCAGCGCCTGCGCCACCTCGCCGGCGAAATCATCACCAACGTGCGCGAGCTGTCGCAGCTCGGCTGGACACCCGCGACCAGCAGCAACTTCTCCGAACGCCTGGACGACCGCCACGCCGCGATCACCGTCTCCGGCCGCGACAAGGGCCGCCTGACCGAGACCGACATCATGGTCGTCGACTTCGACGGCAAGGCCGTCGGCAGCGACCACCGCCCGTCCGCGGAGACCCTGCTGCATACGCAGCTCTACCGGCGCTTCCCCGAGGTCGGCTGCATCCTGCACACGCATTCGCGCAACCAGACGGTGGCCTCGCGGCTGTTCTCCGGCGCCGGGCACGTGCGGCTGGAAGGCTATGAGCTGCTCAAGGCCTTCCGCGGCAACGAGACCCACGAGACCGCGCTCGACGTGCCCGTACTGCCCAACAGCCAGCACATGCCGACCCTCGCGGCGCAGGTCGACGCCCTGCTCGACCGCGGACCGATGTGGGGCTACCTGATCGACGGCCACGGCCTCTACGCCTGGGGTCGCGACATGGCCGAGGCACGCCGCCACCTGGAAGCATTCGAGTTCCTGTTCGGCTGTGAACTGGAGCTGCGTCGGCTCACCGCCGGCCGCTGAACGCCTGCTGCGTTGCACCGGCGGAACGCAGGCGTTCCGCTGCCGTTACCCTCGTTTCCGGCGCAGCTGCTAGGCTGGAACGCCCCCGCCGCCTCACGAGCCCAGCCGCCATGAGCCGACTCCGCATCTTCTCCGACCAGGCCCCCGAAACCCCCGAGTTCACCAGCCACGACGGCGACGAGATCGCCCGCGAGCTGGCGAAAATCGGCGTGCACTTCGAACGCTGGCAGGCGAGCCAGCCGATCGAGGCCGGCGCCACGCCCGAGCAGGTGCTGGCCGCGTACAAGGCCGACATCGACCGCATCTCCGCCGAGCGCGGCTTCACCACCGTCGACGTCATCAGCATCGCGCCGGACAACCCGAAGAAGGAGGAACTGCGCGGCAAGTTCCTCGACGAGCACTTCCACAAGGAAGACGAGGTGCGCTTCTTCGTCGACGGCTCCGGCCTGTTCACCCTGCACGTGGGCGACAAGGTCTACGAGATCGAGTGTGTGAAGGACGACCTGATCGCCGTGCCCGACGGCACCACCCACTGGTTCGACATGGGCCCGGAGCCGCGCTTCGTCGCGATCCGCTTCTTCGAGCAGCCCGACGGCTGGATCGGCCACTTCACCGGCACCGACATCGCGCAGAAGTTCCCGCGCTACGAGAATCCGACGGCGGCGTAGGCGCCTTCCGCGGCTTGCGGCAAGGCGCGTCGGGGGCGTAGCCACGACCTACGCCTATCGTCTCGAGCGCAGAGAGGGATCCTCGATCAGGCCTCGACAACGTCGGCGGAAGCTGGAGATCCCTCCCCGGACCAAGTCCGGAGTCGGGATGACAGCGGGCATCAGGCACGGGCGCCACCGCCAGAACGATGCGCAAAACGCAGTACGCTATCCCGATGCCCACTGCCCGGTCCGCCATGCCCCCGGTCATCCTCACCGACATCGAAGGCACCACCTCCTCGATCTCCTTCGTCAAGGACGTGCTGTTCCCCTACGCGCGGCGCGAACTGCCTCGCTTCGTGCGCGAACACGGCCACGATCCCGACGTCCGCCGCTGGCTGGACATGGTCGCGCTGGAGAACGGCGGACTGTGCCAGGACGCGATGATCGTCGAGACCCTGCAGGGCTGGATCGACGAGGACCGCAAGCACACCGCGCTCAAGGCGCTGCAGGGCATGGTCTGGGAAGCGGGCTATGCAAGCGCCGACTTCACCGCACCGGTGTATCCGGACGCCGTCGAGGCGCTGCGTCGCTGGCACGCGGACGGACATGCGCTCGCGGTGTATTCCTCCGGCTCGGTGCCCGCGCAGAAGCTGCTGTTCGCGCACACCGACGCCGGCGACCTGACCGGCCTGTTCTCGGGCTGGTTCGACACCGCGGTCGGCGGCAAGCGCGAAGCCGCGAGCTACACGCACATCGCCGAAGCGCTCGGTGCGGAACCGGCCGGCATCCTGTTCCTGTCCGACGTGGTCGCCGAGCTCGACGCCGCGCGCGAGGCCGGCCTGCGCACCACCCTGATCGATCGTGTCGACGACTATCCGCAGCCACGCACCGGCGATGCCGCGAACGGCCATCCGCGCGCGACCGGCTTCGACGGCGTCGACGCCGCGAGCTGAGCCGGCGATGCGCGAGCGCCGCCGCCCCCTGCCAGCCTCGGTCCGCGCGGTCGGCACGCGCTTCCTCGCCGCCGGCCTGCTGACGTGGCTGTGGCTGTGCCCGGCCGCCGCGCAGGCTCCTGCCGCCGACGCCGACGCGATCGAGGCGCGCGATCGGCAGCTGATCGACGCACGCCTGCAGGAAATGCCCGCGCAGCGCCCAGGCCTGCCCGACCTGTACGCACTCGGCTTCGCCGGGGACGGCGACGAGAACGTATTCCGCAACGAGGTGGCGTACTTCGAGGCGCTGGCGACCGCCCGCTATGGCGCCGACGGACGCACCCTGGCGCTGGTCAACCACCCCGACAGCCTGGCGCAGGCGCCCCGCCCGCTGGCCACGCTCGACAACCTGCGCCATGCGCTGGCCGGAATCGCCCGCGCCATGGACCCGGACGAAGACCTGCTGCTGCTCTACCTCGCCACCCACGGCAGCCGGCAGCACGAGCTTTCGATCCGGCTGGGTGACCGCTTCGACGTTGCGCTGAAGCCGGCGCAACTGCGCGCCGCGCTCGACGACGCCGGCATCCGCCACCGCCTCCTGATCGTATCGGCCTGCTTTTCCGGCGGCTTCATCCCAACGCTGGCCTCGCCCGACACCCTGGTCATCGCCGCCGCGCGACGCGACCGCCCGTCGTTCGGCTGCGGCGACAGCGCCAGCGCGACGTATTTCGGCCGCGCGCTGCTGGTCGAGGGACTGAACCGCGACGGCGGCCTGGTCGAGGCCTTCGAGTACGCGAAGCGGCAGGTGGCGCGGCGCGAGACCATGGAAGGCCACACGCCTTCCGAACCGCAGCTGTGGATCGGCGAGGACATCCGCCCGCGCCTGCAGGCCTGGGAAGACAGCCTGGTCCGCGGGCCGGCCCTGCCCTATCCGCATCCGCTTTAGCGGCGACGGCAAGGCGTTCCAGCTGCAAGCGATTCTCGTTCCGTCGTGGAATTCCGCGGGCGCCTACACTGCGCCTGCGCCGCCAGCCAGCCATCGCCAGCCAGCGACGCGCAACGATCCGCCCGCCAGCGAACGCCAGCCAGCCGATCGACACCGAAGCCCGCGCACTGCGCGGGTTTCCCGTTTCCGGCACTTGTGCGTGTCCCGCCTTGGAAGCAGATCTCTCGCCGCGCCCGAGATGACAGCGCCAAGGTCGGCGGCCTTCGTGGGAGCGCCTTCAGGCGCGACCGCTTGCCCAGCTCCGTCCAACGCCAGGTCGCGGCTGAAGCCGCTCCTGCGGCCTGCTGGCCGGATCAATCGCCGTGGATCTTCTCGCCGCGCGCGAGCATGGCGACGAACTTCTCCACTCGGGCGCGCCGCGTCTCCGGCTTCACCGCGGTCTGCACGCGCCAGCAGAACGCATAGCGGTTGGTCCTGTCGAGCGCCTCGAAGAACACCCTCGCCTTGCGGTTCCCGGCCAATGCCGCCGCAAGTTCTTCCGGCACCTCCATCTTCGACGCGCCGTGGTAGGCGGCGTCCCAGCGCCCATCCGCCTTCGCGGCTTCGATCTGGCGCAGGCCACCGGCGCGCATGCGTCCGTCGGCGATCAGTTGCTCGGCCTTGGCGACGTTGACCTTGGACCACAGGCTCCTGGGCTTGCGCGGGGTAAACCGCTGCAGGAAGAATTGCGCATCGTGCGACTTCTTGAGTCCATCGATCCAGCCGTGGCACAGCGCCACGTCCAGCGCCTGGGCATAGCTGATCGAGGCGATGCCGGAATCCTTCTTCGCGATCTTCAGCCACAGCCCCGCGGCGGCCGCGTGCGCCGCCAGCCACTTCTCCCATGCCGTCGCATTGCGGAAATGGCGCACCGGCAGGTCTGTCGGAAGTTCCGCCATCATCGCTCCGCGTACTCGGCCAGCCGGTATTTGGTCCACGCACGGTGCTCGCCGTCCCGATCGTCGAAGGCGCGGACTTCCACCCTGTGTTCGCCGGCCGCCAGATCGGTGGCCAGGGTGCCGCGCCACAGGTGCTGCGACGGCTCCGCCTCCGGCGAGCGGTCGTAGCTGCGCAGCGCGTCGGCGAGGTCGTCGCGGACGTTCTCGACCAGCAGCCGCGGGTCCGGCGCCACCACGCGGGTCATCGGCTTCCACTCGCCGCCGTCGATCCTGTACTCGACGCGGGTGCCCTCGTGCCCCATGAACACGTTCGCATGGACGCCCCAGGCGGGATAGGCGCCCCGGCGCAGCAGCCTCGGCGCATGCAGCGCCATGGCGTCGGTGAAGGCCGGATCGCCTGCCGGCACCAGCGTCGGCTGCCACGCCAGCCGGTACTCGCCGTCCGCCGCGATCTCCAGGATCGCGAAACCGCGCGGCGTGCCGTCGGCCATGGTCGACACGGGAATGCCGTCGGCATCCGCGACGCCGGACCAGAACGCGCCGCTCATCGCGCCGACGTTGTACTCGTGCAGCGGCGCCTCACCCGTCCATCCGCTGTCCACACCATGGAAGAACTGGCGCTGCGTGTGCCGATGCCCGCTGAGCAGCAGCACCCGCGGGAACGGCTGCAGCAGCGCGAACAGGCGCGCGCGATCTTCTTCCCGCATGGCCGACGGACGGCCTTTCGCGGCGGTATCGAACCAAGGGATATGCGCCGCGACGACCAGCAGCCTGTCGCGGTCGAGCCCGCCGAGGAAGCTTTCGAGGAAGGCGAACTGGTCCTCGCGCAGACCGCCGACATAGCCCGGACGCTGCCCCGGCAGGGCGACGACGTTGTCGAGCATCACGAACACCGCCTCGCGTTCCTCCCAGGCGTAGGTGTCCGGCCCGAACGTGCGGCGGAACGTCACCAGCGAACCGTGGTCGTCGCGCGCACCGACGTCGAGGTCGTGATTGCCGGCGACGTGCAGCCATGGCACGCCGAGCGAAGCGGTGGCGCGGTTCAGCGCCGGGTACAGCGCGAGGTCGTCGTTGGCGACATCGCCCAGCGTCAGCCCGAGTGCGGCATCGCGATGCGCCGCCAGCGAGCGCCCGACGATGCGCGCGTGGTAGTCGACCTCGCGTGCGGCGCCGGCCTGCGGATCGCTGGAGACGATGACCTTCAGTCCCGCTTGGCTCGCCTCCTTCGCGCGGAGCGCAAAGTCGCAGGTTCCGTCCGCCGCGGCTTCGTCCGGATCGCGCCAGAACGCCGGCAGCCCGTCGCGAGCGCCGACGACCACGAACCCCGCCGGCTTGACGACGAACACCGCGCCCCCGGCCAGCTGCGGCAGGCCGCGCCAGACGCCATCGTCGTCGCTGTAAACGATTTCCCTGCCGTTGGACACGCGCACGCCCGGCAATCCGCGTTCGCCCGGCTGGCGGACGCCGTCACCGTTGGCGTCATCGAACACCCGCCCGCCGGTGCAGGCCCATCCGGCCGCCGGCAGCAGGAGGCCAGCCAGCAGCATTGCGCGGACGCGGCACCGGTTCGCCACGACGACTCCCGTTTGGGTACGATTTGTCCCATTATGCCGATGCTTGGCGTTTCCCTTCATGCCGACTGGGATGACAAGGGACGGGGACTCGCAGATGGAATTCGCGACGGGCCGGAGAAAGCGATGACGATGGCGTGGCGGTGCGTGCTTGCATGGGTCCTGGCCCTGAGCCTGCCCGCGTCCGCGCAGCCCGTGCTCGAACTCACGACGCAGGCGTCCGACGCCGCGCTCTCGCCCCACCTGGCCTACCACCACGACTCCACGAAGAGCGACCGGCCCGAAGATGCCTGGCGCCGTGTCGCCGGCGGCGACTTCTCGCCGCTGCCCGGCGGCAAGGACGCCTTCGGCTTCCAGAGCGGCGCGTTCTGGTTCCACGCGACCATCGTCAACCGCAATCCCGGCGAGCAGCGCTGGCTGCTGGTGCAGGAATACCCGCTCAGCGACCGCCTCGACCTGTTCCTGCGCTACCCCGATGGCCGCATCGTGCAGCACGTCGGCGGCGACCACGTACCGTTCCACGTGCGCAGCGTGCGCTACCGCCACCCCAACATCCTCGTCGACCTGCCGGTCGGCGTCCCGGTGCAGCTGCTGCTGCGCGTGGAAAGCGAAAGCTCGATGCAGGTGCCGCTGCACCTGTACACGCAGACCGCGTTCACCGAGGTCTCGCGCGACGCGCAGCTGGCGATCGGCCTCTATTACGGCATCCTGCTGGCGCTGTTCTTCTACAACCTCGTGCTGTGGATCTCGCTGCGCGACGCCAGCTACTTCTGGTACCTGTGCCACATCACCGCCTTCGGCCTGGTGCTGTTCACGCTCAACGGCCTCGGGTTCGAATACCTGTGGCCGGATTCGCCATGGCTGGCCGACCACATGGTGCCGATCTCGATCTGCCTGGCGTTGATCGCGATGCTGCAGTTCGCGCGCACCTTCCTCGAACTGCCGCAGCGGGCGCCGCGGCTCAGTGCCGGCACCATCTCGCTGATCCTGTTCTTCGTGACGTTCGGCATCGCCTCGATCTGGCTGCCCTACCGGATCTCGACGCCGATCGCCTCGCGCGCGGTACTGATCGGAATCCTCTGGATCGTGTTCGCGACCATCTACGTATTGCGCCGCGGCTACACCCCGGCGCGGCTGCTGCTGCTGGCCTGGTCGATGTTCCTGCTCGGCACCGCCATCTTCACCCTGCTGGCCTTCGGCGTGCTGCCGAAGAACTTCGCCACCGAGTACGGCGTGCAGATCGGCTCGGCGCTGGAGATGCTGCTGCTGTCGATCGCGCTCGGCTACCGCTACGCGCAGCTGCGCAACGAGAACCAGCGCATCACCACCGAAGCCAATCGCCAGCTCGAACGCAGCGTCGCCGAGCGCACGCAGGAGCTGCGGCAGGCGCTGGCGCAGCTCGAGGACGCGCACGAGAAGCTGCAGGACTCCAGCCGCCGCGACGCGCTCACCGGCCTGTACAACCGCAGCTACTTCCACGAGGGCTTCGACGGGCTGCTGGCCGCCTGCCGCGACGAACGGCGGCCCCTGTCGCTGCTGATGGTCGACCTCGACCATTTCAAGTCGATCAACGACCACCACGGCCACCTCGTCGGCGACGAATGCCTGCGCTGGGCCGCGCGCCAGATCGGACGCACGCTGCGTCCGCATGACGCCCTGCTGGCGCGGTTCGGCGGCGAGGAGTTCGTGGTGGTGCTGCCGGGGCACGACCTGCGCTCGGCGGTCGCCGTGGCCGAGGACGTGCGCCGCGCGCTGGTGTCCGGACCTTGCGAATCCCAGGGCCTGCGTGTCCATGTCTCGGCCAGCATCGGCGTGCATACGGTCGCCCCCGACGCGATCGACGACATGGACGATGCGCTCGAAACCGCCGACAAGGCCCTGTACGCTGCCAAGGCCAACGGCCGCGACTGCGTGCGGACTTCGATCAGCGCCGCGTAGTCGCCGGCCCCCGTAGGAGCGCCTTCAGGCGCGACCGTAACGGTTCGCGGTCGGTGACGGGTCGCGCCTGAAGGCGCTCCCACAGGGGTGGCCAGTTCCGACGGGGCACCGCTCAGCGCCGACGCGTGCGCAGCTTCGCCTCGACGTCTTCCAGCCCCAGCCCGCGCGCGCGCAGCAGCACCAGCAGGTGGAACAGCAGGTCGGCGCCCTCGCCCAGCAGGGCGTCGTCGTCCTCGGCCACGGCCGCGAGCGCGGTCTCCACGCCCTCCTCGCCGACCTTCTGCGCGATCCGGCGCACGCCGCCGTCGAACAGCTTCGTGGTGTAGCTGCCTTGCGGCCGCTCGGCGGCACGCAGCTCGACCAGCCGCGAAAGCTCCGCCAGCGTCGAGCCGGGCGCCGAGGGGAAGCAGCTTTCGCGCTGCAGATGGCAAGTGGGGCCCTGCGGGTGCGCCAGCACCAGCAGCGTATCGCCGTCGCAGTCCACGTCCACCGAGACGAGGTCCAGGAAGTGGCCCGACGACTCGCCCTTGGTCCACAGCCGACCCTTGCTGCGGCTGAAGAAGGTCACGCGCCGCGACGACAGCGTCGCCTGCAGCGCTTCGGCATTCATGTAGCCCAGCATCAGCACGCGCAGGGTGCGAGCGTCCTGCACGATCGCCGGCAGCAGGCCGTCGCCCTTCCGCCAGTCGAGCGCGGACGGCGCATCGGCCGTTGTCCCGGCTACCGGCGGCGTCTTCTCACTCATCGCGCACCTCCACGCCTTGATCGCGCAGGAACCGCTTCAGGTCTGGAATCCGGATCCTGCCGCTGTGGAACACGCTGGCCGCCAGCGCGCCGTCGACGTCGGCCTCGCGGAACACGTCGGCGAAATGCGCCGGTTCGCCCGCTCCGCCCGATGCCACCAGCGGCACATCGCACAGGCCGCGGACTTCGCGCAGCTGCGCGAGGTCGTATCCCTTGCGCACGCCGTCGCTGTCCATGCAGTTGAGCACGATTTCGCCGGCGCCCAGGCGCTGCGCCTCGACTACCCAATCGAGGGTGCGCACCGACGGTGCGCGCATCCGATCCGGGTCGCCCGTGTGGGTGCGCACGCGCCATTCGCCGTCGGCTTCCCGGATCGAGTCGATGCCGACCACCACGCACTGCACGCCGAAGGCCTCGGCCAGTTCGGAGATCAGCGCCGGGCGCTCCAGCGCCGGCGAGTTGATCGAGATCTTGTCGGCGCCCGCATGCAGCACCGCGCGTGCGGTTTCGACGTCGCGGATGCCGCCGGCGACGCAGAAGGGAATGTCGAGGCTGGCCGACACGCGCTCGACCCAGCTGCGGTCGACCGAACGCTGCTGCGGGCTGGCGCCGATGTCGTAGAACACCAGTTCGTCCGCGCCCTCGTCGCGGTAGCGCAGCGCCAGTTCGACGATGTCGCCCATGTCGACGTGGTCGCGAAAGCGCACGCCCTTGACCACGCGGCCGTCGCGCACGTCCAGGCACGGAATGATGCGCCGTGCCAGCATCAGCGCGCCCCGTCCGCGGTGCGCGCCAGCGCTTCGGGCAGCTGCAGCCGGCCTTCGAGCAGCGATCGGCCGAGCACGATCCCGGCGCAGCCCTGCGCCTGCGCCTGCAGTACGTCGTCGAGGTCGCGCACGCCGCCCGAGGCCTGCAGCTCCACCCCGGGCACCGCCTCGGACAGCAGCCGGTAGAGCGCCAGGTTCGGCCCGGTCATCATGCCGTCGCGGGTGATGTCGGTACACAGCAGGTGGCGCAGGCCGCGGTCGGCATAGCGCCGGGCCATGTCCTGCAGAGTGCCGGCCGCGGTTTCCGTCCAGCCGTGCACCGGCAGGCGCCAGATGCCTTCGCGATCCTGGCGGGTGTCGAGGGCGACGGTCAGGCGCTCGTTGCCGAACGCATCGATCCAGCCGCAGACGGCGTCGGCTTCGCGCACCGCCAGCGAACCGACCACCACGCGCGACGCACCGGCATCGAGGATGCGCTGCACGTCATCGCGCGAGCGCACGCCGCCGCCGGTCTGCACCTTCAGTCCGGTCGTGCCCGAGATGTCGCGCACCAGCTCCAGCAGGGTGTAGCCGCCGGCGCGCGCCGCGTCGAGGTCGACCAGGTGCAGCCATTGCGCGCCCTGTTCCGCATAGGCCTGCGCCAGCGCCAGCGGATCGTCGCCGTACCGGGTTTCCTGGGCGTAATCGCCCTGCGCGAGGCGCACGATGCGGCCGTCGCGCACGTCGATCGCCGGATACAGGGTGAAGGCTGGAGACGTCATGCGGGATCCATGGTCAGGAAATTGTGCAGCAGCCGCGCGCCGGCCGCGGCGGAGCGCTCGGGATGGAACTGCGCGCCCATCACGTTGCCGCGACGCACGATGGCGGAGAACTCGCCACCGTGGACGGTGGAAGCAATGCAGTCGGGCGTCACCGCTGCGGCGTAGCTGTGCACGAAATAGGCGTGCTCACCGTCGCCGAAGCCGTCGAGCAGCGGATCCTTGACACGCAGCTGCAGCCGGTTCCAGCCCATGTGCGGCACGCGGATGCCCTCGCCCGCCGGCAGGCGCCGCACCTGTCCGGGCAGCAGGCCCAGGCAGGGCGTGTCGTCCTCTTCGGAATGTTCGAACAGCAGTTGCATGCCGACGCAGACGCCGAGCAGCGGCTGGCGCAGCTGGCGCAGGGTCTCGACCAGGTCGAGTTCGCGCAGGCGTCGCATCACCGTCGCCGCAGTGCTCACGCCCGGCAGGATCACGCGGTCCGCGCTGCGGATGGCCTCGGCATCCGCGGTGAGCTGCGCTTCCACGCCGAGCCGCTGCAGCGCGTAGCGCACCGAGCCGATGTTGGCGCCACCGGCATCGACCAGCGCCAATCGCATCACAGCGTCCCCTTGGTGCTCGGCAAGTCGGCGCCCTCGCGCTTGACCGCCATGCGCAGGGCGCGCGCGAAGGCCTTGAAGCAGGCCTCGACCTTGTGGTGGTCGTTGTCGCCTTCGACCTTCAAGTTGAGGTTCAGCGCGGCCGCATCGCACACGGAACGGAAGAAGTGCTCCACCAGCTCGGTCGGCATGTCGCCGACGCGCTCGCGCCTGAACCTACCGTCGAACACCAGGTAGGGGCGCCCGCCGAAATCCAGGGCCGCGCTCGCCAGCGTCTCGTCCATCGGCAGGGTGAAGCCATAGCGCGCGATGCCGCGCTTGTCGCCCAGCGCCTCGCGCAGCGCCTGGCCCAGCGCGATACCGGTGTCCTCGATGGTGTGGTGCTCGTCGATGTGCAGGTCGCCCTCGGCCTGCACCCGCAGCGCGATGCCGCCGTGCTTGCCGATCTGGTCGAGCATGTGGTCGAAGAACGGCAGGCCGGTCGCCACCTCGGCGTCGGCGCTGCGGTCGAGGTCGAGTTCGACGGTGATCCTCGTTTCCTTCGTGTTCCGCTGCACCACCGCGCGCCGTGGCGCATCGGCCAGCTCGTGCGCGACGCCGGCCCAGTCCCACTCACCGCCGAACTGTTCCGTCTTCAGCTGGAAGCCGCGGATGCCGAGGTTGTCCGCGAACCGGATATCGGTTTCGCGGTCACCGACCATCGCCGAGCGGTCGAGGTCGATGCCGCGGTCGCGCAGGTAGTGCTGCACCAGGCCCAGCCCCGGCTTGCGCGTGGGCTTGTTGTCCTGTGGCCAGCTGTCGTCGACCAGCACCTCGCGGAAGACGATGCCCTGGCTTTCGAACACCTGCAGCATCAGGTCGTTCGGGCCATCGAAGGTTTCACGGGGATAGGCTTCCGTGCCCAGTCCGTCCTGGTTGCTGACGATCACGAACTCGAAGCCGGCGTCGCGCAGCTTCAGCATCGCCGGGATCACGCCCCGGACGAAGCGCAGCTTCTCGTAGGCGTCGATCTGGAAGTCGGTCGGCTCCTCGATCAGGGTGCCGTCGCGGTCGACGAAGAGGATTTTCGTGGCCATCAGGCGGCTCCTGCACGGGCGGTGGCCCCCACCCCATCCCCTTCTCCGCAAGCGCGTGAAGGGCTCAGGGCGGAGAGGGTCGAGAGCACCAGGGCGTTCTGCTCCGGCGTGCCGACGGTGATGCGCAGGGCGTCGCCAAGGCCGCGGGCGGCGCGCTGGTCGCGCACCACGATGCCGGCGGCCAGCAAGGCACGGAACGCAGCCTCGGCATCGCTGAACCGCACCAGCAGGAAGTTGGCCTGCGAGGGATAGATGCGCAGCACGCCCGGCAGCTCGCGCAGCGCCTGCTGCAGCCGCGTCCGTTCGCGCCGAACGATTTCCACGCGCTCCGCGGTGGCCGCGCGCGCCTCGGCGGACAGGGCCGCAACGCCCAGCGCGACGCTCGGCGCCGGCAGCGGATACGGCGCCTGGCAGCGACGCAGCACTTCGATCAGCGCAGATTCGCCGATCGCGACGCCGATGCGCGCAGCCGCCAGCGCATGCGCCTTCGACAGCGTGCGCAGCACCACCAGATTCGCGTGCGTCTCCAGCAGGGTCGTCGCCGGGGCGGCTTCCGAGAACTCGCCGTAGGCCTCGTCGACCACCACGATCGCACGGCCTTCCAGCCGGCGCGCGAGCGCGGCAATGTCGTCCGGCGCGATCGCCGCGCCGCCCGGGTTCGAGGGCGAGCACAGGAACACCAGCTTCGCGCCGTGCGCGATCGCCGCGTCGCCGATCGCGGCGAAGTCCGGGACCAGTCCGGCCTCCGCATCGTCCAGCAGCGGCACTTCCACCAGCGGCGCAGCCTGCAGCCGCGCGCTCACCGCGTACATGCCGAACACCGGCGGCGTGACCAGCACGGCGTCGCGACCGGGATTGCAGGTGGCGCGGACCAGCAGGTCGATGGCTTCGTCGCTGCCGCGGCCGATCAGCAACTGCTGCGGCGCGACGCCATACAGGTCGGCCAGCGCCTCGCGCAGGGCCGCGGGCTGCGGATCGGGATAGCGACGGCACGACGCACCGTCGTCGGCGACGTTTGCCCAGGCCGATTCGTTGGCGTTGAGCCAGATCTCGCCGTCCAGCTTCTCGCTGCGCGCGGAGCTGTAGCCGGCGAAACCGCGCAGGTCCTCGCGCACCAGGGCCAGCACGTCGCTCACGGGGCCCCCGAGCCGCGCCGGGGAGCGGCCTCCTTCGACGCCGCCTTGTCCAGCCGCAGCCGGACCGCGTTGGCGTGCGCCTCGAGCCCTTCGGCCTCGGCCAGCGTCACCGCACAGGGGCCGATGCCGGCGATACCCGCGGCGCTCGCGCCCTGCACGCTGACGAAGTTCTGGAAGCTCGACACGCTCACGCCGCTGTACGCGCGCGCCGCGCCGTTGGTCGGCAGCACGTGGTTGGTGCCGCTGCAGTAGTCGCCCAGCGCCTCGGGCGTGAAGTCGCCGAGGAACACCGAGCCCGCCGCCTCCACCCGGTCCAGCCAGCCGCGCGGCTCGCGCAGCGCGAGAATCAGGTGTTCGGGCGCATAGGTATTGCTGATGTCGAAGGCCTCGTCCAGCGCCCCGACGCGCACCAGGCGCGAGCACGACAGCGCCTGCCGCGCGATCTCCGCCCGCGGCAGCGCGGCCAGCTGCGCTTCGAGCTCGCGCTCCACCCGGTCCAGCAGGCCGGCGCTGTCGCTAAGCAGCAGCACCTGCGAATCCGGCCCGTGCTCGGCCTGTGACAGCAGGTCGGCGGCGACGAAGGCCGCATCCGCGCCCTCGTCCGCGATCACCAGCACTTCCGACGGCCCCGCCGGCATGTCGATCGCGGCGACGCCCGCCTGCGCGACCTGCTGCTTGGCCTCGGTGACGTAGCCGTTGCCCGGGCCGAACAGCTTGGCGCAGCGCGGCAGGCTGTCGGTGCCGAACGCCATCGCCGCGATCGCCTGCGCGCCGCCGAGCTTGAACACGCGGTGCACGCCGGTCATGCGCGCGGCGACCAGCACCGCAGGATCGGCGCTGCCGTCCCGGCGCGGTGGCGTGCACAGCACTACCTCGCGGCAGCCGGCGAGCCTCGCCGGCACGCCCAGCATCAGCGCGGTCGAGGGCAGCGGCGCGCTGCCAGCGGGCACGTACAGGCCCACGCGCGGGATCGCGCGCACCACGCGCTCGCAGACCACGCCCGGTGCGGTTTCCACCGCGTAAGGGGCCGCCATGCCGGCGCGGTGGAAGCGTTCGATCCGCTCCGCCGCCTCCCGCATCGCGGTTTTCAACGCGGCTGGAACGGCCGCTTCCGCTGCGGAGAATTCTTCCGCCGTTACCTCGAACGAGTCCAGCGCGACGCCGTCGAAACGCTCGCTGATCTCGCGCAGCGCGACGTCGCCGCGACCGCGCACGTCGCCGATCAATGCGGAGACGGACTCGCGCGTCATCGCCGCGACCGACTGCACCGGCCGCTGCAGGGCCGCATCGCGCGCGCCGGCATCGAGCGAGTCCCAGTCCAGGCGCTGCGCCAGCCGCCCGTTCACGCCAGCATCCTCTCGACCGGCAGCACCATCAGCCCACGCGCGCCGGCGCGCTTGAGGTCCTCCAGCCGCTGCCAGGTCATCGCGCCGTGGCACAGCGCCTGCAGCGCCAGCGTGTCGGCGCCGTCGACCTGCAGCATCGTCGGCTGCTCGGCGTCGGGCAGCAGTTCCAGCAGCGCCGGCACCTCCTTGCGCTGCGCCTGGAACATCAGCAGCCGGCTGTCCTTGAGCCGCAGCACGCCGTCCAGGCGCCGCAGCAGCATCTGCGCCAGCTCGCCGCGGATGTCGGAGAACGGCTGCAGCGGACCGGCCAGCACCGCCTCGCTCTGCATGATCGTCACCGCCGGCTTGAGCTGGTTGGCGACCAGGGTCGCGCCGCTGGAGACCAGGTCGCAGATCACGTCGGCCTGACCCAGCCGCGGCGCGATCTCGACCGAACCAGAGAGCATCACCACGCTGGCCTCGACCTGCTGTTCGGCCAGCCACTTCGCCAGCAGCCCCGGATAGCTGGTGGCGATGCGCTTGCCCTGCAGCTGCTGCGGGCCTTCCCATTCCCAGGCATCGGGCACGGCGATGTCGAGCCGGCAGTCGCCGAAGCCGAGCGGCCGGATTTCCTTCGAGGCCTGCGGCTTGCCCCCGCCGGCGCGCTCGGCCGCGAACTCCTCCAGCACGTTGCGGCCGACGATGCCGTAGTCGCAGACGCCGTCGGCGAGCAGGCCGGGGATGTCGTCGTCGCGCACCAGCAGCAGGTCGACCGGCAGGGTTTCGCCGTAGCAGAACAGCTTGTCGCGGCTCTCGCGCCAGGACAGGCCGCACGACGCCAGCAGGGCGCGCGCCGGCTCGCCGAGGCGCCCGGATTTCTGGATGGCGATGCGCAGGCGGTCGCGCGCCGCGGGAACGGCCGAGGGGCTCATCGAAGGATCCTTCAGTGGCTCGTGGCGAGCCGGGGGTATTGGCGCTTCACCGCCGCCGCGTAGCCGCCGGCACCGTGCTCGAGCGTGCGCGCGACGCGGCCGATGGTGGTCACGCTGACCAGGGTGCGCTCGTGGATCTCGCGGTACGGCACGCCCTGCAGCAGCAGCGGCACCACGCGCCAGCGGTCGGCCATCGCCTCGAGTTCGGCCGGGGTGCACAGGTCGCGCAGGAACGCGGCGACCTCGTCGACGCGCTCCAGCCCGGCAAGCGCCTTCGCCAGCGCCCGGAAGGAGGCGTCGGCGTCGGAGTCCGGCAGGGGTTCGGTGCGCTGCTTCATGACGGCATAATGTAATAGCGCGTTATTACATTAGTCAAGCAGGCAAAGAACCAGCCTGTACACCCGGCCATCGTCCCGGCATTACCCGCGGCGCCGGGAGGCCCGATGCCGCCGGGAGTCTCCCAGCATCTGATGTCAAGGCGCTGGACCCCGCCTGCGCGGGGATGACGGTCCTTCCCGGCATCGAATGAAGGACCAGGCCGCCCCCGAAAAGGCGCGAACCACGCGCGGGCGGCTGCAGCGCGCTCCATGAACAAAGCAAAACCCGCTGTCGCCGGTCAGGACTCCGCGCCTTCCCCTACTCCGCGACCCCGGAACAGCGTCCACCCCAGCACCACCCCGCTGACTGCGCCCGCCCATTCGAGGAACACGCGCGTGCCGACGAAATCGGGATCGTGCATCTTCGACAGCGCGATGCGGGCATACAGCGGTGACTCCAGCTTGACCACGCCCATGTAGAACAGGTTCCAGCTGTCGATGCCGGCGGCGATGACGATGGCGCTGACGCAGGCCCAGCCGATGGCTCGCGCCTCGCCCCAGCCGGTGCGCCGGCACAGCCAGCGCCAGAACAGGAAACTCAGCACGCCGACGACGACCGCGATCAGGGCAGCCTCGAACACGCCCAGCCAGCCGAAGTGCAGCGGCAGGTTCACCCGCGAATCCGCATGGTCATCGCCCGATCGCCGCCAGCAGGGTGCCGTCGGCCACCAGTGCGACCGCGGCGGCGACCTCGCCGTCCAGGGCGCGGTCGCGGTCGAGGAACGGGATGCGCCCGCGGATCGCGGCATGCGCGGCGGCGACCGCCTTGCCTGGATGGAACGCCTCGGCCGCGGCCAGTTCCGCGCGCAGCGCTTCGACCTCGTCGACGAACGCACCGTGCAGCGGGCTGCCTTCCGCGGCGCCCTGCACCTTGCGCGCGAGCGTGGCGGCATCCGCGCGGCGCGCGAGGTCGCGCGCGGCATTGATCATGTCGACGCGGAAATCCAGCGCCTGCGCCGCGGTGTACAGCTCCAGCGCCAGCACCTTGCCCAGGTCGTCGGCCATCGCCAGCACGTGCCTTGCCTCGTTGGTGCCCATCGACACGTGGTCCTCGGCGTTGGCGCTGGTCGGGATCGAATAGACGCTGGCCGGGTGCGCGCGCGTGGCGAGGTCGTTGACGATCGCCGCGGCGGTGTACTGCACGATCATGAAGCCGGATTCGGTCGCGTCCTCGTTGCCGATCAGGAACGCGGGCAGGCCGTCGTTGGTCGCGGGATCGACCAGCTTGTTGAGCCGGCGCTCGCTGATCGAGGCCAGCACCGGGATCGCGGCCTTGACCGCGCTCATCGCCAGCGCCAGCGGCATGCCGTGGAAGTGGCCGGCGGAAATCACTTGCTCCTCGACGTGCTCGGCCTGCTTGTCGGGGAACACCAGCGGGTTGTCGGTGACCGCATTGAGTTCGATGTCGAACACGCGCCGCGCGTGCTCCACCGCGTCGCGAACGGCGCCGTGCACCTGCGGGATGCAGCGCAGCGAGTAGCTGTCCTGCGGCTGGTGCTTCTTGCCGCCGCGGAAGGGCTTGAAGCGCGCGTAGAACTTCTCTCGGCCATGGCGCTGGTCGGCCGGCACCCAGTCCCAGCCGATGTCGAAGCTGAGCCGCTGCGCCTCCGGGGTGTCCCAGCTCGACGGCAGCCACGAGCGGAACTTCGGCACCAGGTGGTAGGGAATGTCGGCCAGCGTCGAGCCTTCGAGGAGCTCGCGCAGGTGCGCGGCCGTGCGCACCTGGCCCGGATGCGGGCGCAGCGCGTGCACCTCCTCGGCGAACGCGCCGAGGCGGCCGGCGAAGGCGTCGATGGTCATCGCCGCGGCGAGGTCGGCGGTTTCCAGCAGCCGGTCGAGCCGGTGCAGCGCCAGCACGCCGGTGGCGAGCATCTGCGCGGTGCCGTTGTTCAGCGCCAGGCCTTCCTTGTACGAGAGCGAGGCCGGCTCCAGGCCGGCGGCCTTCAGCGCCTCGGCACCCGGAATGCGTTCGCCGCCGTAGAACGCCTCGCCGCCGCCGAGCAGCACGATGGCGAGGTGCGACAGCGGCGCGAGGTCGCCCGAGGCGCCCACCGATCCCAGCGCCGGCACCACCGGCACGATGCCGGCATTGAGCAGGTCGGTCAGCGCCTGCAGCGTCTGCACGCGGATGCCGGAGTGGCCCTTGAGCAGGGTGTTGATGCGGATGCAGAGCATCGCGCGCACCACGTCGGCCGCCAGCGGTTCGCCGACGCAGACCGCGTGGGTGACGATCAGGTTGTACTGCAGCTCCTCGTGCAGCGAGCGGCCGGACTTCGCCGCACCGGGCAGTTCGTCGCGCAGCGGATGCGCGCCGAGCAGCTTGTCGGCGTTGCTGCCGAAGCCGGTGGAGACACCGTAGATCGGCTCCTCGCGCCGCACCTGCTCGGCGAGGAAATCTGCGGCGCGCGCGACGTCGCGCAGCGCGGCCTCGTCCAGCGCCACCTTCGCGCCGTGCGCGACCATCACCAGTTGGTCGCGGGTGAGCGACTTGCCGTCGAGGCGGATCGATTTCATCGGGCGTTCGCCATTGCTATTCGGCCATTGCTATTCGGGATGTAGTGACCTGATCTCGTCCGAAAAAACGAAATGTCATTCCGAACGAAGTGAGGAATCTTGCGTCCGAAAGCAGATTGACCAGCCTTCGGCTGTTGTAAAGCACTTCTCACTGCGTTCGGAATGACGGTCTCGGGAGTGTTCGGAATGGCAGTTCCGGGAGGGTTCGGAATGACAGTCCCGGGAGCGTCTGGAATGACAGCAGCGGGCATTCGGAATGACAGGCATGGTCGCAACGTCGTTTCCCGGCGCGGTCCGGGCTAGCCGCCCGCTTTCCCGAGCGCCCGCCACTGCTCGCGCTCGACCAGCAGCGTGCGCGCAAGATCCGCGTCGGCCACCTCGAACTGCTCGCCGCGGCGCAGGTCCTTGACCGCGACCACACCCTTCGCCGCCTCGTCGTCGCCGCGGATCACCACGAAGCGGATTCCGGCGCGATCGGCGTACTGCATCTGCTTGCCCAGCTTGCGCGGCTCCAGCTGCGTCTCGACGTTGAGCCCGGCCGCACGCAGTTGCTGCGACAGCCCGAGTGCGTGGTCGAGCCCGGCGTCGTCGAACAGCGTCACCAGCACGTCGACGGAGCTGTCGGCGGTTTCGATCAGGCCCGCCTCGCGCAGCTGCCAGAACAGCCGCGTCAGGCCGATCGAGATGCCCACGCCCGGCAGCTTCGACTTCGTGTAGTGGCTGGCGAGGTTGTCGTAGCGTCCGCCGGAGCAGATCGAGCCGATGCCCGCATGCGCGTCCAGCGTGGTCTCGTAGACGATGCCGGTGTAGTAGTCGAGCCCGCGCGCGATCGAGAGGTTGATCGCGTAGCGCGATTCCGGCACACCGAGCGCGCGCAGCCGATGCAGCACCTCGCGCAGTTCGTCGCGCCCTTCCTCGAACAGCGGCGTGCCGGCGCCGAGCGCGTCGAGCTTCGCCAGCGCATCGTCGTGGCCGGTCGAACGCACGCGCGAGAACGCCATCAGCCGCTCGATCACCTCCGACGACAGGCCGAAGCCATCGCCCGCCAGGGTCGCGCGCACCGCCTCCTCGCCGCGCTTGTCGAGCTTGTCGATCTCGCGCAGCACCGGCACCTGCGCCTCGGCGGCGATGCCCTGCCCCTCGAAGTAGCCGCGCAGCAGCTTGCGGTGGTTGAACTGGATGGTGAAGTCGCCGATGTCGAGCGCGTCGAACACGGCGTGGATCACCGCCGGCACCTCGGCGTCGTGGCGCGGCGACAGCGCGTCCTTGCCGATCACGTCGATGTCGCACTGGTAGAACTCGCGGAAGCGCCCGCGCTGGGCGCGCTCGCCGCGGTAGACGCGCTGCATCTGGTAGCGCCGGAACGGGAACGCCAGCTCGTGCTCGTGCTCGGCCACGTAGCGCGCCAGCGGCACCGTCAGGTCGAAGCGCAGCGCCAGCTCCGGCAGGCCTTCGGACGCCCCGCTTTCGGCAAGCTTGCCCAGCGCGCCGGTCGACTGCGCGAAATACACCTGGCGCTCGGTTTCGCCGCCGGACTTGGTCAGCAGCACCTCCGACAGCTCGAACACCGGCGTCTCGATCGGCAGGAAGCCGAAACCCTCGAAAATCCGGCGGATCGTGTCGAGCATGCGCTGGAACGCGATCTGGTCGCGCGGCAGCAGTTCCATGACGCCGGGAGGGGTTCTGGGCTTGATCATGCCTTGGCAGCGGAAGCGGCGGGGAGGAATCGCGCATTCTACCCGCCCGGCGGCTTCTCCCGGCGCGCGGGTTCACCGCGAACGGGCCGCAGCGCCGCCGTTTCCGGGCCCTTGCCGCCCGCTTTCCTCCGCTTTCCCGACGCCGGCAGACGCGGCCGGGTGGGACATTTTATCCACCACGCGCGGCCACTCCGGGAGCTATGATGTCCTCTCGCGAGAACAGCCCGAATGTCCAGCCAGAACCTCGCCCGCTGCAGGCACCATTCCCGCGCCGTCGTCCCGCTCGACTGCGCACATTGCTCGGTGCGAGATCTCGCGGTCTGCGCCTCTCTGCCCGTACCGGAGATCGACGCGCTGGAACAGTACGCCTCGTCCGTGGATCTGCCGGCCAACGGCGAACTCGCGCGGACGGGCCAACCCTGCCGATACGCCTACAGCGTCACCAGCGGCATGCTGCGGCTGGTGCGGACGCTGCCCGACGCCCGCCGCCAGGTGGTGGCCTTCGCTCTGCCGGGGCATTTCGTCGGCCTGTCGGACTTCACGCTCCATCGCCACAGCATCGAGGCGGTCGTGCCGAGCCGGGTGTGCGCATTCGAACTGGACGTCATCCGCGACCTGCGCGAGCGCTTCCCCGGCTTCGAGCACACCCTGCTCGACCGCGCCTGCCGCGACCTCGACGACGCGCACGACGCCATGCTGCTGCTCGCGCGCCTGTCGCCGCTGGAGCGGCTGGCCAGCTTCCTGCTGCGTCTGCGCAAGCAGATGAAGGTCCGCGACGACGACCCGCGGATTGCGCTGCCGATGGGCCGCGGCGACATCGCCGACCATCTCGGCCTGACGGTGGAGACCGTCAGCCGCAGCTTCACCCGCCTGCGCGAACAGGGCGTCATCGCCCTGCCCGACCCTCAGCACGTCGAGATCCTGGACCACGACACTCTGTCCGAGCTGGCCTCGGCGCTGCACTACTGACCCACGCCGGGATCCGTAGGAGCGCCTTCAGGCGCGACGCTTTTCCCCGGATTTCCGCGACGTTGCGAAAAGCATCGCGCCTGAAGGCGCTCCTACAGTTCGCGGGGCAGCCTGCCGACGCCTCCCGTGCCGGATGCCGTACCAGGCCTCCAAGGCCGCAACCGGGCAGCAATGGCGCTGGAATCGGGCACCGACTGCCACCGGATACCCTCCCCCCTTGCCTGAAGGCAGGGCGAGTCCCTAAAATGCACGGCTCACCCAAGTCGGGGTGTAGCTCAGCCTGGTAGAGCGCTACGTTCGGGACGTAGAAGTCGCAGGTTCAAATCCTGTCTCCCCGACCAATCGATTCAACGGGTCATGACGAAACCGCCTCCGGGCGGTTTTTTCGTGTCCGGGGGATCAGTCACCCGGCGATCCGCCGCGCCGCGGATCCTACTCGCAGCGTGCCGCCTGGATGACGTTGGCGGCATCGAGGTAGACACGAAGACGATCGTCGCGCCGGTCGCCGCGGCTGACGCTGTCGGGGCCGATGGGATTGACCAGTCCGGCGCCGCTTTCCCTCGACAGACGCCGCAGGGTGGCCTCGTCCGCCGGCTGGCCGACGGCCCAGCCCAGCGCACTGTCGTCGCAGCGACCGCCGCCCTGCACCTGCGGCCCCGGCGTCGCCAGGCACCCCGCAAGCAGGAGGCTCGACGCCAGCAGCCACTGGCGCGCACCGGGTACCCGTGCCCATGGCATTGAACTCATGGCATTGCCCTCCGTGATCGTTCCGGCCTGCGGGTTGCATGGCGGCAACGGCCACAGGCCGCCCGTTCCGCCGAAGCCGTGGAGCATAACCGGCCCGGTGCCGGATGTAGGGAAATTCCTACACGCCGAAGCTGACTCGGCCGACTGCGCCGCGCCGCCCGTCCGGGGACACTGTTCCCGCCCCGGCAGCCCGGCCAATGCAACTGGCAGCGGATGCCGCTCAGCAACGGAACCAGGCCGTGACCTTGAGCAAGTCAGATGCTGGGCCGGGGCGCCTCTTTTCCCAGGAGCACGCAATGGCCGCATCCACCCTGCGACTGATCCACAACGCCGGAGGCTGGCAGCTGCTGGACGATGGCCACCCGGTGTTCTGGTTCCCGGAGCGCGACAAGGGGCTGGAAATCGCCAGGCTGATGGCCGATGCGCGCAACCTCAACCACGGCACGGCGACGACGGTCGAAGCGCAGAACGACGACGGCGACGTCGAGACCGTGGCCGCCTTCGGCTGATCGCCGGCCCCACTCCACGCACGCGGCAAAGACCGCGGCTCTCTCCAGCATCGATCGCATCGTCTGATGACCGGCTTCGCGCCGGTCTTTTTTTGCCTTTCGCCCGGCCGGGAAAAGGACCTTTCCGGTCAGGCCGCGGGGCCCGGCTCAGCCGTGGATGTTGCGGGTCTGGCCGGCGCCTCGCACGACGAAACGCTCGATCGTCAGCGCCTCCAGGCCCATCGGGCCATAGGAATGCAGGCGCGTGGTGGAGATGCCGATCTCGGCGCCCAGGCCGAGTTCGCCGCCGTCGCTGAAGCGCGAGGAGGCGTTGACCATCACCACCGCCGAGCGCAGCGCCTGGACGAACTTCGCTGCATTGCCCTCGTTGCGCGTGGCGATCACCTCGGTGTGGTCGGAGCCATGGCGGCGGATGTGGGCGATCGCGGCGTCGAGGGAATCGACCACGCGCACGGCGATGACCAGGTCGAGGTACTCGGCGTCGTAGTCCTCTTCCGTCGCCGGCCGGACCTCCGCCACGATCGCCTGCGTCGCGGCATCGCCGCGCAGTTCCACGCCGTGCGCGCGCAGCGCGTCCGCGGCGCGCGGCAGGAAGGCGCCGGCGATGTCGGCGTGCACCAGCAGCGTTTCCAGGGCATTGCAGGCGCTCGGGCGCGAGACCTTGCCGTCGACCAGCAGGCGGAGGGCGAGGTCATGGTCCACGTCGGCGTCGACGAACAGGTGGCAGACGCCCTTGTAGTGCTTGATCACCGGCACGCGGGCGTGCTCGGCGACGAACCGGATCAAGCCTTCGCCGCCGCGGGGGATCGCCAGGTCGACGATGTCGGTCAGCTGCAGCAGCTCCAGCATCGTTTCGCGGCGCAGGTCCTCGACCAGGGTCAGCGCGGCGGCCGGCACGCCGGCTGCCTCGAGTGCGCGATGCAGCGCCGCCGCGATCGCCATGTTGGAGCGGATCGCCTCGCTGCCGCCGCGCAGGATCACGCCGTTGCCGGCCTTCAGGCAAAGCGCAGCGGCGTCGGCGGTCACGTTCGGCCGCGCCTCGTAGATCATCGCCACCACCCCGAGCGGCGTGCGCACGCGCTCGACCTCGATGCCGTTGGGGCGGGTCTCGCGGCGCGTGACCTGGCCGACGGGATCGGGCAGCGTCGCCACTTCGCGCAGCGCCACAGAGATGCCCGACAGGCGCGTCTCGTCGAGGCGCAGTCGGTCGAGCATCGCCGTCGCCACGCCCTTTTCGCCCGCCGCCTGCAGGTCCCCGGCGTTGGCGGCGAGGATGAGCGGGGCATCGGCTGCCAATGCGTCCGCCATGGCGAGCAGCATGGCGTTCCTGGCCTCGGTCGACAGCGCGGCGACCGCCTGCGCGGCGTCGCGGCAGCGGAGGGCGAGCTGGCGGATGTCGGTCATGGCGTCTGGCATGTCTGTCCCGGGATCGCGGATGTTCGAAAGCGGCGGCGCTCAGGCCAGCATCAGGTCGTCGCGGTGGATGATGGTGCCGCCGTAGCTGTAGCCGAGGATGGATTCGATGTCGCGAGAATGGCGGCGCGCGACGCGACGGATGTCTGCGGCGGAGTACTGGCTGACCCCGCGCGCGACGCGGCGCGTGCCGCGCTCGTCGCGCAGCAGCACCTCGACCATGTCGCCGCGGCGGAAATCACCCTCGGCGGTGACCACGCCGCCCGGCAGCAGGGACGCGCCCTTCTCCACCAGCGCGTTGGCCGCGCCGGCGTCGACGACGATGCCGCCTGGTTCAGCCGGCGCGTTTTGCAGCCAGTGCTTGCGCACGGCCACGCGGCTGCGCAGGGCGTGGATGCGCGTGCCGCGCAGGCGGTCCTGCGCCAGCCCTTCCAGTACGTCGGCACGGGTGCCGTTGAACAGCACCGTCGCCACGCCCGCGGCGGAGGCGCGCTGCGCCGCCTCGAGCTTGGTGCGCATGCCGCCGGTGCCGACCGCGCTGCCCGAGCCGCCCGCGGCCGAGAGCAGCGCGGGCGTCAGCTGCGGCACCACCTCCACCGGGCGCGCGTCCGGATTGCGGCGCGGATCGGCGTCGTACAGACCATCGATGTCGGTGGCGATGAAGAGCACGTCGGCATCGACCAGCGCGGCAACGATCGCGGCCAGGTTGTCGTTGTCGCCGAGCTTCAGCTCGTCGACCGAGACCGTATCGTTCTCGTTCACCACCGGCACCGCGCGATGGCGCAGCAGCGCCGCCAGCGTGGCGCGCGCGTTGAGGTAGCGGCGGCGGTTGCGCAGGTCGTCGTGGGTCAGCAGCACCTGCGCCACCTGGCGATCGAGCAGGCCCTGCCAGAAGCCGATCAGCCGCGCCTGCCCCAGCGCGGCGAGCGCCTGCCGCTCGGCCATCTCGGCGCCGTCGTGCGGCTGCTCGCGCATGATCGCGCGGCCGGCCGCGACCGCGCCCGAGGACACCACCACCACTTCGCGCCCGGCCTTGTGCGAAGCGACGACGAAACCGGCGATGGCTTGCGCATACTCGGTCGAAAGTCCGCCGCCGTTCGCGGCCAGCAGGCTGCTGCCGACCTTCAGCACGGCGCGCCGCCAGGGCGGAAGGCGCTGTTCGGAGAAGGCGTGCGTATTCATCGGCTCAGCGCGTGTTCCACTCGTGGACGGCGATGTCCGACGCTCCGTGGATCGCCAGTGGATCCCGTTCGACGATGGCCTTCGCCGCGTCGAGATCCGCCACGCCGCGCAGCAGGTAGGCGCCGCCGCTGCGGTCGCTGAAGCCGCCGGTCATTTCCAGCAGGCCGTCGGCGCGCAGTTCGTCGAGGAAGGCGAGGTGCGGCGCGACCAGGGTCTCGTCGAAGCCGGGTCGCCGCATCAACAGCACGAGGTAGCGCGTCGCCTGCGTGTTCACAGCGCCTCCCAGCGGGTCTGCAGTTCGTCCAGGCGCAGGTCCGCCGCAGCGCCGGGCGACACGCGCGCGGCAAGGCTGCCTTCCGGCGTGCGCCCCTGCCCGGCACTGTCGGCGGACGCGGCGGCAGCCTTGTAGGCCTCGCGGAACGGGACGCCGGCGACGGCGGCTTCCACCGCCACGTCGGTGGCGTACATGCCCGAATCGATCGCTGCGCGCAGGTTCTCCTCGCGCCATTCCAGGTTGGCCAGCAGCGCCGGCAGCAGCTCCAACGCGGGCAGGCCGCGGCCGAAGCCGTGGAAGATCGCGCCCTTGCTGGCCTGCAGGTCGCGGTGGTAGCCCGAGGGCAGCGACAGCAACTGCTCGATCTCGGTGCGCGCCGCGGCCACGCTGGCGTGGGTGGCGCGCATCAGTTCGATCACGTCGGGATTGCGCTTGTTGGGCATGATCGAGCTGCCGGTGGTGTACTGGGCCGGCAGCGCGACGAAGCCGAACTCGGCGCTGGTGAACAGCGACAGGTCCCAGGCGATGCGGCGCAGGTCGAGCGTGGCGCTGCCGAGCGCTTCCAGCGCCGCCAGTTCGAACTTGCCGCGCGAGAGCTGGGCGTAGACCGGCGAGACCTGCATGCGCGCGAAGCCGAGCGCCTGCGTGGTGTGCTCGCGGTCGAGCCCGAGGTTGACGCCGTAGCCGGCGGCGGTGCCCAGCGGATTGCAGTCCACCAGCTTCAGCGTATCGGCGGCGCGGACCGCATCGTCGATGAAGGCCTCGGCCCAGCCGGCCCACCACATGCCCGCCGAGGACACCACGGCACGCTGGATGTGGGTGTATCCGGGCAGCGGGAGGTCGCGCTCGACCCGTGCGCGGTCGAGCGCCACCTTCGCGATCTCGCGGCCCAGCTGTGCCACGCGAGCCAGTTTCTCCTTCAGCCACAGGCGCGTCGCCACCAGGACCTGGTCGTTGCGGCTGCGGCCGGTGTGGATCTTGCGGCCGGCGTCGCCGAGGCGTTCGGTCAGGCGCGCTTCGATCGCGGAATGGCCGTCCTCGTAGCGCTCATCAAGCACGAAGCTTCCGGCGCGGAAGTCGTCGGCCAGCTGCGCGAGCTCGCGCTTGAGGCCATCGAGTTCATCGCCCGAGAGGATTCCGATGCGCTGCAGGCCTTCGGCATGCGCGGTGCTCGCCTGGATGTCGTGCAGGAAGAATTCGCGGTCAAGCAGCACGTCGTCGCCGGCGAGGAAGCGCTGGATCCCGGCATCCACCGTCACGCCTGGCTTCTGCCACAGCAGGTCGCTCATTGGCCCTCCTCCTGCGAAAAGAACGCGTCCGCCGGAATCCCGGCCAGTTCGTCGAATCCGAACGCGAGGTTGAGATTCTGCATCGCCTGCGTCGCCGCGCCCTTGAGCAGGTTGTCGAGCGTGGAGACGACCACCAGGCGCTTGCCGCCCGGCGCAACGGTGAAGCCGCCGATCCCGACGCCGTGCCTGCCGGCGATCCGGCTGACCCAGGGCGCGTCGTCGCTGACCCGTACCAGCGGCTCGTTTGCGTAGCGCCCGCGATACAGCGCCCGCACGTCCTCCAGCTTCACAGGCTGCTGCAGCCACAGGTTCACGGTCATCGTGATGCCGCGGAAGTGCGGCGCCACGTGCGGCATGAACTCGACCGGCACGCCGAGGTGGCGCGAGACCTCGCGCTCGTGCATGTGGTCGGCCAGCGCGTACGGCATCAGGTTGTCGCTCAGCAGCTCGACGTTGTTCTTGTCCGAGGGCGTCGTGCCGGCGCCTGAATAGCCCGACACGCCGAAGCACTGCGGCGGCCCGGCCAGCCGGTCGAGCATCGGCGCGATCGCCAGTTCCATCGCGGTCGCGTAGCAGCCGGGATTGCTGATGCGTCTGGAACCGTCGTAGTGCCCCCGGGTCAGTTCCGGCAGGCCGTAGTACCAGTTTTCGTCGAAGCGATGGTCGGCCGACAGGTCCACGATCGCCGTGTCCGGCTTCGCCGCGTCCAGCGCCGCGACGTAGGGCGCGGCCTTGCCGTTGGGCAGGGCCAGGACCACGGCGTCCGCGCCCTTCGCGGCCACCGCGTCGGCATCGAGGCTCTCGAACCGCAGATCGCCGGCGTAGGCGTCGCTGTGTCCGGCCACGCGCTGGCCGTCCAGTTCGCGCGAGGACACGAACGCCAGTTCGAACCGCGGATGCGCGGCGACCAGCCGGATCAGCTCGCTGCCGGTATGGCCGCGTGCGCCGACGATGCCGAGGGAAACGGGGGCCTTGCTCATGGATGCTCGTCCAGTCGGGACTGCAGATGCCGGCGCACGGCCGGCCATTCCGCGTCGAGGATGGAAAACACCACGGTATCGCGCAACGAGCCGTCGGCGTGGCGCTTGTGGTTGCGCAGCACGCCGTCCTGCCTCGCGCCGAGGCGGGCGATAGCCGCGCGCGAGGCGTGGTTGAACCAGCTGGTCTCGAAGCCGACGCTGGCGCAGCCCAGCGTGTCGAAGGCGTGCTCCAGCAGCATCAGCTTGCATTCGGTGTTGACGCCGGTGCGCTGCACGCGCGGGGTGTACCAGGTGTAGCCGAGCAGCAGCCTCGGTACCTCCGGCTCCAGCCCGTAGAAGCGTGTCGTGCCGACGACGTCTCCGCCGGAATCGCGCACCGCGAAGGCCAGGACGCGACCGGCGGCCTGCGCTTCCAGCGCGCCGTCCACGTAGGCCGGCACGCGCGCCGGCGCCGGCACGTTGGTGAACCAGAGCCGGTCGAGCCCGCTGCCTTCCACCGCCGCGCGCAGGCCGTCGGCGTGCGCGGTCTGCAGCGGTTCGAGCACGGCATGGCGGCCGACGAGCCTCGGTGCGTGGCGCCATGCGGACGGGAGCGCGGTCGCGGCCATCGCCGTCAGTCCTCCAGCAGCGTGGGCACGCGCGTGGCGCAATGGGCCACGCAGCGCTCGATGTCGGCGAAGCCGTCAATGCCGTACCAGAACACCTTCCACCTGTCCTGCTTGTAGCAGCCGTCGGACTCGGCGTAGTAGAAGATGTTGACCTGGTTGTTGTGGCGCGAGCGCCAGAACAGCTGCGGCGTCTCCTCGCGCATGACGTTCCAGACCGCGCGGCCGAGGCCCTCGCCCTGCGCGTCGTCGAGCACCGCGAACTTGTCGAGGTAGGTCATTCCGTCGCCGTCGACGAGGATCACCGCGGCGCGGTAGTTCTCGCTGACGTAGGCGCGTAGCAGCTTGGTGCGCTGGAAGTAGTCCGGCGCCAGCCGCTTGCCGAAGCTGGATTCGATCAGCCCGCGCAGGCGGTCGAGGTCGAACGCCCCCCAGTCCGTCGCGCGCACCACCTTCTCGCCGCGCCGCACCAGCGTGCCCGAGCCCTTGTGGGTGAACAGTTCCTTGGCCAGGTCCGCCGGCCGCGTGATCGAGACCGAGGACTCCAGCGGCAGGTGGTCGAGCAGGTCCTTGATCTGCTCGATCTTGACCTTCATGCCGCCGTTGAGCCACGGCTGCTGCATCAGGTGCTCGTACTCGCTGGAGAGGTTGATCGAATCGATGAGCTTGCCGTCGGCGTCGAGCAGGCCGCCGGTGCCGGTCAGGAAGATGATCTTGTAGGGCTGCAGCACGCGCACCAGTTCGTTGGCGGCGAAATCGGCGTTGATGTTGAGGATCTGTCCGCCCGTGGTCTCGCCGAGGCTGGCGATGACCGGGATCGAGCTCGCCTGCAGGCTGGCCTCGATCGGCGCGAGGTTGACGCTGCGCACCTCGCCGACCAGGCCGTAGGTGTCGCGATCGAGGTAGTCGGCCTCGAACACGCCGCCGGTGATCGAAGTCGCGCGCACGCCGTTCTGCTGCAGCGCCTCGACCAGCGCGAGGTTGGACGACTGGAACACCTTGCGCACGATCGCCAGCGCCTCGGGCGAGGTCACGCGCAGGCCGTTGACGGTCTGCTTGGCGATGCCGGCCGTGGACAGTTCGGCGTCGAGTTGCGGACCGGCGCCGTGCAGCACGATCGGCGTCAGCCCCACTTCCTGCAGGAACGACAGCGACGAGGTCAGCGCCTCCAGGTCGTCGCGCAGAACGGCGCCGCCGACCTTGACCACGGCGAAGCGCTTGGCGTCGACCTGCGAGAAGCGCTTGAGGTACTGGCTGATCTCCTTCGCGCTGGCCATGCTCGAGAGCAGGCGCACGATGGTCTGCCGGGTCTGCTTGTTGGCTTCGATGTTCATGCCGGTCCGAGGATGTTGCGGACGATGCCGCCGTAGCGTTGCAGTTGATCCAGCGACACCCACTCGTCGGCGGTGTGCGCCTGGGCGATGTCGCCGGGGCCGAAGACCAGCGCGGTCAGGCCCGCGCGCGAGAACAGCGAGGCCTCGGTCCAGAAGTCGACGGCGTTGCCGATCGGCAGGCCGAGGTCGTCGGCGAGATCGCGCGCGGCCAGGCGCCGGTCCTCGGCGGCAGCGACGTCGCCGGCGGGCAACGGCGGCCCGCGGAAGGTTTCCTCGTACGCGTCGAGCGCATCCGGCGCCGCGAAACCGCGGAACGCCGCGTGCAGCTGGTCGATGTCGTGCGAGGGCAGCGGCCGGAAGCCGAAGCGCAGTTCCGCCGCCGGCGCGATCACGTTCGCCTTGATCCCGCCTTCGATGCGGCCGATGTTGAAGCGCAGCCCGGTCAGCCCGCCGAAGCGGCGATGCGACTCCATGGCGATGAACTCCAGCGCGCGATTGCTCCAGCGCACGGCGTGGTGCAGCGCGCTGGCGTCGATCGCGCCCGCACCGGACGCGTGGCCGGCCTTGCCGCGGAAGCCCATGCGCACCGCGCTGATGCCGCGGTGGGCCAGCACCGCCTCGCACTGCGTCGGCTCGGCGACCACCACGTCGCGGAAGCCGTGGTCGCGGGCGAGGAAGGCGTCGACGCAGCGCGGGTCGTTGGCTTCCTCGTCGCTGCTGAACAGGAAGGCGGCGTCGCCCTGCGTGCCCTGCGCCGCGGCGATCAGGCCGGCGGCCGCACCCTTGATGTCGCAGGCACCGAGGCCGATGGCGCGCTCGTCCGCCACCCGCAGCTTGAGCGGATCGGCGCTCCAGTGCGGCGAAGAGGGCACGGTGTCCAGGTGCACGTTGAACAGCCGCGTCGGCGCGCCGCGCACGGCGAACAGCGACACCGCGCCGGCGCCGTGGTCGGTGACCTCGATGCGGAAATCCGGCAGCTGCGCGCGGATGTAATCGAAGATCCCGCCGGTCGTGATCGCGCGCGGCGGGTTGCGGGTGTCGAAGGACACCAGAGCTTCGAGGTGTTGGAGGATGGTCTGCAACATGATGGTTTTCGGCTGGCGATGCTTGCCTCCCCAGTGCCGTCATCCCGGCAAAAGCCGGGATCCATTTGGCTGTTGCACTTGCCCGTTCATGGCAAGGGCAAGGGCAACATGGATTCCAGCTTGCGCTGGAATGACGGGAAAGTGGGTCGGCGGCTCGTCAGCGGTTGACCTCCGCCCACAGCGTGCTGCTCATCCCGAACAGCTTGATGAAGCCCTCGGCCTCCTCCACGCCCCAGTCGGCCGACTGCGCGTAGGTGGCGCCCTTGGAGTGCAGCAGGTGCGGCGATTCCACCGCGACCGCATCGACGCGCCCACCGCGGGTCTCCAGCACGACCTCGCCGTTGACCTTCGCCTGCGACGACGCCAGGAAGGCCTCCAGATCGGTCTTCAGCGGATCGTGGAAGAAGCCCTCGTACACCAGTTCCACCCACTTGCGCGCGACCTCCGGCTTGAAGCGGTTCTGCTGCTTGCTCAGCACCGCCTCCTCCAGCGCGCGGTGCGCGGTGAGCAGCGACACCAGGCCCGGCGCCTCGTAGACGATGCGGCCCTTCAGGCCGATCACCGTGTCGCCGGTGTACAGCCCGCGGCCGACGCCATAGGGCGCGAACAGGCGGTTGAGCGCGGCGAGGATCTGCTCGCCCGGCAGCGGCTTGCCGTCGAGCTCGACCGCCTCGCCGCCGACGAACTTCAGGCGCACGGTCAGCGGCTCGACCGGCCACGCGCTGCGCGGCGCGCACCAGCCGCGCGCGCCCTCGCCCGGCGCCTCCCACTGGTCGATCTCGCCGCCGGACATGGTCACGCCCAGCAGGTTCTCGTTGATGGTGTAGGCCTTCTGCCTGGCACGCACGCCGAAGCCGCGCTCCTCGAGATAGGCCTGCTCGTAGGCGCGGGTCTGGGTGTGCTCCTTCTGGATCTCGCGGATCGGGGCCACGATGCGGTAGTCACCGCTGGCCTTGGCCGCGAGGTCGAAGCGCACCTGGTCGTTGCCCATGCCGGTGCAGCCGTGGGCGATGGCGTTGGTGCCCAGCTCCGCGGCGCGCTTGAGCACGGCATCGACGATCAGGTAGCGGTCGGACACCAGCAGCGGGTACTGCCCCTGGTAGCCCTCGCCCGCCCACACGAAGGGCTTGACGAAGCCAGACCAGATGGCGGGCCCGCCATCGACCGTGACGTGGCTGGCCACGCCCAGCTCGGCCGCGCGCTGCTCGATGAACGCGCGCTCGTCGGCGTCGACGCCACCGGTGTCGGCGAACACCGTGTGCACGTTCCAGCCGCGCTCCTTCAGGTAGGGCACGCAGAAGCTGGTGTCCAGGCCGCCGGAGAAGGCGAGGACGATGTCTTTGGAATCGGACGCGGTCATGTCGAAGTCTCGGTTTGAGCCCCCTCCCCCGCTTGCGGGGGAGGGTTGGGGCGGGGGCAAGGGACGGGGTGAAGTTTCCCGGAGGCGGCTTGCCCCCATCCCGGCCTTCCCCCGCTCGCGGGGGAAGGAGCAAAGCTGGAAGCGTTACTGCTGCACCAGCGCGGCCATGATCGCCTTCTGCACGTGCAGGCGGTTCTCGGCCTCGTCGATCGCGATGCAGTTCGGTGAATCCATCACCGCATCGGTCGCCTTGACGTTGCGCCGCAGCGGCAGGCAGTGGCTGAAGACGCCGTTGCTGGTCAGCGCCATCTTGGCCTCGTCGACGATGAAGTGCCGGTACTGGTCGCGGATCGGCTTCTCCGGCGCCCAGTTGCCGAAGTACGGCAGCGCGCCCCAGCTCTTGGCGTAGACCACGTCGGCGCCGGCGTAGGCGCCGTCGATATCGTGGCTGACCTGGAACGCGCCGCCACTTTCGGCGACGTTGTCCTTCGCCCAGCCGATGTAGCGCTCGTCGAGCACGTACTGCTCGGTCGGGCACAGCAGGGTCACGTCCATGCCCAGTCGCGTGGCGATGGTCAGCGCGGAGTTCGCCACCGCCGTGTTGAGCGGCTTGGGGTGGTAGGTCCAGGTCAGCACGTACTTCTTCCCGCGCAGGTCGCTGGTGCCGAAGTACTCCTGCAGCGCCAGCGCATGCGCCAGCTCCTGGCAGGGGTGTGTGATCGTCTCCATGTTGATCACCGGCACCGGCGAGTATTTCGCGAACGAGCGCAGCACGACGTCCTCGCGGTCGTAGGCCCAGTCGACGAACTTCGGGAACGCGCGTACGCCGATCAGGTCGACGTAGCGCCCCAGCACCTTCGCCACCTCGGCGATGTGCTCCTCGGTGTCGCCGTCCATCACCGTGCCCAGGTCGAACTCGATCGGCCACGCGTCCTTGCCCGGCTGCAGCACCACCGCATGGCCGCCGAGCTGGAACGCGCCCAGCTCGAAGCTGGTGCGGGTGCGCATCGACGGGTTGAAGAACACCAGCGCGATCGAACGCCCCTTGAGCGCGTCGCCGATCCTGTGCTGCTTGTACAGGGCGGCCTGCGTCAGCAGGGCGTCGAGGTCGGCGCGGCTCCAGTCCTGCGTGTTCAAGAAATGCTTCATGACGACATCCTGGCTCGGAAATATTGCGGAATTCGGGGGTACAGAAACGAAAAAACCCAGCCTCGGGCTGGGTTTCGGCATGACGGTGAAAACGTCCGGTCGACCCAGCTCAGGCAAAGGGATCCGGTCGACGCGCGCGCGAAGTCATGCCCGCCGCCATGCGGGCGGAGGTCAGGATGTCGGCGCGGGCAAGGGTCTTTTTCACGGCGCGCATCGTCGCATGGCGGCGCACGCACTGCAACAATCGCGCGCTCACGGGGTTTCGGGTGAAACCACCGGCGTCACCGAAACGCGCACCCGCATGCGGTTGCCCGGGTCGGCGGGAAGCCGCGAGCGGTATTTCACGCCGCGGTGGACGTAGTCGACGTCGTAGGCGATCGGCCGGCGGAACTCGCGCTCCAGCGGCACCAGGCGGCACTGGCCACCTGCAGACGGCGCGACCTCCTCGACCTTGGGATCGGGCGTCAGCGCACCCTTGACCGCGCCGAGGACGCGGGCGATCCCGGTCTTGCCCTCCTGTGTGTCCTCGACCGGCGTCGACGCCTCGCAGCGCTCGACCATGGTGGTCGCGCGCAGGGTCTGGTAGACGGGTTCGGCGCGCAGCACCTGGGCGTACTCGACCCGGACGTTCTCCGGCTGGCGCGCAGGCGCGGGTTCGGGATCAAGATCCACTTGCGCCATGGCGGGCAGCGCGAGGAACAGGGCCCAGCCGGCGAACAGGAGCCTGCACGATCGGAGGGCGGGGAAAGTCGGAACTCGGGCCATTGCCGGCGCAGTGTAGTGGTCGCAGGCCGGCCCCCGGCTGAATCCCGCTGCCGCCGCGGCTCCGGCGCCTGCCATTGCGCCCCCGAATGAAGGCCCGCGACGATGCCCACAGCCCCCCGCGCGCGGAAAATGCTGCAAGGCGCGCCACACGCTCTAGAATCGACGGTTTTCCGCCGCTGCGTGCCGATGTCCCTGCGCCTGTTCAACAGCCTCACCCGCCAGCCCGAGACCTTCGCGCCGATCGACCCGGCCTGCCCGACGATGTACGTGTGCGGGCCGACCGTCTACAACTACGTCCACATCGGCAACGCGCGCGGGCCGGTGGTGTTCGGCGTGCTCGCCGCCCTGCTCCGCCGCCGCTACGGCACGTTGCGCTACGCCCGCAACATCACCGACGTCGATGACAAGATCAACGCCGCGGCGCGCGAGGCGGGCGTGCCGATCGCCACGATCACCGACCGCTTCGCCGCCGCCTACCGCGAGGACATGGCGGCGCTGGGCGTGAACGGCGAATTCGCCCCCGACATCGAACCGGCCGCCACCGCCCACATCGGCGCAATGGTGGCCATGATCCAGCGCCTGATCGACAGCGGCCACGCCTACGTGGCCGAGGGACACGTGCTGTTCGCGGTCGGCACCTTCGCCGGCTACGGCAGGCTGTCGCGGCGCGACCCGGACGAGATGCTGGCCGGCGCGCGGGTCGAGGTGGCGCCGTACAAGCGCGATCCCGGTGACTTCGTGCTGTGGAAGCCCTCGACCGACGACCTCCCCGGCTGGGACTCGCCTTGGGGCCGCGGCCGCCCCGGCTGGCACATCGAGTGCTCGGCGATGGCCGAGGCGCACCTGGGCGAGACCATCGACATCCACGCCGGCGGTGTCGACCTGCAGTTCCCGCACCACGAGAACGAGGTCGCGCAGAGCGAGTGCGCGCACGGCGGCCGCATTTTCGCGCGCGTCTGGCTGCACAACGGCATGCTGACCCTGTCGGGCGCGAAGATGTCGAAGTCGCTGGGCAACATCGAAAAGGTCCACGACCTGGTGCAGGAGCATCCGCCGGAGGCGTTGCGCCATGCCCTGCTCTCGGCGCACTACCGCCAGCCGCTGGACTGGTCGGACACGCTGATCGAGCAGAGCGTGCGCACGCTGGACCGGCTGTACGGCACGCTGCGCGACCTGGTGGATGTCGAAGCGGGCCCGCTCATTCCGCAGGCGGTCGAGGACGCGCTGGACGACGACCTCAACACGCCGGCGGCGCTGGCCGAGATCGCGCGCATCGCGGGCGAGGCGCGCAAGGCGGAGACCGCCGGGGATCGGCAGCGCCTCAAGGCGGAACTGCTCGGCGCCGGGCGCGCGCTCGGCCTGCTGCAGCAGTCGCCGCAGGCCTGGTTCGCACGCGGCGCCTCCGGCGACGACGATGCGCGCATCCAGGCACTGATCGACGAGCGTGCGGCGGCGAAGAAGGCGCGGGATTTCGCGCGGGCCGACGCGATCCGGGAGCAGCTCGCTGCTGAAGGCGTCCTGCTGGAGGATACGGCGCAGGGAGTGCGCTGGAAGCGGGGTTGATTGGCTGCGGCCACTCGTTGCTTCTTGCAGGCAAACGCTTCCGCCTTGATTGATCCGGCCCGCAAATGGCAGGTCGGGGCTACGGCCCCGACGCCGTCAACCTCCAGCGTCGGCCGCGCAGGGCCGACCTACGGATCGGGGTATTTGCGGGCCGGATCATTAGGCGGAGGCATTTGCCGTCCCGAGCTCTTCGACCACGCTCAGGGCAAGCTCCACGTGGAGGTCAGCCCCGCGCCGGACAGATCTCGCACGATGGCGGGAGATCCCTCGCTGCGCCCGGGATGACAGTACCAGTCGCGGCGCTCGCTCCCCGGCGACGCGCGAACCTGGCGTATCGGAAGAAAACCAACAGACAGGGCGGCCGTGGCCGCCCCGTTTCTTACCTGGCCCCCCAGGGCAAGTCGAAACCTGCCCTGCCGTGATGCCGTTTGCCGCGGCGCGCGATCAGGGCCGCCTATACGGTGGCCGGCAGCAGCTTCTCCGGCTCGGGGAAGGCCTCGACCAGCAGCTCGTCGTCCCTGACGTCGATGCTCACGCGGCCGCCGCCCACCAGCTTGCCGAACAGCAGTTCGTCGGCCAGCGGGCGCTTGACCTTGTCCTGGATCACGCGCGCCATCGGCCGCGCGCCCATCAGCGGGTCGAATCCGTGCGCGGCCAGCCAGTCGCGCGCGGCCGGCGTCGCCGACAGGCTCACGTCCTTGTCGTGCAGCTGGGCCTCGAGCTCGATCAGGAACTTGTCCACCACGCGCAGGATGTGGTCCATGCCCAGCGCCTGGAACTGCACGATCGCGTCCAGCCGGTTGCGGAACTCCGGGGTGAAGCCCTTGCGGATCACTTCCATCGCGTCGGTGCTGTGGTCCTGGCGGGTGAAGCCGATCGAGCGCCGCGCCGCCTGCGCCGCGCCGGCGTTGGTGGTCATCACGATGATGACGTTCTTGAAATTGGCCTCGCGCCCGTTGGTGTCGGTCAGCACGCCGCGGTCCATGACCTGCAGCAGGATGTTGAAGATGTCCGGGTGCGCCTTCTCCACCTCGTCGAGCAGCAGCACGCAGTGCGGCGTCTTGACGATCTTCTCGGTCAGCAGGCCGCCCTGGTCGAAGCCGACGTAGCCCGGGGGCGCGCCGATCAGGCGCGACACCGAATGCGGCTCCATGTACTCGGACATGTCGAAGCGCACCAGCTCGATGCCGAGCTGCAGCGCGAGCTGCTTGGTGACCTCGGTCTTGCCGACGCCGGTCGGGCCGGCGAAGAGGAAGTTGCCGATCGGCTTGTCCGGGTTGGCGAGGCCCGAGCGCGCGAGCTTGATCGCCGAGGTCAGCGTCTCGATCGCCGGGTCCTGGCCGAAGATCACCATCTTCAGGTTGCGCTCGAGGTGTTCGAGCACGTCCTTGTCCGAAGCGCTGACCTGCTTGGTCGGGATGCGCGCCATCTTGGCGACGATGGTCTCCACTTCCTCGACGTCGATCAGGCTCTTGCGCGCATCCAGCGGCAGCAGCCGCTGGCGCGCGCCGGCCTCGTCGATCACGTCGATCGCCTTGTCCGGCAGCAGGCGGTCGCCGATGTGCTTGACCGACAGGTCCACGGCCGCCTGCAGCGCCTCGTCGGCGTAGGTGACGTCGTGGTGCGCCTCGTACTTGGGCTTGAGGCCCTGCAGGATCTCGTAGGTCTCGCCCACCGTCGGCTCGACGATGTCGATCTTCTGGAAGCGCCGCGCCAGCGCGCGGTCCTTCTCGAAGATGCCGCGGTATTCCTGGAACGTGGTCGAGCCGATGCAGCGCAGCTCGCCCGAGGCCAGCGCCGGCTTGATCAGGTTCGAGGCGTCCATCGTGCCGCCCGACGCGGAACCCGCGCCGATGATGGTGTGGATCTCGTCGATGAACAGGATCGCGCCGGGGTGCTTCCTGATGGCCGACAGCACCGCCTTCAGGCGCTTCTCGAAGTCACCGCGATACTTGGTGCCGGCGACCAGCGCGCCGAGGTCGAGCGAGTAGATCGTCGCATCCTCGAGCACCGCCGGCACCTCGCCGTCGACGATGCGCTTGGCCAGGCCTTCGGCGATCGCGGTCTTGCCGACGCCGGCCTCGCCGACGTAGAGCGGATTGTTCTTGCGCCGGCGGCACAGCACCTGGATGGTGCGCTCGATCTCCTCGGCGCGGCCGACCAGCGGATCGATGCGGCCCTCGCGGGCCATCGCGTTGAGGTCGGTGGCGTAATCGGCCAGGGCATCGCCCTTGGCCTCGCCCTCGCCGCCCTCGCCCTTGGCCGCGGCGTCCTCGCCCGGATGCTCGGGCTCCTCGCCGCCGGTCTTGGCGATGCCGTGCGACATGTAGTTGACGACGTCGAGCCGGGTCACGTCCTGCTGGTTCAGGAAGTAGACGGCGTGCGAGTCCTTCTCGCCGAAGATCGCCACCAGCACGTTGGCGCCGGTGACCTCCTTCTTGCCCGAGGACTGGACGTGGTAGACGGCCCGCTGCAGCACGCGCTGGAAGCCGAGCGTGGGCTGGGTGTCGCGGCCGTCGTCTTCGGGCAGCTTCGACACCGAGGTGGCGATCGCCTGTTCGAGGTCGCTGCGCAGGCGGTGGAAATCGGCGCCGGTGGCCTTGAGCACGGCCTCGGCGGACGGGTTGTCGAGCAGCGCCAGCAGCAGGTGCTCGACCGTCATGTACTCGTCGCGCGCCTCGCGGGCGCGCTTGTAGCACTGGCCGATGCTGTACTCGAGATCCTTGCTGAACATGGGGAGGGAACCTCGGGGGAACTGCGACCTAGATGGGGCCGCGTTCCGGCTTTTCCATGCCCCGGCCTGGGTCCCTTTTAGGCCTTTTCCATGGTGCAGAGCAAGGGGTGCTGGTTGAGCCGGGAATATTCGTTCACCTGGGCGACCTTGGACTCGGCCACTTCCCGGCTGTAGACGCCGCAGACGCCGCGCCCCCGGGTATGGACGTGCAGCATCACCTGGGTCGCCTTCTCCAGGTCCAGGGCGAAGAACCGCACCAGCACGTCGACCACGAAGTCCATCGGCGTGTAGTCGTCGTTCAGCAGCAGGACCGAATACAGCGGCGGCCGCGCCAGTTCGGGCTTGGTGGTCTCGACGACGGTGCCGTGGTCGTGGTCGGGTGCTTGCTTGCGGGTCATCGGGCCATTATACGAAGCCCGGATGCGGGCGCCGTCGCGGCATGGACGCTACGCCGTCCCGCGCGAGACAATCCCGTATTCCATTCCCCTGGGTCCCTCCATGCGCCGATCCGCCCGCGTCCTCCGCTGCACGCTGCCGCTTCTGGCCTTCGCCACCCTGGCCGCGGCCGCCCAGGACGCCTCGGTCGCCACCCGGCTCGACGCCCGCGGGGTGAAGTACACGGTCGACGAGGACGGCGACTACCAGGTCACCTACCGCTACGCCGAGGAAGAGCGGACCCAGCTGGCGTTCGTGTCCGGCGGCACCGAAGGCATCGGCGGCTTCGAGATCCGCGAGGTTTTCGCGCCGGCCGCGCGCGTCGGCCAGGACGGCGTCGACGGCGCCCGGGCGCTGGCGCTGATGGCCGAGAGCGGGCTGAACAAGATCGGCAGCTGGGAGATCCGCGGCGACGTGCTGTACATGGTGATCAAGCTGCCCGACAGCGTCGATGCCAGCCAGCTGGAGGCCGCGCTGGACATCGTGGCCGAGCTCGCCGACAACAAGGAAATCGAGCTCAGCGGCGACAGGGACGACCTGTGACGCGGGGCGCGAGGCCATGAGCTACCGCGAAGGCCGCTTCTGGCAGCCGGACGTCACCGTGGCCACGGTCGTGGTCGACGGCGGCCGGTTGCTGTGCGTGGAGGAACGCGCCCGGGGCCGGCTCGTGCTCAACCAGCCGGCCGGCCACCTGGAGCCGGACGAGACCCTGCTCGACGCCGCCCTGCGCGAAACCCGCGAGGAAACCGGCTGGGACGTGCGCCTGACCGCCTTCGTCGGCGCCTATCAATGGAAGGCGCCCGAGACCGGCCGCCACTACCTGCGCTTCGCCTTCGCCGCCGAGCCGGTGGCGCACGATCCGGCGCGGCCGCTCGACGAGGGCATCGTCCGCGCGCTCTGGCTGACGCCCTCGGAGCTGCGCACCGCCGCCGACCGCCACCGCAGTCCGCTGGTGTGGCAGGTGGTCGCCGACTACCTCGCCGGCCGCCGGCACCCGCTGTCGCTGGTGTCGCAGCTGCGATGAGCGCGCCGGAGGTCATCGTCGGCATGTCGGGCGGGGTCGATTCGTCGGTCGCCGCACTGCTGCTGCGCGATGCCGGGCAGTCGATCGCCGGGCTGTTCATGCAGAACTGGGCCGATGATGGCAGCGGCGAATGCCGCGCCGAGGACGACCGCCGCGACGCGGTCGCCGTCTGCGGGCGGCTCGGCATCCCGATCCACTTCCGCGACTTCTCCGCCGAGTACTGGAGCGGTGTGTTCGAGCACTTCATCGCCGAGTACGCCGCCGGGCGCACGCCGAACCCCGACGTGCTGTGCAATCGCGAGATCAAGTTCAAGCATTTCCTCGACGCCGCGCGGGATCTCGGCGCCGGACGCATCGCCACCGGCCACTACGCGCGCGTCGCGCACGACTCGGTCCAATGGCGACTGCTGCGCGCCGCCGACCGGAGCAAGGACCAGAGCTACTTCCTGCACCAGCTGGGCCAGGCGCAGCTGTCGCGCACGCTGTTCCCGCTCGGCGACCTGCCCAAGACCGACGTGCGCGACATCGCGCGCAAGGCCGGCCTGCCGACCGCGGAAAAGAAGGATTCGACCGGCATCTGCTTCATCGGTGAGCGCGATTTCCGCAGCTTCCTGTCGCGCTACCTGCCCGCGTGCGAGGGCGAGATGCGCACGCCGGACGGCCGTGTGGTCGGCCGCCACCCCGGCGTGTTCTATTTCACGCTCGGCCAGCGCGAGGGCCTGCAGCTGGGCGGCGTACGCGGCTTCGACGCCGCGCCGTGGTACGTGGTCGGCAAGGACGTCGGACGCAACGTGCTGGTGGTTGACCAGGGCGCCGACAGCCCCTATCTCCAATCGACGAGGCTGTGGAGCGAACCCGCGCACTGGATCGGCGGCACGCCGCCCGCGCGCAGGTTCGACTGCACCGCCCAGACCCGTTACCGGCAACCGGAGGAACCCTGCCAGGTGAGCATCGACGAATCCAGCGGCACGCTCGAAGTCGCGTTCCGCAACCCGCAGCGCGCGGTGACGCCGGGCCAGTCCGTGGTGCTGTACGACGGCGACGCCTGCCTCGGAGGCGCCGTGATCGCCGCCACCGACGCCCCGCTGGAGCAACGCATGCGCGAGGCCGCGGCATGACCGACGACCGCGTCCTCGCCCTCGCCGGGCTCGTGCAGGCGCTCAAGCAGGTGCGGCGCATCGCCGACACCGGCCAGGCCGACGCCGGCATCCTCGCCACCTCGCTCGACAGCGTGTTCCGGATCGACGCCGCCTCGCCCGAAGAAGTCTACGGCGGCGCCCACAACGTCCGCCCCGGCCTGCTGCTGCTGCGCGACTACCTCGCCAACCAGGGCGACGACCCGCAGCTGCCCAAGCTCGCCCTGTCGGTGACCCAGCTCGAGCGCCGCTTCGTCGCCAACGACGCGGTCGCCGAACGCGTGCACGAGGGCATCCTCGAACTCAAGCCGAAGGCCGACCAGCTCGGCAGCAGCCATCCCGAAGTGCTGGCCGCGCTGGGCAGCCTGTACGCCGACACCGTCAGCCACCTGCGCCCCAAGGTCATGGTGCAGGGCAACCCGCACTACCTCGGCCAGGCCGGCGTCGTCGCCGAGATCCGCGCGATCCTGCTCGCCGCGCTGCGTTCGGCGGTGCTTTGGCGCCAGCTCGGCGGCAGTGCATGGGACATCTTCCTGCGCAAGCGCGGCCTGCAGCAGTCGATCGAGGGCTGGCTGGACTGACAGGCGCCGCTATCTCCGGGAATGTCAGCCCGAACGCAGTGAGGGATCTGGTTTTCTCAGGCGGTCGGACAGCAGATCCCTCGCTTGCGCTCGGGATGACAAGCGCGCTTTCTTGCCTCCGCGGAGCCTTGCCACCCTCTTCGGCTCTCGCCGCCTGCGACGGGGAATGACCCGAACAGCTTCCGTTCGTCATCCGTTGCCGGCCTTGAACGAAAACGCCCGGCAATGCCGGGCGTTTTAATGACCGCAAGGGGACCGGTCAGGCCGCGACCGACGCCGCCGAATCGCGATACTCCTCGATCTGGTCGAAGTTCATGTAGCGGTAGATCTCCGCGCCCTTCTCGTTGATCACGCCGATGTCGGCCATGTACTCATCCTTGGTCGGAATGCGGCCTAGGCGCGAGCAGATCGCCGCCAGTTCCGCCGAGCCGAGGAAGACGTTGGAGTTGCGGCCCAAACGGTTCGGGAAGTTTCGCGTCGAGGTGGAGAACACCGTCGCGCCCTCGCGCACCTGGGCCTGGTTGCCCATGCACAGCGAGCAGCCGGGCATCTCCATGCGCGCGCCTGCCGTGCCGAAGGTGCCGTAGACGCCTTCCTTGGTCAGTTCGCTCGCGTCCATCTTGGTCGGCGGTGCGACCCACAGGCGCGTGGGGATGTCGCGCTTGCCTTCGAGCAGCTTGGCCGCGGCGCGGAAATGGCCGATGTTGGTCATGCACGAGCCGATGAAGACTTCGTCGATCGCAGTGCCGGCGACGTCGGACAGGGTCTTCACGTCGTCCGGGTCGTTCGGGCAGGCCAGCAGCGGTTCGTGCACGTCGGCCAGGTCGATGTCGATGACAGCGGCGTATTCGGCGTCGGCATCGGGCTCGAGCAGCTGCGGGTCGGCGAGCCAGGCTTCCATCTTCGCGATGCGGCGTGCCAGCGAGCGCGGATCGGCGTAGCCTTCGGCGATCATCCACCTGAGCAGCGTGATGTTGCTGTTGAGGTATTCGATGATCGGCTCCTTGTTCAGGCGCACGGTGCAGCCGGCGGCGGAGCGTTCGGCCGAGGCGTCGGACAACTCGAACGCCTGCTCCACCTTCAGGTCCGGCAGGCCCTCGATCTCGAGGATGCGGCCGGAGAAGATGTTCTTCTTGCCCTGCTTGGCGACGGTCAGCAGGCCAGCCTTGATCGCGTAGTACGGGATCGCGTTGACGAGGTCGCGCAGGGTGACGCCCGGTTGCAGTTCGCCCTTGAAGCGCACCAGCACGCTCTCGGGCATGTCGAGCGGCATCACGCCGGTGGCGGCGGCGAAGGCAACGAGGCCCGAGCCCGCCGGGAACGAGATGCCCACCGGGAAGCGCGTGTGCGAGTCGCCGCCGGTGCCGACGGTGTCGGGCAGCAGCATGCGGTTGAGCCAGCTGTGGATCACGCCGTCGCCCGGGCGCAGCGAGATGCCGCCGCGGGTGGAGATGAACTCGGGCAGGGTGTGGTGGGTCTTGACGTCCACCGGCTTCGGATAGGCCGCGGTATGGCAGAACGATTGCATCACCAGGTCGGCGGAGAAGCCGAGGCAGGCCAGATCCTTCAGCTCGTCGCGCGTCATCGGGCCGGTCGTGTCCTGCGAGCCCACCGAGGTCATCCTCGGCTCGCAGTAGGTGCCCGGGCGCACGCCCTGCTCCTCCGGCAGGCCGCAGGCGCGGCCGACCATCTTCTGCGCCAGCGAGAAACCCTTGCCGCTGTCGGCGGGCTGCTGCGGCTGGCGGAAAAGATCGGTCGCCGGCAGGCCGAGCGACTCGCGCGCCTTCGCGGTCAGGCCGCGGCCGATGATCAGCGGGATGCGGCCGCCGGCGCGGACCTCGTCGAACAGCACGTCGGACTTGACCTGGAACTCGGCGATCACGGCGCCGTCCTTCAGCGCCTTGCCGTCGTAGGGGCGCAGTTCGACCACGTCGCCATGGCCCATCTGCGACACGTCGAGTTCGATCGGCAGCGCGCCGGCGTCCTCCATCGTGTTGTAGAAGATCGGCGCGATCTTGCTGCCGAGGCAGACGCCGCCGAAGCGCTTGTTCGGGATGAACGGAATGTCCTCGCCGGTCCACCACAGCACGCTGTTGGTCGCGGACTTGCGGCTGGAGCCGGTGCCGACCACGTCGCCGACGTAGGCGACCAGGTGGCCCTTGTCCTTGAGCGCGAGGATCTCGGCGATCGGGCCGCGCTTGCCGTCTTCCTCCGGCACGAACGGCGCGTCGGGACGCCTGTTCTTGAGCATCGCCAGCGCGTGCATGGGGATGTCCGGGCGCGTGGTGGCGTCCGGCGCCGGCGAGAGGTCGTCGGTGTTGGTCTCGCCCGGCACCTTGAACACGGTGACGGTGAGCGAAGCAGGCACTTCCGGCTTGCTGGTGAACCATTCGGCGTCGGCCCAGCTCTGCAGCACGGCCTTGGCGTTGGCGTTCCCGGCCTTCGCCTTCTCCTCGACGTCGTGGAAGGCGTCGAACACCAGCAGCGTGTGCTTCAGGCCTTCGGCGGCGATGGCGCCCAGTTCGGCGCTGTCGAGCAGTTCGACCAGCGGATGGATGTTGTAGCCGCCGAGCATGGTGCCGAGCAGTTCGGTGGCGCGCTGCGGGGTGAGCAGTGGCGTCTGTTCGGTGCCGAAGGCGACGGCGGCGAGGTACGAGGCCTTGACCTTGGCGGCGTCATCGACGCCCGCCGGAACGCGGCTGGTGATCAGTTCGACGAGGAAGTCTTCCTCGCCCGCCGGCGGGTGCTTGATCAGTTCGACCAGTTCGGCGGTCTGCTGCGCGGAGAGCGGCAGCGGCGGAATGCCGAGGGCGGCGCGTTCGTCGGCGTGGTGGCGGTAGGCTTCCAGCATGGGGGTCTCCGGGAAAAATGCTCGTAAATAAGGTCAATCAGGCCTTGGGCACGATCAGCTTCAGGCCCTTGAAGTAGTCTCGAAAGAAGCCGTCGTCGCGGGTGATCAGCGCGCTGCACTGGAGCATCGCGTGCGCACCCACCAGGAAATCGGCGACCACGCGCTCGCGCCGTCCACCGCGGGTGCGGAAGCGCTTGTTCATGTGCCCGGCGCGCATCGCCGCCGCTTCGCCGAGCGGCAGGTAGCGGATGCCCAGCGGCGACAGCAGGTCCATCAGGCTGACCGAGGTATCCAGCATCGCCTGCACCTCGGCGACCACCGCCTCGCAGACGACCACGTCCTCATGCACCAGCGCCTCGCCCACGCAGGCCTCGGACGCCTCGGCGAACACGTCGTCGCCGATCAGGATGTCGATCAGGACCGAGGAGTCCAGCGCGATCATCGCCATGGCTTCCGGACGACATCCGCCTCACGCATCGAGCGGGTCCCCGGGCGCACGGCCGCGGATGGCGCGCATGGCGTCGTCGGTCCGGGTCATGCCGTCGACCAGCTTGAACTTGCCGCGGACTTCGCGCAGCGCCTTGCTGACGTCCTTGCGCAGGATGATCCGCCCGCCCTCCAGCTCGACCTTGAGCAGGGTGCCCTTGGTCAACCCGAGCGCGTCGCGCACGGCCTTGGGCAGGGTGATCTGGCCGCGCTCGGCAACGGTGGCTTCCATCGCATCGGCTCCCATGGGCGGAACGGTATGGACGGATTATACATACTTCCGGAGTCATACCGAAGCCCGCATACTGGCTTCGACCCCGCGCCGTCCCGTCGCAGGCCTGCCACGTCCGGCGGCGTAGACTGGCCCGCAGACCCTGAAGCCAGCAGCCACAGGAGCAGCACCATGGCCGATACCTTCTCCACCCGCGCCACCCTCGACGTCGGCGGCAAGACCTATGCCTACGCCAGCCTTCCGAAGCTGGGCGAACACTTCGAAATCAAGCACTTGCCCTACTCCATGAAGATCCTGCTGGAGAACCTGCTCCGGCACGAGGACGGCGGGATCACGGTCGGCCCCGGGCACATCGAGGCCGTGGCGAAGTGGAACCCGGCCGCCGAGCCGGACACCGAGATCGCCTTCATGCCCGCGCGCGTGGTGCTGCAGGACTTCACCGGCGTGCCCTGCGTGGTCGACCTGGCCGCCATGCGCGACGCGGTGGTCAAGCTCGGCGGCGACGCCGGCCAGATCAACCCGCTGATCCCGTCGGAGCTGGTGATCGACCACTCGGTGCAGGTGGACGTCTTCGGCCGCGCCGACGCGCTCGACCTCAACGGCAAGATCGAGTTCGAGCGCAACAAGGAGCGCTACGGCTTCCTGCGCTGGGGCCAGAAGGCCTTCGACAACTTCAAGGTGGTGCCGCCCAACACCGGCATCGTCCACCAGGTGAACCTGGAGAACCTCGCCCGCGTGGTGATGAGCAGCGACCGCAACGGCGAGGCCTGGGCCTATCCCGACACCGTCTTCGGCACCGACAGCCACACCACGATGATCAATGGCATCGGCGTGCTCGGCTGGGGCGTGGGTGGCATCGAGGCCGAGGCCGCGATGCTCGGGCAGCCGTCCTCGATGCTGATCCCTCAGGTGGTCGGCTTCAAACTCGCCGGCAGGCTGCCCGAGGGTGCGACCGCCACCGACCTGGTGCTCACCGTCACCCAGATGCTGCGTGCGCACGGCGTGGTCGGGAAGTTCGTCGAGTTCTTCGGCGACGGCCTGCAGCACCTGCCGCTGGCCGACCGCGCCACCATCGGCAACATGTCGCCGGAATACGGCGCCACCTGCGGCATCTTCCCGGTCGACGCCGAGGCGATCCGCTACCTGCGCCTGTCCGGGCGCAGCGAGGAGCAGATCGCCTTGGTCGAGGCCTACGCCAAGGCCCAGGGCCTGTGGCACGAGCCGGACCAGGCCGAGGCCCGCTACTCGTCCGTGCTCGAACTCGACATGGGCGACGTGAAGCCCTCGCTGGCCGGCCCCAGGCGCCCGCAGGACCGCGTATTGCTGGAAGACCTGAAGCAGAACTTCCAGACCAACGTCGCCGGCCTCGTCGCCAATCGCAGGGTCGGCTGCGCGGTGGAGGAACTGGTGGCCGAGGGCGGCGACCAGCCGCAGGCCGAGCGCCTCGCGGCCAAGCCGGTGTCGAAGATCCGCATCGACGACGGCGAGCACCAGCTTTGCGACGGCTCGGTGGTGATCGCGGCGATCACCTCCTGCACCAACACCTCCAATCCGGCGGTGATGCTCGGCGCCGGCCTGCTCGCGCGCAACGCCGCGGCCAGGGGGCTGAAGGCCGCGCCCTGGGTGAAGACCTCGCTCGGCCCGGGCTCGCTGGTGGTCACCGACTACCTGAAGAAGGCCGGCGTGATGGACGACCTGGAGAAGCTCGGCTTCTACGTGGTCGGCTACGGCTGCACCACCTGCATCGGCAACTCCGGACCGCTGCCGGATGCGGTGTCGAAGGGCATCGTCGAGAACGACCTCGCGGTGGCGGCAGTGCTCTCGGGCAACCGCAACTTCGAGGGCCGCATCCACGCCGAGGTGAAGATGAACTACCTCGCCTCGCCGCCGCTGGTGGTGGCCTACGCCATCGCCGGCACCGTCGACATCGACCTGACCAGCGAGCCGCTCGGCACCGGCAGTGATGGCGAGCCCGTGTACCTGCGCGACATCTGGCCGAGCAACAGGGAAATCGGCGACTTCATCGCGAAGACCATCGGCCCGGAGATGTTCAAGCAGAACTACGCCGACGTGTTCAAGGGCGACACCCGCTGGAACACGATCGAATCGCCAGACGGCGACCTCTACGCCTGGGACGACGCCTCCACCTACATCAAGAACCCGCCCTACTTCGACGGCATGACCATGGACGTCGGCGGCATCGACGACATCCAGGGCGCGCGCGTGATGGGCATCTTCGGCGACTCGATCACCACCGACCACATCTCCCCGGCCGGCAACATCAAGAAGGACTCGCCCGCGGGACGCTTCCTGCAGTCGCGGGGCGTGCAGCAGGCCGACTTCAACAGCTACGGCTCGCGCCGCGGCAACGACGACGTGATGGTGCGCGGCACCTTCGCCAACATCCGCATCAAGAACCTGTTCTTCGGCGGCGAGGAAGGCGGCAACACGCTGTACTTCGGCAGCAACCCGCCGGAGAAGACGTCGATCTACGACGCCGCCATGAAGTACCGCGCCGACGGCGTGCCGACCGTGGTGTTCGCCGGCAAGGAGTACGGCACCGGCTCATCGCGCGACTGGGCGGCCAAGGGCACCAACCTGCTCGGCATCAAGGCGGTGATCGCCGAGAGCTTCGAGCGCATCCACCGCTCCAACCTCGTCGGCATGGGCGTGCTGCCTCTGCAGTTCCGGACCGGCGAGAACGCGCAGACGCACGGGCTGGACGGCACCGAGGTCATCGACATCACGGGACTGGAGGACGGCGCCGCGCGGACGGCGACGGTGGTCGCCACCCGCGCCGACGGCAGCGCGAAGCGGATCGAGGTCGACGTGCTGCTGCTGACGCCGAAGGAGGTGGAGTACTTCCGCCACGGCGGCCTGCTGCATTACGTACTTCGCCAACTGGCCGCGCGCAAGGCCGCCTGACGAACGCGGCTACCGGCGGAAGCCCTGCCCCGCGCAGCGCGCGGGGCGTTCGGTCGCGCCGCGCGGCAATGCCGCGCAAGCGGCGCGCCCTCACCCACCACGGCGGCCTGCTGCATTACGTACTTCGCCAACTGGCCGTGCGCAAGGCCGCCTGAGGCCGGATCGGGCGATAGACCGGCTGTCCCTCTTGTCGTCATCCCCGCGAAAGCGGGGATCCATTTGCCCTTGTCCTGCGCAAGACACTGGATCCCCGCTTTCGCGGGGATGACGACAAAGAGACAGGGGGACGATGTCAACGATCTGGACGACGGTCTTTTCCCGACGCGACAGGCGGACGCCGCCAACCGCATTTCGACTCACAGCGCAGGCGTCCAGCGCGCGCTCGCGAGCTTCCAATCGCCATCGTCCAACCGCCAGCCGGTTTCCACGTCGTAGACCTGCGCAGCATCCGGCAGTGCGCGGCCCGATCCGCCGCGCAGCATCGCAGTGAAACGCACGGTGGCATGCTCCGCCGCCATCTCGACGTCCAGCGGCCCCGTCGTGATGCCGATATCGCGGTGGCGCAGCAGGTACATCGCCGCCAGCCGGCGCGCGCCGTCACGGTCGAGACCGCCGTTGCCGATGAAATCGTCCGCCAGGTGCTGCTGCATCGCAGCAGCATCCCGTTGTTCGAGCGCCGCCTGCAGGGACGCAACGCTCGCGCGCAGCGCGGTTTCCGGATCGCTGCGCGAACACGCCACCAGCGCCAGCAGCAACAGCGCGATCCAGGGTATCGCCAGCACCGGATGGACGCGACTTCCCGCCAGCGCCGATGCCCTGCCGGGAGTGCCCCGCCCCGCGATCACCATGCGTTTTCCCATGGCCACGTACTGTACGGGAACGCGCCATTCGCGCGCGACGCCGGCGTCGCGACCGCGCCTTGCCAGCCCCGGGGCCCTATGCTCCAATCCATACTGAACGGTATCGCACAGAATGCCGGCCTGACAGCACCGTGGAGGGGATCGAATGACGACAGAACGCCCGTGGCTCGCGCAATATCCCGCCGGTGTCCCGGCGGAGATCGATGTCGACGAATTCCCGTCGATTCCCGCAGTCCTCGAGCAGTCGATCCGCCGGTACGGCGACCGGCCGGCGTTCACCAACATGGGCAAGTCGCTCACCTATGGCGAGATCGACCAGCTCAGCCGTCAGTTCGCCGCCTACCTGCTCGGCGAGCTGAAGCTCAAGAAGGGCGATCGCGTCGCGATCATGATGCCCAACTGCCTGCAGTATCCGATCGCGACCTTCGGCGTGCTGCGCGCCGGCCTGACGGTGGTCAACGTCAACCCGATGTACACGCCGCGCGAGCTCAAGCACCAGTTGATCGACTCCGGTACCAGCGTGATCCTCGTGCTCGACAATTTCGCGAGGACCGTGCAGGACGTCGTGGCCGACACACAGGTCAGGCAGGTGATCACCACCGGCCTCGGCGACATGCTCGGCTTCCCCAAGGGCGCGATCGTCAACTTCGTGCTGCGCAACGTGAAGAAGATGGTGCCCGACTACGACATCCCGTCGGCGGTGCGCTTCAAGGACACGCTCACGCTCGGCCGCCTGCACGAGCTGCCCGAGGTCTCGATCACCCACGACGACATCGCCTTCCTGCAGTACACCGGCGGCACCACCGGCGTGGCCAAGGGCGCGATGCTCACCCACCGCAACCTCGTCGCCAACATGCAGCAGGCCGCGGCCTGGGTCGGCAGCGCGGTGACGCCCGGCAAGGAGGTGATCGTCACCGCGCTGCCGCTGTACCACATCTTCGCGTTGACGGCGAACGGGCTGGTCTTCATGAAGTTCGGCGCGAAGAACATCCTGATCACCAACCCGCGCGACATGCCGGGTTTCGTCAAGGAACTGAAGAAGGAGCCGTTCACAGCGATCACCGGCGTCAATACGCTGTTCAACGGACTGCTCAACACGCCGGGCTTCGACCAGATCGACTTCTCCTCGCTGCACACCACCCTCGGCGGCGGCATGGCCGTGCAGCGCGCAGTGGCCGAGCGCTGGAAACAGGTGACCGGCGTCACCCTGATCGAGGCCTACGGCTTGACCGAAACCTCCCCGGCCGCCTGCATCAACCCGATGGACCTGGCCGAGTACAACGGCGCGATCGGCCTGCCGGTGCCCTCCACCGATGCCTGCGTCAAGGGCGAGGACGGCCGCCAGCTGGCGGGCGGCGAGGTCGGCGAACTGTGCATCAAGGGCCCGCAGGTGATGAAGGGCTACTGGAACCGCCCCGAGGACACCGCCGCCTCGATCGACGCCGACGGCTGGCTGCACACCGGCGACATGGCGAAGATGGACGAGCAGGGATTCTTCTACATCGTCGACCGCAAGAAGGACATGATCCTGGTGTCCGGCTTCAACGTGTATCCGAACGAGATCGAGGACGTCGTCGCGATGATGCCCGGCGTGCTGGAAGTCGCGGCAGTCGGCGTTCCGGACGAGAAGTCCGGCGAGGCGGTGAAGCTGGTCATCGTCAAGAAGGATCCGGGCCTGACCGCGGACCAGGTCAAGGCGCACGCCCGCGCCAATCTGACGGGCTACAAGCAGCCCAAATTCGTCGAATTCCGTGACGAATTGCCCAAAACGAACGTCGGCAAGATCCTGCGCCGGGAGCTGCGCGACTCCTAGGCTCGCCTAAGCCCCCGTTTTACAATCGTTTTTCGCGAGGATCCCCCTTGCAGTTTGCCTTGGATAGGCGCATACAGGCGCCTATCGGGCAATTTCTGACAAGCCTCGGCACATTGTGACCGCTGGCCCGATGGTCATGGGCGCTGCCGAATCAGGGGAAAACCTTCATGAACAACGTCGAACCGCTACGCCGCGCTACCACCCTTCCGACCGTCCGCGTCGAAGTCACTCCCGATCAGTCGGTCCACTGGCTCTACCAGCATTCGGACATCGGCGCAGGCGTGCGTCCGTGTTTCCGCACGCAGCTGATGGAGGACATGTGGGGTTACCTGACCTCGATCACGCTGCGCGAATCGCAGCGCGAGCCGGGCAGGCTCCGCCACCTCGTGCTGGCCTCCGATGCCTCTTCGTTCAACCTCGGCGGCGACCTCGAGCTGTTCTCCGAACTGATTCGCGACAACAACCGCCAGCGCCTGCTCGACTACGCGCGTCGTTGCGTCGACGGCGTGTACCACTTCCACAACGGCCTCGGCGGCGACGTGCGCACGATCGCGCTCGTGCAGGGCGATGCCCTGGGCGGCGGCCTTGAAATGGCGCTCGCCTGCCACACCATCGTGGCCGAGGAAGGCGTTGGCATGGGGCTTCCGGAGGTGCTGTTCGGCCTGTTCCCGGGCATGGGTGCCTATTCGTTCCTGTGCAAGCGCGTATCGCCGCAGCTGGCCGAGAAGATCATCCTGGACGGCACCATCTACAGCAGCGAGGAAATGCACAGGATGGGCATCGTCGACGTCCTGGTACCGAAGGGCGAAGGCGAGGCCGCGGTGCAGGCGATCATCGACAGGCAGAAGAGCCGCCCGCACGCGCATCTGGCGCTCAACGCCGTGCGTTCCATCGCCCAGCCGGTCGGCTACGACGAACTGATGGGCATCACCGAAGTGTGGGTGGATACCGCCCTCGCCCTCGGCGAGAAGTCGCTCAAGACCATGGACCGGATCGTCAAGGCGCAGACCCGCCTGGCTTCGCGTTCGGCGGCCTGAGGCGCCCGCCGGTATTGCCGCCGATCAGGTATCCCTTGCCTGGTCGGTGGCGTTTTCCCGCCTGAAATCGTGCCTGGCCAGCGCGGCCTGGCCCTGGAGCAAACCCTCCCTCAGGCCGTGGAGGCGTTGCCTCCATTCGCGCGATATCTGCCAGTCGGGCAACTGCATGATTTCCCCCGACATGGCCCCGAGCTTGAGCAGGCCCAGGTTGCCGGCAACGCCCTTGAGCGCATGCGCCTGTTCGCGCACCTGATCCCACTGCTGCGCCTTCCCGTGCCCTTCCAGCATGACCAGGCAGTTCTCGGCATCGATCGAGCACTGCTCGATGAAGCGGGCGACGAAATCGCCGCCTATGCCCACTGCGCCGAGTTCCTCCAGCACCTCCGGCTCGAACACCCCGTCCTGGGCGAACTGTAGTTCGACGCGGTCGGTATGGACCGGCATCTGGGCCTGGCCCGTCGTGGCGATCTCGGCGAGCGTGTCGAGCAGTCTCGCGGCGACCACGGGCTTGGCGATGAAGGCCTTCGCGCCAGCCTGCTCGCAGCGCTGGATCGAATCCGGGGTGACGTCCGCGCTGAGCACGATGACCGGCGTACGGCGGCTGGCGCCCGCTTCCATCACGCGCAACTGGCGCAGCATGTCGAGGCCGTTGATGCCGGGCATGTGCAGGTCGACGATCACCGCATCGTATTCACTGACCTCGATCGCGGCCAGCACGGCTTCGCCGTCGTTGACGGCGACCACCTTGTGCCCGGCCTTCTGCAGCAGGCCCTGCAGCACCATCCGGTTCGCGGCATGGTCGTCGGCAATGAGCACCTGCATGCTCCGCACGCGCGCGCGGTGGCGCAGGAAAGGATCGGAAAACGCGATGACGTTCGCCGGCTGCGCATCGTCGACCTGCTCCGCCGGCGCGCCGCGCAGGTCCTCGGCCACCAGTTCGAACGGAAGCTCGACCCAGAACCGGCTTCCGGCATTTTCCGCGCTCTCGAAGCCGATGCGGCCACCCATCGCCTCCGTCAGGCCCTTGGCGATGGTCGTTCCCAGGCCGGTGCCGCCGTGCTTGCGCGACAGGCTGGTATCGCCCCGCTCGAACGCCTCGAACAGCTTGGCGCGCGCGGACATCGGGATGCCGATGCCCGAGTCCGAGACCGTGAAGCGCAGGCGTACCGGCGACGGCGACGCATCGCCACCCTGGCCGACCGCGTCGACTTCAAGCTGCACGAAACCCTGCTCGGTGAACTTGATCGCGTTGTTCACCAGGTTCAGCAGCACTTGCCGCAGGTGGGACGGATCGCCCAGCAGGCGCTGTGGAACCGCATCGCCGATGGTGACTCGATAGTCGAGCTGCTTGGTCCTGACGGTTGGCGCCAGGATCAGCGATACGTGCTCGACCAGCACCCGCGGCGCGAACTCCTCGCTGGCGATCTTCAGCTTGCCCGCTTCGATGGCCGAGATGTCCAGCACGTCCTCGACCAGGGCGAGCAGGGTCCGCGAGGACGCCTGGATGGTGTTGAGGTACTCGCGCTGCTCGGTGTCGAGCCTGGTCGTGGCCAGCAGTTCCGAGGTGCCCGCCAGGCCGTTCAACGGCGTCCGGAACTCGTGGCTCATGTTGGCCAGGAACAGGCTCTTGGCTTCGTTGGCGCGGCGCGCCTCCTCGGTTGCCCTGGTCAGGGCGAGCAGCAACCGCGACAGGTAGAGCGGCACCGCCACCAGGCCGACCAGCAGGCCGATGCCCAGGTTCAGGTTCCCGTGCCAGTAGGCGTTGCCCAGCAACGCGCCCCCGAAGCTGGCCACGGCGAACGCGATGGCGCCGTACAGGTAGGCGTTGCCATAGCGCAGGCCGTTGCCGATGGTGACCCACATCAGGATCACGTACACCCAGGCCAGCGGTTCGCCCATGACCACCATGGCCGCGCCTATCAGGCCGTAGTCGGACAGCATGCCGAGCACGCGCCGGGGATGCGACACCCGGGGATCGGCGAGGATCCAGGCCACGATCAGGCTGCCCAGCGCGAAGCCGATCATGACCATGGCCATGACCGAACCGGTTCCCGTCTCGGCCACCACGCCCGGCGCGCGCAGGCTGTCGCGGGCCAGCATGTAGACGAGGACGATCAGCAGGATCGCCAGGCGGACGATGGCCTGCCCGTGCTCGCTGTCCGGGCGGTTGGACAGCCGGGCGAGGATGAAACCCACCGCTGGCGTCGTGCCGCTACTCAATGCCGGGCGCCTTGGTCGGGGACGGGAAGCGCTGGCAGATCTCCTCGACCCGCTCGCGGTTCTTCAGCAGGGCATCGACGCAGGCCGGGTCGAACAGCTTGCCCGACTGCTCGCCGATGTACTGCAGGGCCTCGTCGATGCTCCACGCGCGCTTGTACGGGCGCTTGGACACCAGTGCGTCGAAGACGTCGGCGACCGCGACGATGCGCGCCTCGAGCGGGATCTGGTCGCCGGCGAGCCCGTCGGGATAGCCGCTGCCGTCGTAGCGCTCCTGGTGGCGCAGCGCGATGGTGGCGCTCATCTGGATGAAGCGGTTCTGGCTGCCGGTCAGCAGCTCGTGGCCGATCCGCGGGTGCTGGCGCATCAGCGCCATCTCGGTCTCGTCCAGCGGGCCTGGCTTGAGCAGCAGCGCATCGGGGATCGCGATCTTGCCGATGTCGTGCAGCGGCGCAGCCAGCTCGATCATCCGCACCTCGTCCTCGAACAGGCCCAGGTGCTCGGCGACCATGCCCGCGACCGCGGCCAGGCGCGCGAGGTTGGCGCTGGTGCCGGCGTCGCGGTACTCGATCGCGCGGGCGAGCCGGTGCAGGGTCTCGCGCTCGCGCTCCTCGACCTCGTGCATGCTCGACAGCAGTCGCTGCTCCAGCGACAGCGCGCGCTGCTTGATCGATTCGGACTGCTGGCGCAGCTGCAGCAGGTTGCGGCAGCGCGCGCGCAGTTCGCGCGGGCGCACCGGCTTGACCAGGAAGTCGATGACGCCGGCGTCGAGCGCCGCCTGCCGGATCGGCTCGTCGCCGACCACGGTGACCAGCACGATCGGCACGTCGCGGTGCAGCAGCGGCTTGCGGAAGCGGCGCGCGAACTCCAGCCCGTCGATGACCGGCATCCGGTAGTCGAGCAGCAGCAGGTCGGGCCGGTTTTCCTCGCACCAGCGCAGCGCGAGCTGGGGATCGCCGAAGTCGAGCACGTCCAGCTCGGGACTGATGTCCTCGAGGATGTGCCGCAGCATGGTACGTGCGGAGGTCTGGTCGTCGACGATGACGATATTCATCTGGTCTGCAGTTCCCGGGAGGCGACCCGTCCCGCTGTCCGGGGCGGGAGCGTCGCCAGATGAGGTATTCGGAAGCAAGTCCTGTGCCCGCATCGGTTCCGTCCAGAATTGAGACCCAGCTCCCTGAATGAACGAAGAGCCGGGCGTCCATGGGTCAAGAATCGACCGAATGATGCCCTAAATCTTCACATTGCGCTGACACCCGTGCCGGGCGCGGCGGCCTCGCCAAAAACGGGCCGCCGGATCAACCGCCGGCTTCCGGGCGCATGTACGGGAACAGCAGCACATCGCGGATCGAGGCCGAATCCGTGAACAGCATCACAAGCCGGTCGATGCCGACACCCAAGCCGCCGGTCGGCGGCAGCCCGACCTCGAGCGCGCGGATGTAGTCGGCGTCGTAGTGCATGGCCTCGTCGTCGCCGCCGTCCTTGGCCTCGACCTGGGCGCGGAAGCGCGCGGCCTGGTCCTCCGGGTCGTTCAGCTCGGAGAAGCCGTTGGCGATCTCCTTGCCGCCGATGAACAGTTCGAAGCGGTCGGTGATGCCCGGCTCGCTGTCGGACTCGCGCGCCAGCGGCGAGACCTCGACCGGATAGTGGGTGATGAAGGTCGGCTGGGTGAGCCCCTGCTCCACCGTCTTCTCGAAGATCTCCAGCAGCAGCTTGCCCCAGCCATAGCCTGGCTTGACCGGGATCTTCAGCGCGGCGCAGTGGCGCGCCAGCGCCTCGCGGTCGCGGCAGTCGGCCTCGGTGATGTGCGGGTTGAGTTCGCGCACGGCTTCCTCGAGCTTCCAGCGGCGGAAGGCGGGACCGAGGTCTATGGCGCTGCCTTCCCACTGCAGCGCGGTGGTGCCCAACGTGTCCAGCGCCACGTCGCGGATCAGGCCTTCGGTGAGGTCCATGACCTCCTCGTAGGCGACGTAGGCCTCGTACAGCTCCAGCATCGTGAACTCGGGATTGTGCCGGGTGCTGACGCCCTCGTTGCGGAAGTTGCGGTTGATCTCGTAGACGCGCTCGAAGCCGCCGACGACCAGGCGCTTGAGGTAGAGCTCGGGCGCGACGCGCAGGTACAGGTCGAGGTCGAGCGCGTTGTGGTGGGTGGTGAACGGGCGCGCGGTGGCGCCGCCGGCGATGTAATGCATCATCGGCGTCTCCACTTCGAGGAAACGGCGCGCGTCGAGCCAGCGGCGGATCGCGGCGATGATGCGCGAGCGCTTGACGAAGACCTCGCGCGCCTCGGGCGTGACCACGAGGTCGACGTAGCGCTGGCGGTAGCGCTGCTCGACGTCGGACAGGCCGTGCCATTTGTCCGGCAGCGGGCGCAGCGACTTGGTCAGCAGCCGCAGCGATTCGGCCTTGACCGACAGTTCGCCGGTCTTCGTTCGCATCAGCGTGCCCTCGACCGCGACGATGTCGCCCACGTCCCAGCCCTTGAACGCGTCGTAGGTGTCGCCCAGCGTCGCCGACTGCAGGAACAGCTGGATGCGGCCGCTGACGTCCTGGACCTGCGCGAACGCGGCCTTGCCCATCACCCGCTTGGCGAGCATGCGCCCTGCGAGCGCGACGCGGCGGCCGGTCGCTTCCAGCGCCTCGCCCGTCCAGCGCTCGGCGTCGGCGTATTCGGCCTGCAGGTCGGCCGCGTAGTCGTTGCGCCTGAAATCGTTGGGGAAGGCGATGCCCTGCCCGCGCAGCGCCGACAGTTTCCCGCGCCGCTCGGCGATCAGGGCGTTCTCGTCGGCGGAGGCGTGCGGGGGCTGGGCTGGGTCGGTCATGTCGGGAATCGGGAATCGGGAATCGGCACAGCCTAAATGTTTGTCATCCCGAGCGCAGCGAGGGATCTGCTTTCAGCTGCATCGATGCAGGCCGAAGCGAGATCCCTCCCTCCGGCCGGGATGGCAGTTCAAACCGCGTCGGAGCGTTTGGAACCCGCCTCCAGGCCGGCCTTGAGGCTGCCCTCGACGAACTCGTCGAGGTCGCCGTCGAGCACCTTCTGCGTGTCGCTGCGCTCGATGCCGGTGCGCAGGTCCTTGATCCGGCTCTGGTCGAGCACGTAGTTGCGGATCTGGCTGCCCCAGCCGATGTCGGACTTGGTGGCCTCCACCGCGTCGCGCTCGGCGTTGCGCTTCTGGATCTCCATCTCGTACAGCTTCGCGGCCAGCATCTTCATCGCGCGGTCGCGGTTGGCGTGCTGGCTGCGCTCGGTCTGGCAGGCGACCACGATCCCGCTCGGCACGTGGGTGATGCGCACCGCGGACTCGGTCTTGTTGACGTGCTGGCCGCCGGCGCCGGACGAACGATAGACGTCGGTCTTGAGGTCGGCCGGGTTGATTTCGATGTCGATGTTGTCGTCGACTTCCGGCGACACGAACACCGAGGTGAAGCTGGTGTGGCGGCGGTTGTCGGAATCGAACGGCGACTTGCGCACGAGGCGGTGCACGCCGGTCTCGGTCTTGAGCCAGCCGTAGGCGAACTCGCCCTCGACCCGGAACGTCGCCGACTTGATGCCCGCCACTTCGCCACCGCTGACCTCCAGCAACTCGGTCTTCCAGCCGCGCGACTCGGCCCAGCGCAGGTACATGCGCAGCAGCATCTCGGCCCAGTCCTGCGCCTCGGTGCCGCCGGCGCCGGCCTGGATGTCGACGAAGGCGTTGGTGCCGTCCATCTCGCCGGAGAACATGCGCTGGAATTCCAGCTTGTCGACCTCGCCGGCATGGCGCTCGACGTCGTCGACCACGGCCTGCGCGGTCTCTTCGTCGTCCTCGGCCTCGGCCAGTTCCAGCAGCTCGCCGGCGCCGGACAGGCCTTCGGTGAGGCGGCGGATGCCGTTGACGGTCTTGTCCAGCATCGAACGCTCCCGGCCCAGCGCCTGCGCGCGTTCGGGGTCGTTCCAGATGTCGGGGTTCTCGAGCTCGCGCTCTACCTCTTCGAGCCGTTCGCGCCGGGCATCGTAGTCAAAGAAACCCCCTCAGCGCATCCAGCCGACCGGTCAGGTCGGCGATGCGCTGGCGCACGGGATTGAGTTCGATCATGTGGGGAACACCGGGCAAAAACAGCCGGTGATTCTAGCAATTGCCGGCCGCCGGAGTGCAGGAGCGACTTCAGTCGCGATGGCTTGTTCCCCGATGCATCGCCGGACACCTTCGCGACCAGGGTCGCTCCCGAGCGACTGCCTCAGGACTCGCCCAGGCGATCGCGCAATTCGCCGCGGTAGCGGCGGCTGCCGGGCAGCGCGGTGCCGTCCTTCAGGTGCACGCGCGCGTCGCCGGTGTCCAGCGGCTCGATCGAGGCCAGGTGGTCGAGGTTGACGATGTAGCTGCGGTGGATGCGCAGGAAGCGGGCCGGGTCGAGCCGGGCCTCGATCCCGGCAATGGTGCTGCGCAGCGGGTAGTCGTGGCCGCGCACGCGCAGGTTCACGTAGTTGCCCGAGGCCTGCAGCCATTCGATGTCGTTGGCCGCGACCAGGAACTCGCGGCCGAGCTTGCGCACGAGGAACCGGTCCGGCCGGTCCACCGCTTCCACCGGCGGCCCGTCGTCGGGCGCGGCGAGGAAGCTGGCCTCGCCCTGCAGCCGGCGCAGCAGCAGGCGGTAGACCTCGATCGTCAGCACGATCAGGGCGTAGGAGCGCACGTCCTTCAGGTATTCGTAGCCCAGCTCGCGCGGCCAGGGCCCGAAGTCGTAGTCCATCCCCTGCGAGCGGTAGGCCAGGAAACGCAGGCCGACCATGCCCAGGACGTGCACCAGCGAGACCACGACGCTCGCCGCCACGTGCAGGGGCAGGCGCTGGCGCCAGTTGTCCCAGTGCGTGGGCCAGCGCCAGGTGACCGCGGCGATCAGGGGGATGAGCACGGTCCACAGGATCGCGCTGCTCCCCTCCCAGACCGCCGGCTCCCACATCGACACCCGGCCCGGCTCGAGGCGGTTGAGGTCGATCCAGGTGGTCACCGTGTTGCCGACGGCGTTGGAGGCGAGGACCGCGGCGAAGAAGCCGATCTCCACCCAGGGCCGCCAGGGGCGATAGCGTTCGTAGGCGGTCCGCGCGGTGGGCTGCATGCGCGCATTTTACGGCGAGGGGCCGGATCGACGCCCACGGTTCGTCCCGGAAGGCCGCGATTCGTCCCCGGGGCCGGTCGCGCGATCACTCCGGGCTTGGCGCCGGCGATGCGGCGCGGATCCTGTCACCTGTCTCCCGCGCCGGAACCTCCGCCATGCAACGCCGTCACGACCTCGACTGGGTCCGCGTCCTCGCCTTCATGCTGCTGGTGCTCTATCACGTCGGCATGTACTACGTGACCTGGGAGTGGCACGTGAACAGTCCCCACGCCGGGCCGGCGCTGCAGCCGTTCATGATGCTGACCTCGCCGTGGCGGCTGTCGCTGCTGTTCCTGGTGTCCGGCGCGGCCACCGCGTTCCTGCTGGGCAAGGCGCGACGGGACGCGGACGCCGCCGGAAGCAGGCTCCGCTTCCTCGGCCCGAGGTCGTGGCGGCTGCTGGTGCCGCTCGTCTTCGGCATGCTGGTCGTCGTCGTGCCGCAGTCGTACTACGAAGTAGTGGAGAAGCTCGGCTACGGCGACGGCTACCTCGCCTTCTGGGGCCGCTACCTCTCCGCCGACGGCAGCTTCTGCCGCGGCGACGACTGCCTCGTGGTGCCGACCTGGAACCACCTGTGGTTCGTCGCCTACCTGTGGGTCTACACCGTTGCGCTGTGGGGGCTGTTGCGGTTCGCGCCGCGATGGCTGGAGGCCTTCGGCGCCCGATTCGCCAACGCCCTGTCCTCGACCGGCGGCCTCCTGCTGTGGCCGATCCTGTTCTTCGCCATCGCGCGGGTCGCGCTGATCGGCATCTTCGACTCGACGCATGCGCTGGTCGACGACTGGTACAACCACGTCCAGTACCTCGGCGTATTCCTGCTCGGCTTCCTCATCGCGCGTTCGGACGCGGTCTGGGAGGCGATGCAGCGCGCACGCTGGCCGGCGCTGACGCTCTGGCTGGCGAGCTGGCTCGCGATCGTCGCCTACTTCGGCCATTTCACCGACATCGCGCCGCCGCAGGGATTGCGGCTGGCGATGCGTGGCGCCTGGGGTTTGAACCAGTGGTGCGCGATCGTGGCCATCCTCGGCTTCGCCCGTCAGTGGGCGCCCGGCGACAGTCCCGCCCTGCGCTACCTGTCGCAGGCCATCTTCCCGGTCTACATCCTGCACCAGACGGTCACCGTGGTGCTGGCGCACAACCTCAAGCCCTTCGACCTGCCGCCGCCGCTGGAGGGGCCGCTGCTGGCGGTGCTGACCTTCGGCCTGTGCTTCGCGGGCTACGAAGCCATCCGCCGCATTCCGCCGCTGCGGCCGCTGTTCGGGCTCAAGTACCGGGAGCGCGCGCGGGCTGCGGTGCCGCAACAAATAGCCTGACGGCGGCTGTCCTTGACCCTGCCCTCTCCCGCAGGAGCGGCTTCAGCCGCGACCGGAGCGTTCGAGGGCTGCGGATGGAGGTCGCGCCTGAAGGCGCTCCTACGGGAGCGGGGGCGGATCGACGGCCGGTGCGAGGTGCTCGACGATCAGCTGGATGGCCTGCAGGCCGCGGTAGTCGTCCGGCGCCAGCCGGTACGCGAGCTGGCAGCGCGCCGCGGGGCGTTCACCCGTCCAGCCGCCGAAGTGGATCGCGTTGAGCGGCGTCGCGACGCCCTCGCCGCGCAGCACCAGCTTGAGGTGGCGTTCGCCGACGATGCGCCAGTCCGCAACGTCGAAGACGCCGTCGAACAGCGGCTCGGGGAACCCCTGCCCCCACGGGCCACCGTCGCGGAGCGCGTCGGCGTGGAAGCGATCGAACTCGGCCGGCGACAGTTCACCGTCGGTCACCAGTTCGGACTGCAGCAGCGCGGGATCGAGCACGTTCCGGACCGCTTCCGCGAACGCTTCCTCGAACGCGGCAAACCGGTCGCGCCGCAGGCTCAGCCCCGCGGCCATCGCGTGTCCGCCGAAGCGTTCGACCAGCCCCGGATGCCGGGCATCGACAGCCGCCAGCGCGTCGCGGACGTGCAGCCCGGGGATCGAGCGCGCGGATCCGCGCAGCTGGTCGCTGCCCGGTTCGGCCGGCGCGAACGCGACCACCGGCCGGTGCAGGCGCTCCTTGAGCTTCGAGGCGACCAGTCCGATCACGCCCGGATGCCATTCCGGATCGAACAGGCACACCGCCATCGCCGGTGCGCTCGTGCCTGGCGCCGGCACGGCGGCGAGCGCGGCTTCGGCCTCGTCGACCATCACCTGCTGCACGCCGCGACGTTCGGCGTTGATCCGGTGCAGCTGCGCGGCCAGCTCGCGGGCATGCCCCGGATCGTCGGTGAGCAGGCATTCGATCCCGAGCGACATGTCCTCGAGCCGGCCGGCGGCATTGAGTCGCGGCGCGACCGCGAAGCCGATGTCGGCCGCGGTCAGCGCCCCGGCCTTGCGGCCGGACACTTCGATCAGCGCCTGCAGCCCGGCGCAACCCTGCCCGGCGCGCAGCCGCCGCAGGCCGGCGGACACCAGCGCGCGATTGCTCGCGTCCAGCGGCACGAGGTCGGCGACGGTGCCGACCGCGACCAGGTCGAGCAGCGTCGACAGGGCCTGCCCCGGACCCGATCCGGGGTCGGGCGTCGCATCCGCGGACGCCCCCGCCTCGCGCAGGTGTCGGCGCAGCGCCAGCAGCACGTAGAACACCACGCCGACGCCGGCCAGCACCTTGCACGGGAAGCCGTCGCCGCGCAGGTTGGGATTGACGATGGCATCGGCCGGAGGCAGCGCGTCGCCCGGCAGGTGGTGGTCGGTCACCAGCACCTGCCAGCCAAGCGCTTTCGCCGCGGCCACCCCCGCATGGCAAGCGACCCCATGGTCCACCGTAACCAATAGGTCGGGCTTGAGCCCGACAAGCTCGTCGACCAGTGCTGGAGACAGCCCGTAGCCGTGCACCATGCGGTTCGGCACCGCATGCACCACGTCGCGCGCACCGAGCATGCGCAGCCCGCGCACGGCGAGCGCGCAGGCGGTGGCGCCATCGGCATCGAAATCGCCGACGACGAGGATGCGCGCATCCCGCGCGATCGCGTCGGACAGCAGCGCCACCGCGGCATCGAGCCCACCCAATGAATCCGGCGGCGGCAGCTGCGCGAGTTTCGGCTGCGCCAGTACCGGATCGTCGACGCCACGCGCGGCGTAGATGCGCCGCAGCAGCGGCGGCACGCTGTCGGGCCACTCGCCGCGTACGTCCACGATGCGGCGGCGGATCCGCGGCGCGGTCAAGCCCCGAAGCCCGCCCGCGGACGACGCCAGAAGCGCCAGCGCTGTCCCCGCGCGAGGTCGAACGCCGCGCCGTCCTCGGTGTCGATCCGCAGCGATGCGAGTTCGCCGCGGCGCAGCGCCGACAGGGCCGGCTGCAGCCAGGCCTGCTCGAACGTGGACAGGTCGCGCGCGCCGGTCAGGTCGAACACCGCGTCATCCTCGACGGATTCGAACCGCGCCGGCAGCGGCCTGCGGATGCCCGCGGCTGCGGCAATCGCGGCGGCGGTGTCGTCGTCGCTGCAGAAAGCCGCGTGCGGCGAGCGTACGTGGTCCGGCAGCGCGCCCGCGCCCCAGAACCACAGCGAGTTCACCGGCGTCCTGCCCGACTCCGCGCGCCGCGCGTTCCAGGGATGGTTGTGCAGGATCACCTGCGCCTCGCTGAGCAGGCTGCGCCAGCGGCGACCCTCGCTGCCCTCGGCCAGGTGGTCGAACAGGTCGGTGCCGAGCGCGTCGTCGGGCTCGGTGAACGCGGGGACCTTCGCCTCGCGCGGCAGACGCAGGTACCAGCGCGAGGGCACCGGCGCATCGATCGGGAAGCCCGCGTCGCCGAACAGCGGCCTGAGCGCGGGCAGCAACTGCGCGGCGTCCTCCACCGTCAGCCCCAGCGTCCCGCCGACACCGAGCAGGCGCGCGCCATTGATGTCGGGCTGCACCCGGCAGGGATCGGCGCGCAGCCACGCCGCGCCGGCGGCGTCGCCGGCATCGAGCTGCCGCGTCAGCGCGGCGATCGGCCAATGGTTCGGGATCGGCTGCAGGTGCCTGAGCAGCTGCGCGCGCCGCCCCTCGCCTAGGCCGGTGGACACGTCCGCGCGCCCCAGCGCCTGCGCCGCGGGCGCGGACAGTGCCTGCGCGCCGAAGCGGCGCGCGGCGGGCAGCAGCAGCGTGGCCGAAGCGCCCGCCATCGGCCGGTCAGACGCCGTAGCTGACGCTGACGATCTCGTACTCGCGCTCGCCGGCCGGGGCCGCGATGGTCACGCTGTCGCCCTCGTGCTTGCCGATCAGCGCGCGCGCCACCGGCGAGGAGATCGCGATCAAGCCGAGCTTGATGTCGGCCTCGAGGTCGCCGACGATCTGGTAGCGCCGGATGTGATCAGGATCGCTCTCGTCGGTCTCGACGTCGGCGATCGTCACGGTGGCGCCGAACACCACCTTGTCGCCGGCGTTCAACTTGGCGACGTCGATGATGTCGGCATGCGACAGCTCGCCCTCGAGCTGCTTGATGCGGCCCTCGATGAAGCCCTGCTGTTCGCGCGCGGCGTGGTACTCGGCGTTCTCCTTGAGGTCGCCGTGCGCGCGCGCCTCGGCGATGGCGTTGATCACCGCCGGCCGCTTGACCGACTTCAGTTCCTCGAGTTCGGCGCGCAGCCGCTGCGCGCCGGCCATGGTCATGGGTGCTCTCATGCGTGTCTCTCAGGCGTCCTTGCGCAGTTCGTTGTGGAGTTCCTGCAGCGCCCACACCGGGCCGCTGCCGCGGTATTCCAGAGAATGCAGCAAGGCCCGGGCGCCGGCAATGGTGGTCGAGTACGTCACCCGCTGCTGCAGCGCCTCGCGCCGGATCGAGAACGAGTCGGCGATCGCCTGCCGCCCCTCGGTGGTGTTGACGATGTAGGCGATCTCGCCGTTCTTGATCAGGTCGACGATGTGCGGACGGCCTTCGAGCACCTTGTTGACCTGCTCGCACTCGATGCCGTTTTCGCGCAGCCATTTCGCGGTTCCGGCGGTGGCAACGATGGCGTAGCCGCGCTCGACCAGATCACGGGCGACCGGCAGCACGCGCTGCTTGTCCGGGTCGCGCACCGAAACGAAGGCCTTGCCCGACGTCGGCGGCGCCTTGATGTTGGCCGCCTCCTGCGCGCGCGCGAACGCCGCGCCGAAGCTGCGGCCCACGCCCATCACCTCGCCGGTCGAGCGCATCTCCGGGCCGAGGATCGGATCGACGCCCTGGAACTTGGCGAACGGGAAGATCGCCTCCTTCACCGAGAAGTATTCCGGCACGATCTCCTTCGTCGCGCCCTGCTCGGCAAGCGTCTTGCCGGCCATGCAGCGCGCCGATATCTTCGCCAGCGGCAGCCCGGTCGCCTTCGACACGAACGGCACCGTGCGCGAAGCGCGCGGGTTCACTTCCAGCAGGTAGATCACCGCATCGCCGTTGTCCTGCTGCACCGCGAACTGGGTGTTCATCAGGCCGACGACGTCCAGCGCCTTGGCCAGCGCGACCACCTGCTCGCGCAGGCGCGCCTGCACTTCGGCCGACAGCGAGTACGGCGGCAGCGAGCACGAGGAGTCGCCCGAATGCACGCCCGCCTCCTCGATGTGCTCCATCACGCCGCCGATCAGCACGTTGCCGTCCTTGTCGGCGATGACGTCGATGTCCACTTCCACCGCGTTGTCGAGGAAGCGGTCGAGCAGCACCGGCGAATCGTTCGAGACCTTGACCGCGTCGCGCATGTAGCGCGCGAGGTCGGAGTCGGCGTGCACCACCTCCATCGCGCGACCGCCGAGCACGTAGCTCGGGCGCACGACCAGCGGGTAGCCGATCTCCTTGGCCAGCACCAGCGCTTCCTCGGCGCTGCGCGCGGTGCGGTTCGGCGGCTGCTTCAGGCCGAGGCTGTCGACCAGCTTCTGGAAGCGCTCGCGGTCCTCGGCCAGGTCGATCGACTCGGGCGAGGTGCCGATGATCGGCACGCCGTTGGCCTCGAGCGCACGCGCGAGCTTGAGCGGGGTCTGCCCGCCGTACTGCACGATCACGCCCTTGGGCTTCTCCAGTTCGACGATCTCCAGCACGTCCTCGAGCGTAAGCGGCTCGAAGTACAGGCGGTCGGAGGTGTCGTAATCGGTGGAGACGGTCTCGGGGTTGCAGTTGACCATGATGGTCTCGAACCCGTCCTCGCGCAGCGCCAGCGCGGCGTGCACGCAGCAGTAGTCGAACTCGATGCCCTGGCCGATGCGGTTGGGGCCGCCGCCGAGCACGATGATCTTGTCGCGGTCGGTCGGCGCCGCCTCGCACTCTTCCTCGTAGGTCGAGTACATGTAGGCCGTGGTCGTGGCGAACTCGGCGGCGCAGGAATCCACGCGCTTGTAGACCGGCTTGACGCCGTGCGCGCGGCGCAGCGCGCGGACCGCCTGCTCGTTGCTGCCGACCAGCTGCGCCAGCCGCGCGTCGGAGAAGCCCATGCGCTTGAGCGCGCGCAGGCGCGGGCCGTCGAGCGCGTCGATGCCGGCGGCCGCGACCTCGCGCTCGACCTGCACGATCTCCTCGATCTGGTCGAGGAACCAGGGATCGACGAACGACAGCGAGAACACCTCGTCGACCGACAGACCGGCGCGGAAGGCGTCGGCGAGGTAGAACAGGCGCTCGGGGCCCGGCTCCTTCACCTCGCGCCGCAGGGTGGCGAGGTCCGTTTCGTCGGACAGGTCCAGCTCCGTCGGATCGAAACCGACCTTGCCGGTCTCCAGCCCGCGCAGCGCCTTGTGCACCGATTCCTGGAAGGTGCGGCCCATCGCCATCACCTCGCCGACCGACTTCATCTGCGTGGTCAGGCGCGCGTCGGCCTGCGGGAACTTCTCGAAGGCGAAGCGCGGGATCTTGGTGACGACGTAGTCGATCGACGGCTCGAACGAGGCCGGGGTCTTGCCCCCGGTGATCTCGTTGCGCAACTCGTCGAGCGTGTAGCCGACCGCGAGCTTGGCCGCGACCTTGGCGATCGGGAAACCGGTCGCCTTCGACGCCAGCGCCGAGGAACGCGACACGCGCGGGTTCATCTCGATCACGACCACCCGGCCGGTCTGGGCGTTGATGCCGAACTGCACGTTCGAGCCGCCGGTGTCGACGCCGATCTTGCGCAGCACCGCGATCGAGGCATCGCGCAGGCGCTGGTATTCCTTGTCGGTGAGCGTCTGCGCCGGCGCGACCGTGATGCTGTCGCCGGTGTGCACGCCCATCGGGTCGAGGTTCTCGATCGAGCAGACGATGATGCAGTTGTCCGCGGTGTCGCGGACCACCTCCATCTCGAACTCCTTCCAGCCCAGCACCGATTCCTCGACCAGCACCTCGCCGACCGGGGACAGCTCGAGGCCGCGCTTGACGATGTCCTCGAACTCCTCCTTGTTGTAGGCGATGCCGCCGCCACTGCCGCCGAGGGTGAAGCTGGGGCGGATGATCGTCGGATAGCCCACGCGCGTCTGGATGTCGACCGCCTGCTCGAACGACTTCGCGACCTCGGCCTTGGGGCACTCCAGCCCGATCTCGGCCATCGCCACGCGGAACAGCTCGCGGTCCTCGGCCATGCGGATCGCGTCGCGCTTGGCGCCGATCAGCTCGACGCCGTATTTCTCCAGCACCCCGTTGTCGGCCAGGTCGAGCGCGCAGTTGAGCGCGGTCTGCCCGCCCATCGTCGGCAGCAGCGCGTCGGGCTTCTCCTTGGCGATGATCTTCTCGACCGTCTGCCAGTTGATCGGCTCGATGTAGACCGCGTCGGCCATCTCCGGGTCGGTCATGATCGTGGCCGGGTTCGAGTTGACCAGGACGACGCGGTAGCCCTCCTCGCGCAGGGCCTTGCAAGCCTGCGCGCCGGAATAGTCGAACTCGCAGGCCTGGCCGATGACGATCGGGCCGGCGCCGATGATCAGGATGGTCTTGATGTCGGAACGCTTGGGCATGTCAGTGCTTCTCCATCGACGCCACGAAGCGGTCGAACAGCGGTGATACGTCGTGCGGTCCCGGCGATGCCTCCGGATGCCCCTGGAACGAGAACGCCGGTGCATCCATCAGTTCGATGCCCTGGTTGGTGCCGTCGAACAGCGAGCGGTGGGTGACGCGCACGTTGCCCGGCAGCGTCGACTCGTCCACCGCGAAGCCGTGGTTTTGCGAGGTGATCATCACGCGGCCGCTGTCGAGGTCCTGCACCGGGTGGTTGGCGCCGTGGTGGCCATGCGGCATCTTCATGGTCCTGGCGCCGGCGGCGAGCCCGAGCAGCTGGTGGCCGAGGCAGATGCCGAAGGTGGGGATCTTCTTCGCGATGAACTCGCGGATCGCGGCGATCGCGTAGTCGCAGGGCTCCGGATCGCCGGGGCCGTTGGACAGGAACACGCCGTCGGGTTCCATCGCCAGCACCTGGGCGGCGGGCGTCTGCGCCGGCACCACGGTCAGCGCGCAGCCGCGCTCGGCCAGCATGCGCAGGATGTTGTGCTTCACGCCGTAGTCGTAGGCGACGACCCTGAACTTCGCCGGCGCGGAGACGAAGGCGTTGGCGTCGAGGTCGAGCTGGCCTTCCGACCATGCATAGGGCTCGGCGGTGCTGACGACCTTCGCCAGGTCCATGCCCTTGAGGCCCGGGAACTTGCGCGCGGCTTCCAGCGCCTTGTCGACGTCGGCTTGCCCGATGGGAGCCGTGCCCGCCAGCAGCGCGCCGTTCTGCGAGCCGCGGTCGCGCAGCAGGCGCGTGAGCCGGCGCGTGTCGATGCCGGAGATCGCGACGATGCCGCGCGCACGCAGCCACTCGGGCAATGCGACCTGGCTGCGCCAGTTGCTCGGCCGGCGCGGCACGTCGCGCACGATCAGGCCCGAGGCCCAGACCTTGGTGGCTTCGTCGTCCTGGTCGGTGCAGCCGGTGTTGCCGATGTGCGGATAGGTCAGCGTCACCAGCTGGCGCGCATATGACGGGTCGGTGAGCACTTCCTGGTAGCCGGTCATGGCGGTGTTGAACACCACTTCGCCGACCGACAGGCCGGTCGCGCCCACGGAAACGCCCTCGAATACGGTGCCGTCTTCGAGGACGAGGATTGCGGTTTGGGTCACTGGCTTCGCCTACGTGGGGTTGCAAAAAACCGCCGGAGCGGGCGGAACCGGTCCGGAGGCGTGAGGAATCAGGCGAGCGGGAATGATACCGGCACGGGGGGTGCGACGCCAGCCCGGGCGACCGGGATTTCCCTGTGGGAGCGCCTTCAGGCGCGATGCTTTTCGTCCAATTCCCCCGACCGGCAAGAGCGTCGCGCCTGAAGGCGCTCCTACAGCACGTCGCGCAGCCGGTAGGCGGCTGGCGGGCGGCCAGCCAGCCGCGCGGCGGCGTGCAGGGCGCCGCGGGCGAAGATGTCGCGGTTGGTTGCACGATGAACCAGTTCGATGCGCTCGCCGGCCGCCGCGAACTGGACGAGGTGCTCGCCAACGATGTCGCCCGCGCGGATCGAGGCATAGCGCGGCGTCGCCCCGCAGCGCTCCGCCGCCGCGCCCAGCGACAGCGCGGTTCCGGACGGCGCGTCCTTCTTCTTCGTGTGGTGCGACTCGACGATGTCGCAGTCCCAGCCCGGCAGCGCCGCCGCGGCGCGCTCCACCAGTTCGTCGAGCACCGCCACGCCGAGGCTGAAGTTCGAGGCCCACAGCAGCGGAATCCGCGCCGATGCGGTTTCCAGCGCCGCGCGCTGCGGCTCGGACAACCCGGTGGTGCCGGAGACGAAGGCGCCGCCCCGCGCCGCGCACAGCGCCAGCACCGGGTCGAAGGCTTCAGGCAGGCTGAAGTCGATCGCCACGTCGAATGCCGGAACAGCCGCCAGTTCGCTGCTGGCGAAATGCGGCACGCCGTCGAGCACGCGCTGGTCGAGCTTGCGCTGCACCGCGGCCACGACCTGCAGGTCCGGTCGCTCGGTGGCCAGGCGCAATAGCGCCTGGCCCATGCGGCCGGAGGCACCGTGGATCAGCAGGCGGACGGGAGTGGTCATGCGGTCAGGCTAGAGCAGCTTTGCTCAGGTCGTCTACATCTCCCGCACCCTGCCCGTCATTCCGGCGCAGGCCGGAATCCATTTGGCCGTTGATTCCGCTCGGAAAACCGGCCGCGAAGATCCAGATGGATCCCGGCTTGCGCCGGGATGACGGGATCCGGGGCGGCAATGGCGGATTCGAAAATGCCCCGATGGCGCGCGCTCATCCATTGATCCAGACCGCACACTGCGGGAGCGCCGTCGGGCGCGACCCATCGCCGGAAATCCGGAAAGCCCGGTCGCGGCTGAAGCCGCTCCTACGGATGGCGAGATGGCGGACTGGTCTAGGACACCATCCGGTCCCAGAAACCCTTCACGCCGTCGAGGAAGGTGCTGGACCTGGGCGAATGGCGGCGCGCGTTCTCGCCCGTGAACGTCGCCTCAAACTTGTCGAGCAGGTCGCGCTGCTCTTGGGTCAGGTTGACCGGGGTTTCGACCACGACCTTGCAGTACAGGTCGCCCGGGGCGCGGCTGCGCACCGACTTCACGCCCTTGTCGCGCAGGCGGAACACCTTGCCGGTCTGGGTCTCGGAGGGAATGCGGATCTCGGCCTCGCCGCCGAGCGTGGGCACGCGCACGGTGTCGCCGAGCGCGGCCTGGGAGATGCGGATCGGCACCTCGCAGTGCAGGTCGTCGCCGTCGCGCTCGAAGATGTCGTGCGGGCGCACGCGGACCTCGACGTAGAGGTCGCCCGCGGGCGCGCCGGCGGGACCGGCCTCGCCTTCGCCGGACAGGCGGATGCGGTCGCCGCTGTCGACGCCGGCCGGGATCTTCACCGACAGCACCTTCTCTTCCTCGATCCGGCCGTTGCCGTGGCAGGTCTTGCACGGGTTGGCGATCGTCTTGCCGCGGCCGTGGCAGTGCGGGCACGGCTGCTGCATCGAGAAGATGCCGCGCTGGAAGCGCACCTGGCCGCGGCCGTGGCAGGTCGAACAGGTCTCGAGCTTGCGGTCTTCCGAGCCGGTGCCGTCGCAGTCGCCGCATTCGGCCAGGGTCGGGATCTCGATGCGCTTCTCGACGCCGGACACGGCCTCCTCGAGGTCGAGCTCCATCACGTAGCCGACGTCGGCGCCGCGGCGCGGGCCGCCGCGTCCGCCGCCGCCGAAGATGTTGCCGAAGATGTCGCCGAAGATGTCGCCCATGTCGGCGCCGCCGAAGCCCGGCCCGGCGTTGCCGCCGCCCATGCCGTGCTCGAACGCGGCGTGGCCGTGCTGGTCGTACATGCGGCGCTTGCCGCCGTCGGACAGGACCTCGTACGCCTCCTTGCACTCCTTGAACGCGGCCTCGGCGGCCTTGTCGCCGGGATTGCGGTCCGGATGGTGCTTCATCGCACAGCGGCGATAGGCCTTCTTCAGGTCCTCTTCGCTGGCGCTGCGGTCCACGCCCAGGACTTCGTAGTAGTCGCGTTTCATTGAGCCGGGAATCGGGAGTCGGGAGTCGGGAGTCGGAAGAGCGGAATCTCAGGACACGGAAACTGGAACGGGGAACCGGGTCGATCGATCCGGCACGCAACGTGCTTTATCGATTCCCGATTCCCCATTCCCGATTCCCGGCTTACTTCTTCTCGTCGTCCTTGACCTCGGTGAACTCCGCATCGACCACGTCGTCGCCCGCCGGGGCGCCGCCGCTGGCCGCGTCCTCGGGGGCCTGCTGGCCGGCGGCCGCGGCCGCCGCGAACAGCGACTGCGCGGCCTCCTCCAGCGACTTGGTCTTGGCCTCGATCTGGCCCTTGTCGTCGCCCTTCATCGCGGTCTCGACCTCGGCGATGGCGCCCTCGACGCGGCCGATCACGTCGCCCGGCACCTTGTCGCCGCTGTCCTTGATGGCGCTGCGCGAAGCATGGATCAGGGCGTCGGCCTGGTTGCGGGCGCCGACCAGCTCCTGGAACTTCTTGTCCTCCTCGCGATGGGCCTCGGCATCGGCGACCATCCGCTGGATCTCGTCGTCCGACAGGCCCGAGCCGGCCTTGATCTCGACCTTCTGCTCCTTGCCGGTCTTCTTGTCCCTGGCGGTGACGTGGACGATGCCGTTGGCGTCGATGTCGAACGACACCTCGACCTGCGGCATGCCGCGCGGCGCCGCGTCGATGCCGGTGAGGTCGAAGCGGGCCAGCGACTTGTTGTAGCGGGCCTGCTCGCGCTCGCCCTGCAGCACGTGCACGGTGACCGCGGACTGGTTGTCCTCGGCGGTGCTGAAGGTCTGCGAGGCCTTGGTCGGGATCGTGGTGTTCTTCTCGATGATCTTGGTGAACACGCCGCCCAGGGTCTCGATGCCCAGGCTCAGCGGGGTCACGTCGAGCAGCAGCACGTCCTTGACGTCGCCGGCGAGCACGCCGCCCTGCACTGCCGCGCCGATGGCCACGGCCTCGTCCGGGTTGACGTCCTTGCGCGGCTCCTTGCCGAAGAACTCGGCGACCGCCTGTTGCACCTTCGGCATGCGCGTCTGGCCGCCGACCAGGATCACCTCGGAGATGTCGCTGGCGCGCACGCCGGCGTCGTTGAGCGCGACCTTGCACGGCTCGATGGTCTTCTTGACCAGGTCCTCGACGAGGGCCTCGAGCTTGGCGCGGGTCAGCTTGATGTTGAGGTGCTTCGGGCCGGAAGCATCGGCGGTGACGTACGGCAGGTTCACTTCGGTCTGCTGCGCGCTCGACAGCTCGATCTTCGCGCGCTCGGCCGCGTCCTTCAGGCGCTGCAGGGCCAGCGGGTCCTTGCGCAGGTCGATGCCCTGGTCCTTCTGGAACTCCTCGACCAGGTAGTCGATGACGCGCTTGTCGAAATCCTCGCCGCCGAGGAAGGTGTCGCCGTTGGTGGCCAGCACCTCGAACTGCTTCTCGCCGTCGACTTCCGCGATCTCGATGATCGAGACGTCGAAGGTGCCGCCGCCGAGGTCGTAGACCACGATCTTGCGGTCGCCGCCGTCCTTGTCCAGGCCGTAGGCCAGCGCCGCCGCGGTGGGCTCGTTGATGATGCGCTTGACGTCGAGGCCGGCGATGCGGCCGGCGTCCTTGGTCGCCTGGCGCTGCGAGTCGTTGAAGTAGGCCGGCACGGTGATGACGGCTTCGGTGACCTTCTCGCCCAGGTAGTCCTCGGCGGTCTTCTTCATCTTCTCGAGGATGCGCGCGGAGACTTCCTGCGCCGACAGCTTGCGGCCGTCGCTGGTGGCCACCCAGGCGTCGCCGTTGTCGTGCTCGACGATGCCGTAGGGCACCAGGTCGAGGTCCTTCTTCACTTCGGCGTCGGTGAACTTGCGGCCGATCAGGCGCTTCACCGCGTAGAAGGTGTTCTTGGGGTTGGTGACGGCCTGGCGCTTGGCGCTCGCGCCGACCAGCACTTCGCCGTCCTTGGTGTAGGCCACGATCGACGGCGTGGTGCGATCGCCCTCGCTGTTCTCGATGACCTTGGCCTTGCCGCCGTCCATGATCGCCACGCACGAGTTGGTCGTGCCGAGGTCGATGCCGATGATCTTTGCCATTGTGGGTTCCCTCTGAATCCGGTGTGGTGGGCGGCGGGGCCGCCGATGACGCGTATCTGGGGCTGCCGCGGCGGCGCTTCAAGCGCCCCGCGGCGGGTTTTTCAGGCTCAGTCGTGCTTGGCCACGGCGACCAGCGCCGGGCGCAGCAGCTGCTCGTTGAGCACGTAGCCCTTCTGGAACACCTGGAACACGGCGCCGGGCGCGACCTCGGCGGTCTCGACCGCGCTCATCGCCTGGTGCTTCTCGGGGTCGAAGGCGTCGCCCGGGTTGGGCGCGACCTCGACCAGGCCGTTGTTCTCGCACACGCGCGACAGCTCGCGCAGGGTCAGCACCACGCCGTCGCGCAGCGGGTCCTCGGCCGGCGCAGTGTTGAGCGCGGCCTCGAGGCTGTCGAACACCGGCAGCAGGTCGCCCAGCAGCTGCTTGTTGGCGAAGCGGCAGGCGTTGCGCACGTCGCGCTCCAGGCGCTTGCGCTGGTTCTCGATGTCGGCGCGGTCGAGCAGCGACTGCGCGCGGAGTTGCTCCAGTTCCGCCTCGAGTACCTGGATGCGGGCCTCGGCGGAGTCGTGTTCTTCGGCCGCGGGCGCGGCGTCCTGCGTGGATTCTGCGGTCATGTCCTGTGGCTGGAATGGCGGTCGTCGGCCGCCGACCCGCCAGCTATGGGGCCGGCGCATCCGGATTCAAGGCGGCCCCGAGCGCCTCGGCGGTGGCCTGCACCACCGGGATCACCCGGTCGTAGGCCATCCGGGTCGGGCCGATCACGCCCAGCACCCCCAGCACCTTGCCGCCCGAGGAATACGGCGCGGTCACCAGCGACACCCCCTCCAGCGGCGCCAGCCCGGTTTCCTCGCCGATGAAGATGCGCACGCCCGGCGCCCGGATCGTGCGCTCGAGCAGCTGCAGGATCTCGCGCTTGCGGGCGAAGGCCTCGAACAGCTCGCGCAGGCGGTCCAGGTCGGACAGGTCCTGGACCCCGATCAGCCGGGTCTGGCCGGCGACCAGCATGTCGTCGTCCGCGGCCGGGGCCAGCGCCTGCTCGGCCAGTTCGACGGTGTGCGACAGCAGCGCCTCCATCTCGCTCCGCGCCGCCTGCAGCTCGTGCACCAGGGTGGCGCGGATCTCGGCCACCGGCCGGCCGGCGAAGTGCGCGTTCAGGTAGTTCGCCACCCGCTCCAGCTCGGACGAGTCGTACGGCCGCCTGGTCTGGATGATGCGGTTCTGCACATCGTTGTCGGCGAAGACCAGGATCGCCATGACCCGCTGGCCGTCCAGCGGCACGAAGTCGATGTGGCGGAAGGCGAACTGCTCGCGCCGGGGCACCGAGACCACGCCGACGAAATGGGTCATCGCCGACACCAGCTCCGAGGCGCTGCCGAGCAGCGACTGGGTGCCGCCGCCGGCAGGCAGCTCGCCGCGCAGCCGCGCCAGGTCGGCATTGGGCAGCGGCTGCACCTGCAGCAGCGAGTCGACGAACACCCGGTAGCCCTGCGCCGTCGGCACCCGCCCGGCGGAGGTGTGCGGCGCCGACAGCAGGCCGATCTCCTCGAGGTCGGAGAGGATGTTGCGGATCGTCGCCGGGCTGACGTCCAGCCCGGCATGGCGCGCCAGGGTCTGCGAGCCGACCGGCCCGCCATCGCGGATGTGGCGGGCGATCAGGGTGCGCAGCAGCTGCCGTGCGCGGGGATCGAGGGTGCTGCCGGGCGGTGATGCGGCCATCGGCACGATTAGATCGCCGATCGTCCGGCTCCCGCAAGCGCCCGGTGCGCAAGGCGGCTGCCCGGACGACCTCCACGCATGTAGGAGCGTCTTCAGGCGCGACCGATCGGCGGGCCCACCTGTCCAACGCCCCGTCGCGGCTGAAGCCGCTCCTACAGGACGTGGATGGAACATGGGCGGATCATCGTTCCGAACCCGCGAAGCCGCGCGCGTCGTTCACGGCCAGGAATCCCTGACCGCAATCCGGGCAATATCCGTCTCGGCGGCTGCGACCGCGCGCCCTACAATGCGCGGCCATGCTCAAGCGCCTGACCCTCCGCGATTTCGCCGTCGTCTCGGCCACCGAACTGGAATTCGGGCCGGGCATGACCGTGATCTCCGGCGAGACCGGCGCCGGCAAGTCGCTGCTGGTCGATGCGCTGGGCTTCCTGTCCGGCCTGCGCGCCGACGCCGGCATGGTCCGCCACGGCACCGAACGCGCCGAGCTGCACGCCGAGTTCGACCCCGCCGATGCGCCCGCGGCGCTGGCCTGGCTGCGCGAGCAGGAGTTCGACGACGGACAGGCCTGCACCCTGCGCCGCACCCTGCGCGCCGACGGCGGTTCGCGGGCCTGGATCAACGGCCGTCCGGCGACGCTCTCGCAGCTGTCGCAGCTGGCCGGCCTGCTGGTCGAGATCCACGGCCAGCACGAACACCAGGCGCTGCTGGAGAAATCCAGCCAGCTCGCCCTGCTCGACGCCTTCGGCGGCCACGACGCGCCGCTGGCGGCCGTGCGCACCGCCGCCGCCCGGTGGAACGCGCTGCAGCGCGAGCGCGACGCGCTGTCGAAGACCGGCGACGTGTCCCAGCGGATCGACTGGCTCGGCCACCAGCTCGCAGAACTCGAACGCGAGGACCTGGCCGCCGAGGCGATCGAGTCGCTGGTCGCCGGCCATCGCCGGCAGGCGCACGCGGCCGGCCTGATCGCCGCCTGCGACGAGGCGCTCGCCGGCCTTTCCGGCGACGACGGCCCGTCGCTGGTCCGCCGCCTGCAGCAGCTGCGCGGCGACCTGTCGCGCGAACGCGAGCACGAACCGCGGCTGGACGAGGTCGACGCAATGCTCGACGCCGCCGCGATCCAGATCGACGAAGCGCTGCTGCTGCTGCAGCGCGTGCGCGACGATCTCGACGTCGACCCCGCGCAGTTCGAGGTGCTCGACGCAAAGCTGGCGCGGCTGCACGAGCTGGCGCGCAAGCACCGCGTCGCGCCGGAGGAACTGGCGGGATGCCAGGCCGCCTTCGCCGCCGAACTCGATTCACTGCGCGACGCCGGCGCCCGCCTGCAGGTGCTGGACGGCGAGATCGCCGCCGCTGTCGCCCTCTGGCGCAAGGCCGCCGACGCGCTCGGCAAGGCGCGCACGGCCGCCGCGGCCCGGCTGTCGCAGGCCACGACCGCGCTGATCGCCGAACTGGGCATGGGCGGTGGGCGCTTCGAGGTGACGCTGGAGCCGGTCGACGGCGATCGCCCCGACCCGCAGGGCGGCGAACGCGTGGAATTCCTGGTCTCGGCCAACGCCGGCCAGCCGCCGCGGCCGCTGCGCCGGGTGGCCTCGGGCGGCGAACTGTCGCGCATCTCGCTGGCGATCGAAGTCGCCGCACTGGGCTCGGACGCGGTGCCGACGATGGTGTTCGACGAAGTCGATTCCGGCATCGGCGGCGCGATCGCCGAGATCGTCGGCCAGAAGTTGCGCGCGCTCGGCGCGAGCCGCCAGGTGCTGTGCGTGACCCACCTGCCGCAGGTCGCCGCGCAGGGCCACGCCCACTACCGCGTCAGCAAGGCCGACCACGACGGCATCACCCACAGCGCCGTGCAGCGCCTCGACGCGAAGCAGCGCCAGGAAGAACTGGCGCGCATGCTCGGCGGCGTGGAAGTCTCCAGGGAAGCGCGCGCCGCGGCGAAGCGGCTGCTCGGCAACGCCGGCTGACCCGTCCGCGCGCCCTGCGCCTGCAGGAGCGCCTTCAGGCGCGACCGTGCACTCCGCATGCCAGCGGATGCCCGGCATCAAGGGGTCGCGCCTGAAGGCGCTCCTACAGACGCGCGGGCGCGGCGGAAATCAGCGCTTCTTGCGCACGTACAGCACCAGCGAGTGCTCGTCGAGCACATAGCCGTGCTCGCCGGCGATCTTGTTGAGCAGCGCGACGATCTCGGGGCTCTCGAACTCGGTGATCTGGTCGCTGACCACGTCCACCATGTGGTAGTGGTGGTCACCGCGGTCGATCTCGTACAGCGCGTGCCCGCCCTCGAAGTTGTGCTTGACCACGAGGCCCGCGGCCTCGAACTGGGTCAGCACGCGGTACACCGTGGCCAGGCCGATCTCGTCGCCCTGCTCCAGCAGCTGCCGGTAGATGTCTTCCGCGGTCATGTGCTGGCGCGGGGTCCGGAGCTCGAGCAGTTCGAGGATCCGCATCCGCGGATGCGTCACCTTCAGCCCGGCCTTGCGCAAATCCATCGATTCCATGGTGTCTCCGTTCACAGGCGGTTTAGCGACAGCTGCCTGGATGTCGGTTGCCGTGCTCCCCGGGAGTGTATCATCGCGCCGGTTCAGCCCGTCATCGCAGGCACCCGCTCCATGCTCATTTCCCGCATCGCGTTCGTCTTCCTGATCGCCACGGCCACGGCCGGTTGCGGCATGCTCTACAAGCAGCCGATCTACCAGGGCAACCTGATCGAAAAGGACGCGATCGACCAGCTGCAGGCCGGCATGGACAAGCAGCAGGTGCTGACCCTGCTCGGCTCGCCCTCGATCGCCGACCCGTTCCACCACCAGCGCTGGGACTACACCGCGACGCAGCGCACCAACCGTCGCGGCCACACCGAGGTCAAGAACATGACCCTGTGGTTCGAGAACGATGCGCTGGTGAAGTGGGACGGCGAGTACTTCGCCGAACAGGACAAGGAACTGTCCGAGCGCATGCGCCGCTTCGGCAACCTGCCCAAGGAAAAGGGCAACCAGCGTCGGCGCTAGCGCCGCGTCCGCCCCGCCTGCACCTGCGCCCGGCGTCGCCGGGAATCCTTCGGGTCGGCCAGCAGCGGTTCCAGCAGCTCCAGCCGGTCGCCGTCGTGCAGCACGGTCTGCGATTGCGCGCGTTCGCCGTGGATCGCGACGCCGGCCACGCCATCGCGCGCGATGCCGGTGAGCGCCAGCGCATCGGCGACGCTTGCGCCGGGCTCGAGTTCGAGTTCCTCGGTCTCGAAGCGGTCCCGCCACGCCCGGATCACCTGCACGCGCATCGGCAGGCCCTAGGCCTCCGCGTCGGCGACGCGCACGAAATCGTCGACCATGCGGTCGGCCAGCCCGCGCAGCCCCAGCGACAGCACCGGCAGCATCAGGCTGCTCTGCGGCTCGAAATCCAGCGTCAGCGAGACCTTGCTCGCGGTTTCGTCCAGCGCATGGAAGCGCCAGCGGCCCTGCAGGCGCCGGAACGGCCCGTCGTGCAGTTCCATGTCGATGTGGTGCGGCGGCGACAGGGTGTTCTCGGTGGTGAACCAGGTGCGGAAGCCGCCGATGCCCAGCTCCAGCTTCGCCAGCACCCGCTCCTCGCCCGCCTCCAGCACCTGGGCGTTCTCGCACCATTCGAAGCGGCGGGGATAGGCGGCGATGTCGTTGACCAGCGCGAACATCCGGGTCACGGAATGTTCCACCAGCGCGCTGCGTTCGATCGTGGGCATGGCTCGCGTGCGTGACCGGCTTCGGGGACAATGGCGGGATGGGCAAGAACAGCGGCAAGGATAAGGCAAACGGCGACCGGACCATCGCGCTCAACAAGCGCGCGCGCCACGACTACCACCTCGAACAGCGCTTCGAGGCGGGCATGGCGCTGCAGGGCTGGGAGCTGAAGGCGATCCGCGCCGGCCGCGCCAACATCGGCGAGAGCTACGCGATGGTGCGCGACGGCGAGATCCTCCTGGTCGGCGCGCAGATCACGCCGCTGATCCAGGCCTCCACGCACGTGGTCGCCGATTCCCGCCGCAGCCGCAAGCTGCTGCTGCACCGTCGCGAGATCGACAACCTGATCGGCCGCGTGCAGCGCGACGGCTACACCCTGGTGCCGACCGCGCTGTACTGGAAGGGCAACAAGGTCAAGGCCGAACTGGCGCTGGCCAAGGGCAAGCAGAGCCACGACAAGCGGCAGGCATCGAAGGACCGCGACTGGGCGCGCGACAAGCAGCGGGCGATGCGGGCGCACAACAAGTGATGCCGGTCGCGCACGCTCCCGGACCCGACAATCACCCCGATCCCGCCCCGTCACGCCGCGGCAGCGTGAACCGGAACGTCGCCCCCTCGCCGACCGCGCCCTCGGCACGGATCTTGCCGCCGTGGCGCTCGACGATGCGCTTCACGGTGGCCAGGCCGATGCCGTGCCCCTCGTACTCGTCGGCGCCGTGCAGGCGCTGGAACGGCCGGAACAGCTTCGAGGCATAGGCCGGATCGAAGCCGGCGCCGTTGTCGCGCACGAAGAATTCGACCATGCCCGGCGCCTCGTCGCCCTCGCCCGGGTCGCGCCCCAAGTCGATGCGCGCCTCGTCGCGAGCGGAGGTGAACTTCCAGGCGTTGCCCAGCAGGTTCTGCAGCAGGTTGCGCAGCAGCGCAGGATCACCCCCGGCGTGCAGGTCGGCGGCGATGGCGACGTCGACCTTGCGCGCCGGATCGCCCTGGCGCAGCTCGGCGACGACATCCGCGGCCAGACGGCCGATGTCGACGTCGGCATGCTGCAGCGGCTCGCGCGTGATCCGCGACATCTTCAGCAGGGCGTCGATCAGCGCATCCATGCGGTTGGCCGCGTTGCGCACCCGGGTCAGGTAGTCGCGCCCGTCCTCCCCGATCGCGGCCGCGAACCGCTCCCCCAGCAGCCGGCTGAAGCCTTCGACCGTACGCAGCGGCGCACGCAGGTCGTGCGACACACTGTAGGCAAACGACTCCAACTCGTGGTTGGCCATGGTCAGTTCGCGCGTGCGCTGCTCGACCCGGGCCTCGAGCGTGCGGTTGAGCATGCGCACCTCGCGCTCGGCGCGCAGGCGGTCGGTGACGTCGTCGACCTGCGCCAGTTCGGCGACGTCGCTGCCGACGTCGCCTGGCACCGGCGAATGCACCAGCTGCACGAGGCGCAGGTCACCGTCGCTGCGCCGCAGCTGCCGGGTGACCGGCCGGGTGCCGTCGCCCTCCTCGTCCGCGAACCCGTCTTTGGCCCCGGGATCGACGAACTGCGCCGCGAACGACGTCCCGGGCAGCGCGCCCGGCGACACCCCAAGGATCCGCGCCAGCGCCGGGTTCGCCTCGACGATCCGCCCGCCGCGGTCGAGCAGCGCGATGCCGCTGCCCGAGTACAGCATCGCGTTGCGGAAGCGCTGCTCGCTGCGCCGGTAGGATTCGCTCATCGCCTCGGCCAGGCGCTCGGCGCGCGACTGGGTGTGCGCCAGCGCCAGCACCACCGCGAACAGCAGCAGCGAAGCGATCAGCCCGGCGCCGATCGTCGCCTGCAGGTCGGACAGTCCGCGCACCGCATGTGCCGGCGACGCCGGCGACGACTGGAAATCGATGCGCCAGCGACGGCCGTACAGGTCGAAGGTCTCGCTGTGGCGCAGCAGGTCGGCCGAAGCAACGTCGGTGAAGCCGGAATCCTCGTGGACCAGCGCGCCCGGGCCACCGCCGTCGCCCAGGTCGGTGATGCGGATGACCTGGCCGGCACGGAACGGCGCCAGCGCGCTGTCGATGAAGGCCTGCGCCTGGAACGGCGCGTATACCCAGCCGGACATCGCGGTGCGGCGCGCCAGCGTGTTGCCCGGCTGGATGCCGTTGGCGTAGACCGGCGCATACATCAGCAGGCCGCCCCGGTCGTCGCCATCGCCCTGCTGGATCAGGCGGACCGGCGCGCTGAGCCGGATCTCGCCGGTGTCGCGCGCCGCGGCCATCGCCCGGTGCCGGCCGGCCTCGGAGAACATGTCGTATCCCAACGCACTGCGGTTGGCCAGCGTCTGTGGCTCGAGCAGCAGGATCGGCCCGTAGATCTCGCGCACGCCGTGCGGGCGGATCTGGAACAGGCCCTTGCCCTCGTCGCGCATCGCCAGCTGCAGCGCCTCCAGGTCCGATCGGCGCAGGTAGGGCACGTAGCCCAGCCCCAGCAGGCCGCTGAACTGGCGCTCGATGTCGAGGCCGCCGACGTAATCGCGCCACTGCCGCTCCGTCGGTCGCGAGACCGACCAGTACAGCGACACGCCGCCGCGCAGGGCGAGCTCATAGTGCAGCAGGCGCTGGCGCAGCAGCATCGCGATCTCGCTGCTTCCGGCGGCGAACTCGGCCTGCCGGGCGCTGCGCTCGCGCTCGCCCGCCTCGCGCGCGTACAGCCAGACCATCAGCAGCGAGCCGATCAGCACGACCACAGCGAGCACGTAGCCGCGACGCAGCGACGGACGGCTGCGATCGGTCGTTGCAGGGATTCCCCTCGGGCTTCGCGGCATGCCCACAGCATACCGGCACGCCGACCGGCGACGCGCCTGAACGCGCGCGCCGGCCCCGCTCGCCGGCACCTTGCACGGCCGCCAGCCGCCCCTATACTGGCCTCGTCAGCGTGATCGACGTTCCCCGGGGGTGCACTGGCTTCGACGGGGGTCGCGAAGTCACCTGGTGCATGCCGAGGGGGCAGCTTTCCTCGTAAATCCAGCGGCAAACTTCTAGTTGCCAACGACGACAACTACGCTCTCGCCGCTTAAGGCGTAAGCCCCGAACCCAGTCTGTGTCCGTGCTAGTGGGTGTAGGGTCATCATCACGGAAGCGGCCGCGGCGGTTGCCTGTCAACCGCGGTTCTAATCAAGCAGGCTGGCCCTTGGATGCGCTTTGCGCGCCGTGCTGTCCAGGGGCGAGATCCAACGGGGCGCTAAGCATGTAGTACCGGGGATGGAGTGCCTTCGGACGCGGGTTCGATTCCCGCCACCTCCACCATTCGAAAGACGAAAAAGCCCGCGGAAGCGGGCTTTTTCGTGACGGAATGTCGCCGGGATCAAGGGTTTCAGCGAATTTCCTCGATTTGGGTGATCCGGCCGCCCTTCGTGATGAAGTTCACCTGCTTGTCCCGCTGGTGGTACTCCCAGCGTTCGCCCACGGCGGCGCCGCGGCTGTTCTCGAGAGTCACGATGCGATCTGGCTGGCGACCGGCCTTCTGGACCAGCATGCCGACACTGTCGCCCACGCTGACCACGCCACGATCGAAACGGAAGGTCTCGCCAGCGAGCGCCGACCCGATGACGAACGCCAGGCCGAGGGCGATAAGCATGTTCTTCATCCGTTTGCTCCCTTGGAATCCAGTGCGGGCATAATGCCCTGCTTCAATGGCGCGGGTCCGCGATCCGGGCCCGAAAATGGCGTCGCGGCTGCAGGTTCGACGGTAGCTGGCGAATTCCAACGCGGAGTTCCCTGTTCCGCCCGCCCGTGCATCCGTGGCAACGGGCCCGATGCATGGACCTTGTCGACCACCTCCGGGAGGACGCATGAACTTCAAGCGCAAGCGGAGCAAGTCCCGTCGCGGCGGATGCCTGCTGTGCAAACCGCACAAGGCCAACGGCTGCGGGCACGGCGGCAAGGCCGACGGGCTGAACATGCGAAACCTGCGGCGGATGGCGGCGGCGGTGCAGGAGATGAGGCACGCCTGAGGGCGTGCGGGACGGCGAAACCGTACGGGCTCGCGGGAAGGCGTTTGCCCGCGTATTAGTGTGGATTGGCGCGCGGATCCCGGCGCCGAAGTGTCCGTCAGGTTCGGTCGCGCCTGAAGGCGCTCCTACGAAAGCGGGTGTCCTGCAGGAGCGCCTTCAGGCGCGACCCGCAATGGCATCCCCTTCCCCGCATCGAAGACCTGGAAGAACAAGGGCCGCTTGCGCGGCCCTTGTGGTTCTCACGACTTGCCGCGCGGATATCAGCCCTGCAGCGGCACCACGCGGATCTCGACGCGGCGGTTGAGCGAGCGGCCCTGCTCGGTGCTGTTGTCGGCGATCGGATGACGCTTGCCGAAGCCGACGATCTCGAAGCGCTCGCGCTGCAGGCCCTGGCCGATCAGGTAGTTGCCGACCGAGGCGGCGCGCTGTTCGGACAGGCGCTGGTTGACCGCGTCGGTGCCGATGCTGTCGGTGTGGCCCGAGACCTCGACGATGGTCTGGTTGTACTCGGCCAGCGTGCGCGCGACGTTGTTGAGCGCCGGGTAGAACTGCGACTTGAGGTCGGCCTTGCCGAAGTCGAAGGTCACGCCGTCGGGCAGGTTCAGCTTGATCACGTCGCCGTCGCGGTCGACCTCGATGCCGGTGCCGGCGGTCTGGCGGCGCAGTTCGGCTTCCTGGCGATCCTGGTAGGCGCCGATCGCGCCGCCAGCGAGTCCGCCGACGCCGGCGCCGACCAGCGCGCGCTGGCGCCGCTCGGTGGCGTCGCCGCCGCTCAGCAGACCGGCCACGGCGCCGATGCCGGCGCCGATCAGCGCGTTGTTGCGGGTACGGTTGGGGTCGTCGGGGGCACTGGTCTGGCCGGTGTAGCTGGCGCAGCTGGCCAGCAGCATCGAGCCGGCGAGGACGGCCGAAACGGCGATTGCGGTCTTGTTGCGCATGGGGCGCTCTCCTCTGGTCGCGGGCGACGATCCCGCGTGATGAATGGGAGCGACAGCTAACCACGCAAGGCGGCAACGGCGGGTGACGAACGAGGCCGCCCGGCGCCTGCAGTATCGGCCTCGTTCAGGATTCCCCGGACGCCGGTTCTGGCTGCGGATCGAGCAGCGCATCGGCATCGACCGAGTCCAGCCGCCGGTCCCAGTTGCCCATCATCGCCAGGTACAGCAGCTTCTCGAACTCGGGCCGGAAGCGCCGGATCACCGCGTCCGGATCCGGCACCAGGCGACCGTCGGCGATCAGGCCGAAATGCACGCGGTTGTTGTAGCTCAGGATCGAGATGCCGATGCCGATCGAGCCGGTCTGCGGCACCCAGAACATCAGCTCCGACACCCGGCAACCGGCGAGGTACAGCGGCTGCTGGGGGCCGGGCACGTTGGTCGCCACCGCGGTCGCCTTGCGGCTGAAGAGTTCGAGCGCCAGCTCCTGCAGGGCCTGCGGCGCCATGCCGAGCGCGGCAAGAAGTCCATAAGCAACAATGGCTTGTCGTGAATTTTTCAACTGATTCATGCACTCGGCGACGTACTCCAACCGCCGGATCGGGTTGCCCTCGCCGACCGGAAGGTCGAGGAACACCAGGCCGAAGTGGTTGCCGAGCTTCTTCGCGTGCTCCAGCGGACGCAGGTTGACCGGCACGGTCGCGCGCAGGTTCAGGCCGTCGACCGCCTCGCCGCGGTCGAGCATGTAGCTGCGCAGCGCACCGGCGGCGGCGGCCATCAGCACGTCGTTGACGGTGCAGTCGCAGGCGCGGCCGACCGCCTTCACCTCGTCCAGGTCCAGCGGTTCGGCCCAGGCCACGCGCTTGCTGACGCCGAGGTGGCCGCGCAGGATCGACGGCGGGTCGTCAGGCAGGGCCAGCGCCTGCACCAGCTCGCGCGCGATCTCGCCGCCTTCGCGCGCGAGCACCCCGGCCAGGCCCGGGTCCTGCACCATCTCCATGCCCTTGCCGAGCATCCTGCCGCCGAGCCTGGTGTAGCGTTCGACCGCGCCGACGCGGCGCGCGACCTCGGCGCCGTCCTGCTTGAGCCAGGCGCGGGCGAGCGCCTTGTCCTTGCCCGGATCGCGCGCGGTGTCGGTCAACGACAGCAGCACCTGCACCAGGGCGATGCCGTCGGCGTAGCTGTGGTGGATGCGCGCGACCAGCGCCGAGCCGCCGCGGTAGCGCTCGACCAGGTGGAACTGCCAGAGCGGCCGGCCCTTGTCGAGCGGGCTGGAAGCCATCTGGCTGACGAAACGCTCCAACGCGCGCTTCTCCGCGGCCTCCCCGCGCGCGCCGCGTCCGTCGCCGCGGCCCGGCAGCGCCGACAGGCGCACGTGCCAGTCGAGGTCGAAGTGCTCGTCGTCCTGCCAGGCGGCGCCGGCCGCGCCGTCGACCGCCTTCTGCCTGAAGCGCGCGTAGGCGAGGAACCGCTTCGCGACCGTCCGCTTGAGCTTCGCCAGCGACATCGGCTCGGCCAGCATCAACACGCCGGTGATCATCATCGGGTTGGTCGGGCGCTCCATGCGCAACCACGCCGTGTCGACCCTCGACATCGCTTCGCGGCGCGCGCGTTGGCGCGGTGTGTTCGTGGCCATGCACCCTCCCGTGCGATCGGCCGAGTGAATCACGTCGCCATCGGAAGCGTCAATTTGGGGTGTTGGTCAACCGCCGGCACCGCTCCTCACCCGGCAGCCTGCCCGCCGCGATACTCGCGCGGAATGCGCTCGTTGAGCTGCACGAGGATCTCGTAGGGAATCGTGCCCGCAGCGCCCGCCACCTCCTCGACGCGGATCGCCTCGCCGTCCTGTTCGCCGACCAGCGCCACCGCGTCCTCGTTGAAGGCGCTGTCGCCGCCGATATCGACCATGAACTGGTCCATGCACACGCGTCCCACCAGCGGATGGCGTCGGCCGCGGATCAGCACCTGCCCGCGCGAGGACAGCGCACGCGGCCAGCCGTCGCCGTAGCCGATCGGCACGGTCACCACGCGGGTGTCGCGTTCGGGCGCCCAGGTGGCGCCGTAGCCGACCGGATGGCCCGCCCGAACCACCTTGAAGTACACCACCTGCGAGACCAGCGACAGCGCCGGACGCACCGCCACCTCCGCGCGCGAGTCCGCGTCCGGCAGCACGCCGTACAGCAGGATGCCGGGCCGCACCATGTCCAGGTGCGTCTCCGGGAAATGCAGGATGCCGCCGGAGTTGGCGAGGTGGCGCACCGGCATCGGCGCATCGAGGCGCTCGAAATGCCCGCAGGCCTCGAGGAAACGCTCCAGTTGCAGCGCGGTCATCGCCGACGCCGGATCGTCGGCGCAGGCCAGGTGCGAATACACGCCCCGGACCTCGCACCAGCGCGAGCGCACCGCCGCCTCGACGAAGGGTCCGGCGGAATCGCTGTGCACGCCGATGCGCTCCATGCCGGTGTCGATCTTCAGGTGGACCACCGCCCTGCGGCCCATCGCTTCCGCGGTCGCTTCCACCTGGCGCAGCTTGGACAGCGAGGACACGGTGATCTCGAGATCGTGCGCGAGGAAGTTCTTGACCTGCGGCGCGAAGATCCCGCCCAGCACCAGGATCGGCAAGGTGATGCCGGCCTCGCGCAGCGCGATGCCCTCCTCCACGAACGCCACGCCGAAGCGTTCCGCGCCCTGCGCCTGCAGGTGCCGCGCCACCGGCACCAGCCCGTGCCCGTAGGCATTGGCCTTGACGATCGGCATCACCGGCACGCCGACGTGCGCGCGGATCGCGCGCAGGTTGGCGGCGATCGCATCGAGGTCGACGACGATGCGCGTCGGACGCTGGGTAAACGGAATGCTCAAGGAAGACCTGCCTGGACCGGGATTCCCACCGCGATGCCCTGACCCGCGCACCTGTGCGGATTCTAGCCAGTCACCGGCGCCGGCGTCGTCGGAAAGGCGCTGCCCGAACGAGTCGGTTATGCTCCCCGATCAGGCATCTCAGGAGGAGATCGACGGATGACAGGGACGACACGCCTGGCGCTCCTTTGCGCCGCATGGGCACTCGCCGGCGCTTCGGCATGGGCGCAACCGGCTCCGCCGGCGGACTTCGTCGACGGCATCGCGGTGAACTTCGAAGCCGGCTCCTGGGACGGGCGCCTGCGCTTCCCGGATCTGTATTGCGTGGGTTTTCCCGAAGCCGAACACATCGTCGGACGCACCAGCGCCCTGCTCAACGGACGCGCCGTGTCGATGCTCAAGGTCGACTACGACACGCCGATCGCGGCCTACGTCGTGACATCGACGATGCCCGATACGCTGACCATCGAACAGGAACGGGCGGACCAGCTGGCGCTTGCACGGAAAAACGCGGAGCTCCTCCCGGAGCTTTACCGCTTCAGCGAGACATCCTCCGCGATGGGGCCGCAACTGGTGAAGCAGTTCACGAACGTGGCGCAGTTCGGCAAGGACAATGCGCTGTTTCCGCTGGAGATCTTCTTCCACGATGCGCCGGACAGGATCCTCGCGGTCGCCGAAACCCGGTTGTTCGCGCGGAAACCGGATCGATTCGAAGTGGCTGTGATCGCAGCCGTTCCCGAGGGCGCGACACAGGCCGACGCCGAGCGCCTGCGCGAACGGGTCGGCGCGATGGCGCGCGAACTCGACGACTCCCTGCAGTCGTGCACGGCAACGATGCCGCCACGAAGCCCCTGACGGAGCGCAGGCCTACTCGAAGCTGCCGATCGAATCGTGCGCGAGGTTGTCGAAGCGCGTGTACTCGCCGAAGAACTTGAGCTTCAGCGATCCGGTCGGACCGTTACGCTGCTTGCCGATGATCACTTCGGCCAGGCCCTTGTCCGGCGAGTTTTCCTTGTTGTAGTACTCGTCGCGGTAGATGAAGACGATCACGTCGGCGTCCTGCTCGATGGCGCCGGACTCGCGCAGGTCGGCCATCACCGGGCGCTTGTCGGTGCGCGTTTCCAGCGAGCGGTTGAGCTGCGACAGCGCGATCACCGGCACGTTCAGTTCCTTCGCCAGCGCCTTGAGCGAACGCGAGATCTCGGAGATCTCGGTGGCACGGTTCTCGCTATTGCCCGGCACGGCCATCAGCTGCAGGTAGTCGATCACGATCAGGCCCAGGTCGTGCTCGCGCTTGAGCCGGCGCGCCTTGGCGCGCAGCACGTCGGGCGAGAGCGCCGGGGTGTCATCGATGAAGATGCGGGTGTCCTTGATCAGCCGGATCGCGCTGGTCACCCGGCTCCAGTCCTCGTCCTCGAGCTGGCCGGTGCGCAGGCGCGTGGCGTTGACCCGGCCGACCGAGGAGATCAGGCGCAGCGCGAGCTGGCTGGCCGACATTTCCATCGAGAACACCGCCACCGCCTTCTTGGTCTTCATGGCCGCGTACTCGGCCATGTTCAGCGCCAGCGTGGTCTTGCCCATCGACGGGCGCGCGGCGAGGATCAGCAGGTCGGTCGGCTGCAGGCCGGCGGTCATCTCGTCGAATTCGGTGTAGCCGGTCGGCATGCCGGTGATGCCGCCACCGTTGGCGTGCCGCGTCTGCAGGATGTCGAAGGCCTCGGCCATCGCCTTGTTGACCGGGGTGAAGTCCTGGCGGCCGCGCGCGCCGGCCTCGGCGATCGCGAACACCTCCTGCTCGGCCCGCGCGAGGATCTCGCTGCTGTCGCGGCCTTCGGGCTGGAAGCCGTCGTTGACGATGCCGGTGCCGACCTCGATCAGCTGGCGCAGGACCGCCTTGTCGCGCACGATCTCGGCGTAGGCCTTGATGTTCGCGGCCGAGGGCGTGGTGCTCGCCAGCTCGACCAGGTAGGCGCCGCCGGCAACCTGCTCGGCCAGGCCCTGCGATTCGAACCACTCGCCCAGGGTCACCGCGTCGAAGGGCTTGTTCTTCTCGGCCAGTTCGCGGATCGCGCGGTAGATCAGCTGGTGATCGCGGCGATAGAAATCGCCTTCGGTCATCATGTCGGCGACGCGGTCGTAGGCGTCGGGGGCCAGCATCAGGCCGCCGAGCACGGCCTGCTCGGCTTCCACCGACTGCGGCGGCACGCGCAGCTGCTCGATCCTGTGATCGGTACGGGCTTCCTGGCGGAAACCGGGGCGTGCGGACATCAGCGACGTGACTCCCAGGGTCGGACCGTCGATGCGGTCCTGTTGTTGTTCTCGAGCGGTCATCGTAGCGGCTGCGGCTGTGGGTTCGCGATACAACAAGCTGTGGATAAGACAGCCTCCTGATACGCGGTCGCCGTCTCATGGCGCGAGACGGCGGGTCGGGCCTCCCTTGCCGGGATCCGACCCATCCCCTGTCGGAGCGGCTTCAGCCGCGACCGGGCGTTCGGCGCGCGCGGACGGAGGTCGCGCCTGAAGGCGCTCCTGCAGCTACGCCAAACGAAACAGGCGCCTTGCGGCGCCTGCTCCATATGCCTTGCGATGCAGGTCGATCAGGCCGCTTCGGGCTCGACGACGACCTTGACCGTGGTCTCGGCATCGGCGTGCAGGTGCACGACGATCTCGAACTCGCCGGTGTTGCGGATCGGGCCTTCGCCCATCACCACTTCCGACTTCTCGACCGGGGTGCCCAGCTTGGTCAGGGCCTCGGCGATGTCGCGCGGGCCGACCGAGCCGTACAGCTTGCCCTCGGTGGAGGCGTTGGCGTAGATCGTCACGCTCGCGCCTTCGAGCTTGGCCAGTCGGCCCTGGGCCGAGTCGGCGATGGCCTGGGCCTTGGCTTCGTACTCGGCGCGCTTGGCCTCGAACTCGGCGAGGTTGGCGGCGGTGGCCGGCACGGCCTTGCCCTGCGGAACGAGGTAGTTGCGGCCATAGCCAGGCTTGACGTCGACGGTGTCGCCGAGGGCGCCGAGGTTGGTGACGCGCTGCAGGAGGATCAGTTTCACGGGGTGTCTCCGTATTCGTTAGCGACGGCGATGCGCCGCAACGGGTGCTGTCCGAATGGACGGAAAAGGCGCCACAGGAGCGCCTGGAGGCGCTCCTGCAGCCGCAGGTCAGACGTTGTGGTTGTCGGTGTACGGGATCAGCGCGAGGAAGCGCGCGCGCTTGACCGCGAGCGCCAGCTGGCGCTGGTAGCGCGACTTGGTGCCGGTGATGCGGCTCGGCACGATCTTGCCGTTCTCGGTGAGGTTCTGGCGCAGGGTGTTGAGATCCTTGTAGTCGATCTCCTTGACGCCCTCGGCGGTGAACTTGCAGAACTTGCGGCGGCGGAAGAACTTGGACATGTGCGTGCTCCTCAGGCGGCTTCGGCGGCGTCGCCGGCGGGCTCGCCGTCGCTGTCGCTGCTGGTGGTCGGGGTCTCATCGTCGTCGCGGCGGCGGCGCTCGCTGCGCTCCGGCTTGTCGCCCTTCTCGTCCTTGTTCTTCATGATCAGGGACTGCTCGGTGTCGGCCTCGTCGCGGCGCATCACCAGGTGGCGCAGCACGGCGTCGTTGAAGCGGAAGCCCTCGACCAGTTCGTTGAGCACGTCCTGGCCGGCCTCGACGTTGAACAGCACGTAGTGGGCCTTGACCAGGTTGTTGATCGGATAGGCGAGCTGGCGGCGGCCCCAGTCTTCCAGGCGGTGGATCTTGCCGTTGCCGTTCTCGATCAGCGTCTTGTAACGCTCGATCATCGCCGGCACCTGCTCGCTCTGGTCCGGATGGACCAGGAACACGATTTCGTAGTGGCGCATCGATGTTTCCTTTCGGGTATTCGGCCGCCACGAGGACGGGCCGGACAGCTCCCCAGCGCCCGGAATTGGGGTGGTGGAGCAAGGGTCCCGGCAGCCTGGGCCGCAGGGAGCCGCGCATTATGGCGGATCAGTGACTTACGGGCAAGTCGGCCTGCCGCCAACGGGTGTCATCCCGAGCGAAGCGAGGGATCTGCTCCCCTGGATGGAGACCCGCCAGCGGAGACCAGATCCCTCGCTTCGCTCGGGATGACAGTCCGGACAGGATGACAGTCCGGACAGGAGGTGGCTCATGTCCGGCAGCGCGGCATCGGAGCGGAGTCCAGGCCAGGTACCGCCTGACCCGCGACAGCTCGGTTCAGGCGGCCTTGTCGGCGTCCGTGGTGAAGCTCTCGCCGCAGCCGCACTCGGCGGCGGCCCTGGGGTTGGCGAACACGAACTCGTGGTTCAGGCCCTTGCGCACGAAGTCGATCGTGGTGCCGTCGACCATCGGCTGGCTGGTGGCGTCGACGTAGATCCGCACGCCGTCCTGTTCGCTGACAGTGTCGCCGTCGCGCTCGTCGCGGGCCAGTTCCACCTCGTAGCCCCAGCCGGAGCAGCCGGTGCGCTTGACGCCGAAGCGCAGGCCGAGGGCGTCCGGGTTCCCGGAGAGGAACTGGCGGACGCGTTCGAACGCGGCGGGGGTGAGCTGGATGGCCATGTGCAGGGATTCTAGCGCGCGGTGGCTTAAGGGCGCCGGAGGGCGCGGTAAACTGTGCGTTCCGATATCGGCCCCCTCTCCCCAGGATTCAAGGCATGACGGTTACCAGCGTCGAACACGCGCTCGCGGGCAGGATGCCGGCCGGCGGCGAAGTCACGGTCCGCGGCTGGGTGCGTACCCGGCGCGATTCCAAGGCCGGGCTGAGCTTCGTGAACGTCAGCGACGGCTCATGCTTCGCGCCGATCCAGGTGGTGGCGCCGGCCACGCTGCCGAACTACGAATCCGAGGTGAAGCGCCTGACCGCCGGCTGCGCGGTGGCCGCCACCGGCACCCTCGTGCCCTCGCAGGGCCAGGGCCAGAGTTTCGAGCTGCAGGCGACGACGGTCGAGGTGGTCGGCTGGGTCGACGACCCGGAAACCTACCCGATCCAGCCCAAGGCGCACTCGCTGGAATTCCTGCGCGAGGTCGCGCACCTGCGCCCGCGCACCAACCTGTTCGGCGCGGTCACCCGCATCCGCCACTGCCTGGCGCAGGCCGCGCACCGCTACTTCCACGAGAACGGGTTCTACTGGATCAACACGCCGATCGTGACGACCTCCGACGCCGAGGGCGCCGGGCAGATGTTCCGTGTCTCGACGCTAGACCTGGCCAACCTGCCGCGCGGCAAGGACGGCGCGGTGGATTTCTCGCGCGACTTCTTCGGCAAGGAAACCTTCCTCACCGTGTCCGGCCAGCTCAACGTCGAGGCCTTCTGCCTGTCGATGAGCAAGGTCTACACCTTCGGACCGACCTTCCGCGCCGAGAACAGCAACACCACGCGCCACCTCGCCGAGTTCTGGATGATCGAGCCGGAGATCGCGTTCGCCGACCTCGCCGAGGACGCGCGCGTGGCCGAGGAATTCCTGAAGTACCTGTTCCGCGCTGTGCTGGACGAACGCGCGGACGACATGGCCTTCGTCGCCGAGCGCGTGCAGAAGGATGCGATCACGCGGCTCGAAGCCTTCGTCAACGCACCGTTCGAGCGCATCGAATACACCGACGCGGTGGCGCTGCTGCAGAAGTCCGGGCAGAAGTTCGACTTCCCGGTCGAATGGGGCCTGGACCTGCAGACCGAGCACGAGCGCTGGCTGACCGAGCAGCACGTCGGACGCCCGGTGGTGGTCACCAACTATCCCGAGCACATCAAGTCGTTCTACATGCGCCTCAACGACGACGGGAAAACCGTCGCGGCGATGGACGTGCTGGCGCCGGGCATCGGCGAGATCATCGGCGGCTCGCAGCGCGAGGAGCGCCTGGACGTGCTCGACGCGCGCATCGACCAGTTCGGCCTCGACCGCGAGCACTACGACTGGTACCGCGACCTTCGCCGCTACGGCACGGTGCCGCACGCCGGCTTCGGCCTCGGCTTCGAGCGGCTGATCGTCTACGTATGCGGGCTGTCGAACATCCGCGACGCGATCCCCTACCCGCGCGCGCCGGGGAATGCGGAGTATTGATGTTGCCGCATCCGCAAATCCTCCGGTCCGTCATCCCGGCGAAAGCCGGGATCCAATTTGCCGTTGGCGCGGATGCAAAAGTCAAGATGGATCCCGGCTTTCGCCGGGATGACGACATCTGTGCATCCGAACGAATCCGCGACCTGACCCCATGATCCTCTTCCTCGCCCTGTGCTTCGTCGGCGTCGCCATCGGCGGGATCACCGCCTTCGCGATCTTCTGGCCGCTGTCGCTGGTCCACCTGCGCGATCGCCATCCGCAAACGCGCGCGGCGCTCGGCGAAGGCGCCTTCCTGAGCCCGGGCGCGCTGCGCTGGCTGCTGGGCGGACGCTACCGCGAAGTGCGCGACGCGCAGTTCACCGGGCTGGCGACGCCGGCACGGGTATCGGCCTTCGTGATCCTCGGCGCGCTGGGCATGTCGGCACTGCTGTGGCTGTGGTCGCTGGCGTTCCGATGAACAGCGATCCGCATCACGTGAGCGAAGAATGGTGGCTGGCCACGCTCGGCCGCACCATCGTCTGGGCCCGGCTGCGCGTGCGCGAAGCCGGCACCGCAGAGGTCTTCGACAGCGACGGCAACACGCTCGTCTACGACAGCGAGGACACCGCGCGCGCGATGCTGCTAGACGCCGACTTCGTGGCCTTCGACGGCCTCGACGAGGAGGACGCGCTGGAGCGGGGTTTCTCGCTGGCCGAGCTGTCGCCGCCGGACGGCGGCAGCGACGAGGTGCTGCGCTCGCGCATGCTGCAGTCGCTGGGCGCACGGGCCTGAGCGGGCCGCCAATCGCCGCTTCCGCGCGCATCCACGAACACCGTCGTCGCCGCGAAGGGGGGAACCCGACGTCTGCCCTCCCTCGATTCTTGGGGGCTTCACCGGTTTCCGCGCGCACGCTGCGGGATTTCTCCCTTCGGTCGAAATGACAGCGGCGGAGGCCGGCGGAGAGGCGACGGATCGTGCCCGTCGCGCGCCGGCAAGGCTAAGATCGCGCCATGTACGCCCCGCGCGCCTTCGTCGAGACCGACCTCGCCTGCCTGGACGCGCTGTTCGCGGCCGATCCCTTCGTCACGCTGGCCACCGTCGGCGCGGACGGCGCGCCGTTTGCCTCGCACGTGCCGGTGCTGTACCGCCGCGACGGCGAACGCGTGTTGCTCGAAGGCCACTGGGCCCGACCCAATCCGCAGGCGCGCCTGGGCGAACGGGCGCTCGTGATCGTGCATGGACCGCATGCCTACGTGTCCGCAAGCTGGTATCCCGACAAGGAAGCGGCCGCGCGCGTGCCCACCTGGAATTACGCGGTTGCCCACCTGTCCGGCACGCTCGAGCGCTTCGGGGACGAAGACGCCCTCGCCGACCTCGTCTCGCGCCTGAGCGACCGCTTCGAGGGGCGCGTCGGCGAATCCTGGCGCTTCGAGCCGCAGCGCGACGACCATCGCCGGCAACTGCGCGGCATCGTCGGCTTCCGCTTCGTGCCCGAGCACATCGAAGTGAAATTCAAGTTGAGCCAGAACCATCCCGCCGCCAACCGCGCGGCCGTCGCCGACAGGCTCGCCGGGACGGACGATCCCGACGCCCGCGCGATCGCGGCGATGATGCGCGATCGCGCGCACTGACCGGAGCCATAGACCATGGACCTGAACCTGTCCGGACGCCACGCCCTCGTCTGCGGCGCTTCGGAAGGCATCGGCCGCGCCGCAGCGCACGAGCTTGCCCTGCTCGGCGCCGACGTCACCTTGCTGGCGCGCCGGCCCGAAGCGCTGGAGGCGGCGGTGGCCGCCCTGCCCCGCACCGACGCGCAGCGCCATCGCGCGCGCGCCGCCGATGTCTCGCGCCGCGACGAGCTGCGCACGCGCGTGGATGCGCTGGTCGCCGAAGCCCCCGTGCACATCCTCGTCAACAACACCGGCGGGCCGCCCGGCGGGCCGGCGTTCGGCGCCGATGCCGACGCCTTCCTCGACGCCTTCGGCAAGCACCTGCTCGCCAACCAGGCGCTGGCGCAGGCGGTGGTGCCGGGCATGCGCGCGGCGCGCTGGGGCCGCATCGTCAACGTGGTCTCGACCTCGGTGTACGAGCCCATCGCCGGACTCGGCGTGTCGAACACCGTCCGCGGCGCGGTGGCGAGCTGGGCCAAGACGCTGTCGCGCGAGCTCGGCGCGGATGGCATCACCGTCAACAACGTGCTGCCGGGCTACACCGATACCGCGCGCATCGACCAGATCCTGCGCGACCGCACTGCCGCCACCGGAAAAACGCGCGAGGAGGTGATCGCCGCGATGCTCGCCAGCGTGCCCGCCGGGCGCTTCGCGCAGCCGGAGGAAATCGGCGGCGTGATCGCATTCCTCTGTTCGCCGGCCGCCGGTTACGTCAACGGCGTCAGTCTTGCGGTGGATGGGGGCAGGATGCATTCGATCTGAGAAAGCAGTTAGTGGTTGGCGGTTGGTAGTTGGTGGACGCCATGCACCAACCTTTACCAACCACCAACCACGAACCACCAACTACAGACGCCCCATGCCCGAAGGCCCCGAAATCCGCCGCGCCGCCGACCGCCTCGCCGAAGCCATCGTCGGCAAGCCGCTGGCCTCGGCGTGGTTCGCCTTCCCCGCGCTGAAGCGCTTCCAGGAGTCGCTGCCCGGCCAGCACATCATCGCCATCGAGCCGCACGGCAAGGCGCTGCTCACCCGCTTCGACCACGGCTGGACGCTCTACAGCCACAACCAGCTCTACGGCGTGTGGAAGGTGGCCGACGCCGGCCAGCGTCCCGCCACCACCCGCTCCCTGCGCGTCGCGCTGGAGACGGCGGACCGGGCGATCCTGCTCTACTCCGCTTCCGACGTGGCGATGTGGCGCGACGAAGACCTCGTGCAGCACCCGTTCCTGTCCAGGCTCGGCCCCGACGTGCTCGATCCGGCGCTCGATGCCGCCGCCGTCGAGTCGCGCCTGCGCGAGCGGCGCTTCTCCGGCCGCCGCCTCGAAGGCCTGCTGCTCGACCAGGGCTTCCTCGCCGGCATGGGCAACTACCTGCGCGCCGAGGTGCTGTTCGAGGCCCGGCTGTCGCCGCGCCTGCGTCCGCTCGACCTCTCCGGCGACCAGCGCCTGCGGCTCGCGCAGGCGCTGCTGGACATCCCCCGGCACAGCTACCGCACCCGCGGCATCGAGCCGGCGCGCGGCATGCGGTCGGACTACCTCAGCGACACGCCGGAAGGCTTCCGCTTCCGCGTCTTCGATCGCGAGGGCCAGCCCTGCCCGCGCTGCGGCACGGTCATCGTCCGCGAGACCCTGGCCGGGCGCCGGCTGTACGCCTGTCCGGTCTGCCAGGGCTGAGCCCGGACCGGGTTAAGCTGGCGCGATGAAGCACTGCCGGCATTTCATCGGCGGCGAGTTCCGCGAATCCGCGGACGGCCGCTGGCTCGACGTCTTCGAACCGGCGACGGGCGCGCCACTCGCGCAGGTGGCGGCGGGCGCGGCGGCCGACGTCGGCGCCGCGGTCGCGGCCGCCGCCGGCGCGTTCCCGGGCTGGTCGGCCCTGCCCAACGACGCGCGCGCCCGCTGGCTGGAGCGGCTGGCCGACGCGCTGGAGGAACGACTCGACGCCTTCGCCCAGGCCGAGTCGCGCGACGGCGGCAAGCCGATCGCGCTGGCGCGCGAGGTCGAGATTCCGCGCGCGGTCGCCAACCTGCGCTTCTTCGCGCACGCCGCCACCCAGTTCGCCAGCGAGTCGCACCACGGCCAGGCCGGGCTGAACTACACCCTGCGCCAGCCGCTGGGCGTGGTCGGCACGATCTCGCCGTGGAACCTGCCGCTGTACCTGTTCACCTGGAAGATCGCGCCGGCGCTGGCCGCGGGCAATACGGTGGTGGCGAAGCCGTCGGAGGTCACGCCGATGACCGCCACCCTGCTGGCCAAGCTCGCCGCCAAGATCGGCTTTCCTGCGGGCGTACTCAACGTGGTGCACGGGTCCGGGCCCGAGGCCGGCGAGGCGATCGTCGCCCATCCGGGCGTCAGGGCAATTTCGTTCACCGGCAGCACCGCGGTGGGCAGGCGCATCGGCGGCATCGCCGGGCCGCTGCCGAAGAAGGTCTCGCTGGAGCTCGGCGGCAAGAACGCGACACTCGTGTTCGCCGACAGCGACTGGCGGGCACAGCTCGACGTGCTGGTGCGCTCGGCGTTCCAGAACAGCGGCCAGATCTGCCTGTGCGGGTCGCGCATCCTGGTCGAGCGCGGCATCTTCGACCAGTTCCGCGAAGCCTTCGTCGAGCGTGTGCGCGCGCTGCGCATCGGCGACCCGGCCGATCCCGCCACGCAGCTCGGCCCGCTGGTCTCGCAGGCGCATTTCGACAAGGTCGTCGCCGCGTTGCGGCGCGCACGCGACGAAGGCGGGCGGATCCTCTGCGGCGGCGGCGCGTCGGATCGCCCCGGCTGGTTCGTCGAACCCACGGTGATCGAAGGCCTCGGCCCCGACGCCGACACCAACCACCGGGAAATCTTCGGCCCGGTCGCCACCCTCCAGCCCTTCGACGGCGACGATGACGCGCTGCGCCTCGCCAACGCCACCGACTACGGGCTCGCGGCCTCGATCTGGACCCGCGATCTCGCCCGCGCGCACCGCCTCGCCGCATCCGTCCGTGCCGGCATCGTCTGGATCAACTGCTGGCTGATGCGCGACCTGCGCACGCCCTTCGGCGGCACCGGCCAATCGGGCCTGGGCCGTGAAGGCGGGCTGGAAGCGATGCGTTTCTTCACCGAGCCGAAGAACATCGGCCTGTCTCTGGGATAATCGCGGCATGGGCGAACTCGACACACTCCTCCGTCGCAACCGCGAATGGGCCGACCGGGTCTCGCGCGACGACCCGGGCTTCTTCGACCGGCTGTCGCACCAGCAGACGCCGAAGTACCTGTGGATCGGCTGCTCCGACTCGCGGGTGCCGGCGAACCAGATCCTCGGCCTCGATCCCGGCGAGGTGTTCGTGCACCGCAACATCGCCAACGTGATGTCGCATGGCGACCTCAACGCGCTGTCGGTGATCCAGTTCGCGGTGGACATCCTCAAGGTCGAGCACATCCTGCTGGTCGGCCACTACGGCTGCGGCGGCGTGCACGCGGCGCTGACCGGCGTCCGCCTCGGGCTGGCCGACAACTGGCTGCGCCACGTCTCCGACCTGGCGAAGAAGCACGTCGCCCTGCTCGCCGGCATCGACTCCGAGCCGCTGCGGCAGGCCCGCATGTGCGAACTGAACGCGATCGAACAGGCGCTCAACGTCTGCGAAACCACCGTGGTGCAGGACGCCTGGGCGCGCGGCCAGCGCCTGGCCGTGCACGGCTGGGTGTACTCGCTCGACGACGGCCGCGTGCGCGAACTGGGCATGGACGTGTCCTCGCCCGACGAGGTCTACGCCACCTACCGAACGGCGCTGGCCGCGGTGACTGAAATCGCGGCGAATGGAAAGCGCGATGACTGAAGCGGTGCACGCCGCTGCGGCACCGAAACCGGTCGGGCGCTATCCGCACGCGCGCCGCGTCGGCGAACTGCTGTTCCTCTCCGGCATCGGCCCGCGCGATCCGGCGACCGATGCAGTACCGGGCAACGTGTTCGACGCCGACGGCAGGCTGGTCGCGCACGACATCGCCGCACAGGCCCACGCCGTGTTCGCCAACGTGCGCGCCGTGCTCGAGGCAAGCGGCGCGCGCTGGGAGGATCTCGTCGACGTCACCGTCTACCTCACCGACATGGCCGGCGACTTCGCCGGCTACAACGCCGCCTGGGCCGAGCATTTCCCCGACCCGACGACCGCGCCCTGCCGCACCACCCTCGGCATCGACGCCCTGCCCACGCCGATCGCCATAGAGTTGAAGTGCGTCGCGGCGTTGAAGTCCCCGCCCCCGCTTGCGGGGGCGGAGGATGATCCGCTCGCACCGCACCGCCATGCGGATCAACCGAACGCCGCGCGTGCCGCACCCGGCCGGACGGGTTAGGGTGGGGGCAACCGGAGAGCCAGCCATGATTCCAGCCCCGCTGAACTTCCAGAAGTGGATCGAGGACAACCGCCACCTGCTCAAGCCGCCGGTCGGCAACAAATGCATCTACGACGGCGACTTCATCGTCATGGTGGTCGGCGGCCCCAACGCCCGCACCGACTACCACTGGGAGGAAGGCCCCGAGTGGTTCTACCAGCTCGAGGGCGAGATGACCCTGCGCATCCAGGAGGGGTTTGATGGAGAGCGGGGCCAGGTCCGCGACGTCCCGATCCGCGCCGGCGAGACCTTCCTGCTGCCGCCGCGCGTGCCGCATTCCCCGCAGCGCGCCGAAGGTTCCATCGGCCTGGTGATCGAACGCAGGCGCCTGCCGCACGAGGACGACGGCCTGCTGTGGTTCTGCGGGAACTGCAACGAAAAGGTCTATGAGGAGTATTTCCACCTCGAGGACATCGAGCAGGACTTCTTCCGCGTCTTCGAGACCTTCTACCGCAGCGACGAACTGCGCACCTGCAAGGCCTGCGGCCACCTCAATCCCCGCCCGACGCGCTACGAGATGCAGGCCGATTCGCAGGCCGACATCACCTGAGCCCCTGCGCATGCTCAAGATCGACATCCACGCCCACTACCTGCCGCGCGACTGGCCCGACCTCGCGCGCAAGTACGGCGAGGCGCGCTTCCCGGTGATCCACCACACCGAGGACGGCCGCCACCGGATCTACAAGGACGGCCGGTTCTTCCGCGAGATCTGGTCCAAGACCTGGGATCCGCGCGAGCGCATCGACGACTACGCCCGCTTCGGCGTGCAGGTGCAGGTGATCAGCACGGTGCCGGTGATGTTCAGCTACTGGGCCAAACCTGCGCACGCGCTGGAGCTGCACCAGGCGCTCAACGACCACATGGCGCAGACCTGCCGCGACTTCCCGCGCCACTACGCCGGCATCGGCACGGTGCCGCTGCAGTCGCCGCGGCTGGCGGTGCAGGAACTGGAGCGCGGCATGGACCAGCTCGGCCTGCAGGGCGTGCAGATCGGCTCGCACGTGCAGTGTCCCGACGGCGCGCACTGGAACCTCGACGCGCCGGAGCTGTTCCCGTTCTTCGAGGCCGCCGCCGACCTCGGCGCCGCGATCCTCGTGCATCCCTGGGACATGATGGGCACCGACACCATGCCCAAGTACTGGCTGCCGTGGCTGGTGGGCATGCCGGCCGAGCAGTCGCGCGCGGCCTGCTCGCTGGTGTTCGGCGGCGTGCTGGAGCGGCTGCCGAAGCTCAAGGTGTGCATGGCGCACGGCGGCGGCAGCTTCCCCTACACCATCGGCCGCATCGAGCACGGCTTCAACATGCGGCCCGACCTGGTCGCCACCGACAACCCGCACAATCCGCGCGACTACCTGCGCAGGCTCTACTTCGATTCCTGGGTCGCCGATCCGCGTGCGCTGCAGTACCTGCTCGACACCTGCGGCGTGGACCGGGTGATGCTCGGCACCGACTATCCCTTCCCGCTGGGCGAACAGGTGCCCGGTGCGGGCATCGAGGAGATCGCGCTCGATGCCGCCGCGAAGGCGCGCCTGTACCACGGCACCGCGCTGGAATGGCTGGGCCTGCCCGCCTCCCGCTTTTCGTAGGAGCGCCTCCGGGCGCGACCTGCGGCGATGCGCGGTCGTCCGGTCCGATCGCGGCTGAAGCCGCTCCTACACGCCGTATCGCCGCCGCAGGAGCGCATTCAGGCGCGACCAGCGCTCCATCCGGCCCAATCGCGCCTGAAGGCGCTCCTACAATGACGCCATGACCGACCTGTTCTCCGAAGGCCACGCCCGGGTACTGGACGACGCCGACCCGCTGCGTGCGTTCCGCGAAGAATTCCTGATCCCCCGCCACGGCGGCGCCGAGCAGGCCTATTTCTGCGGCAATTCGCTGGGCCTGCAGCCGAAGGGCGCGCGCGCGCACGTCGAGGAAGTGCTGGACAAGTGGGCGACCGAGGCGGTCGAAGGCCACTTCACCGGGCAGGCGCAGTGGATGCCCTACCACGAGCTGGTGCGCGACCCGCTGGCCGAAGTCGTCGGTGCGCTGCCGTCGGAAGTGGTGGCGATGAATTCGCTGACCGCCAACCTGCACCTGATGATGGTCAGCTTCTACCAGCCCACGATCGAGCGCACCGCGATCCTGGTCGAGGCCGGCGCCTTCCCGTCGGACCGCTATGCCGTCGAGTCGCAGCTGAAGTACCGCGGGTTGCCTCCTGAGCACACGCTGATCGAGCTTGAACCCGACAACGCCGACGCTACCTTCTCGATGGAGGCGATCGAGCGCGCGATCCGCGAGAACGGCAAGCGGCTCGCGCTGGTGCTGTGGCCCGGCGTGCAGTACCGCACCGGGCAGGCCTTCGACCTCGCTGAGATCACCCGCATCACGCACGAGGTCGGCGCCATCGCCGGGTTCGACCTCGCCCACGCGGCCGGCAACCTGCCGCTGCGGCTGCACGACAGCGGCGCCGACTTCGCGGTCTGGTGCCACTACAAGTACCTCAATTCCGGTCCCGGCGCGGTGGCCGGCTGCTTCGTGCACGAGCGCCACGCGCGCACGCAGCGCCCGCGCTTCGCCGGCTGGTGGGGGCACGAGCAGGACACGCGCTTCCGCATGGGACCGGAGTTCGTGCCGACGCCCGGCGCCGACGGCTGGCAGCTCAGCAACCCGCCGATCCTGGGGCTGGCGCCGCTGCGCGCGTCGCTGGACCTGTTTGCGCGAGCGGGGATGCCCGCGCTGCGCGCGAAGTCGGAGCGGCTGACCGGCTACCTTGAAGCCCTGATCGACGCCCGTCTGCGTGACGTGCTGCAGGTCGTCACCCCGCGCGACCCGGCGCAGCGCGGCTGCCAGCTGTCGCTGCGCGTCGCCGGCGGTCGCGAGCGGGGACGCGCCCTGTTCGAGTTCCTCGGCGCACAGGGCATCGTAGGCGACTGGCGCGAGCCGGACGTGATCCGGATTTCCCCCGCGCCGCTCTACAACACCCACGCGGACGTGCTGCGCTTCGCCCGGGCAGTCGGGGACTGGCAGGCACCGTGATGTCCCAAACCGTCATCCCCGCGAAGGCGGGGACCCAGCGTCTTTGCCACGGAGGGCATGACCTTGGACAAGCAACCCGCCGTCTACATCCTGGCCAGTCGCAGGAACGGAACCCTGTACGCCGGCGTCACCAGCGACTTGATCAACCGCGTCTGGCAGCATCGCAACCATCTTGCGCCGGGATTCACGGACCAGTATGGCGTGACGCTCCTGGTGTGGTACGAACTGCACGAGACGATGGAGGCCGCCATCATTCGCGAGAAGCGGCTGAAGAAGTGGAACCGGGCCTGGAAGATCCGTCTGATCGAGGAATCCAGCCCGTACTGGAATGATCTTTGGCCATATGTTGCGGGCCAAGGCAAAGACACTGGGTCCCCGCCTTCGCGGGGATGACGGGACGCAAACCTTGGACACACGGGAATCACGATCCATCACCATCATCGGCGCCGGCCTCGCCGGCGCGCTGCTCGCGACCCTGCTGGCGCAGCGCGGCTGGAAGGTCGAGGTGTTCGAGCGCCGCGGCGATCCACGCGTGTTCGGCTATGCCGGCGGGCGCTCGATCAATCTCGCGCTGGCCGAGCGCGGCCTGCATGCGCTGCGGCAGGCGGGCGCGGACCTCGGCGTGATGCAACAGGCGGTGATGATGCGCGGGCGCATGGTGCATCCGCTGGACGGCGAACCTGAGCTGCAGCGCTACGGGCGCGACGACAGCGAGGTGATCTGGTCGATCAACCGCGGCGAGCTGAACATCGTGCTGATCGAGGCCGCGGAAGCCGCCGGCGCGACCCTGCACTTCGACCGCCGGCTGGAGGGCGTCGACTTCGACGCCGGCACGTTCCTGGTCAGGGGCGAGGGCCATGAGGAGACCCTTCGCTTCGACACGCTGGTCGGCGCCGATGGCGCGGGTTCGACCCTGCGCGCGCAGATGATGCGCAGGCTCGATCTTGGCGAACGCACCGAGTGGCTGGACCACGGCTACAAGGAACTGGAGATCCCGCCCGGCCCCGGCGGCAGCTTCCGCATCGAGCCCAACGCCCTGCACATCTGGCCACGCGGCCACTACATGTGCATCGCCCTGCCCAACGACGAGCGCACCTTCACCGTCACCCTGTTCATGCCGCACGAAGGGCCGCATCCGAGTTTCGAGACCGTGCCCGACGGCGAGGCCGCCATGGCCCTGTTCCGGGACCAGTTCGCCGACGCCGTGCCGCTGATCCCGCTGCTCGAGGAAGACTACGAGCGCAATCCCGTCGGCACGCTCGGCACGCTCTACCTCGACCGGTGGTACATCGGCGACCGCGCGGTGCTGCTCGGCGACGCCGCGCACGCGATGGTGCCGTTCCACGGACAGGGCATGAACTGCGCGTTCGAGGACTGCGTGGCGCTGGCGGAGAGGCTCCAGGCCGAGGACGGGCGAGAGGCCGCGTTCGCCGCGTTCGCGGCCGAGCGCATGCCCAACGCCGCCGCGATCCAGCACATGGCGCTGGAGAACTACATCGAGATGCGCGACCGCGTCGACGACGGCGACTACCGCCTGCAGCGCGCGCTCGAACTGCTGCTGCAGGAACGGCACCCGGGCCGCTTCGTGCCGCATTACGCGATGGTCAGCTTCATGCGCATCCCCTATGCCGTGGCGCTGGCGCGCAGCGAAGTGCAGCGCGGGATCCTGGTCCGCGCGACCGACGGGCTCGATTCGCTGGATGATGTGGACTGGGCGAGCGTCGACTCGGAGGTCCTGACGCACCTGGAGCCGCTCCCCTCCCTGTAGGAGCGGCTTCAGCCGCGACCCACCAGTCCCGCCAGGGCCGTGAACCCTCCACCATGCGCTTGTCGCGGCTGAAGCCGCTCCTACAATGGGGGCATGGACGCGAGCTTCCTGTTCTACGATCTCGAGACCTTCGGCGCCGATCCGCGGCGGTCGCGGATCGCGCAGTTCGCCGCGATCCGCACCGACGAGGCGCTGAACGAGGTCGAGGAGCCGATCGACTTCCTCGTGAGGCCCGCCGACGACCTGCTGCCCTCGCCCGACGCGACCATGGTCACCGGCCTCCCCCCGCAGCGCGCCCTTGCCGAGGGCGTGGCCGAGGCCGAGGCGTTCTCGCGCATCTTCGACGAGATGTCGCGGCCGCAGACCTGCACCCTCGGCTACAACTCGCTGCGCTTCGACGACGAGTTCGTGCGCTTCGGCCTGTACCGCAACTTCTTCGATGCCTACGAGCGCGAATGGCGCGGCGGCAACTCGCGCTGGGACCTGCTCGACGCGATGCGCCTGATGCACGCGCTGCGCCCCGACGGCATCACCTGGCCGCAGCGCGAGGACGGCAAGGGCACCTCCTTCAAGCTCGAACACCTCGCCGCCGCCAACGGCGTGCGCCAGGGCGACGCGCACGAGGCGCTGTCGGACGTGCGCGCGCTGATCGGCCTGGCCCGCCGCTTCCGCGACGCGCAGCCGCGGCTGTGGGAGTATGCCCTCCAACTGCGCGACAAGCGCTTCGCCGCCGGCCTGCTGGACACCGTGGCGATGAAGCCGCTGCTGCACGTCTCGCAGCGCTACCCGGCCAGCCGCCTGTGCGCGGCGCCGGTGCTGCCGCTGGCGCGGCACCCGCGCTACGACGGCCGCGTGATCGTGTTCGACCTCGACAGCGAACCAGACGCCCTGCTCGACCTCGACGCCGAGGCCATCGCCGCACGCCTGTACGTGCGCGCCGACCAGCTGCCGGAAGGCGAGGCCCGGATCGCGCTCAAGGAAGTCCACCTCAACCGCTGCCCGGCTCTGGTGCGCTGGGACCACCTGCGCGACGGGGATTTCGTGCGCCTGTCGATCGAACCCGCGCGCATCGAATACCGCGCCTCGCGCCTGCGCGCGGCCGGGCCGGCGCTGGCGGAGAAGCTGCGGCAGGTCTACGCCGCCGAACGCGAGTTCCCCCCCGGCGACGCCGACGGCGCGCTCTACGACGGCTTCATTCCCGACGGCGACAAGCGCCTGTTCGCCGATGTGCGCGCGACGCCGCCGGCCCAACTCGGCGCGCGCAGCTTCGGCTTCCGCGATCCGCGCCTGGTGGAACTGCTGTTCCGCTATCGCGCGCGCAATTGGCCGCAGACGCTCGACGTGACGGAACAGGTGCGCTGGGACGAGTATCGGCGTGAACGCCTCCGCGACGGCAGCGGCCTGTCCGAACTCGGCTTCACGCAGTATTTCGAGCGGATCGCGACACTGCGCGGCACCGCGGGCGACGATTCCGCAAGACTCCGCCTGCTCGACCAACTGGACGACTGGGGTCGAAACCTGCAGGGTGAACTGAAAATGCCTTCGCCTGCATGATCGCCCCTTGCTGCCGTCATCCCGGCGAAAGCCGGGATCCATTGTGTCGTTGCCCTCGGACGGAAGATCAAAATGGATCCCGGCTTTCGCCGGGATGACGAACTGAATCGACATGACCACCTATTTCACCGACAAGAGCCTGAAGTTCCTCCGCGCCCTCGCCCGCCACAACGAGCGTGCCTGGTTCCAGGCGCACAAGGCCGACTACGAAGCGCACGTGCGCGAGCCGTTCCAGCGCCTGCTGGCCGACCTGCAGGCGCCGCTGGCGACGGTCAGCCCGCATTTCCGCTCGGAGCCGAAGATCGTCGGCGGCTCGCTGTTCCGCATCCATCGCGACACGCGCTTCGCCTCGGACAAGGCGCCGTACAAGTCCTGGCAGGGCGCGCGCCTGTTCCACGAGCGCAGCCGACAGGTGCCCGCGCCGTCGTTCTACCTGCACCTGCAGCCCGGCAACTGCTTCTTCGGCGGCGGAATCTGGCATCCCGAACCGCCGGTGCAGCGCCAGATCCGCCAGTTCATCTTCGACAACCCCGGCGGCTGGAAGGGCGCGGCGCATGCACCGGCGTTCCGCCGCCGCTTCGATCTCGACGACGAAGACATGCTGGTGCGCGCGCCGCGCGGCTTCCCCGCGAACTTCGAGTTCATCGAGGACCTCAAGCACCGCAACTTCGTCGCCTGGCGCGCGATCGACGACGGCGTGATGCTCGGCCCGCGTCTGCTGCCGACGCTCGGCAAGGACCTGCAGGCGCTGGCGTCGTTCATGGACTACCTCTGCGCCGCGCTCGACCTGGAGTTCTGATGCGCAAGTGGATCGCCCTGGCCGTCCTGCTGTTTGCCGCGCTGTTCGCCTATGCCGCGATGGGCCCGTACCTGACCATCCACGCCATCGGCAAGGCGGTTCGCGAGGAGAACGCGACCGCGCTGGCGAAGCACGTCGATTTCCCGCCGCTGCGCGCCAGCCTCAAGGCGCAGCTGGGCGACCGCCTCGTTCGCAGCGCCGGCATCGACGCGCAGTCCGGGTTGCTCGGCGCGCTGGGCATGAGCGTCGCCGGCGGGGTCATCGGCGGCGCCGTCGAGCTGATGGTGACGCCGATGGGACTGGGCGCGCTGATGGAAGGACGCAAGGTGTGGAACCGCGCCAGCGGTCTGCCTCCGCCCAGCTCCGGCGAAGACACCTCCGCGCGGCCCGACCCGCTGCGCGATGCCGAACGCCGCTACGAATCGGCGTCGCGCTTCACCGCCACGGTGCACGGCGACGACGGCGCGCCGATCGTGTTCGTGCTGACCCGCAAGGGGCTGCGCTGGCGGCTGTCGGATATCCGCCTGCCGCATTGATTCCGCCCCCGGTCCGTAGGAGCGGCTTCAGCCGCGACCGCTTTCCCGGAGCCTTCGGGTACCCGGTCGCGGCTGAAGCCGCTCCTACAGACGCGGGACCAGATCAATAGGGCGGGCCCAGGCCCGCCACTTCAACATCGGAATGCGGTGCGTTGCTTCGCCGGGCTGTCCGGGCGGAGGGTTGGCGCGATGGCGGGCCTAGGTCCGCCCTATGGGTTCGACACGCCGTGGGGCACGTGGCCGGCGACGACGTGCTGGCGGGCGCTGTCGATGTTGTGCAGGGAATCGTCGAAGAAGATGTCGGCGCCGAAGGCTTCGAGGAACGGCCCCTTGGAACGGCCGCCGAGGAACAGGGCCTCGTCCAGGCGCACGTCCCACTCGCGCAGGGTGCGGATCACGCGCTCGTGCGCGGGTGCCGAGCGCGCGGTGACCAGTGCGGTGCGGATCGGCGAGGCCTGTCCCGCGGGATAGGCGGCCTGCAGGTCGTGCAGGGCCGCCAGGAACGCGCGGAACGGACCGCCGGAGAGAGGTTCGCGCGCGCGTTCGATCTCGTGGCGGTGGAAGGCCTCGATGCCGCCCTCGCGCGAGACGCGCTCGCCCTCGTCGCCGAAGATCACCGCATCGCCGTCGAAGGCGATGCGGATCTGCTCGCTGGCGATGGTACCGGGCTTGGCGCGGTCCGGCAGGATCGTCGCCGCCGCGACGCCGTTGGCCAGCGCCTGCCGCACCGATTCTGGATTCGCCGACAGGAACAGCTGCGCGCCGAACGGGCGGATGTAGGGCCAGGTCGGCTCGCCGGAGGTGAAGGTGGCGCGCGAGATCGCCAGCCGGTGGTGCTGGATCGAATTGAAGATGCGCAGGCCGGTGTCGGCCGAGTTGCGCGAGAGCAGGATCACCTCGACCCGCGGCGATTCCGGCGGCGCGTCGACGTTGAGCGCCAACAGCTTGCGCACCAGCCCGAACGCGATGCCCGGCTCCAGCACGTCGTCCTCGCGGCTGCGCTGGTGCTCGGCGTAGGGCTCGATGCCCTCGCGCTCGAACAGCGAATGGCTGTCCTCGAGGTCGAACAGCGCGCGCGAGGAGATCGCGATGGTCAGGACCGCAACGGGTTCTTTTCCGGACATGCGGGGATTATCGCCCGGATGGGTCGCGCCGTCTGCGACTGGAGCCGGCAAGGAACGGACATGGTTTCCGCCCGATTCCCGGGAGATCGACCAGCCTGCGGCTGTCGTGGAGCGCTTCCCGCTTCGTTCGCAATGACAAGGGACCCGGCACGCGATCGACCTTCCCGGACGCCATCGACCATCAACCTGCTGTCCCGAGCGGAGCGAGGGATCTTCCTTTCAAGGCATCAGGACGGAAGATCCCTCGCTGCGCTCGGGATGACAGGCCTTGGGGACCCTGCTCGCGGACGGCTCAGGCTTCGAACTGCTCGCTGAGGATCCGCTCCTCGAGGTTGTGCTCGGGGTCGAACAGCATGGTCACGGTGCGCTCGCGCGACTCGCGGATCATCACCTCGACCACGTCGCGTACCTCGTGCGAATCGGCGGTGGCGCTGACCGGACGCTTGTACGGGTCGAGCACGCGGAAGCGGACCTCGGTATCGGCCTTGAGCAGCGCCCCGCGCCAGCGCCGCGGCCGGAACGCCGCGATCGGGGTCAGCGCCACCACGCTGGCGCCGAGCGGCAGGATCGGGCCGTGCGCGGAATAGTTGTAGGCGGTGCTGCCGGCGGCGGTGGCGACCATCACGCCGTCGGCGATCAGTTCGTCGAGCCGCGGCTTGCCGTTGAGCTCGATCGACAGGTGCGCGGCCTGCCGCGTCTGCCGCAGCAGCGAGACCTCGTTATAGGCCAGCGATCCCACCGTCGCGCCGGATTCGGTCTGCGCCACCATCTCCAGCGGCCGCAGCACCGCCGGCTCGGCGGCGCGGATGCGTTCGAGAAGGTCGTCCTCGCGGTGCTGGTTCATCAGGAAGCCGACCGTGCCCAGCTTCATGCCGAACACCGGCCTGCCGAGGCTGCCGTGGCGATGCAGGGTCTGCAGCATGAAGCCGTCGCCCCCGAGTGCGCACAGGACGTCGGCATCGGCCGGCTCGCACTGCCCGTGGCGCGCGGACAGCGCGGCGAGCGCCTCTAGCGCGTCCTCGGTCTGGCTGGCGAGGAAGGCGATGCGTGGCGTCGTGGTCATCGGTGGCTCCTGCTCATGCGTGGAGCATAACCCGGCGCCAGCCGCGGGATACCTGCACGGGGTCCTGTAGGAGCGCCTTCAGGCGCGATGCTTTCCCGCAGCGGACGGAAGAGCTCGCGGCTGAAGCCGCTCCTACAAAAACCATCCCCTGCAGGAACGCCTTCAGGCGCGATGCGCGATGTCGATGGATGTCTACATCACGCGGGTCACGGCTGAAACCGCTCCTACGGGCGCTGCGGGGTCAGCTGCGCTGCGCGAGCTGCGACAGGCGCTGCACGGCGACCGAGGCGGTCGGGTAGTCCAGCGTCTTCTGCGCCGCGAGTTCGGCCAGCATCGACAGGGTGAAGCGCAGCGTCGGATCGTCGCGCTCCAGCCACTTCGCCACCTTTTCCTCCGGCGTGCCGCCCTGGATCGACAGCACCTGGCCGACGATCGCGCGCTGCTGCGTCGCAAGCTCCTCGCGCAGCACGCCGCGGGCGACCGCGTGCCAGCGGCCGTCCACTTCCAGCGCGTCGATCTGCTCGGCCAGCCACGGCACGCGCAGCGCCTCGCCGACGCGGAAGTGCAGCTTCGCCACCTCGACCGGGCGCTGCTGGCGCTCGGTCGCCAGTTCGATGATGTCGCAGCAAGGTTCCAGGTAGGGCAGCGCCGCGAGCTGGCCCGCAAGATCCGCCGGCACGCCCTTGTCGAGCCAGTCGGCCAGGCTGGCCTCGTACCCCGGCCGCTGCGAGTCGGGCAGGATGTTCTCGCCGGCGCGGACATCGCGGAAGCCGTCGTGGTAGCGGCCGACCGCGGTGGTGATGTCCGGGATCGCGCCGGGGCGCGACAGCAGCCAGCGGGTGAACGAGCGCTGCAGGTTCCAGATCACCAGCAGGGCGTCGATCTGCACCGATTCGGCGACCTTGCCGTCGAGCGCGTCGATCTCCACCCACAGCGCGCGCGCCTCCAGGGTTTCGCGGGTGATGGTGAACGCCTTGGCGACGTCGCCGATGCTGCGGCCGCTGTCCTCCTGCATGCGCAGCAGGAAGGTGGCGCCCATGCGGTTGATCATGGTGTTGGTGACCGCGGTGGCGATGATCTCGCGCTTGAGGCGGTGCTGTTCCATCGCCTGCGCGTACTTCTTCTGCAGCGGCTGCGGGAAGTAGCGCTGCAGCTCCTTCGACAGGTACGGATCCTCCGGCACGTCCGACAGCAGAAGCTGGTCGAACGCGACCAGCTTCGAGTACGACAGCAGCACCGACAGCTCCGGCCGGGTCAGGCCCAGCCCACGCGACTTGCGATCGGCGATCTCGACGTCCGACGGCAGGTACTCGATCTGGCGGTCGAGCAGCCCCTGCTGCTCCAGCGTGCGGATGAAGTGCTGCTTGGAGCCCAGCCGCGACACGCTCATCCGTTCCATCAGACTGATCGCCTGGTTCTGGCGGTAGTTGTCCCACAGCACCAGCCCGGCGACCTCGTCGGTCATCGACGCCAGCAGCTTGTTGCGCGCGTCCATCTTCAGCTTGCCGTCCTGCACCTGGGCGTTGAGCAGGATCTTGATGTTGACCTCGTGGTCGGAGGTGTCGACGCCGGCCGAGTTGTCGATGAAGTCGGTGTTGAGCAGCACGCCGCCCAGCGCGGCCTCGATGCGCCCGAGCTGGGTCAGGCCGAGGTTGCCGCCCTCGCCCACCACCCGGCAGCGCAGGTCGCGGCCGTCGACGCGGATCGCATTGTTGGCGCGGTCGCCGACGTCGGCGTGCTGTTCGCTGCTGGCCTTGACGTAGGTGCCGATGCCGCCGTTCCACAGCAGGTCGACCGGCGCCCTGAGGATCGCCGACAGCAGCTCGTTGGGCGCCATCGACTTCGTGCCCTCGGGCAGCCCGAGCGCCTCGCAGGCTTCGGCCGAGATCGCGATCGACTTCAGCGAACGCGGGTACACGCCGCCGCCCTTCGAGACCAGGTTGGCGTCGTAGTCGGCCCAGCTCGAACGCGGCACCTTGAACATGCGCTCGCGTTCCCTGTACGAGCGTGCAGCATCCGGGTTCGGATCGATGAAGATGTGGCGATGGTCGAACGCGGCGACCAGCCGGATGTGCTTCGACAGCAGCATGCCGTTGCCGAACACGTCGCCGGACATGTCGCCGATGCCGACGCAGGTGAAATCCTGCGCCTGCGAATCGCGGCCCAGCGCGCGGAAGTGGCGCTTGACCGACTCCCAGGCGCCGCGCGCGGTGATGCCCATGCCCTTGTGGTCGTAGCCGACCGAGCCGCCGGAGGCGAAGGCGTCGTCGAGCCAGAAGCCGTGCTCCCGGGCGATGCCGTTGGCGATGTCGGAGAAGGTGGCGGTGCCCTTGTCGGCGGCGACGACCAGGTAGGGATCGTCCTGGTCGTGGCGGACCACGTCCTTCGGCGGCACGATCGCGCCGTCGACGATGTTGTCGGTGACGTCGAGCAGGCCATTGATGAACAGCCGGTAGCAGGCCACGCCCTCGGCGAACAGCGCGTCGCGATCGCCGGCCGCGGGTGGACGCTTGACGATGAATCCGCCCTTCGAGCCGACCGGCACGATCACCGTGTTCTTGACCATCTGCGCCTTGACCAGACCCAGCACCTCGGTGCGGAAGTCCTCGCGGCGATCCGACCAGCGCAAGCCGCCGCGCGCCACCGGGCCGAAGCGCAGGTGGATGCCCTCCACGCGCGGACCGTAGACGAAGATTTCGCGGTAGGGGCGCGGCTTGGGCAGCTCCGGCACCTTCGCCGAGTCGAACTTGAAGGCGATGGTTTCCCTGAAGCCGCCGTCGGCGGCGCGCTGGTAGTAGCTGGTGCGCAGGGTGGCGTCGATCACGCCCATGAAGCTGCGCAGGATGCGGTCCTCGTCGAGGCTCGACACGTTGTCCAGCAGCGCCTTGAGCGCCTTGCGCGTGCTGTCGTACTGCGCGTTGCGGCCCTGCCGGCGCGCGTCGATCACCGGCTGCAGGATCGCCATCGTCGCCTTGTCGCCGCCCGCCAGCGCGTGCAGCTGCGCGGCCAGCGCCTCGGTGCCCTGCTGGACCTGCGCCTTGCTCTCGTGCCCGGTACGCGGGTCGAAGCGCGCCTCGAACACTTCCACCAGCAGCCGCGCGATCAGCGGATGGCGGGCGAAGGTCTCCTCGACGTAGCTCTGCGAGAACGGCACGCCGACCTGCAGCAGGTACTTGCCGTAGCCGCGCAGCAGCGCGACCTGGCGCCAGGTCAGCGACGCGGCCAGGATCATGCGGTTGAGGCCGTCGTTCTCGGCGTCGCCGCGCCACAGCCGCGCGAAGGCCTCGGCGAAGTCCTCGCCGGCGCGATCGACGTCGAGCCCGGCGATGCCCGATTCGACCTCGAAGTCCTGGATGTACACCGGCGCGCCGTCCACCTCGATCCGGTAGGGATGCTCGGTGATCACGCGCAGGCCGAGGTTCTCCATCATCGGCAGGGCGTCCGACAGCGGGATGTCGCCGCCCTGGCGGTAGAGCTTGAAGCGCAGCGCGCCTTCGCCGGGCAGCGCGTGCGGCGACTGCTGCAGGCTCAGCTGCAGGTCGTCGGCGTCGCGCAGGGCCGCGAGCCGGTCGACGTCGGTCGCCGCGATCGCCGGCGTCGCGTTCTCGATGTAGCCGGCCGGCAGCGCGCGGCCGTAGCGGTCCGCCAGCGCCAGGCCATGTTCCTCGCCGTGGCGCGCGACCAGTTCGTCGCGCAGGTCGTCCTGCCAGTTGCGGACGATGACCGCCAGCTCGCGTTCGAGCTCGCCGTGGTCGACCTCGAACGTCTCGCCGCTGCGCGGACGCACGATCAGGTGCACCTGCGCCAGCGGCGACTCGCCGATCAGCACGCTGGCGTCGACGTGGTCGGCGTGCAGCACGCGCCGCAGCATCGCCTCGACGCGCCGCCGCACCTCGGTGTTGAAGCGGTCGCGCGGGATGTAGACCAGCACCGAATAGAAGCGCCCGTAGCGGTCGCGGCGCAGGAACAGCTTGCTGCGCACGCGCTCCTGCAGGCCGAGCACGCCGGTGCCGAGGCGGTACAGTTCCTCGGCGCTGGACTGGAACAGTTCGTCGCGCGGCAGCGTCTCGAGGATGTGCTTGAGCGCCTTGCCGCTGTGGCCGGTGGGCTTGAGGCCGGATTCGCTCATCACGTGCTCGTAGCGCTCGCGCACCAGCGGGATGTCCCACGGCCGGCGGTTGTAGGCGCCGGAGGTGTACAGGCCGAGGAAGCGCTGCTCGGACACCGCGCGTCCCTTCTCGTCGAAGCCGAGCACGCCGATGTAGTCCATGTAGCCGGGACGGTGCACGGTGGCGCGCGCATTGGTCTTGGTCAGCACCAGCGACTCGGCCAGGCCGAGGTTGCTCATGTTGTGCGCGGCCAGCGACTTCAGCGGGCGCGCCTTGCCCTCGCCGGCGCCGCGCAGCAGCCCCAGGCCGCTGCCCTCGACCGGCACCAGCAGTTCCTCGCCGCCCTTGCGGCGCAGCTGGTATTCGCGGTAGCCGAAGAAGGTGAAGTGGTCGTTCGCGGCCCAGCGCAGGAATTCCTGCGCCTCGCGGCGCTCGGCGTCGGTCACCGGCAGTCGCCGGCTGGCGAGGTCGGCGGCGACCTGCTGCATCTTCTCGCGCATCGCCATCCAGTCGTTGACGATCGCGCGCACGTCGGCCAGCACCTGGCGCACGGTCGCCTCGATCCGCGCCATGCCCTCCGCGGTCTGGCGGTCGACTTCGAGGTGCATGACCGACTCGGTGTCGCCCTCGCCCACCCCGATCAGCTTGCCGGCGCGGTCGCGCGACACCTGGACGACGGGGTGGCCGAGCACGTGCACGCCCACGCCCTGGTCGGCAAGCGCCATCGTCACCGAATCGACCAGGAACGGCATGTCGTCGTTGATGACCTGCAGCACGGTGTGCTGCGACTCCCAGCCGTGGGTCTTGAGGTTCGGGTTGAACAGCCGCACCAGCGCCGTGCCCGGCTTGCGCCTGCGCGCGAACTCGAGCAGGTCATTGGCCAGCGCCGCCCAGCCTTCGGCGCTGTGCAGCGGCAGTTCGTCCTCGGTCAGGCGGCGGTAGAACGCGCTGGCGAAGGCGCTGGCGTCGTCCTGCCCGGCCTTGCCGGCGAGCTTGCGGATGGCGGCGAAGATCGGATCCAGCACGCTGGCGCCCTGGCGGGGCTGGATGCGCGCATCGCCCGCGCGGCGCGGCGCGGGCGCTTTCGCCGCCCTCTTCGCTGCGGGTTTCCTCGTGGGCTTGTTCGCGATCTTCTTCTTGGCGACGGTCGCCGTTTTCTTCTTCGGCCTGGCGGGTGTCATGACGGACGGGCTCCGGATTGAACAAGGCCCGCGTTCTCACGCGGGCCACGATGGGTGGCGTGTTCCCTGCTGGGCTCGCCGGATTCTGGGAAAGCGGGCACGCGAACGCCCCCGGTGTCGGGGGCGATGGCGAATCCTGTGGACTTGCGGAGGGACATGCCGCTGATCAACGCAGGCCGGTTTCGCCGCGCGCGATCACCAGCCGCTGGATCTCGCTGGTGCCCTCGTAGATCTCGGTGATCTTGGCGTCGCGGAAATAGCGCTCTATCGGCATTTCCTTCGAATAGCCCATGCCGCCGTGGATCTGCAGCGCCTGGTGCGCGATCCACATCGCCGCCTCGGACGCGGTGAGCTTGGCGATCGCGGCCTCGGACGAGAACTTCTTCCCCTGCCCCTTCAGCCACGCCGCACGCAGCGTCAGCAGCAGCGCGGCATCGAGCTTGCACTTCATGTCGGCGATCTTGGCCTGGGTCATCTGGAACGCGCCGATCGGCTGGCCGAAGGCCTTGCGCTCGCGCACGTACTCCAGCGTCGCCTCGTACGCGGCGCGGGCGATGCCGATGGCCTGCGAGGCGATGCCGATGCGGCCGGCGTCGAGCACGCCCATGGCGATCCTGAAGCCCTGCCCCTCCTCGCCCAGCACCTCGTCGGGCTGGACCACGTAGTCGCTGAACTCGATCTCGCAGGTTGCCGAGGCGCGGATGCCGAGCTTGGGCTCGGTCTTGCCGCGGTGGAAGCCGTCGCGCGCTGTGTCGACCAGGAACGCGGTGATGCCGCGCGCGCCCTTGTCCGGCTCGGTCATCGCGAACAGCACGATGTACTTCGCGACCGGGCCGGAGGTGATCCAGCTCTTCTTGCCGTTGACGCGGTAGCTGCCGTCGTCCTGTTTCACCGCGCGGCAGCGCATCGCGGTGGCGTCGGAGCCGGACTGCGGCTCGGTCAGCGCGAAGGCGCCGATCTCGGCGCCCTCCGCGATCGCGCGCACGTACTTCTGCTTCTGTTCCTCGCTGCCATGGGTGAGGATGCCGTTGCAGAACAGCGAGTTGTTGACCGACATGATGGTCGAGTGCGCGGCATCGCCGGCGGCGATCTCGACCATCGCCAGCACGTAGGCCACCGGGTCCATGCCGGCGCCGCCGTACTCGGCCGGCACCTCGATGCCCATCAGGCCGTTCTCGCCGAGGGTGCGGATGTTCTCGAGCGGGAATTCGCCGGTGCGGTCGTGGTGTTCGGCGCTGGGCGCGATCTTTTCCTGCGCGATCCGGCGCGCGACGTCCTGGATCATCAACTGCTCTTCGCTGAACCCGAAATCCACGACTCGCCTCATCGTTACCGAAGAAACGGAATTGTAGCCGGGTCGGATGACAAACCCCATCCCGCGAACCGTCGCGAACGGGTCGCGACTTGACCCGGAACGGGTACGGCGCCAGAATATCTCTATATCGCGATATGGAGATATTTATGGATCTCGAAGCCTGGTCCACCCGGCTCAAGGTGCTCGCCGACCCGACCCGCGTGCGCTTGCTGGCGCTGCTCGAGGGCGAGGAGCTGACCGTGGCCGAACTCTCCGCGATCACCCGCCTCGCCCAGCCGCGCGTGTCCACCCACCTGGCCAAGCTCAAGGAAGCGGGCCTGGTGCGCGACCGCCGCGCCGGCGTGTCGGCCTACTACCGCTTCGACGACGAATCGCTGGACCCGGCGCAGCGCGCCCTGTGGCAGGCGCTGTCGACCGGCAGTGACGACCCGCTGCTGCGCCAGGACGCCGAGCGCGTGGCCGGCGTGCTGGCGATGCGCGCCGCCGACCAGAACTGGGCGGACTCGGTGGCCGGCGACATGGAGCGCCACTACTCCCCCGGCCGCACCTGGGAAGCGCTGGCGCGCAGCGCGCTGCCGCTGCTGGAAACCGGCGACGTACTCGACATCGCCTCGGGCGACGGCGTACTGGCCGAACTGCTGGCGCCGCACGCGCACCGCTACGTCTGCGTCGACAGCAGCAAGCGGGTGGTGGCCGCGGCCGCCGAGCGCCTGCGCAAGTTCCGCAATGTCGAGGTGCGCGAGGGCGACATGCACGCCCTGCCCTTCGCCGAGGGCGAATTCGACCTGGTGGTGCTGATGCACGCCCTGACATACGCCGACAAGCCCGCGCAGGCGGTGTCCGAAGCCGCGCGCGTGCTGCGCCCGGGCGGCCGCCTGCTGCTGTCGAGCCTGGCCCGGCACGAACACCAGAGCGCGGTGCAGGCCTACGGCCACGCCAACCTCGGCTTCGCCGACAAGGACCTGCGCCGCTTCATTTCGCGCACCGGGCTGGAGCTGGTGAACGCCGAGACCGTCACCCGCGAGAAGCGCCCGCCGCATTTCGAAGTGATCTCGATGATCGCAAGGAAACCATAGGGCGGGGCCAGCCCCGCCACAGGCACTTCAAGAATCAAACGCAGGCCGAACCCCGTCCCACGAGACCCCATGAAGACACTGCCCTGGCTCCACCCCGACCGCGTCGCCCTGCTCGAAGCAGCGCTGCGTGAGCGCATCCTCGTCATCGACGGCGCCATGGGCACCATGATCCAGCGCCACGACCTGCAGGAAGCCGACTACCGCGGCGAACGCTTCGCCGAGGGCTACGACCACGCCCACCATCCGGCGCACGACGGCCACGGGCCGCACTGCGGACACGACCTCAAGGGCAACAACGACCTGCTGCTGCTGACCAAACCCGACATCATCGCCGGCATCCACACCGCCTACCTCGAAGCCGGCGCCGACCTGGTCGAGACCAACACCTTCAACGCCACCTCGGTCAGCCAGGCCGACTACCACCTCGAGCACCTGGTCTACGAGCTCAACAAGGCCGGTGCGAGGGTCGCGCGCGAATGCTGCGACGCGATCGAGGCGAATACGCCGGACAAGCCGCGTTTCGTCATCGGCGTGCTCGGCCCGACCAGCCGCACCGCCTCGATCAGCCCGGACGTCAACGATCCCGGCTTCCGCAACACCAGCTTCGACGAACTGCGCGCGACCTACCGCGAGGCGATCGACGGCCTGGTCGATGGCGGCGCGGACACACTGATGGTGGAAACCATCTTCGACACCCTCAACGCCAAGGCCGCGTTGTACGCGATCGAGGAAGTCTTCGACGACCGCGGCGGGCGCCTGCCGGTGATGATCTCCGGCACCATCACCGACGCCTCCGGGCGCACCCTGTCCGGGCAGACCGCCGAGGCCTTCTACGCCTCGGTCGCGCACGGCCGGCCGCTGTCGGTCGGCCTGAACTGCGCGCTCGGCGCGAAGGACCTGCGGCCGCACGTGGAGACGCTGGCGCTGGTGGCCGACGGCTACGTCAGCGCGCATCCCAACGCCGGCCTGCCCAACGCCTTCGGCGGCTACGACGAGACACCCGAGGAGATGGCCGTGGTGCTGAAGGAATTCGCCGAAGCCGGCCTGCTGAACCTCGTCGGCGGCTGCTGCGGCACGACGCCCGACCATATCCGCGCGATCGCGGAGGCGGTGGCCGGCCTGCCACCGCGGGCACTTCCACACGCACTGGAAATGGCGGCGTGAGCACCCTTTCCCCGTCATCCCCGCGAAGGCGCGGACCCGGTGTCTTTTGTCCTTGCCCGCAGTTTCCTTCAAGGCGCTGGATCCCCGCCTTCGCGGGGATGACGACCGGACTGTCCCGCCGCCTCCCTTCGATTGCCGCCGCCTGAGCCCATGCCCTCCCTCGCCCGCCACACCCGCCTCTCCGGCCTCGAGCCGCTGGTCATCACCCCGGACCTGCTGTTCGTCAACGTCGGCGAGCGCACCAACGTCACCGGCAGCGCCCAGTTCCGCAAGCTCATCAAGGAGGAGCGCTACGAGGAAGCGGTGGAAGTCGCGCGCCAGCAGGTCGCCAACGGCGCGCAGATCCTCGACGTCAACATGGACGAGGGCCTGATCGACTCCGAGAAGGCGATGGCGCGCTTCCTCAACCTGATCATGTCCGAGCCCGACATCGCCCGCATCCCGGTGATGGTCGACTCCTCGAAATGGAGCGTGATCGAGGCCGGGCTGAAGTGCCTGCAGGGCAAGAGCGTGGTCAACTCGATCTCGCTCAAGGAAGGCGAGGAGGCGTTCATCGAGCACGCGCGCAAGGTGCTGCGCTACGGCGCGGCCGCGGTGGTGATGGCCTTCGACGAGGACGGCCAGGCCGACACCTGCGAGCGCAAGGTCGAGATCTGCACCCGCGCCTACCGGATCCTGGTGGACGAGGTCGGCTTCCCGCCCGAGGACATCATCTTCGACCCCAACATCTTCGCCGTCGCCACCGGCATCGAGGAGCACGACAACTACGCGGTCGACTTCATCGAGGCGACGCGGATCATCAAGCGGACCCTGCCGCACTGCCACGTCTCCGGCGGCGTGTCGAACGTCTCGTTCTCGTTCCGCGGCAACGAGCCGGTGCGCGCGGCGATCCACAGCGTGTTCCTGTACCACGCCATTCGCGCCGGCATGGACATGGGCATCGTCAACGCCGGCGCGATGCCGATCTACGACGACCTCGACCCGGAGCTGCGCGAGCGCGTCGAGGACGTGATCCTCAACCGCCGCAGCGACGGCACCGAGCGGCTGCTGGAGATCGCCGAGAAGTACAAGGGCAGGAAAGGCGAGACGAAGGGCGAAGACCTGTCGTGGCGCGAGAAGCCGGTGCGCGAACGGCTGGCTCACGCGCTGGTGCACGGCATCGACGCCTGGGCCGAGCAGGACACCGAGGAGGCCCGCCAGCAGTCCACGCGCCCGCTGGACGTGATCGAGGGCCCGCTGATGGACGGCATGAACATCGTTGGCGACCTGTTCGGCGCCGGCAAGATGTTCCTGCCGCAGGTGGTGAAGTCCGCGCGTGTGATGAAGAAGGCGGTCGCCTACCTGCTGCCCTTCATCGAGGCCGAGAAACTGCGCACGGGCGACACCGGCAGGAACAACGGCAAGATCGTGATGGCGACGGTCAAGGGCGACGTCCACGACATCGGCAAGAACATCGTCGGCGTGGTGCTCGCCTGCAACAACTTCGAGGTCGTCGACCTGGGCGTGATGGTGCCGGCGCAGAAGATCATCGACACCGCGGTGGCCGAGAACGCCGACATCATCGGCGTCTCCGGCCTGATCACGCCGTCGCTGGAGGAGATGGGCCATGTCGCCCGCGAAATGCAGCGCCAGGGCATGACCATCCCGCTGATGATCGGCGGCGCCACCACGTCGCGCGCGCACACGGCGCTGAAGATCGACCCGTTCTACAAGTCGCCCACGATCTGGGTGAAGGACGCCTCGCGCGCGGTCGGCGTGGCGCAGTCGCTGGTTTCGGCCGATCTGCGCGGTCCCTTCGTCGCCGCCAACGAATCCGACTACGCCGAGATCCGCGAGCGCCACCGCAACCGCGGCGACGCCAAGCGGCTGGTGTCGCTGGAGAAGGCACGTGCGCAGAAGTTCGACGGCAAGTGGGCCGAGTACGACCCGCCCGTGCCGCGCCAGCCCGGCCTGCACGTATTCGACGACTACCCGCTCGCCGAACTGGTCGAGTGCCTGGACTGGACGCCGTTCTTCCAGGCCTGGGAACTGGCCGGCAAGTATCCGGCGATCCTCACCGACGAGGTCGTCGGCACGCAGGCCAGCGAGCTGTACCGCGACGCGCGGGCGATGCTCGACAGGATCGTCGGCGAGAAGTGGCTGACGGCGAAGGCGGTGTTCGGGCTGTGGCCGGCGAACAGCATCGGGGACGACGTGGAAGTGACGATCGGGAATCGGTCCCCGCACCTCCTCCACTTCCTCCGCCAACAGGTCGACAAACCCGTCGAGCGCCCCGACTTCTGCCTCGCCGACTTCATAGCCCCGAAGGACGCCGGGAAGCAGGACTGGATCGGCATGTTCGCCGTCACGGCCGGCAGCGGCATCGAGCCGCACATCGCGCGCTTCGAGGCCGACCACGACGACTACAACGCGATCCTGCTCAAGGCGCTCGCCGACCGCCTCGCCGAGGCGCTGGCCGAACGCCTGCACCAGCGCGTGCGCAAGGAGTTCTGGGGCTACGCCGCGGACGAGGCGCTCGACAACGAGGCCCTGATCGGGGAGAAGTACCGCGGCATCCGCCCTGCCCCGGGCTATCCCGCGTGTCCGGAGCACAGCGAGAAGGCGACGCTGTTCCGGCTGCTCGACGCCGGCCGCAACGCCGGCATGACGCTGACCGAAAGCTTCGCGATGCTGCCGACCGCGGCGGTCTCGGGCTACTACTTCAGCCATCCTGGCAGCCAGTACTTCGTCGTCGGCCGCGTTTCCAGGGAGCAGGCGCTCGACTACGCCAAACGCAAGGGCGTGGAGCTGGCGCAGGTGGAGCGCTGGCTCGCCTCCAACCTGGACTACGACCCGGAATAACCGACGCATTCCGCCACGCCGATTCGCATTCCAACTGCAGGAGCGACTTCAGCCGCGGCCCGGCATGCACGTCGCCTGGCGATGGTCGCGCCTGAAGGCGCTCCTACGGGTATGACATCGACAGGCGTCGCGAAGCCGCCGGTTCAGCCCTACGGCGCCCGCACCACGTTGAGCACTTCGTGGCACGCGCCCATCGTGTGGTAGTCGGTCTTGCCCGCCGGCGTCTTCTCGTCGCCGTACTTGCGGTTGTCGGCATCGAGGATGCGGTACCAGGCGCCGTATTCGTGGTCGACGAAGTACGCCCACGCGTATGCCCACAGCCGCTGGTACCACTGCCAGTAGCCCTCCTCGCCCGTGCGCGCGGCCAGCAGCGCGGCGGCGGCGAGGGATTCGGCCTGCACCCAGAAGTACTTGTCGTCGTCGCAGATGCCGCCGTCGGGCGCGAAACCGTAATAGAGCCCGCCCCGCCCCGCGTCCCAGGCGCGCGCGACGGCCACGTCGAACAGGTGCCGCGCCGTCGGCAGCAGCCAGTCGGCGTCGACATGGCGGTCGAGGATCAGCAGCAACTTGGCCCATTCGGTCTGGTGGCCCGGCTGGAAGCCCCAGGGACGGAACAGGTGCTTCGGGTCGTCGCGGTTGTAGTCCCAGTCGATGTTCCAACCGGCGTCGTAGTGCTCCCAGACCAGGCCGCCCGCCATCGCTGCCTGCCGGCGGGTCATGTGCTCGGCGAGCAGCAGCGCGCGGTCGAGGTAGCGCCGTTCGCCGCTGGCCTCGTAAGCGGCCAGCATCGCCTCGCACATGTGCATGTTGGCGTTCTGGCCGCGGTAGCCGCTGAAGTTCCACTGCACGTCGGCTTCGTCGCGGTAGAGGCCGGGGTCAGCTTCCCAGAAATGTCGCTCGAGCAGGTTCCAGGTCTCGTCCATCCAGGTCCGCGCCGGTTCCACGCCCGCCTTCAGCGCGCAGGCATACGCCAGCAGCACGAAGGCCACGCCGTAGCAGTGGTTGGTGTCGTCCTCGACCCTGCCATCGCGCAGGGTCCAGGCGTAGCCGCCCGTGGCCGGGTTGCGATGCACGTCGCGCAGGTAGGCCAGACCGTGGTGGACGGCATCAAGGTAGTCGGGGTTGCCGAACTCGCGATATGCCATCGCGTTGTTGAACACGAAGCGCGTGCTGCTGACCAGGTGCCGGTGGCCGGCGTCGTAGACGCTGCCGTCGTCGCGGAAATAGTGGAAGAAGCCGCCGGCGGGATCGATCGAGCGCGGGTGGTAGAACGCCATCGTGTCGGCGATGTGCCGGCGCAGGAAATCCGGCGAGCGGAATTCCGGCGCGGGCGACTGCGGCAGCGGCGTCATGGCCGCCTCCGGGTCATGGCTTCGAATTCGACGCACGCCGTACGTTCCGACATTGCCCTTCCCCCATGCAGTGCGCGATGTCCACCACCCCGATCCTGCCAGGCGCATGGACGATGCGGCGAGTATGAGGCGACGCGGCGCGGCGCGACAAGCCGCTGCCGCGCGGATCGACGCACGTCGTGGACATGTTTGCGGTTCGACCCGGACGAACGCGTTGCACCATTCCGATTCGATGCGCGACCCATGCCGCGCGCGACTACCAGACCAGGTCGTCGGGTACCTGGTACTTCGGGTCCGCGTAGGGATCGTCTTCCGCAGGCGCGTCGGGATCGACCCGAAGCGCGACCGCCGGCGCGAAGATGGCTTCGGCCTGCGCGAGGTCCGCGGCGGCGACCAGCAGGTAGCGGCCGTTGAGCTGCACCACGCCGAGTTCGCCGGCGTTGAGCGCCCTGAGCTGTGCGGCGTTGACGTAGACGCGCTTGATCTTGCCGCCGTAGGGGAAATGGCGGGCGATGTCGGCCTCGGCGTCGTTGAGCGCCTTGTCCTTGAGGAAGGCCTCGAGCTTCGCGCGCGCCTCGCGGCGCTGGCGCGCCTCCTCCTGCCTGACGCGCTCGGCCTCGATGCGCTCGTCCTTTTCCTTCTGCGCGCGGATGGCGTAGGCCTTGGCCAGGTCCATCTCCTCGCGGCGCCGTGCGGGCTTGTTTCCCTTGCGGTTGCCGCCGGGCTGCGGCTTCCGGGCGTTCGATGGCCTGTCGCCGGACTTCGGCGGCGCAGCGGCGCCCCCCTGTGCGGGCTTCGGCCCGCGCGGCGGCTTCGGCGCGGGCTTGAAGCCCAGGCCCAGCAGTTGGTCGCGCAGCGAATCGCTCATGGCAGTGCGGTCGATCAGTAGTGCGGGGGCGGAGGCTCGAGCGCGGGATCGCCCGGGGCGTCTCCGCGAGTCAGTTTCAGGTCTTCGAGCACGCGCTTCAACAGCTCCGCGTTGGCCGCCGCTTCCAGGCGCATCGCGGTGAGGGCATCGTTCAGTTCCGACAGCAGTTGCTCCTGGAACGCCAGGCGGGTTTCCAGTTCGACCACCCGCTGTTCGAGCGCGTCAGGCATCGCCGTCACTCCAGCCGGATGGAGCGGCCGCGGCCGATGCCCCAGTAGGCGATCCCGGCCGCTTCCACCTCGGCCGGCTCGTACAGGTTGCGGCCGTCGAAGATCACGGCGTCGCCAAGCCTCGACCTGATCTGCGCGAAGTCCGGGCTGCGGAACTGCTTCCACTCGGTGATGACCGCCAGCGCATCGGCGCCCTGCAGTGCGTCGCCGGCGCTGTCGCACAGCAAGAGGTCGTCGTGGTCGCCGAAGACGCGCTGCGCTTCCGTGCGCGCTTCCGGGTCGTAGGCACGCACGCGCGCGCCGGCGTCCCACAACTGCTGTACGAACCGGCGGCTCGAAGCCTCGCGCATGTCGTCGGTGTTCGGCTTGAACGCGAGGCCCCACAGCGCGATCGTCTTGCCGCGCAGCGCCGCCACGCCGCCGTAGTGGCGCACGGCGAGTTCAAACAGGTGTCCCTTCTGCCGGTCGTTGACCGACTCGACGGCATTGAGCAGAGTCGCCTCGTGGCCGTGCTGCGTGGCGGTGCGCGCCAGCGCCTGCACGTCCTTGGGGAAGCACGAGCCGCCGTAGCCCGCGCCGGGATAGATGAAGTGCCAGCCGATGCGCGGGTCCGAGCCGATGCCCTTGCGCACCTGTTCGATGTCGGCGCCCACCTTCTCGGCGATGCCGGCGATCTCGTTCATGAAGCTGATCTTGGTCGCCAGCATCGCGTTGGCGGCGTACTTGGTCAGCTCGGCCGAGCGCACGTCCATGGCGACGATGCGGTCGTGGTTGCGGTTGAACGGCGCGTACAGCCTGCGCAGCCTGTCGATCGATGCCGGGTTCGTGGTGCCGAGGATGATACGGTCGGGACGCATGCAGTCCTCGACCGCGGCACCTTCCTTCAGGAACTCGGGGTTGGAGACCACGTCGAAGGCGATGTCGACGCCGCGCGCCGCCAGTTCGCCGGCAATGGTCTCGCGCACCCTGTCCGCGGTGCCGACCGGCACGGTGGACTTGTCGACAACGATCGCCGGCGCCTGCAGGTGCCGGCCGATCGTGCGCGCGACCGCCAGCACGTACTGCAGGTCGGCGCTGCCATCCTCGTCCGGCGGCGTGCCGACGGCGAGAAAGACGATCTCCGCTGCCGCGATCGCGGCGGCGGCATCGGTCGTGAACTTCAGGCGCCCGGCCGCTTGGTTGGCCTTGACCATCGGCTCCAGGCCCGGCTCGTAGATCGGGACGACGCCCGCCTCGAGGCCGTCGATCTTGCGCTGGTCGATGTCGACGCAGACGACGTCGTGCCCGACTTCCGCCAGGCAGGTGCCGCTGACGAGGCCGACGTAGCCGGTTCCGAAGATCGTGACGTGCATGCGTGGATTGTGGCGCTGGCTTATTTCGCGCCGTTGACGATGTCGAGCAGTTCCACCTCGAACACCAGCGTCGCGTTCGGGCCGATCGGGCCACCCGGAGTGCCCTGCTCGCCGTAGCCCAGCCCGCCCGGGATCCACAGCTTGTACTTGCTGCCCACCGGCATCAGCTGCAGGCCTTCCTGCCAGCCCGGCACGACCTGCGCCAGCGCGAACTCGACCGGCTCGCCGCGCGCGTAGGAATCGTCGAAGGTCTCGCCATCGAGCAGCGTGCCCTTGTAGTGCACGCGCACGGTGTCGCCGGCCTTCGGCTTGGCGCCCTGGCCCTCGGTCAGTACCTGGTACTGCAGGCCGGACGCGGTGGTCTTCACCTCGGGCTTCTTGCCGTTGTCGGCGAGGAACTTGCCACCTTCCTCGGCGTTTTTCTTGCCCGATTCCTCGAATTCGGCCATCTGCCTGGCCTGCATGCGCATGCTGAAGGCCTGCATGACTTCCATCGCCTCCTGCTGGCTCAGGCGCGGCTCCTTGCCGTCGATCGTTTCCTTCATGGCCTTGACGATGGTGTCGAGGTCGACCTCGTCCTTCGCACCCTTCAGGCTGTCGCCGATCTGCATGCCGATCACGTAGCTGACCTGCTCCTTCTCGGTCTTCAGGCCGGCCTTCGCCGCCACCGCCGGCTTGTCGTCGCCGCTGCCGTCGACCGGCTTGCCGGTGTCCTTGTCCAGCGGCTTGCAGGCCAGCAGCGCGGCACAAAGCGCCACGCCGAGCACGGCCAGGGTGGTGGAACGCATCGAAACTTTCATCGGGAACTCCTGGACAAAAAGACGGCTTTGGGGAGACGCGGCCGGTGCCGCATGGAACCGGGGACCTGGTTCAGAGGATGTCGAGCAGTTCGACCTCGAACACCAGGGTCTCGTTCGGACCGATGTTCGGAGGGCTGCCGCGCTGGCCGTAGGCCAGTTCGCCGGGAATCCAGAGGCGGTACTTGGCGCCAACCGGCATCAGGGTCAGGCCTTCGGTCCAGCCGGCGATGACCTGGTTCAGGCCGAACTCGGTCGGCTCGCCGCGGGCGTAGGAACTGTCGAACTCGGTGCCGTCGAGCAGAGTGCCGCGGTAGTGCACGCGGACCTCGTCGCCGGGCTTGGGTCGCGGGCCCGATCCCTGCCGCAGCACGCTGTACTGCAGGCCGGAGCCCGTGGCGAATACGCCCTTGTTGGTCCGGTTCCTGGCCAGGAAGTCGGCCCCCGCCTCGCGGTTGGCCTCGGCCTGGCGCGCGGCCTGCTGGCGCCCGCGCTGCTCCAGCGCCGCGCGCACGACCGAGGCCTGGTCGGTGGACAACAGCGGCGTACCGCCCTCGATCGTCGTGCGCACGGCCTGCACCAGCACCGGCACCTCGATGGTGTCGGCCAGCGGCGCCAGCGAGCGGCCGACATCGAGGCCCAGCATCAGCCCGACCTTGCCCTTGTCGACCGCCGGCGGCTGCGCGCCCGGCGCCAGTCCCGGCACCTGCTTGCCGCTGCGTGCGGCGATGCGCTGCATCAGCACCGGGCCCAGGGCCGCCACCTCGGCGTCGTCGATCAGCGGCACGCCACCGGCCAGCGCCTGCACGATCGCGCGCTCGAAGCTGGCGAAATCGATGTCGGGACCGACCGCCGCGAGCGAGCGGCCGGTATCCATGCCCATCAGGTAGCTGACCTGCTGGCGCTCGCCGACCAGCGCGGTGACCGCGCCCTGCGCCTGCATGGCCGTGGCCGCGCCCGAAACGAGCAGCGCAGACAGGCCCAACGTGGCCAGGCCACGCGCGAAAGGATTCATTGGACGGGAAACTCCGGCACGCGCCGGCAACCGCGGCGCAATGCCGTTATTGTCGCGAGCCTCGCCCGCCACGGCAATCGGCACCGCGCGGGACGGCCGATCCCCGTTCAGCACGTCAGCGCGCGTTCGGCTTCGGCGCCTTCAGCGCGCGTTCGATCGCGCCGACGATGGCCGGATCCTCCGGGACCGTCTTGCTGCCCCACGAGGCGATGACCTTGCCGTCGCGGTCGACCAGGTACTTGTGGAAGTTCCACGCCGGCGCCTCGCCGGTGGCCTTGGCCAGGTCGAGGTACAGCGGCGTGGCCTCGTCGCCGATCACGTGCACGCGCTCGAACATCGGGAACTTCACGCCATAGGTCAGCGTGCAGAACTCCTGGATCTTCGCCTCGTCCTCGAATTCCTGCTCCCGGAAATCAGCGGAGGGAAAGCCCAGCACCGAGAAACCCTGCGCCTTGTAGCGCGAATGCAGCTTCTCCAGTCCCTCGAACTGCGGCGCGAAACCGCACTTGCTCGCCGTGTTGACGATCAGCAGCACGTCCCCGCCGTAGGTCGCGGCGAGGTCGACCGGCTGCTTGCCGGTGAGCGGCCGGTAGCTGCGGTCCAGCAGGCCCGAGGCCGCCACGACGCTCGCCGACACCACCAGCAACAGGGAAACAGCGGCATATCTAATTGATTTCATGATCTTTTCCGTGAAATTTCGTGGGGCGGGCGCGGCACCATGACTTCAGTTGGGTCGGATTTCCACCCGAAGCGCTTGACCTCGTCTGTTCTGGTGTTATAGTTGAATACAACACCTATCCACCAGAGCAGGACGTTCATCATGAACCGCAAGCTCCGCAACACGATACTGGCTTTCTCCGTCACCGGCATGATGCTGGCCGTCGGCCTGATGGCGGCGCGCCCGGTCCTTCCCGACGCCGCGCCGGCGGCCGGCACGATCGCAGGCGCCCCGGCGCCGGCCCCGATGCAGGGCCCGCCATTGCTGCCGGTTGCGGCGCATGCGGACGCTGCGGCCGACTCCGACGCCCTCTCCATGCGGATCGATGCCCGCAGCCGCCAATTCGAAGCCGAACTGGCGAAGGCCGAGTCGCTGGAACGTGCGCTCGCGGCCACCGCAAGCTTCGTCGCCGTGGTCGCCACCGAGGCCATGCTCGCCGAAGCCGTGTCCGTGGGCACCGTGGAGGACGCGGAACGCGCGATCGAAGAGGCATCCTCCCGGCGCAAGCGCCGCGCCGGCAGCGTGCGCAGCGCGATCGCCGTCCCCTACTTCTCGTTCGCGCGCGGGACGGGCCGCGGCGACCGGAGCTGATGCCATGACCAACATCCAGTGGAGCGATGGCGCTCCGATCTACCGCCAGCTGAAGGAACGCGTGATCGCGATGATGCTGGACGGGATCCTCAAACCCGGCGACGCGCTGCCCTCGGTGCGCCAGGTCGCCGCCGAATACCAACTGAACCCGATCACCGTCTCCCGCGCCTACCAGGAGCTGGCCGACGAGTCGCTGGTCGAAAAACGAAGGGGCCTGGGCATGTACGTCACCGACGAAGCCGCGAAGAAACTGCTGGTCAACGAACGCGAACGCTTCCTGCGCGAGGAGTGGCCGCTGGTGCTGGAGCGCATCCAGCGACTGGGGCTGTCGCTCGATGAACTGATGCGGGCGCAGCCGGAAGGAGGCACGCGATGAGCGCCGTCGTCGACAACCTGCAGGTGGTCCATGCCCGCGGCCTGCGCAAGGCCTACCGGAACAAGCTCGCGCTCGACGGCACCAGCTTCCGCATCGAGGCCGGCCGCATCGTCGGCCTGATCGGCCCCAACGGCGCGGGCAAGACCACGGCGCTCAAGGCGATGCTGGGCCTGATCCCGTTCGAGGGCGAACTAAGCGTACTCGGCCGCGACCCGCGCACCCAGCGCGACGAACTCATGAAGGACGTCTGCTTCATCGCCGACGTGGCGGTGCTGCCGCGCTGGATCCGGGTCAGCGAGGCGATCGATTTCGTCGCCGGCGTGCACCCGCGCTTCGACCGCGCCAAGTGCGAGCGCTTCCTCGCCAACACCCAGCTCAAGCCGCGCCAGCGCGTGCGCGAGATGTCCAAGGGCATGATCGTGCAGCTGCACCTGGCGCTGGTGATGGCGATCGACGCCAGGCTGCTGGTGCTGGACGAGCCGACGCTCGGCCTCGACATCCTCTACCGCAAGCAGTTCTACCAGCGCCTGCTGGAGGACTACTTCGACGAGCAGAAGACCATCGTCATCACCACCCACCAGGTCGAGGAGATCGAGCACATCCTCACCGACGTCATGTTCATCCGCGACGGCAGGATCGTGCTCGACGCGCCGATGGAGGACGTCGGCGAGCGCTTCGTCGAAGTGCTGGTCAACGCCGACACGGCGGAAGCGGCCCGCGCGCTGCAGCCAATCGACGAACGCGCCCTGCCCTTCGGCAAGACCGTGATGCTGTTCGACGGCGTATCCCAGTCCGCACTGTCGTCCTACGGCGAGACCCGCACGCCCGGCCTGGCCGATCTGTTCGTCGCCACGATGAAAGGAACCTACGCATGAACGCCGTCGTCGACACCCCGACCGAAGCCCCGCGTCCGGCCGGTGCCGCGCACGTCCATCAGACGCACCGTTTCCGCTGGCTGCTCCGGCGCGAGTTCTGGGAGCACAAGGGTGGCTTCCTCTGGGCGCCGCTGGTAGCCGGCGGCATCTCGCTGCTGCTCTCGGCGATGGGCATCGTCCTGGCCATGGTCGCGGCGAGGGAACACATGCCCGAGACCGCCAACATCTCGCTGGACGATGGCACGCAGATCCAGATCAACGGCATGGACCTCGGCATGCTGACCTCGCAGCTGGGCCACAAGGAGCTGGCGCAGCTGGGTGACGGCCTCGACCTGACCCTGATCCTGGCCTCCAGCTGGCCGTTCATCGTGCTGGCGTTCGTGATGTTCTTCTATTGCCTTGGCACGCTGTACGACGAGCGCAAGGACCGCAGCGTGCTGTTCTGGAAGTCGCTGCCGCTGTCGGACACCTCCACGGTGCTGTCGAAGGTCGCCAGCGCGGCGATCGTCGCCCCGCTCCTGGCCACGCTCGCGTCGATCGCCACGCTGTTCGGCTTCCTCGTGCTGATCAGCCTGGTGACCCTGGTCTACGGCGGCAATCCGGTCGCCCTGCTGTGGGGACCGTCCAGCCCGCTGCTGATCTCCGCGCAATATCTCGCCGCGATCCCCGTGTACGCGCTGTGGGCGATGCCGACCATCGGTTGGCTGATGCTGTGCTCGGCCTGGGCGAAGAGCAAACCGTTCCTGTGGGCGATCATGATCCCGCTGTTCGCCGGCATCTTCGTCGGCTGGCTGGAATTCCTGGGCGTATACGACGACGTGACCTGGCCGTTCTTCAAGAACATCGTGCTGCGGATGCTGACCAGCGTGTTCCCGATGACCTGGATGGACCTGCAGTACCTGGAACACGTCGATTTCGACAGCCCCGGCGCGGCGCGGAACCTGATGAACCCGGTCGGCGTGTACAGGAACCTGGCCAGCACCAACCTGTGGATCGGCGTGGCCGCCGGCGCCGCGATGATCTTCGCCGCCATCCGCCTGCGCCGCTGGCGGGATGAGGGGTGAGCCCGAGCGCGAACTGGCCTATCGCCAGTTCGCGCTCGGGCGAACGCCCGGCCATGGATGGCCGGGCCGGACGATCCGAAGCCGATCCAGTTCCGCCATGGAGGGCGACAGCATGTTTCAAAGGTATACGGCACTGCCGCGCGGCCTGCCGAACGCCCGGCCATGGGCGAGACCGGCATGGTTTACGCGACACTGTCTCGTATGCCGGTCGAGCGCCCAGCGCGCTGCGCTGGGCCGGCAAGCCGGGCCGGGCGATCCGAAGACATTAATGTCTCGCCATGGACGGCAGCCGCAGGGCGTGGAGGAGCAGTTGCTCCGCGCTCGGGCGAACGCCCGGCCATGGATGACCGCCCAGTCACAGATGGCCACATAGCAGCGCCCCAGAGAAGCCGTCGCCCTCCCTTCACGGATGGCCGCAAGAATCCCGGAAGATGCCGTCGACTCCGGTAACCGCAATGTCGCCGAGGAAGCCGCCCATGAAAGCCATTGCCACGCTCGCCCTGATCGCCTGCCTCCCCCTTCTCGCCGCCTGCCAGCGCGACGCCACGCCACCGGCCACGCAACCCGACGCCTCGACAGACGCCTCGCCGAAGACCGCGCTCGGCCGCACCGTCGCCCGCGCCCTGGACGAGGCGCGCAAGGAACTGCGCGAAAACAACCTGAGCCTCAACGGCGACTACGACGTCCGCATCAACGGCAAGCGCGTCAGCCGCAAGACCAGCGACCTGCCGGCGGCCGAGATCACCCCGGACGGCGACCTGATCGTCTCGGGCAGGACGATTGCAATGGACGATGCCACCCGCGAACTGGCGCGCGACTACCGCACCCACGTCATCGCGATCGCCGAGGCCGGCATGGATATCGGCGTACAGGGCGCCGACCTCAGCATGAAGGCTGCCCGCGACGCCATCGGCAGCCTGTTCCGCGGCGACACGGAGGAGATGGAGAAGCGCATCGAGGCCGAAGCCCGAAAGCTCGAAGCCTCGGCCACGCAGTTGTGCGACCGCCTGCCCGCCCTGCTGGCCACGCAGCAGGCGCTCGCCGCCGCCGTACCGGAGTTCGTGCCCTATGCGCGGATGGACGCCAGCGACATCGACGACTGCGGGAAGGGCGGTGACTCGGAAGGTGATGCCGGCGACGACACCATGAGCGCCGCCGCCGAAGCCGATGCGGCGGCTGACGAGGCATCCGCCCGCTGAGGCTGCGGTTCGAGTTCCGTCGGCCGGCCGTGTGCGGCGGATTGCCGCGAGATTTGGTCGCGCCTGAAGGCGCTCCTACAGAAGACGTGCGCCTGTAGGAGCGCCTTCAGGCGCGACCGGATTTCGCCGAAGGACGTAAACCATTCGCGCCCTCGCCGCATCCAATCCCCGATCCCATCCCACAGGAACGCCCATGTCCCGCCATGCCGCCATCGCCTTGCTGCTGCTCGCCGCCGCTTCCGGTCCCGCCCTCGCGGAACAGTGCAAGCATTCCGCGCCCCGCAGCCTCGATCTCGATTTCTCCGGCGTGAAGTCGGTGATGTTCGACGTCGGGCACCACGAACTGCGCGTCAACGCCGCATCGGGCGCGACCGGTGCGGTCAAGGGTCGCGCCTGCGCCTCCCACGCGGATCGCCTCGACCGGCTCACGCTGACCCAGGAACGCAGCGGCGACAAGCTGGTCGTGCGCCTGGCGTCAGACAGCAGCTGGAGCGGTTTCTCGCTCGGCGCCCGCTACGCCTACCTCGCGCTGGAGGCGAGCGTGCCCGACACCGTACAGGTGCAGGTCGACGTCGGCTCGGGCGACGCCTGGATCACCGGCGCATCCTCGCTCAGCGCCGACGTCGGATCGGGCGATGTCGATGCGCGCCGCACCAGGGGCCTGGTGACTGCCAAGGTCGGCTCCGGCGACCTCAAGGTGGACGACGCCGGCGCACTGCACGTGCTGTCCATCGGCTCGGGCGACGTCGAGGCCGCCAACCTGCGCGGCGACGCCGAAGTCGGCAGCATCGGTTCGGGCGATTTCAATCTGGATCGGGCGACCGGCAACGTGAAGATCGGCTCGATCGGTTCCGGCGACGCGGAACTGTCCGGCATCGGCGGCAGCGTCGCGGTGCGTTCGATCGGCTCCGGCGGGCTGGAGGCGCACGGCGTCGGCGGCGATCTGAGCGTGTCCTCGATCGGCAGCGGTGACGTCGACCACAGCGGCGTCAAGGGTCGGGTCGATCTTCCGCGCAAGCGTTGAGCGCGCCGGGCGAGTGGTACCGGCACTCGCCCACCGCTCCTTCCGCCCATCCTGCCGTCATCCCGGCGAAAGCCGGAAGCGCTCTACAACAGCCGAAGGCTGGTCATCCATTTTGATTTCGCACTTCGAAGCCAGCGACAACAGCGAAAATGGATCCCGGCTTTCGCCGGGATGACGACACCGTGGCCTCGACGCTGCAGCAACGACGACGCCTCAGCCGCCCCCGCCGCCTCCGCCCGCCTGGATACCGCCTCGCGTGAGCGCGGCGGGATCGAGCAGTTCCTTCAGCGTCTCCGCCGGCAGCCCGCTGTCCTCCAGCGCGATCTCGAACACCGGCCGGTTCTCCCTGTACGCACGCTTGGCGATCGCCGCAGCCTTCTCGTAGCCGATCACCGGGTTCAGCGCCGTCACCAGGATCGGGTTGCGGTCCAGGGCGGCGTTGATGTTGTCCTTGCGCAGCTTGAGCCCGGCGATCGCGCTGTCGGCGAGCAGCACGCCGGCGTTCGACAGCAGCTTGATCGAGTCGAGCAGGTTCGCCGCGATCAGCGGCAGCGCAACATTGAGCTGGAAGTTGCCGGTCTGCCCGGCGACCGTGATCGCGGCGTGGTGGCCGATCACCTGCGCCGCCACCATCACCGTCGCCTCGGGGATCACCGGATTGACCTTGCCCGGCATGATCGAACTGCCCGGCTGCAGCGCCGGCAGTTCGATCTCGCCCAGCCCCGCCAGCGGCCCGGAGTTCATCCAGCGCAAATCATTCGCGATCTTGATCAGCGCCACCGCCAGCGCGTTGAGCTGGCCGGACAGTTCCACCGCGTCGTCCTGCGCGGCAATGCCCTCGAACTTGTCGTCGGCCGATTCGAACGTGGTGCGCGTCAGCTTCGACAGCTCGCGCGCCATCTTCCTGCCGAACTGCGGATGGGCGTTGATGCCGGTGCCGATCGCGGTGCCGCCGATCGGCAGCCGGCGCAGGCGCTTGAGCGAGTCGGAGATCCGCGATTCGGCCGAGGCCAGCTGCGACGACCAGGCGCCGAATTCCTGGGCGAAGGTCAGCGGCATCGCGTCCATCAGGTGGGTGCGGCCGGTCTTGACCACCTTGCCGAAGGCGCGGGCGCGGCCGTCGATGGTCTTGCGCAGGTGCTTGAGCGCCGGCAGCAGGTCCTCGACCACGGCCAGCTGCGCCGAGACGCGGATCGCGGTCGGAATGACGTCGTTGGAGCTCTGGCCGAGGTTGACGTGGTCGTTGGGATGGATCTTCTTCGCGCCGCGCGAGGCCAGCGTCGCGATCACCTCGTTGGCGTTCATGTTCGACGAGGTGCCCGAGCCGGTCTGGTAGACGTCGATCGGGAAATGGGCGTCGTGGCGGCCTTCGGCGACCTCCAGCGCGGCGGCGTGGATCGCCTTGCCAGCGCCCTTGGGCAGCAGGTCGAGGTCGCCGTTGACCGTCGCGGCCGCGGCCTTGACCAGCCCCAGCGCGCGGATGAAGCCGCGCGGCATCGGCTGGCCGGACACCGGGAAGTTCTGCACCGCACGCTGGGTCTGCGCGCCCCAGAGCGCGTCCACGGGCACCTGCAGTTCGCCCATGCTGTCGTGCTCGACCCGGAATCCGGCGGCTGCGGCCTGCTTCTGTGACTTGCTCATCGATCCTGGCTCCTTGGGGGAAATGGCGGCTGGCAGGGTCGCTGGCGGATCGAGACAGGATACGCGACGGGCACCGGCGCTAGAATGCGCCTCCCGCCCGCGTTCGCTCCGCCTTCATGCCCGCCACCTCCCCGCAAGACGCCGCCCTGCTCGCCCTGTCGCCGCTCGATGGCCGCTACGCCGCCAAGGTCGACGCGCTGCGCCCGATCTTCTCCGAGTACGGCCTGATCCACGCCCGCGTGCGGGTCGAGGTCGAATGGCTGATCGCGCTGGCCGCGGAACCGGGGATCGCCGAACTGCCGGCCTTCGACGAGGCCCAGGTGGCGACGCTGCAGGCGCTGTGGCAGGGCTTCTCCACCGCCGACGCCGCGCGGGTCAAGGAGATCGAGCGCACCACCAACCACGACGTCAAGGCGGTCGAATACTTCATCAAGGAGCGGCTGGCGGGCGAGGCGTCTCTGGCGCAGGCGCTGGAGTTCGTGCACTTCGCCTGCACCAGCGAGGACATCAACAACCTCGCCTACGCCCTGATGCTGGGCCAGGCGCGGCAGGACGTGCTGCTGCCGAAGCTGGACGCCCTGATCGGCAAGCTGCGCGAGCTCGCCCACCAGCACGCCGCGCTGCCGATGCTATCGCGTACGCACGGCCAGAGCGCCTCGCCGACCACGGTCGGCAAGGAGATCGCCAACGTCGTCGCGCGCCTGCAGCGCCAGGGCGAGCAGCTCGCCGCGGTGTCGATCACCGGCAAGATCAACGGCGCGGTCGGCAACTACAACGCGCACCTCGCCAGCTATCCGGACGTGGACTGGCCGGCGTTCGCCCGGCGCTTCGTCGAGTCGCTGGGCGAGGAGTTCAATCCCTACACCACCCAGATCGAGCCGCACGACTACGTCGCCGAACTGTGCGACGCGCAGAAGCGCATCGGCACCATCGCCATCGACCTGTGCCGCGACGCCTGGGGCTATATCTCCCTCGGTTACTTCAAGCAGGCGGTGGTGGCCGGCGAAGTCGGCAGCTCGACCATGCCGCACAAGGTCAACCCGATCGACTTCGAGAACGCGGAAGGCAATTTCGGCATCGCCAACGCGCTGCTGGAACACTTCGCCGCCAAGCTGCCGGTCAGCCGCTGGCAGCGCGACCTCACCGATTCCACCGTGCTGCGCGCGCTCGGCACCGCGTTCGGCCATGCGCTGATCGGCTTCGATGCGCTGCTGCGCGGCCTCGGCAAGCTCAGCCCGAACCCCGACCGCCTCGCCGCCGACCTCGACGCGTCCTGGGAAGTGCTGGCCGAGGCCGTGCAGACGGTGATGCGCCGCCACGGCCTGCCCAACCCCTACGAGCAGCTGAAGGCGCTCACGCGCGGACAGGGCATCAACGAACAGTCAATGCACCGCTTCATCGAATCGCTCGACCTGCCCGCCGACGACAGGCGCCGGCTGCTGGCGATGACGCCGGGCGACTACACCGGCCTGGCCGCGAGGCTCGCCGCCGGCATCTGACGGCATGCGACTGCTGCTGAACATCGACGTCCCCGACCTCACCGCCGCCGAGGCGTTCTACGTCGCGGCCTTCGGCCTGTCGCCGGGGCGCCGGTTCGGCGACGCGGTCGTCGAACTGCTCGGCGCCGAGGCGCCGATCTACCTGCTGCGCAAGGCGACCGGCACCGAAGGCGCCGGCGGCCGGCCGCGCGACTACGGCCGCCACTGGTCGCCGCTGCACGCCGACGTGGTGGTCGAGGACGCCGACGCCGCGCTGGCGCGCGCCCTCGCCGCCGGCGCGACGCAGGAAGGCGAGGTGCGCGAGGCCGCCTGGGGGCGCATCGTGCAGATCGCGGACCCGTTCGGACACGGCTGGTGCCTGCTGCAATTCCTTGGACGCGGCTACGACGAGATCGCCACATGACATCCAACCTCTTGCCCTGCGGCCTCGTCCTGGCGGCGCTGCTCGCGGGCTGCGCGACGCCGGCCGCCGGCGATGCCACCACTCCGCCCGCCGCCGCCTGCGCCGACAATTCCGGCTGGAACGATCCCGCCGCGCCGCTGCACCTGCACGGCGACACCTGGTACGTCGGCACCTGCGGCATCAGCGCACTGCTGGTGACCTCGGACGAGGGCCACGTCCTGATCGACGGCGCCACGCCGCAGGCCGGCGCGCAGATCGTCGCCAGCATCCGCGCGCTCGGCTTCGAGCCGACCGACGTCAAGGCCATCGTGCTGTCGCACGAGCACTTCGACCACGCCGGTGGGCTGGCCGATCTGCAGCGCGCCACGGGTGCCCCGGTGCTGGCGCGCGCGCCGGCGGTCGACACGCTGCGGCGCGGCGCCAGCGACCGCAGCGATCCGCAGCTCCTCGTGCTCGAAGCATTTCCGCAGGTCGCCAACGTCCGCGCGATCGCCGACGACGAAATCGTCCGCGTCGGCCCGCTCGCGCTGCGGGCGATCCCGACCCCGGGCCATACCCCGGGCGGCACCAGCTGGACGTGGAACTCGTGCGCCGACGGCGACTGCCGCCGGATCGTCTACGCCGACAGCCTGACCGCGATCTCCGACGACACGTTCCGCTACTCCGACGACGCCGCGCACCCGGGCTACCTCGACGCCTTCCGCGACACCCTGGCGCGCGTCGCCGCGCTGGACTGCGACATCCTCGTTACCCCGCATCCTTCCGCCAGCGGCCTGTGGACGCGCATCGGCCCGGCCGCGAACGCGCCGCTGGTCGATGGCGGCGCATGCCGCGCCTATGCGCAGAAGGCGCGCGAACGCCTCGACAAGCGCCTCGCCGACGAAGCCGCCGCCGCGCACGCGTCGCCCTGACCCGGAATCCCACGCCATGCCTCCCCTCCCGATCGAAGTCCACGCCTCCGAGAAGCAATTCCTCGGCATGCCGCCCGCGCGCTTCCTGCGCGACTACTGGCAGAAGCGCCCGCTGCTGGTCCGCGGCGCGTTCCGCGGCTTCACCTCGCCGATCGAACCCGAGGACCTCGCCGGCCTCGCCTGCGAGGAACTGGCGCTGTCGCGGCTGATCCAGCACGACCGCGCGCGCGATGCCTGGCGGGTGCGCTCCGGCCCGTTCCCCGAAGAACTGTTCCCGACGCTGGGCGAGCGCGACTGGACCCTGCTGGTGCAGGACGTCGACAAGTGGGACGCCGACGTCGCCGCGCTGCTCGCGCACTTCGACTTCCTGCCGCGCTGGCGGATCGACGACATCATGGTCAGCTTCGCCGCGACCGGCGGCTCGGTCGGCGCCCACGTCGACCAGTACGACGTGTTCCTGCTGCAGGCCAAGGGCCACCGCCGCTGGCAGATCGACGCCAGCGACAGTCCGCCGCTCGGCTTCCGCGACGATGTCGAACTCAAACTGCTGCGCGAGTTCGCGCCCACCCACGACTGGGTGCTCGGCCCCGGCGACCTGCTCTACCTGCCGCCGGGCGTGCCGCACCACGGCATCGCCGAGGATCCCTGCCTGACCTTCTCGGTCGGCATGCGCGCGCCCTCGGCCGCGGAGCTGATGGGCGACTACATCGACACCCTTGCCTCCGAGGCCGACGAGTCGCTGCGCTACGGCGATGCCGACCTTGCGCCGCCGAAGGATGCCAACGAGATCGACGCCGACGCGATGCGCCGCGTGGTCGATGCCCTGAACACGCTGCGCTTCAACGATCCCGACCGCCTCGGCGACTGGTTCGGCCGCTTCATCACCCAGTACCGCAGCGCCGACGTGGTCGCGGGCGAGGGGGACACGCGCTCGCGGATCGAGATCGAGTTCACGCTCGACCACGAAGGAGCCGTGCTGCAGCGGCATCCGTTCTCGCGCATGGCCTGGCGCCGCGCCGCGGACGGCGGACGGCTGTACGTCTCGGGGCAGGACCATGCCCTGCCGGTGCGCGACGCGCGTCGCATCGCCGGCAGCGAACGCATCGACGGCGCGGCCTACGCCGCGCTGTCGCCGGCGGGCCGCGACGCGGTGCATGCGCTGCTGCTGGCCGGACACTACCAGTGGCTGTCGGACGACGACGGGGAATGAGCGCGCCCGCCGGCCCGTTCCAGGTCGCGAGCGTCGACTACCGGGCCGCGTTCGACGAGCTGCGCGCGGTGCGCGAAACCGTGTTCGTGCAGGAGCAGCGGGTGCCGGTGGAACTGGAGATCGACGCATCCGACCCGCGCTGCCGGCACGTGCTGGCGCGCGACGGCGGCGGTCGCCCGATCGGCACCGCGCGCCTGGACCCGGAGGGGAAGATCGGGCGCATGGCGGTGCTGCGCGACTGGCGCGCCCGCGGCGTCGGCAGCGCCCTGCTGCACGCGCTGCTGCGGATTGCACGCGAAGACGGCCTGGACCGCGTGTCCCTGCACGCGCAGGCGGGCGCGATCGGGTTCTACCGGCGCCACGGCTTCGCCCCGGTCGGCGGTCGCTTCATGGAGGCGGGGATCGAGCACCAGTCCATGCAGCTGCGGCTCGATCGCCCGCTCGCGATCGAGGACCGCGTGGCCGCGATCGCCACGACCACGGCGATCATCCTCGCGGCGCGACGACGGCTGTGGATCTACAGCCGCGAACTGGACCCGGGCCTGTACGACCAGCCGGGAGTGATCGAGGCGCTGCGCCGCTTCGGCACCGCCGGCGTCGGCGGCGAGGCCCGCGTGCTGCTGCACGATGCCGCGGCCGCGCAGCGCGCCCATGCGCCGCTGATCGGGCTCGCCCAGCGCCTGCCCAGCGTGTTCGCGTTCCGCGAGGTCGAGGACCCGGTGGACCGTGCCTATCCGTCCGCCTTCATCGCCAACGACGCCGGCGGCTACTACTTCCGCGCGCTCGGCCATCGTTTCGATGGCGAAACGGAGCGTGACGCCCGAGCGCGCGTACGACAGCTTTCCGGCAGCTTCGATCAGGCATGGGAACGCGCGCGGCCCTGCAGCGAGTTGCGCGCGCTGGGCATCTGAAGCGTCGCATCGCACCTGTCCCCTACCCGAACACGCACGTCCATTGGCCCAAAGCATGATGCATCGCGACATGGGCAATGGCTATAATGTGCGGCCTTTCACCCAGCCGCTCCCCGACGCCGGAAATTCTTTCCGGATCAGTCGCTTGCCATCCCAACAGAGCCCCAGACGCCAGACGTGGACAGTCTCCTGAAGCAGTTTGCACAGTCCTCCCAGCTCGGCGCCAACGCCGCCTACGTCGAGGACCTCTACGAGCAGTACCTCGTCTCTCCCGACAGCGTCGGGCCGAAATGGAAAGCATGGTTCGACGGCTTCCAGGGCCGTGAAGCCGGCGACGTGCCGCATTCGCCGGTGATCGCGGCGGTGGCCGAGGCAGGGAGACTCGCCGCGCGTGGCATCGCCAGCGGCAGCACCGGCGCCAGCGACGAACGCGAGCGCAACGTCGGCCGCCTGATCACCGCCTACCGCTCGCGCGGCCACCTCGGCGCGAACCTCGACCCGCTGGCGCTGACCCCGCCGATGAACCCGCCGGACCTGGGATTGGCCTTCCACGACCTGTCCGAGCGCGACCTCGACAGCGAGTTCAGCACCGGCGGCATCGCCGGCCAGCCGCGGATGAAGCTGCGCGACCTGCTCGCCCGGCTCAAGGCGACCTATACCGGCCCGATCGGCGCCGAGTTCATGCACATCCCCGAGGTCGAGCAGCGCCAGTGGCTGTACCAGCGCCTGGAGACCGCCAGCGGCGACTTCAACCTCAGCGCCGAGACCCGCCAGCGCGTGCTCGAGCGGCTCACCGCCGCCGAGGGCCTGGAGCGCTACCTGCACACCAAGTACGTCGGCCAGAAGCGCTTCTCGCTGGAAGGCGGCGACTCGCTGATCCCGCTGCTGGACACGGTGATCCGCCAGTCCGGCCTCGACAAGGTCAAGGACATCGTGATCGGCATGGCCCATCGCGGCCGCCTCAACGTGCTGGTCAACACCCTGGGCAAGAGCCCGCGCAAGCTGTTCGACGAGTTCGAGGGCAAGTTCGAGCACGACGAGCGCGCCCACGCCGGCGACGTGAAGTACCACATGGGCTTCTCCGCCGACATCGCCACCCCGGGCGCGCCGGTGCACATCGCGCTGGCATTCAACCCCTCGCACCTGGAGATCGTCGACCCGGTGGTCGCCGGCTCCGTGCGTTCGCGCCAGGAGCGCCGCGGCGACGAGGAGCGCAGCCGGGTCCTGCCGATCCTGATCCACGGCGACGCCGCGTTCGCCGGCCAGGGCGTGGTGATGGAGCTGTTCCAGATGTCGCAGGCGCGCGGATTCGCCGTCGGCGGCACCCTGCACGTGGTGGTCAACAACCAGGTCGGCTTCACCACCAGCAACAAGGAAGACGCCCGCTCGACGCTGTACTGCACCGACGTGGCCAAGATGGTCGGCGCGCCGATCTTCCACGTCAACGGCGACGACCCGGAAGCGGTGGTGTTCGTGGCCAGGCTGGCCTACGAGTTCCGCCAGCAGTTCAAGAAGGACGTGGTCGTCGACCTGGTCTGCTACCGCCGCCACGGCCACAACGAGGCCGACGAGCCGGCGGCGACCCAGCCGGTCATGTACCAGACCATCCGCAAGCACCCCACCACGCGCGAGCTGTACGCCGCGCAGCTGGAGAAGGCCGGCGTGATCGCCGCCGGCGCCGGCAAGGCGCTGGTCGATGCGCTGCGCGACCGGCTCGACGCCGGCGAGGTCACGACCGAACTGGCCAACGCCAAGCCCGAGGACTACGAGCTCACCATCGACTGGTCGAAGTACCTGTCCGGTTCGCTGTCCGACGCGGTCGACACCCGGGTCAAGAAGACGACGCTCAGGCAGCTCGCCGAGACCATCAACACCATCCCCGCCGGCGTGGCGCTGCACCCGCGCGTGGCCAAGATCTACGAGGACCGGCTGAAGATGACCGCCGGCGAGGTCCCCGGGGACTGGGGCTTCGCCGAGAACCTCGCCTACGCCACCCTGCTGGCGGAAGGCTACGGCCTGCGCCTGGTCGGCCAGGACGCCGGCCGCGGCACCTTCTTCCACCGCCACGCGATCCTCCACGACCAGAAGACCGACAGCTACTACCTGCCGCTGCGCCAGCTGGCCGAAAGCCCCGAGCAGTGCACCATCATCGACTCGCTGCTCAGCGAGGAGGCGGTGATGGCGTTCGAGTACGGCTTCTCCACCACCGACCCGAACACGCTCGACATCTGGGAAGGCCAGTTCGGCGACTTCGCCAACGGCGCCCAGGTCGTCATCGACCAGTTCATCGCCGCCGGCGAGGCCAAGTGGGGCCGCATCTCCGGCCTGGTGCTGCTGCTGCCGCACGGCTACGAAGGCCAGGGCCCCGAGCACAGCTCGGCGCGCCTGGAGCGCTTCCTGCAGATGTGCGCGCTGGAGAACATGCTGGTCTGCGTGCCGACCACGCCTGCGCAGTGCTACCACATGCTGCGCCGACAGATGAAGATGGGCACGCGCAAGCCGCTGATCGTGATGTCGCCCAAGTCGCTGCTGCGCCACAAGCTCGCGGTGTCGACGCTGGACGAACTGGCGGGCGGCGAGTTTCAGCACCTGATCCCGGACGCCTCCGCCGACCCGAAGAAGGTCAGGCGCGTGGTCGCCTGCTCGGGCAAGGTCTACTACGACCTGCTGGAAGACCAGCACAAGCGCGGCGTGGACGACGTCGCCATCCTGCGCATCGAGCAACTCTATCCGTTCCCGCGCGAACTGCTGGCCGCCGAGCTGAAGAAGTACGTCAAGGCCACCGACTTCATCTGGTGCCAGGAAGAGCCGCAGAACCAGGGCGCGTGGTACCAGATCAAGCACCACCTGCAGGCCTGCCTCGGCAAGGGCCAGGCCCTGAGCTACGCCGGCCGCAGCCGCTCGCCCTCGCCGGCGGTGGGCCACTTCGCCGACCACGTCGAGGAACAGCTGAAGCTGGTCGCCGACGCGCTGGTCAACCCGCCCGGCAACCAGTTCGTCGCCGAATAACACCGCCCCACCCTTAAAGCCTTTCAAGGACGCCACCCCATGGCCACCGAAGTCAAAGTCCCGGTCCTTCCCGAATCCGTCTCCGACGCCACCATCGCCAGCTGGCACAAGAAGGCCGGCGACGCGGTCAAGCGCGACGAGAACCTCGTGGACCTGGAGACCGACAAGGTCGTGCTCGAAGTCCCCTCGCCGGTCGACGGCGTGCTCAAGGAGATCAAGTTCAAGGAAGGCGACACGGTGACCAGCCAGCAGCTGCTGGCGATCATCGAGGAAGGCGCCGCCGCCGAAGCCGCACCGGCCAAGGACGACAAGCCCGCCGCAGGCGCCGAGGAAGTGCAGGAAAAGAAGGGCGCGGCCAAGGCCGAAGCCAAGGCGCCGGCCTCGACCAAGCCCGCCCCCGTTTCCGGCGACACCGGCGAGCTGCCGCCGGGCGCGCGCTTCACCGCGGAGAAGGAAGGCATCGATCCGTCGAAGGTCGAAGGCACCGGCCGCCGCGGCGCGGTGACCAAGGAAGACCTGGTCAACTACGCGTCGGGCAAGACCGCCGGCGTCTCGGGCGGCGCGCGTCCGGAAGAGCGCGTGGCGATGACCCGCATCCGCAAGCGCATCGCCGAGCGCCTGATGCAGTCGAAGAACTCGATCGCGATGCTGACCTCGTTCAACGAGGTCAACCTCGGCAAGGTGATGGCGCTGCGCAAGGAGCTGGGCGAACAGTTCCAGAAGGACACCGGCGTCAAGCTCGGCTTCATGAGCTTCTTCGCCAAGGCCGCGGCCAACGCGCTGCAGCGCTACCCGGTGGTCAACGCCTCGGTCGACGGTGAGGACATCATCTACCACGGCTACGCCGACATCTCGGTGGCGATCTCCACCGAACGCGGCCTGGTCACGCCGGTGCTGCGCAACGTCGAGCGCATGTCGTTCGCCGAAGTCGAGAAGGGCATCGCCGACTTCGCCACCCAGGCGCGCGAGGGCGGCCTCAAGCTCGAGGACCTGCAGGGCGGCACCTTCACCATCACCAACGGCGGCACCTTCGGCTCGCTGTTCTCCACGCCGATCGTCAACCCGCCGCAGAGCGCCATCCTCGGCATGCACGCGATCAAGGAGCGCGCGATCGTCGAGAACGGCCAGGTCGTCGCCGCGCCGATGATGTACATCGCGCTGTCCTACGACCACCGCATCATCGACGGCAAGGATGCGGTGCTGTTCCTGGTCGACATCAAGAACCAGCTCGAGAATCCTGGACGCATGGTGCTGGGGCTGTAAGCCCCAGCACCATGCCGGGATTCGGGATTGGGGATTGGGGATTCGACAGAGCCGATCGATCCCCCGCTCCTTCCAATCCCGAATCCCCAATCCCGAATCCCGTTGTGAGCGAATGAAATGAGCGAACAATTCGACGTCATCGTCATCGGTGCCGGCCCCGCCGGCTACCACGCCGCGATCCGCGCCGCGCAGCTGGGCATGAAGGTCGCCTGCATCGACGCCGCGCTGGGCAAGGACGGCAAGCCCGCGCTCGGCGGCACCTGCCTGCGCGTGGGCTGCATCCCGTCGAAGGCGCTGCTCGACTCCTCGCGCCAGTTCTGGAACATGGGCCATCTGTTCGGCGACCACGGCATCAGCTTCAAGGACGCGAAGATCGACGTCGGCGCCATGGTCGGGCGCAAGGACAAGATCGTGAAGCAGTTCACCGGCGGCATCGCGATGCTGTTCAAGGCGAACAAGGTCACGCCGTTCTATGGATTCGCGACGCTCCACCCCGACCGCGTGGTCAAGGTGAAGCAGCACGACGGCTCCGAGGTCGAGCTGGCGGGCACCAACGTCATCCTCGCCGCGGGCTCGGATTCGATCGAACTGCCGTTCGCGAAGTTCGACGGCGAGGCCATCGTCGACAACGTCGGTGCGCTCGACTTTACCGAAGTCCCGAAGCGCTTGGCCGTCATCGGCGCCGGCGTGATCGGGCTGGAGCTGGGCAGCGTGTGGAAGCGCCTCGGCGCCGAAGTCGTCATCCTCGAAGCCCTGCCCGACTTCCTCGCCGCGGCCGACGCCGAGGTGGCGAAGACCGCGGCGAAGGAATTCAGGAAGCAGGGCCTGGACATCCGCCTCGGCGCCAAGGTCGGCAAGGCCGAAGTCACAGGCAAGGGCAAGAAGAAGGAAGTCGCGGTCACCTTCGCCGACAAGGACGGCGAGCAGACGATCACCGTCGACAAGCTGCTGGTCGCCGTCGGCCGCCGCGCCGCGAGCAAGGGCCTGCTGGCCGAGGGCACCGGCGTGAAGCTCAACGAGCGCGGCCAGATCGAGGTCGACGAGCACTGCCACACCGGCGTCGACGGCGTCTGGGCGATCGGCGACTGCGTGCGCGGGCCGATGCTGGCGCACAAGGGCTTCGAGGAAGGCGTCGCGGTTGCCGAGCTGATCGCCGGCCTGCCCGGCCACGTCAACTTCGACACGATCCCGTGGGTGATCTACACCGAACCGGAGATCGCCTGGGTCGGCAGGACCGAGCAGCAGCTCAAGGAAGAAGGCGTGCCGTACAAGACCGGCAGCTTCCCGTTCGCGGCAATCGGTCGCGCAGTCGCGATGGGCGAGCCCGCCGGCTTCGTCAAGGTGATCGCCCACGCCGAGACCGATCGCGTGCTCGGCCTGCACCTCGTCGGCGTCGGCGTTTCCGAACTCGTGCACGAGGGCGTGCTGGCGATGGAGTTCAAGGGCTCCGCCGACGACCTCGCCCGCATCTGCCACGCGCACCCGACGCTCTCCGAAGCGATCCACGACGCGGCGATGGCGGTGGACAAGCGCGCGATCCACAAGGCGAACTGACGGCTTTGCCGCCGCAACGGCCCGGGCAGTCCCGGGCCGTCGTGTTTCCGGAGACCGTCGAAATGCCGCTGCCGCTACTCCTCGTCCTGCTGTCCATCGCCGCACTCGCATCCCCTGCCTCCGCCCGGACGCCAATGACCGATCCCGAGACACCAGCCGAAGACGCGCCCGCCCATGTCCGTTGCGCGCAGCTTCGCCCGGGGATGAATTACCGCGACGCCCTCGCGCTGATGGGTCGGCCTCCGGACAGCACGCTGTCGGGCCACTCGGCGGCCGGTCCCGACGGGCATCCGCCTCCGGGCAGCTTCGCGATCGACTTCTGGAATGAAACCGATGCGCACGGCCGTCCCCTGGTCTCCAGCGTCCGCTACAGCGGCGGCGTGCTGGAATCGGTGGATTGCGGCCGACCAGCCAGCGACGCCCCGCCCTCGCCCACCGACCCGGCAGGAGCCTGATCCATGCGTTCGATCTGCGTCTACTGCGGCTCCAACGCCGGCAACAAGCCGGCCTATACCCAGCGCGCGATGGCGCTCGGCGACCGCCTCGCCAAGGAGGGCCTGTCGCTGGTCTACGGTGGCGGCAACGTCGGGCTGATGGGCATCGTCGCCGACGCGGCGCTGCAGGCCGGCGGCGAGGTGATCGGCGTGATCCCTGAGCAGTTGGTCGACTGGGAGGTCGCGCACAAGGGCGTGACCCGGCTGGAAGTGGTCGACAACATGCACGCGCGCAAGATGCGCATGTTCGACCTCGCCGACGGATTCGTCGCCCTGCCCGGTGGCTTCGGCACGCTCGACGAGATGTTCGAGATGCTGACCTGGCGCCAGCTCGGCATCGGCAACAAGCCTTGCGCCTTCCTCGACGTCGACGACTTCTACGACCCGCTGATCGGCATGATCGACCGCATGGTGGCCGAGCGCTTCCTGCATCCCGACCAGCGCGCCGACCTGTGGCATGGCGACGACATCGAGGCGATGCTGGCGTGGATGCGGGGGTACACGCCGGCTAGTGCGAGCAAATGGATCGACGAGAAGCGCCGCAAGGCGATGCGGTAAACCCTTGGCGCGTGGCGACGCGTCCATCATCAGGGCGCCCCCATTGCCTCCTGGCGCGGATCGACGAAAAGCGCCGCAAGACGATGCGGTAAGGCCCATATATCGCCAAAAATGAAGCCGTCATCCCAGCGAAAGCTGGGATCCAATTTGCCTTTTGCGGGATGTCGCGAAGGTCAAAATGGATCCCAGCTTTCGCTGGGATGACGTGTTCCGGGCGTGTCCTGCTTGACCATGCGACTTGCGCCGAAACGGGATCCGGCGTGTACTCGTCACCACATCGCCAACGGCAAGGAACGCCACCATGCCCAGGGAACGGATTCCCTGCGTCTACATTCTCTGCAATCGCCCACGGGCACGCTCTACATCGGCGTCACCTCCGACCTGCCTGCCCGCATCCGGCAGCACGGGAATGGCCAGGTGGAGGGCTTCACTCACAAGTACCGCATCCACGCACTGGCCTGGTACGAAGTCCACGAAACCATGGAGTCCGCCATCCGTCGCGAGAAGGCGCTGAAGGCGTGGAAACGTATCTGGAAGATCGAACTCGTGGAAACGTCCAATCCCCAGTGGCGTGACTTGTCGGCGGAAATCCGGTGAGAATGCGGGAAATCAACATGGATTCCAGCTTTCGCTGGAATGACGGGCAAGCCATATGACGATCCCCGGCAGCTTCAACGCTTTCCGCATCCACAACGACGACGCCGGCTACCGCAGCGGCATTGAACAGGTCTCCATCGACGACCTGTCGCCCGGCGAGATCGTGGTCAAGACCGCTTTCTCCTCGGTCAACTTCAAGGACGCGCTGGCAGGCACCGGCCAGGGCAAGATCCTGCGCCAGTTCCCGCTGATGGGCGGCATCGACCTGGCCGGTCACGTGGTCTCCTCCACCGACCCGAAGTTCCGCAAAGGCGACGAGGTGCTGGTCACCGGCTGCGGCCTGAGCGAAACGCGCGACGGCGGCTATTCCGAATACGCGCGGATCGAGGCGAAGTGGGCGATCCCGCTGCCGTCCGGCATGACGTTGCGCGAAAGCATGATCCTCGGCACCGCCGGCTTCACCGCGGCGCTGGCGCTGCTGCGCATGCAGGACAACCGGCAGACGCCGGCGCACGGCCCGCTCGCGGTCACCGGCGCCACCGGCGGCGTCGGTTCGCTCGCCGTCGACATCTTCAGCAGCGCCGGCTACGCCGTGCACGCGATCAGCGGCAAGCCCGAACATGCCGACTACCTCAAGGCCATCGGCGCCGGCGAAGTGCTCGGCCGCGACGCGCTGGCGACGACCCGCCCGATGGAATCGGTGAAGTTCGGCGGCGGCCTCGACAACGTCGGCGGACCGATGCTGGCCAGCCTGCTGGCGCAGACGCGCCCCTACGGCAACGTCGCCAGCGCCGGGCTCGCCGCGAGCGCGGACCTGCCGACGACGGTCGTGCCCTTCATCATCCGCGGCGTATCCCTGCTCGGCGTGGCCTCGGCGGGTACCGCGCGCGACATCCGCGACGAGGTCTGGCGGCGGCTCGCCTCGGACTGGAAACCGCGCCACCTCGACCGGATCTGCACCCGCGAAACCACGCTCGACGGGCTGCCGGCGGTGTTCGAGGGCATGCTGGCGGGCGGATCGCTCGGCAGGACCCTGGTCACATTCCCGCCGGGCGGGACATTGGCAACGGCGGCCTGACCGCTACAATCCGTCCATCCACCAGGGGAAACTGAATGGCGCGCATCCTCATCGTCGATGACTCTCCCTCGCAGCTGATGGGCATCCGCCGCATCGTCGAGAAGCTGGGGCACGAGGCGATCACCGCCGAGGACGGCGCCGCCGGCGTGCGGGTCGCGAAGGAGACGATCCCGGACCTGATCCTGATGGACGTGGTGATGCCGAACCTCAACGGCTTCCAGGCCACGCGCACGATCAAGCGCGACGCGGCCACCGGCCACATCCCGGTGATCCTGGTGACGACCAAGGACCAGGAGACCGACCGCATCTGGGGCATCCGCCAGGGCGCGCAGGGCTACCTGACCAAACCCTTCAGCGAGGCCGAGCTGACCGAGGCGATCGTGTCGACCATCGGCCACGGCAGTGCGCCCGAGCCGGAGCCGGAAGCGGGCTGACGACTCCGGCGTCTCGCGCGACGCCATCCGGCATGGCTCGCGTCGTAGCCGCAGTCCGAAGCGCGTCCATACGTCTGTCATTTCGACCGAAGGGAGAAATCCCCGCCGGCGAATCAGGGCGCGTACGAAGCGAGATTTCTCCCTTCGGTCGAAATGACAGAAGGTGCGACCCCGAGCCCCGGATCGAACGCACGCCGCAAGCGACAGAGCCTGTCGGGGGACGCACCGAAGCGATCAATCCCGCCGCCAGTCGTCGAAGGCCTCGCGGATCCTCTCGTAGGCCTCGCGCTGCTTCGCGTCGTGCGGCGTCGGCGCCTGGATCTCCAGTTCGACCAGCTGGTCGCCGGCCGCCGCCCCGCCGCTGCCCGGCAATCCGCGGCCGCGCAGGCGCAGCTTGCGGCCGGCCTCGGAGTCCTTCGGAACCTTGAGCTCGACCGTACCGCCTAGCGTCGGCACGCTGACCGTGGCGCCAAGCACCGCTTCCCAGGGCGCGACCGGCAGCGTGTAGACGATGTTGCGGCCGTCGACCTCGAACTGCGGATGCGCGGCGTATTCGATCTCCAGCAGCAGGTCGCCGCCGTGGCTGCCCTGCTTCGCCAGCCTGATCACCTGCCCCGGGCGGACGCCCTTGGGCACGCGCACCTCGAAGGACTTGCCGTTGATGCCGATCCGCACGCCGTCGCCGCGATAGACGTTCTCCAGCGACACCGCAAGCTTGGCGCGGGTATCGCCCGCGGCCTGGTAGCCCGGACGCGCACCGCCGCGAGGGCCGGCACCGGCCCCGGAGCGCCGGAACAGGCTCTCGAAGAAATCGCTGAAGCCGCCGCCCGCACCGCCGCCGGCGAAGACCTCCTCGAAGTCGAATCCGCCCGCGCCGCCACCACCGAATCCCGCCGGCGGCACCTCGTCGCCCGGGCGGTAGCCGCCCGCGCGCAGCTGGTCGTAGGCCTTGCGCTTGGCAGGATCGCGCAGCGCCTCGTAGGCCTCGTTGATGGCCTTGAACTTGTCCTCGGCGCCGGCTTCCTTGCTGACGTCCGGATGGTACTTGCGCGCCAGCCGGCGGTAGGCGGACTTGATCTCCGCATCGCCCGCGTTCGGCTCGACGCCAAGCACGTTGTAGTAATCCTTGAACTGCATGCTCGCTCCACGACGACGGCCCGCAGTGCGGGCCGTCGCCAGTTTAACGGTGGAGGAACGCGACGGTCAGTGGGCAGTCGGGGTGCCGACCTGGATCCGGCGCGGAGTGGTCTCGGGCTTCTTGGGAATGGCGATCTCCAGCACGCCATTGCGGCCGCTGGCCGAGATGCCGTCGGCGTCGGCGCTGTCGGGCAGCGCGAAGCGGCGGTGGAAGCTGCCGTAGCGGCGCTCGACGCGCGAGTAGCGCTCGGTCTCGGCGGTGGATTCGCCCTGGCGCTGGCCCTTGATCGAGAGGATGCCCTTGTCCATCTGCACCTCGATGTCCTGCGGGTCGATGCCCGGCAGGTCGGCGTAGATCACGAAGCGCTCGGCTTCCTCCTTGATGTCCACGCGCGGCACCCACTGCGCGGTGACCACGGCCGACGAATCGGTGTCCTCCTGGCCGAAGAAGCGGTCGAACACCTGCTTGATCTCATCTTGCAGCGCCAGCTCCGAGGGGCGCTGGCGGTAACGGACGATGCTCATGTCTGGAACTCCTGGGTTCTGGTCCGGCGGCGCGTCGGCCGCCCTTGCCGGCGATGTGTGAGCGGGCCCGGCGTTTTCAAGCCCCGCGCACGCCCCGGCATGCGACGATAGGCCCCGTTCATCCCTCCACGGCAGGCCCTCCCCATGACCATCCAGATCGGCGACCGCATCCCCGAAGTGGTGCTGAAGTACATCGACGACGGCGTCCAGGCCGTCGACACGCCTACCCTGTTCGAGGACCGCAAGGTGGTGCTGTTCGCGGTGCCCGGCGCGTTCACGCCGACCTGCTCGGAGCGGCACCTGCCCGGCTTCGTCGAGCACTTCGCGCAGTTCCGCGAGCGCGGCGTCGACGTGTTCTGCATGGCCGTGAACGACCCCTTCGTGATGCAGGCCTGGGGCGAGGGCCAGCACGTGCCGGCCGGCCTGCGCATGCTGTCGGACGGCAACGCCGACTTCACCCGTGCGCTGGGGCTGCAGATGGACGCCAGCGGCTACGGCATGGGCGTCCGCTGCAAGCGCTTCGCGCTGTACGCCGAAGACGGCATCGTCAGGCAGCTGTTCGTCGAGGCGCCGGGCGAATTCCGGGTATCGAGCGCGGAGAACATGCTGGCGCACCTGCCGGCGTGATGCCGCAGCGTGCGCGCGAGGTTGCGCGCCTCCGGCGCATCCTGCTGCGCCTGCACTCGCCGCGCGTGCACATGGGCGCGATCGTCGCGCTCACCGGCCTGTCGGGCCTGCTGTGTTCGTTCGTACTGCTGCACGCGGGCATGCACGAGATGTGGCTGCGCTATCCGCTCAGCGTCGCGGTCGCGTACGTGGTCTTCCTCCTGATGATCTGGATCTGGCTGCGATTGCGCGACAGCGCGCTGGACGTGGCTGACGCGGTCGATGTCGTACCCGGCCCGGGGGGCAGTCGCGAGCCGGTCGACGCGTGGAGCGGCGGCGGCGGGCACAGCGGTGGCGGCGGCGCGTCGGCATCGTTCGGCGAACCCCGCGTCGAAGCGGACCTGTCGCCCGCCGAACTCGAAGGCGTCGACCTGCCCGGCGGGCTCGACCTCGACGAGGGGATTTTCGTGGTGATCGCGATCGCACTGGTCGCAAGCGCCGCACTGGTGGCCGGATGGCTGGTGTGGGCGGCACCCACGCTGCTGGCGGAAATCCTGTTCGACGCCGCACTCTCGGCCGGCCTGTACCGGCGCCTGAAGCACCTGCAGGCCGAACACTGGGTGTTCACGGCGGTCCGGCGCACCGGCTGGCAATTCCTGCTGGTCGCGGTGTTCTTCACCGTCCTCGGTGCGGCGATCCAGTCGATGGTGCCCGGCGCGGATTCGATCGGCGACGCGCTCCGCTGAAAGACGCGACCCGCTTGCGGCGCGGGTCGCTACCGGCAACCAACAAAATCAATCCTGTCATCCCGAGCGCAGCGGGGGATCTGCTTCCGCATGTCACGTGCAGGCAAGGTGCGGGATCCCTCGCTGCGTTCGGGATGACATCCTGCTGGACGCGCTAGGGCAACACGCGAAACTCCACCGACGCCCACGCGCCGCTGTCGGCCAGCGCGGTCAGGCGATGCGCGCCTGCGCTGTCGAAGGTGTGCTGGAAGGCGTTCGCCCCGCGCGTCTCTGCGATCCAGCGCCCGTCCAGCAGCCACTGGACGGGCGCGTCGGAACCGATCGCGCGCAGCGACAGCCGGATCCCGCGCTCGCTGCCGGGTGGGCGCGCCAGCGACGCGCCGTCGTTGAGGCCTTCGATGCGCAGTTCGCCGACCGCGTCGCGTCCGTCGTCGCCGCAGTCCGGCGACAGCGGCGGCAGGCGCGAGGCGCGGCGCGTCGAGACTGGCAGCCAGGGCGAGGCCAGCGCCGGCCAGCGCGCGATCTCCATCGCCTGCGGCACGTGCGGGCGATTGCAGTCGGCGGACAGGCGCAGGCCGGTCGCCGCATCCACGTCGAAGCGCTCCAGGCCCGCGCTCCACAGCCGCGCGTCGCGCTCGGCGAAGGTCGGCGGGATCGCGCCGTCGAGGATCCACGCCTCGAAGCGGCGCTGGCACAGCGGCGACGGCTGCGCCTCGGCGGCGGCGCCGAGCGGCCAGCAGATCGTGCGCTCGGTGACGTTGCCCGGCGGTGGCGGCCGCACGCCGTCGCCGCGGGCGCGCGGCAGGCTGTCGATCACCTCGAACAGCAGCGGCAGCGCGGTGATCGCGCCGTACTGCCCGGGCAGCGGCGTGCCGTCGGGGCGACCGACCCACACGCCCACGGTATGGCGCCGCGTGCCGCCGATCGCCCAGGCATCGCGATAGCCGTAGCTGGTGCCGGTCTTCCACGACACGCGCGGACGGCGGCCGGCGTCGAACATGCCTTCGCGCTCGCCCGGCCGCGGATTGGATTCGAGGATCTCGCGCACGATCCACGCCGCACCCGGCGACAGCAGCCGCCGGTCGATCGCCGCGTCGTCCGGGGTGTAGCGCACGCGCCCGGCGATGCCGCCGCGATGCAGCGCCGCGTGCGCGCCGACCAGATCCTCCAGCCGCGCGCCGGTGCCGCCGAGGATCAGCGTCAGGTTCGGCACCGCGCCGCGCGGGAACTTCAGCGCGATGCCGGCGTTGTCGAGCCGCGCCGCGAAGCGCGCCGGGCCGACGCGGCCGAGCAGGTCCACCGCCGGCACGTTGAGCGAGAGCCGCAGCGCGGTCGCCGCGCCGACGGGGCCGTTGAACGCGGCGTCGAAGTTGCCCGGCCGGTAGCCGCCGAACGACTGCGGCGCATCCACCAGCAGGCTTTCGGAGTGGATCAGCCCGTCGTCGAACGCCATCCCGTACAGGAAGGGCTTGAGCGTCGAGCCGGGCGAGCGCCAGGCGCGCACCATGTCGACGTGGCCGAGCCGCGCCTTGTCGTTGAGGTCGAGCGAACCGACGTAGGCCCGCGCCTCCATCGTCGCGTTGTCGACCACCAGCAGCGCAGCCGAGGTGCGCTCGGGCAGGCTGGAGAAATACGCCGCGACGCGCTCCTCCAGCGTGCGCTGCAGGCCGGCGTCGATGGTCGAGACGATGCGCGCCTCGCGCGGATGCGCCGAACGCAGGCGCTGCGCGAGCAGGGCCGCCGACATCGGCGGACGCAGGCGCCGCGACACCACGGCCTCGACCTTCGCGTCGTCGACGTCCGCGCGGCTCCAGGCGCCGAGCGCCGCCATGCGTTCGAGCACCTTGTCTCGCGCGGCCTGCGCCGCCTCCGGATTGCGGTCCGGCCGCAGCCGGCTCGGCGCCTGCGGCAGCACCGCCAGCAGCGCCCCTTCCGCCTGCGACAGCCGCGCTGCCGGCTTGCCCAGGTAGGCCCAGCTCGCCGCCTCGACGCCCTCGATGGTGCCGCCGAACGGCGCGCGCTCCAGGTACAGCGCGAGGATCTCGTCCTTCGACAGGTGTGCTTCCAACTGCACCGCACGCAGCATCTGCACGAACTTGCCCGGCAGCGTGCGCGTCGAGCGGCCCGGCTCGCGGTCGAGGATGCGCGCGACCTGCATCGTCAGCGTCGAACCGCCGGACACGATCCCGCCGCCCGAGATCCACTGCCCTGCCGCGCGCAGCAGCGCGAACGGATTCACGCCGGGGTGCCAGCGGAACCAGCGGTCCTCGTACTGCAGCAACGCCTCGAGATACAGCGGTGACACCGTCTCGCGCGTTGCCGGATGCCGCCACACGCCCTCGACATCGGCGAACGCACGCAGCGGCGTCCCATCGGCTGCGACCACGAGGGTGCTGGTGTCGCGCGCCTTCGGCAGCTTCGGCGGAAATGCGAGATCGAGGACCAGCAGCGACAGCAGCAGTGCGACCGTTGCCCAGCGCAGCCAGGGAAGGATCCGCCTCAGGCGCACCACGGCCGGTCCCCTGTCCCCGCCGGCATGGCGCTTTCCACCTGTGGCTCGATCGATCCTGCCCTCGCGCCAAAAGACGCTGGGTCCCCGCCTTCGCGGGGATGACGGTCCGGGAGGATCGAATACTGGTCGGATTCTTCAGGGCCCGAAGCCGTCGGGTTGCCTCTTGTGGAACAGCCACGATGTCCGGAGACCCGGAGGGCGGCGCGCATGGGTGAGGCGACACGAGCTTGCGAGCCATCGGCTCGCGTGTCGACCGAACGCCCACGCCTCCGGCGTGGGCCGGTCTTTGGCCGCGAAGCGGGCAAAGCGCGCCGTTTTTCGCCACGGCAGGGATGCCGTGTCGAAAAATCCCGTCGCACTCGTCGACGGCAGGTTGGCTTCGTCGGGGAAGGCCCTTTTCTTTGGTTCGTTTCTTTTGGGCCAGCAAAAGAAATGAACCCGGCCGCCGAAGGCGGACGGAAGCTTTTGCATCTTCCAGACCAAAAGCGAAAAGCAAAATGGATTTCTGCTTTCGCAGGAATGACGGCTTCAAGGATCATCGGGAAAGCCGCCACTCCAAGTCCTGCCGCACTCACTACAACATCAAGATTTCATACCCTGGACGATCACGGCTGCACCACCGTGATCGTCCCCGGCACCGCCCGCCCCACGCCCCGGATATCCGGCCGATACATGTCCTCCACCAGCGGCGGCGGCACGGTATAGATCCCCGGCGTCACCGCCCGCACCAGGTAGAACACGCGTGCCGCGCGACCGGCATCGAGGTCGAGCGCCGCGACATAGCGATCGTCGCGAAACTCCTCGTGTTTCACGTCCGCCGCATCGGAGCGATCGCTGATCTCGATCCCGTCCACCACCACGTCCGCCCACTGCTTGGCATCGCCGAGGTTGAAGTTTTCGATCTCCAGCCCCGCCGGCAGCAGGTCGGTCAGCAGCGCGTCCGGCATCGACACGTCGGCCGTGATCGACAGCGCCACGATCAGCGCCTCGCCCTCCTTCAGCGGCGCCGGCGTCCACGGCTTGCCCTCGGTGGTGTACAGGCTGCGTTCGACCTTGATCCGGCTGGCGTCGACCGCCGGCGCCGTGGTCGGTACGCCGGTCACGTCGATGTTCACGAACAGCGGCGGCTCGCCCACCGGATCGAAGCGCACGCCCTTGGCCAGCGTGTCGCCGTCGTAGGCGCGCCCGATCATCCGCGCCGCCGGCACCGGCTGGCCCACACCGCCTTCGGTCAGCGTACCCGACACCTGCTTGCCCTGCGCCGAGGCCAGCGCCTTGCCCAGCCGCGCCAGCGCGATCTGCTCCTGCGTGCTCAGGTACAGCCAGCCGCGGTTGCGACGCACGTCCAGCTCGCGGCCGATGTCGATCGCCTTCGCGTCGTACGCCGCGCGCGCCTGCCCGCGCTCGTGGGTCAGCGCGATCATCAGCGACTGGTCGCGCAGCGGGCTGCCGTAGTCCCACAGGTAGCCGGGGCGATCACCCTTGAACGCGAACGCCTCCTCGATCGCCTTCTCGCCGCGCGCCTTGTCGCCCTGCAGCGACAGCGCGAGGCCGAGGTGGACCAGCGGCAGCGCGCTCAGCGTGTTCTTGCGCTCGTTGTCGTACAGCGCGCGCAGCGTGCCCAGCGGCGCGCGGTTGACGCGGGCGAGCACGTAGCCTGCGTGCGCCTGGTAGGCGAAACGCAGGTGCGAGCGATGGTCGCGACCGTAGAACTGGTTGCCGCCCGCCAGCAGGTCCTCGTTGAGCCGCTCCAGCGCCTTCTGCAGCACGGTCTCGGGCACGTTGAAGCCGCCGTCGCGCGCATCGAGCAGGAACTCGACGATGTACGGCGTCAGCCCCGGATTGACGTAGCCGTCGTTGCCCCACATCGAGAAGTGGCCGGAGCCGATCTGCATCGAAGCCAGCCGGCCGAACGCGCCTTCGACGTACTGCCGGCGTTTCGTGGCGTCGACGTCCTTGATGCCGAGCATCTTCGCCGTCGCCTCGTCCAGCTGCAGCGCGGCGTAGCCCTTGCTCGTGGTCTGCTCGGCGCAGCCGTAGGGATAGCCGAGAGCGCCGCGGATCGCGCTGGCGAACGGGATCGGCGGCAGCGCGCTGACGGTGAACTGCGCGACCACCGAACCCGGCATCAGCCCGCTCGCCAGCGAGCCGTCCAGCGAAATCGGAGCCGGCGATTCCAGCACCTGCGTGCGCGAGCGCAGCACTGACGGCCACGCCGCCCGCACCGGCAGGTCGTAGCTGCGGTCGACCTTGAAGCCGTTGCCGTCCACGCGCACGCGCACCTTGGCCACCGTGTAGCCCGGATTCGCCGCCAGCGGGAAGCTGAGCGTGGACTTGCCGTCGGCCGCGAGGCTGGCCTTGCGCGCGCCCTCGCCGACCGTCACCGGGCCGACGCCGTCCACCCGTACGTCGAACTCGCCGGCCTTGCCGGTGAAGTTGGTCAGGTCGAGCGTGACCGTGCCGCGGTCGCCCGGCGCCATCACCCGCGGCATGCTCGCCTCGGCCACGATCGGCGCGCGCGAGATGGTCTCGACGGCGCGACTGCCGTAGCCGTCGGCGGAATACACCAGCGCCGACACCCGCAGCGTGCCGTTGAAGTCCGGCACCTGCAGCGTGACCCTGGCGTTGCCCTGCGCGTCGAGCTTCACGGGACCCGCGAACAGGTCGACCGTCTGCACCCGCGCGGTCGGGCGCCGCGCCTGCGGCAGCGCCGCCAGCGCCATGTCGCCGCCGAAGCGCAGGCGCGCGGTGCCGCCCTCGTGGCTTTCGATGACGCGGCCGTACACGTCGTACGCGTCCACGCCGAGCCGGCGCTGCGCGAAGAAGTGCTTGAGCGCATCGGGCACCGGATAGCGGGTGATGTTGAGGATGCCGACATCGACCGCCGACACCGTCGCATACGCTTCCTTGCCGGCCAGCTGCGGCGCACTCAGCACCACCTGCATCGGGCCTTCCGGACGGATCTTCTCCGGCGCCTTGAGGCCGACCGCGATGCGGCGGTCGCGGCGGTCCATCGGCACGTGCGCCACACCCACCGCGCGCGCCGGGGTGACCTTGCTGGCGGCGCTGCCGCCGCGGAACACCAGCGCCGTCACGTAGACGTCGTGGCGCTCCCAGTCCTGCGTCACGGGGATCTCGAAGCTGCTGCCGGCCCTGGCCTCGATCTCCTGCACGTACAGCATGCGGTCGCTCTCGACCATCAGCAGGCCCTTGCCCGGATGCGGCGGCGTGACCGTCACCTTCAGCTTGTCGCCGGCCTTGTACGCGGTCTTGTCGAGCGCGAGCTTGACCTTGTCCGGGCGCGCATCGAGCCCGCGGTTGTCGTCGCCCCAGCTCCAGCCGGCGCGGAAGGGATAGCGCGTGACCAGCCTGGTCTCCGGATCGAGCACGTCGACGCGGTACTCGCCCCACTCCACCGGGAAGTTCAGCCGCGCCGCGGTCTCGCCGGCGTCGACCGTGCGCGTCTCGATGTTCTCGAAGCGGCTGGAGTACTCGTAGTCCCAGCCGCCATCCTCGTCGTAGCGCCAGTGGTAGTCGCGATGCTCGCGCACCAGCGTGACCTGCAGCCCCTTGGCCGGCCGCGGCTTGCCGTCGCTGCCGACGCGCAGCAGCTCGAAGCCGGGATTGGTGTTGGCGTCGGTGCCGTCCTTGTCGTCGAACTGCGGGCGCACGCCGACCAGCGCGTCGGCCGGCCACAGCACGCGCTTGAGCGTGCGGTTGACGCTGCGCCCGCCGGTTTCGTACAGGCTGCCGGACACCACCGCCGCCACCGGCGTGGTCGGCTTCACTTCCTCGGGCAGCGCGATGTCCTGCTGCAGCCGGCCCTGCGCGTCGAACGTCGCATCGACGACGTCCTTCGCCTCCTTCGGCAGCTGCACGGTGGGATCGCCGAAGAACCAACCCGGCATGCCTTCCAGAGGATGCTGCTCGACCGCCACCGCGAGCTTCGCGGTGAAGCGGTTGCCCGCCGCGGGCGCGCCGTAGAGGTAGGCGCCGACCGCCTGCAGCTTCAGCGGCTGGCCGGGCCTGAGCACGGCGTCGGCGGATTCGAGGTCGAGCTTCATGCGCTCGGGCAGGAACTCCTCGATCCGCAGGGTCATGCCCTGCACCGCCTCCTTGCTCGACGGATCGGTGCGGAACTCGACCTGCCAGCGGCCGGTGGGCGCGTCCACCGGCACTTCCTTCTCGAAGCGGAAGTGGCCGAGCTCGCCCGGCTGCAGCCGGCTTTCGAAGAAGGTCTTGCCGTCGGGCTGCTTCAGGCGTACGTACAGGACCTGCGCCTTGCCGTCCTTCGCTTCCACCGGCTTGCCGTCGTTGTCGCGCAGCAGCGCCGACACGCGCACCGTTTCACCGGGCCGATAGAGGTCGCGGCCGGACCAGGCGAACACGTCGAACCAGGCGTTCTCGCGCCCGGACACCGCGAACTCGGACAGGTCCAGCGCCGGCTGGTTGAACGGCAGCATCGACACGTCGCTGCCGCGGCTGGCCACCAGCACGTGCGCGGCGTCGATCCTGTAGTCGACCAGCGCGTTGCCGTTGCTGTCGGTATTCGCCCTGTAGATCGTCTCGCCGCGCGAGTCGAGCACGCGCAGTTCGGCGCTGCCGATCGCGCTGCCGTCGCGCAGCGAGGCGGTATGCACGAACAGCTTGTCCCTGTACGCGCGCGCGTGCAGGCCGATGTCGCTGACGGTGAAGAACGCGGTCTCGAACCGGTCCTGGAACGAACCGGCCTTCTTCATCACCGCGAAGTACAGGCCCGGCTGCTGCAGCTCGGCGATGTCCTGCAGCGGCAGGTAGGTCAGCACGCGCTCGTTGCGCTTGCCGCCCAGCACGAAGCGGTTGACGTAGACCGGCTCGGCCAGCTGCGACATCGGCACCTTGTCGCCCCAGCGGCTGTCCAGTTCCCAGCTGCCGCGGCGCCCGCCGCGCTGGTACTCGGCGAAGAACTTCGGCAGCGAGGACTCCTTCACCCGCAGGAACTCGACGTCCACTTCCTCGACGTTGACCGACACCACCGGCAGGCCGCGCGATTCCTTCGCCGGCAGCACGCTGCCCTGCGAGGCGAAGCCGACCAGCGGGTCGAGTTCGCCGGTGTAGACCTTCTCCTCGAGGTCGCGGCCGAGCTTGCTGCCGTCCGCCGCGGTCAGCTCGCCGGAAATGCGCAGCGTGTAGTTCTGTCCGGGCTGGACGAAGGGGAAGCGCAGCACCTTGCCGTCGTCCGACAGCGTCCAGCTGCTGGTCTCGGCCATCTTCTCGGCGAAGCCCAGCAGCTTGTCGAAGTCCTGGGTGCCCACCAGCGGCTGCGAGAACTCCAGCGCGATCGCCAGCGAATCCTCGCCCTGGTCGGGCCAGGCGCGGACGAGGCCGAAGCCCTCGACGGCGTCGCGTTCGGCCCGGATGGCCTCGCCGCTGACCGTCGGCAGCTGGCCGCTCTCGTTGCGCTTGCAGCCCCCCAGCAGCGCCAGCGCCAGCAGAGCGGCGCCCGTCCAGCCGGCGAATCCCGAGACGATCCTTCCCTTCGCGTTGCGCATACACCCCTCCCTTGTTGCCGTGGAGTATAGGAGTGCGAAACGCGCAGGTGTAGGAGCGCCTTCAGGCGCGACGCTCTTCCTGCCCGGCAACGGGATGGAAAAGCATCGCGCCTGAAGGCGCTCCTACAGGTGGTTTCCGCGCGCCGGGTTTCAGGCGTCGGGGCGCAGGTCCGGGGCCGGGTGCCCGTCGCCGGCCTGCTCGGTCGCGTCGCCGTCGTCGAGCGAGGCATCCACGCGCTCGATCGCCTGCAGGCTCTCGCCCTCGCCCAGCCGGATCAGGGTCACGCCCTGGGTGTTGCGGCCGACCTGCGAGATCTCCGCGGCGCGCGTGCGCACCAGGGTGCCGCCGTCGGAGATCAGCAGCACCTCGTGGTGGTCGGACAGCTGGATCGCGCCGACCAGCCTGCCGTTGCGCGCCGTGGTCTGCAGCGCGATCACGCCCTGCGTGCCGCGGCCCTTTTTCGGATATTCGTCGAGCGGCGTGCGCTTGCCGTAGCCGCGCTCGCTGGCGGTGAGGATGTCGCCGTCGCCGTCCACCACCACCAGGCTGCGCACCTCCTCGCCCTCGGCGAGCTTGATGCCGCGCACGCCGGTGGCGGTACGCCCCATCGGGCGCACGGTGCTGCCGGCGAAGCGCACGGCCTTGCCGTTGCTGGCGAACAGCATGATGTCGCGGTGGCCGTCCGACAGCGCCACGCCGACCAGCGCATCGCCGTCGTCAAGGTTGATCGCGATCTTGCCGCGCTGCAGCCGGTAGGCGTACTCCGGCAGCGGCGTCTTCTTCACGGTGCCGTTGCGGGTGGCGAAGAACACGAACTTGTCGGCCTCGTACTCGCGCACCGGCACTACGGCCTGCACCTTCTCGCCTTCCTCCAGCGCGATCCAGTTGATGATCGGGCGGCCGCGCGCGTTCGGGCCGGCGTCGGGCAACTGGTGCACCGGCAGCCAGAACACGCGACCGGCGCTGGTGAAGGTGAGCAGGGTGTCGTGGGTGTTGACCAGCCACAGCTGGTCGATGAAATCCTCGTCCTTGGTCGCCGCCGCGTTGCGCCCGCGGCCGCCGCGGCGCTGGGCGCGATAGGCGGTGACCGGCTGGCGCTTGGCGTAGCCGGCGTGCGAGAGGGTGACCACCACGTCTTCCGGCGCGATCAGGTCGAGGATGTCGAGGTCCTCCTCGCTGGCACGGATCTCGCTGCGGCGTTCGTCGCCGAACTCTTCCCTGACGTTGCGCAGCTCGGTGCGGATCACCTCCAGCAGCACGTCCGGGTTCTCGAGGATCTCGATCAGGCCGCGGATGGTCTCCAGCAGGAGCTTGTACTCCTCGGTGAGCTTCTCCTGCTCCAGCCCGGTCAGGCGGTGCAGGCGCATCTCGAGGATCTGCTGCGCCTGGGTCTCGGTCAGCTGGTAGCCGTCGGCGAGCAGGCCGACGCCGGCCGGCAGGTCTTCCGGCCGCGAGGCCTCGGCGCCGGCCGCGCCGAGCAGCGCGCCGACCAGGCCCGGCTGCCACAGGCGCGCGAGCATGCGCTCCTTCGCGACCTGCGGATTGTCGGAGGTCTTGATCAGCTCGATCATCTCGTCGATGTTGGCGAGCGCGACCGTCAGGCCTTCGAGGATGTGGGCGCGGTTGCGCGCCTTGCGCAGTTCGAAGATCGTCCGGCGCGTGACCACCTCGCGGCGGTGGCGGACGAAGGCTTCGAGGATCTGGCGCAGGTTGAGCAGCTGCGGGCGGCCGTCGACCAGCGCCACCATGTTGATGCCGAACACCGATTCCAGCTGCGTCTGCGCGTAGAGGTTGTTGAGCACCACCTCGGCCGAATCGCCGCGCTTGATCTCGATGTAGATGCGCATGCCGTCCTTGTCGGACTCGTCGCGCAGCTCGCTGATGCCGTCGAGCTTCTTCTCCTTGACCAGCTCGGCGATCTTCTCGATCAGCCGCGCCTTGTTCACCTGGTAGGGGATCTCGGTGACGATGATCGACTCGCGGCCGTTGTCGGCCACTTCCACGTCGCATTTGGCGCGGATGCGCACGCGACCGCGGCCGGTGCGATAGGCGAGGTGGATGCCGCCGACGCCGTTGATGATGCCGCCGGTGGGGAAATCCGGGCCGGGGATGTATTCCATCAGGCCGTCGATGTCGATGTCGGGGTTGTCGATCAGCGCGATCAGCGCGTCGACCACTTCCGACAGGTTGTGCGGCGGGATGTTGGTGGCCATGCCCACCGCGATGCCGGCCGAACCGTTGACCAGCAGGTTCGGGAAGCGCGTCGGCATCACCGACGGCTCCAGCTCCTTCTCGTCGTAGTTGGGCTGGAAGTCGACGGTTTCCTTGTCGATGTCCGCCATCAGCTCGTGGGTGATGCGCGCCATGCGCGCCTCGGTGTAGCGCATCGCCGCGGCGGAGTCGCCGTCGACCGAACCGAAGTTGCCCTGCCCGTCCACCAGCATGTAGCGCAGCGAGAACGGCTGCGCCATGCGCACCAGCGTGTCGTAGACCGACTGGTCGCCGTGCGGGTGGTACTTGCCGATGACGTCGCCGACGATGCGCGCCGACTTGTAGTAGGGCTTGTTGCTGTGCGCGCCGAGTTCGTTCATCGCGTGCAGCACGCGGCGATGGACCGGCTTGAGGCCGTCGCGGACGTCGGGCAGCGCGCGGCCGACGATCACGCTCATGGCGTAATCGAGGTAGCTGCGGCGCATTTCGTCTTCGAGGTTGACCGGGATGATTTCCTGCGCGAGATCGGTCATCGAATTGCTTGCATCCTCGTGGTGCCGGACCGCTCGGGCGCCGCACTGGGCGGGGGTCCGGAAACATGGCGGCGGGGTCTTTCGACCCCGCCGGAAACAGTGTCGGAATGGTACCACGCAGGGCTCGTTTTCGCCAGTATTTTCCAGCGGAAAAACAAGCACTTGCAAGCCAATCCGGTGTCCACGGCGAACGCCTGCCGGCAGCGCCTGCGCACGGCGCGGAATCGCAGGATGTCGGGGACATCAGTGCGAATTGCCCGACAGTCGTCAGTGCGTCCCGCCAGGCGCCACGGACAACGGCGTCTGTCCGGACAAGAGGCATCGATGCGGACGTCCACCGCCGCCGTACTCCGTCCAGCGCTGCTCGACGCAGGCGCCGCGCCGGTTGGGTACTGCGTGCTGGCCACCGCCTGCATCGGCCACCGCGACCTGCAGACCCGCGTGCTCACGGGCTTCACGATCTCCATCGCGATGCTCGTACAGGTGTCGGCGCTGTGGCGCATGGACCGGCACCAGCATCCACGCGGTTTGGATGACACCGACGTCAATGCTGTCGCCGCTGCAGATCCACCTCTCGATCGCCCGGGCACAGGCGCTGCGCCGCCAGAAGCAGGCGCACAGCAGCAGGCCTCGGGGGGGGGGGGGGGGGCCGGGGGGG